>ERZ1026882.1-NODE-1-length-624412-cov-41.102637_pt1 | contig 624412 bp, 612 predicted proteins | sample MGYA00380171_ERZ1026882 | MGnify/ENA primary metagenome ERZ1026882 (study PRJEB33269, sample SAMEA4719807) | human gut metagenome | biome: human-associated habitat; feature: organic feature; material: feces | place: Cameroon | collected 2013-10 ...
CACGCCGCCAGCGTTCATCCTGAGCCAGGATCAAACTCTCATGTTAAAAAGTTTTTTCCTGCCAGTTTTATCTGGCATTGTTTACTGTTAATTCGGGTAGCTTCTCGATCTTTCGATCGATCTGCTTGTTCTTGAATCTCGCAATTCATTTTTCTGAAAATCTTGGAATTTTCAGGGTTGCATTACTGTTTATTTGTCAAAGATCATAACCTCTTGCTTCGCAAGAGCTGTGTTGCTTTGCCGTTGTTTTCAGCGACAGCTTTGATAGTTTATCATAACCATTTCTGTTTGTCAACAACTTTTTTCAAGTTTTTTTGACTTTTTACAACAGCCAACGGAGAAGGAGGGATTTGAACCCTCGCGCCGCTATTAACGACCTGCACCCTTTCCAGGGGTGTCCCTTCAACCTCTTGGGTACTTCTCCAGATAGTTGATTCTAATAATCTATATAATTATCGGCGGCACGAATGCCTAGCGGAGAGAGTGGGATTCGAACCCACGCGCCCTTTCGGACAAACGGTTTTCAAGACCGCCTCGTTATGACCACTTCGATACCTCTGCGTTTGGTGCTTATGTATATTACCATACGTGAGCCTATATGTCAAGAACTTTTTTTAAAAAGTTATTTATTTTTATAAAATAAAACAGAGCCGTAATAAAACAGCTCTGTTTATGTAGATATAATTTAGTATTAAAATTATTCTTCCTGCATTTTTGCGAAGCATTCGCTGCAATAAACAGGGCGGTCACCGCTTGGAGCAAACGGAACTTTGCATGCTTTGCCGCAAGATGCGCAAACAGCGTCGTGATATTCACGTGGAGCGTGCTTTCTTTTGTCACGGCATTCCTTGCATCTCTGTGGCTCGTTTGTAAAGCCTTTTTCCGCATAAAATTCTTGCTCGCCTGCTGTAAATACAAATTCTTTTCCGCAGTCCTTGCAAACTAATGTTTTGTCTTCGTACATTTTCTTACACCTCTTAATTATATTTGTCGGTTTTTAAGTTTACGGTTGATAATTTCTTCTTAATCCTTTGAAGCGCATTGTCTACCGATTTAGGTGTTTTGCTTAATCTTTTCGCTATTTCACTGTAGTTGCAACCGACAATATGTAACCTCAAGACTTCGTTTTCATATTCAGAAAGATTTTCTTTAAGGGTATTTGCCAACATTGAAACGCTTTCACCGGCGATATAATAATCCTCTGCACTTATAACTCCGTTTTCTTCCGGGATTTCCTCCTCGGCATATTCAATAACTGAACCTATCGGAATATCCTTTTTTCGATTAAATTTCCTAAGTGCTGTTTGAATGGAATTATTAATGCAGGTTTGGGCATAGGTTTTAAATTGAGCACCTTTGCTATTGTTAAATGTTTTAATTGCCGCCAAAAGTCCTATCATGCCCTCCTGAATAATGTCGTCATATTCAAGAGGAGAATTGATGTACTTTGCGGCAATTGCTTCAACAACATTTCGATATTGCCTAATTAAAGCCTCTGTCTGCTTATTGTCGCCTGATTGCGCACTTGAAAGAATTGTGTCATTTATAATGTTTTTGCCGGGCTCTGACATAGTTCTCTCCCACCTTAGATAAAATAATAACAAATTATTTAAAAATAGTCAACAAAAATCACAAATAATTCTTGAAAACTTTTAAACAAAACTACTAAATATTATAAAAAATGCTCGAATTTTGCTTATTCTGACAAAAATCGAGCATTAAATATACCAAAATTATACGTTAAAACGGAAAAGAACAATATCTCCGTCCTTCATAACGTACTCCTTGCCCTCACTTCTGACAAGACCTTTTTCTTTTGCTGCCGCCATACTTCCGCAAGCCATCAAATCATCAAATGAAACAACCTCGGCTCTGATAAATCCACGTTCAAAATCGGTGTGAATTTTACCTGCCGCCTGTGGTGCTTTAGTACCTTTTTTAATTGTCCACGCTCTAACCTCAGGCTTGCCTGCCGTAAGATATGAGATTAAGCCTAAAAGAGAGTAACTTTTTTTAATAAGTCTGTCAAGACCACTCTTTTCAAGCCCCATATCTGCAAGGAACATTGCCTTTTCTTCATCGTCAAGCTGGGCAATCTCCGCTTCCATTTCTGCACAGATAGGAAGTGTTTCGGCGCCCTCGGCTTTTGCGATTTCCTCAACAGCTTTGTAATACTTGTTATTGTCAATTCCGTCGATGAAATCATTTTCACCCATATTGCAAGCGTAAATCACCGGCTTAATCGTTAAGAGTGAAACATCTTTTAAATACTCTTGCTCTTCCTCGCTTATTTCAACACTTCTTGCAGTCTTGCCGTTTTCCATTTCGCCTGCAAGTCTTTCAAGAAATTCAACCTCGCCGGCAAGCTTTTTGTCGCCTTTCATAGCTTTTTTTCTTGAGTCGATTCTTCTCGTAAGAATGTCAAGGTCTGAAAGAACCAGCTCAAGATTAATTGTTTCAATATCTCTTGCGGGGTCAACGCTTCCGTCAACGTGGGTAATATCGTCATTTTCAAAGCAACGAACAACGTGAATAATTGCGTCAACTTCTCTTATGTGAGATAAAAATTTATTTCCTAAACCCTCTCCCTGCGATGCACCTTTTACAAGACCTGCGATATCAACAAATTCAATAGTTGCAGGAGTGAACTTATCAGGGTTATACATTTCGGCAAGCTTATCAAGCCTTTCGTCAGGAACACTTACCATACCTACATTAGGCTCAATTGTGCAAAACGGATAATTAGCACTTTGAGCGCCTGCATTAGTGATTGCGTTAAATAATGTACTCTTGCCAACGTTTGGCAAACCGACAATACCGAGCTTCATATATATTCTCCTTTGTTGTCTTAAATTAATTCCTATAAAGTATATAACAAAAATATTCTTTTTACAAGTCTAAATTATGTTGATTTTATTTCTTGACTTTATTAGTCAAATAATATATTATATCTTTAATATTTTTTTATATGTCTATTTTTTTTGTAAAAGGAGAGAGGGAAATATGAAGCTTAACGGCTCCCAAATCGTTCTTGAAGTGTTAAAAGAGCAGGGTGTAGATACTATTTTCGGTTACCCCGGCGGAACGATTCTCAACATTTTCGATGAATTATATAAATACGGCGACACATTTAAGCATATACTAACTGCTCACGAGCAGGGTGCTTCTCATGCGGCTGACGGTTATGCAAGGGCTACAGGCAAAGTAGGTGTTTGCTTTGCAACATCAGGCCCCGGTGCAACAAATCTTGTAACAGGTATTGCAACTGCCTATATGGATTCTGTTCCTGTAGTAGCTATTACCTGCAACTATGCAACCTCCGGTCTTGGCAGAGATTCATTCCAAGAGGTTGATATTTGCGGTATCACTATGCCTATTACTAAACATAATTTTCAAATTAAGAGCGTAGAAGAACTTGCAGATACTATTCGTCGTGCATTCTCTATTGCTCAAAGCGGCAGAAAAGGTCCTGTTCTTATTGATATTCCTAAAGATATTACTTCGGCTGAGTGTGAATATACACCTATGCCTAAGGTTGAAGTCAAAAAGGCAAAAGAACCTAAGAAAAGTGCTGTTGAAAGAGCAGTTGAGCTTATCAGAAATGCTAAAAAACCTCTTATTTATGTTGGTGGCGGAGCTATCCTTTCAAATGTAGGTGAGGATTTGGTTACCTTTGCTGAAAAGATTGACGCTCCTGTTGCTTCAAGCCTTATGGGTCTTGGTGCATTTCCTTATGATAACCCGCTTCATCTCGGTCTTATCGGTATGCACGGTCACTATGAATGTAACAAAGCTGCTCACGATTGCGACGTTCTTATTACATGCGGCGCTCGTTTTTCAGACCGTGTTGCCGGCAACAGAAAGAAATTTGCTCCTAATGCAGAAATTTTACATATTGATATTGACTCTGCAGAAATGGATAAAAATATTGTTTCAAATTATCATCTTCGTGGCGACCTTGCAGAGGTGCTTCCTATTCTTACAAGAGAGATTGAGCAACTTGACCACAGCGAATGGAGAAAAGAGATTGAAACATTCCGTCGCCCTTTCAAGCAACTTCAAATCGGCGATTATGTTAATCCTCAGACTCTTATTGAAAAGATTGATGCCGCAACACCGGATGACACTATTGTTGTAACAGATGTAGGTCAGCATCAGCTTTGGGCTGCGCAATTTTATAAATTTAAGCATTCGAGAACTCTTCTTACTTCCGGCGGCCTCGGCACTATGGGTTATTCAATGGGTGCAGCAATGGGCGGTCAAATGGGTTGCCCTGACAAAACAGTTGTTATGTTTGCAGGCGACGGCGGCTTCCATATGAATCTTTCAGAACTTGCTACGATGTGCTCATATAATATTCCTGTTAAAATGTTTATTATGAATAATACCGTTTTGGGTATGGTACGTCAGTGGCAAAAGCTTTTCTATGAAAATCGCTTTGCGGACACAGACCCACACAGAGCAACTGATTTTGTTAAGGTTGCTGAGAGCTTTGGCGTTAAGGCGCTTCGTATCAGCACTAATGACGATATTGATGCTGTTCTTAAAGAAACGCTTGAATATAACGGACCTGTTTTGGTTGATTGCAGAATCAGCCCTGATTCCAACGTACTTCCTATGATTCCTCCGGGAGGAGCTCATACGGATATTATTGAAAAATTTAATTAAGGAGGCAGCTAACAATGAAAGAAAAATTAGTATTGTCAGTTCTTGTTGATAATGAAAGCGGCGTACTTCAAAGAGTTGCCAGCCTTTTCTCAAGAAGAAGCTATAATATTTCATCTCTTACAGTTAGTGAAACAGAGGATGAAAAGTTTTCTCGTATGACTATTGAAACTGAAACCGAGCCTGAAAACGTAAGGCAAATTAAGGCTCAGCTTTTAAAGCTTGAAATCGTTAAAAAGGTTTCCGAGCTTAAGCCTGACAGTTCCGTTTCATCTGAACTTTTACTTGTTAAGGTGCACGCTCAGGGTATTGAGCATAAGAATGCACTTCTTGCATTTAATGCTCGTTGGGGTGCTCGTGTGATTGATGTATCAATGACTACAATTACATTTGAATTTACAGGTCTCGGAAGCACTATTGATATGTTTGTTGAAGAACTTGAAAATGAATTTACTATTGTTGAGCTTGCCCGCACAGGTATTACTTCACTTGAAAGAGGCGAAGGCTCATTTACAGATGATATATAGTTTTAATTATTATATACATCTATTTGTTTGAATATATTAACGAAAAGGGTGATAGCTATGAGTATGACAATGACTCAAAAAATATTGGCTAAGCACGCAGGTCTTGACAGCGTTGTAGCAGGTCAGCTTATTGAAGCAAAGCTTGATATGGTACTTGGTAATGACGTCACTTCTCCTGTTGCAATTAACGAAATGACCAAATTCGGCAAAAATTCTGTTTTTGACAGGACTAAGATTTCTCTTGTTATGGACCATTTTACTCCTAACAAGGATATTCAATCTGCGCAAAACTGCAAGCAGGTTAGAGAATTTGCCAAAAAGTATGATATTACGCATTATTATGATGTGGGAAATATGGGTATTGAGCATGCACTTTTGCCTGAACAGGGCATTGTTACCTGCGGCGACTGCATCATCGGTGCCGACTCTCATACTTGCACGTACGGTGCACTCGGCGCTTTTTCAACAGGCGTTGGCTCAACTGATATGGCAGCAGGTATGGTTACAGGTAAAGCTTGGTTTAAGGTTCCGTCTGCAATTAAAGTAGTAATCACAGGCAAAAAAGCACCTTGTATCAGCGGTAAAGACGTTGTTCTTCATCTTATCGGTGAAATCGGTGTTGACGGTGCTCTTTATAAGTCACTTGAATTTACAGGTGACGGCATTAAGGAACTTTCGATGGACGACCGTCTTTGCATTTCAAATATGGCTATTGAATGCGGCGCTAAAAACGGAATATTCCCTGTTGATGATATAACTCTTGAATATGTTAAGGGTAGAAGCGAGCGCCCTTATGAGGTTTATGAGGCTGACGAGGATGCAGAGTATGACAGCGTGGTTACTATTGACCTTTCAACTCTTGCCCCTACCGTTGCTTGCCCTCACCTTCCTGAAAATACTAAGACTGTTGACGAACTTTCCGATGTTAAAATCGACCAGGTTGTTATCGGCTCTTGCACTAACGGCAGAATTGAGGATATGCGTGCTGCTGCTTCTATCATTAAGGGTAAGAAGATTGCCGACGGCGTTCGTTGTATCGTTATTCCGGCAACTCAAAGCGTTTATCTTCAGTGCATAAAAGAGGGTATTGCAGAAGCTTTTGTTGAAGCAGGTGCTATTGTTTCAACTCCGACCTGCGGTCCGTGTCTTGGCGGCCATATGGGTATTTTGGCTGCAGGTGAGGTTGCCGTTTCAACTTCAAACCGTAACTTTGTCGGCAGAATGGGTCACGTTGATTCTAAAATATATCTCGCTTCTCCTGCTGTAGCCGCTGCCTCTGCTATTAAAGGCTACATTGCAGACCCGAGAGAAATATAGGAGGTAGGAATATGAAAGCAAAGGGTACAGTACATAAATTTGGCGATAATGTTGATACCGATGTTATCATTCCCGCACGTTATCTTAATAAGAGTGATGAGGCGTGGCTTGCATCGCACTGTATGGAAGATATCGACGCTGATTTTGTAAATAAGGTTAAGCCGGGCGATATTATGGTTGCCGAGGCTAACTTTGGTTGCGGTTCTTCAAGAGAGCATGCGCCTATCGCTATTAAGGCTTCGGGCATTTCCTGCGTAATTGCATCTACTTTTGCACGTATTTTTTACAGAAATGCAATCAATATCGGCCTTGCGATTCTTGAATGTGACGAGGCTGCTAAGGATATTAAAGCCGGTGATGAAGTTGAAGTTGACTTTGACAGCGGTTTAATAACTAACTGCACAACAGGCAAAACCTATAAGGCTCAGCCTTTTCCGCCGTTTATTCAAAATATTATTAAAAACGGCGGCTTGATGAACTCTATTGAAAAGTAGTTTTAACTGTTTTAGCATATAATATTTATATAACAGTTATAACGAGGTATTTTTGATGAAACTATTACTTGATGAAAAGACGCTTCGCTTTGTTTGGGGCGGAAGCGGTGAATATTGGTATTCAAGAGTTGATTCTCAGGTTCACTCAAGTGTTGAACTTGAATGTGACGATACCGAGGATTTAATGACTAACGGCTTTATTCCTTTCTTGACAATCTCTAATGAAGAGGTTATCAGAGCCTATATCAAATTTCTTGATAATAAAAAGGTCAGCGCTGTTTTGGAAAAACTTTCAGGCAATGAATATATTGACACTTTTTGGAAATATTTTAATGCCTATTCTTCCATAAGCGAGGGCTTTGACGAATTTGAAAATAAATTCGTTCTTGAAAAGGCTGAGGAATGGTGTAAGTCTAATTCTATTGAATATTCAGTTGAAAAATAATGAAAAAATTGTTGATAATAATGGGCTCTCCCCGTCAGGACGGTATATGTCAGGAACTTATCAATCAGGTTCGTAAATACTTTCTTGATTGCGAAATTAAGCTTTATGACAGCTACAAGCTTGCTCCGTCACCTTGCACCGATTGCAAATGGTGCGAATATCACGATGGGTGCTCAAATAAGGATTTGGATATATTTTTTGAGGATTTTGAGGATGCCGATTACATAGCATTCTTTACTCCTGTGTATAATAATTTCTTTCCTGCTCCGATTAAGGCGATTTTGGACCGCTTTCAGCGTTACTATAACGCTCGCTATAAGCGTGGCTCTAATCCGCCTATTAAAAAGCCTAAAAGGGTCGGCGTTGTTATCGCAAGCGGATCTAATGCAAGGCAGTCGGCAGATTATATGTATAATTCGCTTAAGCAGTCATTTGCGCCTCTGGGCAGTGAGGTTTGCTCAAGGTATTATATCCCTAATACCGATATGGGAAGATATACTTTTAATATGACAGAACTTCAAAAATTTGTCCACCAGCTAAAAGGTAAAACAGAATAATCGCTTCCTTACAAATAGGAGGTGGGTGCAACTTGTTGCACTTGGAGGAATTAAAGGCAGTCGTTTGACTGCCTTTTTTAATGCCATTTAGCTTTATTATAATAAATAATTTATATATTATATATTGCTTATTAATAATTACTGTGATATAATTAATTGATTTATTATGGGGTAGTATGATATGATAATTCTCGGAATTGACCCGGGCTACGCAATTGTCGGCTGGGGTGTGCTTGAATATAAAATGAATAAGTTTCGTGTTCTCGGCTATGGCGCTATAACTACCGAGGCTCATACCGATTTTCCGCTTAGGCTTCAAACGATTTATAACGATATGTGCTATCTGTTTGAAAAGTATAAGCCTGAGGTTATGAGTATGGAAAAGCTTTTCTACAACAATAACGCAAAGACAGTTATTGACGTGGCGCAGGCGAGGGGAGTTATCACTCTTTCGGCTCAAAATTACGGGGTTGATATTTTTGAATATACTCCGCTTCAGGTTAAGCAGGCGGTTGTAGGCTACGGCAGGGCTGAAAAAAAGCAGGTGCAGGAAATGACGAGGTTGATGCTCGGTCTTGCAAAAATTCCTAAGCCCGATGATACTGCCGATGCTTTAGCTATGGCTATTTGCCACGGTCATTGCTCCGGCTCAATGATGGGTAAGCTTAATTCACTGAAATAAAGGGATTTGTTATGATATATAATTTAAGGGGCAAACTTACTGTTTGCGATATTAATTTTATAGTTGTTGAGTGCGGCGGTGTCGGTTTTAAGTGCTTTACTTCGCTTAACACCGCTAAGCAGCTTGGCGAAATCGGCAAGGAAATAAATGTATTTACTCACCTTGCAGTTCGTGAGGACGCAATGGATTTGTATGCCTTTGCCACCACTGCCGAGCTTGATGCTTTTAAGCTTCTTATTACCGTATCGGGTATCGGTCCTAAGGCAGCTGTCGCAATTCTTTCAGAACTTACTCCCGACAGGCTTGCACTTTGCATAGCATCCGGTGACGCTAAGTCGATTACTGCAGCGCAGGGCGTCGGAAAGAAAACGGCTGAAAGAGTAGTTCTTGAACTTAAGGATAAAATCGGCTCAATCGCTACCGAAGCGGCTTCTGCTACAGTTTCCAATTTGCAGAAAAATATTGAAAACAGCGCAAGCGCAGAGGCTATTGAGGCTCTCGTTTCTCTCGGCTATTCGCAGTCGGATGCGGCGGTTGTTGTTGGCTCTCTTGACAGCTCAATGTCGGTTGATGAAATGATTAGGTACGGCTTGAAAGAGCTTGCAAAGAATTTATAAGGAGGTAATCGTTTATGCAGGAAACCGAAATGGATTTTGAAAGCAGAATAGTTACTTCTGATTTTACTCCTGAGGATAACGATATAGAAAATTCATTAAGACCTAAGGTACTTGACGATTATATCGGTCAGGATAAGGTTAAGGAAAATCTTGCCGTTTATATTCAGGCGGCAAGGGGAAGAGGGGAAGCACTCGACCATGTTCTTTTGTATGGTCCTCCCGGTCTCGGCAAAACTACTCTTGCAGGTGTTATTGCAAATGAGATGGGTGTTAATCTTCGTGTGACAAGCGGTCCGGCTATTGAAAAGCAGGGCGATTTGGCGGCTCTTCTTACAAATCTGCAGGAGGGTGACGTTTTATTTATCGACGAAATTCACCGCCTTAACAGGCAGGTTGAGGAAGTTCTTTATCCGGCAATGGAGGACGGAGCACTTGATATTATTATCGGCAAGGGTCCTTCGGCAAGGTCAATAAGGCTTGATTTACCGCATTTCACCCTTATCGGCGCAACCACCCGTGCAGGTCAGCTTTCCGCACCTCTTCGTGACAGGTTTGGCGTGATTTTCAGGCTTGAAATGTATACAAACGAGCAGCTTTCGTCAATAGTTAAAAGAAGCGCAGATATTCTTAATATTCCTGTTGATGAAAAAGGCGCTATGGAAATTGCTTCTCGTTCAAGGGGAACACCTCGTATTGCTAACAGACTTCTTAAAAGAAGCCGTGACTTTGCTCAGGTTAAGTATGACGGTGTAATCAGTAAGGAAGCGGCAGTTGACGCTCTTGAAAGAATGGAAATAGATAATCTCGGTCTTGATAATATAGACAGAGTTTTATTAACAACTATGATTAAAAATTATAACGGCGGCCCTGTAGGGCTTGATACGATTGCGGCGGCTATAGGCGAAGAATCGGTTACTATTGAGGACGTTTATGAGCCTTATCTTATGCAAATAGGTTTCCTTTCAAGAACGCCGAGAGGCAGATGTGTTACTCCTCTTGCATATCAGCATTTGGGAATTGAACAACCCGGTCAACAATCACTTTTATAATAACTAAATTTATTTGGAATGAGGGACTATTATGAGCAGACTTTTTGGTACAGACGGTGTAAGAGGAGTTGCGAATGTTGATTTGACTTCTGAACTTGCACTTCAAATAGGCAGAGCGGCGGCTATGGTTTTGCTTAAGGAAAGCAAATCGGCAAAGCCGACGGTTCTTATCGGTAAGGATACTCGTGCTTCGGGGGATATGCTTGAAGCGGCACTTACGGCGGGGCTTTGTTCGGTTGGATGTAACGTTCTTTCGGTAGGCATTGTCCCTACTCCTGCAGTCGCTTATTTGGTTGATAAATACGGCTGTGAGGCGGGCGTTATGATTTCTGCTTCTCACAATCCTTGCGAATATAACGGAATTAAGATTTTTCAGGGCAACGGCTATAAGCTTGATGATGCTCTTGAAAATGAAATTGAAGCAATCATTCTTGACAATGCCGAGGAAATTCCGGTTCTTACCGGCGGTGATGTCGGCAACAGGCTTTATTGCAAAACGGCAGTGAGCGATTATGTTAAACACGTTGTTTCAACAACTGAGGTTCGTTTTGACGGTCTTTCAATCGCTCTTGACTGCGCTAACGGCAGTGCTTCGGTTTGTGCTAAGGAAATCTTTACTTCGTTGGGTGCTAAATGCTTAATGCTTTCCGATACACCTGACGGAACTAATATAAACGACAATTGCGGCTCAACTCATCCTGAGGAACTTATGCGATTTGTTAAGGACGCTTCGCTTGATTTGGGACTCGCTTTTGACGGCGACGCAGACAGAATGCTTGCTGTTGATGAAAACGGCGAACTTGTAGACGGTGATAAGGTAATTGCTATTTGCTCAAAGAAAATGAAAGACGAAGGCACTCTTGCTAAAAATACCGCCGTTGTTACGGTTATGAGCAATATGGGATTCTTTAAGTTCTGCGAGGAAAATGATATTGCCTGTGCCAAAACCGCAGTAGGTGACAGATACGTTCTTGAAAGAATGTTAAAGGAAGGCTACAATATCGGAGGCGAACAAAGCGGTCACGTTATTTTTCTCGATTACGCAACAACGGGCGACGGCGAACTTTCAGGTGTTCAGCTTATTGAAGCAGTAGTTAAATCAGGTAAAAAGCTTTCTGAGTTGGCTAAAGTTATGAAGGTTTATCCTCAAGTGCTTATAAACGTTAAGGTTACACCTGAGGGTAAGCAAAAATACAATAATGATGAGTATATCATTTCTGCCGTTCAGCAGGCTGAAATGGAACTTATGGGCGAGGGTCGTGTTCTTGTTCGTGTCAGCGGAACAGAACCGCTTATTCGTGTAATGCTTGAGGGCAGCGATTTAGAACAGATAACAACCCTCGGCAACAAAATTGCAGATGTTGTCAGGAACAGATTGTCATAAAGGATTTAATATATGAGATATTCAAAAGATTGGGAAGATTATGAACTTATAGATTGCAGCAGCGGTTATAAGCTTGAAAGATGGACGAGAGAGATTCTTGTCAGACCTGACCCTCAGGTTATATGGAAAAGTAAAAAGGAAAATAAATACTGGTTTCAGCCTGATGCTACCTACCTTCGTTCAAGAACAGGTGGTGGCAGATGGCAGATACATACTAAAATTCCTTCATCTTGGCAGGTAAAATATAAGGATTTAACTTTCAACATCAAAACCATGGGCTTTAAGCATACGGGAATATTCCCGGAACAGGCAGTAAATTGGGATTTTACAAGAGAGGTTATCAAAAAAGCGAAAGCTGACGGCCGTGAAGTCAGAGTTCTTAATCTTTTTGCATACACCGGCGGTGCAACGGTAGCTTGCCTTAAAGAGGGCGCTTCGGTAGTTCATGTTGATGCTTCACGAGGTATGGTTCAATGGGCAAAGGAAAATGCAGCTGCGTCAGAAGTTAACCACGGTCAAATCAGATGGATTGTTGATGATTGCATTAAATTTGTTCATCGTGAAATCAGGAGAGGCAATAAGTACGATATCGTAATTCTTGACCCTCCAAGCTACGGCAGAGGTCCTAAAGGTGAAATATGGCATCTTGAGGACAGCATTTACGATTTTGTAAAGCTTGTTGAGCAGGTGCTTTCTGATAAACCGCTTATGGTTATGCTTAATTCGTATACTACAGGGCTTTCGGCCTCTGTTATGAAATATATTCTTGATGATGTAATTACTGATAAACGAGGCGGAAAGGTTAGCGCTGATGAAATTGGTATTCCTGTTTCTTCAAACGGCAGAGTTCTTCCTTGCGGCTCAACGGCAATTTGGATGTTGAAATAATGAATTTAATTGAATTTAAAAATGTAAGCTTTTCTTATGCGATTGATGATGACGATGAAAATCAGGTTACTGTTGATGTGCTTAAGAATTTTAATTTGACAATAGAAAAGGGCAGCTTTGTTGCAATTTTAGGCCATAACGGGTCAGGTAAATCAACAACGGCTAAGCTTATTAACGGTATTAATATTGCTCAAAGCGGTGAGGTTATCGTTGACGGTCAAAAAGTTGTGGACGATGAAACTATATTTGATATCAGGTGCAAGGTCGGAATGGTTTTCCAAAATCCCGATAACCAAATCGTTTCCTCTATTGTTGAGGAGGACGTTGCTTTTGGCGTTGAAAATTTAGGAGTTGAACCTAAAGAAATAAGAAAAAGGGTTGACAATGCCCTTAAAACGGTAGGTATGTATGAATATCGCCTTAAAGCGCCGAATAAGCTTTCCGGAGGTCAAAAACAGCGTGTTGCCGTTGCAGGCATAATTGCTATGAAGCCAATGTGTATTGTTCTTGATGAGCCTACTGCTATGCTTGATCCAAGCGGCAGAAAAGAAGTTTTAAGTACGATTAAAAAGCTTAATAAGGAAGACGGAATTACTATCGTTCTTATAACTCATTATATGGATGAGGCGGTTCAGGCTGATAGGGTAGTTGTTATGGACGGCGGTGAAATTAAACTTGATGATACACCGCAAAACGTGTTTTCAAAATTTGATGAGGTTAAGTCCCTCGGTCTTGATGTTCCTCAGTCAACAGAGCTTATACATAGGCTTGGATTGAAAAGTGAAAACACAATTTTAAACGCAGATGATTGCGTTGAATTTTTAAAGAAAACTTTGGAGGCAAAAGTATAAATGGCGTTTCTTGTCTGCGAAAATCTTGAATATCTTTACAGTATGGGAACTCCGTTTCAAACTGCTGCACTTGATGATGTAAGCCTTGAAATTGAAAAAGGCGAACTTGTTGGTATCATCGGTCATACAGGCTCCGGCAAGTCTACCTTAATTCAGCATTTAAACGGGCTTCTTGAGCCTCATAAGGGCAATGTTATTCTTGACGGTAAAAATATTTGGACTAAAGAAAACAGAAAAAAAATCAGGCAGGTTCGTTTTGCTGTCGGTCTTTGTTTTCAATATCCCGAATATCAAATTTTTGAAGAGGACGTTTATAAGGAAATAGCCTTTGGGCCAAAACAAATGGGGCTTGATGAAGCCGAAATTGACAAACGAATAAGAAAAAGTATGGAATTTGTAGGTCTTTCGTTTGATGAATTTTCAAAAAAATCACCGTTTGATCTTTCCGGTGGCCAAAAAAGACGTGTTGCAATCGCATCTATTATTGCTATGGAGCCTCAGGTGCTTATTCTTGACGAGCCTTGTGCCGGTCTTGACCCTAAAGGCAGGGATACTATACTTAATCTTATTAAAGAATATCAAAGCCAAATGGGCAATACTGTTTTGTTTGTCTCTCATTCAATGGAAGACGTTGCCAAGCTTTGCAAAAAGGTTATTGTTATGAATAAGGGCAAGCTTGCTTTTTGCGGCAGTGTAAATGAGGTATACTCTCATGGCGACGAGCTTAAGAAAATGGGGCTTAATGTTCCTGAAATAACAGATATATTCCTAAAACTTAAGGCGTCGGGCATTGATTGTCGAACTGATATTTATACGGTTGAGCAGGGCGTTGAAGAATATAAAAGGCTTTTGGCGGGAGGTGCTTATTAATGATTACGGATATCACGATAGGTCAGTATTTCCCGGGCGATTCCGTTGTTCACAAAATGGATTCAAGAATGAAAATTATTCTTACTGTTTTGCTTATAGTTGCAATTTTTATTTGCAAAACCCTACCTGCTCTCGGTGTTATTGTAGTTGCAACAATTGCGCTTGTGCTTATTTCCAAAATACCTCTTAAAACGGTGTTTAAAAGTATCAAGCCTCTTGCAATTATTATTTTGTTTACGGCTGTTCTTAATCTTTTTTACGGTAAGGGTGAGCCGCTTGTTCAAATTTGGAAGCTCAAAATAACCGAGGACGGCATTATGACTGCCGTGTTTATGGCAATTAGAATTATTACCCTTGTTGTTATAAGTTCGCTTTTAACGTATACTACTTCGCCTAATGAGCTTACAGATGGGCTTGAAAGGTTGATGAAGCCGCTTAAAATATTAAAAATTGACGTTCATTCAATTTCGATGACAATGACCATTGCTTTGAGATTTATTCCTACCTTGATTGAAGAAATTGATAAAATTATGTCCGCTCAAAAATCACGTGGTGCGGATATGGATTCAGGAGGTCTTATCCATAGGGCAAAGGCACTTGTTCCCGTTCTCATTCCTCTTTTTATTTCAGCGTTTAGGAGAGCTAATGAGCTTGCATACGCCATGGAATGCCGTTGCTACCGTGGCGGCGACGGCAGGACAAAAATGAAGGTTATGAAATTTGAGGCAAGAGATTATATTGCTCTTGCGGCAGTAATTGTGTTTATTGCACTTCTTATTTCGTTTAATTTTATATTTAAAAAAGTAATATGAGAAAACTAAAAATAACAATTCAATATGACGGCTCTTCATATCACGGCTGGCAGGTGCAAAAAAATGCCGTTACCGTTCAAGAGGTGTTTCAAGACGCTGTTGAAAAGGTCTTTTTAAAGCGACTTGACGTGACCGGTTGCAGCAGAACAGATTCGTTTGTTCATGCAAATATGTATGTTCTCACTCTTGAAACAGATATGAATATATCAAATGAGGGCGTTATTATGGCGCTTAATTCAAAGCTTCCAGGTGATATTGCCGTTATTGATTGCGAGGAATGTGAAAGCGACTTTCACCCTCGATATTCCTGCAAATCAAAAGAATATATTTATAAGCTTTATAATGGCAAAAGGCCTAATGCTTTTTTGCCGAAATATGCTTATTATTACAGGCGTCAAATTGATGCCGATTATCTTAATTCTCAGGCGCAGGCTTATGTCGGCACGTTCGATTATTCGGGATTTTGCTCGGCTAAAAGCGACGTTGAGGATACGGTAAGAAGTGTGAAATCTTTTAAGGTTTGGCGAGAGGGAGATATTGTATATTTTAAAGTTGAAGCTGATGGATTTCTTTACAATATGGTAAGAATTATGGTTGGCACTCTCTTGTTTGTGTCTGAAGGAAAAATAAAAAAAGATGAGTTGAAAGATATAATTCTTTCAAAAGAACGTAAGCGTGCAGGCAAAACTGCTCCGCCACAGGGGCTTTATTTGAATAAGATTAATTATTAGGCAGGTGAGATATGTGGCAGGCAATCAGCGTGAAATGCGCAAAAAAGAGCTGAAAGCAAAAAAAGACAGAAAAAATAAAACTATCATTTGGATTATAATTGCCATTGTTGTTGCAGTATTAATTGTAATGAAGGTTTGCGAGATTAATATTAATACCGTTAAAGAGCATTTTACCGATTCAAGCGGTAAACTTTCCATTTCCCAAAATGTAGATAAAAATAATTTTTCTTATAATCTTGATTCATCTCAAAATGTGACAGTTAAAAATATTAATAATAAGCTTGGTGTTTTAACTCCGTCAACCTTTACTGTTATTGATACAAAAAAGGCAGTCGCTAAATATACCTTTGACCACGGTTATTCAAATCCTGTTATTAAAACTTCAGGTATTTATTCTTTGCTTGTTGACCAAGGAAGTACAAAAATGCGCCTTGACAATACCAGCGAAAATGTGTATGAAAATGAACTCAAAGGCAATATTCTTTGCGGCGACGTAGCTAAAAACGGAAACACTGCGCTTGCAACTCTTTCCGGTGATAAGCTTTGCAACGTGACTGTTTACAATAAATCGCTTGATAAAAAAATGAGCTATGATTTGGATTATGGCTATATTGTTGACATTGCGATTAATAACAGCGGCAGCAAAATTGCTTTCGTTGCGCTTAACAGTAAAAATGCTCAGCTTAAGGCAAAACTTTATACTATGAATGTCGGTGCAAGCGAGCCTAAGGCAATTCTTGATTTGCCAAACTGTAACGTTCTTGAACTTAAATATAACAGCGATAATTTATACGTTGTGGCAGACGATTATATCGGCATTGTTTCTAATCAAAAGAAATTAAAGACTGTTTTTGAATGTGGAAAAATAAATACCGTTTGCTATACGTTTACCCCTAATGACGAGCTTGTTTTGGCTTATAATGATTACAGCAATTCTACGGAAAATAAACTTGTCAGGGTAAGAGCAGGGGGCAATGCAAAAAGCGAAACGACGGTTAACGGTAATATCAGATATATTTCGGCATCGCCAAGTGTTGTGAGCGTGCTGACCGACAGTAATATTGTTACTTACTCTCTTGGCAATATGAAGCAAAAGAAAAGGGTAAGCGTTGACGATTCAGTTAAATCAATTTGCCAAATGGGCTCTGCTGTATTTATTCATAGGCAATCTCTTATTGAAAGAAACGAGAGTGATAAATAATGAACCTTGTTGATTTAACACTTGTTATATTTGTTGCCTTGACCGTTTTTGTAGGTATTAAAAGGGGATTTTTAATTTCACTTTTGTCAGCGCTTCGCTTTATTATCGCAATTCCGCTTTCTCTTTTCGTAGGCAATAATTATAATGTTATAATATACAATAAAGTTGTAAGAAAATATATTCTTGAATATGTATCAAAAAAGCTTAATGATTCTGGCGAAATAACAAAGTTTACCGAAAATGTTAAATCTTTTGCAAACACCTTTTCATTTTTTGCAAAGGATAATTCGGCTGTTAAATCGCTTTCAAATATTAATTCAAACGAAGCCGCTGTTTATATAACGGATAATATTCTTTGTCCTATTGTTCAAGAAATTATTAAAATACTTTTAATTCTATTGACTTTTATTCTTTTTTATGTAATAACAAATATTATACTTTCTTTTGCAAAAAAAATAAGAAAAGAGAAGGAACTTCCTTTTCACAAAACAAACAGCTTTTTCGGCGGAGTATTCGGCTTGGTTAAATCCGGCGCTTACTTGATTGTGATTTCAGCTGTTTGTGAATTTGTGCTTGATATTATGACCACCCAAAATCAGTTTGTTACACAGCTTAGAAGCAGTGTGATTATAGAATATATTAATAAATTCAACCCTTTGATATGAGGAGGATAAGTTATGAGTAAATTTAATGAAAATGTTAAAGACCTTTTTGAAAATTGGAATACAATTCCTAACTGGTTGTGCTTTGTAAGAATTGCACTTATTCCTGTTTTTTCCGTTCTTTTTATTAAAGAACAATACATAGCCGCTTTTATAACTATGATTGTGGCGGCTTTAACCGATGTGTTTGACGGCAAAATTGCAAGAAAATATAATATGGTGTCAAATCTCGGCAAAATTCTTGACCCTATTGCGGATAAACTGTCACAGGTAGCAATTGTTATTATTTTGCTTGTTAAGTTTTGGGACGGTCCGCTTAAGTATATTTTGTTCCTTTTTATATTTAAAGAACTGTTAATGGTTATCGGCGCAGCTATTTTGATGTCAAAGGGTATGCGCCCTGTTGCCGCTGAGGTTTGGGGAAAACTTGCAACTGTTGTATTTTATACTTTTATGATAACAATTATTGCTATCGGCCCTGACGGTGCGCTTCTCAGCATTGACTTATTTAAAGGCTTGGAACTTAATAATACCGTAATAATGATTATGGTTATTATTTCTGCAATTCTTGCTTTTGCGTCCCTTTTCGGTTACGCACCGGGATTTATTCGTCAGCTCAAGGAAAATAAAGAAAAAAGCGATTCCTCTGAAAAATAAGCTGACTACCTATTACGAGGTGATTTAATGAAACAGCAAATGTGTTCACGCTGCGGTGAAAGACCGGCGGTTGTGTTTATTCAAAAAATGGAAAATGATAAGGTTACTCCTGAAGGTCTTTGCATTAAATGCGCAAGGGAGCTTAATATCGGTTCAATTAATCAAATGATTGATAAGCTTGGCATCAGCGACGAGGAAATTGAAGCTGCAAGCGAGCAAATGGCTGATTTTATGGAAAATATGGGCGATTTTAATCTTGATAATTTGTCCGAAATGTTTAATCCTGAAAATTTTGACGGCGCTCAAACTATGCCTTTTTCCGACTTAATTAACGGTGCTCTTTCTCCGACAGAAGACGGCGAAGAAGAAATTACCACCGATAATCCCGATTCTCAGCCAAACGGCAAAAAGCGCAGAAAGGGTAAAAGAGGAGCGAAGGATGATTCAAGAAAATTCCTCAATACTTACTGTACTAATCTTACCGAACGTGCTAAGCAGGGCGAAATCGATAATATTATCGGCAGAGAAAGCGAGATTGCACGTGCAGTTCAAATTCTCTGCAGAAGAACAAAAAATAACCCATGCCTTATCGGTGAGCCTGGCGTCGGCAAAACCGCTATAGCAGAGGGCCTTGCAATCAAAATTGCCAAGGGAGAGGTGCCTGCACGTCTTGCTGACAAAGAGATTTACCTTCTTGACCTTACCGCACTTGTTGCCGGCACTCAGTTCAGAGGCCAGTTTGAAGGCAGAATTAAAGGTCTTGTTGACGAGGTTAAACACGAGGGTAATATTATTTTGTTTATTGACGAGGTTCATAATCTTGTAGGTACCGGCGATTCAGAAGGTACAATGAATGCTGCCAATATTCTTAAGCCTGCACTTTCAAGAGGTGAAATTCAAGTAATCGGCGCTACTACCTTTAATGAATACAGAAAATATATCGAAAAAGACGCCGCTCTTGAAAGACGTTTTCAGCCTATTAAGGTTGAAGAACCGTCAATTGACGATGCATATAAAATGCTTGTCGGCATTAAGGGATATTATGAAGATTATCATAAGGTGCAGATTTCAGACTCTCTTGTATATAAAGCCGTTACTATGTCCGAAAGATATGTTACTGACAGATATCTTCCTGATAAAGCCATAGATTTGCTTGATGAGAGCTGTACAAGCGCAAATTTGCGCAATCCGGCTATCAGCCAATACCAGATGGCACTTGACAGAAAAAAGCTTTTAGAGAGCAATATAGAAAGGCTTTCCAATCCCGAGGAAAACGAAGAAATTGACTACGAGCTTGTAACTAAGTTTAAAAGTGAAGTTATTCAACTTGACGAAAAAATAGCCGACCTTAAGGAAAAAGCATCCGATAATCAGGTTTTGGAGTCTGATTTGGCAAAGGTTATATCACTTTGGACCGGTATTCCTGCAACTAAGATTGAGCAAAATGATATTAAAAAGCTTGCAAATCTCGAAAGTGAACTTAAAGAGCATATAATCGGTCAAGATACGGCTATTGAAAAGGTTTCAAATGCTGTCAGAAGGGGCAGAGTGAATATCAGCCCTAAAAAAAGACCGCAGTCGTTTATATTTGTCGGCCCTACGGGTGTCGGCAAAACGGAACTTGTTAAGCGCCTTGCAGATAGTTTGTTTGACAGTCCGGATAATCTTATTCGTCTTGATATGAGCGAATTTATGGAAAAATTCAGTGTTTCCCGTATTATCGGTTCGCCTCCGGGTTACGTTGGTTATGATGATGCCGGTCAGCTTACAGAAAAGGTTAGACGTAAGCCGTATAGTATTATCCTTTTTGACGAGATTGAAAAGGCACATAAGGATGTTCTCAATATTCTTCTTCAAATTCTTGATGAGGGCAGAATAACAGATGCACAGGGCAGAAGTGTTAATTTTGAAAATACAATTATTATTATGACTTCAAATGCAGGTTCTACCGACTCCGCTTCGTTAGGTTTCAATAAAACGGCAAACGATATTAACGCAGAAGTTACAATGAAAGCCCTTGAGCGCTTCCTGCGTCCTGAATTTTTGGGCAGGGTAGACGAAATTGTTATTTTTAATCAGCTCACTCATGATGACTTTGAAAAAATTGCTAAGCTTATGCTCGGTGAACTTGTTGAAAGTCTTAAGGATAAGGCAATTATTATGTCTTACGATGAAAGCGTTCCGGTTTATCTTGCAAAAAAAGCATTCGGCTCAAAGAAAAATGCAAGAGGACTTCGTGATTGCGTAAGACGTGATGTTGAAGAAAAACTTGCTAATGCGATTGTATTTAATCAGGATGAGGAAATTAAGTCTCTTTCTCTTTCTGTAGAAAATGATGATATTAAAATTAAAATAAATTAAAAAAAGACTTGACATTTTGCAATGTGTTATGTATAATAATGAACGTTGCAACGCGGGTGTAGTTCAATGGTAGAATCCCAGCCTTCCAAGCTGGTCGTGTGGGTTCGATTCCCATCACCCGCTCCAATGCGCTGATAGCTCAGCTGGATAGAGCAACTGCCTTCTAAGCAGTAGGTCGGGGGTTCGAGTCCCTCTCAGCGCGCCATTGATTGGGGTAACAGCACGAAAGTGCTTTTACATATATGGTGGGATTAGTTCAGTTGGTTAGAGCGCCAGTTTGTGGCACTGGAGGTCATCGGTTCGAATCCGATATCCCACCCCACTTTTTATATTTATCCCTACATTGGGGTGTAGCCAAGCGGTAAGGCAACGGACTTTGACTCCGTCATGCGTGGGTTCGAATCCCGCCTCCCCAGCCAACACCCTGATATCAGGGTGCTATACGGTTCATTAGCTCAGATGGCAGAGCACTTGACTTTTAATCAAGGTGTCCGGGGTTCGATTCCCCGATGAGCCACCAAGCAAAAAACCTCGAAATGCCTTTATTTATAAGGCTTTCGGGGTTTTTTTATGTTTTAAAGTTTGCAATACAAATGTTTGAAATTTACATTATTTTACGTTATTTTACGATAAAATGTATATGAAAATGTATATGTTATTTTAACATATTTAAGTCTAAAACAATGAAAATGTATATAAAAAGACAAATGTATAATAAATTGCAAAAATTAGTTAAGTGTAATAAAAACATTGATTTGAAAATTTTAAAAAAATATGCGCGATATTATATATGAAAATACTATTTTATATATAAAGGAGCGTAAATATGAGTGAAAATATACTTGTTGTGTGTGAAAAAACCGAACAAGCCAAAGCACTTAAAGACGGTTTAAAAAATCATTTTGAAACAAAGTATTATGATAATAAACATAATAAAACAAAAATTCCAAATTTGTATTATGAATCTGAAGGTGTAACAATTGTAGCCGCAAGAGGTCATTTACTTACTTTATATGATGTTAATGATTATCTTCAAATACAAGATTATAAATCTTGGGTACAATTGAGAGATTATTTGCCTTATGTTCCTGATACTTTTAAATATAAACCTAAAAGTGGTTGGGAAAGAGGACAGCTTGAATTAATCAGCAATTTAATTCATAGTGGTAAATATACTGTTTTATATAATTTTGGTGATCCTGATGCTGAAGGTGAATTACTTATTCGTGAAATTCTTTCATATGTAGGTAATACATTACCGACTAAAAGAATTGATTGCCGTAATCTTGTTCCGTCTGTTTTATCACAAGCATTTAGAAATCCTGAAAATTCAAATAATTATAATGGATTATATTTTGAAGCTTTAGCAAGACAGCAGACTGATTGGCTTAATGGTATTAATCTAACTACTATGCTTTCACTTGCTACACACGAAACATTACAAGTAGGCAGGGTATTAGTTCCCATTGTGAGATTCGTTTATGATTCTGATAAAGCAATAGAAAATTTTGTACCCACTAATTCTTGGGGCATTAATATGAATGTCGAAGGAATATCTATTGCTTCAAAAGATATTCAGTTTGCTGAAAAGGACGAAGCGTTGGCAAACAACTTAGTTGATAAATTAAATGCCAATAAAACAATCGTAACTGAAAAGAAAATCAGTAATAAAACATTAAAACCAAAGAAATTATATAATACTTCAAAATTGCTTTCGGACCTTAATACAAAATTTAAGATTTCTATGAAAGCTGCAAGTGCGGCATTAGAAAAGCTTTATTTGAAGGCATATATTACGTATCCTCGAACCAATTGTGAGTATATGCAAGAAAAAGAAGCTCCTCAGATGGAAGTTGTAATAGGTATTTTAGAAAAAATGGGATTGCCTGTGAAATTTCATACTAAAGCTTCTGTGTTCAGTGATAAAAAATGTGGAGGCTTGGGTGAAGGCGGTCACACAGCGATTGTAATAACAGAAAAAATACCTTCTAAATCTGATTTAGAGGGATTTACAGATGTAGAAAAAGCTGCATATTCATTAGTTTATAAGAGAACAATATCAAACTTCTGTGAAGATGCAGAGGTTACTGAAACTAAATTTATTTTTGAAAATTCAGGATATGTTTTTGATATTGCAGGCAGTGTTATTAACAAACCGGGCTTTTTATTATTTGAACCAAGAAAATTTACAGATGTTTCAGCATTAAATAAATATGAAATTGGTTCAACAGTTAATTGTACATTTGAAAAAGCAACTCGTACTACAAAAGCACCTCCTAAAGCAAATACATCGAGACTTATTTACTATCTTGAACATCCGTTTAGTAAGAATATAAAAAATGGCGGTGAAGATGAAGACGATGAATTCTATGCTGCTGTTGATTCCGGTGTTACAATCGGAACGCAAGGTGCAACTATGGAAACGACTACTACAAAGGCGATTCAATACGGATATTTTACTGAAAGCAAAAAAGGCTATACAATTACTTCAAAAGGTAAATTTTTAATTGAAACTTTAGACAGATTGGGTATTGATGCTCTAAATGCTAAAAAAACTGTTGAACTTAATATGATTATTAAAAAAGTTTCAAAGAAATTATTAACTCTTGAAGATAACAAGGAACGAATCAAAGAAGAACTTATTGCTACAAATGATATTCTTAATTATAATGAAGTACCGACTTACAACGGTGAAGTAATAGGTGAATGTCCTTTGTGTAAAAGCCCTGTTGTAGATACCGATAAATTGTTTAAATGCACAAACACAAATTGTAAATTTGTTTTATTTAAAGAAGATAAATATTTTAGCTATATGAAAAAGAAAATATCTACTGCAATGGCAAAGGAATTTTTAAATAAAGGCGAAATATCGGTTAAAAATTTAACTTCTCAAAGTGGCAATAAGTACGGAGCAGTATTTAAAGGAACAATTAACGAAAAAGGTTATGTTAATTGGAAGCGAGACAGATATATTGATACCAAACCGAAGGGAAGAAAATAGCAGTTGAAAAAGATTATAATTATTGTTATTGCAGTAGTTGTATTCTTGGGTACAATTATCGGTATAACACAAATTAATACAAAAGAAAGTTTTAATTCAAGTAATCAAAGAGATTCTGTTAAGGTTGAATCATTGAATTGTGAAAACAAAGATTATACTTTGACGATTAATAACGGTAAATACATATTAATTAACAAATCTAATCAATCTGTTTTATCAGGTAATTGTAAATTGTATTCTACAAGCAAAAATGAACAATCTGTTTTAGGTAGTAAAAACACATATTATGTTGCTTGCTACTTTTATGAACACAACACTTCAAAAGGAACAGAATATTATTTTGATAAACCAAATGGTTTTTACGCACTTGTTAGTAAAGAGGGAAAACTTGAAACAAATATAAATGATATAATTAATAATACAGATAATTTATTCTTTTAAGGAGGGTAATATAATTGAAAAAAGTTAATCGAAATAAAAATTATTCTTATAACGATTATGAAAACGAAAATTCGTTTGTTGATAAAAATACAAACAATGAAGATTTAGATGATTATCAAGAAGAAAATTATCCTGATGATACAAATGACGATGATAAAAACGATGATACAGATAATGGAAAGGATAACGATTACAAAGTTATTGATAAAAATTCTAAATTTAAAGTTTTTATTATTGTTATTATATGTATTGTCTTATCATTGAGTTTGGTTATTGCTAACTCATTATCAACACGTAAACAAATTGGAGAAAACACAACAGTAACGACAGAAACTGTTACGTCAAATGTTACAGATGTTATTACAAGTAGTCAAGAGAACACATCAGAAGTGGAAACAGTTGTATATAATTTACCTCCTGATTTATCGGTATACGGCACTTGGCAACTTCAAGAAAATACTACTTTAAAAATCAAATTTGATAAAAGTTATGTTTATACAGTAGATAGTGAAGATACAAAGAGTGTATGGACCGGTACTCACGCTGTCTCAGTATGTGGTGAAAAAGCCTTAACAAAAACAGGTTTGACCTCACGTCAGGTTATGATGAGATATGGTGTGCCTAAAAACAAATTTAATATTGATAATTTCTATTATATTTGTTTGCCTTACGAATATGTTAGCTTTGATGGTAGCAAAAAAACAAAAGCAGAATCTGATTTTTCAGATAAATTAGTTGAATTGTATTTATACTTATATAATGATAAAGACGGCAATTTAGTTGCTGATAGCTACATTCCACGTGACGGTGAAAGTGCACTTATGGACCAAATTGTTCAAATAAAAGGTGAAGAATTATGAGAAAATCAGAATTTTTAGAAGAATTTGAAAAAGAATACAATAATATACAAAATAAAAAAAATAAAATTAATGCTGACGATATAACTTTTGATTTAATGAAGGAAAGAGGCAATAAAATTTTGTACTTGGCTGCTTTTTGTGTTTTATTTGCGGCATTATGTGTTATTATTTTTAAAAATGCTCTTGTTATTATTCCGTTTGCTTGTATTATTGCATTCTTGTTATTCAAATTATATTTCAATTATAAATTGTTAAGAAATAACAATATTGTCGTAATTGAATCGGTATGTACGAATAAGAAACAAGATGTATTAAATTTTGGCGTAAACAAGATTTATGAATTTGAACCAATTAATTCGGAACAATATAATGATTTAATATTTTTATCAATTGCCAATGAGGATACAGGCGGATTATTCAAGAAAAACCAAAAGATAAAAATAGGCTATACATATTATTTAGCTTTTAAGAAAAATGACGATAAAAAGTATTCAAACGAGAACTTTTTATGTTTCAAACGAAGCGTCTATAATGAGTCTGAAAGCAAAGAAAACAAGATTGATTCAAATACTTGACAAACAAAATATTATGCGTTACTATGTGTATAGTAAGTATTATTTAAGTTAATTAATTATTAAAATTAAGTCAGTTATTGCATTTTGCAACAACTGGCTTTTTTTATTTGTAAATTAAATAATCTTATTAATCCGAAAATGATTTTATGTTCAGATTTCATTTTCAAAAAACTCTTATGTGCAAAAAACAAATAATAATTTAAAATAACTTAGCCGGCACATTTGAGTCCGTAGGCAACGGAGAAAGGAATTTATTATGAACAAGTTTATGGGTATGGGTAGAATTACAGCAACACCGGAATTGAAGAAGACAAAAAACGATACATCTTATGTACAGTTTAGAATTGCTATTGACCGTTATAATGGTAAGGACAAGGAAAGAACCGCTGACTTTATTCCTGTTACTGCTTATGGCACAACTGCTGAAAACGTTGTAAAGCTCTTTACAAAGGGTTCAATGGTTGCAATTGAAGGTAATATTCAAACCAGTACATACGAAAAGAACGGTGAAAAGCATAACACTTGGAATGTAAATCTTGAAAAATTCTATTTTACAGGTAGTAAAAGAGAAACTGCTAATTCAGGTGAACAGCCTGCTGCACAACAGCCAGCTCCAAGTTATTCATCTGCTGATAACTCAGATTTTGAGGAAGTTGTTGATGATGACGATCTTCCGTTCTAAGGTAGGTGAAACATCCATATGGAATGTGTTTAAAACTTAATAATGACAACAAAAAAAGAGAGGACTTTTTCCTCTCTTTTTTGTTATCAAGAAAATCTAAAAACATAATTATGTCTTATTAGACACGGAGGTAGAATTATGGTAAAAGTAAAAATGTTAGTGGCCATTTGCAAAACTGATGCAGGTAAACTTGCATGTATTGAAATTCAAAAAAATGGCGGTGCAAGCACTGTTATGATTGACTATTCAAGAGAAAAAATTTGTTTTTCATCTGTCACTCTTCAGCGAGAAGATGTTGAAGAATATTTTGATCTAATATGTTGTTGTAGAAAAGATTTGTATGTAACAAATCTTATAAATGGAGAAAATATAAGCCCATTTAAAAGTGTTTTTACCGATTCATACGTTTTTGATTATGAACTTTATGAATCAATGCCATTTATCATAGATGGTGTTTATACAAACGATGATGATTCACCGTTTGTGAATTCAAGAAAATTTGACAAAAACGTTGATCAATTTATGGATATTGCTTTTGATGAAAGCAATTTGCCTGAAAACATTGAAGAGGGTTCTTTTATTACTCCTAAAACAATAATTTTGGAAGAAAAAGATTATACACTTTCACCTGAAAGATTTTTTTCATCTGATGAAAAGATTATGCTGGACGAAAATAATCAAATTTGTGAAAGTTATCACACAACCGAACAGATTGAAACTATTATTGCTGAGACTTATTACAATAAAAAGGCTGCTCCTGATAGAGTAAGAGGTATACGTCTTTATGGTGAAACCGGTACAGGTAAGACTACTGCGGCAAGGTTACTTGCAAAAAGACTTGGTTTACCGTATGTATGCTTTAAAGTTGATACAGACAGTGATGAACAATCTTTGTTTGGTACAATTTCGGGAGTAGGTGAGAACATTACATACAATCGTTCTCCTTTAAGCCTTGCTCTTGAAAAAGGTTATGTGTGTGAACTTCAAGAACTTTCATCTATTTCAAATCAAGGCGTTGAAACAAGACTTAATCCGATTCTTGATGAAAGTGCAATGTTCCAAGATGTTGATGGCATTACAAAAGCTATCCATCCTGATTGCTTACTTGTATGTACTTACAATCCGGCAGGTGAAGAATTTGTTGAATCATCGGATATTGCAAAATCAACTAAAAACCGTTTTGCTTTATCTTATCGTATGGAAATGCCGTCAAATGATGAAATTGTCGAACAGCTTATTGCTAAAACAGGATTTAATGATAAGAAAACAATCAGAAAAATAGTTAATCTTGTTTTTAACAAAGGTAATGGCTCTATAAGAAGTCTTATCGAAAACAATGATGTAAGTGACAGTGTATCACTTCGTCAATGTGAGGCTTGGATTAACAACCACGAGAATTGTCCGTTATATAAGGATGAACCTGACGGTTGGCTCAAGGCATCATATTCAACTATTGTTCAGGCAATAGGTGATAATGAACCGGAAGAAATCCAAGATGAAATCTATTCTTTAATTGAGGCTACATTTTAATGTGGCAGGAGGAAACTATGAAACTTTCTGTTAAAGAAATAATTTCTGCTAAAAAGCTTTTAATGAATTCCTTTTCTGAAGAAGAATTTTGGAAGTTAAAATCAGTAAACAACTACTTTACTAAATTAAGTAGGAATGTTACAAGTAAATACAAGTCTATTAAACCTGTATTTACACAGTTCGTTCTTGATGATTCTAAAAATGCCAATGCAGCTCGCACAAACGGCTTAATTACGGTGATTAATCCAATTAACAGTATGTTTGAAGGCTACAACAGAAAAGAGCGTTTTGCTCTTTGTGTAGGACTTCAAGCACACGAATGTGGTCATATTCTTTTTACTAACTTTAAAATATTAAAGGAAGTATTTAAAAAAAGAGATATGTCGTTGTTGGACTTTTCCGGTTGTAGTAAAGAATTTGAAGAATGGTCAAAAAAATATAAAAAAATATTTCTCAAACTCTTAAAAGATTGTTCTAATATAGTAGAAGACCCTTATGTTGAATATCGTATTGTTAAACAGTATAAAGGCTCTTTTAAAGCAGGTATTGATTCATTAAGAGAACTTTTAGCTAATAACTTAACTGAAAACTATAAGAAGTATTTAAGTCAAAATGATACAAGTGAAACAATATCGTTTGATGTAAGAAATCTTCTACTTATGCAAGCAAGAAAATGTTTACCGGAAGAATTAAAAATTGAGGATGAGTGGATTGAAGTACGAAAATTATTTAATAATATGTATAAACATCCTTACCCAAACACAATTGAACGGTTAAACATTACTTTGCAAATGCTTGACATTCTTTTTGATAAGTATATTAAAGAACAATTTACACCAAAACCGCCTAAAAAAACTGCTGCTGATAATCATTCAAACGATGAAAACAATTCATCTAATAATGAAAACAGTGAAAATTCAGAGAAAAACAGTTCTGATGATAATTCAAGTGAAGATGAAATGTCGGATTCACCGGAAGATAACTGCAATACAGATTCGTCAAATACAGATTCGGAAGGTGAGTCGGGTGAATGTGATACTTCTCCTGCTTCAAATGGTTCTGAGTCTGATTTAGACGATAAAGACGATTTACTTGATGATGACGATTTGAACGAATCTAAAACTGATTCAGACAATGAAGACGATTCGACTAATGATGACAATTTGAAAGAATCTGAAACTGATTATTCAGAAAATGATACTGACGAAATGTCAACCGGTGATGAAATATCAGAATCATCTGAAAGTGACGAACTAAGTGACACAGAGCAATCCGAGTCAGAACAATTTAATGATGTTGAAGATGATGAAACAGTTGAAGATGACAGTTTGGACGAAGATAGTTCAGATGAATTAGATTTATCTGATTTAGATGAATTGAGTGAATTAATGGATAATGAAGTTTCTGATGATACAGAAAATTCTGAAACATCAAGTGATAGCACTAATAATGAGTTCAATTCTGATGATGCAGAGGATACAGAAGAAACTGATTTTGAAATTTCTGACGAAAACTTTGATGATGAAACAAACGACTTTGAGCCGAATGATTTTGATTTAGAACAGGCAATTGAAGACATGCTTGATAAACTTTCAGAAAATCCGGCAATGCCTACAGATATGGAAGACGATAAAATGTCTAACAGCGAAGGTATTGAAGGTAATGAGGACGATTATAATTCAAGTCTTAATAATTTGGAGGATGCTGAATCACAAAAGAATAATTCTGATGAGGTTCTTGATGATATGCTCGATACTTCACCGAAAAATTACCTTGATGAGATTGAACATAAAGAAATCTTACTTGATATTCTTGAATATTCCAAAAGTTGTAATGCCGGTTATGATTATGAAGAAGTTGATATTAACAGTATTGATGAAATTGCTTATGTTTCAGACAAAGAGACTATTAAACTTCCTGCAAAAATAGCTGCTAATAAAATAAGAGATAAAGTTTTTCAAAAGAAAAAATCTCATAAAAATAATAGGCAGTTAAAAGGCAGTAAGGTCGATGTTAAAGCTTTTGCTCAAAGAAACAATGAATCAGATTTGGCAATTTTTTCAAATCATTCAAAGCCCAACAAAATGCCACATATGTGCATTTCTACGGTTGTTGACTGTTCAGGTTCAATGTCTGGTCCAAGAATAGATGCCGCAAGAAAAATGGCACTTTTAGTTGAAAATTTTGCTACTCAATTACAAATACCTTGTAGTTGTATAGGTCATTCAACTGTCAGTTACTATTTTCCAAAAGAAGATGTTGAAATTTATAAAGTATTTGATTTTAACCATTCTAAACAAGAAGTTAAAAAGATTTCAGGACTATCAGCAAAACGTAATAATCGTGATGGCTTTGCTTTTAGGTATGCACTTAATAAAATTAAGAAAAGACCTGAACCTTTTAAAGTTATTATAATTATTTCTGATGGTTTACCGGCTGCACAAATGTACTCTGGAAAGGTCGGTAAAATGGATATTCAAAACTTTTTAAAGGAAGCAGAAAAAGCCGGAATATCTGTATTAAGTTTTAATATAGGTTCGGACCAAAAATCGCTTGAAGATATTTACGGAGATATTGTTGATTGTTCAAATCTTGATGATGCCCCTAAAAACATTGCTGAGGCTTTATTCAAAGAAAGCAGAAGATATTTGTATTAATTATCATAAATAAAAGGTCACTGAAAAGTGACCTTTTATTTTTTTACCATTGTCAAGTAAAAAGTTAGCTGAAAAAATTTTTTTTGCGCGATATATATAGTGAGGATACCAAAGAAAGGAGAAACGATAGTTATGTATAAAGTGAAAAAGACCTCAAATGAGCCTCAATTCTATGCTAAATATCTATTTCAAATATTAATAGCACTTGGCTGTTTCTTTATATTAGCTGTTAAACCTATTGATAAAATAAGTCTTTTGGGATTCTTTGTGGTTTTAATAGATTTAATATTTTTGATTGTAAGCTTTGTCAGCAGTATTAACGAAATTTATAATTTGTCAGCTACAGATGGAAGATTGTTATTTGAATTTGGTGACAGAACAGAAGCTTATACTGATATGGAAGTTCTAAAAAACAATGAAAACAAAATTGTCGTAAAAGCTTCTGATTGTAATAACACAAAAGTCAAAATGACAATAAAATTTAACGATTATAATGAAAAAATTGAATTTTCGAATTCTTATTGTAAAGATCAAGATTTTTGTGGGAAAGGAGAGTGAATTCTTTGCCAAACAAGAAAATTGATAAAAATGAAATAAGAATCCTTCGGGCTATGGGTTATGAGTATAGTGAAATCGGAGAAAAAATGAATTGTTCACGGCAGTATGCGTATATGGTATGTACACAGGAAGATTATATATCTGCTAACTTATTATGTAAAATTAATAATTTGATTTTAAAAGGATATTCCATTGAGGATATAAGAGATAATCTTAATCTTGGCGATTGTGAAATTTTCAGAAGAAAAATGCTGTATAAAAAAGTCAAATATCCTGTTTTGAGAAATTATGTAATTGTTAATTACGGTACATATAAAAATTTCTGTGACAAAATCGGCTATACGACAATTAATTTCTGTGCAATTATTAACGGCTCCGGCAGGGTGAAAAAACCAAGCAAATACCTTATTTCACTTATAAAAAAGGAAACAGGAATTGATGAAAAAATATTTTTAAGAGAATCAACAAATGATTTTAAAAAGGATGTGATTTAAACGATTACGGTAACTAACAATTTAACAAACAAAATGCTTGATAGTTATTTTAACTATTTAGAAAAAAATCGTTTGATTGAACCTGATATTGCCATTCATTGTGATACAAGAGAAAAAGCAGAATATTTGATTGCAATGTATGCTACATCCGGCAAAGCTTGGAGTTCAACCTCACCACTTATTACTAATGAAAACGAATATGTAACTCGTTGGGGAAAGGACAAAGAAGCAACATGTTATAGAGTTAATGAAAGCGATTATAAATACCTTTTTAAGAGTATAGCAAATGTATACGAAAAAAAAGGAGTTATTGTTATTGAATTTCAAGATTTATTCCCATTTATATCATTAACTGAACAACCTATTATTGAAGATGAATCAAACAAAAAGAAAAATAAATCAAAATTGTTTGGTAAAAAGAAAACTTCAAATGCAGAAGAAACCAATGATAATCAGCCAGTAAAAAATGATGAAGATCTAAATGTGAAAAATCATAATTTGCCTAATGAATCAATTATTACTGACGATAAAACCAATTTTGATGAAAGTCAAAAAAATAATAATGCTTTGATAACTGATGAAAAGAATATTGACATCAATAAAACGGTTATTATGCCGGAAAGTAATAAAGCGGATATAAAAACATTTATTGATGATTCTCCAAAACAAAAAAATAAGGATGAGCCTAAACAGAATATTGACGTACAGCCAGTAAAAGAGGACAAATTTTCAATTTCCGAAAACAAAGGCTCTATTGTAAAAGATAAATTTGATTCGGTTAATTTACCAATTATGAAGAATTTTAAAATAAACGATGATATGTATCGGCTTAATGATTCTTTAATATGCGAAAAATGCTACGGAGCATATTGGTATCCTATACTTAATATCGAAAAATATATATCAATTCTTAATCATATGAAGAACGGTGATGTGAAATATGTTGAGTAAATTACAAAAAACAATCTTATTTATAACTGCGATTTCGATTTTTATTGCTTCAACTGTTTTGACAGCCTATGCAGGTACACCACAAGTAGAAAATAATATTTATGTAGCTGTCGGATATTCTAAAACAATCCCTTGTTCTCTTGATAATTGTCAAGGCAAAAGGAAAAATTGGAGTGCCGCAAGCAAATACTTTACTATTTCTTCAACCGGTACGCTTAAAGGTATATCACGAGGAAATGGTACGGCTACTATTTCTACTGAATCGGGTGAATCGAAAACATGTAATGTTTATGTGACACCTGCTGCTAATCTTTCCTCTAAAATCGGTAAGGTTAAATTAATACGTGGCAAATCAAAAAAAATCAATGTCACAATAAGCCCTCAAAATGCTTGTTCTGACCTTATTTGGAATTCATCAAACAGCAACATTGCTACTGTTGAAAACGGTCTTATAACCGCTACCGGCTTAGGAAAATGTGATATTTATTGTAAGACAAATGACGGTGGCTCCGGTTATTTGAGTATCTCGGTTACAGTAAGTAATCCTTCTACAACAAGTCCTACCGTCAGTAAAAAAATACAAACCACAAAAAAACATAAGGTTACTACAACTAAAAAGAGAGTGACTCATAATAATACTGTTCATTCTCGTGATGATGCTACTAAATTGACTACAGTTGCTACAACAAAAAAATCAACAACACATCAAAATATTAGCACCAAAAAAAATACAACAAATAATTCAACAAATAATATAACAAATAATTCAACAAATGAATCAACTACTTTAGAAACTACTACTGAGAATGTGACTGTTGAAGATGATATTTATTATACCGGAAGCAATGAAATGCAAGATTATGACTTAAAAGGTATTAGTAAAAAGAAATCACCTATCAAAATAGAATGGAACAAAATTAAAGGGGCAACAGGATATCAATTGTTTTGTTCTTTCGATATGAAAAATTTTGCATTGATATATGATGGTACAAATAATTTTTATGAACAACACCACTTTCAAAACGGTAAAACATATTATTATTTTGTTAGAAGTTATAAAGTTGAGAACGGTATAAAAATCACTGATTATAATTCAGATGTACTTGTTCAAAAAAGTGTCGGTAAAGGCATTTTGTCAAAAATAATTTAGAAAGGATAATTTAACTATGATTAAAGGTTATGATTTTGGTAAATACGAAAGCAGAATAGCTATTCTTATTGAAGCTTGTAACACAGTTGATATTGAAAAAATACATAATGAATATGTGTATCTTAAAGACGTTTCAATGAAAGATAAGGATGAAGTCTTCGCTATTGATTATTTAGAACAAGAAGTAAAAATGCTTTATTTTAGAGCTATTGACTTGTTTTCATATGAAATTGCTAAAAAGGAAGGAGGAAAATCCAATGGATAATTTGGAAAACAACAAACGACTTAATATTACGATGAATTTCTCGTTAGAACCAAATGAACATCAAATCAAATTGTCTTCAAAAACTGATTTCTTTCATGATGAATTAACAGAATCAGAAGCAAAATTGCTTTTTGCAAATGTAGTTAAGCTATTTATTGATACTGTTAAATCTGACAGAATTAAACTTGAATATGTTGATGAAGACCTTGATGAGAAAAATATTTGCAATGAATTGTTTGAATCTGCAGAGGTTATTTTAAATGAATACTATACAGAGAAAATAGAGGAGGACTAATTATGGCAAAATCTTATCAACAGAAAGCGTTGAACGGCTTTTTGTATAAAAGTACATATCCGCAAGGACATGAATTAAAATTAAAAACAAAGGCTGGCAAAATCAGCCTTTGGGGATATAAACCTGAAGAATACAGAGCATTAAAGGCAGCAGGTAATAAAAATATGAAGGTAATCGGTTTTACAAATCTTTTACCTGACAAACCGGTTATTGCAAAAGATAAATTTCTTATTGAAATTGAAGGACAAGCTTGTGCTTTTGCAATAACACCTGCTCCAAAAAAAGAAGTTTATTTATATTTATCCGTTGGTAAAAACCGTTACGTAGGTCTTGAAGATGCTTCTCTTAAAGATATGGTTAAAACATATAAGGATGCTAAAAAGTCTGAACGTAAAGAAAAAAAGAAAAGGAAGGCAAAAAAGAATGCAAAAAAGTAAAAAAATTGTTTCAATATTTCTTTTAATTACAACTGTTATTTTTTGTTTCTCAGGCTGTTCATATATTGATCAAATGAAACAGAAAAATGTTGAATATTCGATTTCATCTGCCGGTTATTTGTATATAGATAACGGCGGAACTGTAATTCCACAAGAGGAATTTAAAGATAACACCGACATTAGAGTAGCTTATATTCCTGATTCTGTTACTACGATTGAAAAAGGAGCATTTGAAGGTTGTACAAATTTAACCACAGTTACAATGTCAAATAACATTACAGAAATACCTAAAAATTGTTTTAAAGATTGTAAAGCACTTAACAAAATGGAATTATTTAGTTCTGTTAAAAAAATTGGCGAAAGTGCCTTTGAAGGTTGTACCACACTTAATATGGTTACAGGTACAACGGAAGTTAAAGAACTTGGTGAGAATGCATTTAAGGATTGTACAACACTTACTAAGTTTGATATGCCACAATTCGTAGGAATTATTCCTGAATATTGCTTTAGTGGCTGTGCTGCTCTTACTTCAATTACTATACCGGATGCAACTGTTCAAATTGACGGATATGCTTTTTCCGGTTGTACAGGTTTAAAATCAATCAAAGGTATGAAAAATGTTGCTAATCTTGGTAACGGTATATTTTATAATTGCAATAATGCAACCGAAATTCAGTTGCCTTTAAAAACAACTGAATTAAGCGAAAGCTGTTTTTCTGACTGCAAAGCTTTAACTACAATTACAATACCTAATAATATTACTAAAATTGGTGTAAGCTCTTTTGCAGGTTGTGAGAACCTCAAAGAAGTGAAAAATTCAAAAAATATTACTTCAATAGGCGATAATGCCTTTGCAATGTGTTTTGCTCTTGAAAAATTTGATTTTTCCGATAATTTTGTCGAATTCGGTAAAATGTCATTTTCAAGCTGCCATTCACTTAAAAAATTAAATATTCCTATCGGAATCAGCATTATTCCAAGTTCTTGCTTTTCCGGATGTATTTCTTTGACATCTTTGGATATTCCAAGCACGATTCAGGTTATTGATAAAGCAGCTTTTAAAAGTTGCAAAAATCTTCAAAATCTTACTTTGCACAGCGGCGCTTTGACCACTATTGATAAAGGAGCATTTGCAAATTGCAAATCATTGACTAATGTTGTTGTTCCTCATTCGGTAAATGTATTAGGGGAAGGTGTATTTAAGGAATGTAGTTCATTACAAGGCGTTATGTTAAATGCCAACTTGACTTCTATACCTAATGAAACATTCTACAGTTGCACGTCTTTGACTACTGTAAATATTCCTAAAAATGTAAAATCAATTGGTACAAGAGCATTTTATAATTGCACTTCATTGAATAATTTATCTTTCCCAAATGGTCTTGAAACTATCGGTTCTTGTGCTTTTGAAGATAGTCCTGTTTCAAAAGCTGCTTTACCAAGTTCAGTTATCAGTATTGCTGATGATGCTTTCGGAACTGACTAAAATATAACAAAACAGTCAGGCAGCAGGTCTGCCCGACTTCTAAAAATATTAAGAGGTGATATATGTGAAAAAGAAAATAACTAAAAGATTATTAATCCAAAACTCAGATTCAATTAAATACATTTGTCTTTCATCAATACTTCTTTTGGTATTTATAACTTCATTTTTTGTTTTTGTAAATTCAATGCAAAGTATTAAAGATTTAAGTCAACCGATATCTTTAAAGAGTATAATTACAATTGCTCTTTGTGTTACTTCTGTAGTTTTATTACCTCTTACTGATACAATAAAAGCTATAAAAATCCAACATTTTATCTGTTCGGGCAAATATACCTATGAATATTGCAAAATAGAACATTTTGATATTGACAAAGAAACTCAAAAATATGCTCTTGTTTTAAACAATGGTCATTTGGTTGATATTACTGAAAATGAATTCAAATATTACAAAGATAATGAAAATGAATCAGAATTTATTGGCTTTAGTATTTTAAACAGATACTTAATATTTGATTGTAAAGATTATTGCATTGAGAAAGGGGAGAATACAACAATTGAACATTAACGATACTTTAACTTTATATGATCTTTTTAATTATATGTCTTTAGCTAATACTGAAATTAACAAATTAATAAAATCAAGAAAACTTTTCCGAGACAGAGAAAAGATAATTCCATATTCGTTTAGTGTATCTAAATTGCAAAAACTATTTATTATTGCAATGCTAAAATACTTTAACAAATTTTCTAATGATAATCCTGTAGTTGATTTTATTAATGTGAATGTTGTTAATTACGGCTTTTCGGTTGATTGCCATAGTGCGTGGATGCTACATTTAGACAAATATTACGATAATACAAAACATAAGGACCAAAATAAAAGTTTATATGCTTACCTTAACGATAACTACACAAAAGCAGATGCTATCAATATGATAGTTGATTCAGAAATGCTCAACACAATGCTCTCTAAGAGCTTTTGCATTCCACGTGAACTTCGATATACCATTATTGATACAATGCTTGAATTTGGGATGTACAAGCCTAAAACATTGGGAATATTACTAAATGTTTTGAAAAATTCTTCGCACATACCACCTGCTGCACAGACTGTTTCTATTCAAGATTTATATTTGGCTACAAAATCTATACATTCTGAAGAAAATATATTGATGGAGTTTATAACAAAAAAAGAAAAGTAATATGAAAATATATAAAACTTATACTGCTAAAAAGATAATCTTAATATTAATGTAATTATATAGCATAACTGTAAAAATACAAATAAATCATATCAGATTATATAGGAAAGTGAGGTTAAAAAACAATTATGAAAACCTTTTACAAGAAAGCTTTGAAAAATCGTTATGCTGTTACTTGCCCTTATTGTTGTTCGGCATATATTTCCGAATTAAGTCATCCGATTAGCAGTATCAAAAATAATATTACTGTTTACTGTTATCTTTGCCATGATTGTGGTGAAAAATGGTTGGATAAAGAGTTTAAGTTATAAGAGATTTGCAGTAAAAAAGAGCCTTGTTAAATCAAGGCTCTTTTCTATATTTCCCAACTAATATTTCCTTTATCATTTTTTTAGTCTTTCTTCCAAAAGCTTTCTTCCTTTACCTTTGTTCTTTTCAGACTCTTTAAGAAATTAATCATATCTTTCAGGTGCTACAATAAAACTATGGTTATTTGATATTGCAAAACAAGCTTCAATATTTTCTTTTGACATATAACCACACTTTCTTTTTCAGTTCCTACTATATGGCAAGGATTTTCCACTTTTTTAAGTTCCTACTATCCGGCAAGGACTTTCCGCTTTTTTCGGTCCTAATTTTTCGGCTTAAGCTTTCCGCTTTTGTAGCACCTATGTACTTATTGTATCGCATAATTATTGATTTGTAAATAGAAAAAAACTAATAAATTAGGCGTTGACAATTATTTGCTTATGCGATACTATATTTCCAGATGGAAAATTCGTACAAGCAATTAAAATGAAATTTTAGGAAGTTCAAAATCAAATATAACATTGTACAAATTTTCTGTCTAAGTTATGATCTATCTACCATGTGCAGAAAAGATTTCTGAAAATGTTATGCTATTTGCATAGCATTTTTTGTTTTACAGGAAAAATTTATTATGGAAATGAAAAAATATGTAGAAGAATTAGAAAAACAAGCAATACTCAATCCGGTAAAAGCTAAACTTGATGCAAAAAAGCACTGATAGAAACTGGCGTTCTAAACAGTGACGGTACATCTAAAGAACAAATAGTAACAGGAAAGTATTTGTAATTTGCCTTAACAGAATCTTGAAAAAAGGCGTTGACAAATACAATATTTGCGCTATAATTATTTATGTAAGCAGAAAGATATATATACAAATATATTGATCGCTTATAATATGTATTTGTAACTTATTAAATGTAACAACCGTTGGGCCACGGAGATTTAAAAATCAAAAAGCCTTTAAACTATTTTTTATGATACATGAGAAAAGCAGGTCTTTTGACCTGCTTTTCTCATTCTACTAACCAATTTGACTCAGGTTTCATTAATAACCTTGCTTTTTCATACGCCATATCTTTAGTGAAAATAGTGTTTGCTCTGTATTGCTTAGTGGCTGTTTTTTCAACAGCTAATGCCATTGTTACTTCTTTGGCGTCACTGATTGGAAATTTAATTGGTATTAGATACATTATTTTATTAAAATAAAATTGAGGAACTGCTAATCTTGAATTTCTTTTTAGTCTTAATTTTGTTTCTTCTATTACACCTTTTAACAATGCTCTTACCATTGATTTATCTAAGCCTAATTCTCTTTCTATACGAGACCAGTTATCATCCAAAATGTGATCAGCATTTATAACAATATTATAATTGGGGTTGAAATAATAATCTTCATAATTTTCAGTATATGTAGGAAGATTTGGTAACTCGGCAAAGTTATTCATTATTTCACGCTCACATTTGTCAAAAAAACCTGACAAAAACCATTTCTGACCATCTGAACGGTAGTTTTTTTCAAATAATCCAATAATATCATTTCCGTTAGGTGTTAATAGACCGGTGTTAAAACAAGAGTAATGTTTATTTTCACTTTCAAGTATTAAATTTTGATCATAGCATCTTTGAAATGTTCCCAAAATATACTTCCTTAATACGGAGAATTCTTTATATTCAGGTGAATCTTTAAAATCCCAAATTTCTGGTTCTGCGATTTCTGATAAATTTTTCAATTTTTGCATAAATATGACATCTGTACCACAAAAAGCATAACTGAATAGATAATTTTTAGGATATTCCTTTTCTTCCACTGTATTTGTTTCTGACATAATAATTCCTCACTTTCTTCTGTTTTTATTATATAAAAAATGTAAAATAATGTCAATTTATATACAAAATTATTTATCCCTAATGCTTGACTTGAAAAAATAAATATGTATTATGATTGTTTTGAAAAAAGTAAAAAATAGAAGGAGTGAATCATATGTTTCAAATTTCTGACATTGTTGATTTAAGCGTTGAAGTAATTCAGAAATTGCTAAATAAGTAAAACAACTGAGAAAAGCAGGTCAAATGACCTGCTTTTTTTATAAAATATCCTCCGTAAAACCACATTCCTTTAGGTGTGTAATAGTTCATGATATTTTAACGCCCTCCCTCATAACATTTTCATAAAAAGGAGTTGATTTATCAACCTCACAAATTTCAAAAGCGTCAACACTTTTACCTGTTATTTGCCTAAGTTCTTCGGCAAACGCAAATATATTTGACTTTTTAAAATTTTCTCCACCAAAAACAAGCACATCAATATCGGAATTTTCTGTCTGGTTTCCTCTTGCATACGAACCGAAGAGAAACGCATATTCTGCATTATATCGAACAAGAAGTTCTTTTATTATTTTTTCAATTTCATCTTTAGTAAGCATAATATCGCTCCTTTTCCCTTTTATTTTCTATCTGTATTATACATTTGTTGTTTCTGAAATACAATGCACAATGCAATAATCTTAGTTAAAGTCCTGAAAATGTCTCTTGTTCAGGCAAAAAAACAATTGTTTAATATCAAAAAAATAAAACTATCAAATACTTTTCTAAAAAAAATTTTTTTGCGCGATAAAGTATATGAAAGGGTTAAAAACACTCTTTTATGTACCTTGAAAAGTTAATATGATAGTTCTTTATTTCGATATTTATTTGTAAAAAAAGGTCACATTTTCTATATATGGTATAGTTAAAATAAAATATACAATATATTGAAAAATGGCGTTGACACCCCTATATATCTGCGTTATAATTAAGATGAACAAGGGAGGAAGTCAACTATGACTGACAATAGATTTAAGAAAGTAATATCAACCATTATGGCTGTTACGATAGCTTTTACCGGCTTGACTTTGGGTGCTCCAAGTTATGCAGCAAATAGGAAGCCAAGCTCAACAAGTGTTACAAGCGTAAAGGCAATAAATAACGGTTTTACAGTTAAATGGAAAAAGAAGTCTTGCACAGGCTATCAAATCCAGTATTCGACAAGCAAAAAGTTTGCTAAAAAAGGTACTAAGGTTTTGAAAGTAAACAAGGCAAAAACAACTTCTAAGACTATAAAGAAGCTCAAAGCTAAGAAAAAGTATTATGTAAGAGTAAGAGCATATAAGACTGTTAAGAAAAAGAATTATTACTCAAAGTGGACCAAGACTTATAACGTAACTACAAAAAAGGCTAAGAGTTCATCGAGCAGTAGTTCTTCAACTACTCCTACTATTAAATCTATTTCTTATCTTGATAAGGGATATGGCTTTAAGCTTACTTGGAACAAAGTTTCTAAAGCTTATGGCTATGAGATTCAGTATAGTACAAATAAAAAATTCTCTGATGTTTATGATGATGAGGGTTATGTATTTGACAATATGCATAAGGACGTAAGTAAGAACAGTACCTCTGTAAATTTCAAAGTCAGTGATAAAGATCCTGCTGCTGATAACATTTGGTATGTAAGAATCAGAGCAGAAAAGTCCGGTGGAAAGTATTCCGGCTGGTCTAAGACCGTTTCAATCCTTACTCCTGAAAGAAAAGATTATCTCAGACTTATGGATAAGGCTTATGGTGAAATGGGTATTGTAGCAACCGACAGTGAATTTGACAAACTTGTTAAAATCCAACATTGGATTGATTGTAATTGGTATTATGACAGGGATACCGTTCATAATGATGCAATTAGTGTTTACCAATTAGCAAAATATCATCATGATGGTTGTAATTCTTTTGCCGCTGGTTTCAATTACTTTGCTAATAAAGCTGGTATTCAAAGTTGCACAATCGGTGGAAGTTCAACTAAGCCATACAGAGAAGGACATTATTGGAATTGGATTAATATTGAAGGATATTGGTATTCTTATGATTGTGAGGTTTATAATCCCAATAATTTATTTGATGCTAATCATAAGCCTATGAGATTTTTAAGATATGATTTTATTGGCGACTCTTATGTACTTGATAAAGTATATACTAATACTTATACAAATTCAAATCCAAAAGCTGACAAGACAATGATCAACGATATGATCAATCGTATTAATTCAAAACTTTACACTTAATACTATATACGAATAAGTTTAAGAACTATCAATGTAAAAGTTGATAGTTCTTTTTTTATACCTTTTTAACAATAAAAAAAGATGCCGTTCTATTTCTTTTCACTTGGAGAATAGATGAAAGCCTATGCTCACATTCAAAATATGGAAGTGACTATATTTTGAGTGCCAAAGAAACTGTGTGAGGAGTCGAGGTCAGTGACACTTTGGCAACATTTTTTCGATATTACAATAAATTTATAGCTTTATTAAAATTTTAAAGGTGGTGAATTGTAATGACTAATAAAAATTACAAAGCATTAAATTGGTCAGGATTTATGTAGCTAACCTTTTTGGGTTGGCTGAATATAAATAATGATTATATTAAATAGTAAAATGTTTATTATGCCCGAACAACCAATTGAATTATTGAATTATTCATTTACAAGCACAAAAATTCAAAAAATACTTATTATTTCTTTAATGAAATTTTATGTTGATTTTTTTAAATGTAATAGCTTAGAAATTACTGAAGAAAATATAAAAAAATTCTGTCCGATTACAGATTTTGATAAGATTATAGTTAAAGAATGTGGCTTTGGGATTGAATTCGATTTTAATGGTTTTCCGGTAGATTATTTCTACGATCAAAATTTACACAGTGATGTTAAAAAGTCATTATTTCATTATTTAAAACTTGATTACAGCCCTAAAGATGTTATTGATAAGTTATTAGTGACACAATATTTTAACAAAAGTCGTATGTCGGTTTTAATTGATAAATTTTTTGAAAGAAAGATATTAGAAACATATTTTAATTTTGTTTTATTTAACTCAACTGATCTTGGCCAATGTGTACTGAATTTAATTAAAAATCCTAATTGTAATTACGATTCCGAAATATCACTGTATACATTAATTGAACTTGTTGAATCACACAAAACCGATGAGGAGAATATTCTGATTAATTATTTGTACAGGTAATAACTATGGATAAAAAAACAGACAAAAAAACAGACAAAGAAACAGACAAAGAAAATGATGTTTTTTTAAATTATGTTGAACTTTTGTTTTCAAATACAAAATCTGCATTGTTTTTATTTTCTAATGAAGAAAAACATTTTTTTAATAATTTTGATAAAAATTCTAAATTTTATTTTGATTCTATTACTATAGAAAAATATTTCATTTTATATATGAGCAACCATCGTAATAATCTTATAAAAATTGATGATGAATTTTCACCAGATACCTATTTAAGACATTTTGATAAATTTTTTAATAAAAATGATATTTTCTATAATACGGTAGTTCAATGTATAAATTTCATTAAAAATAAAATATCACTTTTTACTTTGTTACAAAATACAACTTTATCTTCAACCAATGCAAGTTTTCAACAAATGGAAAATAAATACATAAATATTGCAAATGACCAAGAAAAGGCAATGTCTATGTATTCGGATACAGAAGAAAAATATAATGAAACAAAAAATGAATTAATTGACACAACAAAGGAATTAACTAAAGCAAAAGAAGATTTGAACAGTCTATTGCCAAATTTATTAACGGTTCTTAGTATTTTGATTGCGATTGTTGTTGCTGTTTTTGCAATATATATTCAGTTTTTCTTAGATCCAATTTACAAAAATAATACTTTTACAAATTTGGTCAATTCTATTATTCAAGTTAATTTGGGAAGATATGTTCTAAGCGGTCATATTATTGGAAATTTAATGTTCTTAATGTTTTTTATGATATCTCGTCTTACAAATCGTACAGTTCTTCATCAGTGCGGAAAGTTTGAATGGAAAAAAGATATCGGAGAGAGACAAAAAGATTCATATTTTAGTTCATCACATTATAGTGGTTGTGCTGATTGTCAGAAAAGATGTAGCAATATTTCTAAAATAAAAAACAGATCAATGTACATCATGGCTTTTAATGAAATAATGACTGCCTTGTATTTATTTTTATACTGTTGGTGGATATTTGAGCATTATATTAACGATAAAAGATATTTTCTTTTTACCGGTGATTTTTGGTTTGTAATTTTGCTCACAGCTATTGCCGTTATAACTTTATTAGTTCTTGGTATTGTTAAGTTAGCAAAAAGATTTAAAAATTAACCTTAAAAAGCAGCAGGAATTCTGCTGCTTTTTCTTTCTTTTTTAATTGTAAAACATATGCGAACTTATCTGTATTAACATTGACACCATGTACTCCGTGCGGTATAATTTAAGTATAGAAAGGAACGAAAAACTATGAAGAAAACGTTGAGTTTTTTACTTGCTTTTGCATTGATATTTTCAACTGTAATTGTACCTGTTTCAGCAATGGCAGATACAAACGATACAAATGATTTTGAAAAATATGTTTATAATTCTGATACAGATGAAATTGATTATAATAAAGTTGCTGTATTTGAGGATGGATATGATTTAAAAAACTATATAAAATCACTTAATCTTAGATTAAATAATACACCAGAGCTTATTGATGGACTTATTTGCTATTTGAAATCTCCTTTACAAACTTCTCCTTACGGCAAAGACGGAAAATTAGAAGAATCGTTTTTATATATGGATGACCATAGTGGATATTCCGGACCGTATAAAATCAAAGCTCACTGGCTTGGATTAAATACTGAAATGTATAGAACTTGTCACTTACTTCGTTTGGAAGTTACACATGACTATACAACCGAACAAATTAACGAATATTATAAAACAATTAACAGAGCTTTTGATGAAATGAACCTTTATGATAAGTCTGATTATGCAAAGGCTACTTCTATTGTTTCTTGGATTGGTAATAATATTAGTTACAACGGTGATAATTATCAAAATGTTGCAACGGCTATGCTTATCAACAAAGACGGTATCTGTTCTGGCTTTACAAGTTTAGTAAATTATTTTTGTAACATAGCAGGAATTGAAAGCTATATAATGGGTAGTATAGGTCATGAATGGAATGTAATAAAAATTAACGGTAAATATTACTATGCAGACTGTTCTAATACTATTAATGCAAGGCTTATGTCAGCTAAAGTTTATGGACGTGTAGATGAAAAAACTTGGGTTGGTGGAGATTCAAATAATTATTATATTGAAATGACAAATTCAGCACCATATGCTACATTACACATTGTAGATGAGGAAGCATGGAACGATTTTAAAAGTCAAAAGCAGTTTGTTCTTGACTTTATGGATAATCTTACGTTAGTTGGTATTGATACTATAGGCCTTGTTGGAGATGTTCGTTATCACACACATTCATCTCCATATGCAATTAGTAAAACTCAAATAAAAAAATCAAATACATCTTCAAATAATTTAATTTCTGATGATAATTGTAATCTTAAATATGAAAACATTGACGAGAAATTTACTCAAACCAGTAAAAGTAGTGTCAATGGCTATATGACAGGCTATTTTACCAATAGAACAGCATATTATACTGATGATGATATTATTACGGAAAATGCACGTCCTATTAAAGATTGTATCCTTAACGGTAATACCGGTGATAAAGCAGTTAAACTTACCACAACAGAAACTCAGGTTGACCAGTTTGATAACCCAACCGATAAGACTGTTAATTTCACGGAAAACCGTGTAATTGAAACCGGTAAAGTTATAAAGAACACCAAGACTTCTCATAATTATTACAAGAGGACAATCAAAAATTATACTTGTGATAAAGATACCGTAATTGAATTTGTGTGTAAGGATTGTGGTGAAAGATTTTGTCTTGTAAAATATTGTGATAATCATCAGTTTAAAACTTATGTTGACGTTACACCAAATACATGTACTTCTGACGGCAAAATTAACATTTATGATGGAAACGCAACGGATTATGATTTTAAGTCGAAGTCTTTTAAAGGTGTTTCATTGAACAAGCTTAATCATAATATTAAGACTGAGGTTGTTGATAATGGCACATTAGAAAGAACTTATTGTGATAATACTTCTAATGAAATCACATTAACAACTGATGATATTAAAAATAATCTTATGAATTGCTTGTATTCCAGCGATTATGACGGTGTAGACGATTTAAAGTGGAATAAAACTCAAGACCGTAGATTTTGGGAATTTAATTGTGATAATCAAAATGGTCAAACACCGACTATTACAATGAAACTCCTTGCTAAAGGTATCAGTGACGGTGTAAGCAATTATGGCACATCTCTTTATTTTACAATTAAAGATAATGAAACAAATGAAGTAAAGACATATAATTTCTGTTATAACGACAAAACGAAAGTAGCAACTCTTACCAATGTAAATGATAAGACGGATGTATTACCGGCTGAAGCAAAAATTGAGGGTGTAACCATTACCCTCAGTGTTAAGGCTAATTCAGTATATAAAGGATATGGTTATAGTTACTCTTATCTTAACGGAAGATTTTACGAAATAAGAACCAATGGCGCATTTTCGGATATGTTTGGTTCAAACTGCTATATCAAATTTACATACGATAATTGTAATTATGAGACTACTAAAGAGTTAGATCATTTTTATCAGGAAAGTAACAGAACTCCTGCTTCTTGTACCAAAGAGGGTACAGTAGAGTATACTTGTAAGCACTGTGGTGCTAAGAAATATGATACTTTACCATTAGCAGAACATACTGCTATAATTCAAAATAAAAAGGATTCTACGTGTGCTGAGAAAGGTTATACAGGCGATACTGTTTGTAGTGTATGTGGTAAAACACTCAAAAAGGGAACAGCAGTTCCTAAAAAGGACCACACGTATAAGATTACAACCGTAAGTGCTAATTGTACTTCTCAGGGTTATGATGAATACACTTGTATTTATTGTGGCTATTCGTATAAAACAAATTATGTAGAACCTAACGGTAAGCACGTTCCTAAATATGGTGTAAACAAAAAGGAAGCAACTTGTACCGAAAAGGGATACACCGGTGATACGGTTTGTACTGTTTGTAACAAAGTGATTGAAAAGGGTAGTGAAACAAATCCTAAAAATCACAGCTATGTTCTTACAATTGTATCTGCAACATGTGTATCTGAGGGATACGACCTTTATACTTGCTCAAATTGCGGCGATTCATACAAAACAAATATTGTTGCACCAAATAACAAACACACAGTTGTAGTTGACAAGGCAGTTCCTGCTACTTGTACTACTGACGGATACACTGCCGGTACTCATTGCTCGGTATGTAATAAAGTTATTTCTGCTCAAAAGGTTATTAAGGCTACAGGACATAAGCCTACCAAAATTGCTGCTGTACCTGCTACTTGTTCTTCTACCGGACTAACTGAGGGTTCAGTATGCTCTGTATGTAAAACAGTATTGGTAGAACAAAAGGTTGTTCCTGCACTTGACCATAAATGGGATAACGGCACTGTTGCCGTTAAACCGACTTGCACAAAGGAAGGTAAAAAGGTTTATCATTGTGTTAATTGCAATGAAACTATGATTGAACCAATCGGTAAAACAAATCATTCGTTTGGTAATAATCTTCCTAATTGTTCAGTATGTGGTGCTGCTAATCCAAATTATGTAGCACCAACAAAGCCAACTGAACATACTACAAAGCCTGCTGCTCCTTCACAGCCGCCACAGACACCGATTCAGCCGAGTGTAATACCAAATGCTCCTGCTACAACAACACCTGTTCCTGTGCCTACGCAGGCTCCCACAAGAGCTGTAGTAAAGGCATCAAAGCCTAAAAAAACTAAAATAAAAAAGGTAAAGGTTACAAAGAAAGCATTAGCAGTTACTTGGAACAAAGTATCCGGCGTAAAAGGTTATCAAGTACAGGTTGCAACAGATAAAAAGTTCAAAAAGAACAAGAAAACTGTTACAATTAAGAAGCAGAAAACCACTAAAACAACAGTTAAAAAGCTTAAAGCTAAGAAAAAGTATTACGTAAGAGTAAGAACTTACAAAACTGTAAAGGGTAAGAAAGTTTACTCATCTTGGTCCAGCGTAAAGAGTGTTAAGACTAAATAGAAATAATATAAGAAAAATAAGCAGCAGGATTTCCTGCTGCTTATTTGTTGTGCCAAAATAATTTGACTTTTTTATATGTTTTTGCTATATTATAGATGGATACATAATACTATTAGAAAATAGGAAAATTGTGAAATGAAGTATATAACCGGTTATCATGGAACTTCCAAGTCAGCAGCTAAACAAATTATTGAAGAACAAAAATTCACATTATCTAAAAAAAATACTGAATGGTTAGGTACAGGCGTATACTTTTATCCTAATTATTCAGATGCTTTAGAATGGAACGATATCAATGAACATGCAATTTTACATTCTGTTATTTGTGTGAATGAAAATGAAGTCATTGATTTATCAAATGCAAAAGGAAAAGCTTTACTACATAATTGTAAACAAATATTAAAAGCCACTTTAGATGATGAAATTGTTAAGCAGTTAGATAATATTGAAGAACGACAATGTTATGTTTGTAATTTTCTTTGGAAAGCTAATCCAAAAATAAAAGTTATTATTGGAGAATTTCCAACAGAAAGAAGCGTTTTTACAACATTAACTGATGAACGAAAATTTAGAAAGGAATTTTGTGTAAGAGAGTCAAAATATATAAGCACTATTGATAATATTTCAATAGTAAAGAGGTAACAAATACTAAAGGAGGTATTCAAAATGGATTTTTATAAACAATTAGAAAATGACATTTTATTAATGCCAACAGAAGAAAAAATTGAAGTTTTAAAGGAAATGGGAATTAATGTTAGCCAAAAGGCAATTGATAATTCTAAAATTAAACGAGAAGAATATTTGAAAAAAGTAGCAATTCAAAGTACCTCTCAAAAAAAGCCAAAAATGCAAAATATATCAACTCTTGTAAAAGTAAATAATAAAAGCCTTATAAAAGTAGAACCACTTCATCAAAATTTGTGTATAGTACATAGTGCTGGGATAAAATACAGATCACAAAATGAACGTATGCGTGTGAAAAACAAATCATCAATGAAAAGCAAGAAAAAAGTAGTGGTTGGAACATAAGTAGAATAATGTGTACAAATAAGCAGCAGGAAATCCTGCTGCTTATTATTTACGTATTTCACGTGGTTTAATTTTTTAAAATATATTGACATTAGACATTATTAATTAAATTGCATATAATAAAGATAAAATAAGAAGTGATTCTTATTTAGAGGTTACGAAGCCTATCAAAATCGTTTGAGAAGAAGGTAGAAATATCTTCTTCTTTTTTATGTAAAAAAACAGTATCGGCTGCTTTTTTATACTTTTAAAGGATGACTTTTCCCGGTCATCCTTATTTTTATTCGTTTCTAAATTTTTAAAAAATATGCGCGATAAATTATATAGAAGAAGTGTTACTGTAAGTGCAGAAACACTTATGTTAACAAAAGTCCAATGGACTAAAAAATGTTAGGAGTGGATAGACTTATGAAAAAATCTATTAATCTCGTATTCAAACGTACTATTGCAGCCTTTCTAACAATAGTATTAGTGATGACATGTGCAAATTTAAGTGGTGTAGCAGACTTTGCGAAGGTTGCTTTTGCAAACACCGGCTCAGGACAAATTGATGTTGTAAAAGGTAGAAAATATGGTTTGAGCTGGCAACATTTGTACGGTTCATCAAAAATCTCAACGTATAATCGTTCATTCGCAAAAGGTGTAAATGATACTAATGATTATACCGAAATGCTAAAAAAATACATAACAGACGGTAGTGGAGACAAAGAAAACCCAAAGTCAAAATATGTACCTATTTACAGAATTTCAAGAAACAACGGTTATACAAGTTCTGATGAAAGCAAAATAGTAACAGTTAAAGACTATATTGCGGCTGATGATTCAGAAACATTAAAGAAGAAAGCAAGCTATTTATCTTCTAAAAAGTCTGATATGATAAGAAAGGTATTATATTATGGCTTACCTCAATTTAAAAATAATTCTAAAAATGAGAATTGCTATTTTATGGCAACTCAGGCAATTATTTGGGAAATTGAAGAAGGTAAAAGAACAGGATGGGGCAATGACGGTCAGTATAGTGGCACTAATAAAGCAAAGTATCTTACTTACGCAGAAAAGAAATTTGATGCTCGTACACCTGAAATCAAAGCTTCTTACAAGGTAACTGAAAATAATAAGTCTTATGTTTTTTATTGGCACGATTGGTATTATACACAATATAATGACTGTTTTAAGGGTTGCAAAGATTATTATGAACAGATACTTAATGATTGTGCTAATTATGATAAAAAAGTTACAAATTTGGCTTTTACTACCACCAACGCTATTGCAAATTATGCTGAAAATTACAGCCGTACGCCTAATCTTTTTTCGATGACATCCGGTAATGCAATATGTTATGAGGCTAACTGGGATGATGTCTATAACGGATATCTCTTTGAATTTACTCTTGATAATTCATCAATCGGCAGTGCAAATGGTCAATATTCATTAGAAAATCTTAAAGTACAATATATGTATGATGGTTCTAATTGGACCAATTTAAGTAGCAATGAATATAATGTTACTAATTCCGGCAAAAATGTATCGTTAGTTATTAAAAATAATTCTAAAACTAATGCAATTAAAAATTGCCAATATCGTCTTGTTTGGAAAGAAAACGTTTCAAACAATGACTATAACACAGCCGCATTTTTAAAGACGGCTGAAAGAGATTACGTAAACTGTGGTCGTTATGTAACGGCTCATACTAAATATCTCAAATTAATGACTTATGTATGTAATGTAAATTATATGTGTAACATTAATTCAGAATATTTAAGCTCAGAAATTGTTCACAAGGGAGATACACCAAAGAACGTTCCGTCACATTCACATTCTAACACTTCTTCTATTGATTATGACGAAATTGGTTGGTTCAATGGTAGTAACAACCTTGGAACAGGACGTGATGGTGAAATCGGCGTAAAGCAAACAAATGTTTATTATGATACTACTTTTGTAAAACAATATAATGTTACAAATAAATACAGCATTAGTGTTTATTGTGCATATTGTGGTCAAAACATTATGTTAAAAGATAATGTAAGAACCGACAGTGATATTTCATTACCTTCTGATGAAGTTTGGAAAGAGCACTTTGAAAAATGCCATTCTAAAAGTGAAAAATATTCATCAATAGAAAATGACGGATGCTATTATTCATCTGCAACATTAAAAAACAAAAAGGACACAAATTCTTTTAAAAACGGTGAAAAAATCAGAATAAATGAAAACACTATTTTGTACGGTGGCTACAAATTATATGCTGATTTAACATTTGTTTGTGATGCTAAAGAAGCAGTAGATTTTTATAACAAAACAAATCTTACTGACTATGACAGCACAAAGCTTGATTCAAATTCAATCGTTGCACAGTATAAGAAACAAGAAGTAAATCCGTTTAAAGCAGAAAAGATATCTTTACCGGACGAACACAATCACAAAGAGTTTATAAATGAAGATAATCCGGTTATGTTTGTCGGTTGGGCTGAAAAGATTGTTGATTCAGTAGTATATAAAACTGACAGTAATGGCAATATTGTATATGATGATACCGGTAATCCTATCGTTAAGGAAACAAAATGGCATTATGATAATTATTTGTCTCTTGATGATATAAAAAACAAATCTGTTGCCTTAACAGAAAACAAGACTTACTATGCAGTATATATTGTTAATCAAAAGGTAAATATAGATGTTAAAATTGTCGATTTAGATGATTTTATTAACAATAATGGTGTTATTTCAAAAGTAAATGAATTAAAGAAATATAACACTATTAAAGCTAATATTTATACGAATGCTGACACTATTGATTCAAGCAGCAAAAATGCTAACAAACTATATTCAAAAGCAACTTTTAGAACTTTTGAAGATGCAGACAAATCTTTTCAAAATGCAGTTATTAATATTTCTGAAATGCTTGGCTTGAAAAATACATATACGCATAGTGATGGGAAAATTTATAAATACAAAGGCAAATATTATACTGATGCAATGCATGATTCAACAAGCTTTTATACTGACGTTTATTTTACAAATCATAAAGTTACTAAAAACGAAACGATATATCTTTTGTACCAAAAGAATTCAAAAGTTAATGTAACTGTAAAATGTGTGGATTTATCTGAATTTGTAAACAATGGCTTCTCTTTTGATAAATTGACTTCTCTAAAAGAAAGCACAAAGTCAATTGACAATCGTTCAAGTGTCTCTTCTAAATTGAAGACGATAGACCTTGTTAATCAGTTCGGCATTACAAATACTATTCCAATTGACGATACTAACTCTTATGTATTCTCACAAAAGTATTATACGAACAATGTTTTGTATAATCCGGATGCTTATGATGAAAACAAATCAATTGTATCGACTGATGATTTGAACAATTCTAAATCATTAAATGATGATTTCTTTAAATCACACAAAATTCTTTCAAATGAAACAATTTATGTATTCTATGAGAAAAAGGCAGCACTGAATTTAAACGTTAAATTTGTTGATATTGATAAATTTGTAAGCAACGGATATAAACTTGACGATTCAAGTGCTTTATTCCAAACGGATGCATCAATGACAGTATACAATGGTAAATCATATAATTTGATTAAAGATTTGAGCATTTCTACGGATTATGAGATAACCGGTGATAATAATGTGACAAATCAGTACAAATATAATGGCTATTATTATTCAAGTGCTAACGGCAATAAAATAACATCACTTAATGATTTGTCAACAAGTAAATTGTCTTCCGATTATTTTACAAATCACAAAGTCTCAAAAAATGAAACAATTTATTTGTTTTATAAAAAAACACAAGTTTCCGCTTTAAATCTTGATGTTGTTCTTGTGGATTATGATGATTTTAGTAAGAATGGTAACACTATTTCTTCGCTTGCTGTAATTGATTCGTATTCTAAAAAATATACGCTTACTAATACTACAAGTAAAACAGTAAATGTTAATACCGAATTTAATTTACATGAACAATTTGAAAAATCTATCACTAACTCAGATTGTATTTTTGATGGTAGCAAAATATCATATAAGTATTCAATTAAAGGCTATTCACTTAATGATGCTTCAAGTTACAAAGATATTATGAATTTAAGTGGATTCGACAGTCATACTTTTTCTCAAAATGAAACAATTTATTTGTTCTATCAAAAAGAAGATGTTGAAACGCCGATAAATACAACTGTCAATGTAATTGTTTTATCAGAAAATGAAAATAATCTTTACGGTTATTACAACAATTCAAAAAACAAGAGTAATTTACAAGGTTCTTTGTTCTATATGGATAAAGATGATAATGCAAATTATGATTGGGATGGAATAGATACTTCAAAAATTACATTAAGTACACCTGCTGCTTTACCTGAGAGCGAAAAGAAGGAACATTCTTGTTCCGAAATTGATGCTAAGTTTTATTCGTACTATCAATTGAAATACAATGCAAAAGATGATACCGAGCTTGCTCGACTTCTCGAAGACGAGCTTACTGTAAATGCAACTATTTCTGATGCTAACGGTAAATGTGATTATTTCCTCGCAGATATTAGTGAGTTTACAACGACAAACGATAAAACTTTAAATATTGTTTTCTATGCTGATAACGCTTCTAAAGTAAGATATCAGTTTGTTGATGAAGACGGTAATCCTTTACCTAATAGTGAAGTTGATACACTTGTAAATGAAGAAGAAATCGGCAAGTTATCAAAGAGCGCTAATGCTTATATTCATAATAATTGGTACAAAGATTCTGTTATAAACTTTAGAGACAAAAACTTAACCAATACTTATGAAGATGTATTTAGTAATACGTTGGAACAATTATCAACTTTTAATCCATATAACGACACCGGAAGTAAGGTTGATTATATTTCTCTTGAAACAAATGAAGATGGATATACAAATTCTATAAGTGTTCCTACAAGTGAAGAAGAAAAACCAAACGATTACTTTGGAAATAATTGGATAGTAAGTTATTTTGAAAAACTCGGAAAACTGAATAATGCAGATGATAATGACAGTAACAAGTCAAGATTTTTTGATATTGCTCTTTATACTTCCGGTAATTATGAAAACAATAATTGGGAGTTAATTGATGTTTCAAAAAGTAAAGCTGTTCAATTAAATGTTTTTGCTAAAGACTTTAATGATATTTCTAATGATTTAAGTGAAAACTACAACGTGGGTAAGGAAAACTTTCCTAATAACATTACCGTTAAAAACTGTTTCAGTGACTTAATCAGCGGTAATTTGTTAGTGAAAGTTACTGTTAAGGAAACTGTTCCACCTACAACTATTAATGTTCATTATCAAGACAAATTATTTGAAAACGGTAATGATTTTAATACTTCTTCATTTGATTTGTATTATGATAAGGATGAATCAACTGATGTTAAACCCATAGATTCATATTCAAACCAAGAATTGACTGCCGATCTTGATTCCAAAGGTAATTATACTGTATTTCAAGGTAATACTTATACAAAAGTAACATCGTTTACAAGAGATGATTTGAATAAAAAAGATAAGATTCAGACTGAAGTAAGTGTAAACAATGTTACTTGTGGTAATTTAACAATACCAAGTTCTACATCTTGGAGTTACAAGTATGATATTAATAAGCATGCATTTGATTTGTATGTAAAAAAAGAAGATAAAAAATACAATGAAACACTTGTTTTTGATATCGATAATAATTCTTCATCGTCAAATGCCAAATTAAGAATAAATGATAAAAGTTTAACACCTTCTGTAGAGAAATTTAAGATTGAGGCTGAATCTATATTTGGTAACAAAGTTACAAAATATTATGAAAAAAAATTAAAAGATGATGGTATTACACATAAAGAGTCTGATTATACATTTACACAAAATTTCAATTATTCAGATTCAAATGTAAAAGGATACGATGATAGTAAGTTTTCGTATAAACCAATTACTGATAAATCTATTACAAATAATATTAATAATGAAGAGTATGAAAGTAATATGTTACTTTCCAATATGTTCAGATCAGAACAAAAGGCTATAAGTACAAGAAAAAATGGCGATGTACGTTCATTATATAATGACCTTAAATTAAATACTAATTGGTCTTATGATGACTATAGTGTTGATGTAAAATATTATACTCCGACTATGCTGTATTACTATATTGAACAACATTCCGGTACAGGAAGAAATAGTTTCTTAACAAAGCTTAAAAACCCTAATATTTCTGAATCTGATGCATTAGATATTTTCTGTAAGATATTTAATGTAAAAGATGAAGATAAAACTTTCTTTAAGGAACATATTAATGATTTGCTGTTTTATGCTAACTATAAAACGTATTTACAGAAATCGGATATTATTTACGATTATTACTGTGATAGCACTGTTGGTTATAGAAGACATAAAGTAAAAACCGGATATGAATTTCAAAAGTCATATGAGTTTTATAATAAGGATTTTGTTAATCATCAAGTTAACAGCAATGTATATTCCTTTGTAAGAGAATTAGCTCGTAAAGGTTATGATTATAGTCTTGAAGCTAATAATACTGCTATCAGTGGAGAAAAAAATATAACTATTGATTTAGGCAGAGGCTTTTACAACACTATTGGTAATTTATATAGCAGTGATTCTCAAACTGATATTGAAAACAATTTCGGCGATTCTTATTACTATGCTATGATTACTGTATCAGATGCACCAAAAGTTACATTTGATATGAATTTACCGTCAAATAATTTTACAAACGGTTGTTCAATTAAAGAAATATTAAGCGACGGAGATTTTGGCAATAATGTAAAAATTACTGATGGTCAATTTACTTTAAGTGCAGCTAATATGTTAAGTCTTGATTATATAACGGTGTTCAAACCTATTAAAATTCAAGATATGTTTTCTTCGGAATCATCATCTGTTGATCCGGATGAATTAAATGAAAACGGTGATTTGATTAACGCTTCTGATGATTCAAATTGTGATGTATCTAAGTATCAAGCAATAGGTTGGGGTTCGTCACGAGACTTGACCAATAATAAGCATTTAATCTATATAAAATCAGACCAATCTATTGATTGGGATTGGATTGATCTTGAAAATGTACCTTCATATTCCCTCAAAGACTACAATGGAGACTTTGCTCATAGTTATAAGTATTCAGATATACTTTATGCGAATAAGCTCTTAAAAGCATTTTTGGAAAAGAATGCTGAAAAGAATTCTGAAAATCATTATACTCTTTATCTCAACTGGGTTGGTTTACCTGAAATGGAAAATAATGATAAGACCTATACGTTAGATGAAGCACAAAAACTTGATTTTTCAACTATTCTTAATCAAACAACAAAATTCACTGCTTCAAATACCCAAAATGGTACTGAAATGAAAAATGTAACTGCTTTAAAGAATTATTCAAATCAAAATGAATTTGATAAAGCTTTAAAATCTCATATCAAAGGTTTAACTGTTGATAACGAGAACGGTGCAGGACTTGAATTTGAAAGTGGTACTATTGCCGGTAAAACTTATACTTCAATTGATGAATTTGTTAAACAAATAAATTCTATTGATGAAAATTATTTGAAGAAAAATGGCGAAGTCTATGTGGATGCTGCTAATAATGAATTCTATAAGATACCTTGTACTTATAACATTTATTATTGGGATGATGAACACAACGATTCATATAAATGGACCGAAGATGGTGAAAATAGGGAAGTAACTGTCAATTCTCCTAAGATGCACGCAGAAGCTATTACTTTTTGGGTAAGTGAACAAAAAGATAATGGTAAAGAAATCCGTTTCATTAGTGCAAAATACTTTGAAAACAGCAAAAAAGAACTCGTACCTTATGAGGACGGTGGCTTAAAAGAAGGAAGTAAGTGGAGAAACAACCAAACTTTACGTGATGAATTAAGAGAAATTCTTAATTTTAACAGTGAAGCAAAATCATCTCTTAAACCACAATATGATTTTACTGTTTCTGAAAAGGAAATTAAGGACATGAAGAAATTTATCAGTAATTATACTGATAATAACGGAATTGATAGCTATTGTGATGATAAAATGCTTGAAAGCGTTTACAATACATATATAGTTAATCATTAAGTAAATCGGAAATAGCCTGAGTTTTACATTTATTCAGAAAGAAAAATAGAAACAGCAGCAGGATTTCTGCTGCTGTTTTCTTTTACTATTTAATTGTAAAACATATGCGAACTTATCCATATCGACATTGACACTATGTACTCTCTGCGGTATAATTAAAGTATAGAAAAGGAGATAAAACTTATGAAAACATTGAAGAAATTTTTAGCAGTTACATTGGCTACTTTAATGATTTTATCAATAACACCTATTAATGGTTTGGCGGCTGAAAATTGCCAACATGAGTGGGAAACTCTATCGTCTGAATACATTGGCGATATCAAAATAGACGGTAAACACTATTGTAGACTTAAGCATACTGAGAAATGCAAAAAGTGTGGAACTATTACTGAGTCTGAAGAAAAAAACGAACATACTTATATAAAAAAAGTATATCTTAATTTTAGCAATCCCCAAGAAACTTCTGCTCGTATTAAAAGTTATTATGATGATATTGTAGATACTGATCCTAATACAAACATAACTTACGAATCTGTTTATGGAGTTATAAATAATCGTTGCAATAATAAAAATGGATATGAAGCATATTATTGGGTTTGCGGCGATTGTGGATTTGAGGATCCTGAAATAATTATGAGCTATGATAAACACAGCTTAACTTCTAAAACCAACGATGATTATCTTGCACCAACTTGTGTCAAGGAAGGTCATGAAGCAAGTGTCACACGGACTTGTACTGTATGTAGATCATCTTTTACTACACCCGGAAAAACCATTCCACCAACAAGTATACACACACCTTCAACAGCAAGGGATGAATTTGGAAAGCTTTCTTTAATTAATATTACACCAAACAGTTGTACTGAAAGCAGTAAGATTGCTTTAACTGATAGTAAGGGCAATTCGTATAACGATAATGATAATTTTTGTATTGAGTGTGGTGAAAAATTAGGAATTACCGAAGATCCTGCTTTAGGACATAATTTATCTACTGTTGTTTCAAATGATGGTAAAACAACTACAACAACTTGCAAAAACAAAACTAATACGTATAAATTATATATTAATAAAGCCATTGAACAAGGAAATGAAGAAAACAAGGCAATTGAAAACGGAGAACCTTATTCGTCAGTTTTTGATTTTGATGTTTCGTTTGATAACATAAAAGCAACTAAAGCTACATTTCAATTTTGTTCGGATAATTCAAAAATCAATAGTGATGAAAAAATCATTATTAATAAGTATGTAATTTCTGATTATGTCGGATTTCAATTCTTTTCAGCAGACACCGGAAAAGCAGTAAAACTATTTCAGCTTAAGGTTGATAACCCTAACGATATAGAATATTCTGTAAGTGAAGAAGATATTCACGGAACTTATCAGACAACTATTACAATTACATTTAAAGAGCCGACAAGCACATTAAGGTATTCGTTAAGGAATAATAAATATTTCACTTCAGGTAATAATTGTATTTCAGTAGAATATGAAAACTGTAATTATAAAAAAGTTACCGAAACAGAACATAATTATGTTGAAACAGCAAGAAATGAATCTACTTGCACACAAAAGGGTAATGTAACATATACTTGCTCAAGATGTGGTGATACATATACTGATGAACTTCCTCTTGCAGAACACACACCTACAGTAATCAATAAAGTTGATGCTACTTGCTCAAAGGAAGGCTACACCGGTGATACTGTATGCTCAGTATGTAATGCAGTAATTTCAAAGGGAAGTACAATTGAAAAGTCAGCTCACGATTATGATAAACAAACAGTTGAACCGACTTGTACAGAACAAGGTTATACAATTTATACTTGTAAGAACTGTAATTACTCATATAAGGGCGATTATACGGCAGTTAATGAAAACAATCATACTCTTAAATACAATGTGAATAAAAAGGCTGCTACCTGCTCAGAAGAAGGATACACAGGTGATACTGTATGTACTGCTTGTGGTAAAACGATTGAAAAGGGTAGTGCTATTAAAAAAGTTCCTCATACTTATGTAACTACCGTTGTAGAGCCTAATTGTTTTGAACAAGGATATACACTTCATAAGTGCTCAGTATGTAATGATACATATAAGAGCGATTTTACACAGCCTGATGAAACAAAACACGTTGAAGTAATTGATAAAGGATATCCTGCTACTTGTACAACAGCCGGTCTTACAGACGGCTCTCACTGTTCAGTATGTGGTAATATTATAAAAGAACAGAATGTTATTAATCCACTCGGTCATGACATTAAAAAATTTCCGGCAGTTGAAGCAACATGCATCAGTGAAGGTAAAACAGCCGGTGAAAAGTGTATGAGAGAGGGTTGTGATTATGAAATTAAGCAGACAGTAATTCCTAAATCAGATTCTCATGTATGGGATGAAGGTGTAATTTCCACAAAGGCTACTTGCTCAAAGGAAGGTAAGATTACATATACTTGCTTGATTTGTAATAAAACTAAAACATTGACGATTGCTAAGCTTGAACATTCTTTTGGCAATAATAGTCCTCATTGTTTGGTTTGTGGCGCTGACAATCCAAATTATGTAGCACCTACCGTTCCTTCAAATCCGACTACAAAACCGTCACAGCCGACTACTAAGCCTATTCAACCAAGCGTAACACCAAGTACACCGAATAACAACACAGTTGCTCCTACGCAGCCTACACCGGCTCCTACAAGCACTGTCACTACAACAACGGCAAGTAAGGTATCAAAGCCAAAAAAGACTAAAATCAAAAAGGTAAAGGCTGCTAAGAAAGCATTAGCAGTTACTTGGAAGAAAGTATCCGGCGTAAAAGGTTATCAAGTACAGGTTGCAACAGATAAAAAGTTCAAAAAGAACAAGAAAACTGTTACAATTAAGAAGCAGAAAACCACTAAAACAACAGTTAAAAAGCTTAAAGCTAAGAAAAAGTATTACGTAAGAGTAAGAACTTACAAAACTGTAAACGGCAAAAAGGTTTATTCTTCTTGGTCCAGCGTAAAGAGCGTTAAGACTAAATAACAACACAAAAGAGACGGCTTATGTCGTCTCTTTTTCTTGTAAATAAATTTGCTATTTTTTTGTAAATCAAAAGTCAAATACCATATATTGATTTTCAACTGATAATTTACTGTACGTAGTTGTTGATTTTTTGTAAGAAAAGGCGTATAATATAAATAACAGAGTTGCCCGAAGTTTTTAACATTGGGGACCAGCCGAGTATAAAACTTGGCTTTTTACTTTTTTGGAGATATATAATTAATTGGGGTATATGTTTTCGGATATATACTTGATAGAGTCGGATTAATCTGGCTCTATTTTTTTGCAAATTTTAGCCACAAGATTATTTCTTGTGGCTTTTTTGTTTTTAAATTTAAAAATTATATGCGCGATAATAAATTTGAATGATAGTATTTTGTGAAGATTTTATTGAAAAAGTATTGATATTTATTCTTTTTATACAATTGCACCAAACTTGACAATCTACTGTGAAAACCAAGCAGTAGCAGACCTATTCAAAGACGGAACAAATTACAAATCAAGTATAACAAAAATTGTTGTTGATGCCACAAAATTTGCATAAAAATAGCACAAAAACAGCACAAAAATAGTACCGTTACTCATTTTTACGGTGCAAACAAAAAATAATTAAGTTTTTGTGAATATTTCGATTATTTTTAAATTTTTTTGAAATATTCGCGATAAATAATATAGAGGTTGAAAAATCTCATAGATACCAAGAGTTATTTTGAAGAATATGGTACAGTAAATTTATTTTATAACATATCTTAAAATTGCAATTAACAAACTGAACATTAAATTATAAATTGCAATTAATTGAAAAGTTTTTTCCATGATAAATAATTCCTTTCTTAATAGTTGAAAGGAGATAAGTACATGAAAACTATGCTCTTGGTATCCAGATTTAGTTTATCATATTTAGCAATAAGTGTAAATACACAATTTGCTAAGTTGGTAATGGAACAGATACCAAGAGCTATTTTTGAAGAATAAGCATTAACCATATTAGGCAAGTTCAAGGAAAATTGATTATCTTATTACAAATAATTGTAAAGTTTTAATTATAACAACAGCAATTTGTAAGTAAATTAAAACAATACTTAAATAGTTTTTCATAAGTTTCTCCTTTCTGAAAGGAGATTAGTACATGAAAACTTTACTCTTGGTATCCTTGTTAAGTTTATCATTTTAATTGATAAATGTAAATGATTTTATAAAAAACAAGAGGGGATATAAGTGAAAAAAATTGTACAAGAACAAGGAACAGTAATACTTGTAGTGTTATCAGTTATTTCTTTAATAGGAATAATTGTTTCTATAACAGCCGGTGATAACCCTTTAAAAGAAAATATATATGATCTTTTACATTCGATACCATCACCGGAAGATTAATTATTAACTGAAAGGAAAAAATTATGGACGATAAAAATTTGAATAACAATGAAACAAATGAATCCAGACAAGAAACCGAAATGGAAAAAATGGTTCGATTGCTTGAAGAACAAAAGAAAGCCGGCACAGTAAATGAAAAGAAAGATGAACCAATTGTCCGAGAAACACAAGAATCGGAAATAGATGTTCAAAGTGGTGGTTTATGTATTTTGTCAATGTTAATACCACTTGTTGGTATTATTTATTACATAGCAAAAAAGAAAAAAACACCTAAAAAAGCATCAGCTTGTCTTAAATTTTCTTTTATAGGCATTGTAATCGGAATTGCACTTACACTTGTAGTTAATTTTGCTTCAAAGAAATTCAAGACTGTAAGCAATACAAAAAACAATATGTATGTAACTCAGGTTGATCCAACAATGTCAACAGAAAGTGATGATACAACCGATGAAGATGAAACTACTACTAAGGAAACTACAACAAAGGGTCCTGAAAAAATTGTTTCATCAGAAACCGAAAATTACAATAAAGCAATTATTGCAGGAAACACAATCACTTTTCCATGTTCTTTTGATAAATTCAAAAAGCAAACAGAATTTGAATTCATGTATAATTCAAACGCAAAAGATAAAGTTGACGGAACAACTGAGACTTGGATTACCGGCACAATAAACGGACAGACTGTAAAAATTTTATTTTACAACTCAAAACTCAGTGCTAAAAAAACAACCGAATGTGAAATTCTTGGTGTGTCAGCAAATACTGCTATTGCTTCAATCCCTGTATTAAATGGTACTGAATCAATTTCAGTAGGATATAATTTCGATTATTTATTAAAAAATATGCCTAAAGCAGAATTTAAGAGTGACCACTTTTCGGTATATACAGACAAAAATTATAACGAACTAAAAGTAACGGCTGAGAATGGCATTGTAACTAACATTGAATTAATAACGAATCAAAAATAGGGAGAATAAAAAATGAAAAATATAATTAATGAGTTTGGCAAAGCTATTATAGTGGCACTTGTAATTATATCTATTATCGGTGTTACGGCAGGATTAAGCATAAATAATAATAGCGTTGTCAAAAGTTCTATAACTAATTTAATAAAAGGTTTACCTGATTCTGGTGGCTTAAATAACAGCGGAGGCAATTCCGGTGGTGGTAATTCCGGTGGCAATGTTGATTATGGTGAGCCTAAACTTGTAGGTGACTTATCGGCAACCACAGATGATAATGTTAAATTTACATTATATGATTCGGGTGTCGGTGTTATAAATGGCAGTGGTAATGCTGTGTCTGTAAGCCATTATGATGCTGCGTATCGCTATATAATGATGCGTTTGTGTGGATACGATAACTTTGATGAATTCTCTGATTGGTTAAGAAATAATAGCTCTGAAGCTTTTAAAGATCAAATTATTCAAACAAAATACAAATTTAACAAATTAATAATCGAAGATGAAGTTAATTTCCCATATGGACTTACAATTTCTCAACTCCCTATAAATGACCTTGAGATTCGAGGAAATGTTACTGCTCCATTTTTAGAAATAACTCACATTAAAGACTTACAAAATATTAATATTTCTAATTCGGTTGCTATTGAAAGCTTTGCAGGTTTTGGAAATGCAGATTATGCACCTACAATAGATAATATTGATTTCTTGCAAAATGATAGTTTTAAATATTGTAAGGGATTACCTGATGGCTATTACGGAGATTATGCAAACCACGATTATTCTTATTTAGGAAATGTTGTAAATATAACTATTCCAGACAAATTTACATCTGAAACATTTAAACCTCAAAACGGTTTCAATTCTGTTATTACTAAAAATATAGTTTTTGGAAAAAATTTCAAAAGTTATTCATATGGTATTTCGTCGTCTTCTATTGAAACAATTAAATTTAAAGCTGATAGTTTTCTTTTTGATTATCCAAAAGCAGGAGGCGTTGCTCCACCAAGCCGTAAAAATTTAACAGATATTTATTTGCCTGCAAATATTAACGCAACAATAGTTCCAAGTAGATACTTATTTAAGACCAATAGAACAGCAATTATACATTGTCCTAATGAGCAAGTTAAAGAGTTTGTATTGGCAAATGGCGCTGCTTATCCTGATAATGTTGTAATAGATTAAGGAGAGAGTATGTCAATAATTGATGAAATGTCGGTTTCAAATATTGAAATTGACAATAGATATAACGGTAATTTTTATAAGGGCTTATTGTGTTTAAACAATAAGCCTGTAGCAAATTTTGAGTATAGTGAAACTATGAAAACCGGTTTAGTTATGTTCAATTATAATGTATTAAAACTCGGCAACGCTTTAAATTATTGTTTAGAAAGTCCTAAACATATAAAAGAATATATGGCAGCTAAAACCAAAGACGAAAAAAATGAAAACAAGTTTTATAAGATGATTAACGAATATTTTGAAGAAAATAATCTTGATAAAAACAATTTAAGCTACATATATTCAATACTCATAAATAAATATTTTAAAGAAAAAGAGGTTGAAAATGGTTCTTCTTGTAAGTAATAAATGTGATTTAATGTTGAATTATTCAGATTGGGTGTTTAATCGTTTAACAAACGGTAGAATAAGTAGACCGGCTAAGAACGGCACTGAAAAAGCAGTAGACTTCACACCACAAAATGTGGATTGTGTTGTATTTAAAACGCGAAATCCGATTCCACTTTTAAACAAAGTAAGTTCACTTCAATATCTTAATTACAAGTGTGTTTATGATATTTATTTAAGCCCTTATGATGAAACGATAGAACAAAACATTGGAACAAAAAGAGAAATACTTTTTGCTATAAGGAAACTGTCTGACAAAGTTGGCTCAGATAAGGTATATTGGCATTATTCACCATTATTCTTATCAGACAAATATACAGTTGAATTTCATCAAAAGTCCATTAAAAGCCTTTGTAAAGCATTAAAAGGCAAATGTAAATCTGTTATTATTGATGCATTAAAGCCTACATATAAAACACAAGTGGATTTTAAATTAATTGACGGTCAAGAATATGCAAGATTCATTTTTAGTCTAATTAATATTGTGACTGCTGAGGGTTTTGACGTAATTGTAAATTTTGATGACCAAAGTGACAAACGAGGCTATTTTGTTGATATGATTTATGAAACTTATGGCATAGATACCTCAAAAAAAGCTTATATTGATTTAGGTATGGATGATGCTTGCTGTGGTAATTGTTTATATTGCTCAAAAAGAGACAATTTTAAAGCAGAAAAGATATTGTCAACACATAATCCAAATAATTTGAAGCTTGACGGTTCATCTAAATTACTTCCAAGAAAATCAAAAACAAAAACTAAATATAACAGTAAAAATCAATATCAACTATCTATGTAATATAGTTGACAAGTGATGAAATTTGCGTTACTATAATTATAGTAATTATTATATTTTAATTTTATATTTGTAACATTCAGTAGTATATCCTCTTGGAGATACTGCTGTTTTTTTATATAAATTTTATACAGCACACCGATAAATTTATTAACCACGAGTTAAGAGTTTATCGGTGTTTTTTTATTTTCAGCAGAAGTATATTTTTACTTCTGTTTTTTTATATATTTTTTCCATTTTAATAAACACTTGAAATTAAATTTATGCTCATCAAGTGTTTGGTTGTAAGGGCAAACAACAGGAGGTAGTAAATATGGAAAAAGATAAAAAGGTTGAACAATTCAACCAGCTTAAATCTTATACCAAATACCAGTGTGTTGATAAAAACACCGGTGAAAAGTGTAGGTTTATGAAAGAAAATGACACAACGGCTTTTGTATATGCAAAGGGCAAACGAAATCGTGGCTGGAGATATAACATTGAAGATTTCTTCAAACGTTATGACATGATAATTCCAACTGCCAAAGATGTAGACAAGAAATGGCACAGAAAAATCAAAAGCGTTATTAACGCTCTTGAAAAATCAGGCTTATGGCAAGACCTTAAAGCTGACTATGAAAATCTTTATAAGATGACATATTCAGACAAAATGCTTATCAATGATTTGTATTGGACTATGCCGTTTGTTAAATCTAATACAACAGATGAAGAAATTTCTCAATATAACCAAAAAATGAGCACTTTTATTGATAAGTATCCATTTTTGCTTTCTTCAAAAAATGATAGAGGACTTATCTGTATAAATACATTTTATATTTGGGAACTGTCTGAAGCAAAGACAAAATCTATGTACTTCGGTTGGCAAAACAAGTTATTCAAAGAGCAAATTCAAAATGCTCTTGATAACAAAGAAAAAATTACAAAACAAGCAAGAGTAAATTACGATGTAACATTTGAATATGAACCGGATAAAAATAAGGCATGGTATTCGGAAGAGTATCGTGGCTGTGGTAACGGTCATTATTATATTGCTCTTAATTCGTCTATGGCTCTGTTTTGTGAAAATGACTAACGGAGGTGTTTATTATGCCTGAAATATGGAATAAGAAAGCATCTGACAAAGAAATAAATGCTTGTAAAGGTAATTACTGTGGTCTATGTAAAAACCAAGATAGATGCCTTACTCTTTGCTTTGATAGAACATTAAGGCAAAGGGTTGATGAGTATTTATACAATTTAGAAATTATTTAAAGGAGAAAAAATATGAATACATTTAATGATTTGAAGGAATTCTTTCCAACACCGCCTGAACTTGTAGCAAAAATGATTTGTGATATAAGATTCAAATCAGATTGCTCAGTTCTTGAACCGTCTGCCGGAAGTGGTAACATTGCAAAGTTTATTGTTATTGCTAATAATTGTCTTGATTCTTCTTGGTGTTTTAGAAATTACGAAGGCAATAATATTGATGAAAAGTGCAGACAAATAATTTTAAACGATGCTGTTGAACGTTATTATCGTGAAGAAAAAAGAAGACAAGAAAATGAGTATTACGTTTTTCCTAATTCACGCATTAACATTGATTGCGTTGAACAGGATAAAAATCTTCAATTAATACTTAAAGATTATAACTTTAATGTTGTCGGTGATGATTTTTTGAAGTTTAGTACCTCAAAAATGTATGATTACATCATTATGAATCCACCTTTCTCAAACGGCGATGAACACCTTATGAAAGCAATTAGACTTGCTGAAAAAAACGGTGGTTCACAGATTGTATGTCTGCTTAATGCAGAAACAATTCGTAATCCGTACAGTAAAGGTCGTATTCAGTTGAAGGAAATCCTTGATAATTACGGTGCTACATACGAGTATGTTCAGGATGCATTTAAAAATGCTGAAAGAAATACAGATGTGGAAGTTGTAATTATTAAGGTTACAATTCCTAATCTCAGAAAATATGAGTTTGACTGGTCTAAACTTAATGAGGGTATTGACGATTTAGCGTTTGAAATACCGGATGAATGTAATGAACTTGTTATTGATGACAAGTTAAAACAGCCGGTCATTCAATATCAATGTGAAATTGAACTTGGAAAAAAGTTATTCTTTGAATATTACTCTATCAAAGACAAGATTTCACATCAATTTGCAAATGAAGATGATCCGCTTTATTCAATTAAATCTGAGCCAATCATTTCACTAAAAGTTGGTAAAAATGATTTAGCAGATAAATACACAACTTTCTCAGAGGTTGTAAATGCTTATGTTGAAAAAGTTCGATATAAGTATTGGTATGAACTTCTTCATAAGCCATTTTTTATGGAAGGCTTACCTTCATCTGCAAAAGAAGAATATTTTAACGAAATTCAAAAACTTGTTAAGTATGAATTTTCAATACCTAATATCTGTGAGGTTAGACTTGATATTTTAAGAAAAACAGCACAGGCAATTGAGGATTCAATAATTGCATTATTTGATAAATTCACTTACAAACATTCTATGGGATGTGAAAAAAACATTCATTACTTCAATGGGTGGAAAACAAATGATGCATTTATCATTAACAAAAAAATAGTAGTACCTTACTTAAACGCCTATGATTGGAGTGGCAGATTGAATATTGATTACAGAACAAAAGAATTTCTTAAAGATATCGAAAAGATATTTATGTATTTTGATGCTGATCCAACACCAAGTAATCTTGACTTCTACTGTGAAGAATACACAAGGAGAGGTCAAAACAGAAAATGTAAATTTAAGTATTTTGATGTCGATTTCTTCAAAAAAGGAACAGCTCATATTACATTCAAGGATGATGAACTTCTTAAAAAGTTCAATATCTATGGATGTATGAAAAAAGGTTGGCTGCCACCATCATACGGTAAAAAGTCTTATGATGAAATGGCAGAAGAAGAAAAAAGCGTTGTTGATGAATTTGAGGGTGCTAATGAATATTCTAAAGTATTTGCTAATACAGAGAATTATATTGTTTTCCCAGAATCATCAGTAAAAATGCTCAATGCTTAGGAGGTTATCAATATATGAATGAATATTATATTGAAAACAACAAAATAATTGATAGCAATAAATTATTTAATATCCACTATGAGTTTCAAATTGTTGAACATATTCCTTACGGAAGTTATCTTATTTGGAATATTAATTTTGTTGATGGATATTTACCTTTAGCAGAATTGCTTCCAAGTAACTATGGTTTAAGACCAATTAATCCACATACATTAAAGGCAATTAAAGTTGATGATTCAAAAAAGATATTAAAACTTGTTGCTCAAGGAATTAATACTCTTACTAAAATGGAAAAGTATTATGAAAAATTTATAAATTCTCAAATCACTCAAAAAGCAGAGAGAGCAAATCTTTGCAAGGAATGTATTCAAATTATGAAAAACATTCCGGGCGTTGAAAATTTATATGGAGGTTAATATGGAAAAATTTTTAGACTTAGTTCAAAAAATGGTCATAAATTGATACATTTTAACCCAAACGCCGGAATAATACCGGCTGAAGCTAATCACAAATATATGTCAGTATTCGACTACAGCATTAAGTACGGTGGAACATATGATAGTTCTAAATACTATAACAACAATGTAGTTGATGTTACTCAAAACAATTAAGGAGATTTATATTATGAAAAAATATAAAAACTTAACAGAAGAGGATATTCAAATTCTTAAAGAATGGGAAGTACCGGAAGAAAATATTGAACAAATAGATGAATTTTATGGTAAAACTTATTACTATTATGTTGAACCGGTAAAATCAATATTTGATGATATTAAATATGATTATGACAAAAAGAAAAAAATTACTGCTGAAAAAGCAAGAGAAATTCTTGGTAATGTAAATTTTTTGTCAGGTCTAAACCGTAGCACATTCCATTGGAGTTCTGAAAGAACAAATAATAACGGTGAAAAAGTCTGCTTTGACAGTAGCCATTATTGGAGAAAAATTATTAAGGAGACTGAAAATGAATAAGTATACTAATTGGGCTAATAAAACAAAAAACGAAATTAAAACAATATTACCAACTGTTGATGTTGATGAGGATGTAGTTTTAATTCCGGCTGATGAACTTGATTTTGATAGACAAGATTCCGTATGGTACGGAGGTTATCTTGGTGAAATCAAGTATAACGGCATTGTTTACGAGGTCCACGCTGTTGGCGAAGTAAGAGCTACTTTGTTTGATGACAATAACGAAGAAGTTGCTTCTGTTGTTGACCAAAACAGAGCAGGTGAGTTTTACAAAGAAATGCGTCAATTTATCAAAAATGATAATAAACTTTATAAACTCGAAAATAAGGGCAAATTGTATTTTGAAAACAATAATTGGTTTGAAATTCTTGTTTTTGATGATATTGAGTCACCGTTGCATGGTGAAATCATTGAAGCAGCTTCATCAGTAACAGAAGTATTTACTTCATTAGCAGAATACATCAAAGATACAATTAAATAATTTTAGGAGGACTAATTCAATGTTAAGAGAAATTAAAACAAAGAACACTTTGTATAAGGTGAATCAGATGTACAGCCCATCATATTTCGTTGAGGCAAGTAGTAAGGAAGAGTTGTTTATTTTTGTTGCTGATAAGGTTTCAAAAGGTGCAATAATTAATTCTGTCACTGAGGTTTGTTTAGATGGTAGCACACCAAAAGTAAAAGTATTATCAGACAAAGAATTTAAGAAGATTCTTAAAAATATACTTGATTCTGATGTGAACCCTTATGCAAATAAACTCAACGAAAACCCAAATTCAGATTTTATTTATCCAAAAAACGATACAAACAGAGCTGTATTTGGAGATTCGGCTGAACTTGAACTTCCAAAAGAACCGGTTGTATTTAACGGTGATATGGACTGCTCACTTGATGAACTTGAAGTAGATTGTTGGGAATTAATCAAAGATCACGCTGCATTGTTTGATTGCAAGATAGTTCCAAACGAATATTCCGATGAAAATGACATTAGCTACGATGTTGCTAAATCGCTTCAAAACAGTATTATTCAAATGTTTCGTTCAGCAGGCGTTAAGTTTGTTGATGAGTTTGGCGACGAATGTTAATTAATTCTGATAAACAAAGGTGCTGTTAATTCAGCATCTTTGTTTTAGAAAGGAAAATAAAATGAAAATTGGTGTAACTGAAAGAGGAGATCCATCAATAGATTTTACTTGGACCAAGAAGCTGGATAAAATGGATGGATGTATTTTAATAACAAAAAACTTAACAGATAAAGTTATTGAACAGGCAACTCCTTATTTCGATAAATTGATTTTTCACATTAGCTGTACAGGATATGGACAAACGGTCGTAGAGCCTAACATACCCGTGTTTGAAAACCAGCTTTCTCAAGCTCAGAAGCTTATTAAAAGTGGTTTTCCTGCCGATCGTGTAGTTATTAGAATTGATCCAATTATTCCAACTAAAAAGGGGCTTGTAACGGCTACCGGAGTTTTTAAGAGAGCCTATGAACTTGGGTTCCATAGATTTCGAGTTAGTCTTATTGATTGTTATCCTCATGTAAGAGAAAGAATGCATAATATGGGATTAACACCTCCTTATGGAGATAAGTTTTCTCCTGAAAAGGAGCATATAGATGCAACAAATAACATCATAAATCAGTGGAAAAAAGAATGTCCTAAAGCGTGCATTGAAAGTTGTGCAGAACATGATCTTGTATCAACTGAAAGAATAGGCTGTCTAAGCAAAAAAGATTTGGATCTGCTTGGTCTTAAAATGGAGAATCCGGATGATGCTGGTTTTCAGAGACACGGATGTTTATGTTGTTCTGCAAAAACTGAGCTACTTAGCAAAAAAGAACGTTGTCCTTATCAATGTATGTATTGTTATTGGAAAGACTGATTTTAAAAGTGATTTTTTATAGTGATGACAAAACTACTTCTTATGTTGATTTTATTACTTTTGAAAAATCATTATTCCAAATGCTAAATAAGAAAGGAAAAACTATGAATTCTAAAAATTTATATTATATGTTGATTCTCAAATCGTCAAAAACGATAATTGCTGAATTAACTTTAAAACAAGAAAAACAAATTGTTGATTTGTATTCAAAAGAAAATGCACCTGATGGGGTGTCTGACGGTCAATTCACGGATATTTCAGGTAAGGTATGGAATTATTCGGATGTTGAAAAAATCTATTATATTTCTCCTAATGAGTACGTGCATTTGGACGAAATATATCAAATTCTTTTGTTTATGAATTTGGCACAAAACATTCAATTAAAAAAGTTTTGCATTCCAAACATTACAAAAAATAAAAAGAAAGAATATTTTGTAACTTACGATCTGACATATCACGATGATAATGTTGTTAAGCCTATATTTACATTAGGTGATATGATTGAGGCTTGTAAAACTAAATAATATTACATAATAACTACCACCGTTTATTCGGTGGTAGGGGAGGTTTTATGGATAATAACAAAAGAAAAGTAATCAATGAACTTATAACAGAAAGAATCAACGATTTCAGTAAAAGAAAAAAAGATATAATGGAATTCATGCAGAAAATGTGTGATGCGTTTAGTGGATACCATTTGCCTTATTACTTTGATGAAGATTGTTATGATTATTTTGTCAAATTTGAGTTGTCTGATTCAAATTATCCAGAAATTTATGAATTTCTTAAAATATATAGCCATGAAATTGATACTACCGGAATGACTGTTGAGGAAATTAAAGATGAAGTAATTAGATATTTATACAGAGATGTAAAAAAGAAAGGAAAATAAAAATGAAACAGTTAATTACTGAAACATGTCCTAACTGTGAAAAAGAAATAACAGTAAATTGGGATGTAAAAAAAGACGGCTACAAAACTGTTTGTCCTAATTGTGGTAAAACATTAATGCTTTGCAGTGCTTGTCTTGATCCTGACACACATTGTTTGTCTTGCGATTGGAATAAAGAAAATGGCTGTTACCGTAGCAGAAAAAAGCCTAAACAGGAATTTCTTGTAAGAAATCAAATGGTTGAGTATAAATGTAATTTGTACAGAGTTGTGGAAGACAAATCTGATAATTCAAAAGGAACGGTAATATACCTAAGTGGGTTAAGTGGTTTTAATCGTTTAGTAAAATTAAATGAAATTAAAACTTTTACTAAAATTACAAAAACTGCACGCAGATATACAGTGAAAGCTATCAAAGACTTTTTGTCCGGTAATTGTGATTGGAATAAAGAATATCAAGCAACAACACTGGAATTAAATAATCATCGAACTTTATACATATACAATGATTTTGACAATTGTAGCGGTGTTCAATTAATTTACACTCCAAGAGAGTTTGACAAAAGTTGCAATAACAATATTCTTTATGAACATGATTTTGATACAGACAACTTTGGTTCTTTGTTTTTTGCTATTCAGTTGGCTTTGTATATCAATGAACAAACACCGTTGTCCGAATAATAGGAGGTAATTATGTCAAATACAGTAAAATTTATAACCGAACAAGGTGATATTCTAAATCGTTCATATTTTGATGTGGTATGTCATCAGGTAAACTGTATAGGAAAAATGGGTGCAGGTCTTGCAAAACAGATAGCTGATATGTATCCTGAAGTTGAAGATGGCTATATTGCTCATTCTTCAATACACAAGCCTGATGAACTTTTGGGTACTTGCTTTTTGTCGGAAACTTTTGAAGGTTTAAATGATTGGCGTGGTCCAAAATATATTGCTAACCTTTACGGTCAGCTTAATATTGGCACGAATAAACAGCAAACCGATTACAAAGCTTTGCAGAAAGCAATACAAGATTTTTACAAACAATTATCTGAAATAATACCACAAAAAAATGGATATAATCTTTCAGAACCATTAAGAATTGCATTTCCTAAAAATATGGGATGTGGTCTTGCCGGCGGCGATTGGGATATTGTTGATAAAATCATTATTAAAGAAAGCAGTTTTGCTTCTTATTATTACAATATGGATTTAGATATTTATATTGTGGAATATTCTAATTAATTCTTACAAAAGAACATCACTTCGGTGGTGTTCTTTTTTTCTTGCATGCAGCAGGAAATCTATTGACATTACATGAGATTTGCGTTACTATAATTATAGTAATTATTATATTTTAATTTTATATTTTGTAATATTCAGTAGTATATCCATTTGGAAATACTGCTGTTTTTTTATATACATTTTTTATAACGCACTGATTAATTTATTAGCCACGAGCTAAAGGTTTTTCGGTGCTTTTTTTATTTTTAGCAGAATTTCTGCTTTTAAATAGATTCATAATTCATAAACATTTGCATTAAAAATATGACTCAGCAAATTGTTTAACCGTATGGGTAACGGTAGGAGGTAGTTAGTTATGAATCATATAAAAATCAGTCAAATTATTAGTGATTATCCTGCAGGCACAAGAGTTGAACTAATAAAAATGGATGATAATATTCATCCAATTGCTTCCGGCACAAAGGGCACAGTTGATTTTGTTGATGATACAGGACAAATTCATGTCATTTGGGATAATGGAGCAGGCTTAGCACTTGTACCAGAAGTCGATAAATTTAAAAGAATTTAAGTAGAAAGGAAAAATTATGAGAACTCCACAAAAATACTCAAATAATTTTAAGCAAGGAATAATCACAAAAGAAATGTTGACATTCTGTTTGTTTAGTTCTAATAAGAGAGCTAAAAATTGTCGTGACAAAATCCGTGAGTACAAAAGGACTTTGAGAAACAGCTACTATTCATACGATAAGTATAATTATCTTGATAATTATACTGAAAAGATGAAAATGTACTATTTTCAAAAAGAAACAATGCTTTCTATTGTAGAACCAACTTGTATTCACAAAGAGTTTGCCGGATATGGAAGAATTAGGATATTTGATTATGGTGAAGATGATTATGACAAATATCTTGAATCCGGTCAATTTGTTTGGCAAAATTCTTATTTTGACAAGAACATTGGAAGAGAGGTCTATTTTGGAGATATAGAGGACAAAAGCAAACCTAAATACAGGTGGTATGTCTTTTATGATTTTAAAAATGGATACTCATTTCATTCACCAATTGAGGAGAAAGATATTTCAACAAAGTTTAAAGATTTAGATATTGTTGAAATTGACACTCTTGATACACACGGCAAAGATATTTCTGAATTGGCGTCTACAAACTTTGTAAATAAGATTGTAGACCTAATTAGAAATGGCAATTATCAGTATGTTGATTAAAAAAAATAAAATTTTAAGGAGAAAAAAATTATGACTATTACAAAATTTACAACAATGGAAACCAGCAAAACATACGAAACACCACTTATGGTAACTGAAATCAATGAAAAAACAGGCAAAAATGGCTCTGCTTATCTTGATGTTAAGTTGTCTGATGGCGATAATGCAATCATAGCTAAGTGCTTTAATATGACTGTTGCTGATTTTAGTGCAAAAGTTGGGGAGGTACTTGATTTTAATATTTCTGTTGAGGAATATAACGGTTCACCGTCATATAAAATTACAGGATTTAAACCTTGTAATGAAGATATTAATAAAGCTGATTTTGTTATCAGTGCACCTATCCCTGCAAAAGATATGTATGATTACATTTACAAAACACTGAAAAATCTTGAAAACAAAGATGTTTCAGATTTAGGTTGTAAAATCTATGAAGAACTTAAAAACAGATTAATGTATTGGTCTGCTGCTAAAACAATGCATCATGCATATTTAAGTGGTCTTCTTTATCATACATACCGTATGGTTGCCGCTGCTGAAATTCTTTCGGCAATTTATCCTTCTTGCAACAGAGATTTAGTTATTTGTGGCTGTGCTCTTCACGATATCGGCAAGATTAAAGAACTTAGTACCGATAGTCTTGGAAATGCTACATACACAATTGACGGAAGCTTACTCAATCATTCACTTATCGGTATCGAGTGTGTTAGTTATTATGCTAATGAACTTGGTACAGATAAAGAAGTGTTGAGAAATTTAAAACATATTATTGCATCTCATCACGGAGAGCTTGAATATGGTGCTATTGTTAAACCGGCAACAATTGAGGCAATTATTGTTTCTCAAATTGACTACCTTGATTCAAGAGTAGAAATGTTTGAAGAAGCACTTACTAATGTTGATGCAGGTTCAATGACAGAAAACTATGTGGCTGGTGTACACCTTTACAAGCCAAATATTCAGGTGAAAACAAATGAGGAGGAAAAATAATATGTATAGTATTCTCGACAAAAGTGATAAAAGTGAGTTTATGACAGGATATGGTTTTAACATCAGAGTATGGGATGAAGATAGTCTTTGCGTTTCTGATGAATCAAAAGTAGAATTCATCAAAAATCATGGTGTATCCATTCTCAAAGAAAACGATATCTATGACCAATACCTTAAAGCATCTAATTCAGGGAAGCTTGATATTATTGATGCTTTGGAAGTCGATGAACAAAGAGGTTTTTGGGCTGTATTCGCAAGCGTTGTTACCAATGAAACAAACTGCTTAATTTGCTATGTTCCTGATGATAACAATGATAATACGGCTATTATTGTTCCTTATGGTGCTCCTTGGAGTTATAACGATAAGGAAAAAGAAGCTTTTGCAACACCTGAGTCTACCAGAAATTTCTTCAAGCCGTGGTTTGAAGAAATTGGTATCGAAGAACCTGTTTTGTTTAATACAATTTCTTTTGACGAAACTTGGTAATAATTAATTATTATTAGAGTCATTTGCTTTTTGCAAATGGCTCTTTTTAGGAGGGAATTTTCTATTGGAAAACGAAAGAGAAGAACTTTTAAGATGGGCTGAAAGCCTGTCAAACGAAGAATTGGAAAACAAATATTATAATGCTGTTTATGATAGTCTTGGTTCACAATGTGAATCTATGTATGAGTTAGGATATGATATTCGTGACATAAAAGAACAAGAAGAACATGAAAAATATTTGGGAAAAAAAGCAGATGTTTTGGAAAAAATCTGTTTAGAACGCAACATTAAGTTGTGGGAAAAATAAGAAATAAGGAAGGAAAAATTATGAATATTAATAAAGAAACCCACCCTGCATACGGATTGGTTGGTTTTACAAGGACATTTTCATCTGCTAAGCATCCTTTGTTTGGAAGCAGCATTGAACATTCAAATTCAGTGCGCTTAACGATAAAGAGGGCATCTGTTTCAAGAAATTTGAACAGTGACCACTTTTTTGGTGAAGGAAATCTTATTGAAGTCGAAATGTCACAAGCTCAATTTGCTGAGGCTATTACTTCAATGAATGTAGATGAGGGCACTCCTTGTACAATTAGATTTATTGCAGGAGAAGGTAATATTCCTAATATAGAAAGTAAGAATGCTGGAAAAAAATTTTCAAATGAGTTTAATTCTCACATTGAAAACAACTGTTTATCTGCTAAAAAATTATTTTCTGAAATGCGGGAATTATTTGAAACAAAAAAATCTATCGGAAAAGGGGATAGAGATGAATTATTGAAGAAGTTTTCTCATCTCATTATGGAAATGGACGATAATTCAAAATTTATTTCTACTCAATTTGACAGGCAAATGAATAAAACTGTAAGCGAAGCTAAGGCAGAAGTAGAAGCATTTGTTCAAAATAAATTGAATTCGATTGCACTACAAACCTTAGCTCAAAACAATGAAAATCTTTTGGAGGAAAATTAAATGCGTTACATATTTGAAATGGACTTACATACTGACGGAGATTTTGGCTTTCCATTTCTCGTTCCATGTGGATTAATTTGGAACGATGACGAAGGAAAATATTCTTTTAAAGAAGAATATTCAAACAGAAAAGCGGCTGTTAAAGAAGTCAATGAAATTTGTTCTTATTTAAAAGACAATGTTTCTGGTAGGGATTATGTTGTTGACGGAGTTCGTTTAATGTTTGAAGAATTTCTCAACGAACTTAATTCAAATACTTCTAATGAGAATTTGTCTATTGAAAACGAATATGTTTACGAGGAAATGAGTGGTAATTATGACGGTACAGAAATTACTTTTTATTCTGAGCCTGAATATTATTATGATTTACCTTGGACTGATGAAGAATTAGACATAATCATCAACAGTAAAAACAGTCCTACTCAAAAAGACTTAAAACAAGCAATTTTAAATCTGTATAAAGAGAAGGAGTAATATGTTTTTAGCAGAAAGAGAAAAAAACAGAAGAAAAGCATTTGAATATTTTGTTGAAAAGATAAAAAAGCAAAATAAAGATACGATTGCTTTTGGTAATGAAATATATCAGTTTACTACAAAAAGGGGTAAGGTATATAAATATTTGCCTGTAAGTAGTATTGAAAAAGCTATTGAAGACTATCCAAACAGCAAAATTGAAAGATGCAACGGCTTTGTTTTTGTTTTAGTAAACGAAAATTGATTTAAGGAGGAGTCAATTTTGACTATTGTAGAAAAAGTAATTAAGCTTCTTACCAATTACGGTCAAATGTCACTTTTTGAAATTTACGATGCCTTACCCGAACATACGGAGGCATCTATAAGAGGTAATATTAACCGTTATATTTCAAAAAAAGGTAAAGAAGCTTTGATTAAAAGAGTAGACAAAGGAATTTATTCCGTTGTTGAAATTATTTCAGTAGAAGAAAAAGGAGATAAGAAGTATATTTCTTATCAAAACACTTTCTTTACTGATAACGGTAAAAACGAACTTTGTGTATTGCACAAAGACTTTGAAGTTCCTGCTGATTCTGAAATTGAAGTCGGATGCTATCAAAGAAATCATATATTTGTATCATACGATGATTTGCAAAACCATTTAGAAAGCGTGAAAGCAATATTCTATAACGGTGATGCAGTTGAACTTATGAAACGGATTCCTGATGAAACATTTGACTTTTGTATTACTGATCCACCTTACAGAACAATAAGTGGCGGTAACGGTGGTAAAAACTCTCCAAAGGGTATGCTTTCAAAAAACGATGGTAAAATCTTTGAGTTTAACGATTGTAACCCGAAGGAATGGATTCCACAGTTATTCAGAGTGATGAAAAATGGTACTCATACCTATATATTTTCTAATCTTATTAACTTATGGGAATTCCACGATATAGCCATCAAAGCAGGATTTAAGGTACATAATCTTTTAAGTTGGGAAAAGAACAATGCAAATTGTTCTCGCTGGTATATGCCTAATTCAGAATTTGTATTATTCCTTTATAAAGGTAAAGCTAAGGCAATTAACAATTGCGGTAGCAAAAGGATACATCATTTTGATAACATTTTAGGCAATAAAACACACCCGACTGAAAAAACGTTGGACCTTATTAAATTTTATATGGAAAATTCATCAAACGAAGGTGATTTTGGATTTGACCCATTTGCCGGTAGTTTTTCTTTGGCAAAAGCAGGACTTATGCTTAACAGAAAAACATTTTCGGCTGAGATTGACCCAAATTATTATTATTTCCATAAAAATCAAATATTAAATTCATTCTAAGGAGAAATTATGAAAAATATGCTTGAAATCTTATCTGCATCAAAAGTTGATAAGAAAAAGATTGCAGAATTTTTAAAAACAACACCTGCTGCATTAGATGAATTTGAGAAATCTTATCAGATGGCATCTATGAAAGAAGCTGAAGAATCTGATAATTTCTTTGATATTAATTCACGACAAGCAGTATCTAAATTGGCTCAAACACCTTCTGAGACTTCTCAGAAGGTTGAGCAATTAACGCAAAGGATTGTTAATGAACTTCTTGGAAAAACGGATAGCAAGTACCTTACAGACGGCAATACAAGAGCTGTTACAATGGAAGATATTGAATCTGTTCCAAAAGAACTTCAACCACAGGTTGCCGGTAATCTTATTAAGGTGGATATTGACAAACCAAGTTATTTACTGGCATTTGACTTGCTTAGAAAGTACAAGAAAACAGGTAACATGAACGCATATCATCTGTTCAGGCAAGGTTTAGATATATTAGACCTTGATCCTATATTGTATGAAGCAATAGGAATGAATCCAAATAGCATTGGATATTGGTTTCCGGCATTGAAGAATGCGGTTGATAATCAAGATTTCTTTAAAGTGCCTGAGACAAAAATTATTAAAGTTCCTTTACCAATATTACAACTTACTCGTTGTGATTTTATGGAACTTACACCTACAACAATTGATATTGTTAATAGGTGGGCGTATAAGGCATTTGAGCTTGACGAAAACAAAACATACTTCATCAAAACAGGAACATATTCAAGCAAATATGATTTCCGTAATGCAAAAGTCACAACACCAAAAGAGGTCCGTGAGTTAGGTTCATATCTTCTTTTCATTCATTACCAAGCATTACAGATGGCATCACCGTTATCAAATCCTTGTATTTATGGTGTATCAACCACTAATGAATGGTGCGTTCGTGAATTTATTGAAGATAAGGAAGACAATCCTTGTATCTACCATGGTATGCCTTTACATACTGAATATCGTGTCTTTATTGACTGCGATACAGATGAAATTTTAGGTATATCTCCATACTGGAAACCGGATGTAATGGAGAAAAGGTTTAGTGAGTTTTCGGATGCAGATACAGCAGATAAAAAACATGATTATGTTATCTACAAAATGCATAAGAAAACATTAATGCGTAGGTATAAAGAAAACAAAGATATGCTTATTGATAAGGTTAAAGAATTACTACCAAATATTAATCTCAAAGGGCAATGGTCACTTGATATTATGCAAAACGGTAATGATTTTTGGCTTATTGATATGGCAATAGCTGATACATCAGCATTGAAAGAATGCATACCGGCTAACAAATTAAAGAAATCTCAGGAAAATTGGATTCCTGAATTAAATAAGGAGAACTAAAATGCTTTATAAATTTATTTTAAAAAACGGTTCAAAAGTTTTTGCAGAAATGTCTGAATGTGCAAAAGATAATATTGTTAAATATCATGATGGTTGTGCAGCTTATGCTAAAATGGGTGATGTATCATTCACTACAATTGGAAATAATACAATTAATTACAATCAAGTTTCTTCTGTTGAAGAAATTGAAAATCCAATTGAGAATAGGCTTTTTAAATTAAAACCTGAACACATTATAGCATTGCAAAAATTAAATATAAAATCATTTATTGAGAATGTTGATAGTTTCAACATTTATCTTGATACAAAAAGACCATTTGGAAATAGTGATGTCTTTGAAGATGTTTTTGACATTCTCGGTGTTTATGAAGTAGAATTTGTAAATACTGGTAAAGCTTATGAAGAAGCTATGTTGTTTTTAGCCGAACTCCCAATTGCTTACAAAGTAATCATGTATTACATGACCTTTGAGCCGGGATACTATAAATTGCCTGATACTTACAAATACCACAATGTTCTCTTAGGCTATTTAAAAGTCAAGAACTTTGTTACTTTAAGAGAAAGTATCAAAAGCATACAAAGAATTTTATTTCCAACTGGTTTTCAAGAAGAACTTAACATATTAATAAATGAACTTTTTAAAATTGAATTTAGTGGTAACAGGGCATTTGAAATTGCTATGAAAATGGTCCAATTTCAGTATAAAAATAAACCGTATTTCGTTCATTCATTTGCAAGAATATTAAAAATCTTTAATAATAATGCTCCTGATAATCAGAAAATATCAATAACAAAAGATATGATTATGAATGCTTTGAAAAAAAATCACATTGAGATTCTTTGTAATTGTGGCAGTAAAAAAGTATCTCTCAAAATTAAGAAAGAAATCATTGAATTCAAAAATTATGATTGGGGGAATATACTTTTGCTTGATCAAATTGATAAAGACAAATTAAGCGATATTATATACAAGAATGTATGTGAACTGCTTGAAAAAGACCCGGTATTATATTACAGAATGTACTTATTGCTTAATTAAGGAGGAAAGATTTATGAAACTTGTAAATAACACAAATAAGGTGTTTTTTGATTCATATTACAGTGAGGACAATTTCAACTTGACAGTTGCAACAAGATGTATTCACGGAATAAAAACTTTTTTTGATAAGTCTGATTATGAAAGAGCGGCTCAGTTTTATTCTGAATTATTTGATTTGTTTTATACAGATGAATCGACTGATATAAATCGTGTTGAAAAATTGAAGGAAATGCAGTTTTCTTTCACTTCACTTCTTTCGGATGAAGTTGTTTATGGATTAACTGATTATCTAAAAGGAAGTGGAGCAAAGAGAATAAATTCTTATCTTGATTATTCAATTGAATATAAAAATAAAATTCCAAAGGATATTTTGGCTAAATTGAAAATCTCATATATGAATTATATTATTCAATATCCTGCTCTTTTAATTACATTTTTTGATTATCTTAAAATGGAAGATAATATTATGAGTTATAAAGAATATTACGAAAAGTATATTGAAAAATGTAAATGATACGAACTTGTATATTTACATTAAATATGATATAATATGAATATATTAAAGAAGGGAGTGCTTATTATGTGTGAAAGAACACAAATCACAGAAGAACAACTTGATAATGTTTTTGTCGAAGGTGCTAAACTTCTTATTGCTAAAAAGAAATTAAAAGGTGTTCCTATATCAAGATACGATATGGAAAAGAAAAAAGCATATCTTGAATATCCTGATGGAAGGAGAGTATATGCAGAAGAAACCTGAAATCGTTGTAATTGCTGGACCTAATGGCAGTGGTAAAAGCACATATACCGAATACATTTTAGGTTCAAGTCAATTTGTAGACGATACATTTCAATATATTAATGCAGACGACATTCAAGCTGCTATTGGTTGTACACCTCTTGATGCAGCAAAAGAAGCTACTGCTCTGCGTGAAAAGGCATTGAGTGAAAAAAGAAATTTTGCTTTTGAAACTGTGCTTTCGACTCGAAGAAATTTAGACTTGTTAATTAAAGCTAAAAACGAAGGATACTTTATCCGTTGTTTTTACTTTTTAACAACAAGTTATACAATTAACATTCAAAGAGTAGAATCAAGGGTTTCAGAAGGCGGTCACTCGGTTCCAAATGATAAAATTAAATCAAGATATGAAAAATCATTGGCACTTTTGCCGGAACTTATTTCTGTCTGTGATTCAATTAATATTTGGGATAATACGACAGAACATCCATATAGGATATTCAGAAAGAAAAAAGAACAAATCAATTTCTTCGAAAATCCAATATGGGAACTTAATGATATTCACAAATTAACTAAAATTCAATAATAACAAAAAGAGTCATTTTACTAATCATTAGTAATTTGGCTCTTTTTTTATTTTAGGAGAAAATTATGAGAAAAAATATAAGAGAACAATTAGAAACTGAAACAGCAAAAAAGCTTGCAGATTATTTAGCAAGTCTTACAGAAGAAGATATTATTGATTGTTATTTTCTTGATAACTGTCAAGATTGTGACACATTTTGCATTAGATTTTCTTTATCTGACAAGGAAAATGTTGTTAATAACATTAAGAAAATTACCGATGAGAAGGATTTAGTTGATTTCCACGCAGAAGTATGGCTTGATGAAAGCTCATTTAATTACTTTTTCGATTATGAATATGATAATGTGACTCTGCATGGAAAATTTGCCTATCTTGATGAAAGTATCGGCACTTGGAAACAGCATCTTGATGAACTTTCAAGAAATGCTTTGATTAAATTCCAAACAGCTAAGTTTTCTTCTGCAAATGATATGCTTGAAAAAATTAAAGTAAATGATTATTACAATCATATTACAGAAGAATATGTCTTTACATATAATGACCGTGATTCTATTGCAGTCTATAACATTGATAAAGACGAGGCAAAAACATTGTCTAAACAAGCAAAAGAAAACGACGAGTATTGGGGTGCATTTCTTGGACCGGGTGGTTATATATATGACGAACCCCAAAACTCAGAATGGTGTGAAAGTCATTTTAAAGAAGATGGTTGGATTACAACAACTGATTATCAAAATGCTATTTTGTGTAAATAATTAATTCTTACGAAAAGAACATCACTTCGGTGGTGTTCTTTTTTGTTATTTGCAGCAGGAAATCTATTGACATTAGTTGATGTTTGCGTTATTATAATGATAGTAATTATTTATGTTTTAATTTTATATTTTGTAATATTCAGTAGTATATTCTTTAGGAAAATACTGCTGTTTTTTTATATAAATTTTATACAGCACACCGATAAATTTATTAACCACGAGTTAAGAGTTTATCGGTGTTTTTTTATTTTCAGCAGAAGTATATTTTTACTTCTGTTTTTTTATATATTTTTCCATATCGTTGGACTTTCACATAATTTAAGCTCAGTGAAAAGTTCAGTCGTAAGGGCAACGACAGGAGGTAGTTATTATGGGAAACAAATTAACACAAAAAGAAATAAACAAAATTATAGAAAATCATCAACACTGGCTTAAAAAAGATGTTGATGATTGGGAAAGTATGAAAGCCGATTTTTTTAATCAAGACCTTAGTGATGCAGACCTTAGTCGTGCAGACCTTCGTAATGCAAACCTTCGTAATGCAAACCTTCGTGGTGCAAACCTTAGTGGCGCAGACCTTAGTGATGCAGACCTTAGTTGTGCAAACTTTAGTCGTGCAAACCTTAGTGATGCAAACCTTCGTTATGCAGACCTTAGTTATGCAAATCTTCGTTATGCAAATCTTCGTTATGCAAGCCTCTGTGATGCAGACATTCATTATGCAAACCTTAGTGATGCAAACCTTTGCGATGCAAACCTTTGTTATGCAAACCTTCGTCATGCAAACCTTCGTCATGCAAACCTTTGTTTTGTAAACCTTAATTATGCAAAGCTTTGTAATGCAAACCTTAGTGATGCAGGCCTTCGTAGTGCAAACCTTAGTGATGCAAACCTTAGTAATGCAAACCTTTCAGGCACAAAAAACATGATGTACATTCCAATGGCTTGTCCTGAAGAAGGTTCATTTATTGGTTTTAAGAAAGCCGTATATGCAGATAAATACTACATTGTAAAGCTTAAAATTCCAGCAGATGCTCTTAGAAGTTCAGCCACAAGCAGAAAATGTCGGTGCAATAAGGCAAAAGTTTTAGAAATTCAAAACATAGACGGTTCAAAAGCTAATATTGATGTTGTTCATAGTACATACGACTCATCGTTTCAGTATAAAACAGGTCAAATAGTTGAAGAACCTAAATTTGACAATAATCGTTTTAATAAATGTTCAAAAGGCATTCATTTCTTTATTAATCGTCAAGAAGCAGTTAATTATTAGTCGTAGATAACGACAGAAGGTAGTTTTATGAATCAAAATACAAATTTAGGAGGAATTTTATCATGGCAGAACAATTAAATCCAAACAAGAAAAAAGTTATTATTATTGAAGCATCATACATACACGAACCGGTTGTCGGTCAATGTGTTGTATTTTGTAACTCTCAAACTTGTCAGGTTGTTAAAACCTCAAAGGTTGTTGATATTATACGAAACGATAAAGCACATTTTTATGTAATGTTTGAAACTGAAAACTCAATTTATCAGATTTCATATCGTTTGTGTTTATAAAAACAATTTGGAGGTAACTATGACTGAAATTCAAAAAGCACAACAGCTTCTTGAAAAAGAATTCGGACCAAATTGGCGCATAATTGCTGCTCAACTTGGTACAGAAGACTTAACAAGAAGAGTTGGAAAAGAATTAACATCATTTATGGCATTCCCAGAACGAGGAAATGAAGGGTCAAACAAATACCGTGGTAACTGTTCACCAAAGGTTGTAGAAGCTATCTTAAAATATGTTCTTGATACAAAGAAATATTATGGCAAAGATATAAGTAATTTTAAATTACTTGATCCAATGTCAGGTAGCGGTACTTCCGGTGCAGTTGCAGATAAATATGGTATTGAGTCGGTTCTTTATGACCTTAATCCAAACCCAAATAGGGGAAAAGGTAACTGGAATGCACTTAAAGATGATGTTGAAGATTCGGCAGATTTGATTTTTTGGCATCCACCGTATGATGCAATTATCAAATACAGTGGCAATATGTGGGGTAAACCACATCCGGACGATTTATCTCGTTGCGATAGTTATGAAGAATTTTGTGACAAGATGAACCTTGTCGTAAGAAAACTCTTTACTGCACTTCGTAATGATGGTCGTTTGGCTATTCTTGTAGGCGATATACGTGAACGAGACAGGGGTGGTTTTCACTCAATGCAGAAAGATTTGATGCGTATGGGTGAATTTGAGTCCTTTATCGTTAAGGGACAATTTAACTGCGTTTCTGATACAAGAACCTACAAGAAACCTTTTATCCCTGTTGTAACTGAGTATATGTTAGTTTATCACAAAAATAATCCTATCATAGTACCTGTTAGCTGGGTTAAAAACAATGAATTTAGCATATTGGAAAAAGATTATATTGGATTAACTTGGAATCATCTTATACGCTCTGTTATTGAGTATATGGGTGGTCAAGCTAAGTTATCAGATATAGCCGATATGTTAAAGGAACACCCAAAAGCTAAGAAAAACACTCATTACCGTGAGCGTATTCGTGCTACTGTTTATGAACATAGTTCGGATTACATTAACAAGGGTAATGGCGTTTATGCTTTAGTTTATTAACAATCAACATATAAGAAAGGATAACTTCATTATGAGTTATAAAACCGGAAAGAAATCAATAAAAGTTAAGTTAAGTGTACCAAAATTCAAGAATGTGAATGAATTGTTTCGGTATTTGCTTGATATTCAACCTTCACACAACGAGGAAACAAACGAATTGGATGTTTTGATTGCTTATGCTAAAAAAGCATACGGTACAATTAAAACTATCGTTTGCCCGGATGATGTGAAATATTTCACATACAATCCAACTACAGATGCTGAATATTGGTACAGTGTTAAGAAAGATACTCTTAAAGGCAATGAACTGTTAAATGTATGTTGCCAAGATATTGTATTTAATATTTTTTGTACAATAGACGGTGTTTCATCAGAAAATGATTTTAATGTTATTAATACAGTTTTTGATGAAGCAAACAATTACAATGACTTCCACCCTGTATGGTGTGAATTTTTAAATAATTGCAATAAGAAAGGGTAACTTTATGGATATTAAAAATGTAAAACTCTATGATACGGTCCGAATTAAGCCGGATAAGTGTTTATCTGATTATGAGCGAAGATTAATTTATGCAGTAACACAGATTGATGTGAAAAGAAAACTTGTAAGTTTATCAAGCCTTAATCATAAGGATTATTTTGAAAGCTCTATTCCTGATACACCAAGGATAGATATAGCTGACATAGAAAAGGTTGCTAATACATCTAAAGAGCCTTTATATGACTATGTTATGGGGCACGAATACAAACAAGAATAATAAAATTAAGTTATACACAGTGTAGCTTGATAAGAAATATTGGAGGAAAAAATATGAAATTCAAAAGTAAATCAGGCACAAGACTTTTAGTCAATGAATTGGATGACCTTCTTGATGATGGCTTGTCAATATGGGAACAGACTTTTAATAATGATGTAAGACTTTTATCAGTAGAATGTGATAAACATTCTACTAAAAAGAAAATTGTTATTGAAAAAGAAAAAGCTAAAAATCTTGGCTACGAAATTGAAATTCATTAAATTGGAGGATTATAAAATGTCAAAGTTTTATAAAGTGAAAATTGAGGAAAAACTCAGCCGTAATGTTATTGTCAAAGCTGACAATAGTGATGAAGCTTATGAAGTAATCGAAGATCTTTGCAACAACGGTATCATTGATTTAAACAGTAATGACTTTAATTCAAGAAAATGGAAAGTTATCGGTGAAGAAAAGACATTAGATGGAAGTGAACCTGAGTTTAAGTCAAGAGAACTGTATAATTGTTCTGGTTATCTAAACCCTGATGATTACAAATTTACAAACGGCATTCGAGTAAATGCTTTACAAAAATACTTACTTCAAAAATATGTTTGCGCTGTATGCTCTCCTTTTGCAGATATGATTTTCAAAGTTATTTCAAAAATTGCATCAGATGATTTTACTCATACAAAGGACGAAAGGTTTTTTGCTTTGTGTGAATTACTTCCTGATGTATCGTATGAGGAAATTTTACCTTTTATGGCTGAAAGTGAAGTAACTGTTGGTACACTTGAAAAATACGGAGGCTAAATCTATGAGCAAATATAAAATCAAGGCAAAATGTACTTCTTACTACTATGGTTATCCACAGGCAAGAAGCACGATAGTGTTAAAAGGCATCTATTTTACTGCTAAAGTGGAATGGTATGGAAATCAAGGATTCGATTCTATTGTTGTTAAGCCTGTATCTAACAAATGCAATGGCTACTTTTGGGAATTAAATGCATTTATGAAAGCTTTTTATGATTCATCAGAAAAGGTTCAGTGTAAATTAAGAGAACTAAAAGAACAACAAGAAATCACTTTGGAGGTATAAATAACATGTTACTGAAAAAGAATCAGGTAATATCTATTTCAGGCGATAGTAAAGAACTTGGTATTGAAGATTACAATGTACGAGTTAATACACTTGCCACCGTTCTTGAAAATCAAGTCGATAATTATCAAAAGAAAATACTTGTTACCCTTAATAACATTGACGGCGATTCAAATGTTTGCACAAGAGTGTTCATAAAAAGGATTGCTCCTTTGGAAAAATATTTTGATGAACCAATCAATAAATCAATGCAAAAGATTATTGATTCCAAAAGACCGGACAAACATATTGAAGAACTTGCAGGATTATTAGCAATGTTCTTTGGTTTAAATTCAAACAACTATAAGTTGTATGGTCCTTTTGGAATGCTTGCTTATTATTCAATTTCCTTAAAATTCAATAACAATAATTTTTTTCATTTAGATTTAATTTGTAAGGGTGACTGGTTTTATTATCGTGATAAGTTCACTAAAAAGATAGTCGGTGATGATACCGGTAATACATTAACTGAGCTTAATCTAATGAATTATGTGTGGAAACCGTTACCAAAGGATTTCGAAAAAATCATTGATATTGTCAATGAGCAAAACGATGAAATTTAAGGAAGGGTGAACATTATGTTACTTTGTATTGATTTAAAAAACAGACAGTCAGTAATGAATTTACTTTCTTCTTATATTGATAAAGAAAATTTTGTTACTGATGATGTAATTGATATTGGTGATGATACACAAATCGTCAATATCATTGAAAACATTTTAAAACAAAACAAGATTAAATATAGTCTTGAAAAACATTAGTTCAATTTGGAGGATTTTATGAAAAAGTATTTGACTTGGGATGAATTAACCCCAGAACAGAAACAAGTTGCAATAAATCAATATGTTTATATTCGTGAGGAGGAAGAAAATAGAAGTTGGAACGATATATTGTCTAATCCTGATTACGATGAACCTATTGATTGGAGCAATGTTAAATCTTGCAAATTCGAGCATGATACAGAAAATGATACTATCTTTGTAATAATTTAATTAGGAGGATTGCATTATGGCAATGCAAGAAAAAAAGCAAATTACTCTTCGTGAGTGGATTGCAAAATATAAAAACGGTGAGTTTACTGATAATGTTACTCGTGAAAGTTTAATTGCAGCAGGTTGGTTGGACTGGATGTGCGACCTTCCTGAAATGGCTGAATACAATATTCAAATCGGTGAATTTCTTGAAAGCATAACTGATGATTATTTTCTTGATAATTTTTATGTTTATTTTAAAGAGGTCCTACCAGCAGATAATTTTAAACCGCCTTATATAATTATTCACTTTAAACCGTTCATCAAAAGTATTGATTTTGACGAAATTATGGTTGTTATGAATAATGTGGATGAAGGCGTTGATTATGTTGTTTTTACATCAAAAAATGATGTTGATACAACAGAATTTTGCACAAATGAGTTGTGGGAATTGATTGCTTATTTTGAGAGTGTTCCATTTATAGCATTGAGAAAAGTTCAATCAAAAGCACTTCCTGAAGGCTGGATATGGTACAAATATTACGATAAAAGTGGTCATTTAGAAAGTCCTAATGGCAAAGATTATTTCAGCTATGATATGACTACAGGTGAATATAAAATAACACCGGAAAGCAGTTACGATTTCTTCCTTGAAGAAAACTATGATATTCCCGGCGGATATTCAATTGGTGGATTTCAAGACTTTATTGATTTTGCTGAAAAGTATATCAAGGATAATATTCTAAAAAGCCAAGAAAGGAAAAAATTATGATTGATTGTATCATTTCAAAAATTCAAGGCGGTTATAGAATCACTACTGAAAATGACCAAGAAGATTTATTAAGTAGAATGTCTATGAGATATTTGGGGTACAGCAAAAAGAAAGCTTTAAGTGAGTACCGAAGAATTTTTAATTTAAAAGGTGAACACTTAAACATTATTGAAATTTAATAATATTAAAACAAAGAGTCAATTGTTAATGACATTTGGCTCTTTGATTTTAGGAGGAATTTATTTTGAAAAAATATTGTCCGAAAGATTACAATATTGAGGAAATCAGAAGAAACAATGTTAATTCTGAGGTCCAAGATTGGTATGACCTTATTAATCAATTGGGTATTAAAACACCTGTTGATTCAATGTTATATGCTATTGAACTTCAGTATCGTAATCATAATAGATATGGGGCAAGCAAGTTACCAAATCTAAAAGGTAACAAATATGCAGGTATGTTATATTATTTTCTTTTAGATCCTTTTAGATACGATAGGGGAGAAGAAAGTAAACAAGCTGCTGAAGAAATGCTTACATATCTTATTGAAAAAAGTATAAAAGTTGACACTGTATTAAAGTGGCAAAAACAAAATTAAGGAGATTTTTTATTATGAAAACTAAGACTTTAAATGTTACTTGTAGTTGCATGGCTACATATAGTAGTTTTATCGAAGTACCGGCTGACATGTCTCTGGAAGATGCAATTGAGTATGCAAAAGAACATATTGATAGAATCAATGTAGCTGAATTGGAATATGTAAACGATTCTGACTCTATCAATGAAGAAAGTTGCTCTTTTGATGAGGATGAGGTTCTTGACTATAAGGATAAAGAAATTAAGCCTATTGCTACCGTTGATGAGCTGATTGATGCAATTGAGAGTAACGATGATTTGGAATGGTATGTATCTAAATATGCAGACTATTCAAATTTAAAAGAAAGCTATCTTGAATTTACTGGAAGTTCACCTGCCGGTGAAGATATAAGTTTTTCTATTGATTTTGATGCAAGCAAATTACCGTGTGAACAAATTCAAGAAATTATTGATGACCTTGGTTCATATTATGAATGCTTTGATACAGAAGAACATGTTACAATGCTTCTTGAAGCCAAAAATAGCGGACTTTCAGGTGTTCCTGATGTAGAAACGCTTGTTAAGGATGCAAAAGAAATTGATGATATGATTAGGCAATTATCCGAATTTGTTGATAAATTGCCTAAACAAGATGTTATCTTTAAAGCGGTTGACATTGATTATGACATTGACGAAGATGATGAATGTGACTTGTCTGACGAAGTTGAGATTGAACCAATTAAATTTGATTATGCTGAACAATATTGTGAAAATAATTATGAAGGTATAGTTGATCTTGTTTCAAGCAAAACAGGCTGGTGTGTAAAATCTTGCAGAGTAACTCAAGTAATCAATGGTAATACGACAACGGAGGTATAAATATGTTAAGTGCTGGAATATTAAAATTTGGACCAAATATCAAAGTAACTGATCCTTGCTATGATAATAGTAAAGATTATTGCTATGAAAATTTAACAATTAAGCCGGGGAAGTATATATGTGTATATAATGCTACCGAAAGATTTGGCGTTTCTATGTGTGGAATCTACAATGCTGAGATTTTCAAAAATCTTGAAGATATTGAAAATTTACACAGCCAAATTGGTACTGGCTTTGATTGTATTGGTACAATTTGTGTAGATGCAGGTTTAGCAGGTTTCTTTGAAAACAAGCCTGATTTCACAGATGACGAATGGTCACATTTTTGTGACTTGACTTTTGGTAGTGAAACCGATAATGATTTTAAAGTTATTGATAATTGTGCTTATGTTAAAAACGGCAGCAATTACAAAGGTTTCTATACCTCATCCGGTGAAGGCGACGGCAGTTATCGTGTTTATGTAAAAAAAGATGATAACGGCAAAACAATTGCTGCTTACATTGATTTTTATTACTAAATTTAATTAATTATTACTAAAAGAGCATCATTTTTGTGGTGCTCTTTTTTTAGTTTGCAACCTGCTGCAAACCCTTGACATTAAATTCTAATTGCGTTACTATGTGTATAGTAATCAATATTATTTAATTATATATTTTATTAAGTCAGTAAGTGTTTGCACATTTATTGGCTTTTTTTAAATTTAATATTGTTTATTTTAAGCACTTTAATTCTTTATGAGTTGAAGTGCCTTTTTTTATGCCTAAAAAAAGCAAAAAAAATAAAATTTAAAAGGAGGTATTTGCTTATGAGTGGCATTAAAAAAGGTTTAAGAAAAAAGATAGTCTTGGGTATTGATTTGGATGGAACAGTTGCAAAATGGCAGCTTGGAACTCCATTCGATGCGCTGTTTGAAAAAGACTATTATGCAAATCTTGAACCGGAAGAAGGTCTTATCAGTAATATTAAGTATTCGTTTGACGAAGGTTTAATTGAACCGGTAGTTATATCAGCTTATTTTACCGAAGTTCCTTATCCAAAAGAAGATAAGATTAAGTGGTGTAAAAAACATCTTCCGTTTGTTGAGAAGATAATTCTTGTTCCCTATGGTCAAAACAAAATGGAATATGCAAAGAAAAACGGTCTTAAAATCAATAACAATTTTGTTATGATTGAAGATTTCACCCAATCACTAAATGATGTTGTTAATGCTGGCGGTATTGGCGTTAAGTTTATGAACGGTATCAATGGTACTAATGGTACTTGGAACGGATATAAACTCTATAAAGCCGGTTTGGACCATTATGATTGGTTACTTTCATCTTATCTTGAACAAATTGTAAGGCTTAAACCTAAAAATTTCTGAAATTAATGAGATTTTTTAAAAAATTTCACGATATATAAATAGGAGGTTTTTATGGAAGAGCAAATTACATTAGACAGTTGGCTTAATTTGGTTAATAAACCTAAGCCAAAATATGCAAAAGGAGATATTGTTTATTACGTTAAGGTAGACCGTGTTCACAAATGCTCTGTTGAGCAAACATTTGAAGTTAAGAAACATTTTTCTGATGACTTTGATGATTACAGACACAACTTACTTGAACTTGATACTAACAATAACTTTCAAACCGGAGAAAAAGATTTTGGTGCAACTTTATTTGATAATTACGAAAGTGCAAAGAAAATGGCTGATTATAATTCCAAATTATATCCTCATATTCAATTTTCTTTAAATGATGTCGTCTACTCATTTAGAGAAATGCAAAAGGCAATAAATTGGAAAAATGGTCATTTTGACAGATATATCCTGTTATTAAACGATAACACTGTAATTTATAAAAATTATATGTGCTATACGTTTGCTTATACTTTTGAGTCAAAATCAGAAGCAGAGAAATTTATAAAGAAAATAAAAAAACTTTTTCAAAAACAAGATTTTACAGAAAGTCAAATTGTTGATATTTCAACAATTCCTACGTCTGAACTTCTTTTATATTTCTGCACTGATAATAAAAATCAAGATGAACCAAATTACGCAACATTAGATTATTTTTATAATCACTATTTTAAAAACAATTATGCTATTAATTAGGAGGTAGATTAAAATGGCAGAATTCAAAAAATTATTAAAACTTGACACAAAAGGCAAGACAGTACCTTATGGTAATGAAGGATTAATAACATTACCTTGGGCTACGGCTTGGCAAATGGCAATGGAAAACTCTGAGCAGTGTTCCTTTGAAGTAATCCGTGACGAAAACGGTTATCTGTATCATTGTGATGATATGGGCAACTGTTGGGTTGAAACAGAAGTTGAGATTGATGGCACGAAAAGGCATATGCACCGTCCTATTCTTAATGAATATGGTGTGGATGTTCCTAAAGGAGAACTTACATCAATGGATGTAAACACCGCTATTATGCGCTGTCTCGTCAAGAATTTGGCACTTTTTGGTATCGGATTATCACTTTACCAAACTCGTCAAAAAGATGACAACAGCGATGAAGCAGAGCCTGAGAATAATAGTTCAAAGGAAGAAAAACCTGCTGCACCTGTTGAAGAAAAAACAACAAAGACAACAGCAAAGAGGGGAAGACCTGCAAAGAAGAAGGAAACAATTCCGTTTTCAATTGAAAATGCTACTGATGAACAAATCAAGGCTTTTTTCAATATTCCTTTTCCTATTAAATGGCAAAACAATAAAGGAAGAATGACCGCAGAAATCATAAATATGATTCTTCCTACAAAAGAGGATAAAGAGCAAAAGATGAAGAACAAGGATGAATTAATGTCAAGTCTTAAATGGTGTATTGATAATGACAGAATGCCAAAAATTGATGCACCGTTTGATATTTCATTTAAGGAATATTGTTCAGCAATTAAGTTTTTCGCTCACGATCCAAAATTCTTTGTTGAAAAAATTAAAATGCTATAAGGAGCAAAGATATGTCAAAAAAGAAATACAAGGATGACCTTCAAATTCTTAAAAGAATTCCGATTCTTGATTATGGTGAAACAGTATACGGACTTACTCCATATAAGGCTCGTTCAAGATATTGGTCCTTTAAAGAACATGACAGCATTATGGTGAGTGTTGAAGAAAACAAATATTTCCGTAATTCTTGTGATGAACAAGGCGACATTATTGACTTCGTATGTAACTTTGAACATATTAGCTTTAAAGAAGCTTGTGACGTTCTAAGGAAGTATTTAGGCAATACACCTATATCTTCTCTTCCGGTACGAAGAAAAGTTGAAAAAAAGCCGTTTAAAGCACCATACAAAGAAAACCGTTTCAAGACTTTTGAAGAAAACAATAGGTACATAATAAAGTATTTATGCGGCAAAAGAAAAATTTCAATTAATGTTCTCAAATGGCTTGCGTTTAAAGGCAATGTTTTTCAAGAACGATATAAGCGGAATGCAATTTTTGCTTCTTATGTTAAGGAAAAAATGATTTACGCTCAGAGATGCAGAACAGACAATAATGTTGAAAGCCATAAAAGAAGATTTGAAATTGAAGGTTCTGATTGCACATATTGCTGGAAAGTAAACAATAATTCAAAAACACTTATTGTAGGTGAAGCAGTTATTGATTTACTTTCATTTATGACTCTATTGGAAATGCAGAATAAAGATTACAAGCATTTTGATTATTTGTCTACAAACGGAGTAAACAAGACCAAAAGCGTTCTCAGAGCAATTGAAGAAGGTAATTATACCGGTATTGTTCTTTGCTTTGACAATGATAAAGCAGGGGATAAGGCTAAAGAGTTTGTTTGTGACCATCTTGCAGAAATGAATTTCAAAGGAAAAATCTTTGATAAAACACCTGAAGGTGAAGGATCAGACGTAAATGACTTTTTAATGCACATTATCAGCGAAATTAAAGGAACAACTGATATTCATAACAAAAATTGTGAAGTTAACGTTGATACCCTTAACAAAGAAAATGATCAAACTAACATTGTTTTTCAAAATGACAAGTATGTTATTTACGGTAACAATGTAAATAATCATTTACTTATTGCCGATAAAGAGACAGGAAAAGTCATTTCACATGTTAATGCAAATAAACAAAATGTGAACGGTAAACAACTTCTTCTTATGGTAATTTAATAATTAATAATGCAGGGTGACTTTTAGTCACCTTGCATAGAAAGGATTTTTATGAATTATAAAACTAAGCAAGTCAAAATTAATACACGTATTTGGAATGAGTATTCTAAATATGAAAAATTTTCACCAAATTCTTTGATTGCTATAAAAATCGGCGATTTCTATGAATTTTGGGGAAGAGCTGCACATATTGTTTCTGAACAATGTGGTTTAACTATTGTTTACAAAGAAATAGATGCAAAAGCACCTGATAAAAATGTGGCAATGGTAGGAATCCCTGCTTTTGCTTTACAAAAACGTTGCACTGAGCTAAAAAAGTTAGGACTATCGGTTGATGCTCACACTCTTACAACTCATTCAGAATCATTTAATGATAATGTGGATGATGAAACCGAACTTCAAGAAGGTCTATACAAAGGAAATTTTATGAAACTTGAAACCTTATTAAAGAGAATGTCTCTTGAAGAAGCATCAAAAATCGTCACAAATATTATTCAGAAAGATGGTACTAAACTTACTGAAAAACAAGATATTGCTTGTGCAATAGTACAAAGTGCTTTTGAAAGATTAACACCGACAGATGTTATAAATCTTTATTCTGAAGAAACCGGCGGCTCGGAAAATACTGCATGGTTTGGCAGTTGCCCTGAATGCGGATTTGAAGTCCAAATAGGCGAAAATTACTGCTCAAAGTGTGGTAAAGGTTTAAAATTCAATTTGAATGAAAGGAAGAATTTTTATCATGGAAAATAAAGCAGTAATGATTTCAATTAAGCCTAAGTGGTGTAATTTTATTGCAAATGAAGAAAAAAAGATTGAAATGAGAAAAACTAAACCTAATCTAAAAGTTCCGTTTAAGTGTCTCATATATTGCACAAAGGCGAGCAAAAAACATCAGACGATTTGTGGATGTCATGTGCTTAATGATGACGAATTGTACAGATTGCCAGATGGTAAAATCAAATATGGTGATAGTATTGAAATGATGGTATATGATGATTGTTATATTGCTGATAATTTTTTAAATGGTAAAGTTATCGGTGAGTTCACTTGCGACAGAATAAGTGAATATTCGTATATCTCCGATAGTTTAAACGAATCTACTTATAACAAAAATAGTGAATCGTTTTATTTTATTTCACCTGATGATTGTAAAAGTGCTTGTTTAACTCAAAAAGATTTGCTTGATTATGGCAAGGGCAAAACATTATACGGTTGGCATATTTCAGATTTGGTGCTTTATAATAAGCCCAAGAGAATTACTGAATTTAGAAAATACAATCGTGAATGTGAATATTCAGATTTGGGATTTGCAAAACCAAAAAGCTGTGAAAAATGTCTGGGCGAAGAGTGCCGTGTTCAAACAGCTCCTCAATCTTGGTGTTATGTTGATGATTCAAGTAAAGGAGAAAAATTAAAGGAGTTAAATGTTGAACGATAAAAAAGAAAATTGCCAAACTTGCAATAATTTTAAAGTTAACGGTGGAGTTTGCACCGGCACTTGGTTTAATATTTGCTCTTGTTATAATTCTAACGAATTCAAGTCAATAGATGACAAAGTGTTTAGAAAATTAAAATAATTTAAACATAAAAATCAAAGGAGGGATTTTTATGACAATAACGATTGAAAAATTGCAAAAGCAAAAACAGAAACTTGAAAATGATGGAAAATCACCTGAAATGATTCTTAATTATTTTCGTAGGGAAATGTTTAAAAATCGTAGAAAGGGTAAAAAAATGGAATCGTTTTTATACCTTTGCTTTATAAACTCAATAAAGTGAATTATAGCAAAAAAGGCCACTTTTTAGTGGTCTTTTTTTATTTATTTGTAAATTTTCTTTGAATAATTATACAAGCAATCAATATTGTATAGATAATTTTTATGAAAAATCGAAATATTTGCGAAATATACAATGAAAACTAAAATTTGGACGTCTTTTTATTTTTTTACACTGCAAATATTTGACTTTTTAATTTAATTGCGTTACTATAACTATAGTAATTTTTTAATTTTAAATTATATATTGTTAAATTAAACCAGTGTATCTGTTTTGCACTGGCTTTTTTTTGCGTCCATTTAACTTTTATTCTGTTGAATGGGCGCTTTTTTTTATTTTTATTTTTATTTTAGGAGGAATTCTATTATGGAAGTAATAGAAAAAACTGGCGATGAAGTAACAACTTTCTTTATTGACAGTGACAACAGCAAAAAAGTTGAACGGAATACACAAAATTTTAAAAAAGATTCAATAAAAAATCTTGAAAATTACAAAGGACGAGCCGAAACATTTTTTGTAGACAGTATTAATGAACAAAAAATTGGTGGTAGAATTTCTAACAATGAATTAGATGATTTAGTAGCTAATTATAAAGAATCAAAAAGTGATGAAATTTTCAGCCAAATTTTAGGTCAGGTATTAATACGCACAAGATTACTTAATAAGAAGAACAAATATGTTCAAGATAGTTGGACTCCCTTTGCTGAAAGTGAAGATTACGAACAAACTCTTTCTTTGGCACTTTTTATGGCTATTGATAAATATGAACCAAAAGAAGGACATTTTATCAATTTTTGTTCAAGATATTGTGATGGAAGAATGAGTGACCTTAACAGACGAAGCTATAACGGTGGACGTTCTTTTGGAAACACTCGTGCTCGTGATAGCTCAAGTCATGATGTTCTTGCACCACGAACAGATACAATGTTTGTTTGTAATAGTGACGATTATGATGCTGTTTCTGATATTAATGTAGAAAATCAAATCATGAAAAGAGATGTTTTTCAAATGATTATGGAATCGGTAAACAAATCAGAAGCAACAATTATTTTTCTCAATATTGTCAACGGCGTGCCGATGAAAGAAGTAGCTAAAATTGTTGGATTGAAACAAAGTGAAGCCGAATACGCTAAAGTGGCTGCGCTTAAAAGAATTAAAGATGTTCATCCTGAATTAAAAAGCTATCTTCAATATATAAATGCAGAAGTTTCAGATTCACGCATTTTTAAGAAACAATTGAAAGATGATGATTAATTTTTTAAGCAAATTTGCTTAAAAAATTCTTATCTTAAAAAAACTAAATAATTAGCATTTAACAATGCTAACGAATAGACCAATTAGTTATTTCTACTATTTGGTCTTTCTTTTTTCTTAAAAACAATACATATAAAAAAATAAACCCGGTGTATTGTTTGCTTTTGGGTAAAGCAGGAGGTAGATATTAGAAAAAAAGAAACAAATTAAACAAAATTTTTAAAAAAATTTTCAAAAAAACAAAATAAATTAATTAAAAAAGAGGTAAAAAATTATGAAAATTTTAAAATTTTTAGGTTACATAGCCGTTGTTATTACTATGATTGGCTTTTGTATTGAAACAGATTGTGTAGTTGGATATTGTGTTCAGTTTGGTTGCATTTTTGGTGGCTTAGCATCAGCAATTTTTTGCTTTGCCGCTTATGATGCGACAGCCGATAATTTCAACTACCATGAAGAAATTACGGAGGATATAATTGATGAAGAAAATTATTCCATTAGCCGTAAGTATTAATAGCAATTATCTTTCATTTTTTCTTGAAAACAATTTAACGATGAAAGATTACAAAGAGTTGAATATCAGTCCTGAAACACAGATTGATATTATAACAGAAAATGCAATTTGCACATTATATGCAATTTGTAATACAAATTTTTCAAATCCAAAACTGTTTTTAACAATTGAAACCGATAAATCATTTGTGACGTTACCGGTTCAAAACAAACAAAAAGGATTTAAAAATACATTAAAAAAATATTTTAAAGGAGTTATGTAAAATGACTAAATCAATTGAATTCAAATTTGACAACGAAGATAAGAAACAAATCAAAATGTTGTTCCCGGCATTTAAGGAACAATACATTAACGCAATGAATCACGGTAAAAGATGTTGCACTATGTGCAATATTACTATCCTCAGACCAAGAGTATGGAATTTTTTCCGTGCTTTGTTTGGAGACGGCGGTTCAGAAACAGGTATTCTTACAGGAAATGCACACTTTGAAGGTGCTAATAAAATTGCACTTTATAAAGTGAAAAGAAACTGGTTTTATACAAAATCATCATTAACAGATGAAATGATTGATGAACTTTGCACAGCCATTGAAAATAATCAAAACAATGGTAATTCGGAAGACCGTCAATACATCCTTGACAGAGGACATTGGGCTGAAGAATTTATTAAATCTCAGTTCAAAAAGTATTTTGACGAGTTCTACAAGGAATACCTTGAAGAACAGTTTGGCAAAAAAATAAAAGAAATGCATATTATTGAGGATAATGATATGTATCTTTTAATAAAGGAACCAATGTTTGCAGATTTTGATGGCAAAATTGAATTCGTTTTTGAAGATGATACTACCAAAACAGGCATCCTTGAACTTAAAACGGTTAAATCATTTATGGTCAACGACAAATTTGGTAAAGCAAAATGCGGTGAATTCGCACCGGCAAATTATATTGACCAAGTTCAACATTATATGTATGTTGACGGCAATGCAGAATTTGCAATTATTGTTTTTGACGGCGAATGCTTCAACAAATCAGGAATACGTTTTATAGCCAGAGATAATGAATACATAAACAATATTATTGAACTTCATGAAAATTTCTGGAATTGCGTTATGACTGAAACAAGACCTATTGAATCAGGAAAGGATTTCCTTGAAGATGTTCTTGATAAAGAATTCATTGAAGGGGAAACAACAATCGGCAGAGTTTATGCTAAAAAGATTCACGATATTGTTAGTCTTAAAGCAAAAAAAGCTGAGTTAGACAAAAAGAAAAGAGAAATTGATAAAGAAATCAATATTCTTGAATCCGAAGTTACTCAAAATGTTGATACCGATGTTGCTATTGCTAATTACAAAGGTAAAAGTTATCGCTTTACTATTTTTGACAAACCAAGCAGCAGGTTCAATAAAAACAAATTGTTCAAGGCTCATCCAGAAATGAAGGAAGTTATTGATGAATATACAGACCGCATTTCAAAGAAGAGCATTGATATTCAAGAAATTGCGCCGGAGGAGGAATTCTAATGACAGAATTTGAAAAAATGTTAGATGAACAGTACGAAAATGAAGTTACAAGTATCCAGCTTTACTACCTTTTTAGAAAAGGTAAAAATAGAATCAAAAAGTGCAAAAATTTGGTTTTAGACTTAAAGCAAGGTGATATCTTCTGTTTACTTAATGAAAATAATAATGCTGAAATCATTAACGGTTTAAATTATTTAATTCTGAATAATATTTCGGTTAAACAATGTCTTAAAATCAAACAACAATTATTGCGTTAATTATGTTAAAAAGCAAGCCTTTCCTTAATTGGAAGGGCTTGTTTTTTTTATTTCTAAAAATAAAAATTTCTTGCGCGATAAATATATTAGAGGGGATTATCTTAACTAATTATTTTATATTTTTCTTGTTTAGCTAAAGAATCTCTTATTCGTCACTGTAAAAGGTGTTATACCTCAGCTTATCCTGTGTTCAGGGAAAGGAGATATCATATTATGGAAAAACTTAATACTCAAAAGGTTAGAGATTTTGTTCAAAGCAAAAATTCTGCTATGGTAACAACAGCTATTGCTGTAACAGCCGGTTTAAGTTCTTATACTGCTTTTGCTGATAAAACCTTAGCTACTGCTATTCAAACAATCGCTGAAAACTTCTATTCTTTATTACTTACTGTTGCAAATCCAATTGCAATTATTTGTGGCGGTTTGTGTTTCCTTACATTATTTTTCAACCGTAATCCACAAAAAAAAGAAATGTCGTATGATTGGTTGAAAGGAATTATCTTTGCATTTATTGCAGTTAACTTGTTAGGATTAATAATTTCACAAATTAGTGCACTTACCACGGGTGCTGGTGGTGGATTAAATTCACTTCCGTGGAAATAAAAAAATATACTCACCTTACAATTGTAGGGTGAGTATATAAATAAAGGAGAAAAATATGTATAACTTAATTAACACAATTCAATTTGCTCCTTATTCTTTAAACATAAGTGGACTTGTAAATAAGGCAATGAGTTCTGTACTTAATATAATATTGAAGGCTTGTTTACAAGTTATTGATTTTATTTTGTCACTTATTACCGGTCTTGGTGCTAATGCAGATATTTTAAATGTACTTGTTCCCGACACTATGAAAAAACTATATAATAATGTTTTTATACCATTAGGTTGGGGTATTGCAATTTTATTGTTAATGATTGGTATATTTCAATTCTTTTTTCCATTTCTTAATAGAACTTCGTTGCCGGCTGAATCTATATTAATGTTAATTGTAAGATTTACAATTTCAATTTTATTGATTGTATTCTTAAAGCAACTGATTGATGATTACATTGCTCCGATATTTAATGCTGCTTTTAATGAAGTGGTGAATATTGATACGAGCAAAATGTCTTTAGAAGCCGCAACCGATAAATTGAATATTGATCTAAACAATTCTGAAGAAGTTACTTTGGGTGATAAAATTAAAGTTGGCACATTTGCTGCTCTATTTCCAGCTCAAGCACTTGGCGCTATAACTTCATCAGTAGTAGCAATACTATTAATAATTCTTGTATTGGTAGTATATTTATGTGTTGTTTGTGTTAAGTTCCTTATGTATCATATTGAAATGCTTATTCAAACGTCATTGTGGATTAACGCTGCACCGTTAGCTGCTGGCACATTTACATCAAAACAATCATCAAGCATTATGTTTATGTGGTTAAAAATGCTACTAAAAAATTTCACTTGTATAATATTTAATGTTATTGTGTTGAAGTTAGCCCAAGCGGTTTGTACTGTTGCTGTAAGTGAGGTCAAAACAGAAGAAAATAGTTATTATTATCTTGTTTTGCTTTTGCCTATATTATGTTCGATTATAAATGTCGGTAAAAAAATTTCAATTAACATAGGACAATTATTTGGTGTTAACGGTATGGGCGATTCTATAAGAGATGGTATAGGCGGTGTTATGGGAACGGCTATGAGCATCGGTAGTGCTGCCGCTTTAGGTGTTAGAGCAATCAAAACAAACTCACTTCATAAGCAGTCTGCTCAAAGAATGGAACGTACCGAACTACGTCAAGAAGGAATGGCAAAAGAAAATGCTGCTAAAGCGGAACAAATGGCTCAAGATAAGGCTCAAAACAGAGATAAACAATTTGATACTTTAAAACACAACAAAGATGCTGATTCAATAAAAAAAATTGATGATCTTAAAAACAGTGGATATAGTGCACGTGATGCCGAAAATGAACTTAAATCACGTGGAGATCTTTCAAACGCTATTGACGATAAAGATTATAAATCATTGTCAAAAGCTGATCAGGATATGATTGATACAATGTCTGCTGCCGGAAATGATGATTTTATTGATGCCTTTAATGAAGCATCTAAAGATGACGGAATGACTGCAAGCAAAGCTATGGAATTCGCTAAAACAGGTCTTTCTGCTGACGATTATGATGACTATAAAGCCGCAATTAATTCAGGTATGGATTCTTCACAAGCAGCCGAATTTGTTAGTACAGGACTTAGTTCTGAGGATATAGGAAGCTTTAAGGAAGCAAGAAGTGCCGGTATGTCAATAAACGATTCAATTCAGACTGCTAAAATTTCTAATGATGCAAGCAAAATTAATCCTGACAGAACACCACAATATAATGCAACTGCATATACTTCTGTTCGTCAGAACGCTATTAATAGTGGCATAAGCTCACAGGGAGCTTCTTTGATTGCTCAAAATAGAATTTACAATTCTGCACAATCGTCACCAGCAGCTATGTCGGCATTAAAAACCTCTACATATGACCAAGCATACAATAAAGCTATCAGTCTTGGTAAATCCGAGGCAACAGCAACAAAATTTGCTCAAATGAAGACAAAAAGTATGTAAGGAGGTTTTTCAATGGCAAATGAACAACCTGATTATATGTCAAAAGGTGAAGGCGGTAAATTGGCAAATGCAGCCTACCAAACCGGTAAGGCTGCTAAAACCGCCGCTAAAGTCGGTGCTAAAGTTGCTTCACAAAACTATGCCGGTGCGGCTAAAGATGTTGCTATAAACTATGGTAAAGAAATAATTACCGTTGTTATTGCTGCATCGTTAGCTTTAATAATTTTGTTTATCACTTTGTTTAATTCGGGTCCATCATTGGTTTTTAACAATATTGATGAATGGATGGATAACAAAAAAGCAGAATTAACATTTAACGAAGCTGAAAAAACAATATACAAGCAAATGAGTAAGGCTGAAAATGATTGCTATAATGATATTTTAAAGAATATTAAGGACGGATATATTCCTGATTTCACAAAATATTTTAATGCAGGTTATTTTGACGATGATTTTGTAAAAAACAATGGTTATAGATTAAAACAAGGCAACGGAACATCAACACCGAATGAATATTATATTATTCAAAGAGAAAAAAGTACAAACAATCTTCTCTTTATTTATACGGTTGGTGCACCTACAGATATTAATCCTGTAACTCGTATCGTCAGAATTAATGATGCATACAGTAATGAAGAAAATTCAGTGGATACTTTATATCTCACATTAGCCTATTCTGTATATCATCAAAAAAATGATGTTGGCAGTTATAATGACAAAGATGACGGAAAAGATTATGATGAGCCACAAGGTGAAAATAAAGAAGAGGAAAGGTGGAACGAGGTAAGCACTAAAGGACTGAAAAAATTCCTTAAAGATAACAGAAAAAAACTTGTTAACGCAAAATATAAAGCCACAAAGGAAAATATTGAACTTTACCTTAACGGAGATACCGTTCAGAGAACAGCAGAAGTTTTAAACGTCACGATTAATACAGTTAATGCATCAGACAAAACGGTTATAAATGAACTTTTTAATCTGTCTGATGACGATATTTCAACTGTTGATTCTTATTACACAATTGCTTGTGAATTGTTTGAAGAATAGTAAAGGAGGGATTTTTTTATTGAAAAAAAGAAATTTTATAATTATTTTATCAATATTAATGGCTTTTATAATTCCATTTTCCTCTTTGAATATAAATGCTTATGCTGCTGATTCTAAAAAATATATTCTTCCTACTGATAAAAAAGATACAGGTAAAACTTTTGCATATTATACTGTTGTAAGAAAAGGAACACAACAAGATGCAATTGTTAATAGTGGTACATATAAAGGTGTAAAATATAAAACTACAACCGATAAAAAAACAGGTATTCGTATGGTGGGCGAATATTACTGTGCCGCTATTGGTACATATTTTACAAGAGGTGCTTATAAAGGGTATGGAAGAGGAGATAAATTTATTGTCAAGACTTCAAAAGGAAAAACATTTAAAATTATTCAATGTGATACAAAAGCCGATAAAGATACTGATAGTAAATATCATTTATGGCATAAGGATAGTTATAACAGTGTTGTAGAATTTTATGTTGACAGTAATAAAATACCTCATAAAGTAAGCACATATGGTAGTTATGCTGTTTTACCACAATTTGCTGGCTCTGTTGTTAGTATTACACCGGATGGTAAAGCTCCGCCTACTGACGGTTCATCAAGCAATAATGATACTGTTACCGATAAAGCCGATGATGAGTCTTATTTGGGAAAATCATTTGTTTGTGTTGCTGATATTGCTTACAAATTGACAACCGGAAAAGAATCTGAAAATGGTATCGAAGATTTAAAAGATCTTTCAATACAAAGCAAATCGTCAGCTTCCTATGTTTCTAAAAGTGAAAAACAAAGTGCAAGTTCATTAAATAACGCAATTAATCTTGTTCAAGTTGATGCAAGAGCAGAAACAGACAATATTGACGGTCAAGAACATATTCCTATTGGCCCTCTTACTAATTCTAACGCACTTACAACAGGATATTTAGGTAAACCTACAAAAAATGTTACTTACTCATGCCCGAATCTTGAATATTCAAACGGACATTGGCATGGAGGAAATGATGTTTCGTGTGGCGTTGGCACTAATGTTTATGCTATGGACGGTGGAATTGTAGTAGCAACAGGTATTATAACTTGTAATGGCAGATGTGGTCGTAGTTATCACAGTGGTGGTAAAGCACCTAATGGAAAATACTACTGTAGCTATGGTACGTATATCAAAATAAAGCATCCAACTACCAAAGGAACATATTGGACGTTATATGCTCACTTATCTAAAGTTAATGTAAAAGTTGGAGACGTTGTTATGAAAGGTCAAAAAATTGGATTATCAGGAAATAGAGGTAATTCAAGTGGACCACATCTTCATATTGAATTACGTAAAAATAGTGGTAATAGCAATTCATCAGGTAATGTTCTATGTCCGAGTAAATATATTGGAGTGTCAAAAACTTACGCAGGAAAATAATAAGGAGAAAATATGGCAAGAAAAGATGAAGATAAGGAATTAGATTATATAATTCCTAAAAATTTCAAAGAAACTAATGTTACACCTAACGGAATACCTTACAGAAATATTGCTGAGGCGGCAATATTAGTTGGCATCGTTTTTGGTATTTTATGGCTTATACCTAATGATGCAGTTCCTATAAAAATCAAAGTTATTGTAGGAGCATTAATCGGAGGACCTTTAGGCATTCTTGGTGTGACCGGTATAAATAAATGTTCTTTATCAGAGTATTTACTTTATGTTATCCGATTTAAAACAAGCCCTAAAGTTTATGTAAAAAAACATTTATACAAAAGAAAAAATGATACAGAAGAAAAGTGATAAAAAGCAGCCAAATCGGCTGCTTTTTTCATTTTTATGAATAAAAATTTCTTGCGCGATAAATTATATGAGAGATATTTCTCTTAATATTACGAAAGGAGAAAAATTCAAGATATGAGAAAGTCAGAAGACAAGAAAACAAATGATGAGCGTTTAGACAAAAAGAATAATATTAAAGATGCTCTTAATATGGGTTCAACAAAACTCTTTGTTATTATTTTTGGGATTATGATAGTCTATACAATCGTCATGATAATTTTGAAATCAAAAAACATAGTTTGATGGAGGTCTGTTATGCCTAAAGAAACAAAAAAGACCGAAGTAAGCTATATAGAAGATTCGTTTATCAATATTGATAAATGCTTTTCCGGTATTGTTAAAACTAAAGATGATAGGTATTTGACAGCAGTTGAAATTGAACCTATCAACTTTAAGTTTAAAACCGGTGAAGAACAGGAAAACGTTATAGAATATTTTAAGCGTTGGATAAAAATTGCACCACTTAAATTTCAATTCAAAAGTGTTGCAGTTAAAACAGACATCAATAAGATTATAGAACGTTCTGACAGGGATTTTGAGCAACTTCCTGATAAAGAAGCTATTCGTTATATACATAATGACGAAACAGCCTTAGTAAGGCGTTTAGGCAATCGTGAGGGCGTTGAAAGGCACTTCTATATTATTATCGAATACTTACAAACAGATAATTATATTGCCAAAGATGAAGACGATATTCTATATTACCTTAATTCGGCCAAGGAAAAAATACGAAAATTTTTATATTCGTGTGGTAATACAGTTATTACACATAAAAATGATGATTATTTTATGTTGGAACTGTGTTATAAAACTTTAAATAAACACAAGTCAATTGACGATATGTATCAAAAATGGGATGAAATAGTGGACGATGCAAATGAATTTTTCGATTTTGATGAAGAAAAAATTGAAAAAGAAAAAACACCGTTTTCTACAATAATTGCACCTGATAAAATTGAAATATTTGATACCTATGTTGTCATAGACGGAGTGTATCATTGCTTTCTTTATATTCCATCAGATCAATACCCATTACATATCGTTCCGTCATGGTTATCCCCTTTAATTAACATTTGTGAAGGCGTTGATGTAGATATTTTTGCATCAAAAATGGATACCCGAAGAATGAAAAACAATATAAGACGTTCTAACGGAGTAAATGATGTAAGATTAAATCATATGAATCCCAATGGTGAAAATTATCATAATATAAAAGATTCAGTTATGTCCGGTAACTATATACTTAGTATGTTATCATCAGGAGACAGTTTGTATTATATCAATACACTTATTACGATTTCAGCAGATACTTATGATTCAATGTATAACAAATACTCACTGATTAAAGATATGCTTGATACAATTAACGTTCAACTTTTTGAATTTAATTACATGCAAGATAAAGCTTTAAATAGTTTTTTACCGTTGAATCATGTTGAAAAAGAAATCTTTGAAAAAAGTAAAAGAAATATTACAACTGAAGGTTTAGCTGCGTTTTATCCGTTTACTTCTTATGAGGTATCAGATAATGACGGTATTTTGATGGGTGTAAACAACGATAACAATTCACTTTGTGTTCTTGATTTATTTAATACGGACAAATACAAAAACGCAAATTTGGCAATTTTAGGAAGATCCGGTGCCGGAAAAACATTCACTTTATCTCTTATGCTCAAACGCTTTAGAATGAAAGGTATTCAAACATCAATTATAATGCCGTTAAAGAGCAATGAATTTTTACGTCTTGCAAAAGCAGTAAATGGTGAATTTATAAAATTATCATCAGGTTCAAAAGATTGTATTAATATTATGGAAATAAGAAGACAAGATAACGAAAGTAAAAAAGCACTTGGAATTTATGATGATGACGAAATCATTTTAAATAAAAAGGTTGATAATTTACTAACGTTCTTCTCTTTAATTGTTACTGATATTACACTTCAAGAAAAACAACTTCTTGATGATGCAATTCTAAAAACTTATGAAAAATTTGGAATTACAAAAGACAATGATTCTCTTATTGATCATTTTAAAACGGTAAGAGAACCAAACGGCAAATTAAAAAAAATTGAAGTTTATAAAAAGATGCCAATTTTAGGCGATTTATACGAAATTTTAAGAGAAAATCCTAAGTGTGAAAGAATTGCCGATATTCTTCAAAGATATGTTACAGGCTCGGCATCCGCATTTAACGGTCAAACAAATGTAGATTTAACTAATCAATTTATTGTGTTTGATTTATCTGCCTTAACAGAAGAATTGTTACCAATCGGAATGTTTATTGCTCTTGATTACATATGGGATAAGGCAAAAGAAGATTTAACAAAAAAGAAAGTAATTGCAATTGATGAAACTTGGAAATTAATGAAAAGCAGTCCATTGGCTGCCAAATTTGTTGTTGAAATTTTTAGAATCATCAGAGGTTACGGTGGCGCTGCAATTGCAGTTTCACAAGATATTGAAGATTTCTTCTCAGCAAATGGCGGTGAGTATGGTAAAGCTATAATTTCTAATAGCCAAACGAAAATGGTTTTAGGGCTTGAATCCGAACAAGCTCAATTAGTCCAAAAAATATTAAACTTGTCTAACAAGGAACGAAAAGATATTGAAATGTTTGAAAGAGGTCAAATATTACTTGCCTCAAATTCCAACACATTTACAATAGATTTCATTGCATCACAATTTGAGACAAAATTAGTGACAACAGATCGTAAAAAATTAGCTCAAATTGTCAAAGAAAACCAAGAAAAAAATTAATTATGAAAGGATTATTTTATTATGAAAGATTATATTAAGATTTCTGCTCAATCAGCAGATTCAAAAGAAAATGTGGAAGTATTACTTCCGTTTGAATGTAACGTCAGCTTAGTCAGACCGAGACGAAATAACCCACTTAGGGGTATTGCAACCATTGAATATGGTGGAATCGTAATCAGAAACATTCATGTTAACGAAAATCGTGGAGAAGTGAATATTCAATATCCAAGAGAATATTTCACCCGAAAAAATGGTAATGAAGGCTATATTACAGTGGCTCGCCCTTCTGCCGGTTTAATCGGTAAACAATTTAATATGGCAATTCTTAATGAATACTCAAATCAAATTATAAAAAATTCAAATTTTAATATCTTGAATTTAAACAACAATAATGAAAACCAACCAACAACCACAGATGATGCCAGTACGGAGGAAAACAAGTGATGAAACGATTTACTAAAATACTTTCGGTTGTATTGGCTGCCATTATGGCTTTATCTACAACAACAGTAACTGCTTTTGCATCAAGTTATAATACTGTTAAAACAGCAGAAAGCATAGGCATCGGTACTACAAATACAACATTCAAGTATGGCTATCCTGACGGTACTTATAAAGATTTTGTAACTTTAAATGAAAAATATTTTTCATTTGTTCCGAACAAAACAGGATATTATGAATTTTCTGCAACAGGCTATGAAAACTCAACTTACAAAGAAGGTAAAACACCGGGTGTAATTATTAACGTAAAAGATTCTTACGGTAAAAGCATTAAATCTGCTGTTACCAGTGAATATACACTTGAAACAAAAACAGCTTGTCAATTAACTGCAGGCCAGACTTATTATATTGAACTTTATGATTCACTTTATAATCTTGCTTCTTATGCAAACGCTGAGTGTGGCTATGCCGAACAGACAATTGCATTGACAATTGCTCCTCACAGCCACACACTAAAAACAATTGAATATAGTTCGTATAATTATATTGAATGTTTATATTGTGATTATTCCGACAGGGATTATAATGTTGCATCACTTAAAAGTGTAAAACTCAGTCAGAAAAAATTCACTTATAATGGCAAAGTTCAAACCCCTGTTGTAATTGCTTATGATTCAGAAGGAAACAGAATATCAAATACAGCCTATGTTACTTCTATAAGTGGTAATAAAAAATCAATTGGTAAATATACGGTAACTGTGTCTTTTGGAAGTGCATATAATTACAAAACAGTTAAATTATCTTATTATATTGCTCCAAAGGGTACATCTGTTTCAAAAATTACAGCTAAGAAAAAAGGCTTTACTGTTAAGTGGAAAAAGCAAAAATCTAACACTTCGGGATATGTTGTTAAGTATTCAACAAACTCAAAGATGAAAAAAGCTAAAACTATGTATGTATCAGGAAATAAAAAGACAAAAAAGAGTATTTCAGGTCTTAAGAAGGGCAAGAAATACTATGTTCAATTAGCTACATATAAAAGTGTTAAAGGCACAAAGGTTATTAGCAAATATTCAAAAACAAAAACTGTTAAAGTTAAATAATATAAGGCGTTGACAATATTTACATTATGCGTTATATTATATATGTAATTAATTTATAGTTTTTAATTTATAACAGTTAAGTGGAGCAATAGCAATATTGCTCCACTTTTTGTTTTAATTAAACTGTAAAACAGCACTGCCTTTATAGGTGAAAGGAGATACATTGTTATGCGTAATCATTCAGGTCTTTTTATTCTCTTTATTTTAATACTTATTGCAATTATTATGGGAATATCGGCAGCAGACTTGTGGAGCTATATTTTAGACTTCACAAAAATTGTTTTTAAATATCTTTGTGAATGGGTTCAAACGGTTATTTACGCATTGAGAGATGCTTTGACATCAGGCTTAAAAGCTAACAAATCAACTGCAACAACTCAAGCTGTTAATGCTGTTTTACAATTGTTCTAATGTTAAGTGTTATTTATGAGGACCATTTTTTGGTCCTCTTTTTTTTGTTTTAAAATGTTAATTGTTTGTTAATTAATTGAATTTTTTCAAATATTAATTAAATTTTCACGATAAATAATTGAAAGGTTAAAGGAGGTGAACTGCTTTGAAAAGTAAAAATGCTATTATTAGTAATTGGGATAAACTTCCGGTTGCTCTTGATATACATACTGTTGCTTTGATTTTTGATGTTACAGATGCTACAGTAAAAAATTGGATATATACTAAGGAAATTAAAGGAACGAAAATTGGAAGAAAATGGTTTTTTGATAAAGACTATATAAAAGCATTAATAGACAATCAATAGATATATTTCCATTATGCGAAACTTTTGTTGAAATGAGAATAATTGAGCGCTATAATACGAAAAAACTGAAAGGAAGATTTGAATGCCTAATTCTAAAAAATATAACACTACTGTTTATTGCGGAACTGTAAACGGAAAGGTTATACGTAAATATATTAGTGCAAGTAGTTCAAAAGAGCTTAAACGGAAAGTTTTAAAAATGAAAATTGAGTTAGCATCTGGTAAAGATGTCTACACGAATGCTTTATTTGGCGTTTGGGCTGATAAATGGCTTAACGAATATAAGATTCCAAGTGGTATTGGAAATGGTACTATAACCCAATATAAGAGCGCTATTAAGCACCTTAATAGATATTTTGAATTTACAGAACTAAAAAATATCAATTTGTCTGACTTTCAACAGGTAATTAATGAACTTGCAAAAAACAATCCTAATACTAATAAACCTATGGCAAAAGCAAGTCTTGAAAATATAAAAAAAGTTGGAACTGATATATTTAACTATGCGATAGCTAATAATATATCAGGTGTTACTAATTTCTTTAAAAATGTTAGAATACCAAAAAATGCAACTGTTAATAAACGTAGAGCTTTAACTGAAATTGAACAAGATAGAATTATAAATACTCCTCACAGGTGTCAATCAGCAGCAATGATTATGATGTTTTCAGGTTTGAGAAGAGGCGAATTAATTCCTTTACTTTGGTCTGATATTGATTTGTCTAATAAAATTATTTATGTCAATAAATCTGTTGAATATATAGATAACAAACCGATTGTAAAAAGTGGTGGAAAAACATCAAATGCTACAAGAATTGTACCAATTCCTCCTATATTGACATCATATTTAATAGATTATAAGAAAAAAAGTAACCTATTATCACAATTGGTTTGTAGTAATACAAGTGGAAAAATGCACACTAAATCGTCTTTTAATAAAATGTGGAATAGTTATTTAGTCGATTTAAACGTAAAATATGGTTATGAACACCAAGATGTTAATAAATATGATCCAAATGGTTTACCGATGAGAATTGAACGTTTTACTCCACATTATCTTAGGCACACTTTTGCAACACTATTATTTTTGCAAGATGTTAATGTTGTAACAGCAAAACAATATTTAGGGCACGCAGATATTCAAACAACCGTAAATATATACACTGATTTGGAACATAATTATTTATTTAATCTTTCAGATAGTTATAAGGAAAAATTAGATACTATATATAAAATTTCTACACGTTGAGAATCTTGCTATTTTTTTATGTATAGGTAAATGTATATGCCCGAAACACAAAAATGGCTTAACCACGCCGATTATAGGCATTTTTTATTTTGACTTTTAATCAAGGTGTCCGGGGTTCGATTCCCCGATGAGCCACCAAAAAAGAGAAGCATTTATTGCTTCTCTTTTTTATTTTTATATCAATTATCACCGCTATATTGTTACAAAATAATTATAAATACCTAAAAGCCTATTGACAAGGTAGGAAATGATGCTATAATAAGCATATAACAATTCATAATTAAAGCAAGGTGATTATTTTGAAACAACTTTTATGCTTTGGCGACTCAAACACTTGGGGCTTGATTCCAAAGACTAACGAAAGATATCCATGGGGCGTCAGATGGACCAGTATTTTGCAGGAAAAGCTTCAAAATGTTCGTATTTTGGAAGAAGGTCTTTGCGGCAGAACAACCATATTTGACGACGCTTACAGAAAAAATCGCAACGGTCTTGAATCTCTGCCCGAAATATTAGAGTCAAATTATCCTATTGATGCGGCGATTATTATGCTTGGTACGAATGATTGTAAATCTTATTATAATTCAAATCCGTTTAAAATCGCCAAGGGTCTTGGTTTGTGTATTGATGAATTTTCAAAATATATTTCACCTGAGAAAATTCTTGTTGTTTCTCCGATTTTTCTTGGAGAAAATGTTTGGAAAGAGGAATACGACCCTGAGTTTGATACTAATTCTGTAAAAACTGCTAAAGCGCTTCATAATGAATATAAAAGAATTGCTTATGAAAAGAACACTAATATAATAAGCGCTGCCGATTATGTTCAACCAAGCGAAACTGACCAAGAGCACTTAACCGCTCAGGGACATGAAATTCTTGCAAATGCAATATTCAATGCAGTTGTAAGCGCAAGTATTGTGTGATTTAGTAGGACGAGATGAACGCAAACATTACGATAGATGAAGCATTAAAGCTTTTGAATGCGGCAGGCTGTTCACGTGATGCTATTAAATACGGCTCAGAACTTCTTGGTTGGGATTTGAATAAGCTTTTTGATGAAACCATACTTGCTATGCGTTCATGTGAAAATGACGTAAAAAGCGAACTTGAAGCACTTCATTTGAAAGTATAATAACTATAAATAAAGCCATTCAGTCTTTTTCAGATTGAATGGCTTTATTTGAATTATTCTACATTTTGATTTTTTTGTAATCCTTTTATTTATCCCCAAACTTCTTCGGCGATTTCTTTAACAAGCTTTAATTTTGCCCATTGCTCCTCCTCGGTAAGCTTGTTGCCGATTTCGCAGGAGGCAAAGCCGCATTGTGGGCTTAAGCAAAGTCTGTCAAGAGAAATATATTTAGCCGCTTCATATATTCTTTTAATAACCTCATTCTTGTCCTCAAGCTTGGGTGACTTGGTTGTGATTAAGCCTAAAACTACCTTTTTGTCGGCAGATACCTTTGCAAGCGGCTCAAATGAGCCTGAACGTTCGTCATCATATTCCAAAAGAAGTGCGTCAACATTTTCTCTTGCAAATACATAGTCTGCCACAGGGTCGTAAGCGCCGCTTGAGAAGAATGTTGAATGATAATTGCCTCGGCAAATGTGAGATGTGATTACTAAATCATCAGGCTTATTTTCAAGCGCAAGGTTGTTTACGCTTAAAAGCTGTTTTTTAAATTCGTTGATATCTATTCCGAAAACGTCTTGATTTGCGCTGTCACCGATTGCCGAACCCCAAGAGCAGTCGTCAAGCTGAAGATTGCGGCAACCTGCATCGTAAAACTGTTTTATAACGTTCTGATAAGCCTTGCCTATATCCTCAATCAGTTCTTCATTCGTTTCGTAAAACCTACGTGTTTTTTCAATGTTGCCGGGCACAATAAACTGCAAATAAGTTTGCGCCGGTGCAGGAATTGTATATTTTGCAACGGTGTTTTCATCCTCAAATTGCTTTAAGAATTTGAAATACTCAACGAATGGGTGAGCCTTAGCTTTGAATTTGCCGATTAAATATGTATCGTCAAGAACAGCAAGCTCATCATTAAACGGTACTCCGCCTCCTGTTGCCTTGTGCTCTACTCCTTCAAAGCCCCACATAAAATCAAGATGCCAGAAAGTTCTCCTGAACTCGCCGTCAGTAATTGCGTGGAAGCCGAGTTCTTTTTGTTTTGCTACTAATTTCGTAATTTCCTCGTTTACGATTTTGTCATATTCATCTTTTGTAATTTCGTTATTTTGATATTTTGTTTTGGCGTCTTTTAAAGCCTGCGGTCTAAGAAAACTTCCTACAAAATCATATCTAAACGGTGTTTTTAATGTACTCATAATCGAAAAATCCTTTCGTTTGTTGATGAGTACAGTTTAGCACATTAATATTGTTTTGAAAAATACTTAAAAACCATCAATAGCTATAGGCTTAAACTATAGCTGTGTGCTTTTTGATAGCATCAATATAAGAAATTGCGTAGCGTGAAAGAATAATGTTTTTCTTTTTTATAAGACCGATTCTCATAGTGCAGTCCATATCAAGCTTTTTTGAAATAATATCTTCGCCGTTTAGCTCCTTGTCAATAACGCCGGAACTTACGGTAAAGCCGTTAAGACCGATAGCAAGGTTAAAAAGAGTTGCTCTGTCTCTAACCTGAATATTTTTCGGCATATCAAGCACGCTTAAAAATTCTTCGCTGAAATAAAAAGAATTGCGTTTTCCTTGCTCATAAACCAAATAAGGATAAGGCTTTAATTCTTCAAGAGTGATAATCTCGTTATTTGCAAGTGGGTGATTTTTGCTTATAAATACGTGAGGGGAGGCTTTGAATATTTCTTCAAAAACCAAATCGTTCTTTTTAAAAAGCTTGGTCAGTACATCCTCGTTGTGTTCAAAAAGATAAAGAATACCAAGCTCACTTCTTCCGTTTGCAACGTCGTCAATTATTTCTCCCGTCTGTGTTTCACGAAGAATGAAACTGTAAATGTTTGCATCGTATTTATTAACAACGTCTACAAATGCGTTTACGGCAAATGAATAATGTTGACAGGAAACAGAAAATTTAGGCATTCTGCTTTTGTCATTACAAAATCTATCCTTCATTATGTCTGCCTGTTCAAGTAAATTGCGTGCAAATGAAAGAAGCTCTTCACCCTCTCTTGTTACGCTGACGCCTTTATTTGAACGAACAAAGGCAGTCACTCCCATTTCCTTTTCAAGATTGTGTATAGCCGCACTCAGACTTGGCTGTGATATAAAAAGTTTTTCTGCAGCCTCTGTAATGTTTTTACATTCGGCAACGGTTACTAAATATTTAAGCTGTTGCAGTGTCATAGCGCACCTCTTTTTGTTTTAATGATTTAATTATATATTCTGCTTCTTAAAATTTCAAGCATAGTTGTTTATTAATTAATTGACAATATTTGCAAAATGTGATATTATAATTACTGGTTAGGCACAACTAACCTTGTTTTTTAACTTGAAAGTTAGCAGCAACTAACTTGTTGAGATAAAGGAGAAAAAATGAGTTTTGTAGAAATTAAAGGAATTAAAAAGCATTTCGGCGAGGGTGACAGCAGGGTGGAAGTGCTTAAAGGAATCGATTTGTCTATTGAAAAGGGAGAAATGTGTGTTTTGCTTGGACCGAGCGGCTCGGGCAAATCGACGCTTCTTAATATCATCGGCGCAATCGAATCTGCCGACGAGGGCTATATCGCAATTAATAATGAAAAAACACGTTTAATGAGTGAAAAGAAACTTACTCTTTACAGAAGAAAGCATATAGGTTATGTTTTTCAAATGTATAATCTTATTCCTAATTTAACGGTACGAGAAAACATTGAGGTTGGTGCTTATTTAAGCGATAATCCTCTTGATATTGATGAGCTTATGAATACGCTTGGAATTAGCGACCAAGCAGATAAGCTTCCTTCTCAGCTTTCCGGCGGTCAGCAGCAGAGGACTTCAATAGGAAGGGCTGTAGTTAAAAATCCCGATATTCTTCTTTGCGACGAGCCTACAGGTGCCCTCGATTATAACACCTCTAAGCAAATTTTAAAGCTTTTGGAGGATGTTAATAAAAAGTACGGCAATACCGTCATTATGGTTACTCACAATGACGCAATTAAAAATATGGCTGACAGAGTGTTCACCTTGCGTGACGGCGAAATTCGTAAGAATTACGTAAATGAAAATAAGATTTCTGCCGCTGACCTTGAATGGTAAGGAGGGTGGAATATGCTTAATCCTTTACACAAAAGATTTAAACGTGATTTAAAATCGGATTTTGGCAAATATGTTGCAATTTTTCTTTTTCTTGTGTTTTTTATAGGTGCTGTATCCGGCTTTTTTGTTGCCGATAATTCCGTTATGGCAATGAGTGATGAAAGCTTTGAAAAATATAATATTGAAGACGGTCATCTTTCTTTTAATATTAAGCCGAGTGATAAGATATTAAAACAAATAGAAAATGATAATGATTTAAAACTTTACGAACTTAATTATAAAGAAGAAAGCACTATTAACGGCTCAAAAAATCTTCGTATTTATAAGGTGCGAGATAAGGTTAATAAGCAATGTCTTATGAGCGGTGAGCTGCCGAAGAGTAAGGATGAAATAGCTCTTGACCGTATGTTTGCCGAAAATAATAAAATTAAAATCGGCGATAAAATTAAGATAAAGAATAAAAATTATAAAGTCAGCGGTTTGGTAGCTCTCTCTGATTACAGCGCATTGTTTGAAAAAAATTCGGATATGATGTTTGACGCTGTCGGATTTGGCGTTGCCGTTATGAACGATGAAGGCTACAGTACCCTGTCAAATGCACACGAAACCGTTAATTATGCGTGGATTTATAACAATAAGCCGGCTGACGAAACAGCGGAAAATGCAAGAAGCGAAAAATTAACCGATTCTCTTGAAAACATTTTGAAAGAGTATGATGAACCGCTTGTTCAGTCGCAGGTGGACGATTTGTACGACAGCGCAAGAGTTTATGTTAAAAGCTTAAAAAACGAATTTACCGATGCAGAAAATGCGCTCAAATCAAAATATTTTGACGCAATAAGAAATGCAGGTTTAAGTGATGATAAAAAACTTGCAAAAGAACTTGGTATAACTCAAAAACAATATAATAATCTTAAAAATGCGCTTGAGGACGCCGAAGAAAACGAGGACGACTGGGATTTAGATAATATTGATAAAGCCCCTAAAATCAGTCTTGATGATTATAAGTCAAATGATAATTTAAACGATTTTGACGATATGTTTGATACCGTTTATAAAATTGTTGATGTAGTAAGCGACGCAAAGCTTTATAATTGTACCAAAATTTACAGCGATTTAGGAAAGCTTAAGAAAATTGTAAATAATTTCAAGTTTGATGACAGCAAAATTATTACAATTAAGGATTACAGTGCCAAATATACAAATAAATCAATAAGCTATTCTATTGAGGACTCAAGTTCTGATAAGGCAACAATGCAGCTTATGACATATATTATTATGATTGTCATTGCATTTTTGTTTGCAGTCACAACATCTAACACAATTACTAAAGAGGCCAACGTTATCGGAACGCTTAGGGCAATGGGTTATTCCAAAGGAGAACTTATAAGGCATTATCTGTTTATGCCAATGGTGGTGACGGTAATGGGTGCACTGATAGGTAACGTGTTCGGTTATACCGTGTTTCAAAAGGCATTCGTCAGCGTTTATTATTCCAACTATTCGCTTCCGACTTATAAAATGCTTTGGAATATGGATGCATTTTTAGAAACAACCATTGCTCCGTTTATAATAATGCTTGCGGTTAATTCTTTTGTTCTTGCTAAAAAACTTAAAATCAGTCCGCTGAATTTTATAAGAGGTGAGCTTAAACAAAGAGGACAGAAAAAGGTTATTAAACTTCCAAAGAAAATGAGATTTTTCTCCAAGTTTAGATTGCGTGTTCTTTTCCAAAATGTTCCGTCTTATTTAACAATGTTTTTAGGTATATTTCTTGCGGGAACACTCGTTGTTATCGGCTCTATGTATGCACCTCTTCTTGAGGATTATTCAAATATGGTTAAGGAAAGTATGATTTCAAAATACCAATATGTAATGATTAATCAAGAGGAAACCGACAACAAAAATGCTGAAAAATTCTGTCTTACAACTCTTGAAACAACTGATAAAAAATTTATTGCAGACGACGTTTCAATCTATGGCATTTCAAACGACAGTAAATATATCGACACCTCAATTCCTACAGGCGAGGTTGTTGTTTCGAGTGCTATGATGAATAAATTTAGTTTAAAGGTCGGCGATGAGGTTACGCTTAAGAAAAAATATACCGATAAGACGTATTCCTTTAAGATTGCCGGTGATTATAAATATGACGCCGCAATAACCGTGTTTATGAGTAGGGGCGATTATCTTAAAATGTTTAATGAAGATACCGACTATTTCACGGGTTATTTCAGCAATGAAAAATTGAATGATTTGAGTGATGACGATGTTGCGGCAGTCGTAACAGAAAAGGATTTTAACAAGGTTGTTACTCAAATGCAGGTTTCTATGCTTGAATTTGTAAAGGTATTCAAAATGCTTGGAATTGTTATCTTTCTGTTGATTATGTATATTCTAACAAAGCAGATTATAGAAAGAAACAGCAAATCAATTTCTATGACAAAGATACTCGGCTTCTCTGATATAGAAATAGGCAGGCTTTATATTATTATGACGTCGATTGTTGTTGTGCTGTCGCTTTTGATAAGTATTCCGCTTATATCTGTTGTGCTTCGTTGGTGCTTTAAATCATATCTTTATACCCAAATGACTGGCTATGTACCTTATATAATTTCAAATAGCTGTTATATATCAATGTTTGTTTTGGGCGTTGTCAGTTATGCACTTGTTGCAATTGCAATGCTCTTAAAGATAAGAAAAACTTCCCTCGGTGAAGCGCTTAAAAATCAATCGTTATAAAATATAAAAACGCAAAAAAAGTAACAGCCACTCTCGTTAATAATGTGAGAGTGGCTGTTATTATTTCAAATTTAAAATTTTCCGAATTTCACCTAAATTATTTGCAAAAAATATTCCTTCTTGGCGTTCTTTTGTAGAAAGTCCCATTTTAATCATATTATTAAGCAAATTTTTAAGACTGTCGTAATATCCGTTTAAATTATATAATATGCAAGGAGCGTTAAGCTGTTTTAGTGATACTTTTGACATAACCTCGCTTATTTCCTCCAATGTTCCCGTGCCACCGGGAAATGCGATAAAAGCATCGCCGAGTTCTATCATTTTAGCCTTTCTTTCGCTCATATCATCAGTTATGATTAACTGTGTTAAGCCATCATATTGAAGTTCTTTATCAATAAAAAATTGCGGTTCAACACCTATTGCCTTTCCGCCGGAGTTTAATGTGCTTTCGGCAATTAATCCCATCAGTCCTGATTTTGAGCCGCCGTAAATAAGCGTGTTGCCGCTTTTTCCTATAAATGTACCAAGCTCTCTTACTGCTTTTTCAAGGCTTTCGTCATTGCCCTTTAATGCTCCGAGATATACTGTAATATTCATATTTACTCCTCTTTTTATACAAAAATCCCTCACTTGCTTTTAAACAGAGTGGGGGATTGGTTTCGTTTTAGTCCTTTTGCAAAAGCATACGATCATTGTCAAATTCTTTCATTTCTCGCTCACGGTAAAGCTTTAAAAGGTCTGACACGTTCATTTCTTTTCTTGTAACACTGTCAAGGTCAATAATTATTTCTCCCGAATCCATCATTATTGTCCTTGTACCGGTAACAAGCGCCTGCGACATATTATGAGTAATCATCATAGTGGTAATATTGTTTTCCCTAACAATATCGTTTGTGATTTTCATAACTTTGTCCGCCGTTACAGGGTCAAGAGCTGCCGTGTGCTCATCAAGAAGCAAAAGCTTAGGCGTAACAATTGTGCACATTAAAAGAGTGACAACCTGCCTTTGACCGCCTGATAAAAGACCGATTTTAGTTTTCATTCTATCCTCAAGCCCCATATCAAATCTTGCAAGATGTTCTCTGAAATATTCTCTTTTCTTTTTGCCGATTGCCTGCGAAAAGAAACTTGAGCCTGCACGGGAATACGCAAGTGCAAGGTTTTCCTCAATCGTCATATTAGGAGCAGTACCTTTCATAGGGTCTTGGAAAACCCTTCCGACGAGCTTTGCCCTTTTGTGTTCGGGCATAAAGGAAATATCCTTGCCGTCAAGTATAATTCTGCCTTTGTCCTGCTCAAATGTTCCGCATATCATATTGAAAAGTGTTGATTTGCCTGCTCCGTTTGAGCCGACTATAGTTACAAATTCGCCGTTATTAAGCGTTAGATTAATGTTGTTTAATGCTTTGTGCTCATTGACAGTATCCTTTGCAAAGGTTTTGGAGACATTTTTAATTTCAAGCATTTTTTCTTGCCTCCTTCTTTGCTTTTGCATTTTCAATTTTGTGCTTAATTTCAGGAACAATGAGTGTTGCCGCCACAATGATTGCACAAGTAAGCTTCATAAGGTTTTCACTGTTCTTGCCAAAGAGAGAAACGTCAATAACAAATGCAACTATAATCTTATAAATAACCGAGCCTACGACCGCACTTGTTAAACCGAGTGCAACATTCCTTTTGCCGAATATTGCCTCACCGATTATTACTGCCGCAAGACCGTAAATAAGCGTACCGTTTGAAAAACTTTGGTCGCTTAAGCCGAGATAGTGGGAAATAAGCGCACCTGAAAGTGCAATAAGTCCGTTTGCAAGCGCTAAGCCGAAAATAAGAGAAAAATCAACATTAATTGATGATGCTCTTACCATATCGGGGTTGTCACCGGTTGCTCTTATGCAAAGACCGAGATGAGTTCTGAAAAATACAATAAGCAGTATAAGTACTAAGATGCAAATAACCGCACCGATAACAAGACCTGCTATCTTTTTATCCGCACCGCTTATGCATACTGCCTTGTAAAATCTTGTGAATGCGGAATTATCGTTAAAGTTAAGGTTAGACGAACCTCTTACCATTAAATTTATTGAATAAAGTCCGCTCATTGTAATAATACCTGCCAAAACAGGGTGAACCTTAAGCTTAGTTTGCAAAAGACCTGTTACTATTCCTGCAAGCACACCTGCCGCAAAAGCCGCAATAAAGCTTGTAACGCTCAATCCCTTGCTTGCAACAATAGCTGCAACTGCCGAGCCGAAGCCGAATGAACCCTCTGTTGTAAGGTCCGGTATGTCAAGTATTCTAAGTGAAATGTATATACCGAGGGCAAGAAGTCCGTAAAGAAATCCCTCCTCGATTGCCGTAATATAAACCTGCATAATTTGTCCTTAATAGTTTGTATTTTAGTTAATTATTTATTTACTACCTGAATTTCGTAGCCGATAGTGTTCTTATCCGGAGTTTTTACGCCGAGCATATCTGCTGTGCCGGAATTGAATGTGCAATAGTCAATTCCTACAACCTCAGCCGGAATTTCCTCGATTTTTGTACCATTCATATATTTGATGCATTTGTCTGCGGTTTTAGCGCCGATGCCCTTATCGTCAATAGCAAGAGTAGCAAGGCAACCGCTGTTTACTGTTGTTGCAGATGAGCAGTAGGTAGGAATTTTTGCTTCGTTGCAAACCTGAGCAAGCGCACTTACACCGTCTTGAACAATTGCATCGTTAGGTACGAAGATAACGTCACAGCCTTTTTTAATAAGTGTTTCTGTTGAAGATTTAACGTCTGCCGATGTTTCAACAGTTGCGCTTTCGTATTTAACACCTTTTTTGTCAAGATATTTTTGCGCTGATTCAACAGTATTTACAGCGTTAATTTGTGATGTTGAATAAATAAAGCCCCACTTTTTAACGTCAGGAGTGATTTTGTATCCCATATCAATAATGTCCGATACAGGGATTGCATTTGATGTGCCTGTTGCATTTTTGTCAGGTGTGTTCATATCTGTAATAACCTGAGCCTCAACTGGGGCAGATACTGCGCAGAAGAAGCAAGGTGTGTCAGATGCTAAATTAACAAGAGTTTGCGTGCATGCAGTGCCGATTGTAAAGATTGCGTCATAACTTCCGTCGTCCATAGCGTTGATAATTGTCGTAAGAGTTGTTGAATCGCCTTGCGCATCCTTGTAGTCAAACTCAGCGTTTTCATAACCGTTTTTCTTCATTTCCTCAATGATTCCGTCTTTCATATCAACGAAAGCGCCGTTAGCACCTGTTTGTACCACAATGCCGAACTTAGCCTTTTTTGAATCGTTTGCCTTGTCGTGCTCGCCGCCCGATTTTGAACAGCCTGCAAAGCAAGCAACTGCAATTACAACTGCAAATAAAACAGCTGCAATTTTTTTAATTGTTTTTTTCATAAGAATACCTCTTTCTTAATTAATTGATTTTGCTATATTCTTCAAGCTTTTTAAAAGCTTTATATACCATATCCTCGCTTATTTTATATGGATTGTGGTCAATGTCCTTCATATTGCACACCATAGGCACAAGCTTATCTAAATCATCCTCATTCATCTCAATGTCCGCAAGACAGGTCGGCAAATTGATTGAACGGTTAAATTCAAACATTTTCTTAAACATTTCCTCGTTTTTATCAACAAGTAAAAGAATAAGCACACCGTATCCCACTACCTCGCCGTGCAAATGCCTCTTCTCAATATGAGGAAAGGATGTAAGCGCATAAAATACTGCGTGCGCAAGCCCTGTGTTGTAATCAATAATGTGCTCGTTTGTTAAAAGAATTGATGCAATACCCGTTGTTACAACAATTGCTAAAACAACCTGCTCAACCTCAAAACTCGCAGTGCCCGATTTGAAATCATCAAGTGCTTTTTTGCCGTATTTGAGAAGGGGAGTTAAGCACATTTGCGATGTAGTTACACCGAGTGCGTGGTAATGAACTAAGTCCTCTCCACGGCTGCTCATCTCCGCTTCAAAATATTTAGCATAGGTATCGCCGATACCTGCCCACATATATTTAGCCGGTGACTTTGCAATGACCGGAGTGTAAATAAAGCAATGTCTTGCCGGAGCGGTAAAGAAAAACGGCTCTTTAAAGCTGCCGTCGGCATTATACATAATTGAAACCGCCGTTGTTCCCGCACAGTTTGATGCGATTGTAGGAAAAGTGAATATTTCCTTATTTGTAATATATGCAAGTGCTTTTGCGGTATCAAGCGCTTTTCCTCCGCCGATACCAAAAATAATATCTGCTTTTTTTACAAGTTCATTTTCTTTAAGCGTATTTACATTTTCGTATGTAGCGTCACCGCCGTACCATAAAAAATCGAGTATTTCAAGGCTTGTGCCGTTACATTCATTAATTATTAAATCCCTAACTTTGCTGATTGCTGTTTTACCGCCAATGCAAATAACCTTTTTGCCGTACGGCTCGCAAATTTCACCGATTTTACTATAAACATTATCGCCGATTGAATAGCTTGGTAATGTAATCGAATAATTTTTCAAAATCGCTACTTCCTATATTATAAAGATAAATAATTATAACACTATATATTCCCTATGTCAATTATTCCAAAAGCTGTCTTGTATTAAATTTAGTATTTTTCTAAAAATAATACGGAATGTGCGGAGGTGACATCTTGAAAAATAAATTGACTTCCTTTTTTATGTGTGCTGTATTGATTTTATGTGTTTTTTTCTCGTACGGCTTTACGATTTGCAGTGTTTGCGTCATTGACGAGCAAGGCAGTGTGCTTAAAAGCTATTATTCCTCAAGCGATATTACTACTGCTCTTTCAAGAGCGTTTGATTATACCAAAAAATACGCTTCAAAATATAATCCTTTGACCGTCAAGCTTTCACGTGGTAATTATAATGTTAAAAATACTCTTTTTCTCACATCATATACGACAATTGATTTGAATGACTCGCTGATTAAAAATGCAAATTTCAAGCGTGGAAATATATTCAAATCTCCCGAAGATAAAGCGTACCCCGGGTATTCTTCACTATGTGAATGTATTATAAAAAACGGAACGCTTGACGATAATTTTAATCGTAATAAGTCATGCATTTTGCGCCTTTGTCATGCCAAAAACATTAAAATTCAAAATGTTGTTTTTCTTAATAATTATTATTCCCACCACGCCGAGCTTGCAGCTTGCCAAAATGTTACGTTTTTAAATTGTACCTTTAACGGGCAATATTCAAATTTAATGTTCAATTCATCAGAGGCAATTCAAATCGACATTCTCGATAAGGTCCACTTTTATGGTTTCACATCATACGATAATACAATGAATGACAGCATAACGGTTGAAAACTGTGTTTTTAAAAATGTTTATAGAGGAGTCGGTACGCATAATTATTTTAAAAATCTTTACCAAACAAACATCAAAATTACAGCTTGTACCTTTGAAAATATAACCGATTGTGCAATATCGGCAGTTAATTTTAAGAACATAGAATTCACTGGCAATAAATTTCTAAATTGTAAATATTCTGTTTTTTATCGTGATAACGGTAAATAACACTTGTCTATTTATTTCTTTTGTTATATACTGAATAGGTTAGAAGGTGATTAAATGCCGATTTCGGTTATGCTCAAACCGGCATCAAGCAATTGCAATCTCGCTTGTGAATACTGCTTTTATCATTCGCTTTCATCTAAGCGAACTGATTTTTCAAAGGGCTTTATGAGCGATGATACTGCAAAAAGAGTTGTTGACAGCGCACTTGAATTTGCGGACTCTACCGATGTGTATTTTACATTCCAAGGAGGAGAGCCGCTTTTGTGTTCGCTTGATTTTTATAAAAATTTTGTATCTTACGTTAAAAAATCAAACAAAAAGGGCAGTAATGTTCATTATTGCCTGCAAACAAACGCAACACTTATTAATGATGAATTTGCACTTTTCTTTAAGGAAAACGGTTTTTTAATCGGCGTTTCTCTTGACGGTGATAAGGAAGTTAATAAATATCGGATTTATCCAAACGGTAAAAGCTCGTTTGATGATATATTAAAGGGAATAGATATTCTTAAAAAACATAACGTTTCTTTTAATGTTCTTTCCGTTTTAACTAAAAATACGGCACTTAATTTCAGAAAAGCGTACAGATTTTTTAAGTCAAACGATTTAAGATATATTCAGTTTATTGTCGGCTTGAAGCCTTTTGGTGAAAAAGAAAACGATATGTATATGAATAACGACGATTATGCATATTTTTTAACTAAAGGCTTTAATATTTATTATAACGATTATTTGCGTGGAGATTTTGTTTCAATTCGTACTTTTGATAATTACATATCTCTCATAAACGGTAATAACGCAGAGCAATGCGGAATGAATGGTTTTTGCTCAAACCAATTTGTTGTTGAAGGTGACGGAAGTGTTTATCCTTGCGATTTCTATTGCACAGATGAATGGCTTTTGGGTAATATCAACGAATTGTCATTTAAACAAATGTATAAAACCTCTAAATGTGTTGAATTTATAAAAAGTTCCTTTAAGCTTGATGATAAGTGTAAGGAATGTAAGTATTTTTATATTTGTCGTGGCGGCGGTTGCAGGCGCAACCGAGAAAGCAGTGATTACTGCTTAGCTTACAGGCAATTTTTCTCTCAATGTGAGGATAAACTAAAAACGCTTAAAAAAGTAGGTGTTAATTAATGAAAAAAGCTATATCGTTAATATTAAGTGCGGCTTTTGTGTGTTCACTTTTTGCAGCTTGCAGTGATAAAAGTGTAAATGAAGACGGCAACAATAAATCTTCGGAAAATAATATTGAACTTAAAATAACTACCGACGCTCACTATTCTTCTCTTGACGAATCGTCAATCAAAGCTTATGAAAAGCTTTGCAACGCCGTTCTTAATTACAAGAGTGAGGTTAAATATAATGTTTCGCTTTCAGATGATGTAAATCGGTTGTTTTATACTTCTTTTCCGCAATATGTTCTTGTTGACGGAATTGATTTCCTCAATGATAATTCAGGTGTTAAAATTACTTATGCAAATGACAAGGAAACGCAAAATGCCAAGCTAAAGGAATTTAATGCCGATATTTCAAAAATAATGAATAAATGCGGATACGGCAAGGTCGGTAAAGATGAATATTTGCTTAACGTATATTCATATATTGCAAGTAATTTTAAAGTTGATAATTCGGTTACCACCGTTTTTGACACTGTTTTGCAGGGCAAGGGTATGAGTTCAACCTTGAGTGGGCTGTTTGAATATTTGCTTCTTCAAAATGATATCAATGCTTCTCATCTTATTAATGTTGATTCAAACTCTATTGCAAAAATGATATCGCTTGCCGATTTTAAAGGGCAAAAGTATTTCTTTGATGTTACTTCTGAACTTGAGGATAATTCAGGTAAGGCATTAAAATATTTTGCAATGGATACCAAGAGGGCACAAACGGGTTCGGGATTTATGTTTACCGATAATTCGTCTCCCGATGAAATTGATGATGAAACATTTTCCAAGCTTTCAACTTCAAGTTCTTATGAAATTTCAGGCTCTAAAGTTATAGTCGATATTAAAGGAAATGATGACTTTGAATTCAATTTGGACTAAATTCACTTTATATACTACAATTTGATATATTTAATAAAAAAGATACAAGAAATTGTATCTTTTTTGTTGTAATCGCAAAATTAATGTGTTATTATATGGCTTATGATTTAACTAAGGGGGATTAGTATGGCAGACATTGCTTCACTCAAACAAAAAGTGACGACTCTTGTTGACAATGTAAAATACTATTGGAAAGAGCCGCCCAAGGGCAGATATATGTCCTTTAAGGAAATTGGTTCGTATGCATTCGGCGGTATAGGCGCATACCTTATCGTTAGTATGAGCTATATCTGTATGCTCGCAACAACAAATGTATTTATTACAGGTACAATCGGTATAACACCAACCGATATGTATATCTTGTATGTTATTGCAACTGTCGCAAGTATTCCGCTTACGGGATTGCGTGCAACCATTGTTGATAATACACGTAATAAAGCGGGTAAATATCGACCTTACATATTGATGATGGGTATACCTTCGGCTATTCTCTTTATAGCTATGGTATGGTTCCCGTATGACAAGCTTTCACTTCTTGTCGGCACTAACGTTTTATTCGCAGGCAAAACAGCAGATTATCTTGCAAAATGCTTTGTTCTTCTCTTATTTAACGTTATTCTTCAATTTGTATATATGTTCTTCTATGATGCATATGAAAACCTTATTCACGTTCTTTCTCCTAACTCGCAGGAGAGAGCTGACGTTGCATCAATTAAGAGTATTGTATATTCTCTCGGACCATCTGTTGTAAACCTTATTATGCCTATCGTTGCTGAAAACGTATTCCATACTAATCAGACCGATATCCGTGTTTACAGACTTGTGTTCCCGATTTTGGGTATCCTCGGTTCTGCTCTTTTGGTAATTGTTTATGCAAATACAAAAGAAAAGATTATTCAGGCTAAGACCCACGTTATTCAAATTAAATTTACCGATGCTTTCAAAGCTGTTGCAAAGAATAAATATTTCTGGATTATTTCGCTTGCAAGCTGGATAGGCTTCCTTGAATTGGCTTATTCAAATATCCTTGCTTGGCTTTATAACTACGGCGGCGCTTGCTCCGGTAACGTTTACGGTATTATCGTAACGCTCAACGGTAACTCTGCTCTTTGGGGTATGATTATGGCTCCGTTCTTTATCCGCAAGTACGGTAAGAAAAATGTTCAGATTGTTACTAACCTTCTTAATATTGTATTCATCCTTGCAATGATTCTCTTTACAGGAAAGATTACAAGCGCAACTATTTGGATGGTACTCCTTTGCTTGTATTGCAACGGTATCGTAGGTGCGTTTGCTCATATTCTTAACCCTGCTATTCAGGCTGATATCCGTGACTATCAGCAGTACAGAACCGGCGAAAGAATTGACGGTATGTTTGCCGCTGTTGCAACAATCGGTTCTGTAATCACTCTTATCACTTCATCTGTTATTCCTACTCTTCAGGAAAAGCTTGGTATGAATGTTGAAACTGCAAGAAGAGTTGTAAACGATTCTGCTCTTATGGCTCGTAAGCTTCCGGGCGCTACCGAAACTATAGGTCAAATGCTTCGTGAACAGGCAGCGAACGGTCAGGATATTTTCAATGCGTCTAACGCTCTTTATGACGTTGACGGTGTTCTTATTCCTCTTCTTCGTGTGCTTATTATTGTTGCCGCTATCGGTGCAACACTTAATGTAATTCCTTTCTTCTTCTATGATTTTACTGAGAAGAAGCAAAAGGCTGTTGTTCGTGTGCTTAAGGTACGTGCTCTTTTTGAAGACTATGCTAACGATGCTTTGAGCGATAAAGGGCTTGTTGAGGCTGTCGACCTTGTTAATAATGCAAGGGAAATGGCAACAGCTACTCCTAAGCAGGCGTCTAAGGAGGATTATAAGCACCTTAAGGGCAAGGAAAAGAAAGCCGCTAAAAAGGCTTACCGTGAAGCACTCGAATATAATGAGGAAATCGAAATCTCTCAATTTGTTTGCGCTGAGCTTGATAAATTCAATTCTGAAAACGTAATGCGTCAGGTTGACCTTTATCAAAAGGTATATGATGCAGGTCTTGACGGTATCGTTAATATGGACGTTAATGCTGTTAAGGCTGAACTTGCCGCTGCTAAGGCTCTTCCAAAGGATACCAAGCAGCATAAGGAAATCCGTAAGGTTGAAATTGAGCTTGCTAAGAAAAAGCTTGCTTCTCATAAGAATTATCTTAAGCACTTTGGCTCGGTTAATGAGTTCAAAGAGCCTGAAATGTCTGTTCTTGAGGGCTTCTTCGATATTGAAGATAAGTGCGATGACAGGCTTGAAGAACTTAATAAGGAGCTTCACGAGGCTAAAAAGGCAAAGGATAAGGGCGAGATTGCTAAGATTAAGGCTGATATGAATAAGTATGCCAACGAGCGTAAAGAGGCTCGTAAGGCTTCTAAGGCTGAAATGGATAAGCACGCTATGTTTAACCGTGCCGCAGACGCTTATATCACTTCCCGTAAGCTTCTTGAGCAAAAGGAAAACTTCAAGCATCTTGATGAAATTGCCGCTAAGTATGATGAGGCAAAGGCAAGAGCCGAGGCTGAAGAAAAGGCTAAGGAGCTTGAAAACGAGCGTAAGCGTAAAGAACTTGAGGCTGAGCTTGCAAAGCGCAAAGCCGCAAGAAGAAAGAAATAATTTCAAATGGGAAATTTCAAATACGAAATTTTTAATCGGGATCCCACCAAATCATAGATTTGGTGGGGAAAAGGAGAAAGGAATGAAGTGTTTATTATAAATTTTGCTAAAGAAAATTTATTCAAACACGGAATTTCTTTCGACGTTGTAGGGGCGACCATTGGTCGCCTCTTTATTTTTATCAAATACACTTTTTTATACCTGTCATCCTGTCGAACAAATATATAGTTACATTGACAACAAGTATTATCTATGCTATATTTTAACTATAAAGGTCGATTTTTTGCAAATATGTTTCAACTTATTATGAGGAAAAATATATGCCAAAAGAAATGATAGGCGACAGTATTATTCTTGCAATTGAACGAAAACTTAATTGCAAAGTGTTAAATTGTTCTCTTCTCGGCAAGGGAGCAAGCGGTTGTGTTTATAAAGTTAAAATCGATAGTGAGCCGTACAGTTTTGCTTTAAAGACAAATGATTTACCTGAACTGATTGCTCAGGAATACAAAAGTATGGATTTTATATCAAGCAGAGTTGATTGCAAGCTTCCTAAGCTTTATTTTACCGAAACGGTTAATGGTAAGGGAATACTTGCTATGGAGCTGATTGACGGCGTAACACCAAGTGCCACAAACCTTTTGTTTAGAAAAAATAAGTCTAAGCTTGCTAATGAGATTGTAGATAATTTGATGAAAATTCATTCGGTTCATAATGATAAATACGGTCCGATTAGCAATGCGATTTACGCTTCTTGGTATGATTATTACAGTGAATTTGCAAAGGAAATAGTAGAATTTACTAATAATTCCGATGTGCCAAGGATTGTAAAAAATGCAGTTAATTTGGCTTATGAGAATTTGTATTCAATTGTAAATTGTGATGGAGTTTTGCCAACTTTGGCGCACGGCGACTATTGGATTCCGAATTTTATTGTTGATAATAAAACAATGTCATTAAAAGGGATAATTGACCCGTTCAATGTTTCATGGACTGAGCCTGAATATGAACTGTTTACCCTTACGGTGGGATTTGGTAAGAATTTGCACCTTTATGATATTTATAAAAGTAAGGTCAAAACGACAAAATATTGCGATTTAAAGGTTGAACTTTATTCGCTTTTTAATGAGCTTTTGTGGTATAAAACCCTTGGTGAAATTGATTTTAATTACTTAATTTACCGAAGCAAACGATTAATTAAAATGATAAATAAGAATTTATACTGAAAGTTATTTTATGAGTTATATTTCCGAAATGCGTAAATATATAGGTCATAAGCCTATGATTGCCGCAGGTGCAACGATTGTTGCGATTAAAGATAATAAAATATTGCTAAATTTAAGAGCCGATACAAATACGTGGGGCATTCCCGGCGGCTCGCTTGAGCTTGGCGAAAGCTTAGAAGAAACAGCGAAAAGAGAATTGAAGGAAGAAACAAATCTCGATTGCGATGATTTTACGTTGCTCAATGTTTTTTCTGGTAATGATTTTTATTTTGAATATCCTAATTCAGACGAGTTGTATTCGGTTATTGCTTTGTATTTGGCAAAAGATTTTAAAGGTGATTTAAAAATTACCGATAGCGAGAGTTTCAATTTAAAATTTTTTTCTAAAACTGATTTGCCGAACCTTGAAAGCAGAGCAAAGAAAATTATATCTTGGCTTATTGAAAAAGAATATTTGTAATCACTTTTTGGGGGATATATGCAAAATATTAAATGGCTATTTTTCGACTTAGGCTCGACCTTGATTGATGAAACCGAATGTATCAAAAAGCGTTGTGACGTCATTTGTAAAAGCAATAATATTGACAGAAAAAATTTATCAGCAAGGTTACAGAATGCGCTAAAATCGACTCCTACGCCGTGAAGGCTGCGGCTTCGTATTACGGAGCTGATATTCCTCGTTGGTTTAGCGAGCTTGAAAGGCTTTATCCGAATGTCCCAAACGTATTGGAGGCTCTTTCTGAAAAGTATAAATTAGGAATTATAGCCAACCAAGTTGCAGGGACAAAGGAAAGAATTGATAATTGGGGTATCGGGAAATATTTTGACGTCGTAGTTGCCTCTCATGAAGCGGGGTGCGCTAAGCCTGATTTGAAAATTTTTAATATGGCGCTCAAAGAAGCCGATTGTAGGCCTGACGAAGCGGTTATGATTGGTGACAGAATTGATAATGATATTTTGCCTGCTAAAAAGCTAGGGATGAAAACAGTTTGGGTACGTCAAGACTTTGCAAAATATCAAAACGTAAAGAATATAAACGAAAAGCCCGATTATGTAATTAATAATATTTCTGAAATAAGTAAGATATTTAAAACTTAATTAAAATGAATTTTTAAAAGGATAAATTTAATAATGAATAGATATATAAAAAATCTCAATAGAATTGAGTTCGTAATAACAAATGCCTGTAGCGGAAGATGCAAGCATTGCTCTCAGGGCGAGCATATATCTAATGAGCATATAAATCCCGACAGAGCGGTGCAAGCGGTTTTTGATATTTGTAAAAATTATAAAATCGAATCGCTTATGACCTTTGGCGGTGAGCCACTTCTTTATCCTGAGAACGTATGTAAAATTCACTCTGCCGCAAAAGCTATGGATATCAAGCACAGAGATTTAATAACTAACGGATATTTTAGTAAAAACAAGGATAGAATTAATCAGGTAGCCGATATGCTTGCAAAAAGCGGAGTTAATAACATTTGCCTGTCGGTTGACGCATTTCATCAAGAAACAATACCGCTTGAATATCCGCTGATTTTCGCCAAGGCAGTGCTTGAAGCAGGTATTCCTATATATACTCACCCTGCTTGGCTTGTCAGCGCAGAAGATAATAATACATATAATTTAAAAACGAGGGAAATTCTTGGCGAATTTTCAAAGCTGAGAATTGAGCAGTCAAACGGCAATGTAATATTACCAAACGGTAATGCGCTTAAGTATTTGGGAGAATATTTTACTGAAGATACACAGCCGACTAATCCGTATTTGATAGACCCTAAGGATATTAAGACGATTAGTTTCGGCGCTAACGGTGATGTGCTTAACTCTAATATTAATGATAATTCAATATTGGAAATAATAAAGAATTATCAGCCTAATATATAGTTTTATAAAATGAAAGTACAAATATTATGACTAAATCCGAAATTGTTGATTAAATCTTAAATGCAGAAAGTGCTTGAAATAAGGAGTTATTCTTAAAATAATATGGATATTTTAACTTATTTAAAGGAAAACATTACAACTAAAACGTCGCTTTGTGAGATTTTGGATACATTTTGCAAAATGTGCGAAATTGATTTGAATGATTCCGAGCTTCTTTTTGAAACGGGTGTTTTTTCATTCACGTGCGACGAGCTTTATTATTTCTCACTTGTAAGGCAGTATGAGGCAGATGGTGAGGGGTATAATCAAATTCACGTTGATGTAATTTATCCGCCGTCAAGCAAAATAAGCGAGTTCTCACGTGCCGATTGGGCAAAAAATATTGATGAATTTAAGCAAAAGGTGCTTTCGTCCGAGGAATATTCAATTTTAAAGGACGAGCCTATTTATAAGCTTGATATTTTAGATGATAACACAGAATAAGGGGACATTATGGTTAAATTTTACAGCTATATTGACAACCACGAAAAATTGAAATTTGCCGTCATTTGCGCTAAAACCGAGGGTAAATTTGTCCTTTGCAAGCACAAAATGAGAGATACTCTTGAGTTTCCCGGCGGTCACAGAGAGGCTGAGGAGTTTATTGTCGATACCGCAGAAAGAGAACTCAAAGAAGAAACGGGCGCAAAGGATTTTACGCTTGAGCCTGTTTGCATTTACGGTGTAAAAGAGGGCGATGGTGATGAAACCTACGGTATGCTTTGTGTTGCCGATATAACCTCGTTTGAGCCATTTGACAGCGAGATTGAAAAGATTGTTATAACTGATACTCTGCCTGATAATTGGACTTATCCGACCATTCAACCGTATCTTTTAAAAGAGCTTAAAAGGCGAAATTTGATTTGATAAACCTAATTGAAATGATAACTAATAAAAAAGCGTCATCATTGGAAAATTCCTTTGATGACGCTTAATTTTTAATTCTTTTTATCAAGCAGCTTGATTGCTTGATTTGACATAGGGATAATAATTATTAAATTAACAATTGTCATAAGACCTATGCCCACGTCGCCTAGATCCCAAACAATTGTATATGCCTGAAGTCCGCCGATAAAGAGCATTACAAGCGCAACTATTTTATAAAGCGTTTGGCTCCACCAATTGTTGCCGCAGATATATGCCACGTTTGACCTTGCATAGAAAAGAATACCTATAAAGGTTGAAAAGCTGAATAAAAACAGAATAATTGCAACAAATATTGTGCCGAAGCTTCCGAAATGATAGTCCATAGCACATTGCAAAAGGTCCATTCCTTGCTTGCCTTTTGTTATTTCTTCGGGAACTAAAAGCATTATCATGGCCGTGCAGGTACAAATAACGATTGTATCAATAAGCACTCCGAGCGACTGAACCATACCGACTGTTTGAGGCTTCTTGCCTTCTGCCGCCGCTGCCGCACAGGGAGCCGAACCTGAGCCTGCTTCGTTAGAGAATAAGCCACGCTTAATTCCGTTCATTAAAACAGCACCGAAGCCGCCGCCCGCAACCTGCTTCAGTCCAAATGCTTCTTTAAATATTCTTTCAAATACACCCGGCATTAAGTTAATATTCTTAACTATAATAAATATTGTTACAAGAAAATATACGACTGCCATTATCGGCACAATAATATCAAGCACCTTAACCGTTGCGTTTTTTCTAAGCACAATCACTGCTGCAATAATTACAAGCACAACGGTTGTGTAAATCGGAGGAATTGAAAAAGCATTTTTAAAAGCCGAGGTAACGGAATTGCTGACAACCTGACTTATTCCGCACCAGCAAATTAAACCGAAAATCGCAAATAAAATTGCAATAAAAGATTTTTTGATTTTTTTCTTTCTCTTTTGCTCCACAAAGTCGTGAATGTAGTAAGCAGGACCGCCGTGATAGCCGCCGTAAAGTGGGTCTTTTTTCTTGTGGAGTTGGGCAAGCGTGCCCTCAACATAAGCGGTTGACGCACCTAAAAATGCTGAAACCCACATCCAAAATACTGCGCCTGCACCACCGACGGATACTGCCGCAACAACGCCGACAAGATTACCCATACCAACCCTTGTGGCAGTTGATACTATCAGCGTTTGAAATGTTGACAGATTGCTTTTATCGTCCTTCTTTTCGCCGAGCGCTCTCACCATTTGCGGCAACCTCCTAATCGGCATAAATCTTGTGCGAACGGTAAAATAAATACCTGTCGGAATAAGAAGGATTACAAGCAATGGAATACCGATACTTGTTCCTTTAAAATTCAGTGTAATTAAATCTCCCCATAGGAAATTATAAATAGCTACTATTATATTGGACATAATTTTCCCCTTAAGTTATATCATAGACGTTTATTATATCATAAAATTTTAAATACTACAATGCTTTAAAGCATTTATATAATTAATAGACTATAGCGCTTAAAAGGTATTATTTGCAGTGAAAATAAAAAAAGCGCCGTTTATACGACGCTTAATTCCATTAGATTATTGCTTTTTTAAAGCTCTTTCAAGCCAAACAGCACCTAAATCAAGTGCGTTGAAAAGACCTTGCTTTTCACTTTTTTTAATAATCTTTTCCTTTGGTGATGTAACCGACGGGTCAGTATCAATAAGCTGGATTGCAACCTTGCCTGATACCTTTAATCCCTTTATATCCTCATCGCTGAGAATGTTAAGACAAATTACATAAGGGTCGCTCATACTGCCGTAGTAAATTGTTTTGCCGCATCTTACCAAAGGCTTACCTTTGTATTCAAGGATTTTTTCCTTCTTGCTTTCTGCCAAAGATAACCCTCCTTTAATTTTAATCGAGATAGGACTTTACCATTGCAGCCAAAAGCTCGTCACGGTCAAGCCGTCTTATCAAGCTTCTTGCATTGTTATGAGTAGTGATGTATGTTGGGTCCTCTGTAAGAATATAACCAACAATTTGGTTGATAGGGTTGTAGCCCTTTTCCTGCAAAGCGTCAAAAACTTCTGTCAAAGTTTCTTTCATAACATCTTCGTGATCGTCACCAATTCTAAAAGTCATAGTTTTATCAGTCATGGTAAAGTCACCTCCCTATAAAGCATTATACACTAATTATATACATATTTGCCCAAAATTACAATACCTTTTTTAAATTTCATTTCAAAAATACTTGACTTAAAACGCTTTTTGGTTTAAAATCTTTGTATAAATTAAATGCGATGACTGAGGGCGCAAGCCAAAAGTAGTTGATAATTTTGCTTTTTCAGAGAACGGTGTATATGCTGAAAGTACCGTATTGCTTTTATCAATGAATTTCGACTCACGAGCTTCCTATGAAAAGTAGGGCGTATATCTGCGTTAAGGATTTTGAGTGGCACATTGTTTGTGCAATTTGAGTGGTACCACGGATATTATTCGTCTCATTTTTATGAGGCGATTTTTTTATTGTTAAAAAACGGAGGAAATTATGGATAACAAAATTTTAGAACTAAAAGAAAAGTTTGTATCCGAACTTGAAAAGATTGATAATCTTGCAGATATTGAAAATATCAGAGTATCATATCTTGGAAAAAAGGGCAGCGTTACAGACCTTCTTAAGGGTATGAAAGAGCTTTCTAATGATGAAAGAAAGGTATTCGGTCAAAAGGTTAATGAGCTTAAAGGCCTTGTAAACGAAAAAATTACAGAGAAAACTCAGGAGCTTAAGGAAAAGGAAATTCAAAAGGAAATTGAGCTTATGCCTGAGTTTGACCTCTCTATGCCGCCGGTTATGGATAGAGGCTCATATCACCCGATTACTCTTGTTCAAAGAGAATGTGAAAGAATATTTAAGTCAATGGGCTTTACTGTTGAGGATTACAGCGAGATTGTAACAGATTACGAGTGCTTTGAATCGCTTAATATTCCTAAGCATCACCCGGCACGTGATATGCAGGATACATATTATCTTACTAACGGTCAGCTTTTAAAGAGCCAGACTTCTGCCGCTCAAAATGCTATTTATAAAAAGTACAGAGATGCGCTTGTTAATGACGGTGTACCTATTAAGGCTATTTTCCCCGGCAGATGCTTTAGAAATGAAGCGACGGACGCTTGCCACGAAAATACATTCTTCCAAATGGAAGGCGTTATGGTTGATAAGAATATTTCTATTTCAAATCTTATTTACTTTATGAAAACTATGCTTTCAGAGGTATTCCAAAAGGATATTAAGGTTAGACTTCGTCCGGGTTTCTTCCCGTTTGTAGAGCCGGGCTTTGAACTTGATATCAGTTGCCTTATCTGCGGCGGCGAAGGCTGTCCGAGTTGTAAGCACAGCGGCTGGCTTGAACTTTGCCCTTGCGGAATGATTCATCCTGAGGTTCTTAAAGCAGGCGGAATTGACCCTGATGAATATACAGGCTTTGCATTTGGCTTAGGTCTTACAAGGCTTGTTATGATGAAATACGGAATTAAAGACATTCGTGATTTAAACAGCGGTAGCTTGAAAACATTATCGCAGTTTACTGACGACGAAAATTAAGAGGGGAGGAATTAAATATGTTTTTATCAATGAATTGGATTTCAGACTTTGTTGATTTTACAGGTCTTGATAAGGTTGACCTTATCCATCGTTTCTCTCTTTCCACCGCAGAGGTTGAAAACGAGATTTTCTTCAAGGGTTCGGATATCAGCGGTATTGTTGTTGCTGAAATTAAATCTGTAGAAAATCACCCTGATTCAAAAAAACTTCATCTTCTTAAGGTTGACGCAGGTGACGGCGAGCTTACAGACGTTGTTTGCGGCGCACCTAACGTAAGAGTAGGTCTTAAAACCGCTTTTGCAAAGGTTGGCGCTAAAATCGGCGATATTGAGATTGCACCGAGAAAGCTTGCAGGCTTTATCTCAAACGGTATGTGTTGCAGTGAAAGCGAAATCGGTATTTCTGACGATAACAGCGGTATTATGGAAATTACAGACGATTTGCCCAACGGTACCGATATTAAAGAAGCATATCAGGTTGATGATATCATTTTTGAGGTTGATAATAAATCTCTTACAAACCGTCCCGACCTTTGGGGTCATTACGGTATTGCCCGTGAATTTGCTGCTCTTGCAGGCAGAGAGCTTAAACCGCTTGAAACCGTTGATTTAACTCAATATAATAATTTGCCTAAGGTTGATATGAAAATTGAGGACCCGCTTTGCCAAAGATATTCTTGCCTTCAGGTTGAAAATATTAACACAAGCGTATCTCCCGTTAATATGCGTATCCGTCTTTTCTATTGCGGAATGAGAGCTATTAACTTCCTTGCCGACCTTACTAATTACCTTATGCTTGAAATGGGTCAGCCTATGCACGCATTTGATTCCCGCAAGGTTGAAAAGATTAGAATTAAACGTTTTGATACTCCTTTCACTTTCCAAACTCTTGACGGTGTTGAAAGAAATATAGATGAAAATACACTTATGATTTGCAACGATAATACGCCTGTTGCAATTGCAGGTATTATGGGCGGTCTTGACAGCGAAATTGTTGATGATACCCATACTCTTACTCTTGAATCTGCAACGTTTAATGCCGTTTCAATCCGTAAGTCAACAGTTCGCCTTGCTCACAGAACAGACGCTTCAATGAGATATGAAAAGTGCCTTGACCCTGAAATGACGGTTCCTGCCATTGCTCGTTTTGTTAAGCTTATGACTGACGTTGATAAGGACGTTAAGGTTGTATCATCTCTTACAGATGAATATGCTTTTCATTATGATACCGTTGAGCTTGACTTTGATAAGGCATTTGTTGATAAATATACAGGTATTGAAATTGACAACGATACCATTATTTCAACTCTTTCTTCATTAGGCTTTGACGCTAAGGTTGATAACGATAATTTCAGTGTGGTTGTTCCAAGCTGGAGAGCTACTAAAGATGTTACAATCAAAGCTGATATTATCGAGGAAATTACAAGAATTTACGGCTATGATAATTTTGCAATTCATACCGCCGTTGCTCCTCTTTATCCTGTTCGTCCCACTATCGAAAAGACAGATGAGGATAAGATTAAGGACATTCTTGTAAATCATTTCAATCTTCACGAACTTCATTCTTACGTTTGGGCTTATTATGACGAATATAAAGCTCTCGGCATCGAAGTTGAGGATAATATTAAGCTTGTTAATGCGACAAATCCTAATATTGAAACTATTCGTAACTCAATAGTTCCGACTCAGCTTTGCCAGGTTAAATATAATACCTCTTATGCGCCTGATTTTGGCGTGTTCGAGATTGGCAGAGTTGCTAAGGGTCTTAAGAATGACAGTCTTGTTGATGAGCATAAAATGCTTGCAATTACTCTTTTCAGTAAAACCAAGAGTGTTGAAAAGCTTTATTTTGAACTTCGTGATATGCTTGCAACATTTACCGATAACATTAAACACAAATCACTTGATTTTGCCCCTGCCGCTAAGGCTCATTCTTATGAGCACCCAAGAAATCTTAATAAAATTATTTGCGACGGCAGAGAACTCGGTACTATCGGTATCGTTCACCCTGTAGTATCAAAGAAACTTGATAAAAAGGCTTCAATCGTATTTGCTGAAATTGACATTCAGGAATTTGCGCAAATTGCTAATTCAAGCATCAGTTATGAAGAACCGTCAAAATATCCTGCAATGGAAATTGACCTTTCATTCGTAACAGATAAATTTGCTCCGATTAAAAATGCAATAGTAAATGCCAAGAGCCAGCTTGTTAAGAAAATTGAAGTTGTTGACACTTATAATGACGGCGATGCTAAGTCAATCACAACTCGTATAACATTCTCTCATACTGAAAAAACTCTTACCCGTGAAGAAGTTATGGATATCGTTAATACTGTTATCGATAAGCTTGATTTACAAGGCATTAAACTTAAAAAGTAATGTTTCAAATAAAAATCCCCGAAGATTTATTTCTTCGGGGATTTTTTGTGCTTAAATATTTTTTGAACTTGCCGGAAAAATAATATTAATATTCAAGCTTTAATATCATATTAAGTACATTGATTGCCGAACGTTCAAGCTCTCCTCTTGTAAGTCCGTTTTTAAGCCCGATAGTTTCCAAAAGGGAATTGTCAGGCTTATATTTTTTCTCCGTTCTCTTAAATGAGCCGGGCATATAAACGTCAACCTGCGAGCGAACACGATAAGCGTTATCACGAAGATTTGGAAATTCATGGCTTGCGGAGTGCTTCATCCACCAATCGGTCATAACACAGCCGTCAAAGCCCCATTCCTTTCTTAAAACAGTGGTGGCAAGGTCGTAATTATAATGGCTCCAAACTCCGTTGATTTTGTTGTAGCTTGTCATAATATTTAAAGGTTTAGCCTCTTTTACGCAAATTTCAAAGCCTTTAAGATATATTTCACGAAGTGCACGCTGAGATACAATAGAGTTGTTAATCGTTCTGCTCGATTCCTGATTATTGCACGCAAAATGCTTAGGACAAGTCGAGCCGCCGCTTGATTGAATACCTCTGACAAAAGCCGCCGCCATTTTACCTGTAAGAAGTGGGTCTTCACTGAAATATTCAAAGTTTCTGCCGCACAGCGGATTTCTGTGAATGTTCATTCCCGGTGCCAAAAGCACATTTGAGCCTGCATTTTTAAGCTCTTTGCCCATTTCAGAACAAAGTTCTTCAACGAGTCTTGTATTAAATGTGCTTGCAAGTGCAGTTCCGCATGGCAGCAGAGAGGTGTATTTTCTTATTCTTATTCCTGCCGGTCCGTCGGTAGTAATAACGGCAGGTACGCCTTTTTTGTTGAGCTCAGGGATAATTCCGCCAAAAGCGCCTGCATTGCCTGCAACGCCGTAGCTGCTGTCCATTCCGCCCTCTCCACGTGTGAGCGCTTCTAATTCTTGATTTGTTAAGCTTGATACAAATTTTTCAACGCTGATTTCCCCCGATTTAACTTGGGAAAAATTGTAATTATGAACAACGTGACCGATTTCCTTAGGAAGATTATCAAGTATTCTTTTGCGAAGATACGGCTTTTCCGGCTTGAGTGCAACCTTTTTGGGAATGAATGAACCGTTGACTTTAAACGCAACAATTCTGTCCATATACTCCTTTGGAGCGCAAACAGCTTCAAGCTCCTCTAAAACCCTGTCCTCCTTTAGCTCAAAAGAGCCTGCCTCGTCCACGTCTCTTACATTTTCGCCGATAAAGAATTTATATTCGCCCTTTTCCAAAACGTAAGAATATTTATGGCCTGTAGCACCCGTATCGTCAAATGAAGCGAGTAGATAAACAGGCACTTCAAGAGCGATTTTTTGACTTTTCTTTGGTTCAAGATTAATTGTTTTGTCAAATGCAACAAGGCTCATAACAGGCTTTGAAAGCTTACCCTGCGGTGCATTTGCATAAAGTTCGACCACTTCTTTTCCCGCTGCATCGCCGATATTCGTAACCCTAACTTCAACCTTAATTTTGTCATTGTCAGACTTGAAATCCAAAACCTCAATATCAAAATTAGTATAGCTTAAACCGTAACCAAACGGAAACAGCGCCTTTTCCTTAGAAAAAGTTTCAAAATATCTGTAACCTACAAATATATCCTCAACATAGGTGTTAAATAGCTTGTTGCCGAAATGCATTGCACTTGGATAATCTTCATATCTTACAGCAATCGTATCTGTAAGCCTGCCTGATGGATTAACTCTGCCGAAAAGGACGTCTGCAATAGCATTACCGCTTTCCATTCCGCCTTGCCAAGCGTAAATTATACCTCTAAGCCTTTCCTCATAGTCAAGTGCCCACTGCATATCAATAATGTTGCCGCAGTCAAGCAAAACAGTAACATTGCTGAAATGATTGCAAACATTGTCTAACAGAGTACGCTCCTCATCGGTAAGGTAGTAACTGCCTTTGGTAAGCGTGTTCTCTCTGTCCTCACCTGCGGCACGACCGATAACAACGAGTGCAACATCGCTTTCTTCACTTGCTCTTTCAATCATTTTATCATCAAGGCTCGGCTCTTCAAAATTCATAGGCCAATGACCCCAAAAGCCGTGAGGTGCAGGATTGTTTTTAGTGAAATCCTTGTAATATTCCAAAAGCCATTCGTTAACGTGGCCGCCCGCATTTTTTATTCCGTCAATAACATTTACAAAGTATGGAGCGTTAACGTCGCCGCCGCTGCCGTAGCCGACATAAAAATAATCAAGTTGGCATCTGCCGAAAACAGAAATTTTTGTGTCAAGTTTATAGGGCAGGGCATTATTGTTTTTTAAAAGTACGATACCTTCTGCCGCTGCTTTTCTTGCAAGGGCAGGCATATTGCCAAACATATCTCTTTCGCCCTCAGCCTTAACTTCAAGCTGAGATACTCCGCCGCTTGAAATTCTTTCAGATAATGTCGATACGAATTTATCGATTTTGTGTTTAAACTTCATAGTCTTTCCCCTTAAAAATAATGAAATTAATTCAATTTTTATTATACAATATCATATTTTCAATGTCTATATTTTTGTATAAATTTTCATAATGTGAACATAATATCCTTGAAAACATAATGAAAAATAAGTGGAGGAATTCTTATGAGTTTTATCAAAAAAACAGTGTCAGCGCTTCTTTGTGCTGTTTTGGTCGCTTCAAGCGTTCTTGTCTTTGCCGCTTGCGGTAAAAACAACGATAATAATACTGAAAACAGCACAACAAAGTCAAACAATGCAAACGTCACGGTAAGATATCTTAATTTCAAGCCGGAGGTTGCCGATGTTTATAAAAAAATTGCCGATGAATATGAAAAGGAAACCGGTGTCAAGGTAATAGTTGAAACTGCTGCAAATAATGAATACGAATCAACACTAACTGCAAAAATGTCAACCAAGAGCGCTCCTACGTTATTCCAAATCAACGGCCCTAAGGGTTATGCGAATTGGAAGGAATATTGTGCCGACTTGTCCGACAGTAAACTTTATAAGCACTTGAAAGATAAATCGCTTGCAGTTACCTCAAAAGACGGCAAGGTTTACGGTATTCCCTATGTTGTTGAGGGGTACGGAATTATTTATAATAAAGCAATAACCGATAAGTATTTTGAACTTGATAACAAAAATACGGAATTTAAATCAATGGATGATATCAATTCCTTTGAAAAATTAAAGGCTCTTGTTGAGGATATGCAAAAAAATAAATCAGCGCTCGGTATTGACGGCGTTTTTGCTTCAACCTCGCTTAAAGCAGGAGAAAATTGGCGCTACCAAACTCACCTTGCAAATGTGCCGATTTATTATGAATTTACTAAAAATAAGATTGATTTAACATCAAACGATACCTCAAAAATCACCTTTGAATATGCTCAAAATTATAAAAATATCTTTGACCTTTACCTTGATAATTCAACTATAGAAAAAGGAAAAACAGGCACTAAAACAGTCACAGATTCTATGGCTGAATTTGCTACTGAAAAATGTGCTATGGTGCAAAACGGCAATTGGGCTTGGAGCCAAATAAGCAAGGTGTCAGGCAATAAGGTTAAAGAAAACAATGTAAAATTTTTGCCGATTTATACAGGCGTTAAAGGCGAAGAAACACAAGGCCTTTGCATCGGCACGGAAAATTACTATGCAGTCAATTCAAAGGCAAGTCAGGCTGAGCAAAAGGCGGCAAACGACTTTATCTATTGGCTTTATTCAAGCGAAAAGGGTAAGAAATTTGTAACAGATGACCTTGGTTTTATTGCTCCCTTTGATACCTTTAATGACGACGAAGTGCCAAGCGACCCACTTGCAAAAGAAATAAGCAATTGGATGAATAAGCAAAGTATTACTACAATTCCTTGGTATTTCACCGTTTTTCCGTCCCAAACTTTTAAGGATAATTTTGGCTCATCACTTTTAAAATATGCTCAGGGTAATAAATCATGGGATGAGGTTAAATCTGACGTAGTTAAGGATTGGGAAAAGGAAGCAAATGCTTCAAAATCATAAAATATTACTTCTTTAGGCAGGGTTTCCTGCCGTACATATCAAGTGAAAAGAGGTATAGTGTGAAAAATCACACAATACTGATTTTATTGCCCTCAAAATTTGCCGACGCATAATTTTGAGATGGCTGAAATCACCATTTACGCCTGTTCAGGCAACGCAGGATATAGGGTGATTTTTAATAAACTATTTGTTGCCTGAAAGGCTATGGTGATTATTATGAAACGAAGTATTAAAAAATACGCTCCCATATTTTTATTGCCTATAACAATAGCGTTTTTATTTGCTTTTGCCGTTCCGTTTGTTATGGGCGTCGGTCTTTCTTTTGCGGATTTTACAACTGTAACTGATGCAAAATGGGTAGGGCTTCAAAATTATATTGACGCTTTTACATCATCAAGTGATTTTCTTCATTCGTTAGGTTTTACCGCTTTGTTTACTGTAGTAAGCATTATAACGGTCAATGTTTTCTCGTTTATTTTGGCACTTCTTTTAACTCGTGGTATAAAAGGTACTAATCTTTTTCGCTCTGTTTTTTTTATGCCTAATCTTATCGGCGGAATAGTTCTCGGCTATATTTGGAATTTGCTTATTAATGCTGTTCTTTCCTCTTTTGGAGTTGATATAACATATAAGGCTGAATACGGCTTTTGGGGACTTGTTATTCTTACGAATTGGCAACTTATCGGATATATGATGGTAATTTATGTTGCAGGGCTTCAAAATGTTCCTAATGATTTGATTGAAGCTGCTCAAATAGACGGTGCATCGCCGCTAAAAACTCTTTTCTCGGTTAAAATTCCTATGGTTATGCCGTCTGTTACCATTTGTATGTTTTTAACCCTTACAAATTCATTTAAAATGTTTGACCAAAATCTGGCGCTGACAGCCGGCGCACCCGAAAGGGAAACGGAAATGATTGCTCTTAATATTTATAATACATTTTACGGCAGAGTAGGTTGGCAGGGTGTAGGTCAGGCAAAGGCGGTTATATTTTTTGTAATTGTCGGTATATTGGCATTTTTGCAGCTTAAAATCACAAGCAGTAAAGAGGTGAACGCTTGATGAAAAAATCTAAAAGAGTAGGAAATAAAGTTATTTTTTTTGTTCTGCTTACGTTAAGTATTCTGTTTTTAGTGCCGATAATTATTGTGGTTATTAATTCGTTTAAATCTCGAATTTATATTTCAAGTCAACCGCTTAAATTGCCGAACGCCGAAACTTTTGTCGCTCTTGAAAACTATATTAACGGCGTTACATCGTCTGATTTTTTCTCGGCTTTTTTACGCTCCCTTTTTATTACTGTTGTAAGCGTTGTGTTAATAGTTCTCTTTGCTTCAATGGCGGCTTGGTATATCGTAAGGTCAAATTCAAAAATAACAAAAGGGATTTATTATATGCTTGTTTTCAGTATGATTGTTCCTTTCCAAATGGTTATGTATACAATGACGTATGTTACAAACCGTGCAAATCTTGATAATGTTTTCGGCATAACATTTGTCTATCTCGGTTTTGGTGCAGGACTTTCCGTCTTTATGCTTTGTGGCTTTATTAAAAGTATTCCCCTGGAAATAGAAGAAGCGGCAATGATAGACGGCGCATCTCCCATTCAAGCTTTTTTTACTGTTGTTTTTCCTATGCTTAAACCCATGGCAATCACGGTTGCAATACTCAATACTATGTGGATTTGGAACGATTATCTTTTGCCTTATCTTGTTTTAGGCTCTGACAAAAAAACAATCCCCGTTGCCATTCAGCTTGCAATGCAGGGCGCTTACGGCTCAACCGATTACGGCGGCTTTATGGCAATGCTTGTGCTTGCGATTGTGCCAATAATTATTTTCTATATTTTTTGCCAAAAATATATTATAAAAGGCGTTGTTGCAGGCGCAGTTAAAGGATAATTTAAAGGAGTTTTTTCAGTGGCGTCAATTACCTTAAATCATATAGTAAAAACCTTTGATGACGGTGTAACCGTTATCCCTGACTTAAATCTTGAAATTAAAGACAAGGAATTTGTTATATTTGTAGGTCCGTCCGGCTGCGGCAAATCGACAACACTTCGTATGATAGCCGGGCTTGAGGATATTTCTTCGGGTGAACTTATTATAGGCGGTAAAACGGTAAATAATATTCCGCCGAAAGACAGGGATATTGCGATGGTTTTTCAAAGCTATGCGCTGTATCCTCACATGACTGTTTATAAAAATATGGCATTTGCGCTTAAACTCCGCAAAGAACCTAAGGATGTTATAGATAAAAAGGTCAGGCAGGCGGCAAAAATTCTCGAACTTGAGCCGTATTTAAATCGTAAGCCAAAGGCACTTTCCGGCGGTCAAAGGCAAAGAGTCGCACTCGGCAGGGCAATGGTAAGAAATCCTTGCGCATTTTTGCTTGATGAACCGCTTTCTAATCTTGACGCAAAGCTTCGCACCCAAATGCGCTCTCAAATTGCATTGCTTCATAAAAGGCTTGAAACAACATTTATTTATGTAACCCATGACCAAACGGAAGCTATGACTATGGCAGACAGAATAGTCGTAATGAAAGACGGCGTCGTTCAACAATTTGATACTCCGTCAAATTTGTATAATCACCCTTGCAATATGTTTGTAGCAGGTTTTATAGGTACGCCTCAAATGAATTTTATCGACGCAACAATAATTACTTGTTCGGGAGAGCTTTGCGCACTTGTTGACGATATTACCGTCCCTCTTCCTTTGCGAATGCAGGAAAACGAGAATGTAAAAAAATATGTCGGCAAGTCTATTGTTTACGGTATAAGATGTGAGGATATGCATATAAATTCAAGTTATGCACTTGAAAACAAGCAAAATGAAATTACACTCAAAGCCGACTTAGCGGAAATGATGGGCAGTGAGGTCTATATCTATTCATCAATTAACGATAAAGAAATAATTGCCAAGGTCAGAAGTGATACAAATATTTCCTCAGGCGACAGCGTTAAACTTTATATCGACACGGAAAAAGTTCATTTATTCGACCCTGAAAGCGAACTTCTGATTTGTGACTAAAAAGGACTGAACTAAATGCTTAATGAAAGAGCAAGTGGCGTGTTGCTTCATATTTCATCTCTGCCGTCAAAATACGGAATAGGTTGCTTTGATAAATGCGCTTATGATTTTGTCGATTTTTTGCAAGCAGCAGGTCAAACCTATTGGCAGATTTTGCCGCTTTGCCCGACAACAATAGGCGACTCGCCTTATCAGAGTATTTCCACCTTTGCACTTAACGAGTATTTTATTGATTTAGATGCCCTGTGCCGTCTTGAATTGCTGAAAAAAGAAGAGTTTGAAGATATAGAATGGTTTAAAGATAAAAACAAGGTGGATTACTCTTTGTTATATACAAATAGGCACAGGGTGCTTTATAAAGCATTTGACAGATTTAAACGCAATATCCCAAACGATTTTAATTTGTTTTGTAAAGAAAACCTTTCTTGGCTTGGTGATTATTCGCTTTTTTGTGCTGTTAAGGATTATTTCGGCGCAGAACCTTTTTATTATTGGAATGATGATATTAAATATCGTGAAATATTTGCCGTAGAGGAATTTAAAGAGATATGTAAAGACAGAATTCTTTATTATAAAATGATTCAGTATTTTCTTTTTTCGCAGTGGCAGGCAATTAAGAAATATGCTAATAAACGAGGAATATCAATAATAGGGGATATGCCCATTTATGTCGCAAATGACAGTGCAGATGTATGGGCAAATAAGGAAATATTTAAACTTAATCCTGAATTAAAAGCAAGCGAACTTGCAGGATGTCCGCCGGACTGCTTTTCACCTGACGGTCAGCTTTGGGGTAATCCCGTATATGATTGGAAAAAACTTAAAAAGCAAAAGTATTCTTGGTGGATTGAAAGACTTAATCAAAGTTTCAAGATTTACGATATAGTTCGTATCGACCACTTTCGAGGCTTTGAATCATATTACAGTGTAAAAGCAGGCAGTAATACGGCACGCAAGGGCTTGTGGCGCAAGGGCGGCGGAAAATCATTTTTTGACGCTTTGCCTAAGGAATTTAAGAATAAGATTATCGCCGAAAATCTCGGATTTTTAACGAAAGAGGTTGATGAACTTCTTGAATATACAGGCTTTCCGGGTATGAAGGTGCTTCAGTTTTCCTTTGATTCAAGGGACGATAACGGTAAATCATTGCCTGACGATTTTGAAAAAAATAACGTTGTTTATACAGGCACTCACGACAATGATACTGTTTTGGGTTGGTGCAATACTGCCGATAAAAAAGACGTGGCTTATGCTATGCGTTATCTTGGAGCAAAGGATAAATTTGATTTAGTCGATAAAATGAACGAGTGTGCTATGAATTCAAACGCAAATACTTGTATTTTGACTATGCAGGATTTGCTTTGTTTAGGCAGCGAGGCACGTATGAACACCCCGTCAACAATGGGAGAAAATTGGAAATGGCGAGTGAGTAAAGATGATTTAACCTCATCTCTTGCAAATAAACTTTTAGATATTACTAAGAAAAGCGGAAGGTGTGTTAATGGATAATATTAAAGAAAAATTAGAACTTTTGGCTTTTGGAAAATATAATAAAAATGTTAATAATCTCACAGTCGGTGAACTTTATGACGTTCTGGGAACGCTTGTGATATCAAACGTTTCACCCGACTGGCAAAAAAGTATGAAAGAACATATTAATTCTCGACGTGCCTATTATTTCAGCGCCGAATTTCTTGTAGGGCAACCTGTTTATAAAAACTTGATGTGCCTTGATATTGAATCTCAAATCGAAGAGGCACTGTCAGGCTTTGAACGTTCGCTTAAGGAATTTGAAGCATTGCCCGACGAGCCTCTCGGTAACGGAGGTTTAGGCAGGCTTGCCGCTTGTTTTTTGGACAGCGCCGCAAATCTTAATGTGGCGCTTGACGGCTACGGTATTAAGTATCGTTTCGGACTTTTTAAGCAGGAAATTGAAAACGGTTTTCAAATTGAAAAGATATATAATTCTTTTGAATATAATGACCCTTGGTGCGTACCTTGCAAGGGTGATAAGGTTAAGGTCAGTTTTGGTGACGGTGACGTCTGGGCAGTGCCTTATGATATGCCGATTATATCTTTTAAAACTCGTAAATTTTCAACTCTGCGCCTTTGGCAGTGCGAAAGCATAAATGAATTTGATTTTGCACTGTTCAGTGAGCAAAAGTATACAAAATCACTTGAAGAAAAAAATAATGCAGAGAATATTTCAAGACTTCTATATCCAAACGATTCAACATTAGAAGGCAAAAAACTCAGATTTAAACAGCAGTATTTTTTCACAAGCGCTTCCTTGCAGGATATTATTAAGAAATATAAAAAATACCAATGTGACGAGTATAATCATTTTTCGCAATATATTACAATTCAGCTTAATGATACTCATCCTGTTGTCGCAATCCCCGAACTTATAAGACTTCTTACTCTTGACGGTTGCGATTTTGACTACGCACTTAATATCTGCCGTGATGTTTTTAATTATACAAATCATACAATTATGCCGGAAGCTCTTGAAAAATGGGATTTAAAGCTTATTGACAGCATTTGCCCTGATATTGCGAGAATTATCATCGGTATTGATAAAAGGCAGTCAGAGGAGCTTTCAAAGGGGAATTTTGATAAGCTGAATATGCAAATCATTCAAGACGGCACTGTTAATATGGCGTATCTTGCCTGCTATGTATGCAAATATATCAACGGAGTAGCCGAACTTCACACAAAGCTTTTGAAAGAAAGCGTATTACCATCATTTTTTGAAATCTATCCCGATAAATTTCAGAATAAAACAAACGGAATTACTCAACGAAGGTTTCTTCGCCTTTGCAATCCTCAATACAGTGCTCTTATTACCGAACTTTTGGGAAGTGATGAGTGGATTAACGATTTATCCCGATTAAAAGAGCTTGAAAAATTTGCTCAAAATAAAGATGTTTTAGATAGATTTATCGAAATTAAAAAAGAAAACAAAAAGAAACTTGCAAACTTTATTCGTTTAAAAGACGGCGACTCTTTTTCACCCGATTTTATTGTTGATTCCCAAATTAAAAGGCTTCACGAGTATAAACGTCAGCTTTTGAATATTCTTGTTATTCTTGAACTTTATTTTGAAATTAAGGAAAAAAGTTTAAATGATTTTACCCCGACTGTATTCATTTTCGGCGCAAAGGCGGCGCCGGGTTATGACAGGGCAAAGGGGATAATTAAGCTTATTAACGAGGTCAAAAGGCTTGTTGAAGCTGACGAATACGTAAGTCGATTTATTAAAATTATTTTTGTGAGCGATTACAGCGTTTCTTATGCAGAAAAAATAATTCCTGCTTCCGATGTGTCAGAGCAAATTTCAACGGCAGGTACGGAAGCATCAGGAACGGGCAATATGAAATTTATGCTAAACGGTGCTGTTACCCTTGGCACTTTTGATGGTGCAAATATTGAAATAGTTGAAAGAGCAGGGGAGGAAAATAATTATATATTCGGTGCAAGGGTAGAGGAAATTAATAAAATAAAAGACACCTATGAACCAAGGAAAATTTATAATTCAAATCCTAAGGTTAAAAGATGCCTTGATACTCTTGTTGACGGAACGTTCAGTGATAATAATACGGGTATCTTTAGAGAGCTATATAACTCGCTTTTAGAGGGCGCATCTTGGCATAAGGCGGATAATTATTATCTTTTACTTGATTTTGAGCCGTTTTTGAATGCTAAGCTTAGACTCAATCTTGATTATAAGGATAAATATGCCTTTGCTGAAAAATGCTTTAGAAATACCTGTGCCGCAGGGTTCTTTTCGTCTGACAGAACAATAGAGGATTATTCAAAGAATATATGGAAAATAAATAAACTGTAAAAAAAAGGGTTACTTCAAATTTGTGAAGTAACCCTTTGTAAACTCTTATTTTGTTTTAACCTTTTCGTCCTTTAATTTGTTGTGATAATCTTTTGTTTCCTTGGCAAGTGAGCCGGAAAGTGCAATCAAGCCTATAAGGTTTGGTATTGCCATAAGTCCGTTTGCAATGTCTGAAAAGCTCCAAACAACACCTAAGGTAGCCGTAGCGCCTACATAAGTTAAAAGTGAAAATACAACTCTGTAAATATAGCAGAAAATAGGCTTTTTGAAAAGGAATTCAAGCGCCTTTTCTCCGTTGTATTCCCAGCCTAAGATAGTTGAAAAGGCGAAAAGGATAATGCTGATTGTTACAAATACAGCTCCTGCTTTGCCAAGTGCCGTTTCAAATGCCGCAATAGTAAGTTCTGCACCCTCAAGCATTTTGCCGTCAGCATTTGTTGTGCCGAGTACACCGCTTGATGCAATTGCAAGACCTGTGATTGTGCAAACAATAATTGTATCAATAAATGTGCCGCACATATTTATAAAGCCCTGCTTTACGTGGTGGTCGGATGTAGCCGATGCAGCTGAAATTGCCGCACTGCCAAGACCTGCTTCGTTTGAAAAAACACCTCTTGCAATACCGTAGCGCATAGAGTTCATCATGCTTGCCGTAACTGTACCCACAAGACCGCCCGCAATTGGTTTAGCACCGAATGCCATTGAAAAGATGTTTGCAATACCGCTCGGTACATTTTTGTAATTTATGCAAACTACAAGTATTCCTGCAATAATATAAAATACTGCCATAGCAGGAACAAGCACGCTTGATACCTTTGAAATTGATTTGATACCGCCTATAACAACAGTGCCGACACATATAACGAGTATAATTCCCACAATCCATTTAGGCACATTAAATGTGGAGCTTACAGCAGTAGTGATTGAATTTCCCTGCGCAGAGTTGCCTATGCCAAATGAAGCCATAAGAGTAAATATAGCAAACATTACTGCAAGAAACGAGCCGAGTTTTTTGTTTTTAAGACCGTATTTGAGCGTATACATCGGTCCGCCGCACATTTCGCCTTTTTCATTTACTCTCCTGTATTTTCCGGCAAGCGCACATTCCGCATATTTTGTTGAAATGCCGAAAGCCGCAGAAAACCACATCCATACAAGAGCACCCGGTCCGCCGAGCACCATAGCCGTTGCAACACCCACAATGTTACCCGTGCCGACAGTAGCCGCAAGAGCCGTCATAAGTGCTGAGAACGGTGAAATGTCACCCTCGCCGTCCTTTTTTCTTGACTCCTTGCTGAAAAGCTTTTTAAGTGAAGAGCCAAGATTTCTCCAAGGCAAAAATCTGAGCCTTAATGTCAAAAATATACCTGTGCCGACAAGAAAAACAAGCATTACAGGTCCCCAAACAAAGTCGTTTACTTTGTTTACTATCTCAGTAAATTTATCCATTTAGCGCCACCCTTTTAAATAAAAATATTTTATATAATATCATATTTTTAAGCGTATATCAAGAAAAAAATCAACTGTATAAACAGTTGACCTATAATTTCTGATTATTTTTGGGGTATGGGTTTGGATTATCGGTAAGTTCTAACAGATAATCAACACTCACATTGTGAAGCTTTGCTATTTTAATAAGTGTTTCCGGTGTCATAGAATTAACTCCGTTTTCATATGCTGCATAAGTTCGGCGATTGACAAAGAGCATATCGGCAACTTGCTGCTGCGTTAGGTCCTTGTCTTCTCTTAAATTTCTTATTCTTTCGTATTTCATATAATCACCGAAGTTATTATATAATGCCATAAATTCTGCCATTGACATTTGGCAGAATTTATGGCATTATAGTTTTATAAATTAATTAAGGAGAAATACAATGGCTTGCTATTTAGTTGATTATGAAAATGTAAATCAAAAAGGGGTAAACGGAGTTTATCAATTAAAATTAACGGAAAATGACAGTATTATAATCTATTATAGTAATAGTGCAAATTCGTTAACTTTTGAGCTGCATAATGAACTTATGCGTACCAATGCAAAAATCGAATATCGCAAAATTACCAGCGAAAGCAAAAATGCGCTTGATTTTATTTTAGTTTGCGATTTGGGTAGGCTTATCACCAAAAATCCTGACGAACATTTTTATATTGTATCAAAGGACGGCGATTATGATAATGTTTTAAAATATGTAATAGGTCATTACAAATGTTCAGTTGAAAAAATAAAATCAATTTCTCAAAATATTGTACAACCTAATAATATCAAAAGTGATTTGCCGGAGAGTACCGGAAATGAACTGAACAAATTAGTTAAAAATGATGAAGTAAAAAGAGTGCAGGCAACTATTGATAAATATGTTACCAAGAGTGCGATACATAACAATCTTGTAAAAATCTTTGGTGAAAGAGGAAAAGAAATATATGAAAACATCAAACCTCTTTTGAAAAATAAAAAATAATCACCGCTTGTTTTATAGAAAAATAAAAAGCAGTCAATATACTTTTTTGTATGTTGACTGCTTTTGCTGTTAATATGCATTTTGACTACAAATTATATAGTCTTTTTGCGTTTTCGTTTGTGATATCTAAAACTTCTTGTGTGTCTATGCCCAAAAGCGAGCCGATTTTTTCAGCAATATACGGAATATAGTGCGAATCGTTGCGCTTGCCTCTCATCGGGGTAGGGGCAAGGTACGGGCAATCAGTTTCAAGCACAAGGCGCTCAATCGGTATCTCTTTTGCGACCTCAAGGCTTTTTCTTGCATTGTTAAAGGTGACAACTCCGTTTAAGCCGATATACATACCGAGTTTAATGATTTCTCTTGCCATTTCCTTTGAACCCGAAAAGCAATGAACAACTCCCTTAGGCTTTGTTTCTCTGAGAATATCAAGTGTATCGCCGTGAGCGTCCCTGTCGTGAACAATTATCGGCATATCAAGCTTTTTTGCAAGCTCAATTTGCGCTTTGAAAAACTTTTTCTGTTCCTCTTTGCTTGAATCCATCCAGTAATAATCAAGGCCTATTTCGCCGATTGCAACGCATTTGTCGTTTTTTGCAAATCTTTCAATGACTTTTAAATCATCAAGCGTTGCACCCTTTAAATTTTCGGGGTGAAAGCCTGCGGCAAAATACATATAATCATATTTTTGCGCAAGGTCAAAATTAAATTGAGTTGAATCTATGTCACATCCGCAGCTGACAACTAAAGAAACACCCTGACTTTGAAGATTATTTAATAATTCCTCTCTGTCAGGGTCAAATTTACTGTCGTCATAGTGGGAATGTGTATCAAAAATATTGTGATACATTTATATTCCTACCGTTTCTTATCTTATTTTAGTACCTGCCGGCATACCGTCAACGAAAAGCACCTTGACGTCATTTTCGCTTACATCACCTGCAAGAAGCATACCGTTGCTCATTTCGCCGCAAAGCTTTGCAGGCTTAAGGTTTGCAACAATAATAACGCTCTTGCCGATTAAATCTTCAGGCTTGTACCAAGGAGCAATACCGGAAACAATTTGCCTAAGTTCGCCCGAGCCGTCATTAACCTGTAATTTGAGAAGCTTTTTAGCTTTCTTTATCGGCTCACATTGCTCAATCTTTGCAACTCTAAGCTCAACTTTTGCAAAATCGTCAAATTGAATTTGAGCAAGACCTTCAATTTCAGGCTTAGCCGCAGCCTCTTGCTTAGCATTTTCCTTTTGCTTTTCAGCAATCTCGGCAAGCATCTTTTCAGAGTCAATTCTTGCAAAGAGTGCTTTGGCTTCTCCTACTTTAGTGCCGGGCTTAAGTGCTCCGAACTCCTTAAGTGAATCGTAATCCTTAATATCGCAGTTCATCTGCACAAAGATTTTTTCGCTCGTTTCAGGCATAAACGGCGAAAGAAGTATCGCAATATATCTGATAGCTTCAAGAAGATTGTAAAGAACCGTACCGAGTCTTGACTTTTGGCTTTCGTCCTTTGCAAGAGCCCAAGGAGCAGTTTCGTCAATATATTTGTTAGAGCGTTTTGCAAGGTTTAATACAGCCTCAACAGCATCTGCAACTCTGTAGGTTTCAAAGCATTTTTCAACCTTGGCAACTGTATCAAGAGCAAAGGTTTTAAGCTCCTCGTCCTCAACATATTTACATTCAGGCTCATAGCAAGGGCTTTGAACAACACCGTCAAAATACTTGTTTTGCATTGCGATTGTTCTGTTTACAAGATTGCCGAAAGTGTTAGCAAGGTCGCTGTTGTAGCGCTCGATAATCGTTTCATAAGTAATTGAACCGTCGTTTGCATAAGGCATTTCCGATACAAGATAATATCTTACTGCGTCAACACCGAGAAGCTTAACAAGGTCGTCTGCATAAATAACGTTGCCACGTGACTTTGACATCTTGTCCTCGCCAAATAAAAGCCAAGGATGACCGAATACCTGCTTAGGAAGCGGTTCGCCGAGAGCCATAAGCATAATAGGCCAATAAATAGTATGGAATCTCACGATATCCTTACCGATAATGTGAACGTCGGCAGGCCAATATTTTTTATAAAGTTCAGATGAGCCGTCAGGGTCGTAGCCGAGAGCAGTGATATAGTTTGAAAGTGCGTCAATCCAAACATAAATTACGTGCTTATCGTCAAAAGTTACGGGAATACCCCATTTAAAACTTGTACGGCTTACGCAAAGGTCCTGCAAGCCGGGCTTAATAAAGTTATTAAGCATTTCCTTTTTACGAGCCTCAGGATAAATGAAGTTTTCATTGCTTTCAATAAATTCCTCAAGCTGCTTTTGATATTTAGAAAGCCTTAAGAAATAAGCCTCCTCCTTAGCAGGCTTTACTTCTCTGCCGCAATCAGGGCACTTACCGTCAACAAGCTGGCTTTCAGTCCAGAATGATTCGCAAGGGGTGCAATACATACCCTCGTAATGACCTTTGTAAATATCGCCTTGGTCATATAATTTCTTGAAAATCTTTTGAACGATTTTTTCATGGTAAGGGTCGGTAGTCCTGATAAACTTGTCATAGCTTGTGTTTAAAAGGTCGCAAATTTCACGGATTTCGCCCGATACCTTGTCAACATACTCCTTAGGAGTAACGCCGGCTTTTTCTGCATATTCTTCGATTTTTTGACCATGTTCGTCAGTGCCCGTAAGCATAAAAACGTCATATCCCTGAAGCCTTTTATATCTTGCAATAGCGTCTGTCAAAACAATTTCATAGCTGTTGCCGATATGCGGCTTTCTTGAGGTATATGCAATTGCCGTAGTTATATAAAATTTTTCTTTTTCAGCCATTTTGATTTCTCCTTAAAATTTATATTAAAGAAGTGATGCGGCACCCTTATCAAGCATAAGAGTTACATCTGTATGGAATTGAAGAACCGAAGCAGGGCATTGTGGTGTAACATCGCCGTCAATAAGTTGCTTGATTGCCTTAGCCTTATTTTCTCCGATAGCAATGATAAGTATTCTCTTAGCTTGCATAATTGAGCCGATACCCATAGTTACTGCGTGAGTAGGAACCTCATCAATTGATTTGAAGAAACGGCTGTTGTCTTTAATTGTGCTTTCTTTAAGTGCTACAACATGACTCCATCTTTGGAAACTGTCAGACGGCTCATTAAATGCAATGTGACCGTTTGAACCGATACCTAAAAGCTGAATATCAATTCCGCCGGCTTTTTTGATTTTTTCTTCATAAGCTTTGCATTCATCTTCGGGATCTTCAGCATTGCCATTGAGGAAATTAATGTTTTCCTCGGGAATGTTAATGTGATTGAAAAGATTATCATGCATAAAGCGATGATATGAATTTATATCGTTTACGTCAAGCTTGCAATATTCGTCAAGGTTAAAAGTTGTTACCTTACTGAAATCAACTGCACCCTGCTCATAAAGTTTAATCATATGACCGTAAGGCTTAAGCGGCGTTGAGCCTGTAGCAAGACCAAGTACGCTGTCAGGCTTTGCAAGAACCTGTCCGCACATATAGTTACCTGCCGCAATACCGATTTGCTCTTCATTATCATACACAAGTACGTTCATATTTGTTTTTCCTCCGTTTTATAAATCATTATCTAATATATTATAAACTAATTAATTTGTGTGTCAATGTTATTTTTCTTTTTATCAACTTTTTTTATAATAATGTAAATAATATAAAAAGCTAAAGCACCTACTAAAGCACCGACTGTATCAATTGCCCAATCTCTTATTTCACACGAACGCCCGTCAACAAAAATTTGATGAAATTCATCGCTTATTGCATAGAAAGAGGTGAGAGCGCAGGAATAAAGCGGAATAAAGCGCTTACTCGATTGATATATTGCATTGCTTGCCAAAAAGCACAGACCAACGTATTCTGAAAAATGAGCAAGCTTTCTTACGATAACATCAGTCACGCTGTTTTTTCCGAAATGATTTATTATCCATTTTACAATAACACTGCTTTGTCCCGCCGATTCGTCAGCCGTTTTCGAGGAAAGCCAAAATATTATTGCCATACAAATAAAAACAAGTGCCCAACTTATAATTATTGCTGTTAAATTATTTTTCTTCTCTTGTCGCATTTACAAAGCTTACCCTTCCGCTGCCTGGGTGGAACTGAACATTTTTAACTCCGCTTGCCTGAGCATAATATGATGATTCAAATAGCACAGGCTTAATGCTGTAATCTGCTAAAATTGCCGTTTCACATTTTTGGGTATTAACGGCGAGTTCTGCGGCAGTTGCGTTTTGCGCTTTTTTTAGTGCAGATATTGCGGCAGGTACGGTTCCTATATAATTGCCGTTAATGATTGTACTTAAAAAATCAAGCGGACTTTGATTAGTAGCCGTGAATTTATAAAGCGCAATGTCATAATCACCTTTTGACAATGCATTTTGATAATCGCTTTCACTTAATATATTTACCTTTAATGAAAAGCTGATTTTATGTTCATCATCATTGCCGTAAGCTGAAATTGAGCCAACGCCTGCCTGAATACCCTGAACAAGTTCTTTAACTGTATCTTTGTATTCCTCGGTCGCAATAACGTTAAAGCTTGCTTGCGATGCGCCAAGTTCGTTTAATCCCTCTTTCCAAAGCTGCTGCGCTTTGGATATGTTTTGCTTATAAACGGTTGTGCCGATTGCCTTATTTGCCTCGTCTGTTCCTATTTTGCAGCTCGGCGGTGTAAAACTTGTTGCACGGCTTAAATAGTCATATTTCTTTGTGTCTATATCCGAAATACTTAAGCAAACCGCTTGCCTTAATTTGTCATTTGAAAAGATAGTGTTGTTCTTGTTTAATACCATTGCAAGCGTTGCGTCGGTGTAGCTTATTGCAGTTATGTCGCTGTCCTTTAGCTTATCATATTCCTGACCAGTTATATAAGCTGCGTCGTAATATCCTGATTTAAGATTTTTAGCTGTATCTTCGGTTTTGTCTGTTATTTTTAATGTAATATCAGTTACAGCTGATTTGAAGTCGCCTACGTATTGCTTGTTATTTTTTAAAATGTATGATGCTTCAAGAATGTTGCTGACATAGAACTGACCGTTGAATATTGTATAATCAAGACCTAAGCCGTATCTGCCCTTTGTTGCGTTGAAATAATCTTTGTTGCAGGGCATTGCAACGGCTGTTGCAAGAACATTTAAAAATCCGTCGTCTGCAGATTTAAGATTAATTTCAAGTGTGTAATCGTCAAGTGCCTTCACGCCTAATTTATTTGAACTTAATTTGCCTGAATGTATTTTAGATGCATTCACGATATTTGAAATTGATGAGAAAAGGGGAGCGTCGGTATTTTTCTCACACGCTCTTTGGAGTGCAAATACAAAGTCATTAGCGGTTATATCAGGATTAAAGCTTTCGCCCATAAGCTCCTGCACTTTTGTAAGTTCTTTATTGTCAGAACTTTGCGACGTGCTTTTTACGTTCCATTTTGCCCCTTGCCTTAAATGAAATGTGTATGTTTTTCCGCCATTGCTTATTTCCCAAGTTTTTGCAACGCCTGCCTGTACTTTGCCGTTGTCATTTACTCTTACAAGTCCTTCAAAGCAATTTTCAACAAGCAAAAATTCATCGGCTGTTTTTGCAATTTGCGGGTCGAAACTTTTAATGTCACCGGAAAAAGGATATATAAAGTCGATTTTATCGTTATTTGATGAGCAACCGGCAAATATTGTAATTGTCAATATAAGACATAAAGCCGTGCAAAATATTTTTTTGATAGTATTTTTCAATTTTGTCACCTGAAAGCTAAATAGTAATGTAATAAATATTTTATAATCTATTTGCAATTATATCAAAGTGTATCTCGTAAATCAATCTAAAAATACTTAAATTAAGTTAATTTTTCGGCACAAATGTGATACACGCGGAGCAGTGTATTAAAAACTTTTTAAGATGCACAAAGTTTTATTAAAAAAAGTGTTGACATATTGTTTTACTTAGTTTATATTATTAAGCATCTTAAAATGGCTTTTTATTGCAAATTATAAATTCTATATTTTTAATTATTGCGTAATATATGTAACGGAAAATTTTGATTTTCAGGTCATAACGCAATAAGCAATTTGCCGTTTACGAATATAAACAATTTATGAAAATAAAACGATCGGAGTGACTCTAATGGTAAATGTTAAGGATGTCCAGCTCGGCACAACAACGAGAAAGAGTTTTGCAAAAATCAATGAGGTTATGAAAATGCCTAACCTTATCGAAGTGCAGAAGAGTTCTTACCGTTGGTTTCTTGAAGAGGGTCTCAAAGAGGTATTTAAGGACATCGGTGAAATCAGCGATTACACCGGCAACCTTGTACTTGACTTTGTCGACTTTTCAATTGACGACGAACCTAAGTATTCAATTGCACAGTGTAAGGCTCGTGACACCACTTATGCCCGTCCTTTAAAGGTTAGGGCAAGACTTGTTAACAAAGAAACAGGCGAAATTAAAGAAAACACTATTTTTATGGGCGACTTGCCTTGGATGACAGATGCAGGTACATTTGTTATCAACGGTGCTGAAAGATGTATTGTGTCTCAGCTTGTTCGTTCTCCGGGTGTTTATTACAATATGGACCACGATAAGACAGGTAAGGAACTTTTTACCAACACTGTTATTCCTAACCGTGGTGCTTGGCTTGAGTATGAAACCGACGCCAATGACCTTTTCTATGTTCGTATTGATAAAAACAGAAAAATTTATATCACAACTTTCCTTCGTGCTTTAGGTCTCGGTACTGATTCTGAAATCGTTGATTTCTTTGGTGAAGATGAAAAGATTCTTGCCACAATCGATAAGGATACTACTAAGAACACCGAGGAGGCTCTTCTTGAAGTTTATAAAAAACTTCGTCCGGGTGAGCCGCCAACCCTTGAAACAGCACAGGCTCATCTTGACGGTTTGTTCTTTGATGCTCACCGTTATGACCTTTCAAGAGTCGGCAGATATAAATATAATAAAAAGCTTTCGTTAAGTGATAGACTTAAGGACAGAGTTCTTACTCAGCCTATCATCTCACCACAGGGTGAATTTCTTGCAGATGCAGGCGAGAAAATCAGCGAAGAAAGAGCTGTTGAAATTGAAAATGCAGGCGTTATGGTTGCATTTGTAGATGCAGACGGCAAGGAAGTAAAAATCGTATCTAACGGTATGGTTGATATATACAAATACGTTGATTTCGACTGCAAAGAGCTTGGTATTCACGAAATGGTATCGTATAGAGTCCTTTCCGAAATTCTTGAAAAGTGCGGCGACGACGTTGATGCTCTTAAGGAAGAAATTGAAAGAAGAGCAGACGACCTTGTTCCAAAGCATATTACAACAGATGATATTTTTGCAAGCGTGTCTTATCTTATTAACCTTGCAAACGGCGTAGGTGCTACCGACGATATCGACCACCTTGGTAACCGTAGAATCAGAGCTGTCGGCGAACTTCTTCAAAATCAGTTCAGAATCGGTTTTACAAGAATGGAAAGAGTTATTCGTGAGCGTATGACTCTTCAGGCTCAGGATGACGACGGTGCTATCACACCTCAGGCTCTTATCAATATTCGTCCTGTAGTTGCTGCAATTAAAGAGTTCTTCGGTTCATCTCCTCTTTCTCAGTTTATGGACCAGAACAATCCTCTTGCAGAACTTACTCATAAGAGAAGACTTTCAGCTCTCGGTCCCGGCGGTCTTTCAAGAGACCGTGCAGGTTTCGAAGTTCGTGACGTACACTATACCCACTACGGCCGTATGTGTCCTATAGAGACACCTGAAGGTCCTAACATCGGTCTTATCTCTTATCTTGCTTGTTACAGCCGTCTTAATGAATATGGCTTTATCGAAGCTCCATATCGCAAGGTTGATAAGGAAACAGGCGTTGTAACCGACGAGGTTGTTTATATGACTGCCGATGTTGAGGATAATTACGTTGTTGCTCAGGCTAACGAACCTCTTGATGAAAACGGCAGATTTACAAACGCAAGAGTTACTTGTCGTTGCCGTGATGAGTTCCTTACTCTTCCTCCTGAAAGAGTAGATTATATGGACGTATCACCTAAGATGGTAGTTTCAGTTGCTACAGCAATGATTCCTTTCCTTGAAAACGATGACGCCAACCGTGCACTTATGGGTGCTAACATGCAGCGTCAGGCTGTACCTCTTCTTAAGACAGTTGCTCCTGTTGTAGGAACGGGTATGGAATATAAAGCAGCTTACGACTCCGGTGTAGTTGTTATTGCTAAGCGTGGCGGTACTGTTACTGCAGTTGATGCCGACACTATTGAAATTACAGTTAAGCCGGGTGAAGTTGACAAGTATGAGCTTGTTAAGTTCCAAGGTTCTAACCAGGGAACATGCATTAATCAGCGTCCTATCGTTTCTCTTCACCAAAAAGTTGAGGACGGACAGGTTATTGCAGACGGTCCGGCAACCTGCAATGGTGAAATTTCACTTGGTAAGAATGCCCTTATCGGCTTTATGACATGGGAAGGTTATAACTATGAGGATGCTGTTCTTATTAATGAAAAGATTGTAAGAGACGACGTTTATACCTCAATCCACGTTGTTGAGCATGAGGTAGAGGCTCGTGATACAAAACTCGGTCCTGAAGAAATAACAAGAGATATTCCTAACGTTGGTGAAGATGCTCTTCGTGACCTTGACGAAGACGGTATTATCCGTATCGGTGCCGAGGTTCATTCAGGCGATATTCTTGTCGGCAAAGTTACACCTAAGGGTGAAACAGAGCTTACAGCCGAGGAAAGACTTTTGAGAGCTATCTTTGGCGAAAAGGCAAGAGAGGTTAGAGATACATCAATGCGTATCCCTCACGGCGAATACGGTATTGTTGTTGACGTTAAAGTATTTACCCGTGCTAACAGCGATGAGCTTTCACCGGGTGTAAATAAAGTAGTTAGAGTATATATTGCTCAAAAGCGTAAAATTCAAGTCGGCGATAAGATGGCAGGTCGTCACGGTAACAAAGGTGTTGTTTCAAGAATTTTACCTCAGGAGGATATGCCATTCCTTCCTGACGGCAGACCTCTTGATATTGTTCTTAACCCTCTCGGCGTACCTTCACGTATGAATATCGGTCAGGTACTTGAGGTTCATCTCGGCTATGCAGCTATGGCTCTTGGCTGGAAGATGATGACTCCTGTATTCGACGGCGCTCACGAGGAAGATATTCGTGAATGCCTTAAGGAAGCCGATATCGGTTACTATATCGATGAAAACGGCAAGAAGGTATATGACGGTAAGACAGAACTTATCGACGGCCGTACAGGTGAAAAGTTTGATAACCGTATCACAGTAGGTTATATGTATTATCTTAAACTCCATCACCTTGTTGATGATAAGATTCACGCTCGTTCAACAGGTCCTTACAGCCTTGTAACTCAGCAACCGCTTGGTGGTAAAGCTCAGTTCGGCGGTCAGCGTTTCGGTGAAATGGAAGTTTGGGCACTTGAAGCTTACGGCGCAGCTTATACTCTTCAAGAAATTATTACAATTAAGTCCGATGACGTTGTCGGCCGTGTTCGTACTTACGAGTCAATCGTAAAAGGCGAGAATATTCCTGCGGCAGGCACACCTGAGTCATTCAAGGTTCTCTTCAAAGAACTTCAGGCACTCGGTCTTGACACTAAGGTTCTCGATAAGGACGGTAATGAGGTTGAGCTTAAGCAAGACCTTGATGACGGTTCAGGTATTCAGCCAATCGATGAACAAGCATTTACAACAGTAAATGACTTTGAGGGTCAGGAAGGCTTTGGAGTAGAAAATGCTGAGGGCGAACAGGAAGCAGGTCAGTCAGATGGCTTTGATGATTTGTTTGCAGATGACGAAAGCGAATCAGATGATGATTACGGTTTCGACTTCGGCGACGATTCTTCAGACGATGAATAATTCTGATAAGACTTCCGCAACTAACTAATATAAAGGAGTGCTTCCATATGGATAATTATGAAAACGAATTCAGTTCAATAAAAATCGGCCTTGCTTCACCGGAGCAGATTCGTGAATGGTCTTACGGCGAAGTAACAAAGCCTGAAACAATAAACTACAGAACTCTTAAACCTGAACGTGACGGTCTTTTCTGCGAAAGAATTTTCGGACCTATGAAGGATTGGGAATGTCATTGCGGTAAATATAAGAGAGTTCGTTATAAGGGAAAAGTCTGTGAGCGCTGCGGTGTTGAAATTACACGTTCAAAAGTAAGACGTGAACGTATGGGTCATATCGAGCTTGCAGCTCCTGTTTCTCATATTTGGTATTTTAAGGGTATTCCGAGCCGCCTCGGTCTTGTACTTGATATCAGCCCGAGATACCTTGAAAAGGTGCTTTATTTTGCACTTTACATTGTTACCGATCCCGGTGACACCCCACTTGAAAAAATGCAGATTCTTAATGAAAAAGAATATGCTGAAATGAGAGAAAGATACGAGGACGACTTTAAGGCAGGTATGGGCGCCGAGGCTGTTAAAGAGCTTCTTCAGGGAATTGATGTTGCTCAGCTTCGTGATGAACTTACTGCAGAACTTGAGGGTGCTACAGGTCAAAAGAGAGTAAGACTTCTTAAAAGGCTTGATGTTGTTGATGCTTTCTACCACAGCGGCAATAAGCTTGAATGGATGATTCTTGACGCTATTCCTGTAATTCCTCCTGATATCCGTCCTATGGTTCAGCTTGACGGCGGCAGATTTGCTACTTCTGACCTTAACGACCTTTACAGAAGAGTTATTAACAGAAACAATCGTCTTAAAAGACTTCTTGAGCTTGGCGCTCCTGAAATCATCGTAAGAAACGAGAAGAGAATGCTTCAGGAATCTGTTGATGCTCTTATTGATAACGGTCGTCGTGGCCGTCCTGTTACAGGTCCTAATAACAGACCTCTTAAGTCACTTTCCGATATGCTTAAGGGTAAGCAGGGACGTTTCCGTCAAAACCTTCTCGGTAAGCGTGTTGACTATTCCGGTCGTTCGGTTATCGTTGTAGGTCCTGAACTCAAGATGCACCAGTGCGGTCTTCCTAAAGAAATGGCTATTGAACTTTTCAAGCCTTTCGTTATGAAAAGACTTGTTGAAACCGGTGTCGCATCTAATATTAAGTCAGCAAGAAAAATGGTTGAAAGAGCCAATAATCCTGCTGTTTGGGATAGCCTTGAGGTTGTAATCAAGGATCACCCTGTTATGTTAAACCGTGCCCCCACACTTCACAGACTTGGTATTCAGGCATTTGAACCTGTACTTGTTGAGGGTAGAGCAATTAAGCTTCATCCGCTTGCTTGTACCGCATTCAACGCCGACTTCGACGGTGACCAAATGGCTGTTCACGTACCTCTTTCTGCTGAAGCTCAGGCTGAGGCAAGAATGTTGATGCTTGCTGCTAATAACCTTCTTAAGCCGTCAGACGGTAAGCCTGTTACTGTTCCTACTCAGGATATGGTTATCGGTTCATACTATCTTACAATGATTAAAGAAGGTGAGCCGGGTCAACCTAAATTCTATAAGGACGAGGCAAGAACTCAGGAAGTTGATTTTGCAGACGTTAAAGCTGATATTAATAAAGATTTTGAAGATTCACGTGATTATATTTCTAATCCGGATATTCTTTGTGAGATTTCAGAGGAAGAACTTGCTCAAAAGTATGGCTACTACCGTTCCTATAAGCTTTACAGAGATAAAGATGAGGCAATGATGGCATATCAGGAGGGCTCTCTCGGTATGCATTCACCTGCAAAGATTCGTGTTACTCGTGAGGTTGACGGTGTAACTAAGAGCGCTGTTATAATTACAACAATCGGCAGAATCATTTTCAATAATCCGGTTCCTCAGGATCTCGGCTTTGTTGACAGAACTGACCCTGCACACGAATTTGACCTTGAGGTTTCATTTGTAGTTAAGAAAAAGCAGCTCGGTCAAATTGCAGAAAGATGTATCAATGTTCACGGCGTTTCTATTGCTTCTCATGTTCTTGATTCTATCAAGGCACAGGGCTATAAGTATTCAACTGTTTCAGGTACTACCGTTGCTGTTTGCGACGCACTTATCCCTGAAAAGAAGAAGGAATACCTTGCAGAAGCAGAAAAGAAAGTTGATGAAATCACATATAACTATAACTACGGCTTTATTACTAACGAGGAGCGTTCCGCAGCAGTAATCAAAGCATGGGAAGATTGTACTAATAAGGTTTCTAATGAGCTTACAAGTAACTTTGACGGTGCTCATAACCCAATTCACATGATGGTAGACTCAGGTGCTCGTGGTAGTACTTCACAGCTTCGTCAGCTTGCAGGTATGAGAGGTCTTATTGCAAATACTGCAGGTAAGACAATCGAGGTTCCTATTCGTGCTAACTATCGTGAAGGTCTTAATATTCTTGAATATTTCATTTCTTCTCGTGGTGCTCGTAAAGGTCTTGCTGATACAGCTCTTCGTACTGCTGACTCAGGTTATCTTACAAGACGTCTTGTTGACGTATCTCAGGACGTTATCATTCGTGACGACGACTGCGGATGTCACGACGGTATCGTAGTAAGCAAAATTATGGACGGTAACCGTGTTCTTGAACCGCTTGAGGAAAGACTTACAGGCAGATTTGTTGTTGACTCTGTAGTTGACCCTAAGACCGGTGAAGTTCTTATGGAAGCTGACAGAATGATGACTTCTGATGATGCTAAGCGTATTGTTGACGCAGGTATTGAGTCGGTAAAGATTCGTTCACTTATTACTTGTAAATCACGTCACGGTGTTTGCCGTAAGTGTTATGGTGCAAACCTTGCATTTAATGAACCTGTTCAGGTTGGTGAGGCAGTCGGTATCATTGCCGCTCAGTCAATCGGTGAGCCTGGTACTCAGCTTACAATGAGAACATTCCATACCGGTGGTGTAGCCGGCGGTGCAGATATCACACAGGGTCTTCCTCGTGTTGAGGAACTCTTTGAGGCAAGAAAGCCAAAGCAGCTTGCTATTCTTTCTGAAATCGAAGGTGATGTTCGTTTTGAGGAAATCAAGAAGAGCCGTCACGTTATCGTTTATAATAAAGATACTGCTGAGGAGAAGAAGTATCTTATTCCTTACGGTGCAAGACTTTGCGAAAATATCGTAGAGGGTGCTCATATTACTAAGGGTACTGAGCTTACTCTCGGTGCTGTTAATCCGCACGATGTTCTTGCAATTCTCGGTGAAGAGGCTGTTTATAACTACCTTATTAAGGAAGTTCAGTTTGCATATCGTACGCAGGGTGTTGATATCAACGATAAGCATATCGAGGTTATTGTTCGTCAAATGCTTAAGAAATGTACTGTTGACGAAGCAGGTGACACCGATCTTGTTGCAGGCACAATGGTTGATGTTTCGGCTGTTGACGAAGCAAACGACAAGATTGATGCAAGAATTAAAGCAGGTGAGGAAAATCTTAAGAAAGCAACGTATATTCCTATTCTTATGGGTATTACAAAGGCTTCTCTTGCTACAGATTCATTCCTTTCAGCCGCTTCCTTCCAGGAAACAACAAGAGTTCTTACCGATGCCGCTATCAGAGGCAAGAGCGACCCGCTTATCGGTCTTAAGGAAAATGTTATTATCGGTAAACTTGTTCCTGCCGGTACAGGTATGGATGTATTCCGTAAGGTTGATGTTGTTCCGAGTTATTTTGCCGCTGAAAACAGCGATGAAATTTTAAATCTTGAACAATTACAAGAACTCTTGACAAACACTATGCAGTAGTGGTATAATGCTAAATCGTGTGAGATAAGTTTGTATATAATCAACAAATTTTTATGCAACTTTTTAGCAAATAATACAAAATTTCGGGGTAAGCTTTGGCTTGCCCCGAGGTGTGCGTTTAATTGATATGCCGATTTTTCGGCGTATGACTTATACGCACACAGCGTATAAAATAATTTTTGAAAGGAGATAAACTATTGCCTACCTTTAATCAGCTCGTAAGAACAGGTCGTAAGACTATCGAAAAGAAGTCAAAGACACCTGCACTTTTAAAGGGCTTAAACACTAAGAAAAATGTTGTTACAGATAACAACTCACCTCAAAAGCGTGGCGTTTGTACTGCAGTAAAGACTGCTACACCTAAGAAGCCTAACTCAGCTCTTCGTAAGATTGCCAGAGTTCGTCTTACTAACGGTATTGAAGTATCTGCATACATTCCTGGCGTTGGTCATAACCTTCAGGAACACTCTGTAGTTATGATTCGTGGCGGCCGTGTTAAGGACCTTCCCGGTGTACGTTACCATATTATTCGTGGTACACTTGATACACAGGGTGTAAACGGCAGAATGCAGAGCCGTTCTAAGTACGGTGCAAAGAAGCCAAAGGCTGCTAAGAAATAAGCCTTATTTTAATGGATAACAATAGTTTATATACCTATATATAATTACAGCGTATATGACCTTTTGTTGACTCCACGGAAAAACCGAGTACCTATGAACTCATTAAAAATTATGAAGGAGGGAAGCGAAGATGCCAAGAAGAGGCCAAATCGCTAAGCGTGATGTATTACCTGATCCGCTTTACAATTCAAAGCTTGTAACCAGACTTATCAACAGCATCATGCTTGATGGAAAGAAGGGCGTCGCTCAGAAAATCGTTTACGACGCATTCGACATCATTAAGGAAAAAACAGGCAACGACCCATTAGAGACTTTTGAAGCTGCAATGGAAAACGTAATGCCTGTACTCGAGGTAAAGGCTCGCCGTGTCGGCGGTGCTACTTACCAGGTTCCTCTTGAGGTTCGTCCTGAAAGAAGACAGACTTTAGGTCTTCGTTGGATTACTCTTTACGCTCGTCAGCGTTCAGAGAGAACTATGAGAGAACGTCTTGCTGCTGAAATTATGGACGCTGTCAATAAGACAGGCGGCGCAGTTAAGAAGTGCGACGATACACACAAGATGGCAGAAGCAAACAAAGCATTTGCTCATTTCAGATATTAATAGGAGGGTATTATGTCAAGACAAGTATCTCTTGAGATGACAAGAAATATTGGCATTATGGCTCATATTGATGCAGGTAAAACTACAACCACCGAGCGTATTCTGTATTATACAGGTGTAAACCACAAGATTGGTGAAACACACGAAGGTGCTGCAACAATGGACTGGATGGAGCAGGAGCAGGAGCGTGGTATCACAATCACATCTGCTGCAACTACTTGTTTCTGGAAAAAGCATAGAATCAATATTATCGATACACCGGGTCACGTTGACTTCACAGTTGAGGTTCAGCGTTCACTTCGTGTACTTGACGGTTCAGTTACTGTTCTTTGTGCAAAGGGCGGTGTTGAGCCACAGTCTGAAACCGTATGGCGCCAGGCTGATGAATATAAAGTACCTCGTATGATATTCGTTAATAAGATGGATATTATGGGTGCTGACTTCTACAGAGCTCTTAATATGGTTAAAGACCGTTTTAAATGTAATGCTCTTCCTATCCAGCTTCCAATCGGAAGTGAGGATACCTTTGAGGGTATTATTGACCTTGTAGAAAACCATGCCGTTATCTATATCGATCCTGATAAAGAAAAGGGTATGAAATTTGAAATCAGAGAAATCCCTGATGATATGAAGGAACTCGCTGCAAAGTACAGAACAGAGCTTGTAGAGCATGTTGCTGAGATGGATGAGGACCTTATGGAAAAATACTTTGAAGAAGGCGAAGACGCTATTACTGTCGACGAAATCAAGAAGGTTATCCGTAAGTCTACTATCGCTAACTCAATGGTTCCTGTTTGCTGCGGTACAGCTTATCGTAATATGGGTGTTCAGCCACTCCTTGATGCAATTGTTGACTATATGCCGGCTCCTACCGACGTTGACTCAATCAAGGGTGTAAATCCTGATACAGAAGAGGAAGAATTCCGTCATTCATCTGATGACGAGCCGTTCTCAGCTCTTGCATTCAAGATTGCTACTGACCCGTTCGTTGGTAAGATTTGTTTCTTCCGTGTATATTCAGGTCAGATTGCTGCCGGTACTCCTTGCCTTAACTCTGTTAAGGACCAAAAGGAAAGAATGGGCAGAATCCTTCTTATGCACGCTAACCACAGAGAAGATATTCCTGTAGCTTATTCAGGTGATATCGCTGCTGCAGTAGGTTTGAAGAATACTACAACAGGTGATACTCTTTGTGACGAAAATCATCCAATCGTTCTTGAATCAATGAATTTCCCTGACCCTGTTATCCGTGTTGCTATTGAGCCAAAGACTAAAGCAGGTCAGGAAAAGATGGGTATTGCTCTTGCAAAGCTTGCAGAAGAAGACCCAACATTTAAAGCATATACAGACGAAGAAACAGGACAAACTATTATCGCAGGTATGGGTGAACTTCACCTTGAGATTATCGTTGACCGTCTTCTTCGTGAATTTAAGGTTGAGGCTAACGTTGGTGCTCCTCAGGTTGCTTACAAGGAAACAATCCAGCAGGAAAGCGCTTCAGACCTTAAGTATAAGAGACAGTCAGGTGGTTCAGGTCAGTACGGTCACGTTAAGATTCGTATTATGCCTAACCTTGATGAAAACGGCATCGGTAAGGGTTACGAATTTGTAAACCAAATCGTCGGCGGTGCTATTCCTAAGGAATATATCCCTGCTGTTGACGCCGGTATTCAGGGTGCTATGAAGAGTGGTATCCTTGCAGGCTACAATGTAGTTGACGTTAGAGTTGAACTTTATGACGGTTCTTATCACGAAGTCGACTCATCAGAAATGGCATTTAAGATTGCCGGTTCTATGGCATTCAAGGATGCTGCTAAGAAGGCTAACCCAATCATCCTCGAACCAATGATGAAGGTTACAGTTATCGTTCCTGAAGAATATATGGGCGATGTTATCGGCGACCTTAACTCTCGTCGTGGACAGATTCAGGGTATGGAAGACAGAGCAGGTGCTAAGCAGATTAATGCAAGAGTTCCGCTTTCAGAAATGTTTGGCTACGTTAATGACCTTCGTTCAAAGACTCAGGGTCGTGGTCAGTACACAATGGAGCCGGACGGTTACGAGCCTGTTCCTAAGTCAATTAGTGAGTCTATCATTAGCGAAAGAGCTAAGAAAGACTAATTAGTTGCATATAATTTTATAAAAAACTCTTGATATTTCTATTCTTATTTGATAGAATATCTTTGACAATTTTTCTATTGTAAATTTTAAGGAGGAAAATTCCAATGGCAAAAGAACATTTTAATCGTACCAAGCCACATGTAAACATTGGTACAATCGGTCACGTTGACCATGGTAAGACTACTCTTACTGCTGCTATCACAAAGTATCTTGCAAACAAGGGCTATGCAAAGTTTGAGGACTATGCAGATATCGATAAGGCTCCTGAAGAAAGAGAACGTGGTATCACAATCAACACAGCTCACGTTGAGTATGAAACTGACAAGCGTCACTATGCTCACGTTGACTGCCCGGGCCATGCTGACTATATCAAGAACATGATCACAGGTGCTGCTCAGATGGATGGTGCTATCCTTGTTATCGCTGCAACTGATGGTCCTATGGCTCAGACTAAAGAACACCTTCTCCTTGCTCGTCAGGTAGGCGTTCCAGCAATCATCGTATTCCTTAACAAGACTGACCAAGTTGATGACCCAGAACTCCTTGAACTCGTAGAGATGGAAGTTCGTGAAACACTCGCTGAGTATGAATTCGATGACGAGTGCCCAATCATCAAGGGTTCAGCTCTTAAGGCTCTTGAGGCTTCATCAAATGACGATCCTGCTTGCGATTGCATTAAGGAACTCATGGATGCAGTTGATGAGTATATCCCAACTCCTGACCGTAAGTCAGACCTTCCTTTCCTTATGCCTGTTGAGGACGTATTCACAATCACAGGTCGTGGTACAGTTGCTACAGGTAGAGTAGAGAGAGGTAAGCTTAACACTAACGATACAGTTGAAATGGTTGGTCTTCGTGACGAAATCCGTTCAACAGTTTGCACAGGTATCGAAATGTTCAGAAAGATTCTTGACTATGCTGAGGCTGGTGACAACATCGGTTGTCTTCTTCGTGGTGTTCAGAGATCTGATATCGAGAGAGGCGAGGTTCTTGCAGCTCCTGGTTCAATCCATCCACACACAAAGTTCTCAGGTCAGGTTTACGTTCTTTCTAAGGACGAAGGTGGTCGTCATACTCCTTTCTTCAACAACTATCGTCCACAGTTCTATTTCAGAACAACTGACGTAACTGGTGTTATCACTCTTCCTGAAGGAACAGAGATGTGTATGCCTGGCGATAACGTTGTAATGAACGTTGAGCTCATCACTCCTATCGCTATTGAAGAAGGTCTTCGTTTTGCTATCCGTGAAGGTGGTAGAACAGTAGGTTCAGGCGTTGTTACAGCTATCAACGAGTAATCTATATTTTACTTTCTAAATTTAAAAGGTTGCCGCTTTTTGCGGCAACCTTTTTTCTTTCGTCTATTGAAATTTGTTATATATTAGAGTAAAATATAAATATATAATAGATTAAAATTAAGTTAGGTGAATTATGAAAAAAATTAGTTCAATATTAGTAGCTGTTTTGTTTGTGCTTGTTAGCCTTTTGTCTTTTTCTTCCAATGCCTTGGCAAATACAATGAAAACGTCAATCGGCATAAATTTAGGGCAAACTGTTAATGAAAAAGTTGATAGCAGTTCATCTCAAACAAAATATTTATGGCTAAAATTTGATTGCCTTTCATCAAATTATTATGATTTTACCGTGTTGGGTGTAGAATTACCGTTAAGCGACGTCTTTCTAACAGTTTATGACTCGGAAAATAATGTTATTAATTCTAATGTAAATACAGAAAATGAATATTCTTTTGTGTCTACAACTTATTTAGAAGCCGGAAAACCGTACTATTTTAGACTTGAATGTTTAAAAGGAACATATTCCTTTTCTGCTTCGTTAAATATTCATAATCATTGCTATACAAACTTTTTCGTTAAAGCTGTTGCAGACGATGATAAAGAAAATAGATTGGACGGCTTTTCAAAGCTTTTGTGTAACTCTTGCGGCAATGAATATATTGTTCAAAATATTTATGCGCCTTCTACCGTTAAGCTTTCGTCGACTAAAATTACTTTTAATCCTTACGGTTCATATCCGAGTGTAACTGTTTATGACAGTGTAGGTAATTTGATTTCACCGAGTGAATATATTGTCACGTATGATGATAACTTCAAGACGGGAAAAGCATGGGTGTATGTTGATTTTGTCGGAAATAATTACAAGGGCGAACTTACTTCAAGTTTTATGATTATTCCTGCCAAACCGACTCCTGCTTCTCTTAAATCCAAAAAGTCAAAGCAGATTACTTATTCTTGGAACAAGGATTCTAACGCTTCAGGTTATCAAATTCAATACAGCACATCATCTTCTTTTTCTAAGAAAAAAACGAAGTCTTATATAATTTCTAAAAATTCAACTAAGTCAAAAACTTTCTCATCTCTTAAAAAGAAGCAAAAGTATTATGTAAGAATGCGTTCCTATAAAACTATTGACGGCAAACGTCAGTTTTCCTCTTGGTCCAAAAAGATGAGCGTTAAAACAAAATAATCATTTAAGAGCAAGTTACTGTTACTTGCTCTTTTTTGTTTGAATTTTTTTTCAAATATGATATAATATGCATATGTTTAATTATGAAAGATTGTCAGATGACATAAAAATAGCAGTTTCTTCTGACCATACGTTTGGTACTGATGCAGTTATTCTTTCCGATTTCGCAAAAATAAAACCGAGAGATAAGGCTCTCGATATGGGAACAGGCTGTGGAATTATTCCTCTTTTATGGCTCAGAAATGAAAAAATAAATGACGTTTCTTGCCTTGATATTCAAAAAAATGCTTATGAGCAGGTTTGCCATTCAATAGAAATTAATCATCTTGAAGATAGGCTTAAGCCTTTTAATTGTGACTTGAGAAAGATTAATGAATTTTTTGAGGCGGAGAAGTTTTCTCTTGTTACTATGAATCCGCCATATAAACCTGTCGGCACTGGTATTGAATCCATTGGAGAGAGTGCACGTATTGCAAGGCACGAGGTTTGCTGTAATATTGAAGATGCGTGTAAGGCGGCAAATTATTTGCTTAAATACGGAGGCAGATTTTGTATGTGCCATCGTCCGGAAAGGCTGGTTGACACATTAGAACTTATGCGCAAATATAAACTTGAGCCTAAAAGACTTCGTTTTGTTCAGGATAAGAACGCAGAGCAGCCTTTTCTCTTTCTTGTTCAGGGGCAAAAGGGGGCTAAGCCTTTTTTAAGGGTAGAGCCGCAATTAATAATTAAAAAGGAAAACGGTAAATTTACACCCGAAATGCTTGATATTTACGGGTCATATGCCGACGGATATGATAAATGAGCGGAATATTATATGTTGTGGGTACTCCTATCGGAAATTTAAGCGATTTTTCACCGAGAGCAATAGATACTCTTGAAAGCGTTGATTTTATAGCAGCAGAGGACACGAGAGTCACTTTAAAGCTTCTTAATCATTTTGATATAAAAAAAGAAATGGTTTCCTATTTTGAGCATAATAAAAGGCAAAGAGGGGAGATTATCTGCCAAAGAATACTTGCAGGTGAAAGCTGTGCAATTGTTACCGATGCAGGTATGCCGGCTATTTCCGACCCCGGTGAGGACTTGGTGGCTCTTTGCCATGAACTTGGTATTGTGGTGCAGTCTGTTCCGGGACCCACTGCCTTTGCAACAGCACTGGCAATATCGGGTATGCCTACGGGAAGGTTTACTTTTGAAGGCTTCTTGTCGGTTAATAAAAAATCAAGACGTGAACATCTTGAAGAGATTAAGGATGAAAAACGTACTATGATTTTTTATGAAGCACCTCATAAACTTATTTATACACTTAACGATATGCGCAAGGTGTTCGGTAATCGCAATATAGCGCTTGTAAGAGAACTCACTAAAATCCACGAGGAAGTTCTCCGATTTACCTTTGATGAGGCGATAGAATATTACAGCGATAAATCACCAAAGGGTGAATATGTGATTATTATTGAGGGCAAAAAAGAAGATATTAATGAAGATATAACGCTTGAAATGGCTGTTGAAATGGCTAAAAATCTTGTGGAAAAGGGTATGTCGATTAATAATGCGGCTAAGGAAACAGCATCGCAAACACCTTTTAAAAAAGGCGACATATATAAGGCACTGATATGATTTGCTCAATTTGCCCAAGGCATTGCAATGTTGACAGAAGCGTCAATCTCGGCTTTTGCCAAAGCCCTGATAATTTTCGTGTTGCAAGAGCGGCACTCCATTTTTGGGAGGAGCCTTGCATAAGCGGAAAAGAGGGAAGCGGTACTGTATTTTTTTCAGGCTGTAATTTGAAATGTGTATTTTGCCAAAATAATGAAATCAGCGCTGAAAATAAAGGCGTTGAAATAAGCGACGATAAACTTATTTCTATTTTTGAAAATCTTATTTCTCAGGGTGCAAATAATATTAATTTGGTAAATCCCACTCATTATGCAAAAAGGCTTGCAAATGTGCTTAGCAGATGGAAATCTCCTGTGCCGATAGTTTATAATTCAAGCGGATATGAAGAGGTGGAAACACTCAAAGCGTTAGATGGGCTTATTGATATCTATTTGCCCGATTTGAAATATATAAGAGCTGAAAAAGCAATGCGCTATTCAAAGGCGGCGGATTATTTTGAAAAAGCGTCGGCGGCGCTTTTGGAAATGAGGCGTCAGGTTGAGGATAAATTTGACGGCGATATAATGAAATCGGGTATGATTATTCGTCATTTGATTTTGCCGCAAAATACCAACTCCTCAATTGCCGTTCTTGATTTTATTAAATCAAATTTTGCTAATACCTTTGTTTCTCTTATGGCTCAGTATACCCCTTGCGGTGATTTGAGTGAATTTCCTGAAATTAATCGAAAAATCACAAAACGTGAATATGAAAAAGTAGTAAATTATGCGTTTGAAAATTCATTTGATAAACTTTTTATTCAAGAACTGAGTTCTGCGGATAAATCGTTTATTCCAAAATTTGATTTTACGGGTGTATTATGATATTATAAAGATAATTAAAGTATAAAAAGAGGAATTTTAAATGAAAAAGTTTTTAGCTGAATTTAAGGAATTCATTTCAAGAGGAAATGTAATTGACCTTGCTGTCGGCGTTATTATAGGCGGTGCGTTTTCTGCAATCGTTACTTCACTTACGGATAACATTATTAAACCGCTCATTAGTTGTATAGGCGGCGCAGAGGTGCAAGGCAAAATTCATCTTGTCGGCGACAATTATATAGATTACGGTTCGTTCATTTCTGCCGTAATTAACTTCCTTATTATGGCATTTATTATTTTCTGTATTGTAAAGGCAATCAATAAAATGCTTGACCTTACAAAGAAAAAAGAAGAGCATAAGGAAGAAGCGCCAACAACTAAGATTTGTCCTTTTTGCAAAAGCGAAATTCCTATTGATGCAGTTAAATGCTGTCATTGCACATCCGATTTACCAAAAGAGGATGAATAATTATTACCACGGAGAAAAATTTTGAATTCTATAGCAATTTTAGGTGCAGGCACATGGGGAATTGCGCTTGCCAAAATGTTAAAAAACACAAATAAAGAGGTTACAGTTTGGTCGGCTTTGCCTGATGAAATTGAAAAACTGAAGAAAACCTCCTGCCACCCCAAGTTACCCAACGTATCACTCCCTTTAGGCATCGAATATACTGCGGATATAAAATCGGCAATTGAAAACAAAGATATAATTATGTTTGCCGTGCCGTCCGTTTTTGTTCGCCAAACGGCAAAAAAATGTAAGCCGTATATCAAGGATAACCAAATAATTGTTGATGTTGCCAAGGGGATTGAATCCGATACACTTATGACCTTGACAGAAGTTATCAATGATGAAATTAAAAATCCGACTGTCAAGTATGTCGCTCTTTCAGGCCCTACTCATGCTGAAGAAGTTAGTATTGATATGCCGACTACTATTGTATCCGCTTGCAAGGATATTGAAATCGCAAAGATTGTTCAATGCTTTTTCTCAAGTTCTTTTATGCGAGTTTATACTAATACGGATATCAAAGGAATTGAGATTTGCGGAGCAATGAAAAATATTATAGCCCTTGCAACGGGTATTTCACGAGGCTTGGGATATGGTGACAACGCCACCGCCGCTCTTATCACAAGAGGTCTTGCTGAACTTTCAAGGCTTGGCAATGCTATGGGTTGCTCGTCGGATACTTTTAGCGGTCTTACCGGTATGGGGGATTTAATTGTAACGTGCACAAGTCTTCATTCACGCAATAATAATGCCGGCTTTCTTATAGGTCAGGGATTGACTCCTGACGAGGCAGTGAAAAAGGTCGGAATGGTTGTTGAGGGTATTAATGCACTTCCGGCTGCAATTAAACTCGGTGAAAAATATAATGTGGATTTGCCAATTATTAATGCTGTTAATAACGTTGTAAACGGAATAGTTTCACCTCGTGTTGCAGTTAATTCGCTGTTAAATCGTGAACCTAAGCCTGAAGTTTAACTTGATTTTTCAAGCAAAAATAAAAAATCCGATTGCTTTTTCGCAGTCGGACTTTTTTTATTCAAATATTTCGTTAATTATTTTTGTGCGCTTTTCACGATTCATAATTCTGAGCTTCATGATTATAGCTTTTTCATTCTCTGATAAATCGTAAAACGTATCGTTAAAATCTTTTATATCAAAATTTATTTTTTGATCATTATCTTGGTGAAGAGAATTTGAATCTTCATTAGAAATAAGAGTGTTTACGTCAAGTCCGTAAACTTTTGCAATAGTTCTGAGCGTTTCAATTTTCGGTCTTGTTCTTCCGCTTTCGTAGTAAGCATACGCACTACGCTTGATGCCGATTGTTTTCGCAAATTGAGCCTGCGTCATATTTACTCCTTTTCTGCAAGCTTTGAGTATTTCCGGGATATTTGTTTTTTCCAAAACAATTCCTCCTTTACTTTTGTACTTCTTAATACATAATACAACATTAACTAATTCATGTCAACAAAAGTCACATAAATTATTACAAAATTCAAAATTTATTGACAATTTACGTTGTTTAATGTTATTATATACAAGAAAAATTACAGACGGTATATCTATACCGTTGAAAAACTTTAAAACATTGCAAATTATTGCAGGAGGTAATATTTTGAAAAAAGTTATTTCTTTGCTTTTGTCAATATTAATGATAATAACAACCGTTGTACCTTTAACCGCTTCGGCTCAAAGTTATACGGAAAAATTGGTTTCTCAAGGTTTTCCTCGTGATTATGCCGAAAAACTTAATGAATTACATAATAAATATCCATATTGGATTTTTAAACCGCTTATGACTAATCTTGATTGGGAATCAGCAATTGACGGCGAACGTTCAAAACATTCAAATCAGCTTATTTCTAAATCGGCAACAGGCGATACATCTTTGTTTTGCAAATGTTCATCATGTTATAAAAACGGCAAGTATGTAATCCAAGAGGCAAGCGATTGGGTTTCGGCTTCAAAGAGTGCTGTTGAATACTATATGGACCCAAGGAATTTCCTTGATGAAAAACATATTTTTCAATTTGAATCCACCTCTTATGACGGCACGCAAACTAAAGAAGGCGTCGAAGCCATTTTGAACGGCACTTGGATGCATAATTCGCTTATTTCTTACAGAACTACCGGTCAAAACGTAAAAATGTATGATGCCTCAACCAAGTATTCGGACGTTATTATGAAGGCGGCTCAGGATTTTGGCCTTAATGCTTATTATATAGCTGCTAAAATTAGGCAGGAAAACGGTGGCGCTACAGCTTCGGCAACGGCTGTAAACGGCTCTACAAGTCCTTTTCAGGGTATTTATAATTATTTTAATATCGGTGCATATACCGGCGCTAAAGACGGCTTGGCTTGGGCGGCAGGCTTTCTTAAAACAAATAAGGCAACGAAGCTTTACAGCGCCAACCCTAATGTTGACCCGACAGGCGGTACTGTTACTTCAATTTCCTCTAATCAATATATGACGTGGCGAGCAAATAAGGGCGATTATTATTACGTTCGTCTTTATAATGAAACCGCAAAGGGTTATGAGGAGGGCGCAAGCGGATACGTTTTGGCAAGAGATTGCAGAACAACTTATATGGGCAATACCGTAAGCGGCTACGGCAGACCGTGGACTAATCCTTATAAAGCGATTTACTACGGTACAAAGTATGTTGCAAACAGTTTTAAATCTCAAAACACGGGTTATCTTCAAAAGTTTAATGTTAGTCCGACCTCGTCAAATAAATATTCTAATGAATATATGAAAAATGTTCAGGCGGCGGCAAGCGAGGCTGTGTCATCTTATTACGGCTATTCAAAAGCAGGTATTCTTTCAATGACAAGGACCTTTTATATTCCTGTTTTTAAGAATATGAGCGATGAGCTTATTGTTAATGTTACCGCATCAACAACAAGCAGCGTTTCACTTGCTTGGAATAAAATCGACAGTGCAACAGGTTATCAGGTTCAAATTGGGGACGCTTACGGCAATTGGGTAGATTATGCATATACAGGCGAAACTAATCTTACATTTTCTAATCTTCAATCTGCATATAGATTCCCGGTAAGAATACGTGCCTACACTCAAAAAGGCGGCAATATAAAATGGGGCAATTTCTTTCAACTTAATGTTGCTACCAAGCCGGGCAAGGTGTCGGGTGTTAAGCTTTCCTCGACCGATACTTCAATAACCGTTAAATGGAATAAGGTCAGCAGGGCATCAGGCTATAGAATTTATATCTACAATTCATCAACCAAAAGTTATGAGTTTAAAAAGTCTGTTTCCAAAGCTTCTACCGTTTCTGCAAAAGTTACAGGGTTAAAGCCTAATAAATCATATAAAATCAAGGTTGCGGCATATAAATCTGCCGATAATATTAAATTTGTCGGTACTAAAAGCAGTGCGGTTTCAATTAAGACTAAAAATAAGTCTGTAACGCTCAAAAGTGCAAAATCAAGCAAGAAAAAGAAAATAACCGTTAAATGGAAAAAGCGAAGCGGTGTATCGGGCTATCAGGTTATGTGGTCCACAACATCTAATTTTAAAAAGAATTTTTTGAGTACAAAGGTGAGCGGCTCATCTAAAACTTCAAAAACCCTCACTACCGCCAAGAGTAAAAAGAATTATTATGTGCGTGTTCGTGCATATAAAAAGAATGGCAAAAAATACACGTATTATTCTTGGAGCAAAACGATTAAAGTTAAGGTTAAATAAAAATAACTGCATCAATTTATGTTGATGCAGTTATTTTTTGCGTATATCTATTTTGTTTTTATGTTTTTAACGCTTGACCACTTAGAATATATATTCTTACCTTTGTATGTTCTTACTTGATATCCCTTAATTCCGCTTATCTTTGCCCAAGAAACAGTAATTGACTTTTTACTTTTTTAAAACTTATAATAATATGTTTGAACATTTCCGTTTGACCTGATTAACAACAATAATAAAAATTTTTGCAAATAAAAATGCCTTACAGAACTAACTGTAAGGCATTAAAATAATTTGATTTATTTTGCAAGATAAAGACCTGAGGTGTCAACGTTTGTATTGTCAACATACCAGGTGTTGCCGATTTTAACAACATAAACCTGCTGTGTTGCAACTACTGTGCCGTCTGCAAGCGTAACGTCTACATCGCACTTTGTAACTGCGCTGATATCCTCTGAACAGTCAAGATTTTCAAATGCACCTACCATATCTGATTTAGGCGTATTCTTTTTATCTGTATCCTTAAGACCGAATTTCTCAGCCTTAGCTTCGCCCAAAGCGGCAACAGGAGTAATTCTCTCCTTATATTCCTTAACGTAAGCGTCTTTTTCGCTGTCGCTCAAGTCAGTTGAGTTTTTAACTGTAGCAGTGAACTTGTAGTCCTTGCCGAACATTTTCTGATACTTACCTGTTGTTGCCTTTTGAATAACGGTTTTGTCGTCTGCACCAAGCTCTTCCTCTGTACCTGTAAGTGACTTACCGTATTTTGATACATTTGATTCAAATACAGAGAACATAAAGTCTGTATCCATATATTCGTCGCCAAATACTTCTTTTCTTACCTCGCTTAACTTAGCAAAGTAATCGTTGAATACAGCGTCGATATCGTCAAGGCCGTATTTTTGAAGAAGTTCAACATAGTAGTCATACATTGTATCGTAAACTTCGTCTGTTTTTGCAATTTCTTCGTCGGTACCTGTACCTACGAATGAAGCTTTTTCAGCGTCCTCATTAATATAAGGAAGCATATAAGCGTTTGTTACGAATTTACCGAATTTTTGATTTTTAGATACAAGCGTGTTCTTATATGCGTTGTATCCGTCGCCTGTTTGAACGATTGTATCTACATAAGCCTGAGCTACCTTTTCGTTAGAAAAGCCTGTATATCTTGTTGTGAAAGCAAATATTGTGATAAGTACGAGTGCTACCGCTACAACAATACCTGCAACAACTGCATAAAGAGCGGCGTTAAAGCCTTTCTTTTCTTTTGTTTCAGCCATAACTAATCCCTCCTTATTCCGAAATCTCTTCGCTTAATTCTTCAAATTCTTTTTTTACTTCATCGGCATCTGCCTTTTCCTTGCTTTCGTTCTCTCTCTTTTCTGCAAGAGCGGCAGTAATTCTTGCTTTCTTTTCACCTGTCATATCATAGAAGAGGATAGGGATGAACTGAAGAATTACAAAGATAGCAGGAACGATTGTATAAATCATTAAGAAACGTGAAAGAACGGTGTTGTCCTGTGATGCATAAGCTACGTTAGGGTCAGTTGAAATTTTGTACTGGCTCCATGTGTAAACAAGCCAAGGACCGAGGAACTTTGTGAACGCAGAAGCAATCTTTGAGAAAAGACCGTAGCCTGCATAAGCAAGACCTTCCTGCCTTTTGCCTGTCTTGTATTCCATTTCGTCAACACAGTCTGCAATCATAATGTTAGGTGTAACGTTTGTGTTACCGTGCTGAATACCGCAGAAGAAGTTGAGGATAAGGAACGGAACGATAAGATTTGAATTGAAGCCGATACCCTTTGATACCAAGAAAAGAATAGCGAGTGCTGAAGCACCGTAGCAACAGAAGAGAATAAATGTCTTCTTAGTAGAGAATTTCTTGAGTACAAGGTTTACAAGAAGAGTACCTACTGCAGTACCGATACCCATTGGAAGCATAAGCGCAAGCTTTAAGCCCTTTGAGCCAAGAAGATAAATAGCTATGTAAAGCGATACCGTGCCGTAAACGCCACGACCGAAGCCAAATACCTTTGTAAGCGATACCATAAGAAGGTTCTTATTTGTAAATACGAGCTTGATTGACTCTAAAAGAGAAACCTTTTCAGATGTGTAAGGTACACGTTCTTTGTTGTTTGCAAAGAAAATCATAACAAAGATAATCATACCGAGTGCGCAAATAGCAGTTGAAATAATAAGGTCGATACCTTGACCTTCAGCATTTTTGAACTGCTGTTGACCCATAAGAGCTTTCATAAGAGCGCCTACTACGATGATTACTACCTGTCCGCCTGATTGACCTACAGAACGCAAGAATGAAGCAATTGAAATAGCACTGCTTCTTTCAGCCGGATTAGGCGAGCAAAGTGCGCCAAAGCAGTTTGACGGAGACTCAACCGCACACGATACAGCGGTGTAAAGACAATAGATAACTATCATCCAAACTGACGCAAGACCGAATGATGTCGTATTAGGTGCAACAAATACAAGCATCGAAATAATAGCAAGCGGAATAGCGCCGAAGCCTACCCAAGGCTTAACCTTACCGAGCTTTGTCTTTGTTCTGTCAACAAGAACGCCGATAACAAGCTCACAAATTGCACCCACGAAGCCGGCAATAAGAAATACTACCTCTACGATGTGTGAAAGAGAAGCAGAGTCAAAACCTTTTCCCTTAAATGCGAAGTCGGCAAAGAAAGTAGTTGTATAATCCGGCATCCAGCCTGTTAAAAGAGCTACGCCGAAAAGTCCGATACCGAAGGTGGCAACCTCAGACGGCTTCATATACTTTTTTGCCGCTGCCGTAACCTTTGACTCGGCAGCTTTGGTTTTAGCCATTAAAAAACCCCTTTTCGTAAAAAAATTTCCATTTAATTATAGCACTATAAATTAGCAAAAACAAGATTAATTTTACAATAATTTAACTTATTTTTTACAAACTTAATAATATATTAAATAAGCATAAAAATAATAGACTCTTTTATCATTTTGCGTATGTTGACTTTGAGAGCGTAAGCGTTATAATACATATATTAGATAATTGAAATATACTAATTGGAAAAATAGTATATACAAAAGGGAATGATACGATGCTTATTAAATTTATTGTTTGCCTTGTGGCAGGTATAGGCGCAGGATTGGGTACGGGTTTTGCAGGTATGAGTGCTGCTGCCGTTATCAGTCCTATGCTTATTACCTTTCTTGATATGGACCCTTATATGGCTGTCGGTATTGCTCTTGCAAGTGATGTTTTGGCGAGTGCCGCTTCGGCTTATACTTATGGAAAAAATAAAAATATTGACATCAAAAACGGCATTGTTATGATGATATTTGTTTTGCTGTTTACTCTTGTCGGAAGTTTTGTTTCAAGTAAGGTACCAAGCACAACTATGGGCGGATTTTCGTTTGTAATGACCTTGTTTTTAGGTATTAAGTTTATTGTTAAACCTGTTACGGAGCCTAAAGCACGACTTACACAGGCAACTCCAAAGCAAAAAATAATCCGTTCAGCTTTATGCGGCGCAATGGTTGGCTTTATTTGCGGTTTCGTTGGAGCAGGCGGCGGAATGATGATGCTTCTTGTGCTTACATCCGTTCTCGGATATGAACTTAAAACCGCAGTCGGAACAAGCGTTTTTGTTATGGCGTTTACTGCATTTACCGGCTCAATCAGTCATTTTGCAATCGGCGGTGCTCCCGATTGGTGGACACTTGCTTTTTGTATGTTATCAACTCTTATATTTGCTCAAATTGCAGCATTTCTTGCAAATAAAGCAAAACCGGAAACACTTAACAGAGTAACCGGCGTTATCCTTGTAATTCTCGGAATAGTTATGATAATTGTTAATAAAATCAAATAATAATTTCAGACTGTCGATAAAGAGGCTAAACCGCGCCGAATAATATAAATAAGCATTTTAGCCTCCCTTGCAAAGGGAGGTGGGCGCAACTTGTTGCACTCGGAGGGATTGGAAAAACTGCAAGGACATCGAGTCCTTGCAGTTTTTGGCGCTTTTCGTCTTTTGCTCGGGGGCAGTACCCTCGTACAGCACCCGCTCGCAAAATACGAAATTTATCTCACTTTCTCGAAGTCTGCAAGCGTGTAGAAATTTATAATTGGTCTTTTTCTACACGCTGAATAATTTGTTCATATTAATTTAATTTAACATTAACCGTTTGTTTTTTGCATATTCTTAATTATGTGATACTGTTATTACAGCAATTGATTTTGCAAATAATTTAAAGGGGACATAATTATGGTAGAATACATTACGGGTATTAACGGCGTTGGCAAAACACGTATTATGTGTGAGGCTTGCATTAATACAGCTGCTGAAAGTAAAGGAAACGTTATATTTATTGATGCTTCAGATAAACTCTCAACCCGCCTGCCAAGCAATATTAGGCTAATTAATGTGTCTGATTTTGGTATTGAGGGCGCAACTGCTCTTTGCGGTTTTCTTGTAGGTCTTTGCGCAAGCGACTATGATTTGACTGATGTTTTTGTTGACTCGACTATAGATATAATTAATAACAATAATACTAACTTAGACGACTTCTTTGACATTCTCACTAAATTTTCAGATAAAACAGGTGTTGATTTTCACTTTGCCGTATGTGACAAATATTCCTTAGAACTTGCTTATCAATCTAACTGATAAAAAACGGTACTGTTGTTGTAATGATAACAGTACCGTTTTTTTATATTTTTAAATTCAAACCGCTTGTCTTTTGCTCAAGCATTTTTTGAATAAGTTCTGCTATGTATGCACCTGCTTCTGCCGGGTGCATTCCTTTTTTGCTTATGTTTGAAACTACCGTGTAGTCGGATTCGCTCATGTCAGTTCTTGCATTATATGCAATATAAGCTGACATACTTTCACCGTTTGAAAGCCCCGGCCGTTCTCCGATAAGCACACAGGTTACCTTTGCATTCAAAAGCGGCGCAATTTCTCTTGCAGTGTTTACTCTGCAATATCTTACAAAAAACGGAGTACCTATGCTTATTTCGGTGCCCTCAAGGCTCAATTCAATAATTTTGATTAAATCTTTTACGTTTGCTTTTATTGACGGTGCAGAAAGACCGTCACCGCAATATATTTGAACATCAATATTTTTTCTGCATTTTTCAAGAAGTATCTTTTTGTACTTTTTCGGAATAATTCTTCCCCAATCGGGACGTGTGAGCATATCATATTTGTTTTCGCATTTTGTTCTTATTTCAAAAAGGCCAAGCGATTTTATCACATCTTCGCTTACTTCAAGCATAACGGCATCATTAGCTGCGGCGTGGTCGGCTCTAAAGCGTAAATAGGGGAGAGTTTTATATCTTGTACCTGTTCTTCCTATTCCTATTCTTGCGTCGGTAAACTTTTTTAAATTTTTCATAGCCTTTTCGTCAGCTGTTTCGCTGAGAAGTAAATCGTGCATGGGAATTTCGGTAATATCTTTATTTTTATCCATTTTTTCCACCGCCTTATAGAAATAATGTAGGATCACCTGCACGTTTTGTTAGCTTTCCATTTTCCATTATTCCGTATTTTTCAAGCCATAATTCAAATTCTCTTATCGGTCTTTTACCAAGCATTTCCCTTACCGTTGCGATATCGTGAAAGCCTGTCGATTGATACATAAGCATTATGTCATCTCCCTGGGGTACTCCCATAACATATCTGCAACCGCTTGATGCAAGCATAACAAGAAGCGAGTCAACGTCGTTTTGGTCGGCTTTCATATGATTGGTGTAGCAAATGTCGCACCCCATAGGTAAGCCGTGCATAAGACCGCAAAAATTGTCCTCAAGAGCCGCACGTATCAGTTCTTTAGTGTCATAAATATATTCAGGCCCTATAAATCCTACAACAGTATTTACCAAAAAAGGTTTATAGTGCCTTGCAAGTCCGTAGCATCTTGCTTCCATTGTTTGCTGGTCTGCACCGTTGTGACCGTTCGATGAAAGTTCCGACCCTTGACCTGTTTCAAAATACATATAATTCGGACCCTCTGCATTTGATAATTCTTTCATCATATCGTTAGCCTCTTTAAGCATATCCGTTGTAACTCCAAAGGAGTTAAGGCTGATTTCACTTCCTGCAATAGACTGAAAGCATAAATCCATCGCAACACCGTTTTCAAGCGCTTTCATCTGCGTTGTTATGTGGGATAAAACGCAAATTTGAGTAGGAATTTCAAGCCTTGTTTTAACGTCGTTGAATAGGTTTAGTATGTTGCTTGTGCTTTCCAAGGTGTCAACGGCAGGGTTTAAGCCGAGTACAGCGTCGCCGATGCCATAGCTCAGTCCTTCTAATAGTGAGGACGTTACGCCTTTTACGCTGTCTGTCGGATGGTTAGGTTGAAGGCGAGATGAAAATGTGCCGTTTTTACCGATTGTTGTGTTGCAATGAGCGGTAATTTCAAAGCGTGAGGAAACATACATTAAATCAAGATTGCTCATAAGCTTGCACAAAGCAGCAATTACTTCACTGCTAAGCCCTTTGCTCAGGTGCAAAAGTTCATTAGATGTTCTGTCACTGTCAAGTATGTATTCTCTTAAATCACCTATGGTAAGTCCTTTTACGGTTTCATAAATTTCCTTGTCTAAATCGTCAAGTATAATTCTTGTTACACTGTCCTTTTCATAGTCAACAACAGGATTTTCCGTGATGTCCTTTACTGTTAAATCAGCTAAAACAACCTTCGCAGCAACTCTTTCAAGGTCGCTTTGAGCACCGACTCGAGCAAGGGTGTCACCGCTCTTTTTCTCGTTTGCTTTGGCTAAAACCTCTTTTATATTATTAAAGGAGTATGTTTCTCTGTAAAGCATTGTTTTTAATTTCATAATTTTTCCTTTTCTTTATTTTAAATCGAAAAAACTAATTTTTTAATTGCAACCGGTACTGCCTTTCCATTTCCTACGCTTTCACCTATGTCGAGATAATCGCCGTCATCTGCGCTCACACAGTCAATTGCAAGCAAAGGATAATCTTTCGGCAAAGCCTTTCTTAGGCAAATACCCATAGCTTTTCCTATATCCTTATCAATAAGCACAATAATCGGCAAATTCCGCTTTATTAAATCAATACATTCATTTGCTATTTTTTGGCTTAAATTCATCATATCGTCAAATGTTATGGTGTTGTATCCTTCAAAGGCAATCGCAATGTTTTTATTTAAATTTGATTTGCGTATTTTAGCCGATAAATTATCGGTGCAATTTTTAATATCGTCACAGTTTTTTACATTTATTTTTATACAGGGGATATTTCTGATTGGAAGCTTACAACCAAAATGTGAAATCGTGCTTCCCGATATTTCAAACGAAAAATTACCGGCACCGATTACGGTTGCTCTGATTGAGTTTTCCGCCTTTTCGCAATTCGTGTTTTTATAAAAATCACTTTCTTCAATCCTTTTTGCAAGAAGCACACCCAAATCATTAAATTCAAAGTCATTGTATCTGCTTTTGATGCATTCTCCGACACCGCCGGAAAATATGTATTTGTCGGCCTTTGGAAAGGTGCCGAGTTCTTCAAGTATTCTTTCCCAAAGCGAATTTACAATTCTTTCTTGCAAAGTTTGCGTTAAAATGTCATTTTTTCTTATTTCAATATGTTTTTTCTTGAATAGCGGTAAAATACTTTCCGATATACCGTCAACGATTATTTTATCATTTTCTTTTTTTATTTTTACTAATCGTCCGCCGACGTCTATGCAGCTTGCCGCTTTGACCTCTCCGCTGTCAAAAACTGCAATGTTGGTTGTTCCGCCGCCTATGTCAATACTGCAAACAGTTGAAAGTTCATTTTCAGACAGACTTTGAGCACCGATACCCTTTCCTGCAAGTATGCTTTCACTTTCTCCGCCTGCCTCAGCAACAATAAAATCTCCCGCATATTTTGATATTTCAAACAAAAGATTTTTTGCATTTCTTTTTTTTGCGCTTTCACCTGTAATAATTACCGCACCGCTTTTTAGCATTTCGGGCGATATATCAGCTTTTTTATATTCGTTGTCAATTATCTTCTTTACACCCTTTGCGCTTATTATGCCATTTGTTTCAAGCGGTGTAAAATATATTTTTGACATATATAATATTTCTTTTTTGTCTATCTCAACCTTAGGCGCACAGCCAAAACCGTCCTTAACGCTGACGGAAAGTTTGCTTATAATTAAATGTGTCGTGGTTGTGCCGATGTCTATACCTGTTGAATATATTATTTCACTCATATTTTTACATAATACCTTATATTAAAATAGCAAAAGGCAAGGGGATTAATCAGCACCCTTGCCTTAAATAATATTATACTTGCTTTTTCTCTTTTGTCAATCTTATTTATCTTCGTTTTTTTCTTCAACAGCCGGTGCTTTTTTCTTTCTGTGAATAATAAAGCGGTTGCACGGATAAGTCCAAATCATAGGAACCGCCATACCCAAAAGCGTCGCCACGGTAGGTGCCAGCGCAACAGGAAGAAAGCTGTTTGTAAAGCTTGAAAGCCATGGACCGATAATACCTTTAGCCCAAATAGTAAATATAACCATAATTATATAAAGTATTGTTGAAACAAAGGGATTTGCGTCTGCATGAAATGTAATTTTCCTGTTAAGAACAAATGCAACGGCATATCCAACGAAAGTTGAGCAGTAATATGCAATTTTTGTTTCTCTCGAATCGGGAGCATCGGCACACTTAAATACGAGATATACCAATATTAGCTGTGTTGCAAGTTCCGGAATATTTGAAAGTGCACCTGCACAGTTGAATTTAATGAATTTCCAAAATTCTGCGTGCTTTTCAGTCCAACGCACAAATGCATTGTCTTTTTTCTTCTTTTCTTCCATATTTTTCTCCTTATAAAAACTTTGCAAGTAAAACTATAATAAAAATAATTGCCGCAATAATTGCGACGGCTTTTGCAATCATCGGTTTTGCCATATCCATTGTTGTCGGCATAACCTTTGCAAGAGCATCATAAACAGGCTTTTGAAGTTTGCCGTCGCAAAGCTGTCGGTAAGTTTTTGTGTATGTTTCATAATGCTTAGGGTCGTTTTCGTCAATCACAAAGCATCTTACTCCACGTTCCTTGCCGTTGCCGTAAACATTAAAGCCGCTTGATTGAGTGAAACCGATATCAATTCCGTCGTACTTTCCAACATAGCTGTTTTTATGGTCGTGGCCGACATATACACCGAGTATGTCACCTTTTTCTTTAAGCGCTTCAAATTCACCTGTGTTTATATCGGGAATTGAAGGCGGCTCAAGCAATACCGAACCGGGAACGCATTTTGTTTCATCAATCTTGTAATATTCACCTTTATGTATTCTGAAAGCAGGAATTGCGCCTTTTTCACTTTTCTTAACCTGTTTTAATACATTGTAATGTTCAAACATAGGAATGTGCTGAAATACAAGAGAGGGAATATAGTCTCCATTCTTTTCCTTAAGTGAATCTCTTGTCTTTTTGTACCACTCGATAATTTTCGTGTCAAACGGCTCGTATCCTCCACCCTTAGCATCAGTACCCGTGTCAAACAAATATATGCCGAATACATCCTTGTCGTCATCCTTTGATGATTTAATGCTTAAAAAACAGGTTCCGCCGCCGTCAATGCCCTCAGCCTGAACACCTACACAGCTCGGATATTTTTTATAAATCTGCTCAAATTGGTCCTTGTTACTTATTCCGACTTGCCTGTCGTGGTTGCCGAATGTTACGGCAAAAGGGATATTCCTTTTTGTTACCGGTTCAATTAGCTTGTCAATCGTTTTTGCAACATTGTTTACAAGTTCGCTTCCCATTCCTTTATATGTTACACCGTAGCCTTTTATTTGATCGCCGGTGTAAACAACAAGGTCAGGCTTTTCCTTTTCAACCGCCGCTTCAAGCAATTTTAACGTGTCATTTGATACATTATATATTTCCTGAATATCGGTAATCTGCATAATTTTAAATTTGCCGTCTTTATTAAATTTCATAATAACACCTACAGTCAGCATAAAAATACTTATATAGTATAATAGGGCAAAAATGTCTTTTAGACACCTTTGCCCTATAATCATAATATATTATTTTTAGCCCATAGTCAAGATTAAGTTAAAATTATGTTAAATATTAATTAACCTTTTGCTTTGATATATTCGCTTATCAGCTCAACCGTACCGTCAATGCCGAGTTTTGCAACATTGATTGACAAATCATAAGTTGTAGCTTCGCCCCATTTTTCCTCGCTGTAGAAATTGTGAAACCTAGCTCTTTTTTTATCTACTGCTTTCATCTCTTTTGGGGCATTCTTAGGCTCAACACCGTATTCTTTAACTACTCTCTTTTGCCTAAAGTCATCGCTTGCGTGAAGAAATATTGTAAGAAGTGCCTCATCGTCCTTAAGTATGTAATCGGCGCATCTGCCGACGATAATGCAGCTTCCTTCCTCGGCAACCTTTCTTATTGTGTCAAATTGATATTGAAATACTTGGTCCTCAAGCGCTAAGCCGTTTGATGCTATGTTTGAAAAACCGTCTGTAGAAACGTTATAAAGAAAGCTTCTTGTCGGTCTTTCGTCATAGAAGGTAAAAATGTGCTCGTCAAAACCGCTGTCTTTTGCTGCTCTTTTAATGATTTCTTTATCATAATAAGGAATATCGAGCTTTTTTGAAAGTTTTGTTGCTATTTCGTGAGCACCGCAACCGTATTGCCTGCCGATTGAAATAATGTGTTTTTTCATAATTATATCACCCTTAATAAAGAAAAATATATTTTTTTCAACTTTATTATACTACTTTTTTAATTCACTTGCAATTTTTATTTATATAAAGTAAAATATTTTTATGAAAAATAAATTGTACTATACTAAAAAAGCAAAATATTTTGAGCAGTCTTTACCTGTAGGCAACGGACGAATGGGCGCTCTCGTATTCGGCAATCTTAAAAAGGAGAGGATTGCAATTAACGAGGACAGCCTTTGGTCGGGTTATCCTAAGGATAATAATAAAAAAGATGCTTATAAATATCTTGATTCTGCCCGTAAAGCTGTTTTTGATAAGGATTACAGAAAAGCAGAAGATATTATCAATAAAAATATGCACGGTGTTTGGAGCGATGCATATTTGCCTTTTGGCGATATTTTGATTAATTATTCTAAAAAATATTCTAAAAATTACTCACGTACGCTTGATTTGCAAACCGGTGTCGCAACGGTTAAGGCTGATAATTTGACTGAAACTGTTTTTGTTTCATATCCGTCGCAACTTTTGGTTATTAATATCAAAAGTGAAAGCGGCGTATCTTTTTGCGTTAATTTTGACAGTCAGCTTCATCATAAGGTCGAAACGCTTGAGGACAGCCTTGTTATGACAGGTCAGGCACCGGAAATATGTCAGCCCCCTTATTATAACAAGGGAGAAAGCATAGTTTACGGCGATAAGGGAATGAAATTCTGCGGTGTTATTAAAGTTTTGGGTAACGCTAAATTTACAGACTCTTCAATTGTTGTGGAAAATCAAAAGGACGTCACTCTTCTTGTATCTATGGCAACTTCTTTTGTCGATTTTAAATCTATGCCTACTGCCGACGCTAAGCAAAGAGCATTCGATTATTTTAAAAATATTAAAAACTATAACGATTTGCTTTCAGAGCATAAGACGGATTTCTCATCCCTTTTTAACAGAGTCGAATTTACACTTGAAGGCGGATATGATGAGTTGCCGACAGATAAACGTATTAAGAGTATGAATAAAAAGGGCGACGATTATTCGCTTGTTGCGCTTCTTTTCCAATACGGCAGGTATTTAACTATTTCGTCTTCAAGAAAGGGAAGTAATGCAAGTACACTTCAAGGTATTTGGAATACGCATTTGCGTGCGCCTTGGTCATCGGGATATACTGTTAATATCAATACTGAAATGAACTATTGGTGTACCGATATTGCAAACCTTTCTGATTGTTTTGAGCCGCTCACTCAGCTTGTTGAAAAGCTTGCCTATAACGGCGAAAAAACAGCTAAGGATTATTACGGATGCAATGGTTTTTGCGCTCACCACAATACAGATATTTGGGGTATGACTTTCCCTGCAGGCGATCCTGAAGGTTTGGAAGAAACTACTCAATATGCACCGTGGGCAATGGGTGGCGTATGGTTTTTAAATCAGCTTTATGACCATTATCTTTATATTAATGATGAGGAATATAAAAATAGAATTTTGCCTATGTTTGAAAGCGGACTTGCATTTTTTAAAGATTTCCTTGTTGAGCATAACGGTCAGCTCGTGACCTGTCCGTCTATCAGCCCCGAAAATAAATTTAAAGATGCAGGAACAACATCTTGCATAACATATATGCCTTCTATGGATAGGGAACTTCTCTATGAATTTTTCACGAACTGCCGTGAACTCGGTCTTGATGCACCGGAAATTGAACAGGTTAAACCCGCATCTGATGGCAGAATACCTGAATACGCAGAGGACTTTGGTGAAACAGAGATTGAACATAGACATGTAAGCCATCTTTATTGCATTTATCCGGCAAGGCTTCCTGCAAGCGATGAACTTAATAAGGCAGCTGAAAAATCGCTTTTAAAGCGTGGCTTCGGTGGAACAGGCTGGTCACTCGGCTGGAAAGTTTGTCTTTGGGCACGTCTTGGTAACGGCGAAAATGCTTATAGGCTTATTAAACAGCAGCTTACATATATCAGTCCGTCATCTAAATTTCATAAGGGCGGCGGCTCATATCCAAATCTTTTTGACGCTCATCCGCCATTCCAAATTGACGGCAATTTCGGTGTTTGCGCAGGTATTGCGGAAATGCTAAAAAATGAAGCGCTTCCAAAGGAATGGTCAGGCTCAGTTAAAGGTATTAAACTCCACGCAGGTAAGGAAATATCTTATTCGTTTAAGAACGGCAAGAGAGTATAAGCCGATATTTAAAAAACATATTTAAAAAGTATATATAAATTTTTAAAGAGATTGCTATTTGGGTAATCTCTTTCAGCGTGTAGAAAAAGTCCAATTACAAATTTCTACACGCTGGGAGACTTCGAGAAAGTGAGATAAATTTTGTATTTTGCGAGCGGGTGCTGTACGTTGGTACTGCCCCCGAGCAAAAGACGGAAAGTGCCAAAAGTGGCTTGAACGCAGTGTTCAAGCCACTTTTCTATAAATGTACTTTTGATTTTATTTCGGCAAGAGCAAGCCCTTGCCCTACGTTACGTCGAAAGAAATTCCGTGTTTGAATGAATTTCTTTGAAATTCATAATAAACACTTCGTTCCTTTCTCCTTTTACCCACCAAATTTTCAATTTGTCGGGGGCCCCGAATGGAATTTCGTTTTATAGCACGGCGTGGTTTAGCCACTTTATCGACAGTCTAAAAGAGATTGCTATTTTGGCAATCTCTTTTTCGTTAACAATTTTACTGTAATCGTGGCGATTACTGCTCCCAGTGATATTCCAAGCCCTGTTAGGATTGTGGATTTTGCGTAGTGCATAAATTTTACATTGTCCGATGTTATTGCATACATCATTGTATAATATATTGAACTTCCGGGAAGCAGGGGAATGGTTGACGGCATTAATATAACGGTTGACGGCAACTTTTTAACTCTTGATATTAATTCGCAAAAGAACACAAGGCAAATCATTGCAATGCAGCAGGCAATCAGCTCGCCGTAGTAATCACTTAACATTCTTTCAATACTTGCCGTTATGAGCGAGCCTATAAATACAAGATAAATGCAATTTTTCGGCACTTTCATACTGATACCGAAAAATGTTGAACCTATTGTGCAAAAAATAATTTGTTTAATCATATTTTACCAAACAACCACAACGCTCCCGCAACGGCAAAAGCGATTGACAATGCCGACATCACAGCATCGAAAAGTTCACCCATTCCTGCCAAAAGGTCGGAATTCATCATATCCCTTATTGCGTTTACAACCGTAAGCCCCGGCACAAGGAGCATTATTGTTCCGATTATAATTTTGTCCTGATGAACGCTTATTTTCAATAAGCTTGGAACAAATGACAGAATTGTTGCAAAAAATGTACTGACAAGATTTTTAGAAAATGTATTAAATTCGATTTTGTTAAATTTTCCGATGCTTATTGCAATTGAAATAAGACCTGCAAATAATGCGTCAATTAAATTTCCGCCAAAGAAAAGTGAAAAAGATGCGGTTGCGAAAAAGTCACTTATAAGCTCAATTATAGGACTTTCATATTCTGTATAATTTTGTATTGCATTGCTTTCGTTTGCAAGCGCACGTGAAACGCTGTTAATTCTTGCAAGTTCGCTTAAATTAACATTCCCTTTATAGATTCTTCTGACCTGAGTGTCTTTTCCTTTTTGTGCCACTATCAGATTGGTTGTGGCAAATACATTGCAGTTGCAGTCGTTAATTCGCCTGACTGTTTCCTCCGCTCGGTTTACTTCTCCGCCACACTCAATAGTTTGCACCGCCAAGTCAACAGATAGCTTGAATTTATCCTCGTTTTCCATTCTACCACCGTTAATATTTTTAGAAAGGATTAAAAAAATATTCAAATAAACCGCTTGAGTTAATTGCTTTATTTTTTTAGTATTTTAATCATTTTTTGTTTTGAGAGCTGATATAAAACAAGGTCGCAATATCGTTAAATATTAAAAATAAGAAACCCCGAAAATTTACGATTCCGCCTTGACTTGCTTTGAGACTATAAGTTATACTTATTATGATAAAGGCAGAATTTTAAAAGAAGAAAACAGCGACGGATCATCTGTATCTTACGAATATGATGCTTGGGGTGCTGTAATTCTCTCTGATTCTGACATTGCCAACATCAACCCTATTCGCTATCGTGGTTACTATTACGATAATGAAACAAGTTACTATTATCTTCAGTCAAGATATTATGCACCGGAAATAAAACAACTTGTTATTCAACAAAACGCTCAGTTAATAAAACAATAATTATCAAGTCTATACTGAATTATTTAGTAAATGAAAATCTAGAAAGGTGGTAATTAACTAATGAAAATCAAAAAGATCATTGCCTTTATGATAGTGATTTTTCTGCTAATATCAATAGGAGGCGCAATGATATATAACAAAGTGAATAATCATTATGCAACAAAAATCAACAAAACAGATATTGAGCAAATTACCGGACTGAATTTAGATAATTTCGATGTTGTAGATAGCTATACCAAAAAGAACAATGTTAATTCGTCATGCAAATTTAAATTTTATAATGAATTGCTTATAGTAAAATTAAATGCTATTAATACAGACGATAATAACATAAATTACATTCCTGATGATTTTGAAATTTGTGATACGAATATTGAGTTGATTGAAAGTGTAAAAAACTATTTTTATGAATATAACATATCTTGGATAAAGAATTTTGAAAATTCAGATGTAATATGGTATAAAAGAATTCAACAATTTGAAGATAAAAACATAAAATCTTCTGTAACTTTGTATTTTTTAAAAGCCGAGAATTCAAATGAATACTATATTATTCTTGACCAAATAAATGTTTAAAAAAACAGTTCATAATAATATGATGGTAGCTTTTTAGTTTATGGAATAGGAAAAATAAAATTGGAAAGTGGTAAATCAATAACTGTAACAGGAACTGCGTTTGTTGATTTACCAACGGACAGCAGTGCTTATCAGGTGTTTAACGGAACGGTAGTTTACGCAAAACATTCAAAGCAAATTGTGGATTTTATAAAAAGTATGTAAAGTTTATTACACATTCTTAAATACAATAAAATTGAAAGTTATAATCGAGGAATTTCATTTTCCTCGATTATAACAAGTATTTGGAATCAAATAACAATATATAATGTTTCAGATTCTATTAAGCTTAACGGCACAACAGCTACTATAAATAAATATAAAGGATATGTTTAATATGAAGAAAAAATCGAAAATTATATTACTTAAGGATATTTATAATCAAAAAGATTATAAATATATGATTGTTTATGTTTGTATTTTAAAGTAGGTGAATTTATGCGAAAAAATAAATTGTTAATTATTCTTTTATTAGCTTTTACTATAATGTTAATGCTGTCTTTATCTGCATGCAACTCTGATACGTCAGGCGATATTAATAATAATATAGATATTGTATTTTTAACTTGCTGTAATGCAACAGAAGAAGATTTTCAAAAATATAATAATGCATTTTCAAATGAAACCGTTGTACTTCAAAAAGACGGCTATAGGCTTATGAAAGCAAAATGCAAAATAACCAATAAAAATAATTTTGCTATTTCATTTGATAAAGTAAATGCAATTAAAAACAATGAATTTTATTTGACTGATAATTCTGCCGACTATGAGCCGACATTTTCAATTGAAGCAAACAGCTCTTATGATTTTGATATTTATATCTATGTCAGCAATGAATTGACAGACGAAAATGAAATATTGCAGAAATTAAATAATTTAATTATTTCTTTTTCAACTTATAAAGCAAATTAGACAAAACAGAAGATTGCATTTTTGAAAAAAACACTCGTTAGCATAGTTTTTTGATTATGCTAACGAGTGGAAAGACGAATTGACCGCAGTAAACGGCACTCCTCTCGGCTTTGTTTGGAACGGTACTCAATATTTGTATTTGACAAAATCGTTTATATAAACATAAAAATAAAACAGATTTATTTTATTTATGAGGCAAAATATGAAAGTATTAATATCAATACAATATCCTTATGCAATTATTGATATTCCGAATCGTTTAGAAAATTCATTTGTGAAAATAAAAAATGATTACATAAACATGCTAAATGATGGGACAAATAACAGTTTAATAAACTATGATGATTGCTTAGGACCAAATCGAATTTTTTCAATGACCATAGAATGGCTAAGTCAATATTTGATTAATGATGAAGAAATAAAAATAATAACTCTAAAACCAAATGATAAAGAAATACATAACTTTTCGAAAAGAAATTCTCTTTTCATTTAATATAAAAATTCTCAATATTATCTAAATAATTAGGCAAAAGCCCTGTTTTAGTAAAATTGAAACAGGGGACTTTATTCTTTCGCAGACTGACGAAACAGATACCCTTTATTTTCAGTATGACAGTAACGGTACTCAATATTTCTATATGACAAATCAAATGGGTGATGTTATATCCATAACCGATGCTAATGGTGCAATTGTCGGCAACTATGAGTATGATTGCTCGTGCTACTGTATCAACAGCGATAAGTACATTTGAATATACTATAAAAAAGCATAAGACGTTGCCTTCGAAAACAATTATCAGAAGAATGCTTGTCAATTACCTGTGTGATTTGTGTTGTACAGTAATTTCAAGTGGAGCATTTGAATTTTTTACCAATAGTATATTTAGTATTTTGTCAAGAAAATTCTAGTTAAAGGAGAGACCTCATGTATTTAGGTGGAATTTGGATAAAAGCTATCGCAGAAATTATGTTTGCAATAATTGCGTTTTTGTGTGCTATATATGCCTACAAGAAACTCAGTTGGAATACAAGCGAATTATCTGCCACAATTTTAATATGCCTAATTATATTTTTCTTTGGACTCAACACCATAAGTCATGCAATAAAACCAAATATTCAACAAATCACAGTCAATTATTCTTATCAAAGCAAAAACGGTGTCGTATTTGGTCGGGAATATCATTTTGTTGATGAAAAAGATAACAGCTATGATTTAACTATGGATCCAATTACAAGCAGAAAATTGTTAGGTGATATTGATTTTGATAAGGACACAATTTACACAATTATATATGAAGCAAAATCCGAAACGATAGTAGGCATTAATGTTCACAATACAAATTAAATTTTATGCAGCATCAAGCTATCATTTTATCTGCTTCAATGTATAGATTTGCAATGTGAGGAAAACATATCAATTCATATATAGTTTTTTTATATTCTCAGTCAGATTATGATTTTTAGTGAGGTGGTGTTAATTCAATGAATAAAAATCTATTTTTGCAGTTATTTGGCGTCTTTTTGATTATCATTATAGCAGAAATTCTTCAAGAAATTATATGCTTTATCGTTATAAACAAACGAGGCGAACTTGATAAATTTAAAGAATATAAGTTGAAAAAAGGATTTTATTCATATTCACTGTATCTCTATAAAAATAAAAAAAATTATATCGTCATTAAATTAATGATATTCGTCATAATTGTCTTAATCGTTTTTTTAGGTAGTAATAAAGACAGCTATTATGATTCTGTCGGAAACAGTTATAAAAATTCTATTGATGTTATATTTTATGATAAAAACGGAGTTAGTTATTCAATAGATAAAGACACCAAATGTTTTATAGACAAAAATAATAATTCCACAAATAAAAGTTATGTAGATAAAAACGGAATTGTGTCTGATATTAACGAAGATGATCTTTATATCAGTAGCGTTTCAGGAATATCTTATCTTCCTAATGGAAATATTTATTTTATGAACACAAATGTTTATTGGGACCGAAACAATCAAATGCACTTTTTTAACGGTAGTACAGATGTTATTGTAACCGATTACAGCTTTAATGTTGACACAAAAACAGGTGACTGCTTCTTTGAAAAGAAGCAATAAATAATGCACAGCAAATTAAAATAATGTAGACTATTTATGTGTACTAAAATTTCAGAAGGTAAAGGTTTCAAATTATGACTTATGCAGAAAAAAAGTGGGGCGATTGCAGTAAAGCGGTCGCATATCAATTTAATTTTGTCAAGTTAGTATACCGATATTCTGCCGATTGTTATGATGATTATTTCTATCTGTGCTCTAAGTGTAAAAATGAAATCAAGCAGAAAAAAGACTATGAATATCCGAAATCGTCATTTCCGAAAAATAAAGATTATTATCTTTTGGATACTTATGACAGCGGAGTATCTGAGAAACTAAAAAATGATATGCTTGAGTTTGGAATTGCAGAAAGTAATTTCAGACCGATTTATTCAAGAAAGCATAATGAAATTTTAGGATACCAAGTTACACCTAAAAATATGTTGCCTTCAATAACCGAAAACAATGCAGAAAAGCAAATATTTTACTGCGAGCATTGCAAAACAAAAAAGTTCGAAGTTGATGACAGCTATTTTGATACATATAACCGTGTGGGTTGTCCTGTATACATTTCTAAAGAAGTGTTTGACAAAATGGAACATATAAACTGTCTTGACGGTGAAATAGGCTCATATACGGTCATAATTTCTTTGGAATTATATAATTATTTGATTGAAAAATATCCTCGTCTTGAATGTAGACCTGTTTTTCTCGGAAATGTTAAAGATGATGATCCGGAGTATAAAAGGCTAAAGGCTCTTGACACCGGCAATAATACCTTATTTTAATAATCATTATTAAAATTGATTAAGCGTAAACTTAGAGTGGTGATAAATTCACCACTCTAAGGACGATGTAATATTTAAAATATATTTTTAGGAGAAATAATGGAACTTTATAATTCTACTTTATATAACTATCAAGCGATAATTAACGGTGTTTCTTACGATTTGAAATCACGTTCAAGCATATTTTTTGATTGTGAAAACAATGCAAGTGTTGAATTAAAATGTCTTAATAAATCGTTTGTACATATTGACTGGATTTCTGTTATTACCATGCATATGTTATTCGGCTCGTCAACAATTACGGGGATTTATGCAAATTATTCATTTGTGATAAAAGATGCAGGTGTTGATAAAATTAAACTGTCTTATAACGATTGGTCGTTGCGAGACCAAGTTGAAATTAAAGCGTGCTATGCCGACTCAAATATTTATGATGAAAAATATACTTTGCCAAGCCTTGAAAAGGTTAGGAAAAAGCATAAAATGTTTCATTCGCTTATTTCAAATGCGCTTCCTATCGGCTTAATTCTTTTGATTTTAAGTATAGCTTCAAAATCTCACGTTTTATTCATCGTCTTATTTGCTATATGGCTTTTAGCCTTTGAATTGCCAAGTTTAAAGGAAATGAAGAGATTTAAAGACACGGTTAAGCCTGACTATATTAATGAAAAAATGTGCGAATACGCAAGTGAAAGAAGGCGCAACGGTATAGCGTTTTGCGAGGATACGTCAAAAACAGCAAAACTTGTTGACAAAGTATTCTCTAAAATGTTTAAGCCTAATGAGGATAAAAAATGAATGTAAATGATACTGTTTTAATATCGAGCAAGGTTATTCAGCTCATATTAGTACCCATTTTGCGTGAGCTTGCCGCAGTTTTGCTTGCAATAGCAATTTCTAAGGACTGCAAGGCACGTGATAACGGAAGCGGAACTTTGTGGGGAGTTTTCACTATTTTATCGCCGACCTTGTCCGGACTTATTTATCTTGTTTATAGTCGCTTTGTTGTCAAAAGAAAGCCGCAAAGCGATAAGGATAAAAGAAACGCTCGCAGTTCTGTTAAATTAACTGCCTTTGCAATACTGATTTATATTATTGCGTTACTAATTGCCATAGTAGCTATTATTACAGGCACGGCAACGCAGGTAATTCATATTTTGTCATAAAAAATAACCCCACACATAAGTATTTTGCTTATGTATGGGGTTTGTTATTTTAATTTACTGTTTAATGTTTCAAAAAGCTTTTTTCCGTTTTGAGTGCTGATATAAAACAAGGTGTTATACGGCTGTGAGCTGACTGTCAAAACTACATAAGAGGAGTTTCTGTTGCGCTTGCCGAAGAATTTTTCATGCCCCTTGAATATTGCTTTGTATTTTTCGATGTATTCAATTTTCTTTATATCTTTAAAGTCAATTGTGTTTACAAAGTCGATAAATGCACCTTGCCCGATTTCTTTATATCCGTTTTTGATTATAAGCTTATCATCACTTAGATAGATTCCTTTTTTAGTTATCAAATAAACGGTTTCAAAGCTTACAAAGCAGGCGATACCTATAATAATTGAAATAATATCGCTGTATTTATATTTATTTGAAGTAATAATACGGATTATAAATGAAACGATTACACTTGAAATTACCGAAAATGCCAAGCTGTATAAGGTTGCAATTATAAATGCCGATTTTTGAGCGGATTTGCTATATTTAAAATACATATTTTTCTCCTGCATATTTCAAATAAAAAAATAACAGATACCAAATGGTATCTGTTATTTTTTGGTGCGAGAGACGGGACTTGAACCCGTACGAGTCGCCCCACACGCCCCTCAAACGTGCGCGTCTGCCGATTCCGCCACTCTCGCGTCAACAGTTAGCATTATATCAGAACGATATTTATTTGTCAACACTTTTTTTCAATTTAGAAAAGTTTTGATATGTATTTAGGCTCGTCAATTATTGCTGACGGTGACTGAGCCAGTAATGATTCAAAACTTCTGTAGCCCCACGAGCAGGCAATGGCTTCAATGCCTGCATTTTTTGCGGTTTTTACGTCAACGTCGCTGTCACCGAAAAAGATGGCTTCATTTGCTTTGCAATTAAGTGCTTTAAGCGTTGCTTTAGTTGTTGTCGGGTCAGGCTTTCGTGGTGTGTCGTCCTTAGCGCCTGTAATTAAATCAAAATAACCTTTGCCGAAAAGTGTCTCAATCATTTTTATTGCACTTAAGTGAGGTTTGTTAGTCACAACGGCAATTTTAACACCTTTTTGCTTTAATATATCAAGCTGTTCTTTTACTCCGTCATAAATATGAGCGTTGTCAAGAAGTATTTCTTGATATTTTATCTTGAACATTTCATAAGCATTTTCAAGTTCATCAGGGGAAAGGGTATGCTCAAATGCTCTTTCTATAAGCTTTTTGGCACCGTCTCCGACGAACATTCTGTAATCGGATATCGTCCATTTTTTATCTTTGCCATACTTTTCAAGAACATAGTCTGTTGCATTGCCCAAATCGTCAATTGTGTTTACCAATGTTCCGTCTAAATCAAAAATTGCACATTTAATCATATAAATCACTCAAATCCTGCTCTTTCTTCTTTTTTGAATTATTTATAATTTTTATTGTAATTACAATAATTACCGCAGCACCTAAAACAGCGCATTGTGAATATATTTTTCTGTCTTGCTTCTTACTGTCGGTTGAAAGCTGCCCGCTTTTGACTTCTGTCCAAAGCCTGTTTTCAAGCTCATTTGTGCTTTGCGGTAAATTTTTAAAATACTGTACGTTTTTTGCATTAGAATATACAGCCGGATTACCGTAAAGAGAACTTTCTTTGTTTTGTTCTACCGTGTAATTTGCACTTCTGTAGTAAATATATTCGCTGTTTGCAAGTGCGACCTCAGGCTCTTGCATAAAGTTTATGAATGCTTCTCCTCCAGCTTTGTTTTTAGAACATTTCGGAATACAAAATGCATCATAAAAAGCATTTACTCCTTCTTCCGGAATACAATATCCCAAGTCACTGTTGTTTTCGTTCATTAATACGTAGTCTCCGGCATAATATGTCGCAAATGCGTATTCGCCGCTTTCCATAAGGTTGAAAACTTCGTCCATAACATAAACCGGATTAACCTTGTCCTTTTGCTCAGCTAAAAGTTCTGCCGCTTTTACCCAATCCTGCTCGTTAGTTGAATTAAAATCAATACCAAGCCTTGTCTGCGCAATTGCAAATGCATCACGTGGGTTATTAAACATTAGAATTTTGCCCTTGTATTGTTCATCCCATAGGACGTCCCAGCTCTTAGGCGGTTCTTTAACAAGCTTTTTGTTATAAATCAAAATCGTTGTTCCAACGTTGTAGCAAACGCTGTATTTTTGGTCGGGGTCATAAAAAAGCTTTTGAAACTTTTTATCAACGTATTTCATATTAGGAATGTTTTTATAGTCAAGCTCAAGGAGCATATCCTCGTCTATGAGCTTGTCAATCATATAGTCGCTCGGAACAATAACGTCATACGAAACTCCGCCGCCGATAAGTTTTGAATACATATTTTCGTTTGACTCATAGTTTGTATAATTGACCTTACAACCTGTCAGCTTTTCAAATTCCTTAACAACATTCATTGAATCTTCGCTTCCGTCAGAAATATATTCACCCCAATTGTATACGTTTACCGTGGTGCCCTGAAGCCCTAAGCCTTTGTAGTATTCAATTGTTTTCTTGTCAAAGTAATTATCATCTGCAAATGCCGAAATGGGAAATGCACAAAAAACTAAAATAAGCGATAAAATAATTGTAACAGTCTTTTTCATTTTGCCTCACGCTTACCCTTTTTCTCTGCCTTGCTTTGTGCTATATTCATTAAAACAAGAAGCACAAGAATTGATATAAACATAAGAGTGGAAAGTGCATACATATCAGGTTTAACTCTTTTTTTAGTCATTGAAAAGATATAAATAGGCAGAGTTTGAAAGCTTGGACCGTTGGTAAAGTAGCTGATAATGAAATCATCAAGGGAAAGAGTAAAACTCATAACACAGCCTGTAATAATTCCACTTAAAATTTCAGGCATAACTACTTTGAAAAATGCTTTTATCGGCTTACATCCAAGGTCAAGAGCCGCTTCATAAACATGCATATCAAATTGTTTTAACTTAGGTATAACATTTAAAATTACATAAGGAAGCGCAAATGTTACATGAGCAATTAAAAGGGTCCAAAAACCTAAAATATCGCTTTTGTTTACAAGAGAGCCTGCAAAAACAAATAAAAGCATCATTGCAATACCGGTTACAATTTCGGGATTCATCATAGGAATATTTGTTGTTGTCATCATGGCACTTTTATAAAGCTTTGATTTTGAATTGAACAATCCGACAGCCGCAAGCACACCCAAAACGGTAGATACAAGCGCTGTGCATACGGCAAGTAAAACCGTATTTTTTAACGCCTGAACAGCGACCGTGTCTTTAAACATCTCGTTGTACCAATGTGTTGAAAATCCGGAAAAAATATATGTGCTTGATGTTGAATTTAATGAAAAAAGCATCATAACTAAGATTGGCGCATACAAAAATAAAAAAATAAGCGCAACATAAAGTTTCGATATAAAAGGTGTTTTCTTTTTCATATAATTACACCTCCGTCGCCATTCTCATCAGCGCCAAAGTAATTCATAACGCCAAGGCAAATGAAAATTAATATCATCAATACAAACGAAAGTGCCGCACCTAAATTGTAGTTATTTGCGCTTTGAAATTGAGTTTCAATAACGTCACCTATAAGAACAACTTGCCCGCCGCCAAGCTTTTGAGTGATATAAAATGTTGAAACGCAAGGCACGAATACCATGGTTATTCCGCTTAAAATACCGGGCTTTGAAAGGGGGATTATTACGTTTTTAATAACTTCAAATTTGTTTGAGCCTAAGTCTTGAGCTGCTTCAACGAGCGAATTGTCAAGCTTTGTTAATACGGAAAAAATAGGCAAAATCATATATGGCAAAAAGTTATAAACCATTCCGAGTATAACTGCCGCACCGTTATTAATGAGCTTTAATTGCTTTAAGCCGAGCACATTTAAAATTGTGTTGATTACACCTGAATCGCCCAATATTGTCATCCAACTGTAAGTTCTGATAAGAAAATTCATCCACATAGGAAGCATAACAAGAAGAACAACAATATTTTTATATTTTTGCGGAGCTTTTGAAAAAATATATGCAAACGGAAATCCTAAAACCAAACATATAGCAGTTGCCGCAACACCGTATAAAACAGAAAGCAAAATTGTAGTGATATATGTCGGAATTTGTTCTACACTCGCAAGTGAAAAGGCGCCGCTTTTATCGGTAAGCGCATAGTATGCAACCATAAGTAAGGGAGCAATTATAAATAATATTGACCAAACAAGATATGGTTTGTCCGCAAGAGAGGAAAGCTTATTCTTCTTCATTTTCTTCCTCCCAATTGTATGATGCATCGCTGATATGGTCCATTTCGTCCGAAAAATATGAATAATCGCCAAATTCGCCGCTATATTCACTTCTGTTCATAATGTGAATGGCATCAGGCTCAATATACATTCCAATTTCCTCGCCGACTTTGTGATGCTCAATAGTTTGTATCATCCAAATGAAACCGCCCACGTCAACAAGTATTTCAAAATGGACACCTTTGAATGTGACACTTGTGATTTTACCGGGGAGTGAAGCCTTACTGCCTTTTTTTACAATCTTAATATCCTCAGGCCTTACTACCGCTTCAACAAATGCATTTTCACCAAAACCGCTGTCAAGACATTCAAACGTCACACCGCCAAACGATACAAGATAATCCTTTATCATTATTGCGTCAACAATGTTTGACTCTCCTATAAAATCTGCAACAAATGCATTTACAGGTTCGTTATAAATATCTTCAGGTGTTCCTATTTGTTGAATTTTGCCCTTGTCCATAACAACGACCGTGTCAGACATAGAAAGAGCTTCCTCTTGGTCGTGAGTTACATAAATGAAAGTAATTCCAAGTCTTTTTTGAATTGCCTTAAGTTCAGTTTGCATATCTTTTCTCAGCTTCAAGTCAAGCGCACCGAGCGGCTCGTCAAGTAAAAGCACGTGCGGTGAATTAGCGAGCGCTCTTGCTATTGCAACCCTTTGTTGCTGTCCGCCTGAAAGCGAGTCAATGCTTCTCTTTTCAAAGCCTTTAAGGTTTACAAGTTCGAGCATTTCGGCAACGGTTTTTCTTATTTCGCTTTTTGGCTTTTTTTGAAGCTTTAAGCCAAAGGCGATGTTTTCATATACATTTAAATGAGAAAAAAGAGCATAACGTTGAAAAATGGTGTTCACCTTTCTTTTGTGAGGCGGAACATCATTAATTCTTTTTCCTTCAAAAATAATATCGCCGCCGTCAGGCTCAATGAAACCTGCAATGCAACGAAGAGTGGTTGTTTTTCCGCAACCCGAAGGACCAAGCAACGTTATAAACTCTTTTTTGTTTATATAGAGATTTAACTTATCCAATACTACATTTTCACCGTATTTTACAGTGATATCTTTAAGGTCTATTATCTTTTCCAATATGCACATCCTCATTTGCTAACCCGATTTAGCGCTTTTCAAAAACGCCATACGACTAATATATATAATTAGTATAAAAAAGTCAATATATTTTTTTTATTATTTCTTCACCTTTTTGTGCTTTTTCGATTGCTTGGCAAACCTTATCAAAATCGCAAACCATACTCTTAGGTTTTTTTTCATAATTGTCCATTCCAAACGGCACAAAATAATAATTTTTATAGTTTAAAAGTGTGCCTATATTTTTTGCAGCTGCGCCGAGCGCATCGTTGGTTGAAACACCGATTACAACGGGATTGTTGTTTCTTAAATGACTTTTTACAGCCATAGTAACAGTTGTATCTACTATACCGTTTGCAAGCTTCGCAAGAGTGTTTGATGTGCAGGGAACAACTGCAAGGACGTCAAACATTTTTTTAGGTCCTATCGGCTCTGCTTTTTCTATTGTGTGAATAATGCTGTTTCCCGTAATTTCAATAAGCTTGTTTTGTATATCAATTGCCTTTGCAAAGCGTGTATCTGTATTATATGCATTTTCGCTCATAATAGGAGTAACTTCGTGTCCTTTACTTACGAGTTCTTCAATAACCTTTATTGCTTTGCCAAATGTACAAAATGAACCTGTCAGGCAATATCCGATTTTCAATTCTTTCCCTCCTTAATCATTTTGTCTATTGTTTCGCCGATTAAATATCCGGCGCTGATTTTACTGTATTTTGACGGAAGCTTTGAGCCGTCAATTATATCAATGCTTTTGATTTTCGCATAGTGCTTATCAATTCCACCGGGGAATGACGCAAGTTCTATATATTTAATATCGTTTTTAAATGTATCAATTTCTTTTTTCGTGAAATATATTGCAGGAACTGTATTGAAAATTATATCGTAATTTTGACATTGTAAAGCTTTAAAATCAATCACATTGTCGGCAATTGTTTTTGCTTGTGCTTTGTCAATATCACTTCTTGCACAAACTGTTAACTTACTGCCCAATGCTTTTAATACATTGCAAAGCGATTTTCCAATTTTGCCGAAGCCGGTAATTAAGATATTTGAGCCATAAATAGCTTTGTTGCTGTTTTCTTTATAAAGCGCTATTGCACCTTCACTTGTCAAAATAGCATTTTTGTATTTAAAATCATCTCTTTTATTGTAATCGTAACAGTTTTTATATTTTTTATCATAATCACCAGCACCGTAAAATACGTGCATGTTTTCATACCCTTTAAACATTTCTTTGTCGCAGGCTGGCGCAAACACGGCAAAATTTGCTTCGCTTTTGTCAAAGACTTCGTTATATCCTACTTTTTTTAGATACTTTTGCGTATATTTCAGCCTTTCGTCACTATAATAAGGAATAATAAAATTCATATTTTCAACTCCAAAAGTTCTTTTTACATACTATGACATAAAAAAATATTAGTTAATGGCTTTGAGGTATTTATTTTTTTGATTAAATGTTGTATAATAAATAACTAATAAATATTTAGAGGTGACTCATTTATGGATATAACAAATATGCATATTGACGATATATTAAAAAAGGTTAAAAGAATACACTTTATAGGAATAGGCGGCGCAGGTATGTGCCCGCTTGCGGAAATCCTTATTCAGCTGGGTTATAATGTTTCGGGCTCTGATAATAACGATACCGAAACCTTCAGAAGAATTGAAAAAGAGGGAGCAAAAGTATATCTCGGTCAAGTTAAGGAAAATATTACAGATGATGTTGAACTCGTTATTTATACCAACGCTATTTTAAAGGGTAACGAGGAACTTGAGTATGCAAAGGCTAATTTTCCTTGCTTTGAAAGGGCAGAGCTTTTGGGTGCAATGAGCCGTATTTTCTCCAATTGTATCGGCGTTTGCGGCACTCACGGTAAAACCACAACTTCTTCAATGCTTACCCAAATTCTTCTTGATGCCGGTCTTGACCCAAGTGCTGTTATCGGCGGTAAGCTTCCTGTTATTAATGCTTACGGCAGATTCGGCCACAGCCAAAATTTTGTTTGCGAATCTTGCGAATTCAATAATACATTTCTTCATATGAATCCCGATATTGCTGTTATTCTTAATATTGATGAGGACCATTTGGACTTCTTCAAAAATCTTGATAATATTAAAAAGTCTTTTCGCCAATTTGCCGAAAAAACTACTAAAACTATTGTATATAACGGCGATGACGAAAACACGGTTGATACGTTAAAGGGCATTACAGGCAAAAAGCTTGTGTCTGTCGGTAAAAACGATAATAACGAGTGGGTGGCTAAGAATATTGACGTTCCTGGTGGCTTTCATTCAAAATATGACGTTTACCATAACGGCGAGTTCGTTGCAACCGTTCATCTTTCTGTTCCGGGTGAGCACAACGTTCTTAATTCTTTGTGTGCTTTTGCTGCCGCTTACGAAAGCGGGGCAGATGTTAAGAGTATTTGCGAAGGACTTAATGCATTTAAGGGCGCAGGCAGGCGCTTTGAACTTGTCGGAAAATATAACGGCATTACCTTTGCAGATGATTACGCTCACCATCCAAAGGAACTTAAGGTTACACTTGAAGCAGCGATGAAAATGGGCTTTAATCGTGTTTGGGCAGTTCATCAACCGTTTACTTATACAAGAACTTCGCTTCTTCTTGATGATTTCGCAAAGGTACTTCAAATTCCCGATAAATGCGTTATTTCCGCAATTATGGGCAGCAGGGAAGTAAACACTATCGGAATTAAAGCTAAGGATTTGGCAGATAAAGTCCCCGGCAGTGTCCAGCTTGATACGTTTGAGGAAATTACGGATTACGTTCTTGAAAATGCAAAGCCGGGCGACCTTGTAATTACTCTCGGCTGCGGTGATGTATATAAAGTTTCACGAATGATGATTAAGAAGCTTAAAGAACAAGGCTACGAGGCGGAATAAATTAAATTATATGTAAAGAAAAAGGCAGTAACGATTATCGCTACTGCCTTTCGTTATGCGTATTTATTTGTAAATTCTCGGAACATTTGGATTTACCATAAGCGGAGATATTTCTACGCTTGCAATATCTCCGATTTTAACATCACTGTCAGTGATATCAATTGCGGTGTGCGAAAGCCCGATTTCGCCTATAACATTATATTTTTTACCGTTCACATTGACTGTAAGCTGTTCTTTTTGCAAATAGTGCTTAAGCTGAGAAAGCACCGAATGAAAATCGGCTGTCTCTTTACATTTCTGCAATCCGAAGCCGTCAAAATGGCCGATAGGAACAATTGCGATTTTGGTTTCTCTTTTTGTTTTATATTGACCGTTGTAGCCAATTGAATAGCCTTTAGGTACAGTTTTTGTTTCGATTACCTCTGCCTGAAGTTCACCGAGCTTGTTAAGTGGATTTTTGCCCCTTGTAATTACTCTTCCTGTAAAGGCTGAGCCTATTCTGACTGCGTCAAGCGTTACACCGTCAACATTTAATAAGGCAGGGGAGTTTGCCGCATGAAGAATACCTACATTTTTGCCTGCTTTTTTTATTTGCTCAATTGTGTCTTTGAACATTTCAAGCTGTACTTTTGTAAGCTCTGCATTGTGAAAAGCGGAGGAAAAATGAGTATATGCGCCGCAAAAATCAAGATTTTCAAAATCGTAGCATTTTATTGCTTTTTCAACTTCACTCGGTAAAAAACCGTATCTGCCCATACCTGTATCGATTTTTAAATGGCTTTTCGTTTTTTTATTAAGCTTTTTAGATACCTTGTCCATAACCTGAGCGGCGGAAAGAGAGCCGATAGTTGCAATACAGTCATTCTCTGCAATAATCTTTGCTTCCTCTTCAATAGAGGTTGAGCGCATAACAAGAATATCTCTGTCAATAACCGTTTCTCTTAAAAGAGGGACGTCGTAAACCTCTGTAACGGCAAGGGTGTTAATTTCGTTTTGCATTAAAATTTCGGCAAGAGAGCACATTCCGAAGCCGTAGCCGTTGCCTTTAACAACGCCGATAACCTCAACTCCTGCTTTATTCTTAACTATATTTATGTTTTCGATTAATTTGCTTTTGTCAATTATATATCTGCTCATTTTATCTTATCTTTTCAAGTATTTTTGTTGCAACGTTGTAAAGTTTATAAACAGGCTTGTTGATTACATAGTCAAACTCGCCGACAAATTCTTTCATATATCCGCCAAAGCCATGTTTAAATCTCCAAAGACCGTAGTGCGGATTGTCCGGATTTTTGCAATCTCCCGAAATGCCTCCGAAGTCATATACTTTACAGCCACATTCCATACCCCACTTCATCATTGCCCATTGAAGTGCATAGTTTGGATATACGTTTCTGTGTGCGTTTGATGATGCACCGTATTGATATTTCATTACATTCTGACCCCATTTTATGGCAATAGTTCCGGCAATGGCTTTGCCTTCGTAATATGCCAAATAAAGCCTTGCATCATCAGTCATACAGTCAAGTATTCTTTCAAAATATTCCTTCGGTCTTGTTGAAAAGCCGTCACGCTCTCCCGTTTCGTGCATAATTCTAACAAAATCGTCGAGTGCCTCTTTGCCGCAAATTTTGACCTCAACACCTTTTTTAGGCGCTTTTCTTATTCTATTTCTGTAATCCGGCTTAAAGGTGAGCATAAGCTCGTCCTCATTCATACCGTTATAATCAAAGCAATAAACAAATCTTGGTTGAACATTTTCAAAATCCATACAGCCAGGATTAAGTTCAATAAATCCTTTTTCAATTAAATGCTTCTTATAAGCCTCGTTTTGAATTACAATTTCAGGGTCGATTTTAATGCAATATGCTTTATATTCCTTGCCAAGCTCAATAAGACCGTTAAAAAGTTTGTCGAATGTGTCAAAATCGTTTTCATCGCAAACAAAACCACGGCAACAATACATTAGCGAATTCTTAATTATAGGTATTGAACGAATGAGAACAGCAGCCGAGCCTTTGATTTCGCCGCTGTCATTTTTAAGCATTATTGCTTCAAATTTCCAAGCGCTTTTAACCTTTGCCCATTTTGACGAGTGCTGAAAAAGACCTTTAGGATGCCTTTTTATAAACTCCTCGTATTCGTCTAAATTATCTTTATTTACTCTTACTAATGTCATTTTTGTTAGCTCCGTTTTATTTAATATAGTTAATTATAACAAAGATTTCATCTTTTGTCTATATCATACCTCTTTTTTATCACTATATAAACATTTATTTTTTAATTGACTTTTTTAACATATTAAGGTAATATGTTAAATAAGACTATTGCGCATTGCAATAAAAATTAAGGGGTATGTTATATGGAAAAATTCAGATGGGAGAATCCTGAGATTTTTAAAATCAACAAAGAGGACGGCCACGCTATTATGATGCCGTTTGACAGTGAAAAGGATGCACTCTCTGCAAACGAAAGCAATTATAAGCAATCGCTTAACGGTAAATGGAAATTTTATTGGCAAAGAGGACTTAAAAATCAACCTGAAAATTTCCAACTTACGTCATTTGACGATTCTCATTGGGATGAAATCAACGTTCCGTCGGTTTGGCAAACACAGGGATATTCAGTTCCTTACTATTATGCAAGTACATTTCCTAAGGCTTTCAGTCGTTCAAAAGGAAAAATTCCGTCAATTGACCACGATATGCAGGAAATCGGTTTTTACAGAAAATCGTTTACTCTTAACGAAAATTTCAATGGCAGAGAAATATTTCTTCATTTTGGCGCCGCTAAGAGCGCACTTGAGGTTTATGTAAACGGTGAATTTGTAGGTTATTCCCAAGGCTCAATGACACCGCACGAATTTAACGTTACCAAAGTGCTTAAACCGGGCGAAAATGTTATTACTGCTAAGCTTTATCGTTATTCAGACGGCTCATATCTTGAGGACCAGGATATGTGGTGGCTTTGCGGCATTTACAGAGAAGTTTACTTATTTGCAGAGCCTAAGCTTTGCCTTAGAGATTTTTATTTTAAAACTGATTTTGATGATTCATATACAGATTCAAATGTTACTCTTAATATGTATATAAATAATTATAATAACATTAGGGGTAAAATGACAGCATCTGCTAAGCTTATTGATTCAAACAATGGGGAAATATTGCTTGGCACAAAAGAAACAGAACTTTCAGGAGGCAATGAAGCAGTTACTTTTACAGAAACTGTTAAAGCGCCTGAAAAGTGGTCTGCCGAAACTCCTAATCTTTACACATTAGTTATGACAATTGAGCTTGACGGCAAGATTATTTGTGTTAAGACATATAAAGTTGGATTTAAAAAGGTAGAAATTAAAGGCGAGAAAATTTACTACAACGGTATGCCTTTAATGATTAAGGGTGTAAATCGCCACGATTTTGACTGTGATAACGGCTGGGCGGTTCCGAGAGAAATATATACTCAGGACCTTGATATTATGAAGCAAAATAATATTAACTCTATCCGTACTTCTCATTATCCGGACGACCCTTATTTTTATGATATGTGTAACAAATACGGCTTTTATGTTATGGATGAATGTGAAGTTGAAACCCACGGTGTAAGACGTAAGGGCGTTCCGGGTTCTAACCCCGTTTGGACCGGCGCTGTTGTTGACCGTATGCAAAGAATGGTGTTGAGAGACAGAAACAATCCTTGCGTATTTATGTGGTCACTCGGTAACGAAGCAGGCGACGGCAGTAATTTTATGGAAATGAAAAAAGCTGCATTGGCGCTTGATAATTCACGCCAATTCCATTATGAAGGCGATTTTGATTTAACTAAGAGTGATGTTATTTCACGTATGTATCCGACTAAGGATATTATGGAAAAACTCGGTAATAAACAACCTATAACTATCTCTCTTTATGATAATATTGCCAATCAGCTTGCAGCAGACAGTAAGCCGATTAAGGCTGAAATGTATGAAGGTAAGCCCGTTGTTCTTTGTGAATATGCGCACAGTATGGAAAATTCCCTCGGAAATTTCCAAGAGTATATTGACGATTTTGAAAAGTACGACAATATGTGTGGCGGTTTTATTTGGGATTTTGTTGACCAGGCACTCCACGTTAAGGATGAAAACGGTAACGATAATTATCTTTACGGTACCGATTTTCAAGGTCAGGAGCCTCATAAGCTTATTGATATTCCAAACACAACCGCTATGACGGGAAGTAATGTTTATTTCTGCGCAAACGGAATTATCGGTGCTGACAGAAAACCGCATCCTCAAATTGTTGAGGTTAAGCACGGCTACCAAAACATCGGTATTACTGATGTTGACGCTTCAAACGGTGAATTTAAGCTTAAAAATAAATTCCTTTTCACAAATCTTTCGGATTTCAATTGCAAATGGGTAATTAAAGCGGAGGGTGAAGAAGTTTTATCAGGCGAACTCGGCAAAATTGAGTGCGTTCCTCTCGAAGAATGTAATATTAAAATTGACTTTGATTCTTCAAAACTTCCTAAGGATAAAGAGGTTATTTTAACTGTTTCTTTTGAAACGACTAAAGAGTCATTAGGCATTGAAAAGGATTATGAAATTGCGTTTGAACAGTTTATTATTAATGCGATGCCGCAACCAAAAGACGATAATGCTGACGGTAACCTTGATTTTGATATTAACGGTAAAAGGGTAACTGTTAAGGGCGATAATCTTGAGGTTATTGTTGATGACGGCAAGATAGTAAGCTATAAGATTGAAGGTAAAGAACTTCTTAAAGCACCTCTTATGCCTAACTATTTCAGAGCGCTTACCGATAATGATATTGACTTTTTGAACTTCACTCCTCAGTGGGCTAAGTTCCACCCGTTTTATGCTTGGCAGCGTGCAACGCATCATACAAGAGCAGATAAAACAGAAGTAATTAAAAATAAAAATGCTGTTGAAATTCATATTGCGTTTTCAACCGCAGGACTTAAAAAGTCAGTTGCAACGTATAGGGTTTATCCTGACGGCAGATTATACGTATTCCACAGTGCAGTTCCAACAAAGGGTATGCTTCGTTTTGGCTATCAAATGACTATGGATAAGTCGATGGAATATATTACATGGTACGGCAGAGGTCCAAAGCCAACCTATATTGACAGAAAACTCGGTTCTAAGATTGACCTTTATAAATCAAGTGTGACTGATTTTGAATATCGCTATATGCGCCCGCAGGAATCATCTAACAGATGCGACGTAAGATATTTCACTCTTACGGATAAAAACGGCTTTGGAATCAAGGTTGACGCTTATTATGATAACCCTATCAATTTCTCGGCTTATCACTACACAACCGACGGACTTGAAAAGGCAACTCATATTAATGATATTCCTTACGAAGATATAACCACCGTTAATATCGACCACAGACAGCTTGGTGTAGGCGGTGATCTTCCGGGTCAAGCATTTGTAAGAGAACCTTACACTATGCCTAAGGGACAGAAACAGGAATATTCGTTTGTAATTACTCCTATCGGCAGAAAGGATTAATAATATGAAAAGGCCCCTCGCTTTCGTGGGATTTTCAATGGCAACAGCACTGCTGCTGATAAATATTATCGGCGGCATGTTCTATAAAATATTATTTGTCTTGGCAGCGGTACTGTTTGCGGTATCGCTGCTTGTCACAAAGCTTAGACAGGCAAGAGTCGCACTGTGTGTTTTCGGTGCGGCACTGTTAGCCTGTCTTATTTTTATGGCAAACTATTCTAATGTTGAGGGGCAAATGGTACTTGACAATCAAGAAGTTAAAACAGTATTTCATATTGTTGACAATGTGCAAGTTAATGACGGTAAGTATATTTATACGGTTAAAACAAAATCTATAGATTATCCGGGTGCACCTCAAAATATTAAGCTTAAGCTTTACAGCGAATACGAAATTGACGCAGATTATTACGACGATTTGCTGTCTGTAATTAAATATTCAAAATCATTCAGCGACGCTTTCAGTTCCTACGGTGCTTTTGCCGACGGCAGATATATTTCCGCCTCGCTTGATACCGTACCGATACCGCTAAACAATAATGACAAGCCGATTAATTATTATATTCTCAAGGCACGTGACTATATTAAAAATACGATTACACTTCATTTGAAAAATGATACCGGCGCATTGTCGCTTGCTCTGTTAACCGGGGATAAAAGTTTACTTTCCGACGAAACTTATTCATATTTTACAGATTGCGGTACTTCTCATATTATGGCGGTTTCGGGTTTACATACTTCTGTTATATGTATGGGATTTTATGTCCTTTTGAAAAACTTGGGCGTCAAGCGGAATTTAAGAACGATTTTGTCTGTTCTTGTTTTACTTTTTTATGTTGCAATGACCGACTTTTCTGTATCGGTTATTCGTTGCGCAATTATGATTTGTGTTCTTCTCTTTGCAAGGCTTAAAAATAAAAAGGCGGATGCGCTTAATTCACTCGGTCTTGCGGTAACCTTGCTTTGCTTTAATCCTTACGCAGTTACCGACCCAAGTGCAGTATTAAGTGTTTTATCTGTTTTGGGAATGCTTGTTGTTAAGCCTAAAATTGATGAAAATATTAAACCCGAAAAGCTAAATAAATTTGGTTGCTACATATATGACGGACTGACTATTACATTGAGCGTTATGGTAACAACCTTTCCGGCAATATGGCTTTTCTTCTCTAATACTACTTTTATATCATATTTAGCTAATCTTTTATTGATTCCGCTTGCACAGCTTACTATGATAGGAACGTTAGGAATTGCACTTTTTGGATTTATAAAATATTTTGGCATGGCTTTGTCATTTATGACATATATTCCGGCTAAAACTATGCTTTTGATTACTGAATTTCTTTCTAAACGATTATATTTTTTGACTTTTGATATAAGCAATAAAATTTTTATCATTTCTTATGCAGTTTTTCTTATATTTATCGGTGTAAGCCTTTTGATAAAAAACAATGTTAAATTTAAACCAACCTGCGCACTTGCATTTTCTTTGATTGTTATATCAAGCGCAGTATCAGTTTATGAAAGCAGTGTTAATACCTATCTTGATATTTCGTCAACAAATGCAGTAGTGATTTATAATAACAGTGCCGCAATCGTAGTTGATGCCGATAATATTAGCGATTATTTCAAAGTTAAGCAGTGTCTTTCTCGCTCGAAAAGTGAAAGTGTTTTATTTGTTAATTGTAATTATGATAATGAAAAATTATCGTCACTTGCAAAAAACGACAAAGAATTTTTAAATAATTATGATTTTGATATTGATTTATGCGAGCAGGTTAATGTAAAATATCAGTCGGGCGTTATTTTTGCAAACGTAAATAATGCTCAAATTGAGATTAATAAAAAATATGTTGTCATTAACAAAAATCTTTGCTATCAAAGAAAAACAAAATATATTTATGATAACAATGATGATACAATTATCAGCATAAGGAAGTGATGTTTTGCCTAAAATTAATGAAAGTGAACTTAAAAAGGAAATTAAATCAGGCGATTTTAAAAACGCTTATCTTCTTTACGGCGAGGAAAGTTATTTAAAGGAATATTATGCAAGTGAACTTAAAAATAAAATAGTTGATAAAACTTTTGAAGCATTTAATTTCCATTATTTTGACGGCAAGGATACCGAACTTGACGATATATTAAAGGATGCTCAAATGCTTCCTATGATGAGTGAATATAATTTTGTAATGGTTAAGGATTATCCTATTGAAAAATCGGCGAATGATATTAAACTTCTTGAAGAATATTTAAAAGACGCTCCCGATACTACCGTTTTTGTGTTTTGGTTTGATGCAATAGAGCCGGACGTTAAAAGCGCTAAATTTAAAACGGTTATTAAAGCATTTGAAAAGGCAGGCGACTGCGTTGAACTTCAAAAAAGGAGTGAAAACGATGTTGCCAAACTTCTTGTAAGCGGTGCGAAAAAACGAGGCGCTGTTTTGTCAAACGATACGGCAAAATATCTTATATCTATTTCAGGCAATGATATGAAAATTCTGCTCAACGAGCTTGATAAACTTTCTTATTATGCCAAGGGTGGGGAAATAACAAAGGAAATTATTGACAATATGGCAACAAAATGCCTGCAAGCCCGTATTTACGATTTGTCAAAGTATGTTGTTGCAGGAAAGTCAGGCATGGCTTACGATGTTTTAAATGTCCTTTTTGAAATGAAAGAGGAGCCTATAATCATTCTTTCCGCAATTAGCGGTGTTTATGTTGATATGTATAGAGTGAAGTGCGCAAAAAGTGCAGGATTCGGATTTGACGATGTTGCCAAATACTATAATTACAGAGGCAGAGAATTTGCACTTAGAAACGCTACACGTGACTGCGCCAATCTTTCACTTGAGCAGCTTCGCACATCTCTTGACGAAATTTCAAAAACAGACGTGAAATTGAAAAGCACGGCGGTTGATAAAAAACTACTATTAGAGGAACTTATAATCAAGCTTATTCTGACTGCAAGGGGAGTTAAGTATGCTTAAGGTTAAAGAGGCCGTTATTGTTGAGGGAAAATATGATAAAATCAAGCTTTCAAATTTACTTGACGCCCTGATTATTGAAACGAACGGCTTTTCGGTTTATAAAGATAAGAAGAAGCTTGCATTTATTAAAAAGCTTGCAAACGAGCGTGGTTTAATTGTTATTACCGATTCCGACCACAGCGGCTTTCAAATAAGAAACTATCTTTCTTCCGTTATCCCTAAAGATAAAATTAAACATATATATATTCCTGATATATACGGCAAGGAAAAACGTAAAAAAGAACCGTCTAAGGAGGGCAAAATAGGCGTAGAGGGAATTAACGATGACATTCTTCTTGAACTTTTTAAAAAGGCAAATATCAGCTCTCAGCCGATTGTGATTAATAACCCTTTAACAAGTGTTGATATGTTTACTCTTGAACTCAGCGGCACGCCTAATGCTAAACAAAATAAAAAGAAACTCCTCAAATCTCTTGATTTACCGGAGTTTCTCTCTACTTCTTCTTTAATTTCGTATATTAATTCTTCAATGACTAAAGATGAGTTTTATAAATATTGTGATAATCTTTTTACTAATCTTTAATTATTATTTTGCTCCTCTGCTCTGTACCGCAGGGCAGGGGATTTTTATATCCTAAATTATATAAGTCCGTACATCTGCATTCAAGTTCAAAAAGCTTTTTGCCGTTATTGTCAAGCCTTTGAATATCGCTGTATTTGCTTATAATCGGCAATTTTGCGTTTTTCTTTAAAAATGGTAATAATTCCTTACCTTTTGAATTAAAGCCTAAAATGCGAATGTATGGCACGTCAAAGGAATATTTTTTTGTTATTCCTAAATATGCTTTTAAAATGATACGCCTGATTCGTGAAAGGGTGTATCTTTTTGTTTTTATAAGTTTGTATATGTCTTCAACACTTACGCTTTGCCTTATTGCGTTATAAATCCTGTTTTCAAGCCCCTCATTTACGTCCTCAATTTGAGCAAAATCTTCGGTACTCATTGCCCTAAGCCTTGCCAAAATTGCTTTTTCGCAGTTTTTTATTGTGCATATTTCGCCTTGATTAAGCTTTTTTCTTATTGCCGAGGCACTGTATAATTCGTCGTTTGTATCGTGCCCTTTGCCAATACGTCGAACGGCTTTTGCCGGCAGAGAAGTATGCCTTAAATATTCAATTGCTAAAATGTTATTAGGTGTGTCAAGCAAGTCATCGCCGATAACATTTTTTCTTGCAACAGGGTATGACAACCCCTTTTTCATTTCAGTCTTTATAAGTTCGTGACTTTCGTCAATCTTATTAGCTGTTTTTTTTAATTTGCTTATATCGTCACATTCCGTACCGAATGCAATTTCGTCAACTATCCCTGTCTTTTCAAGCAATGTAACTCCTGCTTTTGCAAATCCTTCGGCAGACATCAGGGAATATACGCAGGGAAGCTCAATTACAATATCTGCCCCATTTTCAAGAGCTTTGTCGCATCTTTTAAACTTATCATAAATCGCAAATTCACCCCTTTGAACAAAATTTCCGCTCATAACACAAATGACAGCACCATCACTTTTAATGCTGTCGATAAGATATTTGTGCCCTGAATGAAAGGGATTAAATTCGCAAATTATGCCTGTATTCATAAAATTTCACCAAATTATTAAAAAATAATTATTTTGTCCTTGACAATAATATATAATCTATATTATTATAATACTAAATTATTATTTTAAATTCAATATGTGGAGGCAATATTTTGAAAATTCTTGTTATTAACTGCGGCAGCTCCTCACTTAAATATCAGCTTCTTGATATGAAAGATGAGTCTGTTCTTTGTAAAGGTTCTATTGAGAGAATAGGTCTTAAAATTAATGGCGGAGAGGAAAATGTTATCGTTAAAGTCGGCGATGATAAGTTCACTTATGATAAAGAACTTAAAGACCATGTAGCTGCATTTAATGAGGTTAAGTATATTCTTTCAGAGGGTGAACATAAGGTTATTGATTCATTTAGCGAAATCGACGCTATAGGTCACAGAATAGTACAGGGCGGCGATAGATATACTAAGAGTGTTCTCGTTACAGAAAAGGTTGTTAAGGATGTTGAAGAACTTGCTCCTCTTGCTCCTCTTCACAATCCGGCTCATCTTATGGGCTACAGGGCATGCCTTGAAGTTGTAGGCCCTGATGTTCCTCAGGTATTTGTTTTTGATACATCGTTCCACAGCACTATGCCGCCAAAGGCATATATGTATGCTGTTCCTTACGAATATTATGAAAAATATGCTGTTCGCCGTTACGGTTTCCACGGCACATCTCATAAGTTCGTTTCTCACAGAGTAGCTGAAAAGATGGGCAAAAATATTAAGGACCTTAAGATTATTACATGTCACCTTGGCAATGGCTCATCTGTTGCTGCTGTTGACCACGGTAAGGTTGTTGATACATCAATGGGATTCACACCTCTTGACGGATTTATGATGGGCACACGTTCGGGCGGAGTTGACCCGTCTGTTGTTACCTTCATCATGAAAAAGCTTAACCTTACACCTGATGAAATGGATAACATTCTTAATAAGCAGTCCGGTGTAAATGCTATTTCAGGTATTTCATCTGATGACAGAGATATTTGTGCGGCTCAGAATGCAGGCAACGAAAGAGCTATTCTTGCTCATGAAATGCAAGCTTATGAAATTGCTAAATATATCGGTTCTTATATTGCAGCAATGAACGGTGTTGATGCTATTGTATTTACAGGCGGTATCGGCGAAAACGGCTTTTGGCTTCGTTCAAAGATTTGTTCATACTTCGGTTATATGGGCGTACATATTAATGAAGCTCTCAACCAAGCAACAGTTAAGGGTGCTGAGGCTGAACTTACAGAACCTGACGATAATGTAAGAGTATTTATTCTTGCTACGGACGAAGAACTTACAATTGCCCGTGATACTCAGGAAATTGTTAAAAATCTTAAATAATTAAGTAAATTATATATTGATATAAAATAAAAAAGGAGGAAATGAAATGCCTGAAATTAAGTATGAAATCACTGAGCATCTCGGTGTTATTTCAGAAACAGCACGTGGTTGGACAAGAGAAGTTAATATGATTTCTTGGAACGGACGTGAGCCTAAGATTGATGTTCGTGATTGGTCACCTGACCATTCTAAAATGAGCAAGGGTCTTACTTTCACTGTTGATGAAATTAAAGAGCTTACAAAGCTCGTTGAAAATCTCTAAGATTAAATATTTAGGGGCAACAAGAAAGTTTGTTGCCCTTGAAATTTTGTTAAGAGAGTTTTGTTTTTTGTGTAATTAACAGATTTATTTATTAAATTTGATATGATAGATATATTAAAATTGAGGTAATTATAATTATGGAATGGACTTCATTAAACGATTTGAGAGAAAAATATCTCTCATTTTTTGAAAGCAAGGGTCATTTAAGGCTTCCGAGCTTCTCACTTATTCCGAATAATGATAACAGTTTGCTTCTTATCAATTCGGGTATGGCGCCTATGAAAAAGTATTTTACAGGTGAAATTACACCTCCTCGAAATCGTGTTACAACCTGCCAAAAATGTATTCGTACTCCCGATATCGAGGAAGTTGGTAAGACTGACCGTCACGGAACATTTTTTGAAATGCTCGGTAACTTCTCTTTCGGCGATTATTTTAAAAAGGAAGCTACTGCTTGGGCTTGGGAATTTTGTACCAAGGTTCTTGAAATGCCTGTTGATAAGCTTTATGTAACCATTTACGAAAATGATGATGAGGCTTTTGATATTTGGACTAAGCAAAACGGTGTTGATGCGTCGCATATTGTCCGTTTAGGCAAGGCTGACAACTTTTGGGAGCATGGCTCAGGTCCTTGCGGTCCTTGCTCGGAAATTTATTTTGACCGTGGCGAAAAGTACGGTTGCGGTTCTCCTGATTGCGGACCGGGTTGTGAATGTGACAGATATGTTGAATTTTGGAACAACGTATTCAGTCAGTTTAACAATGACGGCAATGGTAATTATACAGAACTTGTTCAAAAAAATATCGATACAGGTATGGGCCTTGAAAGACTTGCTTGCATTATGCAGGGTGTAGATAATATTTTTGAGGTTGATACAGTTCAAAATATTATGAAAAAAATCAGCGAAATATCAGGCGCTAAGTATCATGAAGATGCTAAAAAAGACGTTTCGCTTCGTATTATTACAGACCATGTTCGTTCTGCAACGTTTATGATTGGTGACGGTGTTATCCCGTCAAATAACGGCAGAGGTTATGTTCTTCGCCGCCTTATCAGACGTGCTTGCCGTCACGGCAGACTTTTAGGTGTAAATGAGCCTTTTCTTTATAAGGTATGCGACACCGTTATTCATGAGAATCACGTAGCTTACCCTGAGCTTGCTGATAAAGCAGAACTTATTACCAAGGTTATCCGTGCCGAGGAAGATTCATTTGGTAAAACTATTGATGCAGGTCTTGCTATGCTTGATGAATATATTAATAAGCTTGATGGCAATGTATTCTCAGGTGAGGACGCATTTAAACTTAATGATACTTACGGTTTCCCTCTTGATTTGACTAAGGATATTCTTGAAGAAAAGGGCATTACTGTTGATGAGGACAAGTTCAATGCACTTCTTGCCGCTCAAAAGGCAACTGCACGTGCCGCTCGTAAAGATGCAGGCGCAGACGCTTGGAAGGGTAATTCGGTTAAAATTGATGCCGATAAGACTGAATTTGTCGGATATACCGATTTTGATTGCGATGCTAAGATTTTAGCTATTGTTAATGCCGACGGCGACCTTGTTGATATGCTTGGCGCAGGCGAAAGCGGTACTGTTGTGCTTGATAAAACTCCTTTCTATGCTCAATCGGGCGGTCAGGTTGGCGACAGCGGTGTTATCAAAAACGGTGAGGACAATGCATTTATCGTTGCTGATACGGCTAAGAATGCTGATAGTATTTATCTTCATAAGGGTGAGGTTTCACGAGGAATTATCAGCGTTGGCGACAGCGTATTTGCAAGTATAAACGGTGCAAGAAGAAAGGCAATTATGCGCAATCATACTGCTGCTCATCTTCTTCAGGCTGCGCTTCGTCAGGTTCTCGGTACTCATGTTGAACAGGCAGGTCAGCTTGTTGATGAAACCGAGGTTAGATTTGACTTTACTCATTTCAATCCTATGACAACGCAGGAAATTGCCGAAGTTGAAATGCTTGTTAATAAATTTATTCTTTCTGCTTCCGATGTTACTATGCAGGAGATGCCTATTGAAGAAGCTAAGAAAATGGGCGCTATGATGCTCTTTGGTGAAAAATACGGCGATATTGTAAGAGTTGTTAAGGCAGGCGATTTTTCAACAGAATTTTGCGGCGGTACTCACGTTGCCAACAGCGGCGAAATCGGTTTGTTCAAAATCGTGTCAGAGGCTTCGGTTGCCGCAGGTGTAAGAAGAATTACAGCTTATACCGGTTTCGGCTCTCTTGCTTATCTCAATCTTAACGAAATGGCTGTTAAAACAGTTGCTTCTATCCTTAAAACAAGTGAAAATGAGGTTGAGGAGAGAACACAGGCAGTTATAAGCGATAATAAAGAAATGGAAAAAGAAATTCAGGCTCTTAATGCTGAGATAACCAAGCTCAAGAGTGCCGATATGTTCTCAAAGCCTACCCTCGTTGACGGACTAGAACTTTACATTGCAAAAATAGAAGGTACAACTCCTGACGCTCTTCGTTCAATGGGAGATGATTTGAAGAATAAAGGAGATAACGTTGTTGCTCTTATCGCAGGTGTAAACGGCGATAAGGCTAACCTTGTTGCTGTTTGCGGAAAGAACGCTATTGCAAAGGGCGTTAAGGCAGGCGACCTTGTTCGTGAAATTGCTAAGCTTGCAGGCGGTGGCGGCGGCGGTCGTCCGGATTCTGCTATGGCAGGCGCTAAGGATATATCAAAACTTGATGGCGCTTTAGCCGCTATTGAGCAAACAGTTAAATCATTAATTAAATAAGAGGGTGTAATTATGTGTTTGTTTTGTGAAATAATTGACGGCAAAATTCCTTCAACAAAGGTGTATGAGGACGATATGATTCTTGCATTCAAAGATATTAATCCTGTTGCTCCTGTTCATATCGTAATTGTTCCTAAGGTTCATATTGATTGTGCAAACGGTGTTAATGAGGAAAACAGCAAATATGTTGCTCATATTTTTGAAAAAATACCTGAAATCGCAAAAAGCCAAGGAATTGACTCTTATAGAATTATCAACAATTGCGGTGAAGATGCAGGTCAAAGCGTTATGCATCTCCACTTCCACCTTATAGGCGGTATTAAGTTAGGAGAAAAAATTATATGAGCGAACAGTATTACACATTAAAAATAGCAGGTCTTGAAAGGCAGTTAAAGCGCTTTCCGGTTTCCGATACACTTGATATTGCCGCATTTATTCTTTTCGGTGATGTTGAACTTACAGAGGCTTGTGCTAAGGAACTTTTAAAAAAAGCCCCTGAGTTTGACTATATCGTTACTCCGGAAGCTAAGTCGATTCCGTTGGCTTATGAAATGAGCAGGCTTTCGGGTAAAAAGTACATAGTAGCAAGAAAAGGCGTTAAGGTTTATATGGATAATCCTATTGAGTATAAGGAAACGAGTATTACTACCCAAAAGGAACAGTCGCTTTTTCTTGGCCACGAGGACGGCGATTTGCTTACCGGCAAAAAAGTGCTTATTGTTGATGATGTTATTTCAACAGGAGAGAGTCTTAAGGCTGTTCAGGGCCTTGTAAAAGCTTTTAAAGGCAACATTGTGGCATCATGTGCGCCTCTTGCCGAAGGCGATGCAGCTGATCGAGATGATATTGTATTTCTTGAAAGACTGCCGCTTTTCTTTAAATAATTTGCATTAATTTAATTCTTTTTTATATAATATGTAAAGGTGATATTTATGCTTAATGATGAGAAAAAAGTTGTAATTGTCGGTGTAGGAATGGTTGGTATGAGCTTTGCTTATGCTCTTTTAAACCAAAATATATGTGATGAACTTGTTCTTATTGATATTAATAAGGTAAGAGCAAAGGGTGAGGCGGCTGACCTTTCACACGGTCTTCCTTTTGCACCAAGCAGTATGTCCATTTATGCAGGTGACTACAGTGATTGTTCAAATGCCGATTTAGTTGTTATTTGTGCAGGAGCTCCTCAGCTTGAGGGTGAGTCGAGGCGTGATCTTTTAAAGAAAAATTATAACGTATTTAAATCTATTGTTAATCCTATTATTGCAAGCGGATTTAACGGTGTATTTCTTGTGGCAAGCAATCCGGTTGACGTTATGACTCAAATTGTTTATGAACTTTCGGGTTTTCCTGCCAATCGTGTTCTCGGTTCAGGTACCACGCTTGATTCAGCACGCTTGCGCCATATGATGAGCGATTATTTTAAAATTAACCCTCGCAACGTTCATGCTTATGTTATCGGTGAGCATGGTGACAGCGAATTTGTACCTTGGAGCAATGCTTCAATTTCAGTTATTCCGCTAAATGAGTTTGGCAAAAACAGGCCTACTCTTATGGAGGATATGCAGAAAATTGCTGTTGACGTCAAGGAGTCCGCTTACGAGATAATTAAAGCTAAAAAGGCGACCTATTACGGTATCGGTATGGTGCTTGCAAGGCTTACACGTGCAATTCTTTTTGATGAAAATTCAATTTTTACCGTTTCAACTTATCTTAAGGGTGAATACGGAGAAAAGGGAATTTATATCGGCGTTCCGTCTGTTGTAAACAGAAATGGTATTCGTGAAATTCTTGAGATTGAGTTAAATGAAGAGGAACAGAAAAAGTTTAATGAATCAGCTAAGATTATTCATGAAATGGTTGATGAAATCGAATTGTAATTTGGAGAAAACTTATGAGTGAAGAAACAGTAGTAGCTGAAAATAAATCAAGCAAAAAACCATCGAAAAATAAAAGACCGAAAAGTAAGCTTCAGGAAACAATTGAATTTTGTATACCTATAATTATTGCTGTTGCGCTGGCTTTTATTTTACGTACTTTTGTTTTTGCTAACGCCGTTGTACCTACAGGTTCAATGCTTAACACTATTCAGGAGGGTGATAGAATTATTGCAAGCCGTATGGCTTATAATAATAACGACCCTGAAAGATATGATATAATTTTGTTTAAGTATCCTGATAATGAGGAACAGATTTATGTTAAGCGTATTATCGGATTGCCGGGCGAAACCGTTCAAATTGTAAACGGTGTTGTTTATGTTACAAAGACCGACGGCAAAACAATACAGCTTGATGACAGTTTTGTAACGGCATGCGAACCTTACGGTGATTTCGGCCCTTACGTTGTGCCGCCGGACAGCTATTTTATGCTTGGCGACAATAGGAATGACAGTAAGGATTCAAGATTTTGGACGAATACTTATGTTAAACGTGATAAAATTATCGGCAAGGTGAAGTTTAGATATTATCCCTCAATAGGAAAAATTCAGTAATTTAAAATTTATAAAAAATAACTGCTCTTGTTAGTTTTCAAGAGCAGTTATTTTTTATTGATTATTTTCTAGTACATAAGTACCGCTTGCCATTACAGCAATGGCAAAATCGCCGAATTTAAAATAGCTTTTTATTGAATCAGTAAAGTTGAGATAATCCGATACCGTATAATTGTTTGAGTCAATACGTCTTACTTTATTGTTATCACAGCAAACAAATATGTCATTTTCATCAAGACTTACGTGGGTCGGATTAAGAAATGTATCTGTTTCTTTGCCGCCGATTCTTAAATCAACGCCCATATTTTGACTTGAATATCTTATAACACAATTTTCATTAGGACAAACACTCCAAAAATATTTTCCTTCAAGTGCAATATTTTTTACAGGCTCGTCATGATATTCAAAAGCACCGTTCCATTCAAGCTCACCATCACGGTCAAATATTCCTGCCTCTCCGTTGGGAAATATCGCAAGTACACGTCTGTCATAAAGAACAGCTGCGTCGCATTGAACAAAATTTGGCATTATTTGACTTATTCTGTTAAAGTTAGAACCAAACTTTTTTAGCAAATAAGCATTTTTTGTAAGCACATCTATGCTTTTTGTTTTAAAATTGATAACAGAATACTGAACCTTATATTGCGTGCCGTTTGGAAGCGGCAGTTTCTCAACAATAATTACGGATTCGTCATTGTATTTAATAACATCGACAATTTCTTTCGTTGTAATTAATTGCAATATTATTCCTCCGATTTGTTAAGAGATGTATTAGTAAGATAACCGAGAGTGAGAAGACTGTCCCTAAGATGGACATTTTCAACAATTACACCCGGATGAGCCATAGCAATATCATAATTGCTGAAATTTAAAAAGCTTTTAATACCGACCTTAACAAGCAAATCCGTAAGTTCCTCCATATCTGTTGAAGGAATACAAGTTACAGCGCAGGTAGGGGAGTTGTCAATACAAAAGTTTTCAAGATAATTAACGTTTCTGACCGGAATACCTTTAATCATATTTCCGCAAATAGCCTCGTTCTTATCAAAAATACCGATAAGCTTAAAGCCGCTGTTTTTTGAAAACATTTTGTTTGTAATAGCCTTACCCAAATTACCCGCACCGATAAGTATTGTTTTGATTTCCTTATCAACGCAAAGTATTTCGCCGATTTTAGCGTGAAGTTCGGGCACGTTATAACCGTATCCCTGTTGACCGAAGCCACCAAAGCAGTTAAAATCGTGTCTTATTTGCGAAGCGGTAAGCCCCATTCTTGCTGCAAGTTCTTTAGAACTGATGCGCACTATTCCGTTATCCTTGAGAGATTGCAAAAACCTGTAATATCTCGGCAATCTCTTAATAACGGATATAGATATATCATCTTTATTTTGCATAATATTCCTCTCCTGAATTTCTGTAATAAAGATTATTATTTAGTCATTTGAGTTATTGTTTCCATTACATAGTCGCCGAATTCACTGCAAGTGCAACCGTCAGCTCTGCCGGTAATTACAAGCTTTTTCTCTTCAAGCATACATTTGTCAAGTGCAGCTTCAAGCGCATTTGCCTGCTTTTGGAAACCAATGTGAGAAAGGAGCATAACAGATGCTCTAAGCATTGAACATGGGTCAGCATATTGACCTCTGCCTTCCTTAATCATACGTGGTGCTGAGCCGTGAACAGCTTCAAACATTGCATATTTTTTACCGATGTTGGCGGAACCTGCAGTACCTACGCCGCCCTGAAATTCAGCTGCCTCATCTGTAATGATATCGCCGTAAAGATTAGGAAGAACGAATACCTTGAAATCTTTTCTTCTTGCAGGGTCAATAAGCTTAGCGGTAGTAATATCAACATACCAGTCATCAGTTACAATGTCAGGATATTCTTCACCGATTTTTTGGGCAGTTTTGAGGAACTTGCCGTCCGTTGTTTTAATAATGTTAGCCTTTGTAATGATAGAAACCTTGCCCTTGTTATTCTTCTTTGCATATTCATAAGCAAGGCGAGCGATTCTTTCGCATCCCTCTTGCGTTGCAACTGTAAAGTCAACTGCAAGGTCGTCAGTAATGTTCAAGCCATAAGAGCCGATTGCATAGCCGCCCTCGGTATTTTCTCTAAAGAAAGTCCAGTCAATGCCTTGTTCAGGAACTTTAACAGGGCGCATATTTGCAAAAAGGTCAAGCTCTTTTCTCATAGCAACGTTAGCCGATTCAACGTTTGGCCATGGATCACCGGCTCTCGGAGTAGTTGTGGGGCCTTTAAGAATAACGTGGCACTTTTTAAGTTCAGCAAGCACATCATCAGGAATAGCTTTGTTGCATGCCGCACGGTTTTCAATAGTTAAACCGTCAATTTCCTTAAATTGAACCTTGCCGCTTGCGACCTCATCTTTAAGAAGAAATGCAAGAACTCTCTCGCTTTCTTTTGTGATGATAGGGCCGATACCGTCACCGCCGCAAATACCGATTACGATTGTATCAAGTGCATCATAGTCGGTAAAATCTTTATCCTCTTTGATTTTTTTTGCTCTTGCAAGTTGAGATTTCATAAGTGAACGAAACTTTTCAACTGCTTCGTCAATGATTTTAGCATCGTCTGCCATAGTTGTATCCTCCGATAATTTGATTATTTATTCATTTCTCTTGTGTAGTCGAGAAGTCCGCCGCAAACAAGCATTGCTCTCTGTCTTGCGGAAAGGTGAGAAGAATTAAGCTGATATTCCTCGCCCTTAGTAAGATTCTTAAGAACAACAGGCTTATTGTTTTCAATTGCGTCTTTAATGTTTGAAAGTGAAAGCTCGTCCATTTGGTCAATCTTATCATAATCCTCTTCATTTGCAAATGTGAACGGTAAAATACCTGCGTTTACAAGGTTTGCAACGTGAATTCTTGCGAATGATTTAGTAATAACAGCCTTAACTCCAAGATAAAGCGGAACGAGCGCAGCATGCTCTCTTGATGAGCCTTGACCGTAGTTTGCGCCTCCGACAATAAAGCCTTTGCCTTCTGCCTTAATTCTTTCAGGGAATGTTTCGTCACATACGGCAAAGCAATACTGTGAAAGGTGAGGAATGTTTGAACGGTAAGGAAGAATCTTAGCGCCTGCAGGCATAATGTGGTCTGTTGTGATATTGTCGCCGACCTTAAGAACTGCTTTTGCCGTGATATCCTCAGGAAGCTTTTCTGTCTTTGGGAAAGGCTTGATGTTAGGACCTCTGAGAACTTCTACCTTATCTGCATCCTCAGGTGAAGCAGGAGCTTCAATCATATTGTCATTAACAATAAAGTGCTCAGGCATAGAAATTTTAGGAGCGTCGCCAAGCTCTCTCGGGTCTGTAAGATATCCGGTAAGTGCAGATGCCGCAGCAACTTCAGGAGATACAAGATAAATTTGACCGTCCTTTGTTCCCGAACGTCCTTCAAAATTTCTGTTAAATGTACGAAGTGAAACGCCGCCTGAATTTGGTGACTGACCCATACCGATGCAAGGGCCGCAGGCTGATTCGAGTATTCTTGCACCTGCGCTAATCATATCTGAAAGCGCACCGTTTAATGCAAGCATATTGAGTACTTGCTTTGAGCCGGGTGCAATGCAAAGCGAAACTGACGGTGCAATAGTCTTGCCTTTGAGAATTGATGCAACTTTCATCATATCAACAAATGATGAGTTTGTGCAAGAGCCGATAGCAACCTGGTCAACTTTAATTTTGCCGATTTCGTCTGTTGTTTTAACGTTATCCGGCATGTGCGGGCAAGCAGCCATAGGAGTAAGCGAGCAAAGGTCAATATCAATTACTTCGTCATACTCTGCATCCTCGTCAGGAAGGATTTCAGTCCAATCATTTTCACGTCCCTGCGCTTTGAGGAAAGCAAGGGTAATTTCGTCAGATGGGAAGATAGAAGTTGTAGCGCCAAGTTCGGCACCCATATTTGTAATGGTTGCTCTTTCAGGAACAGAAAGTGTTTTAACACCCTCTCCGCCGTATTCAATAATCTTGCCTACGCCACCTTTAACGCTCATAATTCTAAGAACTTCAAGGATAACATCTTTAGCAGAAACCCATGGCTTAAGATAGCCGGTAAGATTAATTCTTGTCATCTTAGGCATTGGAATATAGTATGTACCGCCGCCCATAGCAACAGCAACATCAAGTCCTCCGGCACCCATAGCAAGCATACCGATACCGCCGCCCGTTGGTGTATGGCTGTCAGAGCCGATAAGGGTTTTGCCCGGAATGCCGAATCTTTCAAGGTGAACCTGGTGGCAAATGCCGTTGCCCGGTCTGCTGAAATAAATACCGTGTTTCTTTGTTACTGATTGAATGTAACGGTGATCGTCGGCATTTTCAAAACCGGTCTGTAATGTGTTGTGGTCAATGTATGCAACAGATTTTTCTGTCTTTACTCTGTCAACGCCCATAGCCTCAAATTCGAGGTATGCCATTGTGCCTGTTGCGTCCTGAGTTAAGGTTTGGTCAATTCTTAAACCGATTTCGGTGCCGACCTTCATCTCACCCTCAACAAGGTGAGCCTTAATAAGCTTTTGAGCAATAGTAAGTCCCATTGTTAAAAAGTCCTCCTACTTGTTAATAAAATTATCAAATGATATTTTATTACAAATGTTTCACGTTGTCAATTACAAATCAGTAAAAATCTTTTAAATAATATATTAATTAATATAATAAAGATTTAATATTGAAAATTTTACTCTTTTGTGATAAAATATCCTATTATGTTGGAGTATTTCGGGCAAAATACATTTGAGGTGTTGATTTTGCTTGATAATACACAAATAAAAAACAAAAACGAACAAGATGATAATAACGATAACAACGAAGATGTTTCGGCAGAGGAGTCGGTTACGCAGGCTGATGATTTTGAAACGGGTTCTATTACCGTTTCTAAAGACGGTCATTTTATTCACTGCTTAACAATCATCGGTCAAATAGAAGGCCATTATATTCTGCCGAGCCAAAACAAAACCACAAAGTATGAGCACGTTATTCCGCAGCTTGTCGCAATTGAAGAAAGCAAAGAAATAGAAGGATTGCTGATTATATTAAATACAGTCGGCGGTGACGTTGAGGCAGGGCTTGCAATAGCTGAACTGTTGTCTACCATGAAAACTCCTACTGCTTCTTTAGTTCTCGGCGGCGGTCATTCAATCGGTGTTCCGCTTGCCGTCAGCTGTAAAAAGAGTTTTATTGTTCCGAGTGCTACAATGACTGTTCACCCCGTCAGAATGAACGGGCTTGTTCTTGGTGTTCCTCAAACTCTTTCTTATTTTGAAAAAATGCAGGACAGAATAGTTAATTTTGTGGTTAACAACTCTTCTATTGATAAAAAGAGTTTTAAGGCGCTTATGATGAAAACAGGCGAGCTTGTTATGGATGTCGGCACGGTGCTTGACGGTGAGGACGCTGTTAACTGCGGTCTGATTGACGAACTCGGCGGTCTTAGCGACGCTCTTGATTTTTTAGATAAAATGATTGAGGAGAGATAATATGCTTTGGAGTATTATTAATGAAGCTGATATTTTCTACTCCGCAAAATCAATGTGTCAAAACAATACTGTCAGGTCAAGCAACCCTTACAGTTATATACGCACCGGTTATCATTTGGATAACGCATATTTATTCGGAGGTATAGATGATGTGGATTTTAACAGCAATATTTCAGGCGATAGGACAGGCATTCACTTGGGTGTTCCCCGTGTCTGAAAGCGGACATTCTGTAATTTTTCATAATTTTTCAGGCAGATTTACAAACGCTTGCTCGCAGTTGACAGGCGTTATACATATAGGAATTGCAATCGGTTTATTTATTGCGTTTTATAAATTATTTATAAGCCTTTTCAAAAATTTTTTCTCAACTTGGAACGATATTTTTCATAAAAGACTCGATTTAAAAAACATTCCTCCTCAAAGGGAATTTATGTTTATGACGATTCTTTCGTTTGTATTCTTTATCGTTTATGCAATTCCCGCAGGTAAATACGGTAATGTGTATATGCTTTTTAACAGAACATCGCATAATAAGACTATATTGGGCGAAGGAATTTGCATTGCTCTTTTAGGTGTTCTTCTTATTGTAACTAATTCTCTTATCAATTCAAACAGAAACAAACTTCCAAATTGGGCAAATGCGGTAATTTTAGGCTTAATCGGATTTCTTGCATTGCCGACGGGCGGTTGCTCCTTTATGGGTGCAATTTTCGCTTTTATGATTTTGCTTGGTATGAGCCAAAAATATGCGATTAGATATGCAGTTACAATGTCTGTTCCTACTCTTATTGTAATGGGTATAATTGAACTTTGTGTGGCTGTTACCAAAATTAATATTTTTTCGGCGATAATCGGGCTTGTTATCTCGATTGTAGCTTCGTTTTTTGCAATTAAGCTGTTTATATTTGTACTGAAAAAACGTGCGTTGAATTATATTGCATATTATGATATTTCAATCGGTGTAATCAGTGCGATTATCGGAACTTTTCAACTTGTTATAAAATAATAAGAGGTAAATATGGCAACAAAAAAGACTAATAAAAAAACAAAACAGAATACATCTAAAAAAACATCATCTAATAGGCAAAAAACTGCAGACAGGGCTGACGCAATACGAGTATCTGAAATTGCAACAGTTGCCGTTTCGGTTATACTTTTCTGCCTTGCCATTGTTTCAGGCAACGGTGTGTGGAATGTGCTGCATAATGTATATGTCGGCATATTCGGTATGTTTGCCGCTATTGTTTTGCCGCTTTTGACCATTGTTGTTACAGTTATATTTTCGGCTAAGGGTGACGACGCTTACGGTTACACGGCTAAGATAGTAGAAGCGTTTGTAATGGTTTTCATTCTCGCAACATTTATTCATGTTGTTAAAAATTCAACAGGCGATGCATTTAAGGAAACTATAATTAACAGTTATAAATCAGCAAGCTTTGAATTTAACGGTGGTTTCATCGGTGCAGTGTTAGGCTGGCTTTTGCTCACTCTCGGTAAAGCACCGGCTATTATTATAAGCGTTGTGCTGTTTATTGTTGATTTGCTTCTTATGACAGGTCTTACTATATTTCAATTTGTTGCAGGTGCGGCTAAGCCTGCAAAAGTTACATACGAAAAAGTTGCTCCGGCTATTGAAGAACGAATTGAACGCAGAAGAATGAATAAAGAAAATATTGATGTTCCGCTTGATAGTCAGCCGCCTGAGGAAGAAGATAAAAAGCCTAAATCAAGAAAAAAGAAGGCTGCCTCTTCCGACGAGGAAATGACTAAGGTACCCAAGGAAATAATTGACGAAATAAACCGTGAAAATTCCAATATTGAAATGCTGAAAAATGCTACGATTAGGAAAGAGGAAAAGAAGCCTAAGAGTATTGATGAAATAGTTAAGGATGCTTCAGCGGATAAACCTAATGAGAAAAAAGCAGATAAAAGTAAAGACTTTACCGTTTCCAAAGAAGCAATGGAATCAGGCATAAACGATTATAAACTTCCGTCTGTAGAACTTCTCAGTTTGCCTAATAAAAAATCAACGGCAGATATCAGCGGTGAACTTAAGGAAAACGCTCAAAGGCTTATCGAAACGCTTCGCTCATTTAATGTTAATGCAACTATTACCGATATATCACGAGGCCCTACGGTTACAAGATACGAGCTTAAGCCTGCGGCAGGTGTGCGCATTTCTAAAATTACAAATCTTGCTGATGATATAGCACTTAATCTTGCGGCTACTCATGTTCGAATTGAAGCGCCTATTCCGGGCAAAGCCGCAGTAGGTATCGAGGTGCCGAATACTGTTAAAAATACAGTTTCTATGCGTGAACTTATAGACACACCTGAGTTTTATGAGCAACGTTCACTTCTTTCTGCCGGTATCGGTAAGGATATTGCGGGTAATTGTGTTTATTGTGATATTGCAAAAATGCCGCACCTTCTTGTTGCAGGTACAACAGGTTCCGGTAAATCCGTTTGTATGAACTCAATTATTACATCTATTCTTTACAGAGCTAAGCCTGACGAGGTTAAATTCTTAATGATTGACCCTAAGCAGGTTGAATTTTCAAAATATGCAAATATTCCGCATCTTCTTGTCCCTGTTGTGACTGACCCACGCAAAGCGGCAGGTGCTCTCGGTTGGGCTGTAAGTGAAATGCTTCAGCGTTATCAAAAGCTTTCGCAGGTTGGCGTTCGTGACATTGAGGGATACAATAAATATGTTCAAAAGCATGAGGATATGGAGTCTATGCCTAAAATCTGTATCTTTATAGATGAATTTGCGGATTTGATGATGGCTGCTCCCAAAGAGGTTGAAGATTCTGTTTGCCGTCTTGCGCAAATGGCACGTGCTGTCGGTATGCATCTTGTTATTGCAACTCAAAGACCGTCTGTTGACGTTATTACAGGTCTTATTAAAGCTAATATTTCATCAAGAATTGCACTTACTGTTTCATCCCAAATCGACTCTCGTACTATTCTTGATGCCGCAGGTGCCGAAAAGCTTCTCGGCCACGGTGATATGCTTTATAATCCTATCGGTGCTTCAAAACCGCTTCGTGTTCAAGGTTGTTTCATTTCAGATGAAGAAGTTGAAGCGCTTTGTGATTTCGTTAAAAATCAGGGTGAAAGTCAATATGATGAAGAAATCGCTAAGGAAATTGAAGCCAAGGCGGTTCAAGATAAGAAATCTTCTCCGTTTGAGGATGACGGCGATGCAGAGCAGCTTGATGTACTTTTTGACAAAGCTGTTGATATTGTACTTGAAACCGGGACTGCTTCCACTTCATTTTTACAACGTAAGCTTTCCGTAGGCTATGCACGTGGCGCTAAGATTATTGACCAGCTTGAGGAAAAGGGTATTATAGGTCCTGCTAACGGTTCAAAAGGCAGAGAAATACTTATCAATCGCCAGCAATGGCTTGAAATGCAGGCTTATTCGTCAAATAAAGTTCCTTTTACTTCAGAAAATACCGAGCAAATGTCATTTGATGAGGATGAGATTGAAGATGACGGTGTTGTGTCTGAAAATTATAACGATATTGATGAATAATTAGATATTGTACCTGAAATTTAATTTGTGCAATTATATAATTTGATTGTTTAGAGGAAATATATGAATGATTTTCTACCTATAAATAAAAAAGAAATGCTTGAACGAGGTTGGCAAGATGTTGATTTTGTCTTTGTAACAGGCGACAGCTATGTTGACCACCCGTCGTTCGGCGTAGCCATACTTACAAGGCTTTTGGAAAAAGAGGGCTACAGAGTTGCCGTTTTAAGTCAACCTAATTGGAAAAATGACGGCGATTTTACACAATTCGGCCGTCCTCGTTTAGCTTTTATGGTTACAAGCGGTAATATTGATTCAATGGTTGCTCACTATACTGCTGCCAAAAGGCTAAGACATGATGACGCTTATACTGCCGGAGGTATTGCAGGAAAACGACCTGACAGGGCAGTTATTGTTTATTCAAATATTATTAAAAGGATATATCCTGATTGCCCAGTTATTATTGGCGGCCTTGAAGCGTCACTTCGCCGATTTGCTCATTATGATTATTGGGATGACGGAATCAGACCGAGTATTCTTATTGATTCAAAAGCTGATTTGCTAACCTATGGTATGGGTGAAAAGCAAACTGTTCAAATAGCCAAAAGGCTTGACAGCGGTGAGGATATCTCAACTATGCACGATATTCTCGGAACCTGCTTTACCTGCCCAACTTATGAAACGCCGTATGACGGTGTTGAAGTTCCGAGCTTTGACAATGTATTAAACAGTAAAAAGGAATATGCAAAATCTTGCAGAATTGAGCAGGATGAGCAGGACCATATTCGTGGTAGACTTATTAAGCAAAAACACGGCAAAGTAATGGTTGTCCAAAATAAGCCTATGCCGCCGCTTAATCAAAACGAACTTGATAAAATTTATTCACTGCCGTATACAAGGGCATATCATCCGTCTTATGAAAAACTCGGAGGCGTGCCGGGCATTAAAGAGGTTGAGTTTTCAATTACTCACAATCGTGGCTGCTTTGGTGCTTGCAATTTCTGTTCTATTGCTTTTCATCAGGGAAGATATGTTACATCCCGCTCAAAGAAAAGCATTTTGACAGAAGCTGAAAAGCTGACTCATATGCCAAATTTCAAAGGCTATATTCACGATATAGGCGGTCCTACAGCCAATTTTAGGAAACCGTCTTGTACTTTTCAAGAAGAACACGGTCTTTGCAAGGGTAAAAAATGCCTTGCACCTAAGCCGTGCAGAAATTTAAGTGTTGACCATAGTGAATATCTTGATATTCTTCGTCAGGTTCGTTCGCTTCCTAAAGTTAAAAAGGTATTTATAAGAAGCGGTATAAGATATGATTATCTTCTTGAGGATAAGGACGATACATTTTTTAAGGAGCTTGTTGAGCACCATGTTTCCGGTCAGCTTAAAGTGGCACCTGAACATTGTTCTGCCGCAGTTCTTGATAAAATGGGTAAGCCCCATATTGAGGCTTATATAAAATTTTCACACAGATATTTTGAATACACAGGAGAGATTAATAAGGAGCAATATTTAGTACCTTATCTTATGTCATCTCACCCCGGTTCTACTCTTGATGATGCGATTGAACTCGCTTTGTTTTTAAAGAAAAATCATATAAGACCCGAACAGGTTCAGGATTTTTATCCGACTCCCGGCACTATCTCAACGTGTATGTTTTATACCGAGCTTGACCCTTATACTATGGAAAAGGTATATGTAGCAAAAAGCGAGCATGATAAGGCGCTTCAAAGAGCGCTTCTTCAATATTTTAATCCTAAAAATCAAAAGCTTGTTGAGGAAGCACTCAAGCGTGCAAAGCGTTATGATTTAATCGGATATGACAGCAAGTGCCTTGTTAAACCTACATATTCTGCTAATCAATTTAACAAAAATAGCAGATATCAAAATAAGAATTCACATAAGAATAATTATTCTGGGAAAAACAGAGGTAAAAAAAGATGAGCGCTTCAAAAAGACAAGGCATAATCGCAATAGGTATCTGTTGTATTCTTGTTTCTGTTTTGCTTGTATTTTACGGTATTTCTCAACCTAAGGTCAATGAAACCCCTTTATCTCAGTTGCAAGATACGCTTTCCCAAACCTCGATTAAGACTTCTTCGTCTGACAAAAATGATGCATCTTTTAAAAATTCAGGTGCTGATACTCAAACAACTGTGTTAAATACTAAATCTTCTCAACCTTCTTCTGCTCAAAGTGTTTCTTATCCTGTTAATTTGAATACTTGCACTTATGAAGATTTAGTTTCAATTGACGGAATAGGCGATACCAAAGCACAGGCTATTTTGGAATATCGTGATTATCTCGGCGGATATACAAACGTTTCTCAACTTAAGGAAATTAAGGGTATCGGGGATTCTACTTTTGCAAAGATTGAGCCGTATGTTACAGTATGATTAGTGATTTAAAAATTGTTTTAGAGAAAATATCAAATATATTTTTTACTAAAAGATGCGAATTTTGCGGTGAAGTAATTGAATTTGATAAAAAGGTTTGTCCCGATTGCGAGAATTTACCTGTTAATAAGCCACCTTATTGCACATATTGTGGCGTCAGTAAGGAAAAATGTAATTGTGACAAGCATAAAAGTGAATATAAGCAAATTGTGGCACCGTATTTATATCAAGATAATGTTAAGCATGCTGTTTTGAATTTCAAAAGCGCTTATATGCCTTTTCTTTCAAAACGCTTTGCACGTGATATGGTAAAATGCATTCAAGAAAATTATTTTATGCAATTTGATATGATTACTTATACTCCGCTTTCTAAGAAGTCACTTAGAAAAAGAGATTATAATCAAGCATATTTACTTGCAAAAGAAATTTCGAAAATTTTAGATATTCCGCTTGCCGATTTGCTAATAAAGGTAAGAAAAACGAAAGAACAAAAATCATTGAATTCACGTGAGCGCAAGACTAATGTTTACGGCGCATTTGATTTAAAAGATAAAGATATTGTAATCAACAAAAGAATTCTTTTGATTGATGATGTTAAAACTACGGGTTCAACGCTTAATGAATGTGCCAAAATGCTTAATATTTACGGTGCTCAAAGTGTTTGGGCGGCAACTCTTGCTGTCACCGTACCTAAAGAAAAAGGGGATAAAAAATGAAAAAAATATTATCTGTATTGCTTACATTGATTTTTGTTTTCTTGTGTGCTTGCAGTGCGCAGGGTACAGAGGATCGTCAGTTAAGCGCTCATATTGACGGTTTGATTGAGGAAACAACGATTGAATGGAAAGATGATAATACAGCTGTTGTTTCTTTTGATAAACACGCTGTTAATAATGTTGCTGTTAAGTTGAAAAAAGCAGTATCGTCACCGCTTAAGATATATAACGGCGATAATATTATTTATGAACAGGAAAATAACAGTACATATAAATATTGCTCATTTTCTCCAACTCAAACTACTTCTTTAAAATTAAAGCTTGACAATGGCAAGGAAAATGTTGAGTCGATTTCTGTTTACGAAAACGATAATGAGCCTGACAGTGATTTTAGGGTAACTGCATATATTCTTGCAGATAAAATTCAAAATATTGATGATTTGAAATCATATACATTTGACACAATTACTGATGTAATTCTCTTCTCATGCGTTAATTTTAACTCTGACGGTGAACTTCAATTTAATGACAGTGAGAATTATTCAGGTAGAAAAATGATGAAAACTGCGCTTAAGAATTTAAAAAGCGTTATAGGCGACAGAAATGTAAATATCTATGTCAATATTTTAGGACCCGATGCAGACGAAGGAATAAGCGATTGGAAATCTCAAATGGAAAATAAAGCTCAAAAGCATACCAAGGCTTTTGAAAACGATACACTTGCTACACAAATTAACGATTTGCTAAACGACTATAATTTTAACGGCGCTTTTTTTGATTATGAATATCCTATTAAGGCAAAGTATTGGAAAGCCTTCAGCAATTTTCTTGTCAACCTCGATTCAGAACTTGGCGGCAAAAAAATAGGTCTTGCAATGAGCGATTGGGATATCGGTATTTCTAAAGAGGCTATGCAATGTGTTGATATGGTTGAAATGATGGAATATGACCTTTTTGATGATTACGGTGACCATTCATCTTTTGATTGTGCTCAAAAAGGAATTGAGAAATTTATCAATGCGGGATTTGACAGCAAGGTACTTGATCTCGGTATTCCTTTTTACGGCAGACCTGCAGACAAGGGTGAATATTGGTATAATTACGGAGATTACGCAAAGATATTGGGCAAATATTCAAATAAGGCAGAGATTGACGGTAAACAAGCTTATTTCAATTCGTATGGACTTGTTTATGATAAAACTTCGCTTGCAATTGATTATGAACTCGGTGGTGTTATGGTGTTTAGATACGGCAGCGATGATTTAAACCACAAGGATATGTCGCTTTTCACCGCAATTAATCAAAGCATAAACGATAGAAAAAATTAGTACATTTAACAGCTCAAAAAGCAAATTTGCTTTTTTTGAGCTGTTTTTTACTAAATCTTTACTATTTTACTATTTATTTTTTAGTTTGTTTGTGATATTATACTATCTCGGATATAAGAGAGGTTAAATTATGACGAAGAAAAAATGGATTAATTTAATAGTTATTTTATTTGCATTTTTCGGCTTTGTTTACATAATGTCAACAATTCCGTTTTGCAGTGATGATTGGGCTTGGGGCGCTTCTGTCGGTGCGCAAAGGCTTGCATCCCATTTTAGAGGATATAACGGCAGATATCTTGGAAACTTGCTCATTTTACTTTTGACTAAATCTAATTTTATAAAAACAATCGGAATGGCTGTTGTTTCATTTTCCGTTATTTATTTAATTTATAAATATATCGGTGACGGCAAGCTGTTTTATTTCCTTTTTGCATTATTCCTTCTTGTTATAATGCCGACAAATATATTGAGGCAGACGATGGCTTGGGCTTCCGGCCTTGCCAATTATATTCCGCCGATTGCTTTGACACTGCTTTATCTTGTTATTGTGAAAAATATATTTGATAAGGATCTGCCGAAATATAAAAAATGGCTTATTCCCGTTTCATTTGTTATAGGCTTGTGCGGTAACCTGTTTATGGAACACGTAACTATAATGAATGTTGTTGTGTCAATAGGTGTTATTGTTTATTCTTACATCAAGTTTAAAACGTTTTTTAGAGTTCACGTGTTTAATTTCTTGGGAAATATTTGCGGTGCGGCAATAATGTTTTCAAATTCAGCCTACGGCATTATTTCATCAGGTAATGACAGCTATAGAAGCGTGGCAGGGGAAAATGAAAGCTTTTTTTCTTGGCTTATTAAGAGTATTGACAGAGTTTGCACACGTTCGGTTGAAAGCAATGCTTTAATTAATATTCTTATAAGCATTATGCTTTTTACAATTGTGCTTAATATATCAAAGCAGTTTGAATTAAAAAAGGGCAAAAAACGCTTTTTGTTTTCTTGCGTGATTTTTGATTTTGCATATACAGTATTTGTTCTTATTAAAGAGTATGTTCGCTTTCCCATAGGAACATTTACATCTCCCGCAGTGACTGTTATCAGATGTATTTTAGCAACGATTTTTATTATCAGCTTGATAGTTGTTACGCTTACGGCATACGAAGATAAAGACAGAGCGTTTAAAGCGGTAATGCCGATTTTGGCAGAGAGCGTACTCATTGTTCCGCTTCTTGTCGTTTCTCCCGTAACAGGTCGTTGTTTTTATCCGCCTTATGTTATGTTTATGCTTTATTCGTGCGAGTTGATGAAATTTATTATGCAAAATTATGTCAACAGCGATAAGGTGAAAAAGACGGTATACGCTTTAGTTATTATCGGTGTGGCAATAGGTTCTGTGTTTTATACTGTTAAATACACTCAGGTAAAGGCATTTGAAAATGAGAGAAATTCTTTTGTGAGCGCTCAGATTGAATCCGGCAATAAAACAGTCTATCTTCCTCATTATCCGGCATACCTTGAATATTATACCGAAGGCACAACCCCAAGGCTTTTCAGGTGGTACGGTATGTGGGAAACAAGATATAAAGACTTTTACGATATTGACCAAAGTGTGAGAGTTGAGCCTATAAGCTATGCTCAATATAAGCAAATTAAGAATAAATGATAAAAATCCCGCAATGGCAGTTTAATCTGCCTGCGGGATTTCTTAGTTATTGTTATATTTAAAAATATAATAAAATTCACTTAATACGTCGTCAACGCTTTTCTTACTTATTCCTAAAATTACGCAGTTTATTACAACCGCAATGGCGGTTATGGATATAAAAGGAATTTTTAGCGTGGTGTTAAACATAACGATTAAAAGAATAACTGCAACAATCAATAGTAAAAGGCTTAATGCAAAATAAAAAGCATTAAATTTTGATTTTACATTTATATTAACAGTTGAACTTTTATCATTACCGTCAAAGCTTACTTCACTTAGCGGGGCAGAGCGGTAATATCTGTCGTTTTCAACATTGCCGATATACCGTGCGATATATTTGCCGCTGTCGTTTATGAAACCGGTGAATTTTTTTCCGTTATAATCCGTATGTATTATTCTTGTGGACAGCGTATATCCTGCCTTGTGCATATCGTAAAACGTTTTTTCAAAAAGCTTAATTGCGTCGTCACGGCTCATATTAAGCTTAATGCTGTCATTAGCGGTAAAAAACATAGCTTGTCCCTCCTTATTTAATCTTAAAATATCATATTGTTAATTAATTGTCAATACTGTTTATGTAAGGTATGGTATGACCATACCCGAATAGGTTTAAGCTATTCTTATTACAGATAAATACGAACCGACAGTAGGTGAGGCAGTAGTAACCGTGCCTGATACAACCCTTAAAGCAACTGTAGAGGTTGAGTTTGCAGGAACGTTTACAATATAACTGCCGTTTGAGGTTCCTGTTGCACTGTTGGGAATAATTTCGCTGTTTGAATCAACCGTGCCGTTAATTGCAAGCGCCAATGTTGCATCATTAGCCGTTTCGCCTGTTACCTGATAATTTACAAGATATGCTTTGCCTGTTGTGCCGCCTGAAAGTGTGATAAGTCCGTTGTTATTGACGATATCTGCCGTGGCAGTATTATAAAGAGTTGACTGATAAGCAATGTTTTCTCCGGCAGCGTAGGTTGCGCCTGTTGCCGAATTGTTATAAAACAGAGCGTAAGCAGCAGTCGGTGTCAAAAACGGAGGAACAGGTGGATGAGGAGGCTGCGGTATTGGTTCAAACGGCGGCATAGGACGTGGAGGACAAACATAGCAGGGTATTAAGCGCTCTACCATTTTAACTTCGTAATTGGTGTCACAGCAACCGTTTGAAGCAGAATAAATATTCGTATCTAAATTTCTGAAATTTCTGTTGTTACAGCTCATAATTATATTGTTTCCTTTCATATATTCGGCTTTTATGCCGTAATATATAATATGAAAAAAATAAAAAAACGACAAAATCTATTGAAATTATTTTTTTGGTATGTTAATATATCAAAGTCAAATATGCGGGTATGGTGGAATTGGCAGACACGCAAGATTTAGGATCTTGTGGGAAACCGTGCAGGTTCAAGTCCTGTTACCCGCACCATAATATCGGGGTGTGGCGCAGTTGGTAGCGCACTAGACTGGGGGTCTAGGGGCCGCAAGTTCAAGTCTTGTCACTCCGACCATAAGGGCTACTTTTCAGTAGCCCTTGTTTTATACCTTAAAGTGCAAAAAACGCCATTTTAGGCGGTTTTTCTTATTTTTATATGTTGTTATTTGTTTTTTACTAAATGAATGTTGTAGGACTAATTGCTCCCTTTATTGCTCCCATAAAAATAATATGATTTTTTTTATAAAAGTCTTGACATATCACCCAATGAGTGGTATAATATAATTGTTGAGAGGGAGAAGCGTTCTCGTTCTTGACAATATGGTGGCAAGTGCCGGAAAGGAGAAAATAATGGCTGATGATATGACAAATGAACAATTTGACAAGTTTATTAAATTAATAATCACAATCGCAAACGACAGTGATTCAAAAGAAGAATTCATAGAAAAAATAGAAGCCTTAACTGAAAACAATTAAGACTTCAATCGCAAAAGTTGCTTTGAGTGGTACTTGCCGCCACTCATCGCACCTTTAATATAACACAATTAAGCAAAAAAGGCAAGATATATTTAAGGAGATTATTATGACTATCAAAGAAGCAAGATTGGCTAAGAATTTAACTCAACAAGCACTTTCGGAATACCTTGGCATTTCAAAAAGAAACATCGAAAATTGGGAAACCGGCAAAAGAAAATGTCCTGATTGGTGTGAGAAGCTTATAATAGATAAAATTTTAAGTTACAACGCAAGCAATCAATATACCGTGATTTATGCAGACCGACAGGGCTTACACGAGATATTCAGTAGTGATGATTATAACGCTTGTGAAGAAGAAAGAATCAACTTTTCTAAAAAAATAAATCCGTCTGTCAAAGGAATTACTGAAGATTGTTATGTCGTAAGCAAGGCTGAGCAATACCAAAATAATTTGCGAAATTCAGCATTAAATATATATTTGTCAAAATTAACACCTGAGGAAAAAAGTGAGATTGTCGAAATTGACGGAAGGAAATTTAATAAAGCAGTAATGAATTTCGCTGAGTTTTTCAATAATATTATTGAAAAGGATAATTAAAGGGTGTATTTATGAATATTATTCACATCGATGAAAAATCATATAGTCAACTAATGACTTGGAAAGCTGAAAATCACGAGTTAATCAAAGCCGTATCACCTTATAGCCGTTACTATTTCGAAAAAGTTCAAGTTAATTTTGGAATTTATCCTAATAAGAATAATGGCAAATTGCTTGTAGCTTATTTCGAGAAAAAGCACGATTATTTAGAATTTCGTGTTAAATATGACAAAGTGCAAATCGCCAAAGGCAAAATAGAAGCTACACCTGAAGGAGTTAACGATTACGGCATTCATTGCCAATTAAGCGACAGCATTGAAAGCAGCGACGAAATCCAGCATACTATTTATATGATAGTCGAAAGCTATATTTCTGTTAATGCATTAATTCTTTATGGTAATCTTGTTGACGGTTCTTCAACGACCGTCAGGGCAAGGAGTGAGGATAATGATAAGCATTATTTCGTTAAGGAATTTCAAAACAAACTCTATGCCGTCACTTCACATACTCACCGTTCTCCTGAGGGAGTATTCAGCGTAAGAGGACATTTCCGAAAATACAAAAGTGGCAAAGTAATATGGATAGACGAATTTTTAAAAGGCAATAAAGAAAAATAGCAAAACAAAAAAGCCCTCGGTTCGATTAAGAACTGAGGGCTTTTTTTATTTATAACTATTTACTTTTGCATAAGCTACTCTGCCGGTCTTAACAACCTTAACCTTATCAACGCTTGCGCTGATATGTTTTTGCACAATAATTTCAGTCTGTGGCAGATACTCGTATTTAATTCCTGTAAGGTTTTGATTTTTGTAAAGATATGTTTTACCTTTAAGCCTGTAGTGCTTGCCTACCGTTGTTTTATAGCTTACTTTCTTCGGCTTATCGGCAACAACCTTAGTTGATGAAAGATAGGCTGTACTTACCCAACCTTTTGCCGGAGCGGTAATGTAAGACCAAGAGCCACTGACTTTGGTAACAGTAACCTTTGTGCCTTTCTTCAACTGAGTTAATACCTTTGATGATTTATCAGCTTTAGCTCTGACATTGAGTGACTGTGATTTAGTTGCTACATACTTGGTAACATTCTTCTTTGCTTTTGATTTTTTCTTTTTATAGTCATTTGAGAAAATCCAATAATTAACGGTGTTGCCGTACTTTTTAAAATTTTGCTCGCTTACAAACACGGTATTGCCGCTTAATTTAGCGCCTGCTGCTTTTCTGCTTGGCGTATTGAACTTACCGACATAAGAATAAGGGTCGTAAACGGAAATAGTTCCGCCGTTGTAACCTACAAGCACGATATAATGACCTGAGGTCGTAAATAAGCCATAATTACAGGAAGCAACAATAAAGTAATCAGGTACACCGTCCTTGTTCTTATCAGTCTTCAAATAGCTTAGTGCTTTATTAATATTAGAAGTAGTCGCATATTCTTTGAAATTAAAATAGTCAGCAACGAAAGACCAAGCCGACCAAGCAGTACCATTTGACTTAGTTCTATAGCCGTTATCGACAAAAAGCTTTGCCATAGTTGTTGGTAATATCGCACCTTTTGAGGAGCTTACAACCATTGCCGCCGAAGTCGGACCGCAGCCGCTCGATTTAATAGTCTGCGTTTTATTTTTTGAGCTTGTATAAGGTGTATTCGCCCAACGGCTGTCAGCTTGATTATAATATGTAAGCCCGGTACAAACACCGAGAAGCACTTTGCCTTTACCTGTGTTTGTGCCGTCATAAGAAATATTTTCTTGTTCAACAACGGCATCCTGTTCAATCAAGCTTTCATCAACAACAGTGCTTTCGTCTTTAGGCTTTGCGATAATAGGCTCATCAGTGCCGACATCCTCGCCGTTTTCAACTTCGTCCTTAGTTTTCTCTGCTTCTTTCTTAACATCAGCAGAAATAGTAACTTCGGGTTCGGTTGTTTGCTCAACGGTAGTCGTTTCTGTCGGTTTTGTTGTGCTTTCGATATTTGAATTATTACAACCACAAAAGATTGATATAATCAAAAGCAACGACATAATCACTGACATTACAGCTTTATTTCTTTTCATTATTCTTCACCTCTTCCTCAATTTCCATAAATGATTTAATTGCATTCTTAACTGATTCAAATACTCGTTTAAAAAGCTTATCGTAGCCATACATTGCACCGTAAGCAATAAAGAACGAGCCGACAATTGCGCCGACAATGATATACCAAACAAGCTTGAACGGTACAATCTGACTTGCCGCAATGACTGTTACGAGTGTTAAGAATAAGGAAACACCGAATACAATCAAATTATAAACAATATTTTCCTTATCCTTAAATACGGATTTGATGATTTCTGTAATAATTTGCACGGCTAAAATAAGCAGCGCAACGATAATAAGCGATATACATAATGTTTTCATTGTTTTACCCCTTTTTATTTTAATCTATCTTCAAGGTCTTTTATTCGGTGGTCTGCAACTTGCACCTTGTTCTCAAGCACCGGCACACGCTGCGCAAAGTTATTATGTTGTCGAACCTCTCTTGTAAGCTCGTCTATTTTTGTGTCGGTAACAGCCTGCTGCGTTTTCATATCTGATTGTATTTTTCGATTGTTGCTGACATTAGCAACAACAACACCCAAAAACGACAATCCGCCTGTTATCAATGCAACAAGAATTTCACTTGTCATATTTCCACCTCATATCTTTTTAAAATAGTAGTCAAGCAAGTCTTTTGCCGCCGCAATACTACCGGCCTCGTCATTCGTATATGTTTTACCGGTTATATCATTAAGTAACGGATAGTCGGAAACAACTGTAGGATTGCTCCCAACGAAATTCGACCTGCCACTACAATAATACGTTTCGTTATTGTATTGAAATTTGGTATTACTGCTGACTGTACTGCCTGCATAAAAAGTAACGCAATCCTTGTTGGTGCTGACAAGCAATGAGCCGTAATTATCTCCGAGTTTAATCACGCAGACAATTGCCGAACCCCAATTGCTCTTAGTATAGTTTCTGCCATTAATTGTCGCTATAAGCGCTCCTGAGGCATATCTTTCCAACTCACTTCTGACATCCGGCGGAACATATTCAACAATTTCGTAATCAGACAAATCAGTGCTAAATTTATTAATTAAATAATCACGATTATTTGTATATTTTTTATCCTCAAAATCGTAATCTTCCAAGCATTTTACTCTGTCTGCTGTAACGAATTCGCTCATCCACGCTTCGGAATATTGAAATTTCATACATTTGGGTATATAAAACAATACCGAACTGTTGTTTCTAAAGAAGTCAAGATAATAGCCTTCGATTTTTGTTATATCATCCTTACTCGGAAATACCAGAGCCTGCAAATTCGTGCATCCGTTCATTGGGTTATATCCGCTTTTTACGGTTGCGCTTCCACTTTTGTTAAACGTTATACTTTTCAACGATGCGCAACCGTTAAACACATATTCGCCCTCGATTATACTCAGCCGTGGAAAAGACAATGATATAAGCGAACTGCAATTTTGAAATGCATTACCGTAAATGTGTAAATTAGCACCTGAAATAACCGCTTTTTCCAAAGCCGAGCACTCAGAAAAAGCACCAATTTTGACTATAGTACATTGAGGTAAATTGATTGAGCGCAAACCTCTGTGCAAATAAAACGCCCACTCTCTTAATGATTTAATTTTTCCTTTTGTATCATCAATCGACCAATCGTTATTTGGATTAACAACACTCGGCTGAATATAGCTTTGCAATATGCTTAAAGTATCAATTGTTTTAAGTCTTTTAACCACGTCATCAAGCGTTGCGCTACTATCAAGCTTATCTGTTTCATCAACAAGATTATTCACAACGTCTATAAGTTCTAACCTTTGCTGATTTAGTTTTAATATACAATCTGCTGTTGCTGCCATTATTCTAAGCCTCCTATAATCTGTTTCAGTTGGTCGTTCGCAATATCACCTGTAGCTACTGCCGATAACACACCATTTTCGAACTTTAGTCCGTTGCCGAGCGTAACAGCTCTGAATTCGGGACGTCCGATTTCTTCTTTAGTCGAATATACAAGGCCGCCGGTTCTTGCGCAGGGAAGGTTAAGTAAATAATCGTCAATCTTGTAAGCAGTACCCTGAGCGCCTTCTACCATTTCCCAAAAGGTTGTATCATATTCAGTAGCGTCTATAGCGAATCCTAACTGACCCGTCCATACGTCGATAGAATTGTATTTGTAATTAGAATCATTTGGAATATTCTTACCAATATCACCGATATAAACGATATCGCACAAGCATTCCGTTTCTGTTTTGCTGAATTTTAGGTAAATAGTGTCGCCTTTGTTTACCTTGATTTCGAGAGGTGTGAAGCCTGCCATAGCTCTCGGATGACCTAAGAGGAAAATTCCGTTAGCATAAATGTTGTATTTGCCGCTTACTTTTATGGTATTTCCGAGTCCTGTACTGTCAAGGGTCATTGTTTTAAGAAGAGCGTTTCTTGCAAAATTCGATAACAATTCGACAGTAGTTTTTTTAGTTGATGGACTTGTATAACTAATGGAGTAAGTACCTAAATCACTAAGTAAATCTTTAACTTCTTGGGTTGTGATATGATTGCAATCATCGTTAAACCAGTCTCCAGTGGTCATATCTTGAATGTAATAGGTATTATATGAGTCGGACACTTGAGCTTCGCCGCCGGTACCGGTAAGAATAAGAATGCCTGCGTATAAGTTTACAAGCACACTTCCGTCCTCTTTTTTGCAATTTATGTCACTGTTAACGAAGTATAAACTGCTTTCCTTAAGGTCACTAACCTTGAAATCTTGGCTTAGAATTGTGATAGGTTGGTTTTTTAGTAAAGTGTAGTCGGAGACTTTGAGGATATCCTCAATGCTCTTCTGAGCTGTTTTGCCATTAAAAACGCCCAACAAGGTATCATCCTTGTTAGGCACTCCGATTGTTTTAATTATATCCGATATTTTTTTCAGTTTCATCTTGCTGCCTCCTTAAGCTACAGGGTACGTTGCCTGAAATCGTATGTGCGTGTCTTTTTCAAGGAGAAAGCTTCCAAACGAGTACAATAAGACTTGTCCGTCAGGTTGAACTAAAATGGTAACTATTTCTTTGTTACTTGCAATACCTATTACCGATAGCTGATTTGCAGGTCGCATTTCTCTTGGCAACACTAATATCCATTTGCCGGTCATTTCCTCACCGACAAGCTGAGTTGGTGTTTGAAAAGTGATTGTAACCATAGCAATTCCGTTTTTACGACAAAATTGACCATTGTAAAAATTTTTAAAGTCAGAAAGATTTTTCACTACGCTTGAACTGAAATCCTCTAATGGCTCAATTCCTATTTTTTTTAACGATGATACTCCTGTACCGCCTCGCTCAACACCTAACATACCCGATGTTATATCAACAGTAGAATGAACGTGAGTTGCCTTCGCAGCACCGATAGTATCGCATTTTATATTATGAGGATTGTTTGCATTTGTGTGCTCGGCAAAATCAGATGCAGGGGCGTAATCTTCAAATTCATCAAGCGTAATCGTTACGTTTAAATCATCGGAATAATTAATCCCGATTTGGCAGATATATTTATTCAAAGTGTTGTTAGAAGTGTAAGACGGAATGTGGTTAGCGGTTTCTTTGCTGTTATAGCCGTATAAAACCATACCGCTTTCAGTATTTCCGTCGTTTTTAGTGACTGTTGCAAAATATCCGATTTCAGTCCAAAAGAAATCGGAAGATACTTTTTTATTATCAAATTGAAATTTTAAATTCAAAGTGTTATCAATTTGTTTTTGTGAAACAGCTTTTGTGTTCAACTTAGAGTCAACTAATGCAGTTACCTTTGAAAAATCCGTCGGCGGCTTTTCAGCTCCGCCGATTTTAATTACATTAAATGCAATACTGCCGCCAGCTAAACCGTGAATAAGCGCAGCTTTTCCGAATTCAGTCAAATAAAATTCAAAAGCCATATTTATTCCTCCTCAATAAAAATGTTTCCTTCGTCGTCAACAAGAATAGAGTCATCAAGTGCAATGAAGGTAGTACCGCTAAAATCATCATTAATTATCGCAGTACCTATATTTGTTTCGATTTGTACTCCTGCTGCTATTGAGCAGGAAAGTTTTTTATCATAATTCGATGAGTTAAGTATTTCAATTGCTTCGAGTGAAGAACGAACATTTTTGATTTTTTCGATTTTATTCTTAATATCGTTTAATAGTTTTTCGTCAACTTCTCTATTTTCAGTAATGTTAAGGAAAATTTTGAAGTTATATGGATTACCGTCATAGTCATACCATTCGGCGACGTCAGCTTCTTCATTAAGAGTATTAAGATATTCCTTAACGATATTAGTTGTGCCGATTTTTTGATATGTAAGCATAGTCGATTTGACAAGTTCTCTTTTTGTCTTTAAATCAAGCGCTTCATCATAATACGGTGTACGGTATTCGCAAGCGAGGTAATCTATAATTTTTTCGCTAACATTGTCTAAATTTACAGTGAAATTAACATTGTCAATGTATTTTTGCAAAAGATATAGCGAAAAAGTAACCACATTATTAAGTGCCTTAATTTCAACAGTATCAAAACTTGACGGCAATAAATCGGACAATTTAACATCGAGTAAATTAATCATCCTCAATACCTCCGTAAGTTATACTTCTATTATCAAGCTGCGGTACTTCCGCTTGATTGCAAGCTTGATAAAGCGGCGATGATATAGCTACTCTTTTTGCCCCAGCGGCTATGATTTTTTCAATCAATTTATCCGGGTTGATATCTCGACCAATTTTAGAATTTTGCCACAATATATATTCGTTAATGGCTTTTTCAACATTCTTTTGAATTAAGAGTGCCTTAGACCGGTCGGATTTGTTGATATAATACGTCAAATTTATATCATATTTCTTTACACTCGGCGCAGCAACAACAACCTTATCTGTAAGTGTTTTTATGCTGTTGCTATTCAAATATTCTTGAAGCTGAGTAATCAATTCTTCTTCAGGAATAACTCCGTTTTTCAACAGCACAATAATATTTACAACCGCCGAGCCTACATCGGACGTGGCAATTACGTCAGCTATATCATTTGAAAACAATTTACAATGATATATATACGCATCTGCCGAGCCTGTGGTGGTATAAGAAGACGGTGCAAGAAACACTCGTTCTCTTAGGCTATCATCGTCCTCATCGTCTGTACCGCCTGTTGAAATTGATATATTCACGACATCATCAATATAGCTTATCGGGTCAACCAAGGTCTTAAGCTCGCCAACTTGAATATTATTGCCGAGCGTTCCGGCTTCGGTGCATACGCAAGAAATAACTATATCGGTATTGCCTGCTGCGATTTCTTCGGAATTTTGTGTTTCAAAATAGATATCCGAGTCGTTTGATACTCTCGTTCCTTTAGGAATGAGAGTAGACGAGCTTCGTGCAGCCTCAAGCGAAAATTTAACATTTACAGTTGCGGCTTTTGCTGTTTTTCTCACAACGCCTTTTTCGGCCGCTTTATTATCAAGATATTCGCCATACGCATATTTAAGGGTATTCTGCTTACCTGCACGGTCAATACATTGCAAATTTTGATAAAGGATAAGTGCAATTGAATTAATAATAATCCTGAATTTGTCTGCTTGCGGTAAAACATATTTGTTGCCTGTAATTGCTGTTATTGAATTTTCATATTCACTAACAAGCTTTTTTTGTATTTCATCGATTGTCATATCATCGATAAAGCTTATTTCAGGCAAGTTTTGCAATTCTTCAATCATTCTTCATCCTCCTCGATATCTTCTTCGTCAAATTCGTCGGCATCGTAATCATCTTCATCGGCATAATAGTAGTCGTCTTCATCCGTTGTTAAATCGTCCTCATCCTCTGCATCTTCTTCCGCCGCATAATCTTCGTTATAGCCCACCTTAATAATCGGTGTGAGCGTTCCGTCGTCGGCAGAAGAAAACTCTACCGAATTAATGGTTAATTGAGGAATATATTTTTCAACCTTTTCCATAATTTCAACGCTTAATAAAGCTGTGGCAACGTCAGGAGGCTTGGAAAGACAAGCACTGTCAATGCCAAAATCACGGTCAAGAGGTATCGTACCGGCAATAGTTGAGCATAATGTGGATATCTGTTCTTGATACGATTTGATGATTTCTTCGCTTGTATTATTTAAAATTACATTGCTTGATAAATTCATCATCGATACTCCTTAAATGATAAAGACAGGGTAAGTCTTTGGACTTTTCCTGCATTTGTAATAATGTCATATTCTTCGCTTATGTCCGTCAGCACAAATTTATTACTTGAAATAGCTTTTCCTGCAATAACAAGCTTTGCTGCCGTTCCATTATTAAGAGCCTTGTGGAATTTTTCGGCTTGCTCTATCGGCTTTACGCCGAATGTTGCATCAAGAATAATTTTGCATTCGACTGCAATTTGGTCCATTCCTTGAAATTCCATTTTGGGCACTTTTCCGATAATATCGTGAGTTGCCCAACGGCTTGAGCGTTTCACACTAATATCGCTAAGCGAGAATATTTTTTTACTTGAAACCTTGAATACACTTCCGTTCCAAGAGCCTATTGAGTTACTCATTTGCTTTTACCTCTTTTTCAATAGGAGTTTCACTAACGACCTTTATATTCGGTGCTTTAATTGTCAAAGTGTTGTTTTCAAACAGTATGTATGCTTCGGGCGATAATTCTTTAAAATAAACATCTTTTCCCGAATGCAGCGGTTTGTTTGTTTCATTCCAAAATGAGCCGAGAATTAAGCCGATTGATGAGCCGTTGGATAGATAGGCAACAGCGACGTAATCATCCACTTTGGGCATCTTATATTCGCCGTTGAAAGAAAGACAGGGCATTTTGGCCGTAACGGCATTGCTTTCTTCCTCATATATCACGCTTACCATTCCTGTTTTATAATTTACCGTTGAGACCTTTCCAATTCTTAAGTCCATAAGCATTCACCTTATTTCTTTTTCTTTGGCTTAGGAAGTCTTTGAACGATTTTGTAGCATTCAAGGGTCACCTCATAACCGTTATTAGGCGAGCAATTATGCTTAACCTCTTTAATGGAATACTTACCGTTCAATTTGCCAAAGCCTGTCAGCTTAATATTTGCCGTCGCAATAAGCTTTGGGTCGGGAAGGGTAGTAAAGCTTATTGTTGTTGCTTCTTCGTTAGAATTATTAACAGCGGCATAAGCTCTTTTAAGCGCATCTGCTTTGTTACTTGCTTCGCCCTGAGACGTAAGCCACCTGCTGCCTTTGCCGACTTTAACTTTTATTGTTTTATTCGTTTTAGGGTTAGTGTACGAAAATTTGCACCCGGTATAAGTGCCTGAAACGGTCGTGTTAAAACTCCAATTTGAAACCTCTTTTTCATCAATTGTTTTTACAGCTTTCTTTTTTTCATATTTAGCCTTGGAATATATAACAAGCTTGCTTGAATAAATCTTGATGCCATAAGCGTAAGCTTCGCATAACGATTTCAAAAATGAGCCGTCCTCGGTTTTCTTCTGTTCAATATTTTTAATCTTGACAGTACCGCCGTCATAAACAAGTTTCATTTTATATCGTTTTGCAATTTTCCTTGCAATTTGCTTCAGGGTTACATTTTTCCAAGTCTTTGTACGCTGCTTTGTAGAAAAAGAACTGTTTGCCGGTTTGGAAACCATATTGATTGTTGCCGTAAGCGGTCTGCCTGATATTGAAAAATCATCAATGACAAATTTGCCGCAATTAAGCGTTTTTGTGTCTTTATCCTTTTTCCAATTGTAAGTGTTGATTTTTAGTTGATATTTTTCGCCTTTTTTCGGCAACCAACCGTTTAAAAATTTCTTATCAATGTTAGACAAAGTAATCGATGCACTGTCACTTTCACCACTTGCGACATCCGTATATTCAAGAGATTCGCAATAATCGGTCATAAGTCGGTCTTTTTTAGAAGTTTTGCCGAGTTTTTTGATACTCACGGTTGATTTTCGTGGATTACTCAATCATCAGACCTCCAATCAGGATATGTATCTTCTCCTTCACTTTCAACCAAAGAAAGAGCCGGAGCGGTTAATTCCACTCCGGCAGAGAAAATGCAGATATCAAGCTTTGAAGGATTATTGCGCATAAGCACATCAACATACTTTTCATCGTTATAAACCTTTTTGGCAATAATATCCCAAGTATCGCCTAATACGGTTGTATAAGTTGTGTTATCCATAAGTTCTCCTTAAAGCCGAATTCGTTTTTTCTTTTTAAGATATTCATTCATAAATCTTTCAAACTCTGTTTGGCTCATTTTGACGGCTTCCTTAACGTCATTCTTGTCGGCATTGCCTTGAATTATAATCTGCGGCGAAAAAACAATAGTTGGTGTATCACCGTTATTATAATTGCTGTCGCCCTTATTTCCGCTCTCAATCTTATTAGCAAGCTCGGCAATTCGGTTACTCATTACCGAGAAATTAGGATTGAACGTATTTGACAAATTATTCCACAGACTGTTAAGAGGAAGTATCGCCTCTGCTCCTGCTTCGCCGACAAGGTGATTTGCACCGTTGATTGACGGAATAACAGTAGGCGACGTAAATACACCGCCTGCTGCGTGCGCTGCCTGAATTGTCGGAATGATTGTAGAGCGTGGGAAAATACCGCCGCTTGCGTGCGGCTTTCCACCTGAGCTTGAAGCAGATATGTTCGCTGTTATTTTCCTTGAAAAAATACTTTTAACGCTCTTAAAGATATTTTTAACAGTCGCAATCAAAGAATCTTTCATTGCAAGAAGTCCTGATTTTATACCGCTGATTATATCCTTACCGAGTGTGCTCCAATCATAATTTTTAAATGCATTAACCAAAGCAATAATCAATTGCGGAACAGCCGCAATTAATTGAGGTAAAGCTTGCAATAATCCTACCACAAGAGCGCTGATTAAAGATATTGCTGATGTAGCAAGCAACGGTGCATTTTGTGCAAGACAAGTAATCAACTCGGTAATAATCGCAATTACAGCCTGAATTATGTAATCCAAGTTATTCATGATTCCGTTAATCAATGCATAGAGCAGTTCAATTCCTGCTGATAAAATAATTGGCAAGTTTTGAAGAATACATTGAATAAGAGTATTAATAATCAGCATTGCGCTTCTTGCAATTTGCGGAAGATTTTCAAGTATTCCATAAACAAGATTGAGAATTAATTGAATGCCTATTTGTAAAATTTGCGGCAATTCCGAATTAATCACGCCGCATAGCTCTGTGATTAACATAGTCGCAATGCTAAAACACTGCGGTAATCCACTCACTATGCCGTCGGCCAAAGCCAACACGAAATCTAAACCTACATCAAGAATCTGTGGTAACAATTTCAAAGCATTTGATATCAATTGTTTTAGTCCTTGGAAAAATGTTTTTTCTATTGTAGGCAATTCACCTTGAAGTGCTGTAATGAGCGATATTAAAAGTGTGCCTGCAAGAGTAAGCAACTCAGGTGCAATTTTTGAAGCGCCGGCAATTAATTTTGAAAAGACCGACGTAGCGGATTTTGCAATATTGTCAGACGATTTTTCTATTCCTAATATAAACGAAGTTATTAAGTCAACAGCCGAATCGGTAAGTTTTGGGGCTAAATCCGAAACGTAATTAACAGCTTTGCTAAGAACGCTTCCAAATTCACCGACAAGACCCTGCAATCCGTTTTTCTTAAAAGCCTTGTTTAAGTCGCCAATGCATTCTGTGGCAAGCTGAACGCCTTCTCTTACTCCACCACCAATGTTTTCGTATATCTCAATACCAAGACCTTGTAACGCACTTGTAAACAATGCCAAGTCGCCTTCAAGACTATCAAGCTGAGTTTTATACATTTGGTCGCAAGCACCGGCACTTTCAGATATGGTTTTTTCTATTTTTGAAAAATCATCTCCGGCTGCTTTCATCATAGCTCGTGCTGATGCTAAATCTCGTTTGTTAAACAATGTGGCAAGAATACCGTCTACCTGCTGATTTGTCATACCTTTGGTGGATTTTTGCACATCCGAGAATATATCATTAAGGCTTCTTAAATTACCTTTTGCATCGTAAACATTGACACCTAATTTTTCGAGTTGCTTCGCCGCTGCAGCAGTAGGCGATTCGAGAGATAACAGCATATTTCTTAAATGCGTGCCACCCTCAGCGCCTTTGATACCGTTATTTGCAAGTATGCCTAACGCTGTATTAAGTTCCGCAGTTCCGCCTTTCAAATTCGCTGCAGTACCGCCTACAGTAAGGATTGCTTCGCCCAACTGTTTAACGTTAGTGTTTGTTGTTGATGCACTCTTAGCAAGTTGGTCAGAAAAAGTTGACAGATTTTTGTTATTTGCTTCAAGATTCAGCGCTGACATTGCATCAGTAACCATATCTGAAGCATCGGCTAAATCCATTGCTCCGGCTCCGGCAAGTTTTAATGTATACGGAAGTGCTGTAGCCGCTTGGTCTGCTGAATAACCGGCAAGAGCCAAGTAGTTTAAGCCTTCAGCCGCCTCAGAAGCAGTGAACGCTGTTGATTCACCCATTTCCTTGGCGGCTGTTTCAAGTGTTTGGTAATTTTTTAATCCGTTTTTTGTCGCTTTGTCAATTCCCATTGTTGCGGCAACTTGCGACATTGAGTTTTCAAACTCTTTGCCTGTTTTGATAGCTGCTGTTGTAACGCCTGCTACAGCCGTAGCAACAGCGCCCACAGCGGCGGCAGATACCTTAGCAACCGTTTTGATTTGCGATTGAACGGATTTTAGTGTTGAGCCAAAAGATTTATCGACTTTACCGGCAATTTTGATTGCCAGCTTCATTTCTTTACTTTTTGCGCTCATCGTACATCCTTTCGACATCTTCAGCTATTTGTATCAGTTCAAAAATAGACAGGCTCGAATATAAATAATCGAAACCTGTCTTTAAATTGATTGAAAGACTAATAGCTAATTTTCGAAAGACTTCCGCTTGAGTCCATATTCCACCTAATCCTCGGCGTACAAAAAATTTGAAACAATGTTTTTAAGCTTCATTGAATCCTTTGCATCTAAGCCGGTAAAAAATTCAATAGGCAAATTAGTCACTTTAGCGGCAATGATTTGCGCATACGAAAGTGACATTTCCTGAAGGGCAACAACACCACTCTTAATAGCTTCACGGCTTGCTTCTGTCATAATAGCACCTGTTACATTTTCAAGCGGTGTTAAATCAACAGAATTAAAGGTCTGTCCTTCAAAATGGTATGGTTTATGGAAATCAAGTATTAGACTTTCATTTTCATTTTCTGTAGTTGAATTGACTACAACTGTTTTTGCATTCGCAATATTTTTCTTTTCTTCTGACATTTTTATTTCTCCTTATAAATAATTTGATTAACATTGTGAATTGATTTCAGCCATAAGGTCATTGCCATTGATTACGCAAACGCTGTTAAGCTTATCAATTTCAATTCGCTTTTGACCGTTAAATTCGTGAAGATAGTAATTAAGAGACAATGTAAATGACGGATTGCCTAAGCCTGCTTGTTTAAGCGAACCAAGCTTGATTTTTTTAACGATTCCGCCAAGAACAACTCTTACAGGTACATTTTTGATTGTACCTGTTGCTGAATCGGTAACTTGCTGACTGCCTCTTAAGGTCATTGAAACATTTTGACCGCTTTTAAGCGAGTCAAAGAAATCGTCGTCAGCATTGATAAATGGAATTTCCTGTTCAATCTCATCAGTATGACCTACGGCGACTGCGCCAACGGTACCCATTAAGCCTGCTGCCTCAATGCTTTCGCTCTTAAACTCTAACTCTGGAAGTGTTACCTCGGCAGTTACACCTACTCTTTTCACACCGTTTTGGTAAGCGTTGAACATATTAAGTACATTAGTTCTATCCATAATATTAACCTCCTGTTAATGCGTTTTGAACAAGCGTCGGGTCAAACTCAAGCACGTTTTCAATATATTCCGCAGGTGTATATGGGCTGAATTTCTGATGAAATTTAATCTTACCGTCGAGAATATTGGCTATAGGATTTTCGACTTCTTTAAATTCGAGCTTCATACCTGCGACAAGACCCTGTGCAACAAGGCTGTTGCCTCGTAAATTTTCGGCATCAACAAGGCTCTCAATAAGCTTGTAATTGGAATTGTCGTCCACCTTATCGAAATAAGTTTTTATAAATGTGTTGCCCTGCCAATTGAACATTCTTCTTACAGATATCCAACGGTCCTTAGGGTCTTTGTTGTCGGGATAGCAAGAAGTATTATTTCCCCAAACTCTCCAGCTTCCATTAATCGGAAGTGCAGTAACGATACCTTGAGCGTTCAGCGCATTTGCTTGATTATCGTCAAGTAATACTTCTGTGCCGTCGTCGAGACAAGCGCTTTGAATAGGAATTGTTCTATTAGACGGCGAATTTGACGGTATATCCGAATTTTCGGAGTCCATATAGCAAATTTCGGCGGCGAGAACGCTCGAAAAATGCATATTTTTTCCGGCATACATTACTTTCGGCCAAACCGAAATGGCATATTTGCTCGAAAAACCGTTATTTGATTTAACGTCTGCAACATCGGTATATTTCTTTGCCGCAGTTGCGCTGATATCAAGAATACAAATAAGCTTATAATGACCGTTAAGCTCAACACATTTAGCCTGCATTACGGCAGCAACTGTTGCCATTTTTGAAAAGCCGGGCGCAAGAAGAATACCCGGTGTTAATCCAAATTTCGGGTCAACTTGTCTTAAAAGCTCAAGGCCAGTTTCTTTACCTGTTTTAGCATCAACGCCGCCGATTACGTCCTCTGCCTTAACAGCAGTCGGGTCAATTTTTGTACCGCTGATACTGAGTGTAGTGTTTGACCCTACCGTTGTTTTGCCTGCTGCTGTAAGTGTAACAACAACATTGCCCTCGCTGTTAAATTCGGCGATATAGTGGGTAGTTGCTGTAAGCTTTGCTGACGAAGCGCCTGTCGCTGTTATATTAAGCGTGTCAAGTAACATTCCTTTTTCGGTAAGCGTTGCCTGACCGTCTGTAATTTTGCATTCAACCGCAGAAACCGTTTTTTTATGCTTCGCTGGGTCGAGAACGTTAATAAAAACGACCGGCGCATTATTTCTCATTTTAAAATTGGCATCAATTGCCTCGCAAAGCGTATAGTTTTCGTAATCGTCACTATAGCCAAGTGCAGATACAGCCTCTTCATAGCTGTGCGCAAGAATAAGCTTGTTTACCGCTGAGGCAGGCTCAGCAAGCATATTAATCGGCGCTGTGCCAACAATCACTTGTAACCCTGACGAGCTTTCGACAGGGGTAACAAGACTTGTAGACTGTTCTTCAATGCCAATTCCGTGTTTGTATGACATTTATTTTTCCTCCTGATTATTATTAAAAAAAGACTTGACCTTGCGATAAAATGCATAAGTCGAGCCTTTTTTACTTTGAATATTTTTTAAAGAGATTGCAATTTCGTCGATAGGAACGAGCAATTCGTCAATTTCGGGGCATTTATCAATTGCTTTCGCAACCGGCACGGTTATTCCGTTATTAAAAACCGTACCTGTTGCAATAACATTTTTAATTGTTGGCCCGATATAAATTACAACCTCGTTAGATTTTGATTTACTCAGCAGAAATCATCCTCTCTTGTATAGCTTGGAATGGCGAAGCTTAGTTCAACACCACCGAAAAAATAAGGATAAGTCTCAGTATCTCCGACGGTCCAATTGATTTCGCCGATTCTATAATATTTTTCCATTTTTGGATTAACGGCAAATCTTTCAATAATTCTTTGAATTATGATAAGCACATCGTCCGAGCCTACATAATTTTCATCATCGTTAAAAACGCAAATGAGTATCAATATTTTTACATCTTGTGTGCCGATACGATTGTCCTCGTGATGCTTTCCCGAATCCAATCTGATAATTAGATATGGCGCTGTTTGTTCTTCGCTGTTAGCGGAAAGCAAAGGCACATCGTTTTTATACACCTTTAAATTTGCAGGCTGGCCGTCTGTGCCTGTTATTTTGAAATTTTCAAACAAAGTTTCAAGCTCTTTTTTTAAATCGTCTTGAAATTCTCTTATAGTCATTATTCATAACCTCCAAGCACTTTTGAAATATGATAATCAAGCTTTTTACGCAAATAATCGTTGATTTCAGGTTCAACAATGCCGTAAACACGTTTTTCGTTTCCTATCATCATAGGAATACTGTTCGAAAAAAGAATTTTTATAGGCAATCTTTCTTTACCGCGTCTTTGGGCGATAGAAGCGTGACCGTTTGCAAATTTGGTTACAAAAGCCTTTATACCGTTTTTTTCAAGAGATTTTAAGCCACTGCTTTGTAAAACTCTTGCTTTGGTTGTTTTCTTACCTTTTGAATAACGATATTTAATAAGTTCAATAGGCTTTCCTTTGCTTTCGATAATTCCTTCAAGATTACTGTAATTAGCTTTTTTGATTGTCATCGACTTATTAAAGCCGCTTGATTTAATTGTATATGTTTTTTGAGCCTCCTGTGCAATTTCTCGTCTTGCCCAAGCTGCTGTTTCATTAATTGATTTTGCAATAACTTTAGGGGTTTTCGATTTTAAATCGCCGAGTCTTTTCTCAACGTATTTATAGCTATCGTCCAATTCGAGCACTACCACTTGAATACACCTCCAAAGTAATAGAATAGATTTCAGCTTCAGATACGGCATCTATGACAACATATTTCTTGCCGTCAATTTCAAGCAGACCGTCAATCCTCGGTAAATCGCCGAAATCTTCCGATTTCACATATATTAAAAGGTGACGCGTATAAACTCCGTCACCCTTGCCGACATATTTGATTTCTCTGTCTACCGCCTCGTTATCATCAATAAGGCAATTCATAGGCTTTCCGCCGATTGTGTGCATTTCTGAAAATTCATTAACATTCAAAAATGTGCCGATATCCTTTTTTAGTTGGCTTTTAAAACTATTCATATTTTTAACCTGCGTTTTAATTTCTTTTAGGGATTCTGCCCTCAAGATTTATTTGAGATTTGCCGTTAATAGCGATTACTTCGACACCCGGTTGAGCACAAACTCTTTTTGCCTTTGGCAAAATATCAACCGGAAGTTTTTCAAGCCATTTGGCCGAGCCTGATTCTATCCAAGCATCGGCATATTCATCATTGTATGGCAGTTCTTCTCCCGGATGATAATATTTGTTTTCAAACAGGATATCTTTTTGTGCAACCAAATACATTAGCCTTTAAGCTTAACCTTGATAAGCTTTGCCTCAGCGGTTACGCTTTCGGCAGCATAACCAACAAGAAGATTACTTGTTGCCGTATCTGTAATGCCTGTACCGTCAAAATAAACGGCATCACCGATTGTGATTGCCGCTGTACCTGTTTTCGCAATTTCAAAAACGCCCTCAACGGCAATCGCACCTGTTGCGTTTGGTGCAATTGTTTCTTCAACAATACCGATGCAGGACTGCAATTTTACAATGCTACCTGCTGCAAGCGGTGAGCTTGTTGTGTTTGTATAGTCGAGAGATTCGCCCCTCTGCCAATATGTAGCTGTAGCCATTTATACAACCTCCTTATTAAAGTTTAACGCCGTTGTTACGAACAGCCTCACGGTGGTCCATATAAGCGACACCCCAGTCGAGGAAGATATCCCAAACAAGACCAAGTGTACCTGATTTCTCTGAAAGTCGAATTTCAGGCGTTTCGTTGCCGTTAAGAAAATCAACTTCAACAAAATTACCGTCACCGACGATAAACCAAGGGCAAGCATTTGAACCGGCGAGGGCGTTAAGTGTAGCATCTTCGATAATATCAATACTTGCTTCCATTTCAGAAAGTGGGTTAAACGCCTGAGTGTTGCCGGCAGTATTAATTGTCTGTGAATGAAAGATTTGTCTTAAAGTCATACCGTAACCGATAGGAACAACGATAGCCTTTGGCTGAATAAGACAAGGTTCGCCAAACTCATCTTTCTGTAACTGAAGAAGTTTAAGACCTGCTTGGATAGATTCAAATGTCGGAGCAGTACCTGAAGTGATAACATTGCTATGCTTTGCATCAAAAATTTTAATGCCGTCAGGCATAGCAACATTGTTGTAAATTCCTGCATAAACCTGCTTATTTATCGTTTTGTCGGCAGCCATTGCATATCGCTGTGGAATTGTTGTAACAAAGCCGATATCATCATTAATAAACGCTTGTCTTGTCATAGTGAACTGACGGCCAAAAGTTTTGAGCTGACGGGTTGGTCTTTTAGCATCTGTCGGAACATCTGCTTTGAGTTCGCCACCTTCAGTCACTTCAAGAAATTCTCCGGCAGTACCGGCAACCCAGTAGTTATCATTTTTCTTAAAGTCAGAGAGTGTGCCAATTTTTGCAATTCTTCTGTAAGTGGTGTTTGCTCTTTTATGACCTTCTTGATATGACTTGTTAATTGTCTGCTCAACAATCGAAGGGAAAGCAGAAGTCGGGTTGAGATATCCACGCATCATATAACGATAGATTTCATCCGCACTCTTTAAGTGAAGATTTTTTTCGCTGCAGCCTTCTTTTTCCATACATTCAATTGCAAGACCTTTGAGTGACATTCCTCTAAGGTCTCTTGCGCCGTCTGAAGGATTTGAAAGAGTAATTCCTGACCTGAGCATAAGCGCATCGGTTGCCGCATTTCTGAATTTATCCGCTTCGTCAGCTTCAACTCGAACGCTACCACTTGTAACGATACCGCCGTTATTGCTTTGGAGACGTTCAAGAATCGCAGCTCTGACACTATCTACGCTCGAGCCGTCGTTAATGAAAGCAGTTGGGTCAACATCAAAGCTTCTGCAAATAGCATTAATCTCAATGCATCTCTGTCTTTCTTTGCCTGCTGCAAGATTTCTTTGAGAATCGCCGCCGTTCTGCGCCGGTGCGCCGTCAGGCTCGTTATCTCGCTTTAATTCGTCTATTTGACTTTGCAAACTGTCAAAAGAACGCTGTTCGTCCTCATTAAGACTTCTGCCGTTTTCAGCTTTTGCCTTATCTACAATAGCCTGCTGTTTCTTAATGAGGGCATTAAGTTTTTCTTTCTTGTTCATCTTGTTCATATTTAACCTCCTATAATGAACATTTATTTTTATTTATTTTGATTTGCGCTTCTGCAAGTTCCTTTGAAAAGCCTGCATCAAACGCAACTTCAAAATCTCTTGAAACGCCGACGGTAGGGTCAGCAGGAACGGAAACGATTGAGATTTCAAACGGTTCCCATTTTCGTGCAATATAGCACGGACCTGCAAAGCGTTTATCTGCTGATACAGAATTAGCGGCTACATTTTCAATGCTTGTTATTCTGTAACCAACCGAAGTGCTTTGCAAAGTTTTGTTTTTGACTTTTTCGTAAATTTCGTTGGATTTTTCGTCTTCGTCAAATCTGATTTCGGCAACGCCACGGTTATCCTCAATCCACGCTTTGAGCACTTTTCCGATAACAACATCCCTGTTGTGGTTAAAAAGGACACAACCGATTTCGTTCAGTCTTGTTAAATCGACTGCACCGTCTGAGTGGTCGAGTATTTCGGTTTCGCCAAAACGTGTATATGGTTCTTCCGAGCTAAAACTCAGTATTACCGTCCTTTTTTCTTCATTAATTTCACGAAGCTTAAACGGCAATGAGCGTGTGCCGATTGCTTTATTTCTTTTGTCCATATAAAATACCTCCTATATCAATGCCGACATTTTTGCCGTATTTGTTGATTTCTGCAATTTCCTCAAGCGTTTCCTTCCAATCCTTGCCCTTTTCAGCGCAAAGCTCGGCAAAGGTTTTTTGCATCGTAGAAAGTGCAATTTTATCTGCGTTTGCTTCCTTGAGTGGGTCAATCCATTTCTTTGGCGATTTAACCCATTCGTGTTTAAAATATTTGCTTTTGTTGCTCCAAAAATCAGGAATAACTACAGCGCCGCCCAAAACGCAGGAAATAACAAATGTTTCGTATATTTCGTCCATAGCGTTGTTAAGCTGCTCTATTTCTTCACCGTAAGTTTCTTCGTCCTCAATTATTCCTTGACGTGCTGATGAGTAATTAGATTCGCTCATATCACGAGAGGTTGCTTCGTAGCTTAAGCCTTGACCTGATGCAATTAATCTTTGCTGAATTTTGATGAATTGAGCAGAGTCGGACGATTGTCCGCTCGGATTGACTACCTGAATTTCGTCGCCTGCATTAAGCTCGGTTATCATACCGGGCGCAAGCGTTTTTTCGTTATAATTTGTAAGATTTCCGCCGTTAGTTCCTGCTCTGCCTAAGCCTGTCCCGGCAGTCGGCATTACTCTTTTCACAAAAACGGACAAACAGGCTGCTATTCTCTCTTTGACCGAAACAGCAGTCATAAATTCGGTGATATCACGCACTCTTGTAACGGACGGTGTAAGGTCGGAAATTTCTCGAATTTGTGTAGGTCGGTTTTTGGTAAAATAGAAAATCACATTTTTAGCTTCAACATATTTTGAAGGCAAAAGTGTAAAACCGTCGGGAGCAAATTGTCTAAACCAATAGCCTGCCGGCTTGCTGAATTCATCAAATTCAATACCGTCTACTACTCTGTTGTTGGTGGAATGAGGCGCTTTTTGCGTTAAATCAAGCGAGTCTACCTCCATAAGCTGAAGCTTAAAGGGGAGTAATCCGCCTTTTGAAAAAACCTTTACAAATAAAATACCGCCGTCAACCTTTTTTCTGACAGCGGCCATTCTTAATATTTCGGTGAAGCTTTGTGTGCCTGTAATGTCGCAGTTTTTTGCTTTACACCATTCTTCCCAAAGTTCATTGAGTTCTTTGCAAAGTTCTTGATTTTCGGGTATTGTTATTTTCAGTTTAAAGCCTGAGCCAACGACATTACGCTTGAAAGCCTTAATGACACCGTTCATAACGTCTGAATTTCTTTCGAGGTCTCTTGCCCTTGCTCTGACAACATCACGGTCCATTCGGTCGGTTATTTGCGCATTTTGGTTAATCGCTCGCCAATTACTACGGTGGTAACTGCCGGCATCGTAGTTACTTCGTATTTCGTCAATAGCGCCACGATATGAGAGTCTTGCATAACCTCGTTGCGGACTAAAGAAAGAAATCACTTTATCTACAACATTTTCCACATAATCACCTTCCTTCAAATAGTGCAACATACGTATTATCAAAAAACGGACTTTCACCCGATTGATTAACTCTTGACTCCAACTCTTTTTTGAGGGCAACAAGGTCGGTTAAATTTGCTCTTGTAAGCGACCTGCTGCCTATTTTGTAACTTTGACCGCCAACGGCAATAGCCTTAATAGCATCGTTAATATATCGCAGCATTTGTTCATCGGAAATACTGTTTTCCTCAAACACTTCTTTTATTTCACTCATTTGTTAGCCACCCTTCATTTACATTTATCCAATTATCTTCATTATTGCTTTGCGGCGCAGGCTTTGTTTCTTGCGGCGTTTCCAAAGTGTCAAGGTGTAAAGTTCTTACTCCCTTAATATCTGCCGCCGCCATTGCATATTTCTCACAGTCGCCGTAATGGTTGTCAGCGTGAGACTTTTTCAACTCCCACTGTTCTGTAACTCTGCCGCCTGCGGTTTTAACCTTGATTTTATGCTCGGCCGTGACTTGTTCGGCATAATTGCGGTCGCAGTTTTTATATACCATCCAAGAGCCTCGACCGTTAGGCTTATTCATTCGTGAATATATCATATCCATATATTTTCCGCCGTCTACAATAACAAGTTGCATACCATTAGCCATACTTGTTGAACGATTAATTTTGCTAATCTTAAAGTGCGACATAAGCGGATGCGATGAGCCTTTCACCGGGTAAGCCCAATCTGAATTGCAGGCGCAGAAATCATATACTGCATCTGTGTTATCACCGGAGTCAATCAGCGCTATTTGGACGATTCGCCGCTCACCCGATTCTGTTAGATATTCACGATTCATTATTTCTTCCAAGTCATTGAAGCTTAATGCTTGACCGTGAGCTATGTTTTGCGAGGTAATATAGTCGCCAAAGGCTCGAATGGTCCAATAAAGCGAGCTTTCCTGCACGTCAACGCCGGCGGTGAGGAGCTTGCACCAATCAGGAACGATAAATTCTTCAAGTTCGGTTTGTCTTTCAAGAACCAAATCGGCATTTGTTTTTACTTTTGTATCTTCCCAAGGCTCTGCAAGCCAAGAGTTTACAAAGTTTTGGAAGGCTTCGCTATCATCTTTTGTAAGCAAAAACTCTTTTGCTATTTCCGAAAAACGGACAAAAGGCGAATAAAGAGTGTTCATCCAAAACGCAATGTTTTTTGGAAATTTCGTTTTCTTTTCGATTGCTTTCCATTTTCCTGCTCTAAGCATTTGTTGCTTATGCGCATCGGTTATAACAGAGCCACATTCCTGACATACGTAAAACGCACGTTCTGCTCTGTCAGCAATAGGAATGTTTTTATCATCGCTCCATTTTATTTGGCTGAATTTCAGTTCAATTAATTTGCCGCAATGAGGGCAGGGGACGAAATAGTGCCTTTCCTCGTCAGCCTTTTCGAGTTCTTGCCAGATATGCCCGGTTTTTAATGTTGGCGTTGATGTTACAAAAATTTTTCTGTCGGGAAAAGTCTTTGTTCGCTCGGTTGCAAGCTTAATCGGGTCTGCTTCTTTTTTTGCTCTCGCCGGATATTTGTCAACCTCATCGAGAAAAAGAAACTTGATAGGCTTTGAGGATATGCCTGTCGGTGAATTTGCACCTGTAAGGCTTAAGTACATATTATCAAATTGCAATTCGAGCAATTCAGAATCATTATCTTTAAAATGCTTTTCAAGCTGAGGTGAAATTCTAAGCATCGGCTGTAATCTGTTTTCAGAGACAGACCTTGCTAAATCCTCGGTGGGATATACTATCATTGACGGAGCAGCATTCTGCGCAACAACGTAGCCTATCATGTTATGTAGAGCTTCAGTACCGCCGACCTGTGTAGGCTTGACAAAAATAATCTTTTCCGTAGTCGGTACGTTAAATTCATTCATAATTCCTATAAGATAAGGGGTTATCGAATTGTGCCACGGTCCGGGTATTGCCGCCGTTTTTGAGTCAAGCACTCTATATTTTTCAGCCCACTGCGAAACAGTTAATTCCTCAGGCGGTAGAAGTTCTTCAAGGCATTCTTTAATATATGGTGATACTTTATATTTTGAAAACCGTCTTTTTCTCATTGTTTTTTATCCGAATAAGAAGCGATAACAAAATTTGTTAATTGATTCTTTATGTCCTTATCTATTTCAGCCTCAATGGTGCGGATTTGGAGAGGGTCAATATATCCGTTAAGCTGAGCCGCTATTCTCGGCGGAATACCGAGCGCAAATTTTTTGAAAACATTAAAAAATCGGTGGTAATCTTGTTCGACATTTGTCTTGTCAAGATACTCACCGTTTGCTATTTTTGCTTTGATTTTATGAAGCTCAATTTGACTTTGTTTAAGTTCGATATCACTTTTAATTTTGTCTTTTTGAAGTTCGTTTATTTCTTCGCTTTTTTTGCCGCCTTTTGTAACGGTTTCACGAAGATACGTGATATAATTTCTTACAGTAGAAATCAACTCATATTGATTGCCGTCGGCTGTTTTAGTTGCTGTAATTATACCGTCCTTAGTAAGCTGTTGAATTCTGCGTTTAGTCAGTCCGAGAAGGTCGGCAATTTCTTCGGTGGTCTTGTAGCCTTGCTTTTTTCTTGCCACGAAATTGCCTCCTTAATTTTGATTATTTATTTTGTTAGCTTGGCTTGTTAAATTTAAAGTCTTTTATTTAGCATTTTTATCTTAGAATTTACTAATGCGAAGCGAAATGCATTTTTCAAAAAAATTTCAAATCCGTTTTTTCTTCGCGCCTTCCTCGCCCCGCATACCCCACCGCCGTAGGAAGTACCTACAGCACAAAAACGGTGAGGCTGCGGATTGAACAGCAGTATCGACGGCTCTGATATTATATTCCTACTCGGTTGGAGTAGCCGCTATACCGCCTTATGCATACAAGCGTGGTGCAGCTCGAGGTATGACCTTGCTTGTAATAAACATAAAGACCGTTGCTTAACACAACGGTCCTTCAAAGGAGAAAGAAGCTTATCTACTCAATAAGCTACAATATAACTTTAGCACATATACATCTACATTTGTCTACAGACTTTAAGAAATATAATCGTCAATGATTTTTCCAAGTTCGTTTATAATAGGTGCGACTCGTTCAAAAGGTATATGTTCTTTTTCAAGTAATCTGATTAAGCTTCTTAAATATTTCTTTTGACGTTCAATATAAGTGCGGTCTGCTGTAATTGATTTAATAAGCCTATCATATTTTACAATGTCGGCGATTTTTTGATATACCGTTTCATTAAATGAATTAATAATTAGTTGATACAATCTATTTTCCATTTTTCAACTTAGAATATTCATTAATGTAATTTGTAAACATTTTACAAAGCGGCTCAAATATGCTCGTTGCTGTTGAGGAAGGTATATCGTTATTTCGCATTATGTTGGTATAATTAATTAAAGTAGTGCCGAGCAGACTTGTTAATTCATCATCTGATTTTTGCATCTGCTTATAATTAAAAATTAAATTTTCATATCCTTTTTGAGAAGCGGTATATGCCATTTTTGAAAAGCCTTTTTTATTTTTCATTATCAGTCACCTTTGCAATAATATCCCTTGTTTCGATTATTGAATATTTTTCTTTGTTGGCGGCGATTTCGGTACCGGCATAATGCTGTGCAATGATTCTGTCTCCGACGTTAAAACCGTCAGCATTAGCTTCATCGCTTACTGCCGCTATCGTAAATATCTCAGGCTTTTCCTGCGCCGATGCAACAAGGAGTATGCCTGCTGCTGTTTTGTCTTTCTTTGAATCGGGTATTGCTATAACCCTTTTACCTATCGGTTTAATTTTCATTTTGTGTTCACCTCATAATAATTATCAATTATTTCCATAGCGTTTTTATCGTCAATTAATATTCCTATTGCATCAGCCAAATGGGTATCGACCGAGCTTAGGCTTGCCCAATACATTTTCTTGCAGATTTCCTTTCCTGATAAGCCGTCAATGTATTTATATTCCAAAACAAGGCGCTTAACAGATTCTTCGGGCAAATGATTTATAACAGCAATTATATCCGCTAAAGATTTATATTTTTCCGCTCGTTGCGCTTCGATATTATCAATAATATCTTCTTTGCGAAACAAATATGCCGCCGAGCCTTGACTGATAGATGAAGATTTGGGAGTTGATGAGTATGTAACACCGTTTAAAGGCTCTTTTTCATCTTCCTTCAAGTTATTTAATCTTTCGGTAAGCTGCTGTATTCTGCGTTTTGAAATTAAGTATCTTGATAAATAATTTCGCACTCTTTGCCGTTTTGCCTTTTCCTCGATGCTATACATCTCATTACTCCTTTACTGATTTGATTCTTTGAAATAAAATGCTTTGGTTTTCAAATGCTTTATCATTCCAAGCTTTTGTGTTTTGTCGTCCCAATCGCATATCGTTACACCTCGCCGGGCAAGCTCTTGAAGAATGTTATTCATTCCGCCGACGAGTTCTTCAACGGATGCGCCGGCGAGTTCGTTTACAGCCTGTTTATTCTTTCTCTTTTGAAATTGATTTTTTCTCTTTGACATATTTTATCTCCTGCTTGCAAAAATCGTATTTATATAGCAAATTTTCATATTTGCCCTGAAGCTGTGCTATTCTTTCAATATACCTTTTCATTTTTCGCATCAACTTACAATTTTCTTTAAGTTGGCACTGATTGCATACTGCTACGGTAATATCGCAAGTGCTGTTTATCTTTTTACTGATTTTGTCGCCTTTGTAGGACAAAATCAAAAATCGAGTGTGATAATATGCAAAACCGAGACTGTAAAAGAAAAGCTTTATGTAAAGTTTAATCATCTTTTATTTTCTCTCCTTTTAATGCTTGACCACACTTAGGACAATAGTCGTATATTTCGTCACATTCGTAATCGCCTACAACCGCTTTACAGCAAGGACAAATATAATAACTATCAATTTGATATTCGCCTGTTTGGTCCATTCCTCGATTTATCGTTTGCGTTTTTGCCACTCTTGGTATCTGCTTTTCAAGAGCAGAAATCGCTAATGTTTCTGCCTGCTGAATTTTATCGGAAATTCCTAATTGTTCTTTTCTTCTGATAAAATAGTCTAATGCTTCTTGTTCTGTCATTTTGATACCTCCCGAAGTATGTATTTGCCTTTTTTTGTTCTAAATGGGTCATTACCTTTAAAGTAAGGAGTGCTACAATCATCTATTCTTTTGTCATACATAGGACATTCTCCGCAAAATCTATATTTATGGCAAAATTCATCACAAGTCATAGTCCTAAACTTACGCTTTGATTTTGTCGTAGAAGCTAACAAATCTTTTATGACAACTTTGTGTTTTAAGTCTTTTTCAAGAACATATTTGATTAACAACGCATTTGCTTGCGAATTAACAATAAGCCTTAGCTCGCCGTTTTCATAAATGCCATAATCGCAAACTACTGTTTTAATTTCATACTTAGTCATTATTGTTCAGCTCCTTTAGTTTTGCTTCTGCTTCTTTTTTAGTGAGAAATACAGTTTTTCCAAAACATTCATCAACAAACCTCCTGTAAGTTCTTTGAAATTCAAAGCACTCAATCACCATAACAACCCTTTCGCCTATAAATTTATATTCCTTGAGCCTATGGTGGTACATAAAATAGTCAGACAAAAATAATTCCTCACCAACTTTACAAGGCAATTCAATATAATTTGATTTGTTTTTGAAATAATTACATATATCCTCAACATTCTTTAAATCGTGAATAAATTTGTTTTCCTTAAAGTGATAGTGTGTTCTTTTGCACACTTCATAGTGAACACAGTTGTCACTACAATTCATTTTTTCACCTCTTTACTAAAAGTCGGAAACATTCCGTCCAAATGATATTTTTTGAAAGCTTCCCACTTTTCTTTTTTATCTTTTTCATCAGCATACCTTAATTCAATGCCGTCAAGTGTCATAGCCAACTCTTTTTGATATTTATATTCAGGATAATATGTAACTTGCAAATATTTAAAAATATCAGGGTTTATGTTCATCCCATTTTGATACTTTGCTAAAAATGCTGTTATTTCAAAATCAAGCATATAATATAAATATCTTGAGCCGATATATTCATTTTTAGGAATAAAAACTCCGTATTTCGTTTCAAGTTCTTTATTTTCGGCTAAATATCTAACTTTGCCATCAGTTGCTGATAATTGAATATAAATCGTTCCTGTTTCGTATATTTTGCCTTTTTTAACTCGTTCAAAAGTAGCAAGGTCAAAAATTGGCTTACGCTCTCTTTTAGCGTGAGTTACAATATAATTTACTTTTTTTTCAAGATTTTGTAATTCAAGATATTCAATCATTGTTTTGCCGACAATATCCTGTTGGTCAAAATAATCAACAAACTGTTGCTTTAATTCGTTATATTCTTCGTCGCCACAAATCTCTCGCAACATTTCAATAAGTTCGTTTGTCGCTTTATTTAATCTAATATTGCAGTTCATTATATCTTTCGTAATTTCGCTGAGTGGTGGTAACTCTTCACGCTCAAAAATATCAACATATCTTTTTACGGAAAGACAATAATCGTTTTCCTTTATTTCGGATAAATAAACAACTTTTGAAAACTTGTCAATAGTTTTTCTGTTCCAATAAGCTCCAGCAATTTTTTTAATATGCTCTTCGGTCATAATATTTTGCTTGCCACTTTTATTAAATAATTTATCTGCAGAAATAAATAATATATCTTTATTTTTTTTTGCTTTGTTAAACACTAAAATATTTACCGGTATTGATGTGTTTAAAAATAAGTTTTCAGGCAAAGAAATAACGGCATCAATAAGATTATTTTCTACAAGTTGTTTTCTTATTTTACTTTCTGCATTGCCACGATAAAGAACACCAGCAGGTAAAATATAAAACGCTCGGCCGTTTTCCGAAAGTCTTGATAAACCGTCAAGGACAAATGCGTAGTCACTTGCGTTTGCAGGTGGTAATTCGTAACCATCAAACCTCGCATCGCTCATTGGTTTCCACTTCAACGAGTACGGTGGGTTTGAGATTACAACATCAACTTTTGTTTCGCTCCAACTTTCAACAATTTCAATGTCGCTGTATCTGCCACTTTTGCTTAATTTGTACACTTTTTCAACTTTGTTAAGTAAAACATTCTTTTGTAATACCGTTGCGTTTAGTCCTCTTAATGCTAAATTAAGCAATAAAACAGGAATACTCATTGATGAAAGTTCTTCGCATTGATACTGAATATTTTGATTAATGCCGATGGTTAATGCGCCGGTTCCGGCACAAATATCAATAACCTTTTCAGTATCAGGAATTAATTTGCCTATCAACTGACATAAACAATCAGGTGTATAGTCTTGTTTTAGATTACTACGATTTGCATTATTTGTTTGAAAATAATCTCGTAAGCAGTCGTTATTAATATCAAAATCGAATTGCATAATATCTCGACATAATTCGTCTTTACTTTGTTTATTTAGAAGCTTTTTCAGTAAAATCTCCGGCAACTCAAAACTTTCTTGTATTCCAAAAAGTTGATTTATTGCATCAGTGGTCATTTTAATTTTTTTTGCCATATTTACCTCTTTATATTTTCTAATTAGGTTTTAATATTCATCTTTCTTTCAATAGCTTCAGCTACTTCTTTTCTACTGCAGAAAATCATATCGCAAGTGGCACAATCGAATTTATATTGTTTGCACCATTTACAACGCAATAGCCGAAACCATTCGTAATCGGCACAAATACTGCACACATCATATTTTGTTAGTCTTTTCATTACCAATTTATAGTTTTGTTCAATTCTCGAATTTGGTCATTTTCGGTTTTTTGAAGATAGATTGCAGTAGTGTTTATGTTAGAGTGGCCAAGCAGGTTTGAAAGAAGAACTATATCGTTATCCTTGTTACTTTTAAGAAAGTTAATCGCAAAAAAATGTCTAAACGAATGAGCGTGCATAACTTTTATATCAATATTGTATAGTTGTCCAAAACGCCTTAAGCAGGATGCAATTCCTCTTGTAGTCATTGCTTGTTTGTCTTTTTGACTACTCTCACAAAGATAAATAGTATCCGACTTATCTTTGTAAAATTCAATAACCTCTTCGCATAGCGATTTAGGTAAATAAACTTTTCGGCTTTTTCCTTTGTTATAAATAATTGAATACTGTTGCTCAAAATCATCAATTTTTATTTGAATCAATTCTGAAACACGCACACCGGTCATACCGAGCACTTTTATGATGAAATACCATTTCATATTGTTATCGTCTTTCAAGCACTGTAACAGTTTGTTATACTGACGAAGTGATATTACATTGTCAACGGCAAGCTTCTTTTGTGATTTATACTGCTTCACCTTACATTCAGGCATATTTACATAGTCACAATAGCTGTTTATTCCGGCAAGTTTTACATTTGCTGTCTTAAATGAATAACCATATTCATCTGTAATCATTCTTCGCTTAAAATCAATCATATTAGCTTTTGTCAGTTTGTTATATTTTTGGAAAAATAGTTTAACTGAATACATATACGAATCTATGGTATTGGCACTTTTTTCATTTTCATATAACCACAGTTCAAATTTTTTTGATTTTGGTGGGACCATTTTTTTCTCCTTTGTTTTCAACTGTTCGGAAATTCCGAACGGTTGCCCGATGCCTGCCCTGCTTAGGTAAGAGACAAAAATTTCAGAGGTTGATTTTTTGTTTGTAAAATCCTTTTTGCATTACCTTTGCAGAAGCAGCACATCGCTTTTGTTTATATACTCTCTATATTTTTCGCAGTTGAATGCGATACGCCGATTATTGCCGGCTTAAGCTTGCCGACAGTCTCGGTATCGGTTTGAGAAAGCTTGGAAAGCAGCTCAATAAGTGTATTGCTTGTGTCCTGAAATTCGTCGAAATAGACCTTAAGCATTGTGACCTGAGGATTAGCGCCGGTAACCTTTGCTTTTCGCTCGGCTTCATCAAGCTTAGTTTCAATTGAAGTCTTTTGCCTTTGCAGCTTTTCGTTTTCCTGCTGCAAGGAATTGATTTTATCGGCGGTTTTCTTTTTGGCTTCGTTGACGGCATTTTCGATTTTTTGATTAACGCTGTCTTTTCCACCGCTGAAACATAAGTAATAAGGTTCGTCAGCAGGCTCAAACGCTTTTAAGCGTTCTATTGCCGTGTTTATTTTTGTTTGTAATTCGTTCATATCATCACCTCATCCTGCTGCTACTGCGTTAAATTCTTTCATATTGTTGCAAGATTTATCACACAGCCATTTACAATTTGCCATAACAAGCGCTTTTGAAAACGGTGGCGGTACTGCATTACCGCACCTTGCCACTTGCTTCGTCTTGTTATATTCCTTGCCGTTGCAATCCTTATCAATAATATAATCATACGGGAAGCCCTGCGCCTTGTATAATTCTTTCGGCTGTAACATTCTCAGTCCTATATCGGATATAAAATATTCAACTCCGTTAATGCAGAAAATAAGCACCTGATTAGCCGATATATTCCAATCTGTGTAGGTATTGAGCAGCTCTCTTATCTCGTTCCAATGTCCGAGGTTTTTGCTGTCGTACGCTTTCAAATAAACATCTGTCTTTGCAAAGTGATTAGCGTGAGCTGTTATGGTAGGTATCGGCTCATTTATAGCTTTACAGTCCATATTTTTGCGTAATATCGTAAGATAGCTTTCACATAAGAAATGTCGAGGCTTAACGGTTACTGTTTGCAAAGGATTTAAAACGCTGTTAGCATGGTCTGCACCGCCGTAATACTGAGTTAAATACGGCATTGTCAGCGAATTATGGTCTATTACCGTAACAGTTGGTAGCGGTTTATCAATTTTACTGCCAACAACACCGCCAAAGTATTTAGAGAGATACGGCGAAATTAAGTAATGACAATTAACAGACGTTATTGTTGTCAAAGGCGAAATAATACTGTCAGCGCTGTTTTGAAATTTCAACGTTGAGAAAAACGGTGTAAAAAGAGCATATCTCGGAGCGCTATCAACGGTCAAAAGAGGCTGATTAACTCGCTGACCTCTTACTTCCGATTTAGCCGTTTCGCTGTGATATTGAATTAAGGCAGGAGAAACAAGATATTGCTTGCAGCTGCTTACTATCGTACTAAGCGGCTTGTCTATATCCTGCAAGCGTGGCTTTTGACCTTTTCGTTCACCGTAACCTATAGGAATGATAAACGGCTTTTCTTCCTTAATCACAAATTTGTCAAGTCCTCTTGCAATTCGCCTTAAGGTGTTCGGAACAAGCGGCTTTTTGCGCTTGAAAATACTTTGTGCAGGCAGAGAAAAATCAATACAGTCAGCGGCGGTTTTCCAAGGCTTAAGCTTACCGCTCTTAACCGCTTCGCTATTTGGGTCGCCGTGTGTAGGCTTCGGAAAGACAATCGGCTCGCCGTCACACCTTGCAACAAGGAAGAAACGCTTTCTTATAGTTGGTGCGCCGTAGTCGCAGGCTCTCAACTCCCTATGCTCAATTTCATATCCGAGCGCCGCAAGCTGACTTTTCCAACGCTCAAAGGTTTGTCCCTGCTTAGACTTAACAGGCTTGCCCTTGCGAACAGGACCCCAAGTTTGAAACTCCTCAACATTTTCAAGAATAATCACCCTCGGTCTTACCGTTCCTGCCCATTTGAGGACAATCCACGCAAGTCCTCTTATATTCTTATCGACAGGCTTGCCGCCCTTAGCCTTGCTGAAATGCTTACAATCCGGCGAAAACCAAGCAAGTCCCACCTTATGACCTTGACATATTTCCTTTGGGTCTATATCCCATACACTCTCTTGATAATGACGAGTGTATGGGTGATTAGCTTTGTGCATTGCAATAGCGTCCGGGTCATGGTTAATAGCTATGTCAACAGGTCGCCCTGTTGCGAGTTCAATTCCGCAGGAAGCGCCACCGCCGCCTGCAAAGTTATCAATAATTAATTCATCAAGAAAGTTTAGTTGTCTCATTATCTTTCAACCTTTCTTTTCTTAATGCCAAAAGAATTTTCGCAAGTTCATTAACCATAGTATCAGGAATTAAAGATTTTGAACCTAAAATCAATGCTGAAAGGTTCAAACCTGTTTTGACGGCAAATACATTATTGCCGTTGCGCTGTTCAGCTCGCCAATACACTTCAATATCATCGTCGTAAATCGGTGTCAGATAATATGCATTGATAAAATCAATTTCGTTTCCGAAAAGAACCGGCACATATGTAACGCCGTTAATGCAAAGAGAAACTGTGCTGAGATTGCAAACTTCATCTTCGGCTGTGCAATCTGAATATAGCGTGTTTTCGTCTGTTATATTTTCATAAATAAACATTGTTTCGTCAGCTTTTTTATTGCTGAGGTCGGCAACACTTATCAAGTATTCTTCATTGTAAATCGGGTGACCGTATAAAGGATATACGGCTAAACCGTCGCCGAGTAGTTGATATTCGGCTTCACCGTCTACATTGTGCTTGGTAACAATCGTAAATTTGCCGTGTTTTTTGCATATAGCAATAATTTTATTGAATTTCATATTTTTTCTCCTTTGTTTTGTTTTTTTATACTGCTTTGTAAACGATAATCAGCATAATTGCTAATAATATCGCTGATGCAATCATAAAATCGCAAGTTATCTTTTTAAATTCTTCCATTACTTTGTTTCCTTAATGCTGATGCCGTGAATATAAAGCATCAGCTTTCTTTTAATTATGTAATCTTTTGTTTTCTTGCCCTTGCAATCTTCAACGATATGCTTATACGTGCCGTCAGCCTGCTGCTCATCGTAAACGAAATCGGCAATATATTTAACAGCTCTTTCGTTTCGATTTTCGCCCTGCTGCTTTTCTATAAGGACATAAGGCACTTGAAATTGAAGATTTTTAACTGCTCCGACACGTTGAAGTATTTTGAGCTGTTCAAGCCTGTTGGACTCTGCTAAGCTGTCACGCTTAATTCCGTCAATCGTGACCTTTTGATTACCGTATTTATTTTGCTTAGTCGGGTGCTGCCCAATATAGTCCTGATATTGCTCTTCAGTCCAATGTAAGCTCATATTTTGCAATAAAGCTGATGCGCTTTTTTGCTTACAAAAGCTTCAAAGCCGACAATCACCTTAATATTGGATATTTTCACACGGTATTCACAATGCGGAGCTAAATCTGAGCGTATTCTCGCAACTTCAACGATTTGCTTTTCTTTACTGCTTATTGATTTTTCAATTCCTAATAAGCTTAGCGCTTTGCCATAAAGGGATTCGAGTTGTTCTGTGCCAATACCCTCAATAAGCATAACCTTTGTGCCTGTATGTAAGCAGGCATCTGCTTCTGCAAATTTCATACTTATGAAATCATCCTTTCTTGTTTTATCATTGTGTAAGACTGATATTGATATGGTTGTCCGTCATTAGGGTTGATGTAATAGCGTTCTCAACCGTATCTTTAACTATTACATATCCTTTGTTAGCTTTAGGTTCACACTTCCAACCCGAACGCTTTAAGCGCCGGCGGCGCACAATAGGTTGAGCGAGATTACGAGAGCATCTTATCAAGCCACGCTTATGCTCTTCAACGCCGTTTGAATTCATAACTGTAGTACCTCTTGCAAAATAAGCCCCTATGGTATGGTGTGGTCTGTCGTCGAGAAATTCAATTTTGGACGTACCGTATTTCCACTTCGGGAAATCACAAACATTAATCCCTTCAGCACTATTACAAAGAAGGTGAAAGTGGGGTCGAACATCTTCGAACTGAAAAGCGTACATATACTTCAATTCAGCATTTTGGCTTCGGTAATAATTACGAAGCTTCGCCCGGTAGTATCTCCAAATATTTTTACACTTTTGTATTACTTCATCTTTCGTTTCACCCTCAGGCAGTTGTCCTCGACCAAAAGTGTAAGTTACAAAAATATCACTTTTTGTGCCTGTGTGTAAGCAGGCATCTGCTTCTGCAAATTTCATACTTATGAAATCATCCTTTCTTGTTTTATCATTGTGTAAGACTGATATTGATATGGTTGTCCGTCATTAGGGTTGATGTAATAGCCGTTTTCAACCGTATCTTTAACTATTACATATCCTTTGTTGGCTTTAGGTTCACACTTCCAACCCGAACGCTTTACGCGCCGGCGGCGCACAATAGGTTGAGCGAGATTTCTCGAGCAGCGGACAAGGCCTCTTTTGTGCTCTTCCACGCCCTCAGAGTTCATAACGGTTGTACCTCTTGCAAAGTATGACCCGATAGTGTGTCTCGGTCTGCCGTCGAGAAATTCAATTTTTGGAGTACCGTATTTCCATTTCGGAAAATCTTTGATATTTATTCCGTCAGCACTGTTACAGACGATATGAAAATGAGGTCGAACACCCTCAAACTGAAAAGCGTACATATATTTCAGTTCGGCATTTTGCGAACGATAATAATTGCGAAGCTTCGCTCGATAATATTTCCAAATGTTTTTGCATTTTTGAATAACCTCATCATTTTCACCCTCAGGCAGTCGCCCTCGACCAAAAGTGTAAGTTACAAAAATATCACCTTCGGTAAAATTCGTGTTAGCGAGCGCATCATAGTATCGCTGTAATCGTCTGTCATTGCATCGTTGCTGATGAACAGTCAATTCACCTTTTTTATTTGTTTTGTTATAAACTACTTTTCCTTTGCTATTCCAGCGAGCTGCAAAGTATTTATAAGTCATAACGCAATTGCCGCAGTCATACTCGACCTTTAGCCACGGCATATATATCACCTCCCGGTATTGAGGTGTGAGAAAAAAAGAAGCAAAAAAAGAGATTGAATGTGGAAAAGTGGAAAATTCTTAACGTTCGGAATATGGAAAAACAGGTTTTCCACATTCCTCGCTAAATTTCCCACTTTACGCACATTTCTACTACTACGAAAAGCAGACCTCGTTGTTGGTTGTTGAGATAGAAAAGATATATATTTTTGAAATCTGAAATTATCCTAAAAATATTACTTCTAATCAAGAGGTCAAAGAGAGCCGAAACTCTCTTGTTTACTTGACTTTTTCTGCTTTTTGTGATAATATAATTAATAGGTTTTGGTGGTAATTAACGTTATCACTTTTAAGGGCTTTGGCTTTTGGCTGAAGCTCTTATTTTTTTGTTTTCACACCACTATAATATTTACTGCAACCGACAACATTTCCCAAGACGTCAACAAATACCTCTTTAACATCATTACAACAACGTTCTTTTGAATTTTTAGTATTGCAAAGTTGGCAAAGTGAGTATTCATATCTTGTTTGTTTGAGAATATCGTCGAGCATTACAGATTTATAAACTTCATCAAATTGCTTTTGTTTGACAGCTTGCTGCAACTGTCTTTGCTTTCTTTCGCACGCTTTAGCTTCGGCTTTTGCGTGCTTTTCCTTTTTCCGCTCAATATATCCACTAATTGCAAAAGCGGCAAAAATGAAACCGACAATTATACAGAAATTTATTATTCTGACTTGAATATATGTAAGCTGTATTATTAATAAGTTCATTTTCTTTCCTCCGCCAAGACAATGCGCTGTTGTGTGAAATCGTTTAAAGCGAAAATATTTACCATTGATTTACTCCCGATTTTTATTAAGGGAAAGCCGGGGCTGTTCATAAATTCGCCTGCTGCACGAACGCTACAACCGAGCGCAGTAGCTAATTGCTCTTTGCTTACAAATAGATTTTCAATGTTGACTTCATTGATTTGCTCAACAATTTCTTTCAATTGTTTGAGCTTTTCTATTTCTTCATCAACGTTACTGAATACCATTTTCCTTCTCCTTTCCTTTACCAACCTTTAGCGGAACAGCAGAGCGCTGTCGCAATAAATTTATATACGGAGTTTCAAATTACGGCAAAAAAGTTTAATTTGTCTGACAGCAAGGACATAAAAAAATTACAAAAGGGTAGATTTATTCACATTTTAAGGGGAGAACGTCCTTATCCCTGCTGCTCCGTTAAAGGTTGGTATAATGTTTGTTAGTAGTAACTCGCATTATTGCGAGTTTTAATTCAAAAAAATTTCGCTTGCCTTATCATTTGATAAATTTAGCAAAGATTTAATAGCAATAACTTCACCAATTTGAAATTTACTTGGTGCTAACTTTCTTCTGTACCAAGTGCTTAAATCAATGTTAATAGCATTAGCAACATCCTTGTCAGAAATATTTTGCTTAGCCATTTCCTCTTCGATTGCTTTGATATTTACCATACAATCACCTCCTTGGTTATTATGATACTCGCATTATTGCGAGTTGTCAAGCGTTTTTTTGCATTTTTGCAAATTTGTTATTGCATTTTTGCAAATTTGCTGTTATAATGCTTATCAGAGGGTGGTGATATTGAATTGGAAATTCACGAAAGAATAAAAAAGCGTCGTAAAGAATTAGGCTTATCTGCTGAAGCTGTTGCAGAAAAGTTAGATATTTCACCGGCTACAATGTACAGATATGAAAATAACGAAATAAAAAAGTTTCCTATTGATATTTTAATGCCATTAGCAAATGTCTTACATACCACGCCTGCTTATTTAATGGGGTGGGATTATTCTGAGGACATTGAATTAAACGACCACGAGAAAGAATTAGTTCAGGCATATCGTAACCGTCCTGACAGACAGGATTCGGTTGATGCGCTTCTTGAAATAGGTAATTACTCAAAAAAGTATTATATGGCTGCAAAAAGTACAGATAATCAAAAGCATTCAAAAGTAACTCTTTCGGACGAAAAAGTTAATATGATTAAAAATACAAAAGAAAGCGACATTGATTGCTGAATTAATTACCATTATTTACCTGTATCATTCATCATCACGAATTTGTAATATATTTGTGGTGATGAAAATGATAAACTATGGTAAATACAAAAATGTTCGCAATGCAGCTTGGCAGGTATTAATTGATTATAAAATAAATAAATTACCGGTCAAAGTAACAAATATAGTTAAACAAGCCAACATTAAATTATTAAACAATAGTGATTGTAACTTTCTAAAGAATAATCAACTTGGAGTAAGCATTTATATTGAAAATGAATGGTACATTATCGTTGATGATACAATGAAAATTGAAAGAATACGATTCACTATTGCTCACGAATTAGGACATATTTTTTTAGGCCACGAGTCTTTATTACATAGAACGCCAAATTCAATATTCATCGAAAAGCCTGAAGAAGAAACCGAAGCCGATATGTTTGCCGCAAGGCTTCTTGCACCGGCTTGTGTTTTGTGGGGATTAAATTTACGCACCCCTGAAGAAATAGCTAAAATTTGCAATATTTCTTATCAGGCAGCAGTCTACCGGGCAAAGCGTATAGAAATATTGTATAAACGCAATATGTTTTTGACATCCGACCTTGAAAAACAAGTGTATTCTAATTTCAGTGAGTTTATAAATAATTATAAAAAAGAGGAGTAAAATATGGAATTTGCAAATTGGGATAGTTCAGTAAATTCAACTGACGATGCACAAAAACGAATAAAAAAAGCTCAAAGTGCCGACTTAACACCAATTTCTATTGATTTTGAAACGCAAACAGGTGTTTTTAACGGCTCAGGAAAAAAGCCCTATGATGTAAGACTTGACTTTTGCGATTGTGGTGATTTTCGCCGTAGAAAATTGCCTTGCAAGCATATTTATAGACTGGCTATGGAATTAGGCTTAATAGAAAATGATTATGAAATAGGTATTGATAGGTATTCTTTAAATAAGCAATTATTTTCACTACCGGTTGATACACAATCAATTTTCTATGAGTTGTGTTACTGCTGTGCTTATTATAAGCAACAATACTTTCTTTTTTCAAAAGAAGAAGAAAAATATTTAACACCATTACTAACAAACGGCTTTGCAATATTTGATACAAGTGATTATGCACGAATTATTGAAGAAAATAATATAGCAGTTGCTGAAATCAAGGAAGTGTTTAAAGATATCGACGAAGAAAGTAAGCCAAAATATAATTCCCATAAAACAACATATATTAAGTGGCTTTCTGAAATTGAAAAAACCAAGCCGGAATTCCTCAAAAACAATGTACTTATTTTAGAGCTTACAAAACAGACAGTCGAAAAAAGTTTTACTATACTATCTCGTTTTAAGAAAAAATTCATTCCCGTAACTGTTGAAAATGCTTACTGTTTGGAAGATACAGAAATATTTTGTGAAGAACAAGAATACGAGAAGATTTTTAATAATGAAATAATTTAGAAGGGTAAAATATGTTAGACTCTGAAACAAAACGAACATTAATAACCTGCTGCACTACGGTTGCAGGTACTCTTGGGGCTGTAATTATTACTCAGCTTTTTACTTATCTTTACAACAAAAGTGCTAAGAGCAAATCTATATATCAAAAGCAATATGAGGAGATTTTTTCGCCAATTCACAGAGCTTTATTTTTCGCACCGTCTGATAATGACATAGAAAATTTGCAAATTATAAGAAATATTATTTATAAAAATTATAGTTTTGCATCGGATGCACTAATTGAAGAATTTATAAAATGCGATGATAATAACAAAATCACAGACGATTTTATGCAAATTATCAAATCGGGCTATATTTTGTTACGAAACAAATTGGGCTATTCAAAATTAAAACTAAATAAAGTGGATAAGAAAAATACTACTAAATCAATAATAATAACTTCTAATAGAAAAAACTTACTTTCTTTTATTGAAATGTCAATGACTTTTATTATGTCAATGATTTTTTTTGCATTATCAATTGTGATTTCAATAAAATCATCAAAATAAAAAAAGACCTCCCGGCTATTGGCGTAGCCGAAAGGTCAGTAAGTAGGAGTGTAAACAACCTACCTCGCACATAGATTGTAACACACCCCTGCTTTAATGTCAAACAAAATAAGCAGGGGCATTTTGCGCCCTTTGCAATAATGCCTGCTGCTTGAAAGGGGAATATATTATGCCAAGTAAAACAAAAAGTAGAGTCAACGGGGAAGGGTCTTTGTATTTTGACAAAAGCAAAGGACGTTGGTATGGTGTTGTTACGGTAGGTTTTGATATTAATGATAGACCTATAAGAAAAAAGGTGAGTGGGAAAACTCAAAAAGATGCTCGCAAGAAGCTTGATGAATTAAAAGAGCAATTGCGAAAGGGAACTTACGTTGATAAAAATAACACTCGACTTTCCGATATAATTACATTTCAAATTGAAAGGGATAAATCTTTAAATATAAATAAAGATACTTCATATCGTCGGAGACTTGATACACTTAAAATAATCCAAGCGCACCGTATTGCAATGATGCCGATACAATTAATCGACGACTTAAATGTTTTGAACTTTTTTAATTCGATTACTCATTATTCGCAATCTACTATTCGCAAGATTTACGGTCAAATAAATTCGGCCTTTAAATATGCACAGAATAAAGAAATAATATACAGAAATCCAATCGACCAAATTAAAATGCCTAAATCCGAAATAGCAACAAAGAAAGTTTTTGCCCTGACGGTCGATGAGCATAGGCGTTTTGTTGAGGTACTTAATAATGAAGAAAAAAATAACAAATATAGATATATCTTTTTAACTATGCTTACCGAGGGCTGCCGATGCGGTGAAATTTGTGCCCTTGATAAGGACAAGGACGTTAATTTTAATTTTAATTTTTTGTCAATCAGGCGAACAATAACAAAAGATAAAAACGATAAACCAATAATCGGTGATGAAGCAAAAACGCCAAGCGGTCAAAGAACTTTGAGTATGAACAATGCCTGCTGCAAGCTGTTGAAGGAATATATTAATACTAAATGGCAACCGAACTCTTGTAATCTGCTTTTTTATGATTTTGAAAATGATAAGCTGATAACCACTAATCAAGTTAATGCAGCATTTTGCCGTATTATTGAAAAATACAATGTTATTCCTATAACAGAGGAATTCAAACCGTTATCTGATAAAAAGCAAAAAAGAATATCCTATAAAAAATATACTTATTACAGGAAGCTTCCTGACGGTACTTTTGAAAAATTAAAAAATGAGCCACCTCTTGATTGGGAACGTAATTTTGGTAAATATTATTATATCGCAAAAACAAGTTACAAACCGTATAACGTTCATCAGCTCCGACATACTTTTGCCACACGTTGTATTGAAAGCGGAATGCCTGCGAAAGTATTGCAGAAGATACTCGGACACGCTGATATTCAAACAACGCTTAATACATATTGCGACGTGTTTGAAGAATACGAGAATAAGGCGACAAAGCAAGCTGAACAGTATATGCAACAGTTATCATTAATAGGTTAATTGCTCCCCTCATTGCTCCTCCAAAAAAACTTTAATGTTTGTAAGTCTACTGTTTAAGCCATTTTCAAGATATAATTAATGTGTTCAAATCAGGTCACTCCGACCAAAAGGGCTACTTTTCAGTAGTCCTTGTTTTTTTAAAATCTAATATTTGTGTATCGAGCAGACTTTGTGTCTGCTTTTTTGTTACGCTGATTTGCTCATATTATGTTTTTTCTTTATCAAGCTTTTTTAGTTCTCTGAAGCTTTTTTTATAATATTTTTTCAAAAGTCTTTGTGTTTGCCGTTCACATAAGCCTATCATCGTTGAAAGTTTAGTAAGTGTTAAGTCCTTTTCATATAGAAATGCTTGCTCGATTATCGCAAAGCGTTTATCATTAAGATTATCTTTTCCTATAATATTTTTGAAATCCTTTGGTAGTATTTTCCTGACTATTTGCGTTAAAATTACTGTCAAATATCCCGCAACAGCGTATTCATAATCCGGCTTTTTTTCTTTGTATTCTTTTAATAGTTTTTTTGCAAGCGTATTATCAGTTTTTTCAAAATAGCAAAAATAATGCTCTAAAAATACGCTTGATACATAATTCTTTTGCGAGCCGTCTTTCACCTGAATTAAAATGAACACGTCCTCAATAGGATTACTTTTGTCAAAGTCTTGCGAGTGAGTGATATTTGGACCTGTTATGAAAAAGTCGTCCTTTTTAAGCTCGATTTCTTTATCATCTGTTATTAGTATTCCTTTACCACCGGTTACAAAGTGAAGTTCATAACACCCCTTTGCGTGAGCGTGAGGAGGGATGCTTTGTCCAAGCTTTCCGCCGCCCAAATCCGTCATTAAAAAAACTACGCCGTTCCATTCAAATTTTATCATAATGCCACCTCTCTTGTATTATAACAAAATGCGACATTCAAGTAAAGATAATGTCGTGTTTTGCTTTTGCCTTTGTGATATAATTTGTATGAGGTGAGTGGTTTATGAATAAATATATAAAAAAAATACTATGTATCGTTTTGACTGTTTCATTTGCTTTTTCTCTTGTTTCCTGCTCAAACGGTAAAGCAGATAAGGGTGTGATTAAATCGCTTTTTACCGATACGTCTAAGGTATCGTTTTCTTATGATTATACACAGCTAAAGGATAAAAAACGCAATAAAACTAAATCTTGGCGAGATGGTATGGTTTCGGGAAACGGACTTCAAGGCTTTATTGAAAGCGGAAGCCCATATAGCGATACTTTTATTTTCCAAAATATGCATTTTATAATGCCGAATGAAAATCAGCGTACCTGTCCGGTTACCTTTGATGAGCTTGAAACGGTTAAGCAAAGCATAGTAAAAGGCGAGGATATAACCGATAATTCAAGCTATGATGATGTTTATCGTTATCATCCGGGAGGTCAGTTGAGAATTAATATTGCTCAAAGCCGTGCTGAAAATTATATCAGATATACTGATTATAACACTTCTCAGGTCGGTGTTACTTATAATGATAAAAATGGCACCTGGTTGCGTACCTCGTTTACCTCAATGGCTGACGGTGTTGTTGTGACCAAGCTTGATAAATCCTCAAACGGCGCAAAACTTAATCTTACCCTCAGTTACGATGACCTTTCAACGCTTGCAAATTTCGGCGACAGCGATGAAAAAAATATGAAATATACTAAGCTTGCCGATAATTCGGGTGATTATCTCGCACTTGTTTCACATTATCCTAATTATGAAAAGAGCGAACTTAAAAACGGCGGCTATGCAACTGTTACATATATTATTACATCAGGCGGTACTAAGGAAAGATTTACTCTTGATAAAAATATTGATGAGACGCAGTTTACAGGTGAAAATGCAGGCGTTAAAATTATCGATGCCGACAGTGTATATCTTCTCACCGTAAGTGAGCGTACCTATGATATGGGTGATATAAATACTTTTGACAAGCAAAAGGATTTTAAGCTTGTTGACGATTGTGTAAGTACCCTTAAAAATGTAGCTCAAAAGTACAATGATAAATCGGGCTTTAATTATGATTTAGCGCTTAAAAATCATCTTGCAATTTATCAGCCGCAGTTTAATAATGTGACCTTGTCGCTTGGTAAGGATAATTTTGATTCTAACGAAAAGCTTTTAAAAGCACAAAAGGGTAAAAAAGAAATAAATTCAGCTCTTGCCGAGCGTACATATTATGCCGGCAGATACGCTTATCTTTGCTGTAGCGGTTATTCAACAAGCCGCCTTTACGGTATGTGGACGGGAGAATTTAACACCGGCTGGGGAAGTAAATACACAATGGACGCTAATGTTAATTTACAAACCTCGTCTATGAATACAAGTAATATGGAAAGTACTCCGATAGGCTATGCATATTTTATTTTGCGACAGCTTCCGGATTGGGAAGAAAATGCTTATGCAACTCACGGATTTACCGACGCTATTCAAGCCCCTGTTAATACCGACGGTGACAAGGCTGTTATTACAGAAACGTGTTATCCTTATCCTTTCAGATATTGGAATGCAGGTACCTCTTGGATGATTAATCCGCTTTATGAAACATTACTTTCTTATGGCAATATTAATATTCCTCTAAGTGGCGAATTTAATCTTGATAAGCTTAAGTCTGTTCTTTCAATCAGTGAAAAGGATTTGACGAATGAGCAAATTACCGAAATTAAAAACCGTGGTTATTTAAGACTTGAGGAGGACATACTTTATCCATTGCTGATTAAAAGCGCAAATTATTGGGCACAGCTTATGACACCTGAATATTACACGGCTAAGGACGGCTCAATCCATTATGAAAAGGGTAAGACCTCCCTCAATGCTGACGAAACGTATTGCATTTTGCCGAGTTATTCTCCTGAAAATAATCCTTCAAATTATGACAGTCCGTCAGATGCAAACTGTGCAATTGACATTTCAGCGTGCCGTGATAATCTTGAAATGCTTAAAAAAGTAATGCAAGATGTTGATCCGAGTGCCGATATATCAAAATGGCAAGAGCTTGAGGATAAGCTTCCGCCGTATCTTTATGACGAAAGCGGTGCTCTTAAGGAATGGGCAACAACTGCATTTGAAGAAAACAATGAACATCGCCATTTGAGCCATTTGTACGGAGTATGGCCTTTGTTTGAAACTCAGGGAAATGATAAGCTTGCGAAAGCCTGCGAGCAGGCAATAGCAAACAGAACAAGCGAAAATGAGGCTTCTCACGCACTTGTTCATCGCAGCTTGATTGCCGCAAGACTTAAAGACTCCGAGTCGCTAAGCGATGCACTTGTTAAACTTATGAATCATAAAATCAGATATGATTCGCTTATGACTAATCACGACTATGACCGGGGAAGCTGTTATTGCACCGATTTTGCAATCGGATATCTCGGTATTATCAATGAAGCGCTTGTTTATTCTCATAATGATGATATTGAGCTTCTTCCGGCACTTCCTACTTCAGGTTTTGAAAACGGAACGCTTAAGGGAATTAAAACACGAAACCGTGCTACTGTTACCGAGCTTAAATGGAGCAACGGCGGCAAAAAAATATCCGCAGTTATTACCTCGGATATTGACCAAAAACTTAATGTATCTGCTAAAGGTAAAACTCAAAACGTTACTTTTAAGGCAGGGGAAAGTAAAACAATTATTTTTTAATTTTATTTATTACAGCTCTTAGTTATTCTAAGGGCTGTTTTTATATGTTTGTATCTTTTTGTAAAAATCATCATAAAATATTAAAAAAAGTCTTGACAATTGAATGATTGTTCAACTATAATACAAGTAGAACAGTTGAGCAAACGTTCAAATGTAATAACAAATATTGATTGAGAGGATATATTTATTATGAAAAAGACTTATGGTATTGAAGTGGATTGTGCAAATTGCGCCGCTAAAATGGAGGATGCCGCTAATAAAACAGCAGGCGTTTCAAATGCAACCGTTTCATTTATGACGCAGAAAATGAAGATTGAATTTGACGAGGGAGCAGATGAAAAGGCAGTTATGAAACAGGTGCTAAAAAATTGCCGTAAGGTTGAGGATGATTGCGAAATTTTCTTTTAATGAGGTGATATTATGACTAAGAAGCAAAAAAAGGTATTAATAAGAATTATTGTATCCGCTGTTTTGCTTGCCGGAATAATGATTATTACTAAGCTTGTTGAAATCAATAAATGGATTCAGTTTGCGCTTTACCTTGTTCCTTATTTAATAATAGGCTACGATATTCTTAAAAAGGCAGTTAAGGGAATATTTAAAGGTCAAATCTTTGATGAAAATTTCCTTATGGCTGTTGCAACCGTCGGTGCTGTTGCACTCGGTGAATTTTCGGAGGGTGCTGCCGTAATGCTTTTCTACCAAATCGGCGAGCTTTTCCAAAGTGTTGCTGTCGGAAAAAGCAGAAAAAATATAACTTCTTTAATGGATATTCGCCCCGACTATGCAAATGTTGAACTTAACGGCAAGCTTGAAAAAATTGACCCGGATGATGTTGAAATAGGAACTGAAATTGTAGTAAATCCGGGTGAAAAAGTGCCTATTGACGGCATAATTATCAGCGGCGATTCTACTCTTAACACAAGCGCTTTGACAGGTGAGAGTGTTCCTCGTTCGGCTAAAGTCGGCGATGAAATAATCAGCGGCTGTATTAACCTTACAGGTGTTTTAAGAATTAAAACTACCAAGGAATTTGGCGATTCAACAGTATCTAAAATACTTGATCTTGTTGAAAATTCAAGTATGAAGAAATCAAAATCCGAAAACTTTATTACTAAGTTTGCAAGATATTATACTCCTGCCGTATGCGGCGGCGCTCTCTTGCTTGCGATTTTGCCGCCCGTTATCAGGTTTATTTTAGGCAACAGCGCTATGTGGAGCGAATGGATTACACGTGCGCTTACATTCCTTGTTATCAGTTGTCCTTGTGCGCTTGTTATTTCTATTCCGCTGAGCTTTTTCGCAGGTATCGGCTGTGCTTCGGCAAACGGTGTTCTTGTAAAAGGCTCTAACTATCTTGAAGCCCTTTCCGATACTCAGTATGTTGTATTTGATAAAACAGGCACACTTACTAAGGGTGTGTTTGAGGTAACGGCAATTTATCCTGCAAATAATTTTGATAAGGATACGCTTATTCGCCTTGCCGCTTTTGCCGAAAGTGCGTCAAGTCACCCAATCAGCGTAAGCCTTAAAAAGAATTACGGCAAGGAAATTAATCTTGACGAGGTTTCAGATATTCAGGAAATCGCCGGCCACGGTGTTTCTGCCCTTGTTGATGGCAAAAGAGTTTTTGCAGGCAATATTAAGCTTATGAGAAAAGAGAATATTGCTGTTGAAAGCGAGCATGACGAGGGAACTGTTGTTTATGTTTCCTGCGACGGCGAATATGCGGGTTGTATAGTTATTTCAGACGTGGTTAAGGAAAACTCTAAGAAAGCAATTTCAAGCCTTAAGAAAAGCGGTATTGATAAAACCGTTATGCTCACGGGCGACTCAAAGCAGGCGGCCCAACGTGTTGCAAAAACACTCGGTCTTGATGAATATCACGCAGAGCTTTTGCCTAGCGACAAGGTCGATTGGGTAGAAAAATTACTTTCTCAAAAATCAGCTAAAAAGAAGCTTGCATTCGTAGGTGACGGTATTAACGACGCTCCCGTTCTTTCACGTGCCGATATCGGTATCGCAATGGGTGCGCTCGGCTCTGATGCGGCAATTGAGGCTGCCGATATTGTCCTTATGGATGATGACCCGTCAAAGATTGCTTTGGCACGCAAAATCAGCGTTCATACCCTCAAAATTGTTAAGGAAAATATCGTATTTGCCCTTGCGATTAAGGCAATTTGCCTTATCCTCGGCGCACTTGGTATTGCAAATATGTGGGTGGCAATTTTTGCCGACGTCGGCGTAATGATTCTTGCGGTATTAAACGCAATCCGTGCATTGAAAATTAAATAAACATATAAAATAACGAACCGCTTCATCAATCTTGATGAGGCGGTTCGTTTCTTCCTACAAGGTAATCGAGTGTAACATTGTAGTAATCTGCAATTTTTATCAATTGTTCAATCGGTACATTTATTCTTCCGTTTTCATAGTCGCTGTAAGTGCTCTGATCAATGCATAAATATTTTGCAAGGTCTTTTTGTTTTAAATCATTGTCCTCTCGCAAATCTCTTATTTTTGTAATTTTCATTAATATCACCAAAAATATTATATTATATGGGTATATTCCATATTGACAAATATGGGCAATACCCATATAATATAATTACCAACTAAAAAATATTAATTATAAGGAGAAAGACAATGAAAAAATTACTTTCGTTAATGTTGTCAATTATTATGTTGACAACATTATTGTTACCACAAACATATGCCGCTCAGGCAGCTCAATACGATGATGCAATACCGGTATCTTTAAATACACAATATATTGATAATGTGTATCAAAATGAATATTCTCATCCGACGGGTTTAGGTTCACGCTATCTTTATTACACGTTTAATATTCCTCAACGAGGCTCTTTGAACATTGATTTTAAACATCAAATTGCACCGTCTACTAGGAGTTGGACAATCGAGTTGTATGGTGTCAGCGATACAGGAAGATTAAAGTTAATTGGTTATGATTCCATCAGAGGAAATGATTCATCAAAAAATATAGGCACATTCGGTTTAAATGCCGGTAAATATTATTTGGAAATCGATGCAGATACAAGTGATGATTATTCGTTTAATTTAATTTACACTCCATCAGATTATTATGAAACCGAGTTTAACAACGATTTAAGTACCGCAACAAAGTTGACCGTTGGTTCTGCTATTCTGGGTAATACCTCAAAGGTATATGATGGTTCGGATTATGATTATTTTACTGTAGATATCACCAAAGCCGGAAATTATAACATTTATTTTAGCGGTACCGCAATCAATAAATCTTATGATGTAGGTTGGGATGTCTATTTTGGAACTTATGATGCGCCATCAATGATGACTGATTTGCAAATTTTTGATATGAAAAATATTATAATAGATTACAGAACATTATATTTAAATCCAGGTACTTATTATTTTAGAATTGCTGGTTCTTACGGTAATTATTCACTTAATATTTCACAAGAGGTTGTTCAACCTGCAAAGTCAAATATAAAAAAGCCGAAATCAACTACAATTAAAAAGCTTAAATCTGCAAAGAAATCTGTAACGATTATATGGAAAAAGGTCAGTGGTGTTAAAGGATATCAAATTCAAGTTGCAACTGATAAAAAATTCAAGAAAAATAAGAAAACCGTAACAATCAAGAAACAGAAAACGACTAAGACTTCAGTTAAAAAGCTGAAAGCTAAGAAAAGGTACTATGTACGTATCCGCACATATAAAACAGTAAACGGTAAAAAGATTTATTCCTCTTGGTCAAAGGTTAAGAGCGTGAAAACCAAATAAAGTATAAATTTAAAGCCCAATAAGGATTCTTTAGTACAGAAACCTTATTGGGTTGACTTTTTAAATATTCTATGCTATATTGATTTCATCAGCAAAAACTGATGAAAAGATGAATACCCGTTCCCATTCCGAACACGGTCGTTAAGCTCTTGCAACTGCAAGGGCTTTATTTTTTTATTATTGGAGGTGCAGTATGGATTTGACGCTTAAAACCAAAGAAGGATATTTTAATTACCGTGTTGCCGCTGTTATAGTCAATGACGGCAAAATCCTTGCTCAAAGGAATACGAAAACGAATGAATATTATTTGCCGGGCGGCAGGGTGACTTTTGGCGAAACGAGCGAAGAAGCGCTTTTACGTGAAATTAAAGAGGAGTTAAAAATCAATATAACCGATTACAGACCGCTTTGGCTAAATGAATGTTTTTTTGTTGAGTGTGGCAAGAATTTTCACGAAATAGGAATGTATTATCTTGTTGATATTTCAAAAACTTCTTTTAATCATTTTGAAGATGAGTTTGAACTTAAGGAAGAATGTAGGATAAACACCTATTGCTGGCTTGACATTGACAAGCTTGATGATTATATGCTTTATCCTAAGTTTATAAAAAATGAAATCAACAATATTAATGATGATTTTAAACTGATTATTACAAGGGAGTAACTGTTATGGAGTTTTGGGACGCTTATGACGAAAGCAGAAAGCCGCTTGGATATACCGTTCAAAGGGATAAATTTTATTCATATAATAGCGAATACCATATTGTAGTTCATATTTGGATAAAAAACAGCAAAGGCGACTTTTTAATTCAAAAGAGAAGTGCAAATAAAAAATCAGGTTTAAAATGGGCTTGGACGGCTGGCTCTGTTCTCGCAAATGAAAGCAGTATTGACGGCGCAATAAGAGAGGTCAACGAAGAGCTTGGAATTAAGGTTAATAAGGATAAAATGAAGCTTTTTACTTCATTCAAGCATGAATTATACAGGGATTTTGTAGACGTTTATATTTATGAATGTGATATTGATATTTCTAAATTAACGCTTCAAAAGGAGGAGGTTTGCGATGCGTCGTGGGCAAGCAAGAACAAAATATGTGAAATGATTTTATCGGGTGAATTTGTCAACATTGATAATTCACAATATATAAAAGAAATCTTAAATATGTGATATTTGCAAAAAATAACGGCCCACCGATTTGGTGTGACCGTTAAACTTTGTTATTATTTAACTTTAATCTTTAAAGTTTTTGAATATTTGCCGTAGAATTTTTCGCCCTGTGACTGTTTTTTGTAAGCACGGATACGAACATAATATGTTTTCTTGCTCTTGAGCTTTGAAATTGTTTTAGACTTAGCTTTGTTACCCTTTGTTGTAACGGTTTTTGTAGTCTTTTTAGTAAACTTTTTTGAGGTTGAATACTGAATTTCGTAGCCTGAAACATTTTTGATATTGTTCTTCCAGCTTACGGTGATTTGCTTTTTCTTTTTACTCTTTACCGAGGTAATATTTGCCTTTGGTCTTTGAACACCTGACATTACATAGCTCTCGGTTGAAGCTAATGCAGGGTTTGAATTGAGCGAAACGGTAAGTGAATATGAGCCGTTATCTTTAGCATAAAGCACGTTGCTTTTTATCTTTGCAACGCTTGGCTTACTGCTTTTGTATGTTACCTGATTATTTGTTAAAGTAACACCCGAAACACTCAAGCCATTGTCAAAATATGCAAATGTTGTAAGCGGAGCATAGCTCTTGCCGCTTACAATTTCAAGCTGGCATCTGAGTGTAACGTTTGAAATAAGCGTATTAACTGTTGCATTTACAGAAGCGTCAGTAAAGCTTGTATACGGTGCAGCTGCCTGATTTTGCGAATAAATAACATACATTGAGGTTATGCCGTTTATTGTAAAAAATCCGACGCCGGCGCTTTGTGCATTGCTTAATAATGAATGAGCGGCATAGCTTTTAACCTGCGATTTAATGCTGTCGTAAGCAGGAATGCCGTAAAACGCATAAATCAACGTAACAATTCCTGTAGGAACATAAGATGTAACCGCATCGCCGTTTGGAAGATACATATCCTGTGCATCATAATAAACGAATACGTCCTTTGCTCTTTGCTTTGCCTGTTCGCAAAGGGTGTTGTCAAGAGAAAGCGCCGTCATACCCGACGCCGCTCTGCATTCGTTTATTGCGTTTAATGCGTCGTCGATTAATGAGTTGTTTTCCATTCCGCTAAATGTTACATTTGCACACTTTGATGAATCTGCGGCAAATGCAGAGGATGCAAATGTAACTGAAGTAATGCCAATGATTAATGCAAGGATTAAAGATAATGCTTTTTTCATAATTTTTACCCTCATATTTAGTTTGAAAAAGGCGAGTGCAATGCCCGCCTTTCCAAAACTTATTTGATTTATTATATTTTATTTGTCGTTTTCAACGTCAATCTGCTTTGAAACTGTATCTGCCTGGAATGCCTTTTCAGGGTCAAAGTCCTTTTCAGGGAAGATGAGGTTGAGCACAATACCTGCAATTGAAGCAACAGCAAGAGCTGTAAGAGTGATATTGTGACCGCCAACAGTAAATGTGATGCCGTTTGTAAGGCCGAGTGCTACAACAAGGATAACTGCGGCAATAATAGTATTTCTTGCCTTTGAGAAGTCAACCTTAGCCTCAACAACATTTCTTACACCGATAGCAGAAATCATACCGTAAAGAACGAATGAAATACCGCCTACTACTGCACTTGGAATTGACTCGATGATAGCGGCAAACTTAGGGCAGAATGAGAATGCCATTGCAAAATATGCGGCAATTCTTACTACTCTTGGGTCATAAACCTTTGAAAGAGCAAGTACGCCTGTGTTTTCGCCGTATGTAGTGTTAGCAGGAGCGCCGAAAAGGGAAGCGAGTGTTGTTGCAAGACCGTCACCTAAAAGTGTTCTGTGAAGGCCGGGGTCTTGAATGTAGTTTCTCTTACAAGTAGCTGAAATAGCAGAGATATCGCCGATATGCTCCATCATTGTTGCAATTGAAATAGGAACAAGAGCGATGATTGCAGAAATTGCTTTGCCGCCGTCGTGAACACCGCCGAATACGGTTGAACTCCATTCGATTGGGAATCCAATCCAAGCAGCCTCTTTAACACCTTTGAAGTCAATTGCAAAGCTTTCAACTCCACCGATGTTGCCAACTACAACTGCTGTAAGATATGCGCCGATTATACCGAGTAAAATAGGAATAATCTTAATCATACCTTTACCGAAAATGTTAAAGATAATAACAAGAACGAGTGCTATAACGGCAAGCCACCAGTTTTTCGTACAATTGTTTACTGCTGACGGTGCAAGACCTAAACCGATAGCAATGATAATCGGTCCTGTAACTACAGGCGGGAAAAGTTTCATAATCTTATTAATACCGACTGCTTTAATCAATGCGGCAAGAATGAGATAAATAAGACCTGCACACGCTACGCCGAGGCAAGCATAAGGTAACATTTCTTTATTAGCCGTTCCGTCCTTAGCCATCGGTGCTACTGCTGCATATCCGCCTAAGAATGCAAATGACGAACCAAGGAATGCCGGTACCTTAAATTTGGTAAGACAGTGGAACAAAAGAGTACCTAAACCTGCAAAAAGAAGAGTAGTGGAAATACTCAAACCTGTAAGAAGAGGTACAGTTACGGTTGCGCCGAACATAGCAAACATATGCTGAAAGCCAAGCACAAGCATTTTTGGAGTGCCGAGCTGTCTTGCATCGTAGATGCCGTCTCTGCCGACTTTTGGTTTGTTAGACATTTTTCAAGTCCTCCTAAATTATTAAATTTGTAATGATATAGAAAATAATTCTAAAGTAAATTAAAATTATTTAGTACCAAAAATTCTGTCGCCTGCGTCGCCGAGACCCGGAATGATATAAGCGTCATCGTTGAGCTTTTCATCAAGAGCGGCACAGTAAATATCAACGTCGGGATGAGCTTTTTTGAGAGCCTCAAGACCTTCCGGAGCGGCAATAATGCACATAAATACAATCTTTCTCGGGTTTCTCAATTTGATTTGACTGATAGCGTCAATTGCCGAGCCGCCTGTTGCAAGCATCGGGTCAACAACATAAACGTCTCTCTGGTCAATATCCTTCGGTAATTTGCAATAATATTCAACAGGAGTATGAGTTGTTTCATCTCTATATAAGCCGATATGACCGATTCTTGCGGCAGGAACGAGGCTTACACAACCGTCAACCATACCCAATCCGGCACGAAGAATAGGAACAAATGCAAGTTTTCTTCCTGCAATGTGGTTACACTTTGCAATACCGCAAGGAGTTTTAACGTCTACTTGCTCTGTAGGTAAATCTCTTGTTGCTTCAAAAGTCATAAGCATTGCAATTTCGTTTACAAGTTCACGGAAATCTTTAGTGCTTGTATTTTCGTTACGAAGAATGCTGAGCTTATGCTGAATAAGCGGATGGTCAAAAATGACTACTTTTCTTTCCATAAATATATCCTCCAAAATCTTTTTGCTCAAATTTTATCATATTATGTCTAAATAAACAATAAAGGTTACACACTTGTAATTATTTTTTGTTAATAAAATGTTAAATATTGTCATTAACACTCAAAACCTTGCCTTTTTTAAATTCATATATTATAATAAACTAAATATGGAATATTATATCTAATAGAGATAGGCATGGTATATATGGATAAATTTAAACTTGTAAGTAAATATAAACCGACAGGCGACCAACCGCAAGCAATTGATGCGTTGGTAAAAGGTGTACTTGACGGCGATAAAGAGCAAACGCTTATGGGCGTAACAGGCTCAGGTAAAACCTTTACTATGGCTAACATAATTGAAAAGATAAATCGTCCGACGCTTGTCCTTGCTCATAATAAAACTCTTGCAGCTCAGCTTTGCAGTGAGTTTAGAGAATTTTTTCCCGATAATGCAGTTGAATATTTTGTTTCTTATTATGACTATTATCAGCCGGAGGCTTATGTTCCGACAACAGATACGTATATTGAAAAAGATTCCTCAATTAACGATGAAATAGATAAGCTTCGTCATTCGGCAACTTCTGCGCTTTTTGAAAGGCGAGATGTAATTATAGTTGCTTCTGTTTCCTGTATTTATTCAATCGGTGACCCGATAGATTATAAGAGTATGGTTATCTCACTTCGTTCGGGCATGGAGTACGGACGTGATAAACTTATAGAAAAGCTTGTTTCAATTCAATATGAAAGAAATGATATTAATTTTGTAAGAAATAAGTTCAGAGTAAGGGGAGATACGGTTGAAATCTTTCCGGCAGGCTCTAACGGCACGGCTGTCAGAGTTGAATTTTTCGGCGATGAAATTGACCGAATTTGCGAAATTCAGCCGCTTACGGGCAAGGTAGAGGGTATTCTTTCTCACGTTGCTATTTATCCGGCTTCTCACTATGTTGTCGGCGCCGAAAAAATGAATAAAGCTATAGATAAGATATATCAGGAAATGGTTGAGCGTGTTGCCGAATTTGAATCAAAGGGTAAGCTTCTTGAAGCACAGAGAATTAAAGAGAGAACAATGAACGATATTGAAATGCTCAGGGAAACAGGTTTTTGCAAGGGTATTGAAAACTATTCGGCTGTTATGAGCGGTCGAAAGCCGGGTCAGGCGCCGTTTACCTTGATAGACTATATGCCTGATGATTTTCTTCTTTTTTGCGATGAAAGCCACGTTATGCTTCCACAGGTTAGGGGTATGTATGCAGGGGATCGAGCAAGAAAGGAAAGCCTCATCGAATATGGCTTCAGATTGCCGAGTGCGCTCGATAACAGACCGCTTACTTTTGATGAGTTTTATAAAAAAATAAATCAGGTAATATTCACTTCTGCCACCCCCGGTCAATTTGAAAGAGAACACAGTGCGCAAATTGTTGAGCAGGTTATCAGACCGACAGGCCTTCTTGACCCGATTATTACCGTTAAGCCTACAGAGGATCAAATGGACGACCTGTTGTCTGAAATCAATAACCGAGCCGCATTGGGTGAAAGGGTACTTGTAACAACACTTACTAAAGCGATGGCGGAGGATTTGACACATTATCTTGAGGGCTTCGACGTTAAGGTAAGATATATGCACCACGACATTGATACAATCGAACGAATGGAAATTATACGTGATTTACGTTTGGGTGAATTTGACGTTCTTGTCGGAATTAATCTTTTACGTGAAGGACTTGATATTCCGGAAGTATCGCTTGTTGCTATTCTTGATGCTGATAAAGAAGGCTTTTTAAGAAGTGAAACTTCGCTTGTCCAAACTATAGGCAGAGCGGCAAGAAATGAACACGGTGAAGTTATTATGTATGCCGACAGCGTAACTCCGTCTATGGAAAAAGCTATAACGGAAACTGTTCGCCGCCGTGAAATTCAGGAAAAATATAATGCTGAACACGGTATTACTCCTAAAACTATCAAAAAGGATGTTCATCAAATTATTGAGATTACGTCTAAGGAAAAACTCGATGGAAAGAAAAAGCATCTGTCAAAGAAGGAACGTCAGTTGATGATAGCCGAGCTGACAAAGGAAATGAAGGAGGCTGCAAAGTTGCTTGAATTTGAGCATGCTGCATATCTTCGTGACCAAATTGCTGAGCTTGAGGGCAAAAAGTAAAGTGAAAGGAATGTTACGATGAATAAAAATATTGTTATTAAGGGTGCGAGAGAGCATAATTTAAAAAATATAGATTTAACTATTCCGAGAGATAAACTTATTGTTTTTACAGGTCTTTCAGGTTCGGGCAAATCAAGCCTTGCGTTTGATACTATTTATGCCGAGGGTCAAAGAAGATATGTAGAATCGCTTTCCTCTTATGCAAGGCAGTTTCTCGGTCAAATGGAAAAGCCTGATGTTGATTATATTGACGGTCTTTCTCCCGCTATTTCAATTGATCAAAAAACTACAAGCCGTAACCCTCGTTCAACTGTTGGAACAGTTACCGAAATTTATGACTATTTAAGGCTTCTTTATGCAAGAATCGGAACACCTCATTGTACTAAGTGCGGCAGAGAAATTACTCAGCAAACTGTTGACCAAATAGTTGACAGGGTGATGGAACTTGATAAAAAAACACGTATTCAAATTTTGGCTCCGATTGTTAAAGGCCGCAAGGGCGAATTTGTTAAGGAACTTGACGGTATAAGAAAGTCAGGCTTTGTTCGTGTTCGTGTTGACGGCTCGGTTTATGATTTGAGTGAAGAAATAAAGCTGGAAAAAAATAAAAAACATAATATTGATGTAATAGTTGACAGGCTTGTTATAAATGATGATATTAAATCACGTTTGACGGATTCTGTTGAAACTGCAACTCACCTTGCCGACGGCAATGTTGTTGTTGATATAGTAGGCGACAGAGAGGAACTTTTTTCGCTTAATTACGCCTGCCCCGAGCATGGTGCGGTTATTGAGGAAATGAGCCCCAGAATGTTCTCGTTTAATAATCCTTTCGGCGCTTGTAAAAAGTGCGGAGGTCTTGGCTCATATAAAGAAATTGACCCTGATCTTGTAATTCCAAATAAAAAACTTTCCATTAATCAAGGTGCTGTTAAGGCTTCGGGCTGGAGCGTTAAGGATGGCGCTATTGCAAAAATGTATTATGATGGAATTGCTAAGGAATACGGTTTTTCACTTGATGTTCCTGTTGATATGATACCAAAGGACGGACTGAGAGCAATTCTTTACGGTACCGGCGGAAAAAAACTTAAGATGAAACGTGTCACCTCTTACGGCACAGGCGATTATCAAACTGATTTTGAAGGTGTTATTCCTAATTTAAAGCGCAGATATGAAAGCACAAGCAGCGAATGGGCAAGGGGCGATATTGAAGCAGTTATGACTACGTGCACCTGCCCTGATTGTAATGGTGCAAGGCTTACCCCTGAGATTATGAGCGTAACCGTCGGAGGCAAGAACATTTATGAATTTTGTTCAATGCCGATATCCGAAGAATTGGATTTCGTAAATAATCTTGAACTGACATCACGTCAGCAAATGATAGGCAAGCTTGTAATCAATGAAATTAGGCAAAGACTTAGTTTTCTTAACAGCGTAGGTCTTGATTATCTCTCGCTTGCACGTGAGGCTGCTACTCTTTCGGGCGGTGAGGCTCAACGAATTCGTCTTGCAACTCAAATAGGCTCATCTCTTATGGGCGTGCTTTATATTCTTGACGAGCCGTCAATCGGGCTTCATCAAAGGGATAACGATAAACTTCTCGGTACTCTTAAAAATCTTCGTGACTTGGGTAATACACTGATTGTTGTTGAACACGATGAAGATACTATGCGTGCGGCTGATTTTATTGTTGATATCGGACCCGGAGCAGGTATTAACGGCGGTGAGCTGATAGCGGCAGGTTCTGTTGATGATATCATCAATTGCGAAAGGTCAATTACAGGTATGTATTTGAGCGGCAAACGCAAAATTCCCGTGCCCGAAAAGCGCAGAAAAGGCAACGGCAAAAAGCTTACCGTGTTTGGCGCACAAGAAAATAATCTTAAAAATATTGACGTTGAATTTCCGCTTGGTAAATTTATTGCAGTTACCGGTGTGTCAGGCTCAGGTAAGTCAAGCCTTGTCAATGAAATTCTTTATAAATATCTTGCCAATGTATTAAACGGGGCAAAAAAACGTCCCGGTAAGTTCGAAAAAATCACAGGAGTTGATAATCTTGATAAGGTTATTAATATCGACCAATCCCCAATAGGCAGAACTCCACGTTCAAATCCTGCAACATACACAGGCGTTTTTAACGATATCAGAGAACTTTATGCTCAAACCCCCGACGCTAAGCAAAAGGGGTATAAAGCAAATCGCTTTTCGTTTAATGTTAAGGGCGGTAGATGCGAGGCTTGCGAGGGTGACGGTATTGTTAAAATTGAAATGCATTTTCTTGCCGATGTTTATGTTCCTTGCGAGGTTTGCGGCGGAAAAAGATATAACAGGGAAACTCTTGATGTCAAATTTAAAGGAAAATCCATTTTTGATGTTCTTGAAATGACTGTTGATGAAGGTGCAGAGTTTTTTGAAGCTCAGCCGAAAATTTACCGTAAGCTTAAAACTCTTCAGGATGTCGGCTTGGGATATATCAAAATCGGTCAAAGTGCAACAACACTTTCCGGCGGTGAGGCCCAACGTGTCAAGCTCGCAACCGAGCTTTCAAAAAGAAGCACGGGCAAAACCATTTATATTCTTGATGAGCCTACAACAGGACTTCACACAGCCGACGTTCATAGGCTTACAACTGTTCTTGATATGCTTGTAAATGCAGGAAATACCGTTGTTGTTATTGAGCATAATCTTGACATAATCAAAACGGCGGACTATATTATTGACCTCGGCCCTGAGGGCGGCAAAGGCGGCGGAACAATTGTTAAAACCGGTACTCCCGAGGAAATTGCCGATTGTGAAAATTCATATACAGGTCAATATCTAAAACCTCTTTTGAAAAAATAGATTATTTACACATAAAATTTAATATGATATAATATATTTGGCAAATAAAACGATTTTTTAGATATTCATAAGGGGGAATATTTATGAGAAATCATTTAGTTACTTCCAAGCAGCCGCTTTTAAATATTGACGGTACTTTACGTGAACCCGGCTGGAGCACAAGTCTTGTTCAAACATATAACCGCAGGGATATTAAAAAGCGTGTTACCCGTATTAAAGAATGGGATTATTATTCGGTTATTTCAAATAAGAATAATATCGCCGTTTGCTTTACTGTGTCTGATTTGGGATATATTGAACTTGACAGTGTAAGCTTTCTTGATTTTTCCGTACCGAGAGAGCATACGCAAGGCAATATTTTGCCATTTCCGTTGGGTAGGCTTCATATGCCAAGTGATTCTTCAATCGGCGATGTAAAAATTGCCAATTCAAAGCTCGGTCTTGAATTTTTGGTTAAGGATAAAAAACGCATTATTCGTTGCGATTTTCCTGAATTTGACGGTGGCAAGGGTCTTAAAGCAAATATCACTCTCGAAAGTCTTGATGATGACACTATGGTAATTGCCACTCCGTTTAAAACGGATAAAAAGGCATTTTATTACAATCAAAAAATTAATTGTATGCGTGCTTGTGGCAAGGTAATGTATGACGGAAAAGTGTATGAACTTTCGCCTGAAACGGACTTCGGCGGTCTTGATTGGGGCAGAGGTGTTTGGACCTATGATAATATTTGGTATTGGGGTTCAGGCTCAGGAGAGGTTGACGGTCACCGTTTCGGTTTTAATATCGGTTACGGTTTCGGTGACACATCTGCCGCAAGTGAAAACGTGATTTTTTATGACGGTAAGGCACATAAGATAGATGATGTTAAATTTAATATCGGAGATAATTATACCGAACCTTGGACCTTTACGTCATCAGATGGCAGATTTGAAATGAAATTTGAGCCTATTATTGACAGAAGCGATTATACAAGCGCACTCGGTATAATTGTTACAAATCAGCACCAGGTTTTCGGCAGAATGACCGGTAAGGCCGTTCTTGATGACGGTACGGTTATAAGAATAAAAGATTTTCTTTGCTTTGCGGAAAAGGTACATAATAAATACTGACCTAACTTTAAAAATCCCTCGAAAAATCGGGGGATTTTTTTATGCCCAAACGGTTACAAAAATTAATTTGTGTAATATTGCTATAAATGCTATGTAATATTTGTGTAATTATTTTTAAAATAGTTGTTTATTTTATTGTTACTTTCTGTTATAATATTATAGATTTATTTATAAGGAGGAGTGCATGTGCCTAAATTTAAGGGTATAAAAATAATTGCCATATTGTGCCTTGTTGCATTTTTGTTTTGCGGCTGTAATAGCTTTCGGCTCTCTTCCTCGATTGATGATTTGATTTCTCCCATTTCTCCGAGCGGTGATAATGCAGGTGTTCAAAGTGCTGTTGATGAATATTGTAAAAGCGGCTATTCAATCAAAATTCCGGCAACGGGAAATTATACAACGTCTTTCATTTTAAAAGATATTGACGGCGATAAAATTAATGAAGCCGTAGCATTTTATGAACCGTCAAACAAGGTTGGCACGATTTCTATGGCGGTTATTAAAAAAAGCGGTGAGCGTTGGAGCGTTATTGCAAATGTTGACGGTACTGCTACCGATGTAAACAGTGTTGATTTTTGCGATTTTAATAATGACGGAAAATTGGAGATAATTGTTTGTTGGAGCGTTGTATCAAAGCAAACCGGTACATCCATTAACGTTTATTCTCAAAATGAAAATGACAACAAATATTCATTAAAATCTGTTTCAAAAGCAATTACAGGCAGTAATTTTATTTGTGTTGACGCTAATGATGACGGTGTTATGGAACTTCTTGTTTTTGCAACCGGCACTTCGAGCGAAAACCCGAGAGCAGAGCTTTATTCGTTTGGAACAGGCAAGAGGGAACTTATCGGCGAAACAAGGCTTGACAGCACGATTACTTCATTTGAGAGTATAAAGTATGCTAAAACCGATGAGGGTACTTCTATTTATGCCGATGCGCTTTGCGCCGACGGTTCATCAATGGTGACGGAATTTATTTATTGGTCTGATTATTATAATTCAATTATTTCTCCGTTTTACAGCTATTCGACGGGAAGAACTAAGGAAACTTTACGTTCAAGTCAGGTAACATGTCGTGATATTGACGATGACGGATATATCGAGATTCCTGAGGATACTTCTTCTAAAAAGCAATCATCTGAGATTACGTCTCAAAATTGGGTGAATTACGGTAATACAGTTTTATCGCATAAATGTTATTCGTTTTCTTGCAAGCGTGACGGTTATATTCTTGTGATTGACGATGATGATTTTTCTAAGGTTAAAGCAAATTATGACAGTGAATCAAGAAAACTTACAATTATCAATAAAAAAAATAAGAGTAATGTTTTTGAAATAGTTACACTTATCAATTCAAACTACAGCGTTAATGACCCTAAATATAAAGACTATACAATGATTATGAAAAACAGCGGATTTGTTTATCTTGCGAAGGTAAATAAAAGTTCCGATATTGATATAAATATTCAAACCTTAAAAGATATGATTAAAGTATACTGATTTTAGGAGGTATATGTATGAAAAAAGTGCTTGTTGCCGAAGACGAAGAATCTATCAGAGAGTTTATAGTTATCAATTTGACACGAAGCGGCTACAATGTTGAGCAGGCTGAAAACGGTGCTGTTGCGCTTGAAAAGTTTTCTCAGGATGAAACAGGCTTTGATGTTGCAATTCTTGATATTATGATGCCGGAGCTTGACGGCCTTTCTGTTTGTAAGGAACTTCGCAAACGTTCAAGTGATTTGGGTATTATTATGCTTAGTGCTAAAACTCAGGAAATGGACAAGGTTACGGGTCTTATGTACGGTGCTGACGATTATGTTACTAAGCCGTTTTCACCAAGCGAACTTATGGCAAGGGTTGACGCTGTTTACAGAAGAGTAGAAATGACACGTGGTTTTAGAAAAAATGATACAACGGGCGACAGTATTATTCTTGATGAATTTGAACTTAACCTTCGTAATCGTACCCTTTCAAAGAACGGCGAAATGATAGAGCTTACTCAAGTTGAATTTCAAATTATTGAATATTTCTTTAAAAATCCGAATGCTGCTCTTTCAAGAACAGATATTCTTAAGACTGTTTGGGGTGCTAATTATTTCGGAGATGAAAAAATTGTAGACGTAAATATCAGACGCTTAAGAATGAAAATTGAGGATAATCCATCAAGTCCGACAAGGCTTGTAACTATTTGGGGACTTGGCTATAAGTGGATAACGGATAATCAATAATTTTATTTTTTTATAATGGCAGGACTAACAGTAATGAAAAAATTTTCTAAGGAAAAATTGCATTTACCTAAAATTGATGGTATTACACTAAGATGGCTTATTAACATTATAGGCGTTATTGTAGTATTTTTTATTATTGTTTTTATTATTTCAGCCTTTTCAATTAAAAATACATATTATTCCAATGTCGAAAGCATACTCAATTCCGGTGCTTCTTCAACTGCTGTCAGTTATTTCAGCGCAAATCTTGATGCGGGTAATACTCTTGAACAGTCAGCCGCAGAATATATTGACAGCTATAGTTATAAGGAAAAAACTACTACTTGGATAATTGATATTGACGGCAATGTTGTTGTATCGTCAAGCGGTTTTGCTATTGAAAAACAAGATATGCCTGATTATACGCAAGCGCTTGAAAATGACAACAATAAAGCTAAATATATCGGTAAAATCAGCAACGGCGAAAAGGTTATGGCAGTTTGCAGAATCATTAAGGATTCAAACGGAGATAATGTCGGAGCCATTCGTGTTTTGTCTTCACTTGAACAAATTGACAGGCAGGTTACAACGCTTATATTTCTTGTTTTAGCGGCGCTCATTATTGTTTTTGCATTAATTATATTTTCTAATTTGTTTTTTATACGTTCAATTATTTTTCCGGTTCAGGAAATAACTGAAACCACTAAAAAAATATCACAGGGCGATTATTCTGCTCGAATTGAAAAAAAATATGACGATGAAATAGGTAATCTTTGCGACTCTATTAATACAATGGCTGAGGAAATTTCAACTACAGATAAAATGAAAAATGATTTTATTTCAACCATTTCTCATGAGCTTCGTACACCGCTTACATCAATTAAAGGCTGGGGCGAAACACTTATGCTTGGTACAGATGATTCAGTTGATGAACTAACACGCAAAGGTTTGCAGGTTATTGTTAAGGAAGCGGGAAGGCTTGAAGGATTTGTTGAGGAACTTCTTGATTTCTCACGACTTCAAAGCGGAAGAATGAATCTTCGCCTTGCTAAGACTGACTTATTTGCCGAACTTGACGAAACGGTATTCACATTTCGTGAAAGAGCGCTTAGAGACGGAATCGAGGTTAAATACAGTATTCCGGAAGTACCGGCGATTGCAAATGCTGATGCTAACAGATTAAAACAGGTGTTTATGAATATTCTTGATAATGCACTTAAGTATTCACGTTCGCCAAGCAAAATATTTGTTAAAGCAGAGTTTACAAAGCTTGATAATCAAAATTTTGTTAATATCGCTATTGCTGACCAAGGTTGCGGAATTAGTAAAGAGGATTTGCCGCACGTAAAAGAAAAGTTTTATAAAGCAAATGTTTCGGTCAGGGGCTCAGGCATAGGTCTTGCTGTTACAAATGAGATAGTTAATCTTCATCACGGCAAACTTGAAATTGACAGTAAAGAAGGCAAGGGCACACTTGTTACCATTTATCTTCCTGTTGAAAACAGTCCGACTAAAAATGAACTTAATGATATGAAGCAAAATGAGACTGTGCAGGATGCTGAAATTAATGAGGGCGTAGAAATTAACAAAAACTGAAAGGCTTAAAAGTATGAAAGATAAGAAAATGCATAAAACCTCAGTAGGAGGTCAGGCTCTTATTGAGGGAGTTATGATGCAAGGTCCCCGTGGCATAGCAACAGCAGTTCGCAAAACTGACGGAGATATTGTTGTTAAACATCACAAATTTAATCATTTACGTGATAAGCACAAATTTTGGGGATTGCCGGTAATCAGAGGTATGGTCAATTTTGTGGAATCAATGATTTTGGGCTATAGAATGCTTATGTATTCAGCTGAAGCGTCAGGTATGGAAGACCTTGAAGATGTTGAGATGAATAAGTTTGAAAAATGGCTTACTGACAAACTTGGCGATAAATTTATGAACATTTTGATGGGCATTGCTACTGTTTTAGGATTTGCACTTGCTTTTGTGATTTTCTTCTATCTTCCTGTTCTTGCATTTAATAAGCTTAATCAGGCTTTTGACGGCTCATTGACACCTTGGCAGGGAACAATTGAGGGTGTTATGAAAATACTTATTTTTGTAATCTACATTGCACTTGTAAGCCAAATGAAGGATATTAAGCGTACTTTTATGTATCACGGAGCAGAGCATAAATCAATTGCCTGCTATGAAGCCGGCAAAGAACTTACAGTTGAAAATGTACGTGAAAGCTGTCGTTTTCATCCGAGATGCGGAACTTCTTTTATCTTTGTAATGCTTATTTTCAGCATTATTTTCAGCACTGTTTTGTCTAAGATATTTCCCTCAATTGCTCAAGTAAGAGTATTGTGGATGCTTTTAAAGCTTGCATTCATTCCGCTTCTTATGGGTGTTGGATATGAGTTTATTAAGTATGCAGGTAAACATGATAATTTGCTTGTTAAGATTTTGAGCGCACCCGGTTTGTGGATGCAAAGACTTACTACTAAAGAACCGACTGATGATATTATAGAGGTCGGTATTGAATCTCTTAAGGCAGTTATTACGGATAATCCCGAGGATGATGAGATAAAATGACATTGAAAGAGGCATACAGCTATGCTGTTACTTTTTTAGAAAGAAACGGTGTTGACGAAAGCGATTTTAAAGCACTTTGCGTTGTTTGCTCAATTTTAAATATTAAAAACAGCGAATATGACTCTCATAGAAACGATTTTGTACCAAACAAAATACTTGCCGATATGCTTTGGAAATTGAAAGAGGGTCAACCGCTTCAGTACGTTTTGGGCAAATGGGATTTTTATGAAAGCGAATTTTATATAGGCGAGGGTGTATTGATTCCTCGTCCTGAAACGGAAGAGCTTGTTGAAAAAGTAATTGATTATATTAAAACACTTGGAAAATGCACTGTTTATGACTTATGTGCCGGCAGCGGCTGTATCGGCTTAAGCATTGCAAAAAAGTGCAAAAATGCTTTCGTTTATCTTATTGAAAAAAGTGAAGATGCTCTTCTTTATTTGAAAAAAAACGCAAAAGGCATTGAAAATGTTAAAATCATACAAGGTGATATTTGCAAAAGTGACAGCTTTTTTGAACTTGAAAATGCCGATATAATTATTTCAAATCCACCTTATATTAAAAGCGATGATATTGCTTGTTTGCAATGTGAGGTTTTAAAAGAACCGCTTATGGCTCTTGACGGCGGAAAAGACGGACTTGACTTTTATCGTATAATCAACGATAATTGGAATAATAAACTTAATAAAAACGGCAAGCTTTTCTTAGAAATCGGAGACGAACAGGGAAAAGATATTTTGCAGATACTTTCAAATTTTAATAATATTAATGTTTTTAAAGACTTATATGGCAATGACAGAATGGTTGTTGCCGATAAAAAATAAAAAATAAAATGAAAACAAGGATGATTCTATGCTTTCAATTCTTTCATATTTAAGATCAGGTAATTATATAGAGGCAATTATTGCTATTTTGTCACGTTGCTTTGTCGTGTTTTGTTGCTTACCTATTCACGAACTTGCCCATGGCTTAATGGCTGATAAACTTGGCGATCATACTGCACGAAATCAGGGCAGACTTACATTTAACCCGTTTGCTCACCTTAATCTGCTTGGCACAATAATGATTTTTCTTTTTGGTATTGGCTACGCAAATCCCGTTCCGATTAATCCTAACAATTTTAAAAATCCTAAAAAGGGAATGGCGCTTACCGCACTTGCCGGTCCTGCCTCCAACCTTTTAATGGCTTTTGTATCTCTGTTTTTCTACTATGGAATACTTGATTTTGCAGGACTTAACAGTACTGTTACTTATGCTGTTGCTTATTTCTTCTATTTTGCCGCAAGCGTAAATGTAACACTTGCTGTATTTAACCTTATTCCGATTCCTCCGCTTGACGGCTCCAGAATTTTGCTTGCCGTTTTGCCTGATGACAAGTATTTTGGCTATATGAAATATGAAAGATATATTATGATTGCAATTATGATTGCTCTCTTTACAGGTGTGCTTGATACTCCTATTTCTTTGCTTTCTAATGCTCTTATGAGTGTTGTAGGCATAATTCCAAAGCTTTTATTTGGTCTTTTGGTGAGGTAATTAATGGAACAGCTTAATTATAAAATAGATGTTTTTGAAGGTCCGATGGACCTTTTACTTCATCTTATTTCAAAGCATAAATTAAATATTAACGATATTCCTATAGTTGAGCTTGTAAATCAGTATCTAGATTATGTTAGGCAGATGCAAGAACAGGATTTTGATATTGCCGGCGAATTTCTCGAAATGGCTGCGAGATTGATTTATATTAAAACAGTATCGCTTTTGCCTCGGCACGAGGAAGCGGAAATTCTTAAAAAGGAACTTACCGGAGAACTTATTGAATATCAGGATTGTAAAATAATGGCAGGCAAGCTTGCTAAACAAACTGACGGTTTTAACAGATTCGTTCGTCAACCTGAAGAAGGTCATATCAATTATGATTATGAGCGCTTTCACGAGGGTGAGGAACTTTTGAGCGCATATATTAATGCTGCAGGCAGGGGAAGACGTAAATTACCGCCTCCGCTTGATTCATTTAAGGTAATTGTTGCAAAGAAATTTGTGGCTGTCGCTTCAAAAGTGTCTAACGTTATGAAAAAGCTTTTTGGTGGCAAAAAAGTTAAGTTTTTAAATTTATTTACCGATGCTGAAACCAAAAGCGATATGGTGGCAACGTTTCTTGCTGTGCTTGAGCTTGCTAAAACTAAAAAAATTCTAATTGATGGCGAAATGAATAATCCAACTGTACAAATGATGGACGAGGTGAATGATATTGAGCAGTAATAATATTATGGCTTCTCTTGAGGCTATGCTTTTTGCGGCAGGTGATCCTGTTGAGCCGGGTAAATTGGCTGAAGTGCTTGATGTTGATGTCGAAAACGTTATTAAAATGCTCGGCCATCTTGAAGCTATGTATGATGAAAATAATCGTGGTTTAAGACTTATTCGCATTGACGGCAAATATCAACTTTGCACAAGAGAGGAATATTCAGATGAAGTCAGAGGACTTCTTGAAATTAAAAAGAATACTCCTTTAAGCCAGGCGGCATTTGAAGTTCTTGCGATTGTGGCTTATAATAAGACTGTTACACGTTCTTTTATTGAGCAAATACGTGGCGTCGATTGTTCAGGCCCGGTATCTAATCTTATCCAAAAAGGGCTTATTGAGGAAAAGGGCAGGCTTGATTTACCCGGAAGACCTCTTGTATACGGTACGACGGACAGATTTTTGCGCTGCTTTTCTCTTAACAGTCTCGATGATTTGCCGGATTTACCTGAGGAGGAAAAGCAGGACGATTCTCAAACCTCGCTTTTTGAGGATGAAAAGAGCAAAGAACCTGATATCCCCGATGCGCAAACTTTTGAAGAGGGGGTTGAATAATAATGAAAGTATTTCTTATAATTGTTGCTGTTTTGGCAGTAATCATTATTGCAATTCTATCTCTTTCGGCTACCGTCACTCTTGTTTATGACAAAGGTTGGCACACAAAAATTCAAATCCTTTTTATTGAAAAGGATATAGTTCTTTCAAAAATTCTTTCTTTTGTGCTTTTTCCTGAAAAAAAGGCAGAAGAAGTAGCTAAGGAAAGCAAAAATAAAAAGAATAACAAGAAAGACAAAAAGAACAAAGAAACGCAAACTCCTATCGAAAAAGTTTCCGACGTTGCTGTAGAGGCTGAGGCAAAATCTCTCGAAACTGACAAAACTCAAAAAACAGAGGAAGTTAAAAGTGAAGATAAAAAGAGTGAACAGCCGCCAAAGCCTAACCCACTTAAAAAGATTTGGGATACGCAGGGCATTGTAGGAATACTCGATTTGTTAACAAATGTGGCAGAAACTGCGAATAATGCTGTTTTAACGCTATTTAGGGGTTTACATATTTACTCACTTTATGTTATGATACTAGTGGGCGGCGGTGATGCAGACCTTATCGCACGTGCCTACGGTACCCTTTGCAAATATTATTATCCGCTTAAGGGTATGATTTTAAATGGTATGAAGGTTGACAATTTTGATGATTATATTCAACCTGATTTTCTTGCAGAGAGAACAGAGTTTGAATTTCAGCTTATAGCAAGCATTAATGTCAAACTTATATTAAAGGTCGGCTTTAAAGCAGTATTTATATTTATCAAAAATTTAATTATAAATAAAAAATCTATTAAAGGGGATAAATGATTATGAAGGAAACTCCGGTAAACAAAATAATGGAAAACACTCTTGAAAAGATGCGTCAGATGGTTGACACTTCAACTATTATCGGCGAACCTATGGTTACAGGTACAACTACTTTAATTCCTGTATCTAAGGTGTCTTACGGCTTTACATCAGGCGGTACAGATCTTCCGTCAAAGCAAAATCAAGAACTTTTCGGCGGCGGTGGCGGCGGTGGTATCACCATCACTCCTGTTGCTTTTATTGTTATTGAAAACGGCAAATGCAGAATGATGCAAATTAATAACTACACCTCATCTGCTGACCGTGCTATTGCAATGATTCCTGAACTTGTTGATAAGGTTACAGAACTTCTTAAGCCTGAAAGCAAGGAAGAAGCACCTGCAAGCGAAGAAGCTAAGGCTGAATAATTTTGTTATTATCTCAATCACCTGCATATATTTATGTAGGTGATTGTTTTGTTAAAGAAAATTGTATTATTTCTTTTTACTTTATTATTTGCATTTCCCAATGTTGCTTTTGGCTCAACCTTTTCGTCATCAAGTTTATGCGTTATGGATATGACCACTCGGCAGATTCTTTATGAAAGTAACATCTATGAGCACAGAAGCGTGGCGTCAACTACAAAAATTATGACTTGCCTTATTGCTTGCGAAAGTAATAAGCTTAATGATATTGTAACTGTTACCTATCAAATGCTTGACGGTACTGAGGGCTCGCTTATATATCTAAAGGCGGGGGATAAAATATCGCTTTACGATTTGTGCTTAGGTATGATGCTTTCTTCCGGTAATGATGCCGCAAATGCCATAGCTGTATACCTAAAAGGAACTATTGAAAATTTTGCGGAGTATATGAACGATACGGCTAAGGGTATCGGTATGAATAATACGCACTTTTCCACACCGTCGGGGCTTGATAAGGGGCAACCTTATTCTTGCGCATACGATATGGCTTTGCTTGCTTCCTGCGCTATGGAAAATAAGAAATTTTCAAAGATTGTATCTTTGCAAAGTGCCGATATAAAAATTAATGATGATGTTAAAACGATTTATAATCATAATAAACTTTTGTCATATAATCTTAAAGACGGCAAATTTATCGGTGTTAAAACGGGTTTTACAGAAAAAGCAGGAAGATGCTTGGTAAGTGCAAAAAAATATGAAAATAATACAATTATTTGCGTAACACTTAATTGCCCTGATGATTGGGACGCTCATACCTATTATACTGAAATTTGCGAGAAAAAATATAATTATATTACTATTTCAAATGAAATCAAAATTGATTTAGTCGGCGGCAATAAGAATTATGTTAAGTGCAGATATAATAAAAAACGCTGCCTTTTAGGCAACGTTAAAGTTATGGAATATTACTATCCCTTTGCTTACGCTCCGATAAAAAAGGGGGATAAGCTCGGCGAAGCGATAGTTTATTATAATGATAAAATATTGGAAAGACTGCCGATTGAGGCAGACGAGGATGTTAAAGAAAATGGGTAACAACAATTTAGTACGACTTCAAAAGTTTATGGCTGAATGCGGCGTTGCATCAAGACGCAAGAGCGAAGAACTTATAGAAATGGGTAAAGTTAAGGTGAACGGCCATGTTGCGCATATTGGGGATAAAATCAATCCTAAAAAAGATATTGTTGCTGTCAGAGGTAAAAAAATTACCAAAGAAGAACGTATGTATTATATTATGCTAAATAAGCCACGTGGATATGTTACAACCGTATCCGATGAGCTTGGAAGAAAAACTGTAATGGACCTTGTGGATTGCGATGCAAGGGTTTATCCGGTCGGCAGGCTTGATAAAGACAGTGAGGGACTTCTTATTCTTACTAATGACGGTTCGTTTGCTAATGCACTTACTCATCCAAAGCATAATTACGCAAAGGTTTATCGTGTTACGGTAAGGCCGAGTGTTAACGATGAAATGCTTGAAAAAATGAGAAACGGAATTGAAATCGATGGCAGAAAAACTGCTCCTTGTGATATAAATATTATTTCCGAGGAAGAGGGAAGAGTTGTTCTTGAATTTATTCTGCGTGAGGGCAGAAACCGCCAAATCAGAAAAATGTGCGAGGCTGTGGGGCTTCAGGTTGCAAGGCTTAAGAGAATTTCAATAGGTCCTGTTAAGCTTGGTATGCTTCAAACGGGAAAAACACGCCGCTTGACCGATAACGAGGTGCATAAACTTCTTCGTTCATCTAATCCGGCAACGCAGGAAGAAAATAAATAATATTCTAAAATATTCTAAAAAAAGGGGCTGCAATTGCAGCCCCTTAAATTTTGCTTAATATATTATTCTTGTCCGTTGAGAATAGCAAAGTTTTGCTTATTACACTTATAAAGATTTTTAAACACCTTAAAGTTTCTTTCATAAGCGTCACGGTTTGCTGTGTTTGGATGATATGTAGTCTTAACAGGAATAAGTTTTTTAACGTCTTTCATTGAATTAACAAGACCCATACCTACTGCAATACAAGCAGCAGCACCTACAGCACCTATGTTTTGAGGTGATTCAACAACAACAACATCCTTTTCAAGAATATCTGCAAGAATTTGACATGTTGTTTCTCCGAGAGCGCCGCCACCACAGAAGCGAACAGCATCGGAAGTTTTAACCTTTAATCCCTGTCTTTCATACATCCATTTCATATGGAAGCAAATTCCCTCAACAACCGAACGTATAAGTTCTGTTTTGCCTGTTTCAAGCCTAATGTTAAAGAACATACCTGCGGCATTAGGGTCTTCAAACGGGCATCTGTTGCCGTGAAGCCAAGGAGTAAATACAACACCGTTAGAGCCGGCAGGAACTGTATCAATAACTTCATCAAGATAATCATAAAGGTTAAATTCAGTCTGCTCAAGGCTGTCTGCCGCATTGCCGTATTTCTTAAGAAATACGCCGATTTCGTCAAGAGCAAGGTGGTCTTTAACCCAGCCGACGCATTTATTAGAAGTTTCAAGTTCAGCAAAGTAGTTAAATGTGTCAGGGTCAGCGCCTACAATAGCTGCAATCATAGCGCCTGTATCAACAGTTTGTTTTTTAACAACTGTTCCTACCCAGCCTGACGTACCTGAATAAATATGTGTGTCGCCGACCTCTGTTGCGCCTGCGCCTACACCTATAAGAGATGCGTCACCGCCACCGCCGTAAACAGCAGTACCCGGAGCAAGTCCAAGCTCTTTGGCAGCACTTTCTGTTACTTCGCCAACCTTTTCCGTACTCTTTTTAATCGGAGCAAGATGTTCCATCTTTACACCAACCATATCGCAAACCGGCTTGCACCAACCCTCATGACCTTTTCTTGTGTCATAAAGAAGTGTGCCGAATGCTGAATCCTGAGTCATAACAAATTCGCCACTTGCACGGAGAATAAGATATTCTTTAATATCAAGCCACTTATAAATCTTTTTGAAATTTTCAGGCTCGTGCGCTTCAACCCATCTGTACTTCCAAATTGGGTCTTTAACTGATGAAGAAACAGCACCTGTATATTTGAGATATTTTAAAAGCTTTGTAACCTCTGCGCCCGCAATCTGAACACCGTGAGCCATACCTTTTTTCAGCTCTTCTCTTGCACGTTGGTCCATATAAGTCATAGGGCGCCTTATGCACTTTCCTTCCTTGTCAACAAGGACAAGACCTTGCATAGCGGAACAGAAGCTGATACCTTCAACCTGCTCTTTTTTGATAGTAGGCATTTTGTCAAAAACAGTTCTTGTAGTTGAACACATTGCAGCCCACCATTCGTCTGCGTCTTGCTCGGCTCCTCCCTTAACACCTGTTTCATCATCAACATATAGGTTGTATCCAGCTGTTGCAGATGCCAAAATTCTCATTGTATCTTCGATTTCAATAAGACAGGTTTTGATTCCGGTTGTGCCGATGTCATATGTAATTACATATTTTTTCATACTTATATCCTCCGTAATTAAATATACGCAGCAGATTATACATAAGGCTTTTAAGCGAAAAGATGCTGTGTAATACTAATATTATACAGTACACTTTGTTCACTTTCAAGCAAAATGTAAATTTTTACCGCTGTTTTTTCTTCTCATAAGTAAATGCAGACTCAATAAAACTTAATAATTGACTTACTACTTGCTCATCATCCATTTTGTTTACGTCGATACCGGTGTAAATTTCAAATCTTTTTCTGTAATAGTCACAGGTGTATGAAAATTGAAGAGTTGTTAAAAGATTGTCAAGAAAAAAAGCAAAAAGCTTTGGGTCAAGGTCAGACCTTACGTCGCCGTTTTCAAGTGCTTGAGTAATGCTTTTTATATATTTTTGACTTGTACTTTCCTCAATCGCCGTTGCAAGAATATCGACCATCTCTTTATTTTTGCTTGCACCGATTTCATTATATAATTTAATGTAATTGGCGTTTTTCTTTGAATGAAAGCAAGTCGCACGAATTACTTTTTCCGCTTTTACAAGAATTTTATCATCGCTTGCCATAATATCGTCAAGTATGTCATCAAGTATTTTCATTCCTCTTTGCAAGCAGGTGATAAACAAGTCCTCTTTAGTAGAAAAATACTTATACATCAGCCCGATACTTATTCCGCATTTTTTTGCAATTACATTAATATTGGCTTTTTCGTATCCTTTTGATGAGAATTCTTCAATTCCGGTTTCGAGAATTAACTCCTGCCGTTCTTCGCTTGCTCTTTCAAAAGCTTCTTTGTATCTTTTTTCTAACATTTTTATGAATTTTGTAGTGTTGCACAAATTTGCTTGTATCACTTTGTGCAAGCTCTACAAATCTCCCTCTCAAATCTTATTTTATACAATGTATATTATCATTTATGTTGATTTTTTGCAACAAAATAATTGAATTAATTATATTTATTCATTTGACAAATCGTAAAAAAGTGATATACTAATAGTGTAAATATTAGTGAGCCACCGCTCACCGCCAATGGCGAGCAAGTGTTCACGTAAAATACATTATGTTATTCTAAGGAGGAATACTACAATGGATACAAGATTTGCTATTACAGAGTATCCTGATGCAGCCGTACTCACAGCAGAACTTGATGCGCTCATCAAAAAACCAATTTACTCAATCAACCGTACTGCTCTCAAAAAGTATGAAGAAGAATACTTTGAGAAGAAGTGTGCAAAGTCAAAGGAAATGATTACTGAGGCTAAGCAAGTAATTCCAGGCGGCGTTCAGCACAACCTTGCTTTCAACTATCCGTTCCCGATTGTTATGACTAAGGCAAAGGGTAACAGACTTTGGGATATCGACGGCAACGAATATTTTGACTTCCTTCAGGCAGGCGGTCCTACTATTATCGGCTCAAATGATGACGTCGTTAAAGAAAAAGTTAAAGAGCTTCTTGACGATTGCGGTCCTTCAACAGGTTTGTTCCATCCTTATGAATATAAACTTGCTAAGAAAATCAGCGAGTGTGTACCTTCAGTAGAAATGTTCCGTATGCTCGGTTCAGGTACTGAGGCATGTATGTGTGCTGTTCGTGTAGCTCGTCTTGCTACAGGTCATAAGAATATCATTAAGATGGGCGGCGCTTACCACGGTTGGTCTGACCAGCTTGCTTGGGGTATGCGTGTTCCGGGTACTCTTAACCTTCAGTCACACGGTGTTCCTTTGTTCGTATTTAAGCATACTCAGGAATTCTTCCCTAACGACCTTAAAGATCTTGAGAAGAAGCTTATTATTAATAAATTCCGTGGCGGTACAGCTGCTGTATTCATTGAGCCATGCGGTCCTGAATCAGCAACTCGTCCTGTAGATAAGGACTTCCCTAAGGGTGTTCAGGCACTTTGCCGTAAGTATGGCGCTCTTCTTGTATGTGATGAAGTTGTAACAGGTTTCCGTATCGGTCTTTCCGGCGCACAGGGTTATTATGGTATTGATCCTGATATCACAATCTTTGGTAAGATTATTGCAGGCGGATATCCGGGTGCAGGCGGTATCGGCGGTCACAAAGAGGTTATGAAGTATCTTGGTGCAGGTCTTGATAAGGCTGAAGGTAAGAAGATTCATAAGGCAATGTGCGGCGGTACTATGGCTGCTACTCCTATTTCTTGCGTTGCAGGTTATACTGTAATTTCAGAAATCGAAAAGAGAAATGCTTGTCAAGTTGCAGGTCAGATGGCTGACAGACTTGTTAAGGGTATTAATAAGTCAATCAAGAAGTATGACCTTCCGTTTGTTTGCTACAACATTGGCTCTATTTGCCAGCTTCATACTGTTGCTACAATGCACTTTAGAATTAACTGGAGAAAGCCTTGGACTATTCCTTCAGTTCTTAAGGAAACCGGTATTCGCCAGACTGAAATGCAGTATATGGGTGCTGCTTATATGGCTGAGGGTCTTGTAACTCTTGCAGGTTCTCGTCTTTACACTTCAAGTGCTTACACTGAAGAGGATATCGATGAATGCATCAAGAGATTTGATAAGGTTCTTTCTCAGTGCGAAAAGATTGATTATTAATCAATAGCTTTAAGGGAGCAGGCGTATACTTGCTCCCTTTATGTGCGTTTATATAATATTTAAAATTAAGGAGAAAATATATGGCTTACGATGTTGAAGAAGCTAAGAAATTAGTCGTTGAAGCAGGTAAAAAGCTTCTTGAAACAGGTCTTATCGCTCGTACTTGGGGTAATGTTTCTGCAAGAATCAGCGATACTCAGTTTGTTATCACACCGTCAGGCAGAGCGTATGATACGCTTACACCTGATGAGGTTGTTGTTGTTAATATTGATGACTGTTCACACGAGGGTGATATTAAACCGTCAAGTGAAAAGGGAATTCACGCTGATGCATATAAGCATCATCCGCTTGTTAATTTCGTTATTCATACTCACCAAAAGGCTGCTACTATTGTCAGCATTACAGGTATGGAAATTAAAAATGTATATAATGAATTTAAGCCTGTTTTAGGTGACTATGTCCCTGTTGCCGAATATGCTATGTCTACAACAAACCCTCTTCGTAAGAAAGTTGAAAAATGTATGATGATGAACCCAAGCTGTCGTGCATTTATGCTTATGCATCATGGTACTCTTTGCCTCGGAGAAAGTTTTGACCAGGCATTTGAGGTAGCAGGCGCTCTTGAAAAATGTTGTGAAAAGGTAATTAAGGATAATTATCTTCGTCATTCATGGGATAAGACATATTCAGTTGACAATAAGCTTAACTACTTCCTTAATAAGGAAAATGCAGGCAAGATGCCTGAAGCTATTTGCGACCTTGGTTCATCAGTAAGAAACGGTAATATATTTACTCTTACATACGATGGTGGCAAAAAAGTTGACGTTGATATGATAACAGGTCTTGCTATTAACGGTATTGCTCCAAAGTGCGCTAAAATTCACAGAGCTATTTATGAAAGCCAGAATTGCACAATGATTAAGCATGTTGCAAATCCGTATGAGGTTGCTGTTTCTTGTCTTGACGAAACAATGTATCCTATGATTGATGACTTTGCTCAAATCGTTGGTGTTGACGTTAAATGTGTTCCTTGGATTGACGGCGATACGGATGAATGTGCTAAAGAAATAGGCAAGGCAATTGATGGCAGAAATGCAGTTCTTATTCAGGGCAACGGCGCTCTTGTTACAGGTAACAGTGACGGCGATATGCAGGCTCTTGATCTTATTATGGAAAAGGGTTGTGAGGCTCAGGTTGATGTTTCAATCTTTAATCGTCCTCACTTTGTTCCAAAAGCAGAGTGTTTCCTTATGAGAACAGTTTATCTCGCTAAGTATTCAAAGCAGATTAATAAATAAATTAATATAAATTTAAGGCACGAATCAATTTCTGATTCGTGCCTTTTTACTGTTTTATTATATTTATACCATTTGTTCCGGATGGAATACTTCTTCAAATTTTTCTTCACTTAAAAATCCGAGTGTTGTGCAGGCTTCCTTGAGTGAAATGTTGTTTTTATAAGCATACTTTGCGGTTTTTGCAGCATTTTCATATCCTATGTATGGATTAAGAGCTGTTACAAGCATGAGCGAATTATGAAGATTGCAGTCCATTTTCTCTTTGTTAGCCTTAATGCCGCTTACGCAGTTTTTATTAAAGCTAATCATTGCCTCACTTAAAAGCCTTACCGATTGCAGAAAATTGTAAATTGTTACAGGCATAAAAACATTAAGTTCAAAATTGCCTTGGCTTGCCGCAAACCCGATTGCCGCATCATTTCCCATAACTTGAACCGAAACCATTGTTACTGCTTCGCATTGAGTAGGATTTACCTTTCCCGGCATAATTGATGAACCCGGCTCATTTTCGGGTATTGTTATTTCGCCAAGTCCCAACCGTGGTCCGCTTGCAAGCCATCTTATGTCATTAGCGATTTTCATAAGGTCGCATGCAAGTGCTTTTAATGCACCGTGAGCAAAAACTATTTCGTCTTTAGAAGTTAATGCGTGAAATTTATTTTCAGCAGTAACAAAATCTTTTCCTGTAATTTCACAAACTGCCTTTGCTACCTCCTCGTCAAAGCCTTTTGGTGCATTAAGACCTGTTCCTACAGCCGTTCCTCCGAGTGCTAATTCTTTAAGTTCGGGCAGAGCGATTTTTATAAGCTTTTTGTCCTTTTCAAGTGAACTTCTCCAGCCGCTTATTTCTTGTGAAAATGTTATAGGAGTTGCGTCCTGAAGATGAGTTCGTCCGCTTTTTACTATTCCGTCATTTTCTTTTTCAAGCTTTTTGAAACTATCAATCAATGCTTCAATTGCAGGAATAATCTTGTCCTCAATTCCTATTACAGCCGCAATGCTCATAGCTGTAGGAAAAGTATCGTTTGAACTTTGGCTCATATTTATGTCATCGTTTGGGTGAAGTATTTTCTTGCCTGCAATTTCATTTCCTCTGTTTGCAATTACTTCGTTAGCATTCATATTTGATTGAGTGCCGGAGCCGGTTTGCCAAACAACAAGAGGGAAGTGCTCATTTAGCTTTCCGTCAATTACTTCATCACACGCCTTTGAAATTGCTTCAAGCTTTTCATCTGTCATTTTGTCTTTTTTTAATTTGTTATTTGCAATCGCTGCCGCTTTTTTTAAGATTCCGAAAGCCTGAGTGATTTCTCTCGGCATAGTTTCAATTCCAATGCCGATTTCAAAATTTTCGTGGCTTCTTTGCGTTTGCGCTGCCCAATATTTATCAGCCGGGACTTTTATTTCTCCCATAGAATCGTGCTCAATACGATAATCCATAAATTTATACCTCCGAATAATTCTTATAATAATATACACTAAATATTTGCTACTTTCAACAAATATTCATTTTTTGTATATTTACTTATTTAATAAATTATGATAAAATAAAATATATCAATTAGAAAGGAAAATGTATATGAATATTTGGCACGACATTTCACCTAAGAGAATTAAAAAAGATAGATTTTATGCTGTAATTGAAATTTCAAAAGGCGGCAAGAATAAGTACGAACTTGATAAGGAAACAGGTATGCTTAAGCTTGACCGTGTTCTTTTTACGTCTACTCATTATCCTGCAAATTACGGATTTATTCCTCGTACCTATGCAAGCGATAACGACCCGCTTGACGTTCTTGTTTTGTGCAGTGAGAAAATTCAGCCGATGACTATTGTTGAGTGTTTTCCTATTGGTGTTCTCATTATGGAAGACGGCGGCGCAAGGGATGAAAAGATTATTGCCGTTCCTGTTAATGACCCTAATTATAACGGATATACAAATATTGATAAGCTTCCTGCTCATAGGTTTGAGGAAATCAAGCATTTCTTTGAGGTTTATAAAACTCTTGAGCATGAAAAAACAACCTCTGTTACCGAGGTTAAGCCTAAGGAAGAGGCGGAGGAGATTATTCAAACCTGCATTGACAGCTATATTGAAAATTTCCAATTATAATCTGAATTTATTTATATCTATTTTGAGGCAGGCTTTCCTGCCTCTTTTTTTGCCATTAAAAGATAATTGGCTTTTAATCGGCGGTTATCCGTGTGTACTGTTTTATTTAATTAAGTGTGAAAAAGCATAGAGCTTTTGTAAGAGTAACACATTTAGTTTTTATAACTTATAAGATGATTAATTTTTTAGTTACTTTTGAAAGATTTTCTCTTCCTCTCGGAGAAATATAAAGTAAATCCTCAATTCGTATTCCGAAATTGTCAGGTATATAAATTCCCGGCTCAATCGAAGTTACGTTTCCGACTTCAAACGTGTCATTACTTTTTGGCGAGGCATTATATCCCTCGTGAATGTCAAGTCCCACTCCATGACCTAAGCTGTGGCGGAAATATTTTCCCATATCCTTTTCGTTTAGTACGTCATAAGCGGCTTGGTAAACATCGGCACATTTTTCTCCTGCTTTAAGTGCCTTTATTCCGGCAAGCTGAGCTTTTAATACAAGGTCATATGCTTCTTTCATTTCATCTGTTATGTTACCAATCGCAATTGTTCTTGTCATATCCGAATGATATCCTTGGTACGTTGCGCCAAAATCAAAGAGCACAAAATCACCGTCTTTGATTTTTTTATCACTTGGTACACCGTGAGGCATAGATGTATGAGTGCCTGTTAATAAAATTGTGTCAAAGCTTACTCCTTCAGAACCGTTTCTTGCCATAATGTAATCAAATAAGGCAGCAAGTTCTTTTTCTGTTTTGCCTATTTTCACTTCATTTAAAAGCTCTAAAAATGATTTTTCGGCAATATTATTTGCTTTTTTTATAAGTTCGATTTCAAATGCTTCTTTTTTGTTTCTCATAAGCATAAAATCGTGATTTAACTCAACAAATTCTGTGTTGTTGAGTTTTTTTGCGTATGAATTATATTGCGCAAGTGATATTGTTTCATTTTCAAAAAGAAGTCTTTTGATATTTTCTTTATTTACGATATCATTTACCTCATTTAAAAATGAATTTTTGATTTCTATTACCTTTAATCCTGTTTTTTGAGCGTGAATTTGAGCCGTTTCAGTGTATCGTGAGTCAACAATATGGTAACTGTTGCCGTTTTTTGTGATTATTATAACTCCTTCACTCGGTGAAAAAGAGCAAAGATAGTGCATATTACTCTCGTTAAAAAGTATAACTGCGTCGCACCCTTTTTCTTGAATTAATTTTGTTGTCTTTTCAATATTTATATACATTTTTAATACCTGCTTTCCTATTAATGATAATCGTATTTATATTTGTTGTCAATATTTTATGTAAATTATTGACAAATCTGATATGATGTGATATTTTCATTAATATAATTGTTTTTAGGAGTAGGTATGGATAAATATTTAATTAACCCAAATCATAAAATCAGCAAGATTAATAAGGATATTTACGGCCACTTTGCCGAGCATTTGGGCAGGTGCATATATGAGGGCATATATGTCGGTGAAAACTCAAAAATTCCTAATGTTAACGGTATGAGAATTGACGTTGTTAATGCGTTAAAGGATATGGGTATCCCTGTTCTTCGTTGGCCCGGAGGTTGTTTTGCCGATGAATACCATTGGAAGGACGGAATAGGCGATAAAGCAAATCGTAAAAAAATGATTAATACCCATTGGGGCGGTGTTGTTGAGGATAATTCTTTTGGCACTCATGAATATTTTGAACTTTGCCGTCAGCTCGGCTGTGACACATACATTAATGGCAATGTAGGTTCCGGTTCGGTTAAAGAAATGAACGAATGGGTTGAATATATGACATTTGACGGTGTTTCTCCAATGGCTGAGCTTAGAAAGCAAAACGGCAGTGAAAAACCTTGGAAAATCAACTACTTCGGCGTCGGTAACGAGTCTTGGGGCTGCGGCGGTAATATGGACCCTGAATATTACGGCTGTCTTTATAAGAGATATAATACATACGTTCGTGATTATAACAGCAATAATAAAATAAAGCGTATTGCCTGTGGACCTAACGTTGATGATTATCACTGGACAAGAGAAGTTATGGACAAGGTTAAGCACCATGCTCAGGGTATTTCACTTCATTATTATACAATTCCCGGTGATACATGGGAGCATAAAGGCTCTGCAACAGAGTTTGATGCTAAGGAATATTATAAAACTCTTGCAAAGGCTTACAGAATTGAAGAACTTATAAATAATCATATTGCTGTTATGAACAGCGTCAATCCTCAGCAATGGGTTAATCTTGTTGTTGATGAATGGGGTACTTGGTACGATGTTGAGCCGGGTACAAATCCGGGATTTTTATATCAGCAAAACACAATGCGTGATGCTATGGTTGCCGCATTAACGCTTAATATATTTAATAAGCACAGCGATAGGATAATGATGGCAAATATCGCTCAAACCGTTAATGTTTTGCAGGCAATGATTTTAACAGATGCCCAGAAGATGGTGCTTACTCCAACATATTATGTTTTTAAAATGTTTAAAGAACATCAAAATAATATGCTTTTAGGTTCGTTTATTACAACTGATAAAATTGATTCTAAAGATGCAAAACGTTCTTGTCCTCAGCTTATTGAATCTGCCTCAATTGATGAAAACGATATTATTTATTCAACAGTTGTAAATGTTGCCGATAAAAAGTCAGCTAAAATCAAATGTCAAATAGCTGACAAAAAAGTTAAGAATATAAAAGCGTATGTTTTAAACGGTGATATTCATGATAAAAATGATTTTGAAAACACAAATACTGTTGAAATAAAAGATTTTTATGATTTCAGGCAATTAAAGGACGGCTTTACTGCAACGCTTCCTGCGTGCAGTGTCGTTAAATTTGTTATTGAATAATGAAAAAATGTAAAAAATGTTTGCTTTTAGAGGCAGGGGAAAATAAATCTTATAATACAATAAAAGAATATCTCGATAATATTGACCCGTCTTTAAAAACAGATATGAAAAATTATAAATTAAGGCTTGAAAAGTGTAAGAAATGCGACTTCCTTATTTCGGGTATGTGCCTTAAATGTGGCTGTTATGTGGAAGTTCGTGCTGCGTTTAATGATAAACATTGTGCAGATTTTAACAATAAAACTTGGTGAAAAGAGTAAGTGATACTATGAAATTTGATATGTCGAAATTCGATTTCGGCAGTGCATTGTGTGATTATAACGATAAAGATAAATTTACAAATAAATATTATCAAAATTCGCTTGATAAAAATTTCCCTGCAAAGGATTTCAACAACGTTTCTGTTGAATCAAACAACCCTAAGCTAAGCAGAAACGGTCATAGGCAGAGAATGAGAGAAGTTTATCTTGCCGGAGGAATGCAAAATGCTCCTGACCATAATTTGCTTGAACTGTTTTTATCAATTATAATTCCTCAAAAGGATGTTAAGGAACTTGCTTATGCGTTAATAAATCGCTTTGGCTCGCTTGAGGGAGTCCTAAATGCAGACGCTAATCAACTTATGACGGTAAATGGTATCGGTCAATCTGCTGCCGTAGGTATTAAAATGGTAGTTGAACTTAATAAAAGAGTTGCGAATAACAGAAATAAAAATGTTGATAATTTGAATTGTTCTTCAGAAGCAATAGCTTATTGCAGTAATTTGTTCAAATATGAAAAAGTTGAAAAGTTGTATATGATTACACTTAATAACGACGGCTCAATTATTAATATCCATTTGATAGGAGAGGGTAATGCAAATACTGCACCGTCGAATACACGTGAAATTCTTGAAGCTGCAATAATCGACAAAGCATCCGGTGTGCTTTTTACGCATAATCACCCCAACGGTTCAAGCAAAGCGTCTGATGCAGACTTGAATTTTTCTGTTTCTATTGACAAGGTGCTTAAAAATGTTGATATTAATTTTATCGACCATATTATTATCGGAAATGATGAACCTTTCTCACTGCGTATGTGTTTTATGCAGGATGAATGGTAATTTTAACGGAGCAGGAATTTATTCTTGCTCCGGTTTATTTTTTCATATTTTGGTAATAATAGATGTATGAACATTTATAATTACTTTAATAAGCTTAAAAATGCAATGCTTATCTCATTGGGAATAACTTCAATTATTTTTGCATTTAAAGTATTTTTTGATTTTCTTGCGTTTAAAACGAACAACGAAATTATTTCATTTAAAAATCTATCCTCCTGCCTTGCATTTTTTGTCCCTCTTGCCATTTCTTTTTTTACAACATTTTATTTGATTGACGGCAGAAAAACCTTTAAAGCATTGTTTACTTTATTTTGCGCATTTGTTTTCTACTCTGTATTTACGCAGTCTAAATCATATTTTTTTGCTGTTTTAATATCTCTTTTAGCTTACTATTGTTACAAAAATCTGAACTTTGTTACCGCTTCGTTGTTGCTTTTGTCGTCAACGCTTATTTTTGCGGTTTTGTGTACTTATTTGTATGACGTTTATAATAATTTAATTATGGGTATTTCCACATTTGTTTCAAATAAGGGGAATATTTCATCAGCAATGTTCGGTTTTGTTAATACGCTTCTTTCCCCACTTGATTTTTCAAGTTTTGAAAATATGTTTTATTATAAAAGCTTCGGTTCAACACAGGTTATCAATAATAATTCAATTGTAAGCGGAGCAATTAATATTTTTAAAAATAATATCAATTCTCAAGCGGTTATTACCTATCTATCGGGTCATTCTTATTTAATATTTTTGATTATCGGTGTATTCTCGTCGCTAATCAAAGAATTAAAAGGCATTGAAAAAGCAGTGCTTTGCATAATTGTTGCTTCTTCAATTCTTTGTGGTAATGTTACTATTTTTATGTTTTTTATTCTTTTGGAAAGTCCGTATTTATTTTTAAGCCTTTGCGTTATTTCATCCCTTGGTTATTTTTGTGCTTCAATTGTTAAAATTTCTGTCGGTTTTTCCTTCGGAGGCGGTATTATTGAAATATTCATTAATGCCGATAAGTATGTTTATCTTATAACTCTCGGTATTGTCTTTATCGCTATCGGATATTTTGTAACTAAGTATTTCTATGAAAAATACGGTATCAGCTCACTTTTAAATATCTATATTCCTAAAAATCTTAAAAATACGGTGTCTGCCCTCGGCGGTGTTCAAAATATAATAAGATTTAGTGATACATCTATTGAGGTCAGAAATCCTAAACTTGTTGATGAAATCAGCCTTGATTGCGAAATAAAAGAAAATATCATTAAGATTGAAAAGGATATTGTTGATAACTTGAAAGAATATTTTGATTAATGTATAATATCCTTGGTGATATTATGAATGTAAGAGAAGAACTTTTTAAAAATCAAGACGAAAAATACGGCGACTTTCATTCTAAACTTATTCCTAATATTGACAGAGATAAGATAATCGGCGTGAGATTGCCTAATATCAGAAAAATTGCTAAAGCGGCGGCAAAGGAAAAAGCTTTTGCAGATACCTTTTATTATGAGGAAAAAATGGTAAAAGGTATGGTTATTGAATATAATAGGAAATTGAGTTTAAAGCAAAGACTTTCACTTCTTGATGAATTTGTGCCTCTTATTGATAATTGGGCAATTTGCGATTGTTGTGCGGCAACCTATAAATTCACTCTTGAAAATCTTGACGAAGTTTTTAAATATATTCTTAAATATAAATGCGGCAGTGAGTATGAAGTACGCTTTATGTGCGTTATGATGCTTGATTATTTTCTTAATGAGGAATATATTGACAAAGTATTAAATATTCTTTTATCAATTAATAGGGAAGAATATTATATTAATATGGCGATTGCCTGGACCTTGGCCGATGCTTATGTTGATTTTAAGGATAAGATAAACGAAATTATAATAAATAAAAAATTATCTCCTTGGGTTCATAATAAAACAATTCAAAAAATATGCGAGTCATTTAGAATTTCAAATGAAGATAAGGCATATTTAAAAACGCTTAAAATAAAAAAATAGTCGGTGCATATGCATCGACTTTTTGCTTTGTTATCTATTGACAATGCTATTTCACTTTACTATAATACAGTTGATTTGAGATATATGAAAGGAAAGCGATTTTTTTGCAGGAAAATGCAGCAAAAACTAAAAAAGACAAAACTACTCTTTTGATGACTGATGGAAATATTTGGAAGCTTCTTATTGTATTTTCTATTCCTCTTATTTTGGGAAATCTCCTTCAGCAAATGTATAACACAGCCGATTCAATTATAGTAGGTAACTTTGTAGGCAGTAACGGTCTTGCCGCAGTAGGTGCGGGTACTGCTCTTATAAATTTGATTATTGCTTTTGCGCAGGGTGCTGCTGTCGGTGCAGGTGTTGTTGTGTCGCAATATCTCGGCGCAAATAGGAAGGGGCAGATTAAAATATCTGTTCATACATCAATGTGTATAGCAATTATTTTAGGCATAATATTAACTCTTCTCGGCGTATTTTTAAGTCCGTCACTTCTTGTTTTGATGAAAACCCCGAAAGAGGTTTTAAAATCATCGTCACTTTATCTTCAAATTTATTGCGGAGGTCTTATTTTTAACGTAATTTATAATATGGCTACAGGTATATTGAATGCGGCAGGAAATTCAAGAAAACCGCTTGTTTATCTTGCGGTTGCGTCGGTAACAAACATTATTCTTGACTTACTTTTGATTAAAGTGTTTAAACTTGGTGTTATGGGTGCGGCTATTGCAACGGATATCAGTCAGGCTCTTTCATGCGTTCTTGCACTCGGTTATCTGTTTAGAGTTAAATCTGATTATAAGCTTTGCATAAAAGAACTTAAAATAAATAAAGATATCGCCTTTAAAATTATAAAAATAGGTTTGCCGACTGCTATTCAAAATATGGTTATATCTTTTTCAAATGTGCTTGTTCAGTCGAGCGTAAATATGTATGGTGCAACTGCTATGGCAGGCTATGCGGCTTATTTAAAAATCGACGGCTTTAATATTCTTCCGGTATTAAGTATAAGTATGGCAGGAACAACGTTTACAGGTCAAAACGTCGGCGCACATAAGCTTGACAGAGTTAAGAAAGGTATGTACTCGGCGCTTGCAATGGTACTGATTTATACTGTATTTATCGGTACAGTTCTTCTTTTAAGTTCTCATCAGGTTTTAGGTTTATTCACTCATAATGAAGAGGTAATCAAATACGGTCAGCTTGCTATGAAGTATTTTTGCCCATTCTATTTTCTCTTAGGCATTTTAAATACCCTCGCCGGAACAGTAAGAGGTGCAGGAAAGGGCGTTCCTCCGATGCTCATTTTGCTTTTCTCAATGTGTGTTTTCCGTATTATTTGGATTAAATTTGCATTACCGTTTTATTCAACCATTGATGGTGTATTTATTCTTTATCCTATTTCTTGGGCTGTCGGCGCTGTACTTATGGCACTTTATACCAAATTCGGCAAGTGGCTACCGCATGAACAAATGAATTTGAAAAAATAAATGTTGACTTTATTATTTCTTATGTTATAATAACTTCACGAAAACAAGTGTGGATTTTTCCTGACTTATTACGTCACCTTTTCGCCATGCAGTCTTTTGGCTGCGTGGCTTATTTTATGCCTAAATAAGAGGAATATTTATGAAAAACGAAACTTTTATGAAAGAAAAACCTGTTTTGCCGCTTATTATTTCAATGGCACTTCCTATGGTTATTTCTATGTGCGTGAATTCGCTTTATAATATTGTTGACAGTTACTTTGTCGCTAAAATCAGTGAAAATGCCATGACTGCACTTTCACTTGTTTATCCGGTTCAAAACTTTATTAATGCTGTTGCAATTGGCTTCGGCGTCGGCATTAATGCCGTTATTGCATTTCACCTCGGTGCAGGGGATAAAGATAAAGCAGACGACGCTGCAACCCAAGGTCTTTTGCTTTCGTTAATTCACGGTGTTGTTTTTACTGTTTCGTGTATTTTTATTATGAAACCGTTTTTATCTGCCTTTACAAAAGACGAAAATGTGATTTCTCTCGGTGTTCAGTATTGTAATATTGTTTTTCTATTCACAATTATTAACAGTCTTAATCTTTTTTTTGAAAAGCTTTTTCAGGCAGTCGGTAATATGAAAATAACAATGATCGGTTTAATGGTAGGTTGTATAACAAATATTATTTTAGACCCGATTATGATTTTCGGTATCGGCTTTATGCCAAAAATGGGCATTAAAGGTGCCGCACTTGCTACAGGACTCGGTCAATGCGTTACATTTATTATTTATGTTGTTTATTATATTTTAAATCCTTCAAGTGTTAAGGTAGAACGTCAATATGTAAGGCTCACTTCATATATGGTTAAAAAGCTTTATTCAATCGGCATTCCTGCTATTTTAAATCTTGCTCTGCCGTCTCTTCTTATTTCGTCTTTAAATGCCATTTTAGCCGCTTTTTCACAGGTTTATGTTCTTGTGCTTGGCGTTTATTATAAACTTCAAACATTTCTTTATTTGACCGCTAACGGAATTGTTCAAGGTATGAGGCCTATTATTGCGTATAATTATGGCGCCGGTGAACATAAAAGAGTGCGCCAAATATATTCTTATGTCCTTATTATGATTGCCGCTATTATGGCAGTAGGCACTGTTATTTGCCTGATAATTCCCTCGAATATTATTTCTCTGTTCACAAATAATGACGAAACTGTAAAACTCGGTGCAACCGCTTTAAGAATTATAAGCGCCGGCTTTGTTGTGTCAGCCGTGTCTGTAACGTCTTGCGGCGCTCTTGAGGGACTTAGTAAAGGCTTTCCTTCGCTTGTTATTTCCCTTTGCAGATATATTGTTATAATTATCCCTGCCGCATTTATTTTAAGCCGATTTTTCGGTGCTGTCGGTGTTTGGCACGCTTTTTGGGTTGCCGAACTTCTCACTGCCGTTATTTCTCTTTTTGTTTATAAAAAATCAGTAAAACTAAATAAATAGAATCTTATTTACATATTTTTTTGTGTGTGATAAAATGTGAATATAAGGGGTTGGTATTATGAAATTTTATCAAATTACCGATTTGCATTATTATCCTGCAAAACTTTTAAATGCACAGGGCAAAGAGTGGATTAATCGTGCAATGTATGACCAAAAGTGCATTGCCGAAAGTGAAGCTATACTTGATGCAACAATTCAAATGCTTCTCGATGATAAGGAAATCGACATTGTTTTAATTACGGGCGATAATGTTTGTGACGGCGAAAGAGTAGGGCATATATCACTTGCCGAGAAACTTCATAAGCTTACCGAGGCAGGAAAAAAGGTCTATATTATCACAGGTACTCACGACCTGCACCCTGAGCCGAAGGGCTATTCAAATGTAAAGGGCGAATATGTTGTTGAAGGTTGCACGAGACAGGAACTTGAAGAAATTTACGGAGATTTTGGCTTTAACGATGCAATAGCAAAGCACGCAAAAACGTTTTCGTACGTTTCTCAGCTTGACGAAAAAACAAGGCTTCTTGCACTTAATGATGACGGCATAGGCTGGGAGGATGGCTTTCACGGCTATTTCGAGGAACAACTTGATTGGATTAAAGAACAAATAGTTGATTGCAGAAAAGCAGGACAGAAAATGATTGCAATTACTCATCACCCCTTGCTTGCTCCAAGCCCTATTTATGAGTTTTATTGCAAAAATCAAATGCTCGGTGATAATGAAAAAATAGCAGCGCTTTTTGCCGATAATGATATTCATTTTGTATTTACCGGGCATACGCACATGCAAAATATCAACTTTTTTGATACTGCCAAGGGTAATCGAATTTATGATATTAATACAGCTTCACTTATCGGTTACCCAAGTCCTATACGTAAAATGGAACTTGATGATGAAAAGCTGACGGTTAAAACCCTCCACCCTCAAAATATTAATTATGATTTCGGCTCAAAATCTTATATGACATACAGTCGTGACCATTTTGATTTTATGCTTAATGATATCATTGATTCTGCGGCTAACGATATTAACAGATTTGTTGAGGTCGCAGAGTGCTTTAGTCTTCATAAAGAGCAGGCGGAAAAAATAAAGTTGCCTATTCATATTTTAGGTAAGCTTCTTGACAGCTTGACGTTTAAAAAGGCGGGCACAGTCCTTATGTGTAAAAGTAAAATTGCACCGAGAATGTATAATGTTCGCCTTGCTGATTTTATTATAACGTTAGTGCGTAATATATATGCCGGCGATGAGCCTTATGCTCCCGGTACTGCCGAATATGATTCCTTTATGGCAATTTATTATAGATTATCACCGATTTTTCATAAAATTTTTAAAGGTGATGAGATTGATAATGTTATTAAAGGGATACTTTATGACGGTGGTTTTCCCGACAGTGACGCAGTATTAGAAGTGCCTGAATTTATAGATTAAGCAAACATATTGAACAAAGCATTAATTACACAGCAGATTATTATTCCGTTTGTAAGCGGAGTTATGATTGAAAGCAGGGTGTATTTAATGCTTTTTGTTTCTTTTAATACTGTAAATAATGTTGTGGCGCAGGGAAAGTGAAACATACTGAATATGCAGGCGCAAAGTGCTGTTTTTATTGTCCAACCGTTTGTAACAAGTATTTCTTTTAGAGATTCGATTGATGAATAATCGCTTAATACTCCGCTTGAAAGATATGCCATTAATGCAATAGGAAGCACAATTTCATTTGCCGGTAAGCCGAGTATAAAAGCCATTAACATAACTCCGTCAAGTCCTATGAATTTTCCTATAGGGTTAAGCTTGGTTGAGATAATATTTAAAAGTGATATATTGTCAACGCTTATATTCGCAAGTGCCCAAATTATCAATCCGGCAGGAACGGCAACTGCGACAGCTCTGAAAAGAACAAGTAAGATTTTATCCCTTATTGTTGAAATAATTACATTTTTAAAATCAGGCACTTTGTATTTAGGCAGTTCAAAAATAAGAGAACTGCTTTTTCCTTTGAGTACCGTTTTGCTAAGCACTTTTGAGCTTATCATAGTGCATATAATTGATATAACAATAAATGCTAAAAGTATAAGGCTTGCAACTATTGAATTTTTAGCTAAAAATATTGATATGACCGCAATTAAAAAAGGAAATCTTCCGTTGCAAGGGGTGAGGGAATTGGTGATTACGGCAATTGCTCGCTCTCTCGGTGAATCTATTATTCTTGCCCCTGTTACTCCTACTGCATTGCATCCAAGCCCCATACACGTTGTAAGCGCTTGTTTACCGCAGGCATTGCATTTTTCAAAGGGATAATCAAGATTAAATGCAAATCTCGGAAGTATTCCAAAATCTTCAAGTATTGCAAAAAGAGGAAAAAATATAGCCATGGGCGGCAGCATAACGGCGATTACCCATAAAAGCACTTTGAGCATACCGTCAATAAGCAGGCTTATAAGTATCGGCGAAATTCTGACTTGCGCCATTTTGCTTGATAAAAATGCTTCTAAAGCATTGAATGTTTTTGAAAGAAATTCACTTGGATAATTTGAGCCTTTAATTGTTATCCATAATATCAACACGAACATTATCAGCATAATGGGTATAGAGGTGTACTTTCCGATTAGTATTTTATCGAACAGTTCATCTCTTTTTTCTCTTTTTGACGGTGCTTTTTTTAGTGCTTTGCCTGCAACAAATTCAGCTTTATATGCTATGTTTTCAATATCTAAATTGTTTAAATTGTAATCTTTTTTAGAATAATAATCCTCGCTGTTTGTTGAAATAAGATGTATCTGTTCAAGTAATTCGTTTATTCCTTTTCCGCTTCTTGCCGTTGCTTTTATTACGGGTACACCAAGAAGATTTTGCAAGATTTCTTTGTTGATTTCTATGTTGCGTTTATTTGCTTCGTCACATAGATTCAACATTACTACAACTTTACTTGTTATCTCAAATATTTGATAAAAAAGCATTAAGTTTCTTTGTAACATTGTTGAATCCATTACAACCACAACGCAGTCATATTTTTCTTTTAAAAGATATTCACCTGCTATCCTTTCTTCCTCGCTTGACGGTATGAGGCTGTATGTACCGGGCAAATCAATCAACTCATAATTATTATATTTATAATAAAATTTGCCTGCTGTTGAGTCAACGGTTTTGCCTGTCCAATTACCTGTGTGCTGGTGCATTCCCGTAAGCTCGTTAAAAACGGTGCTTTTGCCCACGTTGGGATTACCCATCAGTAAAACCTTTTTGCTTTTCATATATATGTCACCTCGATATTTTGTGCATCTTTTTTTCTTATTGCAAATTTGCTAGAACAAATTTGATAAGCAATAGGGGAGCGGCATAAGCCGATATTTTTACACTCTATTTTCTGCCCTTTTGATATTCCTAATTCGCTTAATCTGTTTTTTATATGACATTCGTCTTTAACTGCAACAATTTCGCATATTTCATTTTCTTTCATTTGAGAAAGAAGCATATTATTTCCACACCTTTCGTGTACTTTCTGATATGATTATTCTATGAAAGGTGGCAGAAATTGTTAAATTATTCAATTCTATTGAAATTATTTTAAATGCGTGATATTATAAATACTATATTATTATATAAGAGGTATTTTTTATGGGAAATCAATTTATTATGCCAAAACAGGTATTTTACGGCGAAAACGCTCTTAAAGATGCTGCTGATGTTATCGCAACACTCGGTAAAAAAGCACTTGTTGTTACCGACCCTATGATGATGAAACTCGGTACAGCGCAGATGGTTACCGACCTTCTTGATGAAAAGGGCGTTCATTATGCTATTTATTCTAATATTACAGGCGAGCCAACAGATAAAATGATTGAAGCAGGTCTTGATGTTTATAATGACCAGTCTTGTGATTTTCTTATTGCAGTCGGCGGTGGCTCTCCGATTGATTCAATGAAAGCTATTGCAGCAGTTTCAACAAGCGGCGGCTCAATTGACGATTATCTCGGTAAGGTTATTACCGTTGCCACTCCGCCTATGGTTGCTATACCTACTACTTCGGGCACCGGTTCTGAAGCAACACAGTTTACAATTATTACTAATACTCAAAAAGATATAAAAATGCTCCTTAAGGGTCCTGTATTAATGCCGGATATTGCTATTGATGACCCTGCATTTACTTTGACTGCTCCTAAGTCTGTAACTGCCGCAACAGGCCTTGATGCGCTTTGCCATGCTTCTGAGGCTTATACTTCTCGCAAGGCTCAGCCTCTTACAGATGAATTTGCACTTTCTGCAATTAAAAAGATTTTTAAATATCTTCCTGTTTGCTATAAAGACGGCGCTAATGTTGAGGCAAGAGCGCAAATGTCTCTTGCCGCACTTGAAGCAGGCGTTGCATTCAATAACGCTTCCGTAACTGTTATTCACGGTATGAGCCGTCCTATCGGCGCTCTTTTCCACGTTCCTCATGGTATCAGTAATGCAATGCTTCTTTCAGCTTGCTTTACTTATGTTTACGACGGAGCTTATGACCGTTTTGCTGATATGGCCCGTGAAATCGGTGTTGCAAAGGAAAATGACGACGATAAATTTGCCGCTAAGAAATTTATTGATGCTTGTAATGAACTTTGTAAACTTTGCGAAATTCCTACTCTTGAAAAGTACGGCATTGATAAGGATGAATTTTTCGCAAATATGGACAAGATGGCTGATGATGCTATGGCTTCCGGCTCACCGTCTAATACTATCAAAGAACTTAATAAGGACGATTTATTAAACATTTATAAAGAACTTTGGAAATAAATTTGAAAGGAAATTATGAAGAAATCAATTAAGATACTCAGCGTTTTTCTTGCTGTGATTATGGCTTTTGCATCAACCTCGGTTGCCTTTGCATCAACTAAATTTTACAGCAAATATGATAAAAAAACTTATACACATAATACTAAGTTTGATATATTTAATAAGGTTGTAGGTATTGACGTATCAGAGCATAACAAGACTGTTGACTTTAATCAGGTTAAAGCTGACGGAATCGACTTTGTTTATGTAAGAGTCGGCTACACGGGATATACCAAGAAAAAATTATCGCTTAATTATGACCCTTATTATCAGGAAAATATTACCAATGCACTTGCCGCAGGCTTGCAGGTCGGCGTTTATTGGTATTCGCAGGCGTTAAATGAGGACGAGGCTTTGCAAGAAGCAAATATGCTTCTTAATGTTATAGGAAGCTATAATATTACGCTGCCTGTTGTTTATGATTATGAGTTTGCAGGAGTCGGAGAAAACGGCAGACTTGACAGTGCTAACCTTTCTAAGGCTCAAATGACTGCTAACAGCCTTGCTTTTTTGAACAGAGTTTCTCAAATGGGATATACTCCTTGCCTTTATGCAAATTACAGTTTTCTTAAAAATAGGGTAGACGCTTCTCAAATTTCAAGCGTTGCTAAAATTTGGCTCGCTCATTATAATACTTCAACAGATTATTCGGGCGATTACGAATATTGGCAGTATACCTCCGACGGCAGAGTAAACGGCATTTCGGGCAGAGTTGATATGAATGTTTGGTATCAAGGGGCACAGTCGGCTGTTCCTACCGCACCGGTTACTCCTAATGTTACTCAACCCACAGCGAAAAAGGTAACAGATGTTAAGCTTATAGCAAAAACTAATACAACCCTGACTTTCTCTTGGGCATCGCAAAACTATGCTGAATATTATAATATTTATAAGTATGATTCAAAGAAAGATAAGTACGTTAAGGTAGGCACAACTGCCGGTAATGTGAATACATTTAAGGTTAGAGGACTGCCCGAAGGTTCTTATTTCAGATTTAAGATTACTGCCGTAGTTGGCGGTAATGAAGGCGCAAGAAGCGAACCGTATAAGGTTGTAACAAATCCTCGCAAGGTGCAAACAAAGCTTGCAAAAAGCACTAAGAAAAGGAAAATTACATTTAAATGGAAAAAGACCACCGGTACAGGTTATCAATACCAATGGTCAACAAGTAAAAACTTTAAGAAAAACTATTTAACAAAGACTACTAAGAAAACAAGTGTTACAATTTCTACATCAAAAAGTAGAAAAACATATTATGTGCGTGTAAGAGCATATAAAACTCATTCAAACGGCAAAAAATATTATGGCAAGTGGTCGACAGTTAAAAAGGTTAAGGTTAAATAAACGTAAAGCACATCAGCATTTTAGCCGATGTGCTTTTTTTTACAAGCTTTTCAAAAATCTGATTTGTTCTTTTTCGTTATTATATCCTAACGAACGATAGAATTCATGCGCTTCCTTTCTTGAAAAGCCAGAGTTTACTCTGATTTTTTTAATTCCGTTTTCCTTTGCCCAATTTTCAATTTCATTAACAAGCCTTGTTCCGACTTTTTTGTTTTTGTATTCCTTTGACACAGCCAAACCCAAAAAGTTGATAAGTTCTTCAAAATAAAGCGTTTTGTAAATTTGAGCATGCAAATATCCTACAACCTTGCCGTTATAATCGGCTACCAAAACCCGTTCGTTGTTTTTATCAAGACCTTCGAGTCTTTCTTTAACTAATTCTTCGTTGCAATTGTAGCCTAAATCGTCACAGCATATTTTGCATATATCCTTGTAATCCGCAATTTTTGCCTGACGAATGATAATATCATTTGTGTCAAAGTCATTGGTGAAAGGCTCATTAATTGGAATGTAAATTTCGTAGTATCTGTTTTTTCTTCTTTTTGCTCTGTCTGTCGCAAGGTGAAACACTTCTATTATATATTCACGCTTTATGTTATATTGCGTGTCTTTTAACCAAGAATTGAAAATTAAATCGTGCGTTTTTGAAAGCTCATCACCTGCATAGCCGCCATTATCGGTTGTAAAAACTGCATATTTTCCTGATTTGATTTTAATTTTTTCAAGACCGTCAAACCCAACATCTTCCTTTTTTCTTGCAATGGAATATTTACCGTTTTCAAAAATTCCATACCAAATTCCGTCATAACCTTGACAAATCTTTTCCGGATAATGTTCATAATCGATTGACCACATTTCCATTTCCTGCTTAAATCTGTCAGATGATTGGCAGTTGAATTTTTTTGAAATTCCATATACTTCAAATTCTTGTAAATCGCAAATTTTAAATTTTATTTTTTGCGCACCCTTAACGTTAATTTCAAAGGTTGCCGGAGGAAAAATATTAACCTCACAGCTTGGATTTTTAGCTTGTGTAGGTGTAACATTATGCTGATTTAAAAATGCCTTGCAAAAAGAATCATAGCTGTTAAAACCGTATTTAAAGGCTATGTCTGTTATTTTTTCATCACTGTTTTGCAAATCGTAAACCGCAAGCGATAATCTTCTTTTTCTTATGTATTCTTTAATTGTGATTCCAAGCAACGAAACGAAAAATCTATTTATCGAATCCGTACTCTGATTTGTTATTCTTGCAATTTCTTTGATGTCTATTTCGTTTTCAATATTGTTTTCAATGTAATTGCAAGCCTCGTTTAATTCATTTAAAATGTTCATTTTATCACCTCGCATTTAGTATAACTGCAAATTGATTAAGATGCAATGAATAATCCGTACGCTTTTTTCAGTATGTCTAAATGATTATATTAAATGCAAATCAAATATTAATTATTGTTTTCGGTTCTCTTTATGGTATAATTTTATTGATTTAGGGTTTTTTTAGTGGTATTATTTATTTGAACCTTTTGAAAGGGGAATTTTTATGGTTAATATTTATTCTTTTTCTCAAATGAATGAGGTTGCTCCTCTTATGGATGCTAAAACCTTTGATTATATCAGCGAATGCGAGGTTGAAAGCTTTGAAAGCTTCGATGATTTCGATTTGCTCGCATTTGACTATTATGACGTAAGGAGTAATGATACCGAGGACTCAAAAACCTTGATTTATCTTGATAATAGAAATCTGTTTTTCTTTTGCGAAAATAACGCCGGCGTTAAGATGATTAAGCAGATTGTAGCTGATATTGATAAAAATTACAGCAACGAGCAGCTTTTGTATAGCTTTTTTGTCAAGCTGTTAAAGGGCGATATGGATTGCCTTGATAAATTTGAGGAAAGGCTTAATTATGAGGAGGCTAAGCTTCTTTCAGGTGCCGAAAAGGATACGCTTGATACAATCCTTGATTGGCGAAACGAGCTTATGCGACTTAAAAGATATTATCTCCAGCTTGATATTATTTTTGATGAAATGAGTGCAAACGATAACGATTTGCTTTCAAAGCCTACACTTAAAAAGATTTCTATTATCGGCGCAAGAACAGACCGCTATCTTAATGCCGTTCGCAATTTGCAGGATATCGTAAGCCAAATGCGTGAAGCATATCAATCTCAGCTTGAAATTCAGCAAAACGATTTGATGAAAGTGTTTACTGTTGTTACCACCGTGTTTTTGCCGCTTAATCTTATTACGGGATGGTACGGTATGAATTTTAAGGATATGCCTGAGCTTTCGTGGCACTACGGCTACGGCTCGATTATCGTTGTTTGCTTTTTAATCGTAATCTTTTTGCTGTACTTGTTTAAAAAGAAAAAGTGGATATAAAAAATGCTGTATGGTGATAATTCATCATACGTCCTTGCACGATAGCTAAAGATTATATACAATTTCATAATCGTTAATTGTCATTATTCTGATTTGCATAATTATTCCTTTCTACAAATTGAATTTCTTTTTTATTATTTGTGCTGTTTCTTTTGCAGATATATTTGTGTTATCAATTTTTATATAATTATCAAAAGGTATTTCATTTTCGTAGCTTACCAAACGATGCATGTTGTCATCATGAATAAGCAATTTGTCAGAAAATTCAATATTTCTTTTTGACGGTTTATTATTCAGCCTGTTTTCTGTCTTGTTTCTTTTAAGTCTTATTTTTTGAGGTGCAACAAGTTCTACATAGTAAATATCCGTGCCGTATGGTTTAAATATATTTTTTATTTTTTCTGTATTTTCCCAATCTTCTTTGCAATCAAATGCCCACATAAAAGTGAAAATTAAGCCGTATTTATTCGATTTTGCAAATTCTTTAAACACAGACTCACGAAATTCTCTTATAACTGTTCCGTTAAATTCTCCAAAAATTTCAAGTACCGGTTCAATACTCATATGATTGTGAAATAATTTTAAATCTGTAATTTTTGTGAGTTCCTGACCAACTGTCATTTTACCTACTGCTGCATCACCAAATAAAAATACCAATTTCATATTTTTCTCCTTAAATAAAAATAAACCCGTTGATGATATGCTCACCAACGGGTTATCAGTTTTCTTATACACTAAGCTACACCGAAAATGAACACAACAAATTAAATCCATACGCTCTGCGCATAGATGTATACATTCTGTTGAGTTCTAAATTCTTTGTAAACATTGTTGTTATCCTTTCAGCTATTATAAATTTATTGTAACATAATAAATTTTCTATGTCAAATATTGCTTCTCGTTTTATCTTTTAGTTCTTTAAGTGTAGGCATTACCAAGAATATCGTTAATACAAATGATAAAATATCTGCAACAGGTTGGGCGAGGGCAATACCGGTTTGACCTAAAAGATGCGGCATGATAAGTATTAACGGAATATAAAAAATACCTTGCCTTGAAAGGGCTAATATAGTTGCTTTGCCTGATATTCTGAGAGATTGCATAAGCATATTTGAAGCGGTGCAAAACCCTGTTACAACCATTGCAAAGCATTGAAATCTGAGTGCTTGCACACCCGCTTTTATAACGTCGCTGTCCTTTCTGAAAATCGCAATAAGCTCAGGCGCAAAAATGTATCCGATAACAGATAAAACTGTAATGATTATTGTTGTGATTATTATTAGAAATTTATAGCCCTGATATACTCTTTCGTATTTCTTTGCGCCGTGATTAAAGCTGCAAACAGGCTGATAGCCTTGACCGTAGCCGATTACAACAGCCATACCGATAAACATAACTCTGTTGTAAACGCTCATTCCTGCGATAACAGCATCGCCGTAAGGTACGCACGCAAAGTTCATAGCGATATTTGCGATTGTGCCAATACCTTGCCTTGAAAGGGAAGGTAAGCCGTTTTTAAATATTGTTAAATAAATTTCCTTGCTCGGCTTAAATAATTTTAATGACACTCTGATATTTTCATTCTTAAACGTGCCGAAATATAGAATAAAAAAGCTGATAATTTGGCTGATGACGGTTGCTAAAGCCGCACCTGCAACTTCAAGTTTAAACGTAAATATAAATAATGGGTCAAGTGCAATATTTATTATACTGCCCGTGAGTATGCCTATCATTGAATAAAGCGCACTGCCTTGATATCTTAATTGATTGTTTAAGACGAACGAACCCAAAATGAAAGGTGAGCCGAGTAAAATATATTTCAAATACGTTGAGGCATAGTGAGCAGTTGTTTTTGTAGCGCCGAGCATTAGAGCAATTGATTTTGAAAAGAATAAGCCTATAACTGCAAGAAGCACACCGACGCCTATTACCGTAAATAATGCTACATTTGCATAAATCTCGGCTTTCTTTTTATTTTTTTCGCCCAAAAGCGTGCTAATCATTATTCCGCTCCCGTTTCCGAGGAAAAATCCGATTGCCTGTAAAAGCGTCATTATCGAAAATACAATTCCGATTGACGCTACACTTTGCGTGTTGATTTTGCCAACAAAGAAGCTGTCTGCCATATTATAAAATGCAGACACAAGCATTGACAAAATAGTCGGTACAGCAAGGGAAGATATTAACCCCTTGATCGGAGCATTGGCAAGCTTGTCAAATTTGTTTTTATATTTCTCAGCCATTTTCTCACTCTTTTATTCTTAAATAAACACTCATTTCATTTTCCCCTCTGTTGCAGGATTTATAATAGGGAATTAATGTGATTTTATAATTTTCAAGCTCACTTTCATTATAATCGTAATAAAGCGTGCTGTTTGCTTTTTCCTTAAATCCGTTTACTGTTATTGATAAATCGTCATTAACACTTATTTTCGATTTTTTATCAATAAGCAGTAGTTGTAGGTTTTCACAATTGTCAATTTCCTCTGCGCAATAGACAATTGGACCTCTCATTACTGCAACTTTGCCGATATTAGCCCTGACTAAGTTTGAGCATTTAACCAACTTCGGTTCAATGTTGAATTTAATCAATATGCTTGTGCTTTCCTTAATATCAACATAAGCGTAGCCGTTAATAAGCGTGTATTTTTTGTTAATTTCAAATTCGTTGCACCAATCAGGTATTCTCAGTGCTAATTTGAACGGTTTATAAACAGTGATATCAAATTCAACCTCACCGTGGGTCAAATAGTTTGAATTTATGCTTATTTTAGCTTCATCATTACTGAAATTTCCGCCGATATACATGTGTACAAATATATTATTATCATTTGATGAAATGCAGTAATCATTGAGTGATGAAATAAGCCTTGCTAAATTAGGCGGACAGCAGGCGCAGCCAAACCATTTTTGCCTTGTCGGCTTAATATGCCTTTTTCTGCTGTCAACAATTGATGCCTTTGGCAAAACTTCAAGCGCATTTGTGTAGAAAAATGATTTTCCGTCCTCGCTCATTGCGTGTAAAACTGTATTATAAAGCGCACGCTCCATAACGTTTGCATACTTGGAGCATGGATTTATTTCAAGCATTCTTTTTGCAAAGAAAATAAGTCCGATTGAGGCGCAGGTTTCGCTATATGCCAAATCGTTTGGTAAATCGTAATTATAACTAAATGCTTCGCCGTCGACAGTTGAGCCTATTCCGCCTGTGATATACATTTTCTTCTGTTCTATATTGTCCCATATTCTTTCGCAGGCAGAGTATAGCTCTTCATTTTGAGTTTGACGTGCAACGTCAGCCATACCGCTGTAAAGATACACACCTCTTACGGCATGACCTACCGCTTCATCTTGCTTTATAGGTGGAATATGCGCCTGATTATAAAAATAATCTAGACTATTATCATTTCTTTTATATCCTCGTTCCTTGTCAAAATAATACGGTTTTGTGCCTCTTTCGTTAATGAAAAATTCCGCCTCTTTAAGATATTTTTCATTTTTAGTCACATCATATAATTTAACAAGTGCAAGTTCCGCAATTTCGTGACCGGGATAACCTTTTAAATTATCCTCGTTAAAAGTATCGCAAATTAAATCTGCAAATTTAATTGCACTGTTAAGTAATTTATCCTTACCTGTGCTTTCATAATAAGCAACAGCCGCTTCTGCCAAATGACCGAAGCAATAAAGCTCGTGCCTGTCCTTAAGATTAGTGAAAATCTTGCTCCTGTCATTTATTATATAAAGCGTATCAAGATATCCGTTTTTCATTTGAGCATTGCATATTAAATTAATTATTTTATCTACCTTTTGCTCAAGTTCGCTATCTTTAGAATTTTTTAGAGAGTAAGCAACTGCTTCAATCCATTTGTATACGTCAGAGTCCTGAAAGCACCAGCCTAAAAACGAATTTTTGTCACATTCGTTTTCCTTATATTCCCATCTGTCAACAGGGTATACCTTAACTTTTTCATTATTATTGATTTTTTGAATAGTTATTGCGGCTTTTTTGAAATTTTCAAGGCAATAGCTTTTAGGCGCACCGTCGATTTTATCATTTAAAGCCTTTAACTGATAGGGTATCATTTCATTTCTTACAAGTTCAATGTAATTGTTCCAAAATGTATCGTTAATATTATTTCTTAAAAATGTCGAAAAATTATTTTTATCCATATTTCACTCCAAAAAATGCACTCAAAGCATAACGCTTCAAGTGCATTTTATCATAAATACATATTGATTTTCAATATTAAGCGGCATAATCGTTTGAGCCTGCGCAAATTTTAACCATATCTAATCCGTCAAATTCACGAAATGCTTTTTCAACTCTTTCATTGTGCCTTTTTTCAAATTCCTTTTCTTTTATTTTATTTTTTGCTTTTTTCTCGTCAATACAGTAAAATATGCCGCCGACAGTAAGCAAAATGATTACGTCAAGCGCAACAAATATTTTCATTTCATTAGCCGTTAACGTGCCGAAAAGATTAAAGAAAATTGCACAAATTCCAAATCCGCAAAGAAGCGTGACAGTTGTGATTAATAAACCCTTAAATAACTTTTGTACTGATTTTTTCATGTTGAAAAACCTCCTTGTTTTTGATTACAAATTCATTTTACCAAAATAAAATTTATATTCAACAGGGGAGCCGGTTATAGTCCTTATAATCGGACTACTAAAACAAGCGTTCTAAAAATATCTTGTTGCCTATTCTATCGTTTTTCTAAGTGTTTTAGCCCCTTCAAGCAGCTTGCTCGACGGAATACCCGATGGAGATAAAACTATTGTTATAAGTCCGTTTTCACATTTTTCGACAAATAATGATATGCTGTTTTTTTCAAATACTTCAATATCCTTATCAAATTTTACAGTCATAATAATTTGAAGCGTATTTTCACTTATGCTGATTTGAGCATTTGGAAATTCATTTTTTAAAATTGAGTAAAAATCCTTTGTTTTATTTGAATAAAGTCGCCTTATTTTTCTTGTTTGTGAATTTATGTGTCCGTCACGTATGTATTGGCATAGGGCAATCTGCTCCGTTTTGCTTGCCGTCTGTGCAAATTTATATTTGTTTTTGTTGTAAAGCTCTGTCAGCTCCTCGTTTAACACCATAAAACTTATTCTTATGCCCGGAAGCAGCATTGCCGAAAAAGAGCCGATATATATAACGTTTCCGTGACCTAAGGTGAAAAGCGCCGGAGTAGGCTTTACATTATACATAAAGTCGTTTTCATAATCATCCTCAATTACTGTTGAATTATTGTTAAAAGAGTATTCTACAAGTTCCAATCGTCTTTTATTGCTCATTACGTCACCCCAACGTGTCATATGCGAGGGGGAAACGTAAATTATATCTGCATTCTTATCTCTTGTGTGTACTTCAAAGCCGGCATCATTAAAAATTCCTATTCCCTGCACAAAGCTTTTGTCCGGGAATGATACCGTTTGGTCTTTATCAAAAAGCGAAGCCAAAATGTTAAGCAAAACTCCAACGCCTGCTCCTATTACTATTCTGTCGGGTGAGGCAGTAACGTTTCTTTTTTCTCTTATATATTTTGAAACAGCGCACCTTAAGTCGTATTCGCCTTGTTCTTGGCTATATGTTAGCAGTCTGTCCTTTTGCCTAAGCGCATTTTTAATATATCTTTGCCAAAGCGATAAATCAAAGCTTTCAGGGTCTGCCGATTCGCCGCAAAAATTATATTCTATTTTAACTTCACTTTTTTCTGAATCTTTAGCTTGATTTTCCTTATTGAAAATTGATACAAAATAGCCGCTTTTTTCTTTAGATATAATATATCCGTCTGCGCATAATTCAAAATACGCATTTTGAACTGTTGTTGTCGATACTGAATATATTGCTGCCGCATCTCTTACAGAAGGGATTTTATCCCCGTGAGAAAGTTGACCGGTTATTATTTGCTCTTTTATGTCATTATATAATTTACTGTATTTTTTCATAACTGTACCTTTATTTAGCATTAAAATTGTGTATTTATTTAATTACAGATATATTGTATAATATATTATATTAATAATCAAGAGATTAGGTGATTTTTTGAAAAAGTGTGCTGTAATTAATGATTTGTCGGGTTTTGGTAAGTGCTCTTTGACTGCCGCTATTCCTATTATGTCTGCAATGGGGGTTGAAGTTCATCCTCTTTTGACTGCCGTTTTGTCAAATCAAACAGCTTATGAAAGCTTTAAATCGTTGTCACTTACAAATACAATGAAGCCGTTTATTGAAGAATGGAAAAAGCTTGGGGCAAAATTTGACGGAATACTTACAGGTTTTGTAACAGACAAGGCTCAGCTTGAAATCATATCCGATTTTATTGATGAGTTTAAGGATGAAAATACTCTTGTGGTTGCCGATCCGATTATGGCTGATAACGGCGCACTTTATGACGGTTATGATATGCAAATGTGCGACGTGATAAGAGATTTTTGCTTTAAAGCCGACGTTATTACTCCTAACACAACCGAGCTTGCCATTCTTGCAAACAAGGGCAATCCCGATGTGTTAAATGAAAAATGGGTTAATGATTATTCAAATATTGAAAAAAGCCTTAATACGCTTTATAAAAAGGGATTAAGTAAAATTGTCGTGACCGGTTATAAAGAAAACGGTGCAATATCAAATATTATTTTCGATAACGGCGAAATTTCCAAAGTCACCAACGAAAAGGTCGGCGGATATTTCAGCGGAACGGGAGACGTGTTTTCAGCGGTTTTAACCGGTTCGCTTTTAAACGGAAAATCTCTTTTAGAAGCTTGCAAATGTGCAGGTGAGTTTATTACAAATACAATTAAAGTTACCGATGTTTCTGACGGAAATGACGGTATTGCTTTTGAAAAAACGATTGGGGAGTTGATTTCTTATGAATAAGGTTAACAGAAAAGTATTAAATATGGTTTATGCCGCCGTTTTTGCGGCAATGATTTTTGCGCTTACAAGGTTTATTCAAATTCCTGTTCCGGGCGGCGCAGGCTATCTTCATTTCGGTGATGCAATGATTTATATTGTTGCATCAACCTTGGGCGGTCCGTGGGCGCTTCTTGCCTCCGCTTTGGGTGCGGCGATTGCCGATTTGTCATCAGTTGCAGTTTATGCTCCTATAAGTGCAATTGTTAAGGTATTGATTGCCTTGCCTTTTGTTTTTGTTAATAAAAAGAGCGAAAAAATATTGACACCGCTTACAATTTGCCTTACAATACCAAGCGGAGTAATTACTGTTCTCGGTTATTATCTCGGTGATTTGATTATTAATAAGGCTTATGCCGTTGCCGATATACCTATGAATATAGTTCAGGCTGTAGGCAGTGCAATCATATTTGCCTTTATTTCTGCCGCATTTGATGCTGCGAAACTTAAGAAAAAGTTATTTATTAATAAAAAGTAAAAGAAGTGATTTTATGGCTGATATAGTTTATACATTGGAGGGCGACGTTTACCTCAATATTACAAATAAATGTCCTTGCAATTGCGCTTTTTGTATTCGTTCAAAAGGTGACGCTTACGGCGATGCAAAAGAACTTTGGTTTGATAAGGAGCCTACCTTTGAAGAAATAAAAAAGGCAATTGACGATTATGATTTTCATAATGTCGGCAAAGCTGTTTTTTGCGGTTACGGTGAGCCTACCAACGCTTACGATAATTTAATCAAGTCGGCTAAGTATTTAAAAGAAATTAATCCTGATATTAATTTAAGACTTAATACAAACGGTCTTTCGGATTTGATTAACGAAAAGCCGACAGCTAAAGAGCTTTCAAGCATATTTGATTATATTTCGATTTCTCTCAATGAGCCGGACAGTGAAAAATACGATAAAATTACAAGGAACTGTTTTAAAGGCAAGGCTTTTGACGCAATGCTTAAGTTTACAAAGGAATGCGTTGCCGATTGCCCAAAAGTAAGAATGACTGTTGTTGACGTCATTTCATCTGAGGATATTGAAAAATCACGAGAGGTTTGCGAATCAACGGGGGCAGAATTCAAAGTCCGTTCATTTGCCAAGGGTCGATAATAATTAAATAAACACATAGGATACCGAGGAAACGCTCCTCGGTATTTTTTCTTTACTTTTTCATAAAGGTAATATATAATATATTTGGGTGATTGCGCCTAAATTTTGTTATTCTTTTTGAGGTGGTAAATATGAAAGAAAAAAAGGTCGGTGCGCTTGGAGGCAAGGTGTGGACCTCAATTTTATTATTTGGCCTTATCGGTCAAATTGCATGGGTTGTTGAAAATATGTATTTTTCACGTTTTATGCAAAACGAAATTACAAGAGCGCCGTATGCAACAACTTTAATGGTTGTTTTTTCTGCTATATTTGCAACTGTTTCTACTTTAATAGGCGGTGCGCTGTGTGACAGAACAGGCAAAAGAAAACTTTTTATTTGTTGGGGCTACGTTATTTGGGGTTTTACAATTATGATGTTTGCCTTAGTACCTATGAAGCCGAGCGCAGATAAGGTTTTACCTATGGTTATACTTGTTGTCGTTATGGACTGCGTTATGTCTGTTATCGGCTCAATCAGCAATGATGCCTCATTTAATACATGGATAACCGATATTTCCAACACTGCCAACAGAGCAAGAGTTGACACTGTTTTGGCTGTAATGCCACTTGTTGCCTTAGCCGTTGTTTTCGGTGGCTTTGACTCTCTTACTAACGAAAGTGCAACAACATCTGATTGGAAGAAGTTTTTTCTGATTTTAGGCATTATTCCAACAGTCGGCGGTATTTTAGGACTGTTTATTATGAAAGATAAAGAGGGAATAACTGCTGATAAAAACAATACCTTTTTGTCAGATTTTACATATTCGCTTAAGCCAAGCGTAATAAAGAATAATAAAATGCTTTATGTTTGTCTTGCGGGCAATATGGTATCGGCTGTTGCATATCAGGTATATGTTAATTATCTTTTTAATATAGTTGAGGGCACGCTTAAAATAAAAAATTATATTATTCCGGTCGGAATAATAATGGTTGTTGCGGCAATCGGCTCGGTGATTATTTCAGCCTTGATGGACAAATATGGTAAAAAACATTTTTATTATCCTACGATTATTGCGGGAATTGTAGGGTGTATAATCATTTGGTGCGCTAAGTTTTTTGTTGACAAGAATGAAACGGCAGAGATTGCAATTCTTATTGTAGGCGGTATACTTGTGATAGGTGTAAGCCTTGTTATGGCAGGGCTTTTTACTGCTTCTTACAGAGATTATATTCCAAAAGGAAAAGAGGGCTTGTTCCAAGGATGCAGAATGGTAATGTACGTTCTTGTACCTATGATAATCGGCCCTATAGCCGCTCAAATTATTATTACATCTGCCAATAAGGGCGTTAACGACAGCGAAATAGTATATCCTATGGAGCTTTTCCTCGGTGCTGCAGTAATTATGCTTTTCGCATTTATTCCGGCAAAGATTGTAAGAGACAATCAACCAATTCAACATGAAAAACTATTGAATGAATTAAAGTAATTTATACAAATTGCAGGTTTATATAAAATACACAAAATGTTAACAATGTGTTCACAATTAGTTAATGTAATATTAAACTGTATAATGTATTATAAGCTACGTTAAGTTAATATGGATTTAGTGGAAAGCAGTTTTTGGGGTCAGAGTTTCTCCTCATTCAATTCATAAAATACTTTTTTCATTTCTCTGTCTGCTTTTAAAAATACTCCATCCACGGTTATGGCACAGCGATGTTCCCACAGCGTCGCTGTGTTTTTTTATGTTTAATTATAAAAAAGGCAAGCCGTTGCCGACTTGTCTTTCTAACGTTTAGTTTATTTTGTTTTTACGTTAATGATTATCATTTCAGGATGATTGAAAAGCCTTAAGGGAAACTCGGAATTACCAAGCCCTCTGCTGACAATTAATTTTGGTCTTTCTCCGAATTCGCCACGTGCATACTTCGGCAATACACCTTGTCCCGGGGAAAAAAGCGGTCCTATAAACGGCATTATCCATTGACCGCCGTGCGCATGTCCTGATAATTGCAAATCAAAATCATATTGAGAATAATTTAATTCCTTTATTCCTTCAAAATTTTCAGGAAAATGGCTTAACACAAGCTTAAATTTATCGCTTTTTTCAAGTTCCTTAAAATAAGGACTCATATCTTTATATTCAAATGTTCCTTTTTTGCGTGCTTTATAATCGTCAAAATCAGCTTGATTTTCATCAAGCCCTAATATTGTGCAGTAATCGTTATCTGCACATTTGTTGAGTAAAACGTTAAAGCCTGTTTTTTCAAGTTCAATCATTAATTCGTTAAAATTATCAAGACGTCTTTCGTGGTTGCCTGTTATGTAATAAACAGGCGCAATTTCTATTAGTTTTTTAGCATAATCGAGCATTTTATCCTTATTTTTGCATCTGTCGTTAATATAATCTCCCGTTATGCAAATTATGTCCGGTTTTTCGTTTATAAGCTTTTCTAAAATTGATTTAAACGGCTTTGAGTGAAAATCGGAAAGATGGGCTATTTTAAAGCTTTTGCCTGCATCCTTACTTTCTATATTGTAATATGTAGTGTCAATTTTATTGTTTTCATAGTAGCAAAAGAGCAGAAATAACACAATTGCTAAAAAAATTACTAAATATATCATATAATCACCAATATAATAATATAATTTATTTTGATTTTAGTCAATGTTTAAAATTTATTAGCAAATTAAAAGGGATTTTAATGTATAATACGTATATAATATTGAAAGGGTGAGATTTTTGGACGCTTCAATTCGCATTTTAGCAGAAGAAAATGAGAAAAAAATTCTTTGTGATAAGGCTTGCTTGGCTGTTAATTCACGTGGCAGAGTGAGAGAAGAAGAGGAATGTAATGTCAGAACTTGCTTTCAACGTGACCGTGACAGAATAATTCATTGCCAAGCCTTTCGTCGGCTTAAGCATAAAACGCAGGTTTTTTTAGCTCCGAGCGGCGACCATTACAGGACAAGACTTACCCACACTCTTGAGGTTGCACAAATTGCACGCACTATTGCAAGAGCGTTAAGGCTTAATGAGGATTTAACGGAGGCAGTTGCTCTCGGTCACGATTTAGGTCATACACCTTTCGGTCATGCAGGTGAGCGTGCTCTTAATCAGGTTTTTGAAAATGGTTTTCGCCATTATGAACAAAGCGTTCGTGTTGTTGAAAAGATTGAAAAGGGCGGAAAGGGTTTAAACCTTACTGACGAAGTTAAAAACGGTATTCTTTGCCACACAAGGGGCGAGGAAGCATACACTCTTGAAGGGCAGATTATTAAGATTGCCGATAAGATTGCTTATATTAATCATGATATTGACGACGCCGAACGTGCAGGCGTTCTCGCAGAGGAAGATATTCCGCTGAGTCTTAGGATGCAGCTTGGTATGACGAAGTCTGAGAGAATAAACAATATGGTTATTGACGTTATAAAAAACAGCGATGACAAAATACGTATGAGTGATGACTGCTATTCAGGTTTTATGGATTTGCACGAATTTATGTTTACCGCTGTTTATACCAACCCGGTGTGCAAGGGTGAGGAAAAAAAGGCTGTCAATATGCTTTTGCAAGTATACAATTATTTTATTAATCATGTTGACGAAATGCCCGAAGAATACATAAATATTGCAAATGAGGACGGTTTTGAACGTGCGGTCTGCGATTATATTGCAGGTATGAGCGATACTTATGCATTGAAAATATTTAATAAGCTTTTTGTGCCTATGTTTTGGTATGACTGATTAATTTTTGAAAGGAGTTGAACAATATGTCGCTTAACGAGAGTTTTCTGCAAGAACTTAAATATAAAACAGATATTGAAGATATTGTTTCAACTTATGTTTCATTAAGAAAAAGAGGAAATACTTCTGTAGGTCTTTGCCCGTTTCATAACGAAAAAACACCGTCATTTACCGTTTATAATGATACGCAATCTTTTTATTGTTTTGGTTGCGGTGCAGGCGGAGATGCAATAGGTTTTATCAAAAAAATAGAAAATCTTGATTATATTGATGCCGTTAAGCTTCTTGCCGAACGTGCAGGTATGCAAATGCCGCAGGATGGCTTTGATGACAGTATATCAAAAAAGAGAAGACGAATTTTGCAGATTAATAGGGAAGCGGCAAAATTTTTTCATTCTTATTTAATGTCGCCGCAGGGAAAGACCGGTTACGATTATTTTATCAATCGTGGTTTAAACCCAAAAACTATTGTAAAATTCGGCTTAGGGTATGCTCCTGACAGTTGGGACTCACTTTTGAAGCACTTAAAGTCATTAGGCTACGGTATAGGCGAAATGGTTGATGCGGGTGTAGTTAAGCTCGGCAGAAATAATAATCACTATGATACGTTTAAAAACAGGGTTATGACTCCGATAATTGACGTTAGGGGCAATGTTATTGCCTTTGGCGGACGTGTCCTTGATGACAGCAAGCCGAAATATGTTAACACATCGGATACGCTTGTTTATAAAAAGACAAATGAACTTTTTGCTCTTAATTTTGCAAAAGACAGCGGTAAGGATTCGCTTATTCTTTGCGAAGGCTATATGGATGTAATTTCAATGCATCAAGCCGGATTTAATAATGCTGTTGCAGGATGCGGCACGGCGCTGACAAGTGAGCAGGTACGCTTGATTAACAGGTATGCAAAGGAGGTTATACTTGCATACGATGCCGATGAAGCCGGTCAAAAGGCAGTCCACAAGGCAATGGGGCTTTTTAAAAGTACCGATGTTAAAATTCGTGTTCCTCGTTTTACGGGAGGCAAAGACCCTGATGAAATCATTAAAAAGCTCGGGCGTGACAAGTTTAAGGGTATGCTTGAAGGTGCAAGCAATGATACTGAATTTTCGCTTCTTGAAATCAGGGAAAAATATGACCTTGAAACAACGCAAGGTAAAATAGATTTTGTACGTGATGCACTTAAAATTATTGCAACGCTTCAGCCTGTTGAGCAGGATTTATATTTAACACGTATATCGAGTGAATTGTCGATTGAAAAATCAAGTCTTAAACTTCAACTTCAATCGCTGATAAAAAGCAATAGCATCAAAAAATCAAAAAATCATTTCAAAACTATAGTTAACGATTACACAAGAAATGTTACAAGAGAAGCGCATGACACGGGAGTGTCCCACAAGCAGACGAAGGCTGAAAATCGGCTTTTAACTTTATTAATGGTTTATCCCGATTGCTCTAAGCTTTTGAATGATTTTGATTCAAATATGCTGTCTGACGGCTTTGTCAAAAAAGCTTACAGTGCTATACTTAACAGAATCAATGACGGACTTGAGTTAAACTTGATGTCTTTTGGTGACACGTTTACCGACAATGAATATTCACGTCTGGCACGTCTTATCAATAACGATTGCGAAAGCAATGATTCTAAGGCAGAATTTAATGATTGCTTAAAAATCATTGAAGAAGAATATAATAAAAAAAATTCCTCGTCACCATCAAATATGAGTGAGGATGAGTTTAGAAATTTGTTTAGCCATTTAAACAAATGATATAGGAATACATAAAGCGGAGGATATTAATTTATGAAAGAAATGAGTCTTACACCGAATGCATCGCCAAGCGATGATAAGAAAAGTGCGGCTTTTAAAAAGCTTATCGAAAAAGGAAAGCAAGTCGGTCATCTCTCAACTCAGGATATTGATACACTTATTGTTGACCTTGACCTTGATGTTGACGAGCTTGAAAAGCTCAATGAGCAAATTGATGCGGCAAACATTAGCATTATTGATGATTTTTCAGCAGAGGCACTTGACGGAATCAGCCTTGAAGTTGATTTACCTAAGGAAACAGATGCAGCTGAAACTGTTGCTGTTAATGATAATGCCGCAATGGATGATCCTGTAAAGGTGTATCTTAAGGAAATAGGCCGTGTACCGCTTCTTACACCTGAGGAAGAAATTGAACTTGCTATCAGAATTTCTGAGGATGATCAAGAGGCTAAGAAGCGACTTGCTGAGGCAAATCTTCGTCTTGTAGTAAGTATTGCAAAAAGGTACGTTGGCAGAGGTATGCAGTTTCTTGACCTCATTCAAGAGGGTAATCTCGGTCTTATTAAGGCTGTTGATAAGTTTGATTATACTAAAGGTTTTAAGTTTTCAACATACGCTACTTGGTGGATTAGGCAGGCTATCACTCGTGCCATTGCGGACCAAGCAAGAACTATAAGAATTCCTGTTCATATGGTTGAAACTATCAATAAGGTTAAAAAAGCTAACAGTCAGCTTCTCCACCAAAACGGCAGAGAAGCCACACCTGACGAAATTGCAGAATTTCTTGAAATGCCCGTTGATAAGGTTAGAGAAATTTTAAGAGTGGCGCAGGAGCCTGTATCACTTGAAACTCCAATCGGCGAGGAGGAAGATTCACACCTCGGTGATTTTATTCCTGATGACGATGCACTTGCACCTGCCGATGCGGCTTCAATGAGCCTTCTTAAAGAGCAACTTGCAGACGTTTTAAAAACTCTTACTCCGAGAGAGGCAAAAGTTCTTTCACTAAGATTCGGCCTTGATGACGGAAATCCAAAAACACTTGAAGAAGTAGGCAAGGTGTTTAATGTTACACGTGAGAGAATCAGACAGATTGAGGCGAAAGCTCTCAGAAAACTTCGCCATCCGAGCAGAAGTAAAAAATTAAAGGACTTTTTAGACTGATTATGACAGAAGAAAAAATTGACAGAATAAATGCGCTTGCTCATAAGCAGCAGGCGGTCGGTCTTACCGATGAAGAAAAGGAAGAACAATCAAAGCTTAGGCAGGAGTATATCGCTTCAGTCAGAGCAAGCCTTGTAGGTCAACTTGAAAATACATATATAGTTGACGAAAAAGGCAATAAGAAAAAGGTAAAAAAGAAATAATGGGAAAGCTTATAATTATTGAAGGTCTTGACGGGTGCGGCAAATCAACACAAACGCAATTACTTGAAGAATATTTTGAAAAAAATTCAATTAATTTTAAAAAAATCAAGCTTCCGGATTATGACAGTAAATCGAGCACGCTTGTTAAAATGTATCTCGCCGGTGAATTTGGAAAAGATGCCGCTGATGTAAATGCTTATGCTGCCGGCGCTTTTTATGCAGTTGACAGGTTTGCGTCTTATAAGCTTGATTGGGGCAACGATTATAATAACGGAACATTGATTTTAGCTGACAGATATGCCACTTCTAATTCAATTTATCAAATGGAAAAGATTGATGAATCTAAATGGGACGAATATCTTGATTGGTCGGCAGATTTTGAATATAACAAAATAGGTATTCCTAAGCCTGATTTAGTAATTTTTCTCGATATGCCCGTTGAAGTGTCGCAAAGGCTTATGACTGCTCGCTATGACGGTGATGAAAGTAAAAAAGACGTTCACGAGGCTAATGTTGATTTTCTTAATAAATGCAGAAAATCAGCACTTTATACCGCTTCTAAGCAAGGCTGGGCGGTTATACCTTGTTCTGACGGCGAGAAACCGCTTCCTATTGAAGAAATACATAATACTATTCTGGATTTTGTAAAAAAAGAATTGAAGGAAAAATAAAATGTTAGAGTTTAAAACACCGCAAATTGAGGATAAGGCATGGGTTGACCAATGCTTTAAGCATTTAAAAACAATGAATTGCGATTACACATTTGGTAATATGTTTGTGTGGAGCACCGAGTACAGTACCAAGATTTGTAGGTTTAAAGACTTTTTTATTTGCAGTTGGGGTATGGGCAAGGAAACCAATTTTGGCATCCCTGTCGGAAAAGGTGATTTTAAAGAAGCCGTTGAGGAAGTTATCAAATATGCTAAGGCTAATGATATTATGCCACGCTTTTACGGTGTTACCGAAGCTTATGTTGAGATGCTAAACGAAAATTTCCCCGATGCTTTTCAATTTTTGTATGATGAAGGCTATGGAGATTATATTTACGAGGTTGAAAAAATGGCTTCGCTTAAAGGCAAAAAATACCACGGCAAGCGCAACCATATAACAAACTTTAAGAAAAACAATCCTAATTGGTCTTTTGAAACGATTAACAAAGATAATATTGACGATTGTATTAATCTTCACGCTAAATGGATAAACACTCACGTTGATGACAGTGATATTTCTTTTGAATTTGAAGCCGTTTTAAAAGCGTTTGAGAATTATGATAAATTGGGATTTATCGGCGGAATCATAAGAATAGACGGTGAAGCTATTGCCTATACTTTCGGTGAGCCTATCAGCGATGAAACATTTGTAACTCATTTTGAAAAAGCTCCGCCGGATATTCAGGGTGCCTATCCAATTATTAATCAGGAGTTTACTAAAAATTGTTTGATGAATTATAAATATGTAAACAGGGAAGAGGATTTGGGACTTGAGGGTCTCAGAAAGGCTAAGCAATCCTATTGTCCTGAAATTTTTCTTAAAAAATGCATAGCTGTTTACAAAGACTGATAATATGATTAAATATTTTGATGATGAAAATTTGATTATTCGCTTATGGCATGAAGCTTTTGGCGACAGCGATGAAGACATCGTTTTCTTTTTGAAAAATTGCAAGCATAAAAAATGTTTGGGCTTCTTTGAGGACGATGAGCTTTGTTCTATGCTTTTTCTTGTTGATTGTAAGGTTAACGGCAATAATGCAAAATATATTTATGCCGCTTGCACATATCAAAATAAACAGAAAAACGGTCAGATGACCAATCTTTTATCCTTTTGCAAAAGAAAATATGATTTGCTGTCATTAATTCCCGCAAATGATAAGCTTGTTACTTATTATGATAAGCGTGGTTTTAAGGGTAGGAGTGAAATTAAAAATATTGTTTTTAATGAAAGCGACGATATAAAAGAATACCTTTTTGAAGGCTATGAACTTACGAAGCCGCTTTTATCAATTTATAAAAAAATGGAGATTTAATAATGGTTTACGTATTTTTAGCAGACGGCTTTGAAACTATCGAAGCGCTTGCCGTTGTTGATATGCTAAGGCGAGCAAAGATTGATAACGAAACTGTCGGAGTAACAGGTAAAACTGTTAAATCATCACATAATATTGAAGTTGTTGCTGATATTACAATTGATGAATTAAATATTAGTAATGCAGATGCAATTGTTTTACCGGGCGGTATGCCGGGTACTTTAAATCTTGAAGCAAACGGTGTTGTTCAATCTTCTATTGATTACTGTGTTGAAAACAAAAAATATGTTTGTGCTATTTGTGCCGCACCTTCAATTCTCGGTCATAAGGGGTTATTGAAGGGCAGGAATGCGATATGTTTTCCGGGTTTTGAGGAAGATTTATGCGGCGCAATTATTTCTGAAAAATATGTTGTTTCGAGCGGCAATTTCATTACCGCACGTGGTGCAGGCGTTGCCGTTGATTTCGGTCTTGAAATCGTCAAGGCGCTCGGCGGCAGTGAACTTTCAAATAAAATCAGGGAAACTATCCAATGTCAATAAAAAATGAATTCCGAAAAAAATATAAACAAGCACGCAAAAATATTTCAGAAAAAAGAAGCAAGGACAAATTGATTAACGAATTTCTTTGCAATATGGAGTGTTATAAAAGCTGTGACACGGTTCTTTTTTATGCCGCACTTGATGATGAGGTTAATTTGGATTTATCAATTAAAGCTTCACTCGATTACGGTAAAAAAGTAGCGTTGCCTGTTTGTATTGACAATAACGGTAAAATGCAATATTATTACATAAGGTCACTTGACGATGTTAAAATCGGTGCTTTCGGTGTTCGTGAGCCTGATGTTAATTTTTGCACCTTGGTTGACGATTATACCGACGCAATCTGTATTGTTCCTGCGATTGCATTTGATAAATCGGGATACCGCCTTGGCTACGGCAAGGGATACTATGACAGATTTTTATGTAATTTTGACGGAATATCAATCGGTATTTCCTATGATGAATGTATAACTCAAAAACTTTGTGTTGACAGTTTTGATATTCCTGTTGACTATATAGTTACTCAAAGCGGTGTATTTTCTACCGCACAAGGAGGTAAAAATGGATAATAACGAATTTAAGCTTAACGAAACAGGCATAAATCCTGTTAATACGGCAAGCGAAAATAATGATGTCTATTTTACTAATGTTAAAACACAAAAGGCAGATATAAACAGACGTGAAAATATCGCCCATACTGCGCAAAATAACGGAAGCGATATTCCTAAAAAGCGTGTTCCGGTAAAAAAAGGTAAAGGTGTAACCTCAACATATGTCTTTTTTATTGTTGTTATTGCGCTTTCTATGCTAATTTCAGTTTATGCAATTTTTTGTATGAATGATGTGTTTGGCATCACAAAAACGACTTCAACTGTTACTGTCAACCTTGATAAATCAATCGATAATGTTGATGATGCAATTGATGTTCTTTCTGACAACGGTTTAATTAAATGCAAAAATTTCTGCAAGCTTTTCGCTAAATACAGAGAACGTAATATCGGTCCTAATATTAAAAACGGATATTATAATAAAGACTATAAATACGATGCCGGAATTTACTATCTTAACGGAAAAATGGGCGTTGAGGGTATGCTTGTTGCTTTTCAGGGTAATAATGCTACTGCCGAAACAGTAAGCCTTATGTTTCCGGAAGGTACAACCGTTCCTGAAATTGTTCAAAAATTAGCAGATAACGAGGTTTGCGATAAGACTGCTTTGCTTTCGGTTATTCAATCAGCTGATTTTTCGTATTCTCTTGTATCAGATTTAAAGGCGAGCGAGCAGATTCCGTATAGGCTTGAAGGCTATCTTTTCCCTGATACGTATGAATTTTATGTTGGTGAAACTGCAAACTCTGTTATCAAAAAATTCCTTGCAAACGGGGATACCAAGATTAAAGAAAAATACAGAACACGTGCAGAGGAACTTGGATATTCTATGAACGATATTATGAAAATTGCTTCGATTATTCAGTGTGAGGCAGGTAATAAGGAACAAATGAAAACAATTTCTGCCGTTATTCATAATCGTTTAAAGGACCAGGCTAATTTCCCGCTTTTGGGTGTTGATTCAACAGGGGATTATATTACTAATAAAGTTGCTCCTGCGCTTACGTCAACTTCTGCGCATACTGCGGATTATTATAAAACATACTATAGCACCACTGGCTCATCAACCGTTGTAGGTTTACCGCCAAGCCCGATTTGCAATCCGGGAATTGATGCAATAGTAGCAGCTCTTTATCCTGCAAATGTAGATTATTACTATTTCTTCCACGATACTAAGGGCAATATGTATACGGCAAAAACTTATTCAGAATTTAAACAAAAGGCAGCAACCTATGCGCCTTATCTTAATGTGAACTAATGAGAAATATTGAATTACTTTCACCTTGCGGTGATTTTGAACGATTAAAACTTGCACTTAAATTTGGCGCTGATGCAGTATACCTTGCAGGTGAAATGTTTGGTATGCGCACAAATCCGTCAAATTTTAGTGCGGATGAATTAAAAAAAGCTGTTGAACTTGCTCACTCACTCGGTAAAAAAGTTTATTTAACCTGCAATACCTTGCCGAGAAATGAGGAAATCGAGAAGCTTCCCGAATTTTTGAAATATGCTCAGGATATCGGTATTGACGCATTTATTATTGCTGATATCGGCGTAATGGCGTTGGCAAAAAAATATGCTCCAAATGTTGATATTCATATGTCAACTCAGGTTGGAATTGTTAATTATCAAACTGCAAATGCTCTTTATGAAATGGGCGCAAGCAGAATTGTTACTGCTCGTGAACTTTCGCTTGATGAAATTAAAACAATTCGTGATAAAACTCCAAATGATTTAGAAATTGAGGTATTTGTTCACGGTGCTATGTGTATGAGTTTTTCAGGCAGATGCATTTTGTCTGATTATATGACTCACAGAGATGCTAACCGTGGCGATTGCGCTCAGCCTTGCCGATGGAAATATCATCTTGTTGAGGAAACTCGTCCGGGTCAATATTTCCCGATTAATGAGGAAAAGAACGGCACATATATCTTTAATTCTCGTGATCTTTGTATGATTGAGCATATTCCCGAACTTGTTGATGCAGGCGTTGATTCGTTTAAAATCGAGGGAAGGGCAAAAAGCGAGTATTATACGGCAATTGTAACTTACGCTTATCGCAACGCTATTGATGAATATCTTAAAAATCCTACCGATGATTTCAAGCCGTCTCAGTGGATTCTTGACGAAATGGAAAAAATGAGTCATCGTGAATATACAACGGGATTTAATTTCGGCCCGATTGAAAACGGTCAGGTTACAGATACGGGAGGATATATCAGAAATTGGGACGTATGTGCTCTTTTTAAAGATTATTCAAACGGCAGGCTTATTGTAAGTCAGCGCAACAGATTTTTCGAGGGCGATGAACTTGAGGTTGTTGAACCGGGTAAAAAGCCATATAAATTAGTTGTTGAGGATTTGTATAATCTCGATGATGACGAAAAGGTTGAAGTTGCTAATAAGGCTACCGATACCTATTCATTTAAATGTGATAAACCTGTATCGTCAGATGCCATATTCCGACGTCAAAGAACTGAATAAAATTTAACCCCCTTGTGAAAACTTTACACAGGGGGTATTTTTATGCGAAAAAGAGTTATTTCCTTGGGAGTTGCATTTGCGATACTTCTCAGCGTGGCACTCGGTAGATGCGGCTATATTAATTTCAGTAATTCTTATAAAGTTGATAATTCATACAATAGCATTACTATTGACATTTCAACTCTTTTTACTAATATTTATTCACAAAACGGTGAACTGCTAAATAACAATTCAAAATTCGTTTATGCTGTAATTAAACCCAATGAAAAGGCAATGAGTGAACTGAAACTTCTTTATTCAAATAAACAAATTAAAGTAATTACCGATGAGTTGAAAAAGGGGTATCCTGTTATTATGCCTGTTCAAAAATATTCTAAAACAAAATATATTCGCCTTGTTGAAACAGTTAAAGAAAACGATGAAAATATGCTCTGCCGTCATTTTATAGATAAATCCTGTGCAGGCCTTGAAAAATATACGGATAAAAAAATCGGCACCTTGTCGGTAAATTATAATGTCGACGCTCTGGGCAGAGTGCTTGACGGTGATAACGGCAGATTGATTAATAAAAACTATAATTCCACTGACGGAATTAAAATATCAATTGATGAAAATATTCAAAAAATTGCAGAAGAGAGTGCAAAATCACTTGATAAGGGAAGTGTTGTTGTGCTTGATACAAAAAATTCTCAAATTTTAGCCGCTGTCAGCCTCGGCGGCGATTATCTTAACCGCTCCATTTCATCTTATGCTGTCGGCTCAATCTTTAAACTTATTGTTGCCGCTTGTGCACTTGAAAATAATATAAATCCATCCTATACGTGCAAAAGTAAAATCAAAGTCGGCGATATAACGTTTCATTGCCAAAATAAACATAAACACGGCAAACAGCATATTAAACAGGCGCTTGCAAATTCCTGCAATTGTTATTTCGTAAATCTTGCTTTAAAAATAGGAAAAGATAAGCTTTATAATTTTTCTAAATCCCTCGGTTTCGGCGATTCTTTTAATCTTTATGATAATACCTTTCCTGTATCCGCTGCCTCTTTTCCTACCGTAGAGGAACTTAAATCCGACGGTCAACTTGCACTTTTGGGTTTCGGTCAAGGCAAACTTACCGACACTCCGGTCCATTTCGCAAGCGTTGTGGCGGCTATATCAAACGGCGGATATTATAACTCACCGACTTTGAATATTAAAAATTCTGCTTCAAATCAAGTTATTTCTTCTAAAACCTGCGCTGTTCTCAAAAATTATATGAAAAATGTTGTTGAAAACGGTACAGGCTTTAACGCTCAATATAAATCTAAAACGGCAGGCAAAACCGCAACGGCTCAAAGCGGAATTTATGTTGACGGTAAAGAACAGCTCAATACTTGGTTTGTCGGCTTTTACCCTTATGATAATCCTAAATATTCAATAGTTGTTATGCGTGAGGGCGGAAAAAGCGGTGCCGGCGATTGCTGTCCTGTTTTTAGGACTATTGTTGAAAAAATTGATAATATGTAGTATAATGTTGTTGAATAAATAATAGGGGATAACATTATGCAATATTCTAAGCTTAAAACCTTGCTGATTTATAATATTCTCGAAAAATACAGCGATGAAGAGCACCCTTTGTCAACTACGGATTTAATTTCAATGCTTGAGGAAAAAGGTGTTAAGTGCGAACGAAAATCTATTTATGCCGATATTGCCGCTCTTAATGATATCGGTTGTGATATTATTACCGTAACAAGTCCAAAACGTGGCTTTTTTATGGCTTCAAGAACTTTTGAAATTCCTGAGGTAATGCTTCTTATCGACGCTGTTTCAAGTGCCGGCTTTATCACTCCTAAAAAAACGGAATCTCTTATTGAAAAGCTTGAAACCCTTGTGTCTGTCGAACAGGCAAAGACAATGAAAAGTCAAGTATATGTTGATACTTCTTGCGCTAAATGCGATAATGAAGAAATTTATATTATTATCGACCGCCTTAATAACGCAATTGCTGATGAAAAAAAGGTTAAATTCGTTTATCGCAGGCGTAGCGTTGATGTGCAAAACCGTAAAAAACATACTGAAAAAACGTTTACCGTCTCTCCGTATGCTCTTATTTGGAAGGACGACCATTATTACCTTGTCTGCAATAATCAAAAATATGATAATCTTATGAATCTTCGTATCGACAGAATGAAAAAGCTTGAAGTTCTCGACGAGCCGTCACGTCATTTCAGCGAAGTAAGCCCTTATAAAGATAAGTTTGACGAACACGATTATGTGTCAAAACGTTTTAATATGTTTTCGGGCGACGAATGTAAGGTAACGCTTAAATGTAATATTCAATTGCAGGAGGAAATGCTTGACCGCTTCGGCAAAAATATTCCGCTTACCGCTGTTGATGGCAATCATTTTGAAACTACCGTTACCGCTACCATGTCTGACGGCTTCATATCTTGGCTTATGCAGTACGGCGACGGCGTAGAGGTCACTTCGCCTAAAAAGCTTGCTAAAATGGTACGTGATAAGGCTAAAACTATATATAATATGTATAAGGGGAAAAAGTTGTGAAAAATAAGTTGATTAAAATTCTTTGTCCTTTTCTTGCACTAGCCGTTTGCCTTTCCGTTTTTTCACTGATAGCTTTCGGCGATGATACCGATATTAACGGTACATATAAATATACAAGCGATACGGATACTCTTGAAATTTTCAGCGATGATATTATGATTGACAGAACTGAGGCTGACTTTTCTAAAAACCCTTGGTTTTCTTATAAATCATCAATTAAGCATATTGTAATTCATAACGGAGTTACTAAAATAAGTGATTTGGCTTTTTCAAGAATGGATAATTTGCTTGATGTTCAAATTCCCGATACGGTTGTTTCAATAGGTAATTCTGCTTTCGCCGGAAATGATAATCTTAATAAACTTGAAATTTCCGATAATGTAACTTCTATAGGCGATTACGCTTTCGGCTTGAATTCAAAAATGCTTGTTAAATCCGATTTTGAATGTGTTTGCTCCTCAGTAAGCTTTGCTCAAAGCTGGTGCTTGAAAAATTATATTCCTTTTACAACAGAATTTGTAGGAAATTCTCAAACGGTTAATATAAATGCAAATAAAAAGCAATACTATTGGTCCTTTGTTCCTAAGACGGATTGTAATATTACATTTTATTCTTCTTCAAAATCCGATACAGAGGGTTTGATTTATGATTATAATTCATACACTTATAATTCAAATTATAATGAGATGAAAAAGTCAGCCATTTGCTATAATGACGATGTAGGTAACGACCTTAATTTTAAAATATCAACTACTCTTAAAGCCGGTAAAAGATATTACCTTTCAACTAAATTTAAGCTTTCGTCAAGAATAGGCAGCTATGTTGTTAATTTTAATTATACTTGTATTGAAAATCACTCGTATGTTGCTTCTTGCTTGGAACAGGATTTTATTTCCGGTAATTATGATATTCTCGTATTGAAATGCGTTAATTGCTCTGATACTCAATCAATGCTTTTTATTGATGCATTAAAGCAAAATTTAAGTATAGCCGATGTTAATAACGACGGATATGTAAATGCTAAGGACTATGCAATTCTTAAAAAAATGTAATATATTAACCGTTTATCTCATTATTTTACAATATCTTGTCCGATTACTTCGCCTTATCTCTAAATATATTTAAAACTTAAAAAAACAGTTAAAATTTATTGACAAATTATGTTAATTGTATTAAAATGTTAAAGATTTTAGAATGTATTGCTATAGTTATTACTAAAATTAAATTTGTGCGGTGATTTTGGTTGTGTGGGAATACATAGCGAAAGGAGATTTCAAAAATGAAATTTAAGATTTCTAAAAAAATTGTATCTTTGTTTCTTGCAGTTATGATGGTTGTAACAAGTGTCCCCGCTTTTGCAATTAATGCTTCTGCTGCAGAAAACACGAAATACCTGTTTGCGTACTTTACAGGTGATACTGTTGATGGGCAGAAGATTCGTTTTGCAACCTCATCAGACGGTAAAAATTTCAGAACGTTAAATAACGGTAACTATACTGTTACCCAAAAAACCGGTACTCAATGCGCTCGTGATCCGTATTTGTTTTACTCCGAGAAAGAAAATTGTTATTATCTTTTAGCAACAGATTATGACTATTCTCATAACAATTGGGGTGATAAACAGAGCACTATGACTGTTTGGAAGTCAAATGATTTAATCACTTGGTCTAACGAAACTCATATTGATGCTAAGAATATTCCGGGTGTTTCGTTTGAAAATAACCTTTGGGCTCCTCAGGCTCTTTGGGATGATGCTGAGCAAAAATATATGGTTTACTATTCAACTGATGTCGGTGGTAGTAAATCAGTTGTATATTCTTATACTTCTGACCTTTTTGATGTTACAAAATATTCTGCTCCTCAGAAGATTAGTGATTTTACCTTTTCTAATATCGATGCAGATATCACCAAGGTTGGCGATGAATATGTATTGTTCATTAAGAATGAGGATGGCAATTCAAAGAAAATTTATGCAGCTGTTTCAAGCACACCTAATTCTTTTTCAAATCCGGTTTTATTAAACAGTAAAAATAAAAGTTTTGAGGGTCCTCAGCTTTATAAGACCTCAACAGGCTATACTCTTGCATTTGATGAATTCGGTAATTCAGGTAACGTTTGGCTTCATGAGTTTACAAATGACCAATTTGCTTCATTTGTAGCTAATGTTAAAACCAATCCGTCATCTATTGATATTTCATCTTATTATTCTAAGACTGTTAATCAGTCAAACGACGGCTTTGCCGCACGTCACGGTTCGATTATTTCAATTACAGATGACCAATATACTGCACTTCAAAGCGCAACATTTAATCAGTCAACAGCTTCTAATGAGGGTGTACCTGATTTTGCGTCTGACAGCGATTATCTTATTGCACGTTATCTTGTTAACGATGTTACTAACGATACAACAAAAAAGAACGGCACGCTTACAAATAATAACGGCGTTTCTTGGGTCAGCTCTGAATATGAATCATTAGGCGCTGCTCAATTTTCAATGAATAATAATAGTTATTTGTCGTTGAATACTTCAATGCTCAATGGTACAACTGCTAACGGTTTTACTGTTTCGCTTTTGGGTAAGCCGTCAAGCAGTAACACAACACCGAATATCAACAATATGCAAGGCCGTTTCTTTGAGTTTACAACTGCTTCATATCGTGAAATTAATTATGATACAAACAGGGATAACTTTACTTATCTTTCTGAGGCTCATAACGGTATAGTTCAGGTTAATGATAAGAACTATGACAAGCATATTGCTGCTGACACCGGCTCATCAAATAATTATTATAATGATTGGCACCTTTATACTGTTTCAGTTTCATCTTCCGGTATTACAGTTTATATTGACGGCGTTAAGTCTGCGACAACAGGTTATACCGGTGAAGTAACATATGAAAGCTTTATCAATAATTTAGCAAGCTGTAATCTTCTTATCGGTGCGTCAGGTTGGCCTGATAATACTTATGACGGCTATATCAGAGATTTGAGAGTGTATAATAAAGCAATCACCGATGCTGAAGCATCAAAGCTTCCTGCTCAGTATAATATAGAAAGAAATAAGTCGTATATTGAGAATAATATTAACAACTCTAAGTCATACACATTTGATACTAAAATCGCCAATGCTGACGATAACTATATGAAGAATATTGTTTATTCAGGTAATTGGGGTGACAGTACTTATACTACTTTCAATAATTTCAGCGACAGTACAGATACAAAGAACAATTTTAAAGTTATGGGTCCAAGTCTTGCAGTAGGTATTTACTCCGGTTCAGGTACTGACATTAGATTCCCTATGATTGCTGAAAGTTCTGGTGGTTATAAAACTGGTGTTTCCCCTTATGTTGGTGTTGACCACCTTGCTTATAGTGACAGTAATTTTGCTGTAGGTGGTGCCACTTGGACTCGTTGCTCAGGTTGGAATAATTTAACTTCAAATAGTGATACTAATCACGACTTCTCATCTGACCCTAACGGTGGAAAAAGTCGTTCTGAAAGTTCTTCAAACGATAGGTTTGATATGACCTCTACTAAGAATTGGAAGAACTATATGAAATATAATGGTTCAGGTAATACTTCAACTTATTATGATGTTGTTACTAACCCTTCATTTGCATTTCAGGCTGACTATACTTGGTCTTGGTGGTCATGGGGTACAAAGTGGGGTAACTACTCCAACTATACCGGTACTGTTGGTGCAACTAACCAAAAGTTCTATGTAATCAATTATCAGCCATTAAAAGAATTAATCGAAAGCACAGCATTTAAATCAAACTTCCAAAAGGTAGTTGATAATGAATGGAAGTATGATGAACTAGCACTTGCTGATTACTATGATATGTACTATAAGCTCCTTTCTTTTGACCTTTCTACTCAAGATTATTCTTCTGCTTCTGCTGTAGAAAATGTTGCAAGTACAATTAAGTCTCTTGTTGCAAGTTATTATTCTGAGCCTATAAGATTAAAGAAGTTTAACGTTTCATATACCTTTGCTGACGGTACTGTTCAGACTAAGACAATTACTGCCGGTGAACCACTTGGTGAAATCCCTGCAAACACAAAGGCCAAGTCAAATAAAAACGGTACTCACAGTGTATACACTTGGTCTGATAACTGTAGTGAATCAACTGTTCCTCAAAAAGATGTAACCTACCATGAAACATTTAAAGATGTTGATTGTACTTATGATGTAACAGAAGAAGACGGTGTAATAACCTCTAAGTGTAACGTTTGCGGTTATGTTAAGACTGAAATTAAACTTAATTACGATGCTTACAACGCAGCTGTTACTAAGGCTGGCGATGCTATTAAGAATACTGCAAAGTATACAGAAGAATCAAGAAATTATCTTCAATCTGTTCTTGATAATAACAAGAGTGAAAATGCTAAAAAGCAGTCTGAACTTGACGCTATGACTACGGCTATCGAAACAGCTTATAATACTCGTCTTGTTCTCAATCAATATACAATCAATCTTTATACAGTAATTGATGACGTAGTTCCGGATACTCCTACAAAAACTATCGAACTCAATTACGGCGAAGAATTTACTTTTGATTCTAATCTTGGCGACGGCTATACCGTTCAAAAGTGGGTTAGAAATGTTAATAATAATGAAGAAAAAGTCGGTTCTTCCGTAACTTCACTTACAGGTATCACATATGCCAACGCAAGTTATTATGTTTATGCTGTTAAGGCAAAGGATACTAAGGAAAACAATGCCGTTGTTTCTCTTAAAGACAGAAATAACAGAGTAGTTGACAATATGTATGTTGAACTTAAAGACGGTACTGCAAATCTTAATGTTTCGGTTGATGTTAATAATAAGTGCGTAACGGTTAACGGTGTAGATCTTAATGCAATTGATTTAACATTCTATAACATTGTCGGCTTCAAGATTAACGGTGTTGAGTATAAAGAAAATACCGTTCTTGATCTTCCGATTTACGGCGACCTTACAATTGAAACACTTTATGATACTGCAAACAGCTATACAATCACAACCGATGATTCTTGCTCTGCAAGTGTAACATCAGCTTACTGGGATCAAAAGGTAACTGTTACTGCAAAGAACGGCACGGCTAATACTAAGTGGTATGTTAACGATAAGCTTGTTGCTTATGGTCCGACATATACATTCAGAGTAAACGGCATAGCTGATATCAAATGTGTAAATGACGATAAAGCACCTACAGCAGTTGCTACTGTTGAAAACCTCAGCTACAATAACCCGATTGAAAAGACAATTACAGTTGTAGGTTCATTCAATGTGCCTGAAGACTGCACGGTTGTCGAAAAGGGTGTTCTTATGAAGACATCATCAGTAAACAACCCTGATGCAGTACGTAAGATCGAAAATTATACAGGCGAAAAGGCAAATGCACGTAAGTTTATTGCTAAGAATTATGTTAAGGATACTAACCAGTATGTTATTAACGTTTATTCTTCTAAAGCTTACACCGACCTTTGCGTAGGCGCAGTTGCTTATGTAACATATACCGACGCTTCAGGTCAGCCACATACTGCATATTCAGATCTTGTTGTGTTCAATCAAAATTATGATGCATAAGGAGGACGATACTATGAAAAAATATGAAACTCCTGAATATGAAATTGAAAAATTCACAATTGAATCAATTATGACTGATTCCGGTCTTAACGGTGACGGTAATAACCAAATCGACGGCGGCGACGGATTTGACTTCTAATTAAAAAAGCAGGAGATTTTCTCCTGCTTTTTCTTTTTGCTTTTAATTGATTTTACGTAAAAAAGAGAAATGACAAGGTCATTTCTCTTTTTTGGATTTTATATGTTTTTAATATTCTACTTTTTGAGGCTCGCCGCCGTGTTCTCTTGATTCATCTGCAAGGTAAACTGCAAGGTGACCTGCAACGCTATCAAAAATCGAGGTGCAGGCAAGGCTCGGTTTTTCACCCTGAATAAATTTAACAAAATCCTCTGCAAGCCTTTCGTCGCCGCCGCCGTGGCCGCCGTAAGCGCCAACCATATCGCCGTTTACATTAAGGTCAACCTCTTCAATCCTACATTCGCCGTTATGAGCGTCAGGGGACGGGTCAATTTTTGAAACATAAAACTTAGATTCCTCAAAGTTACCGAAAATTTCGCCCTTTGTACCGATAATATGAATATTTCTTCTCGGCTCGCTTGAACCGCCGACCATATTATGAGTAGCAGTTGCACCGCTTGCAAAATTGATAAGTACGCTTTGGTGGTCAACAACATTATTGTCGCACTTATACATACATCTTGCATACGGGCTGTCGCTTTTCATAAGCTTGATTTTATCCTCAATAGTCGGATTTTCAATTCCTTCAAGTGCGTCCCAAACGTAGAAAGCCCATCTGTCCGGGTGGTCTATGTATAATCTCTTAGCTGAATAAACGCAAGTGTCAACAAGAGGGCAGTCCTTCATACAAATTGTACCTGCGCCCTTAGGTGCATTCTCCGGCTTAAACTGATATTTACTGCCAAATGATGAAATTTGAGTAGGCTTTGTTTCAGCCATCATCCACATAATAATATCAAGGTCGTGGCAACATTTAGCAAGAAGCATACTTGTGTGGCACTTGTCCGAATTTGCCCATTTACCTCTCACATAAGACGTTGAAAGGTGATGATAAGAAACGTGTTCGTTAGTTTGGATATTAATTATATCTCCGATTTCGCCGTCAACAATTCTTTTTTTAATTCCATAATAAAAAGGAGTATATCTAAGCACGTGGCAAATCATAACCTTAGAGTTATTTTTCTTTGCACAGTCAACAAGCTCTCTCATTTCCTCCTCATTAACTGCAAAAGGCTTTTCAAGAAGCATATCATATCCGCAATTAAGAAGAGGAACGGCAGTTTCAATATGTTGTTCGTCCATAGTACCGTTAATAATTGTATCTGCAAGCTTACCTTTTTTGGCAAGTTCATCCGCATTTTCAAAGCACATATCTTCAGAAAAGCCAAACTTTTCCATACATTGCTTTCTTCTTATAGGGTTAGGGTCAGCAACGCCGACAATTTTCAAAAGCTCAGGATTTGTAAGTGCAAGCTTACTGTAAACCATTGCTCTGTGACCTGCGCCGACGATAATAGCTGTTACAGGTTTTTTATTCATATTAACTACCTCTTAAGTTATTTTTTTATACTATACACCTTTATTTAAACAATGTAAAGTATATATACAAATTTTTTATAATTAGTTGACTTTATATTTGTATGTATTATAATATATAAATTAGTAAATTATGTTGAATGGAGATTTAATTTGAAATCGTTGTTAGTTTATCTCAAAGGATATGTTAAAGAATCGTTTTGCGCTCCGCTTTTTAAGCTTTTGGAGGCTTCCTTTGAACTTATTGTTCCTCTTGTTATTGCCGCAATTATCGATAAGGGTATTGCAAACGGCAACACGTCTTATATTCTTTCACGGTGCGGTATTCTCGTTTTGCTCGCAATCGTAGGTATGATTGCCGCTATTACTGCGCAATATTTTGCAGCTAAGGCAGCCACGGGCTTTGGCAGGGGACTTCGCTCGGCTCTTTATCAAAAAATTCAAACGCTTTCATTTAATGAGCTTGACAATCTCGGCACGTCCTCGCTTATAACTCGTATGACAAATGATACTAATACTGTCCAAAACGGTGTTAATCTTGTGTTACGTCTTTTACTTCGTTCGCCATTCATTGTTTTCGGCGCTATGATTATGGCATTTTTTATTGATGCAAAATGTGCGCTAATCTTTCTTGCGGCAATCGTTTTGCTGTCAATTGTCATTTTTTTGATAATGGCATATACCACACCGGGATATAAAAAAGTTCAATCAAATCTCGATAGTGTAACACTTATTACAAGAGAAAATTATGAAGGTGCAAGAGTAATTCGTGCTTTTACCGACGAAGCTAACGAAATTGCAGAATTTAACAGGCGTAATCGTGCATTATCAAATATGCAAAAGAACGTAGGCAAAATTTCTTCTCTTTTAAATCCCGTTACTTATGTGATTATTAACATTGCAATAGTTGTTCTTGTTTACAACGGCGGCATCAAGGTAGATATCGGCGATTTAACGCAAGGTCAGGTTGTTGCTCTCTACAACTATATGAGTCAAATTCTCGTTGAACTAATCAAACTTGCAAATCTTCTTGTAACGATTACTAAAGCGCTTGCTTGTGCCGATAGAATTAAAAGCGTTTTTGAACAGGAAAGCACGCTTGAACATAATGACAACAAAGCTAATTCAGATTCGTATATTGAATTTAAAAATGTTTCACTAAAATACCGTAATGCCGGCGATATGTCGCTTACTGATATCAACTTTACAGCAAATAAAGGCGATGTAATCGGAGTTATAGGCGGTACAGGTTCGGGAAAATCAAGCCTCGTTTCTCTTGTTCCTCATTTTTATGATGCAAGCAGGGGAACAGTTTATGTGAACGGTTGTGACGTTAAATCGCTTGATGATGACGAGCTTAGGAATAAAATCGGCTTTGTTCAGCAAAAAGCAGTTCTTTTTAAAGGTACTGTTCGTGACAATATGAAATGGGGAAAGAAAAACGCAAGTGATAACGATATTATCGAAGCGTTGAAGCTTGCTCAGGTATATGATACTATTCAGGAAAAAGGCGGTCTTGATTTCTTTATTGCCCAGGGCGGTGCTAATCTTTCAGGCGGTCAAAAACAGCGTTTATCAGTAGCACGTGCTCTTGTAAGAAAGCCTGAAATTCTTATTCTTGATGACTCTTCTTCTGCGCTTGATTTTGCAACAGAGGCAAGAATGAGAGATGCAATTTATTCTCTTGATTATAACCCAACCGTTTTCATTGTTTCGCAAAGAGCCTCATCTGTTATGAGTGCTGACAAGATTATAGTGCTTGATGACGGCAAATGTGTGGGAATCGGTACGCATAAAGAGCTTCTTAATTCCTGTGAGGTATACAAGGAAATTTATGTATCTCAATTCGGAAAGGAGGAAGCATAATGGTTGATAAAAAGAAAAATAAAGGCACATTAAAAAAAGTTTTCTCCTATATCGGAAAATATAAATATTTTTTGATTTTATCAATGTTTTTTGCTGCGGTTACAGTCGGTCTTACACTATATGCTCCTATTTTAGTCGGTAAGGCAATTGATTGCATTATCGGCAAGGGAAATGTTGATTTCGTTAATATGAAATCAATTCTTATCAAGATTGCGGTTATTGTTGTATCAACTGCTCTTATTCAATGGCTTATGAATGTTTGCAACAATAAAATCACATATAATGTGTCAAGGGATTTAAGAAAAAAAGCATTTGAAAAGATTGAAATTTTACCTTTTTCATATATTGATACTCATTCAAAGGGCGATATTGTCAGCCGAGTTATTACAGATGTTGACCAACTTTCAGACGGTCTTTTGATGGGATTTACTCAATTTTTTACCGGTGTTATTACAATTATAGGAACTCTTGCATTTATGCTTAGTGTAAATGTATTTATAACAATTGTTGTTGTAGTTGTTACTCCGCTTTCATTTTTTATTGCAAGGTTTATTGCTAAAAAGACATTTAATATGTTTTCACTTCAATCAAAAACTCGTGGCGAGCAGACTTCTTTTATTGATGAAATGATTTCAAACCAAAAGGTTGCAGAAGCCTACTCTATGAATGAAGAAAACAAAGCAAGATTTGATAAGATTAATGATGATCTTGCGAAATATTCGCTTAAAGCTACTTTCTTTTCGTCTATAACAAATCCTGCAACAAGATTTGTCAACAGTATCGTTTATGCCGCAGTTGCTCTTTTTGGCGCAATTATGGCTGTAAAAGGTAATATAACAGTTGGCATTCTTTCTTGTTTTTTATCGTATGCCAATCAATACACAAAACCTTTTAACGAAATCAGCTCAGTTGTTACGGAACTTCAAAACGCAATAGCTTGTGCTGCTCGTGTGTTTGAATTAATTGAAGAAACACCTGAATTGCCTGACAAAGCTGATGCGACAGAGCTTGAAAATGTTAAAGGCAGTGTAGAAATTAATAATTTGTATTTTTCATATAATCCCGACAGAGAACTTTTAAAGAACGTTAATATAAATGTTGAACCGGGCAAAACCGTTGCCATAGTCGGTCCGACAGGTTGCGGAAAAACAACGCTTATTAATCTTTTAATGAGATTTTATGATCCAAATAATGGAACAATTTCAGTTGACGAAGTGAATACGCAGGACGTTACACGTCAGTCGCTCAGGCAAAATTTCGGTATGGTACTTCAAGATACATGGCTTAAAAGCGGAACTATTGCCGACAATATTCGCTTAGGTAAGACAGACGCAACTGATGACGAAATTGTTGAAGCCGCTAAAAAAGCGCACGCTCATTCGTTTATTAAACGTTTACCTAACGGATACAAAACGAAAATAGGGGAGGATGGCGGTTCTCTTTCACAGGGTCAAAAGCAACTTCTTTGTATTACTCGATTAATGCTTTGTCCGCCTCCGATGCTTATTCTTGACGAGGCGACATCATCAATTGATACAAGAACAGAAATAAAAATTCAAAAGGCTTTTAATACGCTTATGAAAAACAGAACAACATTTATTGTTGCTCACCGTCTTTCAACAATTCAAAATGCTGATTTGATTTTAGTTATGAATGATGGCAATATTATTGAGCAGGGGACACATGCATCTCTTTATGCTCAAAAAGGTTTTTATTATAATTTATATAACTCGCAATTTTCAAAAAATTAATTCTTTTTAGGAGGAAAATTGATGAAAATTACCATTATCGGTGCAGGTAAACTCGGTGTTATGCTTGCTAAAACCTTAACAGCTGAAAATCACGATATCACTATTATTGATATAAACGAGGATAGAGTTGGAAAACTCGTAGAAATGCTTGACGTTCAGGGTATAAGCGGTAGTGCAACGCATTATGATGTGCTTGATGAAGCTGATATGAAAAACTGCGATCTTCTTATTTGTACAACCCCTTCGGATGAGAATAATATTCTATCTTGCCTTATTGCAAAAAAAATGGGCGCCAAACATACTATCGCACGTGTAAGAAATCCTGAGTATTCATCGCAAATGAACTTTATGCGTGATGAACTCGGTATTTCTATGATGATTAATCCGGATTTTGCAGCTGCACTTGAAATATTCAGAATATTGCAATTTCCTTCCGCTTCCACTGTTGAATCGTTTTCTCACGGAAGAATTCATATGGCTGGTCTTAAGGTTTCCGAGAAAAGTATGCTGGCAAATAAAAAAATCAGCGAAATTCCCAATAAATATATTAATTCGTTTATTATTTGTGCCGTTTGTCGTGGCGACGATGTATTTATTCCAAATGGAGATTTTATTATTATTCCCGGTGATATTTTACATATAACAGGTTCACACCACGATTTGGGTAAGATTGTAAAAGAACTAATTTCAAAAAAATCAACTAATGTAAAAAGTATAATGCTTATAGGCGGCTCAAGAATTTCAATTTATCTTACTAATATGCTTACTGCCTCAGGCAAGGACGTTGTTGTTATTGAGAAAAATAAAAGAAATTGTGACAAGCTTTATGAGCATTGCCCTAAAGCTACGGTAATTAACGGCGATGCAAGCGATTATTCACTTCTTGCAGAGGAGGGCATTGACAAGGTTGACGCTGTTGTTACCTTGACGGATACTGATGAAGTAAATTTCCTTGTATCAATGTATAGCGAAAGCATCGGGGTTAAAAAAAATATAACTAAAATAAATAATCAAAATTTAAGTCGTATGCTTACTAAAATGGGAATGGAATCGTATGTAAATATTTCTGAAATAACAAGTGATATTATTACTCAATATGTACGTGCACGTTCAAGTGTAAGCTCGTCTAATATGAAAACGCTTTACAAACTTGTTGACGGCAAGATTGAAGCGATTGAATTTGTTGCAGGCGAGGGTATTAGTTTTCTTAATAAGCCTATATCCTCATTAAGAATTAAAAAAGATATACTTATTGCAGCAATTCAGCGCAAAAATAAAACAATATTCCCGACAGGTTCTGACGTTATCAAGGAGCACGATAGGGTAATCATTGTTTCAAAAGATACAAAAATTTATAGTTTAAACGATATTTTATCTTAAGGAGCAGGTATGAATTATAGGTCTGTTTTTTATGTACTCGGTAAAATTATGAATATATTGGCTCTTTTAATGCTTCTGCCGTTGTTTGTTTCGTTTTATTATAATATGCAGGGTTTTAAAGAGGCTAAATATATTTCATTTATCATTCCGATAGCTTTATTGTTTTTGCTTGGAATGATTTTAAAATGCTTTAAGCCGTCATCTGTCAAAATATATGCTCGTGAGGGTTTGGTTATTTGCGGTGTCGGTTGGATACTTGTATCGCTTTTTGGCTCATTACCTTTTATTATCAGCGGCATAATTCCAAATTTCGTAAATGCATTTTTTGAAACAACATCAGGTTTTACAACAACAGGTGCGACAATTCTTAATAAAATTGAATCTATACCTAAGTCAATTCTGTTTTGGCGCAGTTTTACTCATTGGATTGGCGGTATGGGTATACTTTGTTTTCTTATAGCGGTTGTACCTAAGTCGAACAGTAACTCGATGTATGTTATGAAAGCTGAGGTTCCGGGTCCTACGGCAGGAAAGGTTACGCCGAAAATATCCGAAAGTGCACGATCACTTTATATTATTTATTCCGTAATGACCGTTATCGAAATTATTGTTTTGTTTTTCGGAAGCAGAATAACGGGTGATAACTTGAGGCTTTTTGACAGCGTAGTAACCTCATTTGCAACTGCGGGTACAGGCGGCTTCAGCGTTTTGAATAGTTCCATTTTAGGCTATAACAGCAAATTTGTTGAATGGGTTTGCATAATCTTTATGTTTCTGTTTGGCGTTAATTTTAATCTTTATTATTTTCTTTTAACGAAGCGATATAAAGAAGCTTTTATGGACGAGGAATTCAGAACATATATAATTATCAATGTAACATTTGTTGCCCTTATTACTCTTAATATTATGGGAACTTATCCTCATATTTCAGATGCAATTCGTGATTCATTTTTTGCCGTTAATACTTGTATGAGCACAACGGGTTTCGGTACAGCCGACTTTGATTTGTGGCCGACATTTTCTAAAATTATTCTTTTATTGGCTATGTGCATAGGTTGCTCTGCAGGCTCTACGGGCGGAGGTATTAAGGTCTCAAGGGTTGTTCTTTATACTAAGCAGATATTCAGAGATTTAAGACTTTCAACTCGACCTAACACGATTATTAAGGTTAGAATGAATAAGCGTGTGGTTGATGATAAGGTAATTAGAGGCGTTAATGTTTATCTTATAATTTACGTTTCAATCACAGTTATATCAACACTTTTGTTATCTATTGAAGGATATAGCATTACAACCTGTTTTTCCGGTGTTGTTGCTTGCTTTAATAATATAGGACCCGGACTCGAACTTCTCGGCCCTACAAAGAATTTCGATTTTTTAAGTATTGGTTCTAAAATTGTACTCATAATTGATATGCTTGCGGGAAGGCTTGAACTATTCCCGATAATTGTTTTATTCTCACCAAATACTTGGCGCAAAGCGAAATGATGTATAAAAAGAACATAAGAAAAGGCGAAGGAATTTCCTTCGCCTTTATTAGTCTTATTTTTAATTACTTATTATTTAAGCCTGATGGTCTTTTGCTTCTTGTTCTGCAAGTCTTTGTGCACGTTTTTCAGCAAGCTCAACAATCATTTGTTGCTGAAGATCACCGTGGATAGGATAAATAATAAACGAAACACCGTAAAGTCCTCTCGCAAGAGCAGGGAGGATACAGAATACTGCCCAAATACCGTTAAGCATAGTTGGGTCGGTTTGAGGAACAGCGTTGCCAAGTGAGTCTGTAAGAGGAACATAATTAATCCAAGTAAGTACCATACCCGAAAGCCAACCGGTTACTGAGGTGGCAAGTTTGCCGAAATAGCCCTGAACTGTAGTAACAAGAGCTTCGTTTCTGAGGCCGTGCTTCCATTCCATATAATCAAGCGCTTCGGCTGTAACAATTTGACCGCTTACATTAAGTATTTTATTAGGAAGACCGCAAATGGTAAGACCAAAGATAACCCAAATAAGGTTAAATATGTAATGGTCTTTAAAAGTTTGACCAAATGGGTGGAAACCTACAAAGAAAAGGGTCATATACGCAAAGAAACCAAATAAACCCGCAATTATTGATGTAGCTCTTGCGCCCCATTTTTTTACCATTTTAGCTGCAATAGGAACCATAATGTAGTTTGGAATACCTGTAAACAAGCCGCAAATGGTTTGGTTAAGGAGTGAACCGGTGTTGTTAAGCCAGAAGTACGATTCCGATGAACCTCCGACTGACTTGAAAGAGTTGAAGAAATTAGCAAGAATAACAGCCAAAAGAGGTCTGTTAGTAATAATATTCTTAAGTGATTCGAGAACTGATGTTTCCTTGATTTCCTCACGGCTCATAAGAGGAACACGTTCCCTCATATTAAAGAAGCCGAATACTGCAAAGACCGCAGCAAGGATAAGCATAAAGTAAGCAAATCCCGCATAAACGCCTTCCATTGTAATACTCTTATTTATTTTTGGTAAAAGAGTTACAAGAACAGGAACGAGTGACGGAAGCCATGTGCCGAAAAGTTCAAAAAATTTCGTTATAGTGATAAGATCGTTACGTTCGTCTGTATTAGGGGTAATATTATAAATCATAAGATTCCAAGCGCCGAAGTAACTCATACCTAAGCCGTAAATAACAATTGCAATAGCAGCCCAAACTATTTTGCTTGTAGCACTTATATTGGGAGCCGTAAACATCATTGCACCGCCGACAAGCCATAACGGAAGCGGTATAATAAAGAAAGGTCTGATTCTGCCCCAACGTGTACGTGTTCTGTCGATAATTAAGCCTGAAATAGTATCGTCTACCGCATCATATATCGAAGCAAAGAGATTGATGTTTGCGTATGCGGTTGAGTTAAGCTTTAAGAATTGTATCATAAAGAATTCTTTAAACGCATCAACAAACTGTGATAAATTCTTTTGACCGAAATTTACAAGCACATACGCTGCAATTTCTTTTGGTGTTAGGTAACGCTTATGAGTATAGGCAAGCTTGTCAAGCTCATCCATTTCCTCCTGCGTTAATTCGTCTGCAAGTGTTTCTTCTGCCAAATTATTCCCTCATTTCTTAAGACACAAAGTCTTTGAAAATATAACACTAATATACTAACATATCATACTTTCTAAATCAATACTTTTTTATATTAATTGGTATAAATATTTAAAGAGTTTAGAAATAATTTATTTGTATTTTCAATTAATTATTGACAATTAGTGCTAATCAATATAAAATAGTTTAAGTAAGTAACTTTGAAAGGGGTACACATTTATGGCAAGTACCTGTCCTAATTGCGGCAAAAAATTACATTTTTGGAACGTAAAAGCAGAGTGCTCCTCTTGTGGTGTTTCAATTCCTAACTATAATTGGCAGGAAAGATTGGAAGAGGATAGTGATAAGGCTGAAAAGCAATTTGCGGTTTTTTACAAATCGCTTAACAGAATAGCTTATTCTATTTGGGGAACAAAGCTAAGAATTGCAAGGCTTGTATTAACATTTTTACCTGCAATCGGTTTTATACTTCCTTGGGCTGATTTTAAAAGCGACGGCGCAAATTTCTCGTTGACAATATATTCATTGTTTAATAAAAATAATTCGCTTGTTGACTTTTTTAAAAGCTTCTTTGGCAATGCAGGTTTATATATGTCTAATATGAAGTTTGAAGGTTACAGCGGTCCGCTTACATTTGCTTGCTTGGGATATTTATTTTTTGTACTCAGTGCATTATTCATTGTTATTGCTTTTTTGATGACAATTATACTTTGTAAAAAACCGAAAACAAAGGCTATGGTCGGACTTGACATTGTTTCAATCCTTTTTTCTGTAGCAGCTGTTGCTATGTTTGTTATGTCCGGCTCACTTGCAGGTCAGGTAACCGCATTTAATTTCGGTGATATGGCTGTCATTAACGGCAGTGCTTCTCTTGCATGGGGATATATTGTTGCCGTTATACTTTTGCTTGTAGCTACAGGCATTAATATTGCTGTTGCTAAAGCTCCTGCTAAAAGCGACGAAACCCTTGAGGAAGAAAGGCTTGCACGTAAGGCAGCAAAAGATGAGAAAGAAAGGCAGAAGGAAATCGAAAGAGAAAAGAATCGTGAGGCTTCTGAAAAAGCTGCTAAAGAGGAAGAAAAAAAGCGAGTTGAAGAGGCTAAAGCAAAGCTTGCAGCCAAAGCTGCAAAGAGAAAAAAATAAATCATTTTTAATTTGTTTCGGAGTAAGGCTTATGCATTACTCCGTTTTTTCTTGACCTATTGAATTGAATTTGATATAATTAAAATATATTATTTTAACTTTGTGAGGCTCAGCGAGATTATGGAAGAAAAAGAATTACAAACAACTGAAAAAGCTGTTAAGGCTAAAAAGAAAATGGAACCAAAAAAGAAAAAAATAACAATTGCCGCAGTAATTGTAGGAATTATTGCCGTTATTGCAATTTTAATCGGTATAAATCAAACTGCAATTATGTCTGATATCAACTATGCCTTTATGCCGAAAAGTATTAAACCTACTGTTGATGGCGTTCAGGTAGAGTTTTTTGTTTATAAAAATAAGGATTTCAATCAATTCAAGGATAAAAATACACCGCTTAAAGCTTTTGGCTATTATTATATAGATGAAAACGGTAAGAAGGTAGACTTAAGCTGGGATAAATCTTATACAGGCTCAAAAGGCACTAAATTCACGCCAAATGTTTGGTTTATGATTCAGTCAGGGGAAAAGTTGTCGAAGTTTAAGGGTGTATCTTCAAAGGTTATTCCTATAATCGTACTTGTTGTCGTTGTTTTGCTGATTTATCTGTGGTTTAGAAGTTGGTGTAAAAGAGAAGACGCAAGAATGGAAGCTATGTACGGCAAAAAAGAGGATAGGCACAAAACCGGCAATAAAAAGAAAAAAACAAAATAATTAGCATCTTAAGGGGTATTTATGAGCTACGATATGTTGTTTTCGCCTATGAAAATAGGTAATGTTGAAATTAAAAACAGAATAGTTATGGCGCCGATGTGTATGGGCTTTGGTCAATATAACGGCTGCGCTACCGAAACTATGATGGATTATTATGAGGAACGTGCCAAGGGCGGAGTAGGTCTTATTTTTACAGAGATTACTCGAATTAATGATATTACAGGTGCATCCTCATTCGGTCAACTTGGTATGAGCCATGATTATCAAATTCCGGCGCTTCGTGAAATGGCTGATAGGATACATAAGCATAACTGTAAGATTATGGTTGAGCTTCATCATCCGGGCAGGCAAAATCTCGGCTTGATGATAGGCACTGTACCGATTTGCAACATAGGCAGTAAGCTTATGGGTAATCTATATACCAAAATATTAACACAAGCAGTAATTCCGCAAGGTAAAAAACTTCTGGATAAGCATATAGTTCCACGAACTGTTGCGCCGAGTAAGTGCGAACGCAGTAAAATGAGCGACAGCGTTAATCGTGAACTTTCCGTTAATGAAATAAAAAGAATTATCTGCCAATTTATTGAGGGTGCTGTAAGAGTTAAAAAAGCAGGGTGTGACGGTGTTGAACTTCATGCTGCCCACGGTTATTTAATTCAACAGTTTTTATCGCCGAATACAAATAAGCGCACTGACCAATACGGCGGAAGCTTAGAAAACAGAATGAGATTTTTGCTTGAAATAATTGACGGTATTCGTTTAAATTGCGGTAAAGATTTTCCGATTGTAGTTCGCCTCACGGTTGATGAAATGTATTCCGAAATCGGTCAAAACGGCAAGGGCTATAATTTAGAAGAAGGAATTAAAATGGCTAAAATCCTGAGTGATAAAGGCATTGATGCCATTGATGTTTCCTCTGCTGCTTATGATACATTTAATTATTGGCTTGAACCTACCACATTTACTCCGGGTTGGAGAAAATATCTTGCAAGTGAGGTAAAAAAGGTTGTTGATATTCCTGTTATAGCCGCTAACCTCATTCGTTCACCTAAACAGGCTGAAATGCAGCTTGAAGAGGGTACACAAGATTTTATTTCACTCGGCAGGCCTCTTATCGCTGACCCTCATTGGCCAAACAAGGTTAAAAGCGGTAATGAAAATCTTATTAAACGTTGCGTTTGTTGTTTATATTGCTTTGAGAGTATGATGAAAGGAGCATATAATTATACTCACGGTAATTGCTCGGTTAATCCTTTTGTAGGCAGAGAAAATGTTAGCCTTAAGCAAAACGGTAACGGCAGAAAAGTTCTCATTATCGGTGCTGGATGTGCCGGATTAACTGCTGCTGAGCTTCTTTCGAAGCGTGGTTTTGATGTTACTGTTCTTGAAAAAGAAAGCAAACAAGGCGGTCAGCTCAATTTAGCAAGCAAACCGCCTCATAAAGAAAAAATTAATTGGGTTTGTGAGGATTTACTTTCAAACGCAATAAACAGCGGTGCAAAAGTATTGTTTGATATAAAGGCTGATAAAAATATTATAGCTTCTTATTCGCCTGAAATTGTTATTACTGCAACAGGCGGAAATGCAATTCATCCTAAATCATTTAACGGCGACAATGTTGTTACGGTTACCCAAGTTCTTAACGGCAGTATTGATATTAGTAATAAAAAGGTTGCTGTTATAGGCTCAGGTATGACAGGTCTTGAAACAAGCGAACTTCTTGTATCTAAGGGCAACAAGGTGACTGTTGTTGAAATGGCTGATAAAATAGCGCCGGGTGCATGGTTTCAACAGCTTGACGACGCTTTGCCTGTTCTTGAAAAAGCAGGAACTGAATTTTTAACATCCCATAAGCTTCTTTCTGTTTCTTCAAGCGGAATTGAACTTGAGAATTTGAAAGAAAAAAAAGCAGTTGCGATTAAAGTTGATTTAGTTGTTTTATCACTTGGTGTAAGAAGTGATAATTCGCTTTACAATGATATTAAAAACTCAGATTCTTATAAAGTCTATAATATTGGCGACAGCAAGAAAATCGGTAGAATTGCAAACGCAACAGAGTCTGCATATCAGTTGGTGATGAATATTGAATAATATTTTTTATCGCCCGTCTGCAAGACAACTGTTAAGGCAAAAGCTTGATGAAATAAGCGTTAAGATCGAGGATAATCTTGATATTGATTTTAGCCACGTAAGTAAAAGAATTGATAATATTGAAGATTTTAATACTATCATTCTTGACCCGTTTTTATCCGGCGAAAAGCTGTTTTATCGTGGTGAGCGCATTAACGACCCAAACCGTCGCCTGCTTCCGACTTTTTACAGAGAACAAAAATTTGCACTTGAAAATTCAGACCTTGGTATTAAGCATATTAATTCGGACTTTATTTTTGATTATTATAAATCTCTCGGCGATTTTGTTTATGTATTTAACAAGACAATGGGTAATGCAAGTACTGAACACTTGTATGAGATTTCCGCTTTTGCGCAGCATTATTATCATTTGTCGCCGCTTATCGATTTCACAAAAAGTTTATATCCTTCACTGTCATTTGCATTAAAGGACAGAACTTTTTTTGACGAGGATATCGTTTTATATGTCTTAAAACTTCGAGATATGGACGATTATACAAGTGATATTCAGATTGCTGATAAATGGCTTAATGAACTTAATGTTTACGTAAGCTATTTTGACGAAACAAGTGTAAAAAAATCTATTAAGGAACTTATTGAAAACAAGAAGGTGTCAATCTCTTCAGATTTTAGAAAGCATCTTGATTCTATTGCGTCAAATGCTGCTCCGAAAGCTAAGCTTATTGATGTTCCGACTAACACACGAATGAAATTTCAACAAGGCGTATTTATGCTTTTGACTGATTTTCAACTTTTCAACGATACATATCTTACAAAAAATATTCGTGACTCGTTTGAAATTAATAAGTATATTATAGATAAGGAAATTTGTCCTGTTTTAGTTAATATGGTTAAAAGTGAAGCACCTTGGTATACTTACGAAAATCTTATGGATATCGAATCAGCTTTTAAAAGCACCGTTTATAAAAAATAAAATGAAAAGTTCTCAAAATTGACCCGTCCGGCTAATTGTTAGATTTTTGTCTGACATTTTGTGTTGGGTCAAAGTGAGAACTTTTCTTTTATATCTTTACTTTTATATTTCGTTGATATATAATAATGTCAATATTTTGATAAAAGGCGGTGAAATCTTGAGAATTAAGAAATTTGTAATGTCGCAATCACCGGCAAGAATAATAGCGTTCGGCTTTGCCGCAACTATTATTTTAGGCTCATTATTTTTAATGTTGCCGATAAGCCTTAATGACGGCGTTAATTTAAAGTATATTGACTCTCTTTACACTGCAACAAGTGCTGTTTGCGTTACAGGGCTTATAACTGTTGACCCGGCAAATACATTTACTCCGTTTGGCAGATTTATTCTTGCAGTATTAATTCAAATCGGCGGCTTGGGTATTACTTCGCTTGGCACGGGAATTATTATTGCAATGGGCAAAAGGGTTAATTTCAAAAGTCGCAGCCTTGTCAAAGAAGCATTAAATCTTGACTCCGGTAAGGGGATTGTTAAATTTATAAAAGAAATATTTTTTACAACTGTTTCTTTTGAATTAATCGGAACAATTTTAAGCTTTATTGCCTTTTCTAAAGACTTTAGTTTCACAAAAGCTCTTGGTATCAGCGCTTTTCACTCAATAGCTGCTTTTAATAATTCCGGATTTGATATACTCGGCAATTTTCAAAGCCTTGCGGCATATAAAAACAACGTATATCTCAATGTTGTAACCTGTATGCTAATCATTTTAGGCGGTATAGGTTTTTTTGTAATTAAAGACATAAAGACTAATAAACTTAAATGGAAATCGCTTTCTATGCATTCAAAAGTTGTTATTTGGGTTACCGTTATTTTAATTATTTTCGGTACCATTATGATTAAATTAACTAATAATATTACTTGGCTTGGTGCATTATTTAACAGTGTTTCGGCACGAACTGCGGGCTTTTCTACTTTTAATTTGAGCAATTTTTCAAATGCCGGAATAATTGTTATGATAGTCTTAATGTTTATCGGTGCTTCTCCCGGCTCAACCGGAGGCGGTATTAAAACGACGACTGTTTTTGTTTTATTCAAGGGAATTGTATCTGCTGCAACTAATAAAGGCGAAAAAGCTTTTAAGTATGCAATACCTAAAAATGCTTTTAGAAAAGCGGCGGTAGTTACTGTCTTGGGAATAAATGTGGTTTTAATAGGCACATTTTTAATTTCGATTTTTGAACCTCAGTTAGAACTCAGAGATATACTGTTTGAAGTTGTATCCGCATACGGTACAGTAGGTTTAACAACAGGTATTACGACCTCGCTTTCCGCTGCTTCAAAAATCCTTTCAATGATAATTATGTTTATAGGAAGACTTGGACCTATGACAATTGTTACTCTTTGGTATTTTTCAAGAGGGGAAAGGGTAACTTTTCCCGAGGGCAATATTTCAATAGGATAAGGTGAAATTATGTTTAAAAAATCTAAAAACAATAAAATGATTTACGGCATAGTAGGTCTTGGCAGATTTGGCACTGCTTTGGCGCTTGACTTAGCTGAATCAGGCTCTGAAATCATAGCTATTGACAGCAATGAGGAAAAAGTACGTGAAATAAGAGAAGTAACTGAAAATGCGTTTATAGTTAATAATCTTGAAAAGAAAACGCTGATTGAAACCGGTATTCAAAATTGCGATGTTGCAATCGTATGTATCGGAGAACACATGGATTCTTCTATTCTTACTACGCTTAATCTTGTTTCACTGGGCATTCCGAAGGTTATAGCAAAAGCTATGAGTGCAGAACACGGTGTCATTCTTGAAAAGCTCGGGGCTGAGGTAGTATTTCCTGAAAGAGATATGGCAATTCGCCTTGCAAGCAGACTTGAAACCGAAAGAATGCTTGATTTCGTTCAACTTAGTGAAAGAATTAATGTTTCCAAAATGGTTGTCCCTGATAAATTTATCGGCAAAAGTGTTGAGGATATTAATCTTCGCAAACATTTTGGTCTTAATATAATTGCTATTGAAAATAACGATAACGTAAACGATATTATTACTCCCGATTATAAATTCAAGCAAAACGATATACTTTTCCTTTCAGGTAGTAAGGACGGAATACTCGAACTTAGCGTTTGGTCTAAAAAATAAAAATATCTATTGACTTGATAACGAAAACACGATAATATTGTATTCAATATATCTAAGGAGATGGTTTTGTGGATCCGCTACCTCGAAGTAGCTTTTTTACTGTTTATTCTTTACCTTTAAAGATTTGTAATGTAGTTCTTAACAACAGGCTGTGCGTATTTAGCTATATAATTAATTAGCTTTTGTTAGGATGCACATAATTACATTATTATTTGGAGGTTAAATTACTTAAATGATTAAACAAATATTATTACAGATTATACTTATTGCTCTTAATGCTTTTTTTGCAGCAACTGAAATCGCAGTTATTTCACTTAATGAAAAAAAGGTTAGGGCTCTTGCGGAGGACGGCAATAAAAAAGCTGTAAAAATGCTTAAAATAATTGAAGAACCTACTCAATTCCTTTCAACAATTCAGATAGGAATTACCCTTGCAGGTTTTCTTGGCTCTGCTTTTGCTGCAGACAACTTTGCCGAGGTTTTATCGGCTGCTATTTCAAAAGCATTTAATTTATCGGCTGATAATACCAAAATTATTAATACAGTTGCTGTTGTGCTTGTAACTCTTATTTTATCGTATTTTACTCTTATTTTCGGTGAACTTGTCCCAAAACGAATTGCAATGAAGCATAAGGAAAAGCTTGCAAATTCAGTTTGTGGCATTATTTCCTTTTTAGCTGCTGTTTTAAAGCCTATTATTTGGTTTTTAACTATTTCCACTAATGCAGTTTTAAGGCTTATCGGTATCGACCCTCACGAAAAAGAAGAACCTGTATCGGAAGAGGATATTGTACTTATGCTTGACGCAGGTGCTGACGAAGGATCTCTCGACCATGACGATATTGAATACATAAAAAATGTATTTAAACTCGATAAAATGACTGCCGAGGACGTTATGACTCCGAGAAAATCTGTTATCAGCATTTCTTATGATGCAAGTGATAGGGAAATACTTGAAATTATTGAAGAGGAAAGTTATTCACGTATTCCTGTTTATGAAGATAACCCTGATAAAATAATCGGTATTCTTCACGCTTGTGATTATTTGTTAAAAAGAAATGAAAAAAATTTCGATTTAAAATCTATACTGCATACTCCTGTTTTTGTTCCTGAAACTGTCAGTCTTGATGTTTTGTTTAAGGATATGCAAACAGACCATAATCATTTGGCAGTAGTTGTTAATGAATACGGCGAAACCTCAGGCATTGTTACTATGGAAGATATACTTGAGGAAATTGTTGGGGAAATTTGGGACGAACGAGATGAAGAAATCGACGAATTTAAAAAAATAGGCGATAACACTTATAAGGTTCTTTGCACTGCTTCGCTTGAGGACTTCAGAGAATATTTTAAATTGGAAGATGAGGAAGAACTTGACGTATCGACGGTTAATGGTTGGATTACTGAAATAACGGGTATTATTCCAGAGGTTAATTATTCTTTTGATTATAAAAATCTAACTGTTACAATAACGAAAGCTGACCAATTTATGACCCACGAAATAAAAGTGGTTGTTCATCCAAACGAGGCTTTAAAAAACGAAGAATGATTTTTAAGATACACTCTCACTGGGGCGCACTACATAAAGAATAATTGCTCAAAAAATAAAGAAACAGCGAAATACTGCGTTAAAATCATAGCGCAGGCGGAAAGCCTTCACTATAATTTATGCCTTGTCTTTCATCAGTTTCTTTTATTTTTGAGTGCGAAGCAGTTTAAACAAACTGATTTTGTTCAGTGTGCATTAATAAAATCCTGTTAATACTTGCGTATTAGCAGGATTTTTTAATAGTGCAATGGGCAAAACTCAGAAAGTTTAAACCACATTCTTCTTTATGCAGTGTGCCCTTAGGAGTGTATTTTTTTACATTTTTAGATAATAAATTCATAATATCTCTTGAAAATCTATCTTTAACTTATTATAATAAAATTAGTTATATATATAGAAAAGAGGCATAAGAATGGTATCACAGATTTTCGCCATAGTAATATTTGTGCTTATGTTTGCACTTATAATTATGGATAAAATTCCACGCCATTGGGTTACTCTCGGTTGCGGTCTCGCTACAATTATTATAGTATTTGCTATTTGTATGAGAAGCCCAAATGCGATTATTGAAACTTTAAACATTAAAAGCATATTTACCACGGAGTTTTGGCACACTTCAGGTCACGGAAGCGAAAGTTCAAGCGGTATAAACTGGGCAACTATAATTTTTATCGCAGGAATGATGGTAATGGTTGAAGGTATGGCTAAAGCCGGCTTTTTCCGTTGGCTTTGCCTGACAATCGCTAAGGCTGTTAAATATAAGGTTATGCCGATACTTGTAACATTTATGATTATGAGTGCTGTTCTTTCAATGTTTATTGACAGCATTACGGTTATTCTTTTCCTTGCGGCAGTAACTGTTGAACTTTCACAATTGCTTAAGTTTAGTCCTGTCCCGATGGTTTTAGCTGAAATTTTTTGTGCTAACCTTGGCGGTTCTGCAACAATGTGCGGTGATCCTCCAAATATTATAATCGGTACTGCTCTCGGATATAGTTTTGCTGATTTCCTTACGAATACAGGTCTTATCGCAGGAATTGCTCTTATTGCAATTATTATTTTCTTCTTCTTTGCATTTAAAAAGGAACTTACTGCAAACAAGGATGAAAAAATAGACCCGTCAACATTTCCTAATCCCGGCGACGCTATTGAAAATAAAAAGGATTTCATAGTAAGCACAATTATTTTTATCATTGCAATTGTTCTTCTTGTAACTCATGCTCAAACAGGATTGACTGTCGCATTTATCGGCGTTGCAATTGCTCTTATCACTCTTATTACCTCATTCAAGCACATAGGTGTTATTCTTAAAAAAGTTGATTATAAAACGCTTTTATTCTTTATTGGCTTGTTTATCGTAGTCGGCGGTTTGGAGCAAACAGGTGTTCTTGAAATGATTGCTTCGTTTATTGAAAAAGTATGCGGCGGAAATGTATTTGCAATGGTACTTATCATTATGTGGATTTCTGCAATTGCAAGCGCATTTGTTGATAATATTCCGTTTGCGGCAACAATGGTTCCTGTTATAAAAAGTCTTGCGGCAACTACAGTCGGCGCCCAGCTTCCTGTTTTGGCTTATGCGCTTTCAGTCGGTACGGATATCGGCGGCAGTGCAACACCAATAGGTGCTTCGGCAAACGTTGTAGGCACTTCGGTTATTTCTAAAGCAGGTCATCCTGTCGGTTGGGGCAAATATTGCAAAACGGCAATTCCTGCTACCGCTATAGTGCTTATTATTGCTATGATTGTAATTAAATTAAGATATTTCTAAGAGGTGAATAGGTATGGCAAAACAATTTATCATTTCTATTGGCAGAGAATACGGTTCTGGCGGTCGTGTTATTGCCGAACATCTTGCAAAAACACTTAATGTTAAATTCTATGATAAAAATATTATCGAGCATATAGCCCAAGAGAAAAAGCTTAATCTTGACCAACTTAAAAAGTATGATGAAAAAGCTCGTAATATTTGGCTTTCAAGGTCTGTTGACGGTCTTAGTAACTCGCCTGAGGATACTATTGCTCAAATGCAATTTGATTTTCTTAAAGAAAGAGCGCAGGCAGGGGAATCCTTTGTGGTTTTGGGCAGATGCGCAAGCTACATTTTAAGAGATTTTGATTGCCTGATTAAGGTCTTTGTTACATCTGATATGCATCATAAGATGGAACGTATTGCTTCAATTGAACATCTCGACCCTGTTATGGTTGAGGATATGATTATTAAAAATAATAAAAAGAGAAAGGCTTATCATAATTTCTATTCTAAGGAAAAATGGGGCGATTCCCGTTATTATGATTTAATTATCAGTACCTCAAAAATCGGAATAGACGGCGCTTGCGACGTTGTTCTTGATTATGTCAATAAAATAACAGAAGATTAATATAAAAAAGGTTGTCTGATTAGGCAACCTTTTTTATATTAAAAATCATATTTAATGTTATAAAACCGTCATTGATTTAACTGCTTTCTTGACTTTGATATCATTATTTTGTATGCTTATATTGAGGTGATAATATGGATTATGAAGAACTTATGAGCATTAAAGTAATACCGAAGGATATCGCAAAATCGCAGTCAAAATTACTTGTAAATAATTTATATCATACTCCTTATAAGGATGAAATTCGTCTTTTTTCCTGTATTAAACAGGGTAATCTTAAAAAACTGATTTTTGAAATGACTCAACTCGGTATACAAAATATAACAGTCGGTCAAATGTCTGATGATGAACTGAAACAGCAAAAATATATGGCTGTAAGCTTTATAACACTTGCAACAAGATATGCTATTCAGGGCGGTATGAATGAAAATAATGCATATTCATTTTCCGATAATTTTATATTAAAGATTGATAAAGCAAAAAATAAAGCGGCAGTCAATTCTTTAATCGTTGATGCCGCAATTGAACTTACAAATAAAGTAAATCTTTGTCAAAAAAAATTCAATTATTCACCGCATATAAGAAAATGTGTTGCATACATTAATAAGAACTTAAATGAAAAGCTGACTGTAAACAGCGTTGCAAAATATTGTAATCTTTCAAGTGATTACCTTTCACGCATATTCAAAGAGGAGATGGGAGTTAATTTAAGCGCATATATTACTCATCAAAAACTGGAAATGTCACAAACGCTTCTTTTTGAAGGATATGACAGTGATAATATATGCTATTTGCTCGGTTTTTCAAGCCAATCTCATTATATTTCGCTTTTTAAAAAAGAGTATGGCATTACTCCGGGTGAATTTGTTGCACTTACAAGGTAAAAAAGGACTGCTCAAAAATTAAGTTTGAGCAGTCCTTTTGATTTATTTTGTTTTTATACTCTTGGTGCTTGAGTATGAAGAAAAATATTTTTTGCCGTTAATTGTTTTGTAGCTTCTCAGTTTAACATAATATTTCTTGCGTGATTTTAATTTCTTAACTGTAATACCGGTTGATTTTTTGCCGGCTTTAACTGTTTTTGTTGTTTTTCTTGTAAATTTTGATGAGGTTGAATATTTTATCTCATATCCGCTCACATTTTTATCTTTTTTCCAAGAAACATTAAGTTGTTTCTTGGATTTTGATTTAAGCTTCTTTTGAGTTGGCTTTTTTGGCTTAATTATAAAGTTTGCAGTTTTGCTGCCAAAGAATATACCGTTAAAATCAACCTTAACAGTTGCTTTACCGGGCTTAGTATTGCTTGAATACTTAACCGTATAATATGAAGCCGGGATTTTTTGACCGCTTTGATTATATACCGTTACGCTTGGTTTTTGCGCTTTTCCATTATACGTAACGCTCGATTTTGACAGTTTGACGGTTAGACTTTGAGCGTCAGTCATCAGGATGACATTTTGGTCAATTTGGCTGTCACTGTATTGCCACATATAAGCAAATGAATTAGTATTTCCGATTGAAGTATTGCCCTTAATCATAGGTGAAGAAGTGTAATCAGCACACCATAATTTAATGCCGTTTTGCGAAAGTAAATCGGCATTAATAAACGTGTTAAACCAATATGTGTTTGAATAAACCATTGTGTCATATCCGTTTTGAGATAAAAGGGAAGTAAACAAAAGTGCGTTATTTGTTATTGCATTTTTATCAAGTTTTGAAGAAATTGAGCCATCTTCAATATCGTAAGCAACAGGATAAGTCATTAATGCTTTAGCCTCTTGCGAAAGGGTAGATAACGTGTTAATTGTAAATTGCGCTTCAGTTTGTGCTTCAGCAGAATTAAAAGCATAAGAATAAAGGTATACACCGAAATTCATTCCTGCATTAACTGCGTTTTGAACATTCTCATAAAATTTATTGTCAAGGTGATTGAAATATCCAAGTCTTATCATAACGAAACTGTAACCCTGAGCTTTTAAGGCTGATAAGTTAACATTATCATTATGCTCAGATATATCAACGCCTGAAATATAATAATTATCGGCATAGGCACTGACCGGAATTATAACAGTGCAAATAGTCATTATTAATGATAAAATGATAGATATGATTTTCTTATTCATAATGTTGTCCTTTCTTAAAACCAAGTTGGTTTTTTATTCATTTTGCACCCACGGTATGCAATTCCCGGTGCAAGTTTGTCCCCGTTTCTGCAAAGAAGTTCATCCACTCTCACAAAAGAGTAGCCTTGCGATTGAAGTGTGTCAATAGCTCTTAGTGCAGCTTTAACCGTTGTTTGCTTTGTATCGTGTAAAAGAAGAATTTCACCGTCGTGTGCCTTGTTTACAATATAATTATAGACGTAATCCTCATCCTGATGCTTCCAATCAATTGAGTCATTAGTCCATTTAACCGCAATCATATCATCAATAGCGTTTAATGTGTTGCCAAAGTAATGACCGTATGGCGGCCTGTAAAACTTAACGTCTGTTCCGGTTATTTCTTTGATTACTTTATTTGTTGAATATATTTGCTCTTTTATAATACCCTTATTTGTTTTTAGCATATCAATGTGTGTATATGTATGATTGCCGAGAAGGTGCCCATCTGCAACAATGTTTTTTAATACAGATGCATTTTTTACGGCTTTTTTACCAAGAACGAAAAATGTTGCTTTCGCTCCTTTTTGATTAAGCCCGTCTAAAAGAGTTTGTGTATAGTCACTTGGACCGTCATCAAAGGTTAGCGCAATCATTTTTCTGTTTGGATTTTGAACTTTTACGCTGTAATTTTTTGGAAATGGCGTAAAAATGTAACTTGATATAATAAATGCAATTACAATCATTATTATAAACATATTTATACGCTTTGAGTTTATTTTTGAATTTGTCATTATGTTACCTCTTATCAACTATAAGATACCATATTTTATTAAGTATTACAATGATTTTTCCGTTTCTTAGAATTTTCTTAATAATCTGTTGACAAAATGAGCGTTTACAAATATTATTAATCTTGAGGGATGTTTATGAACAATTTTGAATGTGAACAGTTTTTGGAATTAACCTTGTCGCTCGGAAGGCAATACGTTGAAACGGGCGCCGAGATTAAAAGAGTGGAAGATTCGCTTTATAGAATTTACAAGGCATACGGCTTTGAAAATATAGAAATTTATGCAATTACAAGCCTTATTGTCGTAACAATAAAGGGACCTGACGGGACTCATTATACGCAAAGTGTTCGTGTAACTTCCGGCGGCACTGACCTTGGGAGGCTTGAGGATATTAATGCACTTATAAGATATATTTGTACAAATAAACCTAACTTAGTCAAGCTTAGCGATATAATAAACAACCCTAAAAAAACCAAGCCTAAAAAGCTTCTGAAATGCATTGGATATATGCTTGCCGCAGGTGGTTTTGCAGTTTTTTTCGGCGGAGATATGCTTGACGGTACGGCAGCAGCAGTTATTGCAATTGCCGTCTATTTTATGGATTATAACTTTAAACTACGCAATATTAATAATGTTATTTATACTTTCATTGCAAGTCTTGTTTCGGGCATAATTGCGCTGATATTTACTCATTTTGGCTTCGGAAATAATGTTGACAAAGTGATGATAGGTGTAATAATGCTTCTCATTCCGGGGCTGTTGCTTGTTAATTCAATCAAGGAAATGTTTAATCGTGATATAGTAACAGGGCTTTATCGTTTTGTGGAGGCAGTATTTGTTGCTGTTGCCATAGCAGGAGGCTTTGCCGTTTCCGTTCTGCTTTTAGGAGGTGTTCTTAAATGAATAAAGAAATTCTTCAAATTATTATGGCAGGCATCGGCACTTTAGGCTTTTCAATTTATTTTAGAGTTAGCGAAAAGAATGTTGCCGCATCAACAATAGGCGGTGCTGTAGGATTTGCTTTCTATCTTTTGTTTTTTAAGCTTACCAAAAGTTTGTTTTTTGCAAATTTTGCCGCAGCGTTTTTGATTTATCTTTACAGTGAACTTTGCGCACGAATTTTGAAAGCACCTTCAAATGTATTTTTAGTTCCGGGAATCATTCCTCTTTTGCCCGGAGGTGCACTATATTATACAATGTACGGAATAGTAAATTCCAACAGTAAAATGCTTTACAGAAACGGAATTGATACAGTAATTATGACTGTCGGTATTGCGACGGGTATAGTTGTCGGAACAGTTACAATTAATTATTTGATAAAATTTGAAAAGAATGTAAAGAAAAACTAATAAAAAGAACGACTTTCGGGACACCCCGTCAGCCGTTCTTTTTTTATTCTGTCAATTTAAAATTTGTTGAATTTTACCATTTCATCAATATCAATATGCTTGTAATGAAGTGGATTGATTTGAGCATCATCAGCCGGGTAACCGGTCGGCATAAATGAAATTACGTCAAGATTTTCGGGAATGTTTAATACCTTTTTTGCAATATCAGGATTTAATGCCATAACCCAAGTTGTGCCAAGCCCCAATTCCTGAGCTTGAAGCATCATTTGAGTCATTGCAATACTGCTGTCAATCTCTGCTGATGAAATACCATCGTATTTTCTTGTCCAAGCCTTTGACCTGTCAACACACATAACAAAAATAAGGGGAGCGTCAAAAGTGTATCTTGTGCATTTTTCATCATCAAGTGCTTTAATTATATTCTTATCTGTTAACACTAAAATTCTTTGCGGTTGTAAATTGCAGGCAGTCGGTGCAACAAGCGCAGCTTCAAGTATTTTTTCAATTTTTTCCTTTTCTACCGGTGTATCCTTAAATTTTCTGCATGAATATCTATCTTTTATAAGTTGTTCAAATTTCATTGTGTTGCCTCCTTTTTTATTTATTTTATCAAATTATTTTTGATAGCACAATAATATTTAACAAATTTTTCTTTAATTTTTTGTGTTAATCTGTTAAAATACCTTTATCACCTTGAAAGGATATATTATGAATATTTTACAAAAACTCACTGATGAATTTTCGCTTAAGCCTTGGCAGGTTGAAAATACAGTAAAACTTATTGATGACGGAAACACTATTCCTTTTATTGCAAGATACAGAAAAGAAGTCACCGGCTCGCTTGATGACCAATTACTGAGAAATTTGTCAGAAAGACTTACTTATCTTCGCAATATGGAGGAGCAAAAGGATAAGATTATTTCATCTATAGAAGAGCAGAATCTTATGACTGATGAAATAAGAAAATCCATTGAAAATGCGACAACATTAACAGAACTTGAGGATATATACAGACCGTTTCGTCCTAAACGTAAAACAAGAGCTTCTGTTGCAAAAGCTAAGGGATTGCAAGGCCTTGCTGATTTTATTTATGCTCAGGATAAAAATTGCTCATCACCGATTGAAGAATCCGAAAAATATCTTAATGACGAGGTTGAAAGCATTGAGGACGCAATCAACGGCGCTAAGGATATTATTGCTGAATATGTTTCAGATGACCCGTCAGGCAGAAAAATGCTTAGATATTCTATCAAAAACCACGGTAATATTGTTGTTACAGGTACAAAAGACGACCTTGGCGTATATGAAATGTATAAGGAATATACAGAGCCGATTTCAAGCGTAGCGCCACACCGTGTTTTGGCATTTAACAGAGGCGAGAAGGAAGGTTTCTTGAAGGTTGGTATTGATTATGATAAAATCACAGCTTTAACAATTCTTTATAATCTTCATATTAAGGAAAGCTCACCGACAGAGGAGCTTGTAAAAGAAGCTATTGATGATTCGTATTCAAGGCTCATATTCCCGTCAATTGAGCGTGAACTGCGTAATTCATTAACAGAAAATGCCGATGAAAAAGCAATAGGAGTATTTGCTGAAAATACAAGGCATTTGCTAATGCAACCCCCTGTTAAAGGCAAAGTAACTTTAGGCCTTGATCCCGGTTACAGAACAGGTTGTAAAGTTGCTGTTGTTGATGAAACAGGCAAAGTGCTTGATACAAGTGTTATTTATGCTGTTCCTCCTCATAACAAGGTTGAACATGCTAAGAAAATTATTAAAGACCTTGTTAAAAAATATAATGTTCAAATGTTTGCAATCGGTAACGGTACTGCATCTCACGAAACTGAGGTTTTTGCCGCTGATGTTATTAAAGAGCTTAACTGCGGTATAACATATATGGTTGTAAGTGAAGCAGGCGCTTCGGTTTATTCAGCATCAAAGCTTGCGGCTGAGGAGTTTCCCGAATATGATGTATCGCTTAGAAGTGCTGTTTCTATTGCAAGACGTTTGCAGGACCCGCTTGCCGAACTTGTTAAGATTGACCCAAAAGCAATCGGTGTCGGTCAATATCAGCACGATATGCCTCAAAATCAACTTTCAAGTGCACTTGACGGTGTGGTTGAAGATTGTGTAAACTCGGTTGGTGTTGATCTCAATACGGCTTCCGCTCAACTTCTCAATCGTGTTGCAGGCGTTTCAAGCAAAATCGCTAATAATATAGTAAGCTACAGGCAGGAACACGGAGTATTCAAATCACGTGATGAATTAAAAAAGGTTTCAATGCTCGGTCCTAAGGCATTTGAGCAATGTGCAGGCTTTTTAAGAGTTGCCGAAAGTGAAAATGTTCTTGATAATACCGCCGTTCACCCCGAAAGTTACGATGCTGCACGTAAGCTTTTGAAAATCTGCTCAGTATCTGACGATGACGTAAGGAAAGGGATTGTATCAGCTGTCGGAAAATATGTTGAAAGCGTTGGCACGTCTGCGCTTGCAAAGCAACTTGATATCGGCGAGCCGACCCTAATTGATATAACTAAAGAAATTTCAAAACCGGGAAGAGACCCTCGTGATGAACTTCCGGCACCCATGCTTCGTACCGATGTTATGGGTATTGAAGATTTAAAGGTAGGTATGCAACTTAATGGTACTGTTCGTAATGTAATTGATTTCGGAGCTTTTGTAGATATCGGTGTTCATCAAGATGGCCTTGTTCATATTTCTCAAATCACCAACAAATATATCAAACATCCCGGTGACGTATTGAAGGTAGGGGATATTGTCACAGTTTGGGTGATTTCCCTTGATATTGATAAAAAACGTATCGGATTAACGATGAAGAAACCAAAGGATTAATGGAAATTAAGATTATTAAAAGCAACAGGAAAACGCTTTCGCTTTCTGTAGATGATGATATGTGTGCCGTTGTTAAAGCTCCTTATTTTGTCACAAATAGTGAGATTAATGCTTTTGTTTCAAAAAATGAACCATGGCTTGAAAATGCAATTGAACGCAAGAAGAAAAAGTTTGAAAAATATGATATAAGCGATGATGAAAAAAATAAACTTATTAATCTTGCAAATGTATACTTGCCAGGAAGAGTTGATTATTATTCAAGGCTTATGAATGTTAAGCCGACAGGTATTAAAATTACTTCTGCTAAAAAGCGTTTTGGGTCTTGCAGCGGTAAAAATTCAATTTGTTTTTCATATTATTTGATGCTATATCCCAAAGAAGCAGTTGATTATGTAGTTGTTCACGAACTTGCACATATCAGGCATCATAATCACAGTAAGGATTTTTATAGTTTTGTCAGTGAATTTATGCCTGATTATAAAGAGCGTGAAAAACTTTTGAAAACTGATTAAATAATTTCAAATTTTTGGCAAAATAAGTATTGACATACGTATAACGTTCTGTTATAATGTCAACTGTTGAGCGAGAGTGGCGGAATCGGCAGACGCGCACGTTTGAGGGGCGTGTGGGGCGACTCGTACGGGTTCAAGTCCCGTCTCTCGCACCAAAAATAGCAGATACCATTTGGTATCTGCTATTTTTTATAAGTATTGCATTGTATTATTGACGGTTTTCAAAAAAAGTTCTTGACTTTATTCGTTAAATCTATTATTATATCTATTGCACGCTGGTGTGGCGAAATCGGCAGACGCAAGGGACTTAAAATCCCTCGGTAGCAATACCGTACCGGTTCAAGTCCGGTCACCAGCACCAAAAAGGAGCAGCTTATGCCGCTCCTTTTTTATTTTGTTATTTTTATATAAATATATAATATACTACTTGAAAAATATAAATTAATATTGTAAAATTATTTTGATTTAATGTACACTTTGTTTTGGAGAAATTTTATGAGTAACTTTAAACTTAACGGCAGTGAGTGCCTTGGAATTGAATTTGGCTCAACGAGAATTAAAGCGATATTAATTGATGACGAGTTTAATGTTTTGGCGACAGGCAGCTACGATTGGGAAAACAAACTTGTTGAAGGATATTGGACTTACAGTATTGATGATATTTGGCATGGTTTACAATCGGCATATAAGTCACTTAATGATGAATGTGAAAATAAGTTTTCTTCTAAAATTACCTCGCTTTCTGCAATAGGATTTTCTGCTATGATGCACGGCTATTTGGCGTTTGATAAGGACGATAATTTGCTTGTCCCTTTCAGAACTTGGAGAAATACAACAACGGCTCAGGCGGCACGGGAATTAACAAGAGTATTCAATTTCAACATTCCTCAACGTTGGAGCATTGCTCATTTATATCAACCAATTCTCAATAATGAGGAGCACGTAAAGGATATTTCATATATAACGACTCTTGCAGGATATGTTCACTATAAGCTTTCAGGTAAAAAGGCTTTAGGAATAGGCGATGCATCAGGAATGTTCCCTATAGACAGCGATATTAATGACTATAACCAAGAAATGCTTGAAAAATTTTCAAATCTTGAAAATGTTAAGCAGTTTGATTGGAATATTAAAGACATTTTACCTAAAGTGCTTTTGGCAGGCGAAAATGCAGGTACTTTGAGTGAAGATGGAGCTAAGCTTTTAGACCCAAGTGCCACACTTAAAGCAGGTGCATTAATGTGTCCGGCTGAAGGTGATGCCGGAACAGGTATGGTTGCAACAAACAGCGTTGCTCAAAGGACTGGTAATATTTCTGCGGGCACGTCTATCTTTTCAATGATAGTTCTTGAAAAGCAGCTTTCAAGGGTTTATGAGGAAATTGATATGGTGACAACCCCAACAGGTAAGCCCGTTGCCATGGTGCATTGCAATAATTGCTGTACCGACCTTGATTATTGGGTTAAACTCTTTATTGAATTTTCTTCTCTTTCAGGTAATAATCTTACTAAAGGTGAAATATATGATTTGCTTTATAACGAAGCATTAAAAGGTGACAGTGATTGCGGCAAAATTGTATCAATTAACTATTTTTCAGGTGAACCGGTTACAGGATTTTTACAAGGAAGACCAATGGTGTTAAGAAGTGAAAATTCTAATTTTAATCTTGCTAATTTTATGAGAACACATATTTATTCTGCCATTGCTACACTTAAAATAGGAATGGAAATTCTTGAAGAAGAAAATGTCAATATTGATAAGCTTATGGGTCACGGTGGTTTGTTTAAGACAAAATATGTAGGTCAAAAACTAATGGCAGGCGCTATGAAAACCCCTGTTTCGGTTTTATCAACCGCAGGCGAAGGCGGCGCTTGGGGAATTGCAGTTCTTGCAAGTTACGCTAAGAACAACTTCGGTTTGCCACTTGAAAAATTTTTGGATAAAAAAGTATTTTCCAAATATGAAATTTCAACCGTCCGGCCTGATATTAATGACGTAAACGGTTTTGAAAAATATATAACGCTTTATAAAAAATCATTGGCGGTTGAAAAATCGGCTGTTGAAAATATTTAAGGAGAGTAATTATGGCTATTAAAGATTACGAATTTTGGTTTATAGTAGGCACACAGCATCTTTACGGCGAAGAAATATTTGCCGATATTAATTCACATGCGCAGGATATGTGCGACGAATGGAGCAAAAAGCTTCCTTGCAAGGTTGTTGCCAAGCCATGTGTTAAAACATCAAGTGAAATATTGAATGTAATCGAACAAGCCAATAATACACCCAATTGTGCGGGTATTATTACTTGGATGCATACGTTTTCACCGTCAAAAATGTGGATTTCAGGTCTAAATGCACTTAATAAACCTTATCTTCACGTTAATACACAATATAATCGTGACATTCCGTGGGATTCTATTGATATGGACTTCATGAATCTTAATCAGTCTGCTCACGGTGACAGAGAGCACGGATATATTCATGCAAGAATGAGAAAGAAAGTCAAGGTTATAGCCGGCTATTGGAAAGACGAACAATTCCAAAACAAAATGGGAATTTGGATGAGAGCTGCTATAGGTGCAAGTGAATCGAGAAAACTTCGTGTTCTTCGTATTTCGGATAATATGAGAAATGTTGCCGTAACAGACGGTGATAAAATTGAAGCGCAAATCAAACTCGGCTGGCAGGTTGACCATTACGGAGTGGGAGATATCATTAAATATGTCAATGCTGTAACCGACGATGAAATCAACGCACAAATGCAGGTATATAAGAATAATTACGAATTTGACACTGATAATATCGACTCTGTTCGCTATCAGGCAAGGGAAGAAGTTGCAATAAAGAAATTCCTTGATGAAAACGGTTTCGGCGCTTTTCATACCAACTTTGAGGATTTACAGGAGCTTCGACAGCTTCCCGGTCTTGCTGCACAGGATTTAATGCGCCAAGGTTACGGTTTTGGTGCAGAGGGAGACTGGAAAGTTGCCGCTATGACAAGAATTATGAAGCTTATGGCTGAGGGTATGAACGGCGGTACGGCGTTTATGGAAGATTATACCTATCACTTTGAGCCCGGCAATGAAATGCTTTTAGGCTCGCACATGCTCGAAGTTTGCCCAAGTATTGCGGCTAATAAGCCAAAAATTAAGGTGCATCCTCTTGGCATCGGCGACAGGGAAGACCCGGCTCGTCTTGTTTTTAAAGCGCAGACAGGTAATGCTATTGTAGTTACTCTTGTTGATATGGGTGACAGGCTAAGAATGATTGTTAATGACGTTGAATGTAAAGAGCAGGTAAATGATATGCCAAAGCTTCCTGTTGCCGGCGTTCTTTGGAAGCCTCTTCCTTGCCTTCAAACCTCTGCAGAAGCTTGGATTTATGCAGGCGGTGCTCACCACTCTGTTCTCTCGTACTCACTTACGGCAGAGCATATGAGAGATTTTGCTGAGATTATGGGCATAGAATTTATCCATATAAATAAAAACACAGAAATTAATTCTTTCAAAAAAGAACTTTTTTACAACGATGTTGCATATAAGCTTGGTATGTAAGGAGATGGCATAAATGTTAGAAAAGCTTAAAGAAGATGTCTTTAAAGCAAATCTTCAGCTTGTGAAATACGGTCTTGTTGTTCTTACATGGGGAAACGTTTCGGGTATTGACCGTGAAAAAGGATTGTTTGTAATAAAACCGTCCGGTGTGCCATATAATGATATGAAAGCATCCGATATGGTTGTTATGGATTTGAACGGAAACAAGGTTGAAGGCGATTTAAATCCTTCCTCTGACACACCTACTCATCTTGAACTTTACAGAAGCTTTCCTGAAATAGGCGGTATAGTTCATACTCATTCACCCTGGGCATGTTCTTGGGCGCAAGCCGGCAGAGACGTTAACGCTTACGGAACAACCCATGCCGATTTTGCAAATTGCTCAATTCCTTACGCAAGGGGGTTAAGTGAAGCTGAGGTTAATAGCGAATATGAGCTTAACACAGGTAAAGTTATTGTTGAAGAATTTAAGAACAGGGGAATAAGTCCTGAGGAATGTCCTGCGATTTTAATTCATAGGCATGGGCCTTTTACTTGGGGAAAAAATCCATTTAAAGCCGTTGAAAATGCTTTAATTCTTGAAGAAGTTTCAAAAATGGCTTATCAAACAGAACAAATTGCCGCACTTGATAATGAATCTAATATAGGCATTGAGCAGTATTTGCTTGATAAGCATTATCAAAGAAAGCATGGAAAAAATGCTTATTACGGACAAAACAAATAGGAGAATGATTATGAAAAAAAGTTTAAGCTTAATTGTATCTGTATTATTTGCAGCATTGTGTCTTGGATTTTCTTTTTCAGCTTATGCCGATGATGCAAAGGTGCTTACAGATGCAAACGTAACTCTTTCACAGCAGAGCTTTGTTTATGACGGCACGGCTAAAAATCCGGCAGTTATTTATAACGGAATAACTCTTTTAGAAAATACGGATTATACAGTAAAATACAGCAATAATGTTGATGTAGGCACAGTTAAGGCTACAATTACCGGTATTAATAATTATTCGGGAACAGTAGTCAAGGAATTTAAAATCACACCAATTAAATTTGATGATAAAAAGGTGTCAGTATCATTAGAAAAATCATCGTTTGTTTATAACGGTCAATCAATAACGCCTGTCGTTTATGTTGCGTATAATCATAATTATTTAATTCAAAATACTGATTTTACGGCAACATATTCAAATAACAACGCTCCCGGTGTTGCTATTGTTAAAATTAAAGGAATTGGTAATTATTCCGGCAGTATCTCAAAAACTTATATTATTTTACCTGAAAAAATCGCCTCGGTTTCAATAAAAAAAGACAGTGCAACCTCAGCCGTAATCAGCTGGAGTGCGGCTTCTAAGGTGTCAGGTTATGAGATATTGAAATTTGACAGCGCTAAAAACGCTTATGTTCATTTAGCGCATGTTTCAAACAGCCAAACATCTTATAAGGTATCTTCTCTTAAAAATTCAACTGCTTATTACTATCAAGTAAGGGCGTACAAAACAGTCAACGATAAAAATTATTACGGTGAGGTAGGAAATACCGTATTTACATTTATTAAGCCGAGCAAAGTAAAGCTTACATCGGTAACGCTCAGTAAAACTACGCTTAAAGTTGAATGGAAAAAGGTTAATTGCTCAGGTTATGAGATTACATATACAACGGACAGCAAATTCAAAAAAGGCTTAAAAAAAGTAAAAATCAAAAATCCAAAAACTGTCAAGAAAGCTATAAAAAAGTTAAAAAAGAACAAAAAGTATTATGTAAAAGTCAGAGCATATACAGATTATAACGGCGTCAGATATTACGGCGACAGAAGCACAATGCTCAGTTCATATTATTCTAATGTATATGCAACTTATTATTCTTATTATGTAAACAATAAGAATAGAACGACTAATTTGAAAATTGCTTCAAAAAAGATTAACGGTACTATCATTCAACCGGGAGAAACATTTGATTTTAATAAGGTAGTCGGCTCAAGAACTGCAGCCAAAGGATACAAAAAGGCTCATGTTTTTACCGGTGAAAATTCTACAACAATGGGTCTTGCCGGCGGTATTTGCCAGGTTGCTTCAACTGTATTTAACACTGCACTTATTTCAAATGTTAAAATTGTTGAACGCCATCAACACAGCCAAAGGGTATCTTATGTTCCGCTTGGTAGAGATGCCGCTATTTCAGGCAATGTTCAAAATTTCAGATGGAAAAATAATACAAAGTATGCAATCAAAATTAAGATGACGGTTAAAGGCGGCAAAATTACATGCACCTTCTATACCTGCCAAAAGGTTAAGCCAAAGAAAGTTAAACTTAAGGTTACTCAAAAGGGTAAGACTTTTACATTAAAAAGATCCGTCAAAGGTAAAACAAATTACTCTTGCAAATCAAAATATTAATATTTTAAGAACCACCGATTTGGTGGTTCTTTTTATGTAAACAATTTATTAATAATGTAAATTATTTGTTAACAAACTCTTGACGTTAGATATATACATACCTATAATATATTAAAATATTAATAATTCGAGGTAGCTGAAATGGTTAAGTCTATGACAGGCTTTGGCAGAGCATGCAAAGAAATTGATGGATATATGATTACTGTTGAAATAAAATCAGTTAATCACAGATATTTTGAATTTTCTTGTCGCTGTCCGAGGCAGTACGGTTTCATTGATGATAAAATTAAATCTTTCATAAATTCTAAGGTCGCAAGGGGTAAGATTGAATGTTTTGTAGGTATTGAGGCATTGAATACCGAAAGTGCAGATGTTGTTGTTAATAATACTCTTGCAGGTGCTTACGTTAAGGCTCTTAAAGAATTAAGCGATAATTACGACTTAAAAGAGGATTTCGGTGCGTCAACTGTTGCTCGTTTTCCGGATGTACTTGTTGTAAGAAAGTCTGAAGAAGACGAAAATAAAATTTGGCAACTTGTTAAAACCGTAGCAGATGAGGCTGTCGAAAAATTTATTGAAATGAGAAAAGTTGAAGGAAAGAGAATGTATGACGATGTATATTCTCGCAGTCAATTTATTCTTGACACGGTATCGTTTATTGAAGAACGTTCTCCGCAAACAGTTAAGGAGTATAACGATAAACTTGTTGAGAGAGTGCACGAACTTTTGGGTGATGTTTCCCTTGATGAAAACAGATTATTACAAGAAGTTGCAATTTACGCCGACAAAGTTGCCGTTGCAGAAGAAACAGTAAGGCTTCGCAGTCATATTTCTCAACTTCGTGATTTTATTTCAAGTGATGAAGCTGTAGGCAGAAAGCTTGATTTCTTAATTCAGGAAATTAACAGAGAAACAAATACAATCGGTTCAAAATGTAATGATGTTGAAATCGCACGAAAAGTTGTTGATGTTAAAGCTGAGATTGAGAAAATCAGAGAGCAAATTCAAAATATTGAGTGATTGTTTATGAAATTAGTAAATATAGGTTTTGGTAATTTGGTAAATGCGGACCGTGTTGTTTCAATTCTATCACCTGAGTCCGCACCCGTAAAAAAAATTATCAAGGAAAGTAAAGCAAAGTTTTCGCTGATTGATGCAACACACGGCAGAAAAACTATGAGTGTTATTATTACAGACAGTGAAAACGTCATTCTTTCTTATCTTGATTTAAAGCAAATTGCTGCTAAATTTAATGTGGAGGTTGATGATGAACGGTAACGGAATGCTTGTCGTTGTTTCTGCTCCGAGTGGTTGCGGAAAAGACACTGTATTTAAAGAAATACGAAAAAAAAGAGATGATATAGTTGAATCTGTTTCAGCTACTACACGAAAGCCGAGAGACGGCGAAATTGATGGAGTTAATTATTATTTTTTAAGCGACGACGAATTTAAAAAGCTTATTGAAAAAGATGGGCTTCTTGAGTATGCTGTTTATAATAATTGCTATTACGGTACTCCCGTAAAGGGTGTAAACGAAGCAATAAAGAACGGTAAAATCTGCGTTTTGATTATAGATGTTCAAGGTGCAGAGAACGTTAAAAAGCTCTATCCTGACAGTGTTTCGATTTTTCTTGTTCCGCCAAGCTGGGAAACTCTTGAGCAAAGGCTCAGAGCGAGAAATTCCGAGGCTGAGGAAATGATACAAAAAAGGCTTAAGATTGCTAAAAGCGAGCTTTTATGCCAAGACGAATATGATTACAAGGTAGTTAATGACAATCTTGATGATTGTGTTAATGATATAGAAAAAATACTTTGCGAAGAATTAAAAAAACGCAATAACATTAAAAATGCTTAAAAGGAGATTATATTATGTTTAACCCTGATTTAAAAAAATTATTAAAAGGCTGCAACAGCAGATACAGCCTTGTTGTAGGTACTGCTAAAAGAGCAAGAGAAATCCGTGAGGAAGCAATTGAACGTGAAGAACCTATTGACGTAAAAACAGTATCCCTTGCAATTGACGAAATTCTTGAAGGTAAGTATGTTATTGAGGAACCTGACGAGCTTAAGTCAGACAATAAATAATGAACAATTTAATTGCTACTGTTGCCGTTGAAAAAACTTTTTTCAGCGCCGATTCGGATTTTGATTATATAATTCCTGTCAGTTTAATTAATAACGTTAAAATCGGCAGTATGGTCAAAGTGCCTTTCGGCAACGGCAATAAGCTTAGGTGTGCAATAGTTGTAAATATTTATTCTGCCATAAATTCCGCTTTAAAGGAAATTGACAGCATAATCGGAGATAAGCCGATAGTCAGTGAAGAATTTGTCGCACTTTCATTATGGCTTAAAGAGCGTTGCTTTTGTACAACATATGAGTGCTTAAGATTGATGCTCCCAAGAGGTTTCGGTAAGGTGAGCGATGCCTCAGCTAAAACTGTAACACTGCTTATTGAAAATGAAAACAATTTGCCTAAGTTGACGCCCAAGCAAAGAAGTGTTGTCGACTTGCTTTTTGACGTCAATACAGCATCGGTTTCAGAAATTTGTGAGCTTTGCAATGTAGGCACTTCTGTTTTAAAAAATCTTGAAAAATACGGCGTTATATCTATTTTTGACAAAGAAATATACCGTAATCCGTATAAAAATATTGAAGTTAAAGAGCAAAAAAAAATCGAGTTGACTTTTGAACAATCAAAAGCATATGATACTTATAGTAATATGCTTTTAAACACAGGCGGAAGCGGGCTTTTATACGGCGTAACCGGCAGCGGTAAAACACAGGTTTATTTAAAACTTATTGATAAGGTGCTTGAAAACGATAGGGACGTTATAGTTCTTGTTCCCGAAATAAGTCTTACGCCGCAAGTTCTTTCGATATTTCACGCAAGATACGGCGATAAGGTTGCTGTTTTTCACAGCGGCTTATCACTTGGTGAAAGAAACGACGAATACAAAAGAGCCGATAGGGGAGAAGCGAAAATCGTTATCGGCACAAGGAGTGCAGTTTTTGCCCCTCTCCATAATCTCGGCTTAATTATTATGGACGAGGAACAGGAAAGCACTTATAAAAGTGAGCGTACACCAAAGTATAACACTAAGGATGTTGCGCATTTTAGATGTAAATATAACAAGGCTTTATTTTTGATGACTTCCGCTACCCCGTCGCTTGAAACTTATTCGAATGCACTTAAAGGCAAATATGTTCTTTGTGAGCTTAATGAACGCTTTGGAGATGCAAAACTGCCGCACGTAATTACTGTTGATATGAAGCAAGAAATGAAAAACGGTAACAAATCACCGATTTCTTCAAAACTAAAGGAACTAATATCCGAAACCATCGACAACGGCAAACAGGCAATTTTGCTTATCAACAGAAGAGGTTACAATACCTTTATCGCTTGTAATGATTGCGGTCATGTTATTACTTGTCCAAATTGTTCAATTTCGCTTACGTATCACAGCACAAATAACCGTTTGACGTGCCATTATTGCGGATATACCAAATCACTTGATAATGTTTGCCCCGAATGTCACAGTGAAAACATACGATACAGCGGCTACGGAACGCAGAAAATTGAGGACGAGCTTTCATATCTTTTTCCAAATGCAAGAATACTAAGAATGGACGCCGATACAACATCTGCAAAGTTTAGCCATGAGAAACTTTTTAACGCCTTTGCAAATCACGAATACGATATTATGATTGGAACTCAAATGGTGGCAAAGGGACTTGATTTTGACAACGTAACTCTTGTGGGTGTTGTTAATGCTGACAATTCACTTTATGACGAAAGCTACAACAGCGCCGAACGTTGCTTTGATTTGATAACACAGGTTGTCGGAAGAAGCGGAAGACGTGACGGCAACGGCAAAGCTGTTATTCAAACAATTAATCCATATAATCAAACGTTAGAATATGCTGCCGATCAAGATTATAAGAGTTTTTATAATAATGAAATTGAACTAAGGCGGCTTTTAATATATCCGCCTTACTGTGATATTATTTCAGCTTCATTTATAGGTGAAAATGAAAACAAGGTTGCTATGTGCGCTAAAAAGTTTTTTGAACTTTTAATTGAAGAAAATGAGAACTTTAAACAAAAGATAATTGTTCTCGGACCGAGCGCAGCCAAAATTGCAAAACTAAATAATTGTTATAGATACAGATTATCCGTTAAATGTAAAAATTCAAAAAATATTCGCAATATGTTTAACGTTATTCAAAAGAATATCAGTAAAATTAAAGAATATAAGGATGTTTCGGTTTCTTTAGACCTTAACCCTTATGACTTGAATTAGGAGAATTATTATGGCTTTAAGAAATATAGTAAAGTTTGGAGATCCAATCTTAAATAAAACAAGCCGCAAAATTGAAAAATTTGACGACAGACTTGCAATTCTTATTGATGATATGCTTGAAACAATGTACCAAGCAAACGGTGTAGGACTTGCTGCTGTTCAAGTTGGAATGTTGAAAAGAGTTGTTGTTATAGATATCGGTGACGGACCAATGGAACTTGTAAACCCTGAAATCACTATGAGAGAAGGGGAGCAAAGAGAGTCTGAAGGATGCCTTTCGTTACCGGGCAAGTACGGAGTAACTGTTCGCCCGATGAAAGTACAAGTAAAGGCACAAGACAGAAACGGCAAATGGCAGGTATTTACCGGCGAAGGCTTAAAGGCTCGTGCTTTCTGCCATGAAATTGATCACCTTGACGGAATTTTATTCACTTCCCATGTCGTAGGTGAACTTGAAACACAGTAACGGAGATAATTATGAATGTAATTTTTATGGGCACACCGGATTTTGCTGTGCCTTGTTTAGAAAAATTAATTGAAAAGCATAATGTTATTGCAGTTTTTTCTCAACCGGATAAACCTGTAGGCAGAAAGCAGATTTTAACACCTCCGGCTGTAAAGAAATGTGCTAATGGACATAAAATCAACGTTTTTCAACCTAATTCGCTTAAAGATAATGATATTATTAAGCAAATTGAGGATATGAATGCTGATATTATTGTTGTTGTTGCGTATGGCAAGATTTTGCCTAAACGTGTACTTGAAGCCGCAAAATACGGATGTATCAATGTTCATGCTTCGCTTTTGCCTAAATATCGTGGTGCCGCACCTATTCAATGGTCTGTTATAAACGGCGACAAAGAAACAGGCGTTACGATAATGCAAATGGACGAAGGGCTTGATACCGGTGATATACTTCTTGTTAAAAAAACAAACATTGACGTTGATGAAACAAGCGAGGAGCTTTTTGACAGATTATCACTTATCGGCGCAGATGCTTTGATTGAATCACTTGCAGATATTGAAAAAGGCAACATTAATCCCGTTTCACAATGTGAAAAAGGCAGCTCTTATGCTCAAAAAATTACCAAAGCTTTAAGCTCTATTGATTGGAATAAAACAGCATTTGAAGTTCACAATTTAGTAAGAGGGCTTCAAACGTGGCCTTGTGCTCAAACAACATTAAATAACAAAAATATTAAAATTCACAAAACTGTTTTATCTGACATTAAGGGCGGTAAAGCAGGAGAAATTATTGATAATAATAAAAAGCTTATTGTCAGTTGCGGTGACGGAAGATGTGTTGAAATTCTTGAACTTCAGCCTGACGGTAAGAAACGAATGGACACTAAATCGTTTTTGGCAGGAAACAATGTTACTGTCGGCACAATATTGGGAGAATGATATTTATGGGTAGTTATCTTGCTTATTATTTAACAGGATTTATTATGATTCCTGTTTTCATCTTTGCAACATATTGCCAAATTAAGGTTAAAACTTCTTTTTCAAAATATTCTAAAGTCAGAAACAGACGTGGTATGACGGGTGCTCAAGCTGCTTATGAACTTCTTATGAACAACGGTATCACAGACGTTAAAATCAAGAAAATTGCAGGCACACTTACCGATTACTATGACCCTAAAAATAAAGAAATTTGCCTTTCGCAGGACGTTTTTGATTCAACAAGCGTTGCCGCTGTCGGTGTTGCTTGCCATGAGGCGGGGCATGCTTGTCAACATGCGCAAGGTTATTCTCCGCTTAAATTAAGAAATGCGGTTATTCCTATGACACGTATAGGTTCATATTTAGGCGTTCCGCTTGCAATTGTCGGTATGTTTCTTTACAGTAACACACTTATTTATGCAGGTCTTATCCTATATTCCGCTGTTGCTTTATTTCAGCTTATAACTTTACCAGTTGAATTTAATGCGTCCAAAAGAGCGCTTGAAACGATAGATAATTGCCATTATCTTGAGGGCGAGGAATATAACGGAGCTAAAAAAGTGCTTACTGCCGCTGCTTTAACCTATGTAGCCGCTTTAGCATCTGCACTTACAACATTATTGAGACTTTTTCTTATTATTAACAGAGGTAACAGAAATTGATTAAGAACCCACGTCTTATTGCTTTTGAAACTTTATATAGTATTTTTTATGATGGGTCATATTCAAATATTGCACTTGATAAAGCACTTTCGGCTATTGACAAAGATAAGGCGTTTATTTCTGCACTTGTTTACGGTGTGACTGAACGGAAAATTACACTTGATTATTTTATTGATAAGTATATAAAAGGCAAAATTAAGCCTAAGGTACGTATTGCTCTATGGATTGGTGCCTATCAACTCTTATTTATGGAAAAAGTGCCAAGCTCAGCTGCAATTAACGAAAGCGTTAATCTTGCAAAGCAAGTTGGTCAAAACTATTATTCAAAGCTGATTAACGCTGTTTTACATAAGATTGATAACGACCGTAACATTCCCGACGACTTGTCTGTCAAATACTCTGTGCCGCAAAATTTGATTAATATGTGGATTAAGCAGTATGGCGAGGACGAAGTAAAAGCTTTTTTACCGTGTATTAATGATAAACCTCCTTTATTTGCAATTGCAAATAAAAAGTTTGTAAACAGTGACGAACTTTTATATGAACTTGAATGCAGCAACGTTGTAGGGGAGGCATATGACGATTTTGTTATTATTGAAAACGGTGTAGATTTAACTAAAATAAAGGCATTTAAAAACGGACTATTCTATATAGAGGATTTATCAAGTTATAATTGTGCCAAAGTATTAAATGCTAAGGAAAACGATATTGTTTTGGATATGTGCTCCGCTCCCGGCGGCAAGGCTTTTACGATTTCTCAGTCTATGAATAACAGCGGTAAACTCTATTGTTTTGATATGTATGAGCACCGCCTTAAACTTATTAACGACGGCGCAAAAAGGCTTGATATCGATAATATTTCTGCATCAGTTAACGATGCAACAAAATATAATGATAATATCCCAAAAGCGGATAAAATTCTTTGTGATGTTCCTTGCTCCGGCTTCGGTATAATCAGGAGAAAACCTGAAATAAGATATAAAGAACTTGATTCTGTTAAGGATTTGCCTCAAATTCAGTATTCTATTCTTGAAACGTCTTCTAAATATTTAAAATCAGGAGGAAATATTATTTATTCAACCTGCACTTTAAATAAAAAAGAAAACGAAAAGGTTGTAGCAAAATTTCTTGAAAGTAACAACAATTTTGAAATTTTAGATGAAAAGACTGTATTTCCAACTCCTTTTGGCGGCGATGGCTTTTATTATGCATTAATGAGGAAAAATAATGATTGATATTAATTCCGTTACATATGAACAACTCAATAATGTGATTACTGATCTCGGTCAACCTGAATTTAGAACAAAGCAGATTTTTACATGGCTTCACAAAAACGGTGTTTCGTCTTTTGATGAAATGACAAATATCAGCAAATCTTTAAGAGAAAAGCTAAGTGAGAATTTTTATATTTCAACTTGTCAAATCGAAGATAAATATATATCAAAAATTGACGGCACCGTTAAATATCTTTTTAAACTATCGGACGGTGAATATATAGAATCCGTTATTATGAAGTATAAATACGGCTATACTATTTGTGTTTCTTCACAAGTAGGTTGCAAAATGGGTTGTACCTTTTGTGCCTCTACGCTTGCAGGATTTAAAAGAAATCTTACATCCGGTGAAATTGAAGCACAGCTCCACAGTGCTCAAAAGGATTTGAATATCAAAATTTCTCATATAGTTTTGATGGGAATAGGGGAGCCGCTTGATAATTTTGATAATGTTATTAATTTTTTGTATAATGTTAATAACGAAAATGGCTTGAATATAAGTATGCGCAATATTACTGTTTCCACCTGCGGAGTAGTACCGAGAATATATGAATTGATGAATTTAAATTTACAGCTTACACTTACTATATCTCTCCATGCTCCTAATGATGAAATAAGAAGCAACACTATGCCGATAAACAATAAATATAAGATTGATGAGCTTTTAACCGCTTGCCGCAAATACGGCGAAAAAACGGGCAGACGTGTAAGCTTTGAATACACTCTGATCAAGGATGTAAACGACAGTAAAGAAAACGCCTTGGAGCTTGCATCACGACTTAAAGGTATGAATGCACACGTTAATCTTATACCTGTTAACGATGTTAAAGAGCGAGGAAATATTAAATCATCTAAGAAGGCAATTTTGAATTTTCAAAATATATTGAAAAAAAACGGGATAAATGCTACAATAAGACGTACTTTGGGCGCCGATATCAATGCGTCATGCGGTCAATTACGACGTCTTAAAAACAGAGGTGAAAACTAATGAGGATAGTTGCTAAAACAGATAAAGGTCACGTAAGGGATTCAAACCAGGATGCGTATGCTGTCGGTGAATTTTCTGACGAGGTTGTTTGGGCTGTTGTTTGCGACGGTATGGGCGGTGCTGCCGGAGGTAATATTGCAAGCGCACTGGCTGTTAAGGTTATCAGCGATAAAATTAATGTGTCATATCGTGAACAAATGCGTGACAGTTCAATAAAAAATATGCTTGATTCTGCTTTGAATGCTGCTAATGTTGAAGTTTTTGATATGTCTGAAAGCAAACATGAGCTAAAAGGAATGGGTACTACCGTTGTTTGCGCTATTGTAAAAGACGGTCAAGCTTATATTGCTCATGCAGGCGACAGTAGGGCATATATTCTCAAAAACGGAAAAATATTTCAGATTACAACTGACCACAGTATAGTTCAGGATTTACTCGACAAAGGCAAAATCACCTCTGAACAGGCATTAAATCATCCAAATAAAAATATTATCACAAGAGCGGTCGGTGTTGATAAAAATATAGAAATAGATTTTGACCAGATTGATTTAGATGATGATACAACCTTGCTGCTTTGTACCGACGGTTTATCTAATTATGTATCTGACAGTGAAATACTTGAACTTACAAGCGACAAAAAGCATTATGCGTTTGCAGACAGGCTTGTAAATAAAGCTAATGAAAACGGTGGCGGAGATAACATTACGGTAGTTGTAATTTCTAAATAACGGAGTTTATAAAATATGGATAATTATGTAGGAAAAAGACTTGACGGAAGATATGAAATACAGGAAATCGTCGGTGTTGGCGGTATGTCTGTTGTTTATAAAGCTTATGATAACGTTGACGACAGAATAGTTGCGGTTAAAATTTTAAAAGATGAATTTTTAACTAATGATGATTTTGTAAGACGTTTTAAAAACGAATCAAAGGCAATTGCACTTCTTTCCCACCCCAATATCGTAAAGGTTTATGATGTTAGTTTTGGGGAAAAGCTTCAATATATTGTTATGGAATATGTTGACGGTATTACTCTTAAGGAGTATATTCAAAAACAGGGTGCAATCACTTGGAATGACGCATTGTTTTTCACAACCCAAATATTAAAAGCGTTGCAGCACGCTCACGATAAGGGTATTGTTCACAGAGATATTAAACCGCAAAATATAATTCTATTACCAAACGGGAATATTAAAGTTGCGGATTTCGGCATAGCTCGTTTTTCAAGAAGCGAAACGAGAACGCTTACGGATACTGCTATCGGTTCTGTTCATTATATCAGTCCGGAACAAGCTAAAGGTGAATTTACTGATGAAAAGGCCGACATTTATTCAGTAGGTGTAGTTTTGTATGAAATGCTTGCCGGCAAAGTTCCTTTTGAAGCTGAAAGTGCAGTAAGCGTTGCTCTTATGCAACTTCAAAGCAATGCTAAAAGGCTCACCGAAATTAATCCTGATATTCCGCTCGGCCTTGAGCAAATTTGTATTCACGCAATGCAAAAGGACCCTAAGGACAGATATCAGTCTGCAACCGAAATGCTTATTGACGTTGAAGAAGTTATAAAAAATCCCAAAACAGTTTTTGACTATTCATATTTTGTTGACAAATCACCTACTAAATACGTTGGAAAAACCGATAAAATAACAAGCGAAACACCTGTTATTAAGGAAAAGGAAGAAATCGCTCCTAACACCGATGAGGACGAAGACGTTTATTATGACCCTGACCATAAAAAGAAGGTTATAACCGCTGTATTGATTGGAATTATCGTTTTGGTAACAGCCGCTGTACTTTTAGTAATGGCAATAACAGGCTCGTTTAAAACAAATACAAATACGCTTGATAATTTCGTCGGCTTTTCTTATGATGAATTAATCAGTTCTAATAAATATGACTATGAATTTGTACTTGAACAAAAGAAAACAGATAAAGTAGAGCCGGGTATTGTTATGGAGCAATCACCCGAAGCAGGCACTAAAGTTATTTCAGGTTCTCAGGTTAAACTTGTTGTATCTGCTTCTATGGATGATATCAATGTTCCTAATATCTATAATCTTAATGAAGAAAAGGCAAAAAAAGCCCTTTCTAACGAAGGTTTGGTTAATTATAAATTTACAACTATTTCAAGTGAAACGGTTGAAGAAGGACTTGTTGTTTATACCGAACCTAAAGCCGGCACTGTAGTATCCGCTGATACTCAAATTGTTGTTTTCGTAAGTTCAGGTCCTACAACTAAAGAGGTTATCAATATAGAAGTACCGGACGTGACAGGTCTTAAGCAAGAGGGTGCAAGAGCGTTCCTTGAAAAAATGGGCTTTAGCACCAACAATATTACTTTTGTTACTCAAGACGATTTAAGACCTAAAGGAACCGTTATTTCTCAATCACCGGCTGCCGGTTCAACCGCAACAGCAGAAGATAAGATTAAAATTGTTATTTCTTCAGGAGTAACAACCACAACCACCAAAGCGGCTGCGAAAATATCTCTTTCTGTTACACTTCCAAAGGTAGTTGATGACTCGGGAGAATATGTGAAAGACTCACTTGAAATCACTCTTGACGGCGAAACGTACCTTAATCAGGCGGTAACGCTTAACGGCAGTAAAGCAAGCGTAAGCATTACTCTTGAAGGTGATGAAGATGCTAATATTAAGGCTTCATTAACAGACACGGGAGCTGTTGAAACAAAGGTCGTAAGTCCTAAAAAAAGTAAAAATCTTAAGGTTGATTTCAGCGGCTTTTCTAATGAAAAAACTTCTCATTCTCAGACTGCCGCAGCAACAAACGCAAACGGAGCTCAATAATATGAAGCTTAATGGTCTAATTGTTAAAGGAATCGGCGGTTTCTACTATGTGGAAACCGCTGATGGTTTATATGAATGTAAAGCTCGTGGTGTATTTCGTAAAAAAAGAATAACTCCGTTAGTCGGCGACAAAGTAAGCATAAGCGTTAATACAAATGCCGAAAACACTATTGATGATATATTTGAAAGAAAGAACTCACTTGTTCGTCCGCCTCTTGCAAATATTGATGCTCTTTTTATTGTTTCTTCAATTGTTGACCCTCAAATCAACACCGTTGTTCTTGATAGGCTTATCGCCATTGCCGAATATAAAGATATTGAACCGATTATTGTTTTTACAAAAACCGACTTGGAAAACACATACGACAAATATGTTGATATTTATACTAAAGCAGGTTTTAAAACAATTATCTGCAATAATAAAAACGGCTTAGGTTCTGACGAGGTTAAGAAAATGCTTAAAGGTAAAATTTGTGCCTTTGCAGGAAATACAGGTGTCGGCAAATCCTCACTTTTAAATAATATTGATTCATCGTTAGAACTTGCGACAGGTGAAACAAGCAAAAAACTCGGCAGGGGAAAGCATACTACGCGGCATTGCGAACTTTTTAAGTGCAACGAAGGTTATATAGCTGACACTCCCGGATTTTCTTCGCTTGATATTGAAAGATGTGAAAAAATCATGAAGGACGAGTTGCCACATTGTTTCAGAGAGTTTTCGGATTATATTTATAATTGTAAATTCTTGAATAATTGTTCTCACATAAGCGATAAGGGTTGTGCCGTAAGGCAGGCTGTTGAAAACGGGTTAATAAGCGAAAGCAGATATAACAGCTATGTGCAAATGTATAATGAGGTTAAAGATATAAAAGAATGGGAAAAGAAATAAAAAAGTGCTTGATTATTACAGGTGCGCCTGAAGACGATATTGATTATTATAAGAATTATATCGACGGAAGATTTATCATCGGTGCTGACAGCGGATATCAAAAATGTGTTAAATTAAATATCAAGCCAAATTTAATTATCGGCGATTTTGATTCCTCAACGAAGCCTGATACGGATATTGAAACTATTGTCCTTCCGGTAAGAAAGGATGATACCGATACATTATCTGCTGTTAAAGAAGCAATTAAGCGTGGCTATAATGATATAATTATTTTAGGCGGTATAGGCAACAGATTTGACCATACTTATAACAATGTTTTAGTGCTTAATTTTTGCTTCGACAGAAATATAAAAGCCATATTGATAAACAAGCATAATAAAATTGAAATTATTGATAAGTCATATTCTTTAAAAAAAGACAACTACCCATATTTTTCTATGTATCCGCTGTTTGATGCGTGCATCGGTTTAACAACAAGAGGGACGCAATATGATTTAACAGATTTTACAATACCTGTAGATTGCTTGTATACGCAAAGCAATTCATTTAAAGATGATGTTGTAACAATTAATTATAAATCAGGAAAACTTTTGTTGATTTTAAGTAACGATTAGTAAGCTTTTGAATAGAATATAGTAAATACAGCAAAAGAGGTGTTTACTATATGAAAAAAATGTGCAGACGGGATTATTTGTGGATAGCTTTCGGTGTTGGCTGTGTCATTGCTTGTTGCTGTCCTACTGTTTGGATAACAAGAATACTTGCGATTGTAGTAATCATTCTCGGAATAATGTGCTGTAGAAGATAGGGGTATTTTTATGAAAGTTGTGCTTATTAAAAGTCCTAAATTTTTAGCGCCTATTCTTAGGTTGATGTTTAAAATAGATAAAGTGAAAAGTGAAACATAATTCAGCACGCCAAATCGGCGTGCTTTTTTAGTGAAAATATTTAGACTTATAATTGATTAATTACATATTATGTGATAAAATAATCTTAATAATGTTTATTGGTGATAGTATGACTGAAATTGAGAAAAAAATTAATGAATTAAGAAAAACAATAAGATATCATTCTGACAGATATTATAATGATGACGCACCGGAAATTGAAGATTACGAATATGATATGATGATGCGTGATTTAAAGGAACTTGAAGAAAAATATCCACAATATGACACACCCGATTCACCCACTAAGAAGGTAGGGGGCAAAGCGGACAATTCCTTTGTAAGTGTTGAACATACTGTTAGGATGGAAAGTCTGCAAGATGCTTTTTCAAAGGACGAGCTTAGGGAATTTGATAACAGAGTCAGGGAAAGCGTTAAAACCGTAAACTATGTTGTTGAGCCTAAAATCGATGGGTTGTCAGTAAGCCTTGAATACCGTGACGGTGTATTTTTCAGAGGCTCCACACGAGGCAACGGTGACGTAGGCGAGGATGTAAGCGGAAATTTGAGAGTTATTCATAATATTCCTTTAAAGCTTAATAAACCGATACCTTATATCGAGGTTAGGGGAGAAGTTTATATGCCTAAAAAAAGCTTTGACAAGGTTGTGGACAGGCAGCTTCTCAGAGGCGAAAAGCCCTTTAAAAACCCACGTAATGCCGCCGCCGGTTCTTTAAGGCAAAAAGACAGCAGCGTTGCCGCAACACGTGGTCTTGATATATTTGTATTTAACATTCAACAAATAGAAGGTGCACACCTTACTTCTCATAAGCAGTCAATTGATTTTATCAAAGAACTTGGATTTCATACTATTCCGACATATAAAAAGGTTGATAACATTGAAGACGCTATTTCCGAAATTGACAGAATAGGCGAAGCGAGAGGTTCACTTGAATATGACATAGACGGGGCAGTTATTAAGGTTGACAATTTTTCACAAAGACAACAGCTCGGCTCTACCGCAAAATATCCTAAATGGGCGATTGCATTTAAATATCCTCCGGAAGAAAAACAAACAGTATTAAGAGATATTGAAATAGCAGTCGGAAGAACAGGTGTTTTAACACCGACCGCTATTCTTGACAGCGTTCATCTTGCCGGTACAACAGTCAGCAGAGCCACACTTCATAATCAGGATTTTATTAACGAAAAAGGTATAGGCATAGGCGATATTGTAACAGTTCGTAAAGCCGGTGATATTATACCCGAAGTTTTATGCGTTAATGAGCATAATGCTAAAAATGTGTTTAAATTTCCTGAGGTTTGTCCATCTTGCGGTGAAAGCGTTTACCGTGATGAGGATGAAGCTGCAATCAGATGCATTAATCCCGAATGTCCGGCTCAACTTTTAAGAAACCTTATTCACTTCTGTTCAAGAGATGCTATGGACATTGAAGGCTTGGGTCCTGCAATTATCGAAACTTTTGTAAACGTAGGTATGATCAATAAAACTTATGATATTTATAATCTTGACCCTGATAAAATCGCAAGCCTTGAGGGATTTAAGCAAACAAGTGCAAAAAATATAATAAATTCGGTTAATAATTCAAAAAAGAATGATTTGTCAAAACTTATATTTGCTTTAGGTATTCGTCATACCGGCGCTAAAGCAGGCAAACTTTTGGCTGACCATTTTAAAAATATTGATGCTATTATGAACGCAAGCGTTGATGATATTCTTGAAATTGACGGCTTCGGTGTTGTTATGGCACAAAGTGTTGTTGAATTCTTTGAAAGTGACTCATCAAAAGAACTTATTGAAAAGCTAAAAGAAACCGGAGTGAATATGATTTCCACAAATGTTATTAAAGACAACAGATTTGAAGGTATGACATTTGTATTGACAGGTACACTTCCCACATTAAAGCGCTCTGAGGCAGCAAGTATTATTGAGTCATTCGGCGGCAAAGCTTCATCTTCTGTTTCTAAGAAAACAACTTATGTATTAGCCGGCGAGGAAGCAGGCTCAAAGCTTGATAAAGCAAATAGCCTTGGTGTAGAAGTTATAAACGAAGAACAGTTTAAGGAAATGATTAAATGAGAGAAGTAAGAAAAAAGCAAAAAAATTTTTATAAGTTTTTAAAAAGTCTTGTAATATTCAGTGTAGTATTTATTTTTATTTATATCGGTGCGCAACCGTATGTAAAGTCGTTTAACGAAACGCTTGCTGTTGCCGTAAACTACGCTTGCGATATATTGGTTATTATCAATCTCGTTGTTATATTTCTATATTATTCAAAGTACGGAAAAGTTGAATCGTTTCTTAAAGATATTGAAAATGAACTTGAAGACGCAGGTTATTATATTAATTCTCGTGATAAAGAAAGCATTGAACAAAGATGCGTGACGATTTCAAACGATTTAGAAAAAAACGGATATAAAATGAACAAACTTGTTGAAGTTAAGGATTTTTCATTTGACACAAGAGCAATTAAAGGCAATAATTATTTTTATATTGTCAACATTGAAAAAGTAGATAAAAATGACATTTTGGCTTATCTTGATGAAATGATTTATGATTTAACTTCAAATCTTTTTAGAAGAAAAGGCAACGGCGTGCTTTGCTTTATTACAGATACTGCTTGTGATGACGCAATTGAAATCAGCAAAATGATTACACCGCTGGGAAGAAAAGGTCAAATGAAAATCGCACTTGCGATTGACGAAACCGACACAGGCAATGTTTACTTCCAAGGAAGAGAAGAAAATAAAAACAAAACCCAGATTGCAAATTTTGTAATGAACTGCGAAATGCCTGTTAAGGATAAATTTATACATAAAGAGAAGTTGCCTTATCAAAAGGAACTTGAAAAAAAGGCAGAAAAATTCACGTTAAAGGATTTTAATAACGGAAATTTCTATATTCATTAATAGGAGATGAAATGCTATGAATGATAAAGCTAAAAAATATTTTGATTCATTAAAAGGTAAAAAGGTGGCTTTTGTCGGTATGGGCGTTGCTAACATTCCGTGTGCTCAGTTTTTTGCAAAGCTTGGAATTGATGTTTACGCTTGTGACAAAAGAGACAAGGACTATATAGGCAAGGATATTTGTGACAAGCTTGAAAAGCTTGGTGTTAATTTTTCGTTAGGAGAAAATTATCTTGATGTTTTGCCGAAAATGGACCTTGTTTTTCGTTCTCACGGTATTTTGCCTTTTCAAAATCCTTGGATAGGAGAGTGCATTGAAAGAGGACAAAAGGTAACAACGGAAATGGAGGTTTTCTTTAAACTTTGTCCGTCTAAAATTATTGCCGTTACAGGCTCTAACGGTAAGACAACAACAACAACACTTATTTCTAAATTCCTTGAAGCACAGGGCAAAAAAGTATATTTAGGCGGTAATATCGGTAAGGCACTTATGCCCGAACTTGAAACTATCACCGAAAATGATATTGCGGTTGTTGAGCTTTCATCATTTCAGCTTTTAACTATGGGTAATATGAAAAACACTCCCGATGTTGCAGTTGTTACTAATATTGAATGTACTCACCAAGACCATCACGTAAACCTTGATGAATATGTTGATGCAAAGAGAAATATTTTAATCTATCAAAACAGCAATTGCCGTACAGTTTTAAATGCTGATTGCGATTATTCAATCGGTAACAGGGTTTACCACGATATGAGATATGATGTCAGGGGTAAGCTTGCCGAATTTTCAATCAAGCATAAGGTCGAAAACGGCTGTTATATGAATGATAAGGGCGAAATTATTTATAATGATAACGGTAATGAAACCTTTATTATGAACAGTTCTGACATTGCAATTCCGGGTACTCATAATATTGAAAATTATTGTACTGCAATTTCAGCCACTTGGGGTCTTGTTGATATCTCTGTTTACGACAAAATTGCAAAAACCTTTGGCGGAGTAGAGCACAGAATTGAATTTGTGAGAGAATTTGACGGTGTTAAATATTATAACGACTCAATCGCAACTTCTCCTTCACGTGTTATCAGCGGCTTAAGGGCGTTCAATAAGAAAATTATTGTTATTATGGGTGGCTCGGACAAGGGTAATGATATGAGCGAAATGGTGCCTGACATATTAAAGTATGTTAAAGTTCTTGTATTAAACGGCGCAACAGCCGACAAGATTTATGATACCGTTACTTCATTTGACGGATATAATGAGTCAGGACTTAAAATAATTAAAACAGATGTTCTTGAAAATGCTCTTATTGAAGCAAAAAAAGCAGCTCAAAAGGGTGATGTCGTTTCACTTTGTCCTGCTTGCCCGGCATTTGACCAATTTAAAACATTTGAATACAGAGGCAGAAAATTTAAAGAACTTGTAAATGGATTTAAGGATTAATGGATAATACAGTTGAATTATTAAAAAAATTAACGTCAACAGTCGGCGTATCGGGTGAAGAAGAAAATATAGTTACTCTTTTAAAGAATATACTCGAAAAGTACGGTAATGTAAGTGTTGATTCAATGAACAACGTTTATTGTACCTTTGGGCAAGGCTATCATTTTTTACTTGATGCTCATCTTGATGAGATTGGTATGATTGTTACCGATATCACTGACGACGGATTTATTAAAGTAAATCGTTGCGGCGGAATTGACAGAAGAATGCTTTTGGGTTATGAGGTCTCCGTTTGGGGCAAGGAAGAGGTTAAAGGTATAATTTCAACCTTACCGCCTCATTTGCAAAGCGCAGATGATGAAAAGAAAGTTCCCGAATTTAAAGATATTTCAATTGACGTTGGAATGAGTAAAGAGAAAATTAAAGAAATTGTATCTCTCGGAGATAAGGTTACATTTAAGCGTAATTTCACTCCGCTTTTAAACAGTCAATTGTCTGCCTCCTGCCTTGATGACAGAGCAGGTATTGCTTCGATTTTATTATGTATTGAACGGCTTAAAAATCTCCCTTGTAAAGTAACCGTTATGTTTTCTTCTCAGGAGGAGCTTGGTACAAGAGGCGCTAAAATCGGCGCTTTTTCAAAGGGTGTTGATGAATTTATTTGCGTTGACGTTTCGTTTGCTTACACTCCTAATTGCGACAAGGCGGATTGCGGAAAAATAGGCAACGGCGCAATGATTGGTTTTTCTCCTATTCTTGATAAGGATATTTCAAAAAAGCTCGTTAATATTGCAAAGAAAAATAATATACCGTATCAATGCGAAATTATGTCAGGCAGTACGGGAACAAATGCCGACGTAATCTCTCTTTGCGAAAGCGGTATAAAGGGTGCTCTTATATCAATTCCCGAAAAATATATGCACCAGCCCTGTGAGGTTGTTGACGTTAATGATATTGAAAGTGTAAGCAATTTAATTTACGCTTATATCAGTGAAAAGGCAGGTGAGCCGAATGCTTAAAGATTTATGCTTATTAAACGGCACATCAGGTGATGAGAGTGCTGTAAGGGATTATATAATCTCTAAAATAAAAGATAATTGTGAATATAAGGTTGACGCATTAGGCTCAATTATCGCATTTAAAAAGGGCAAAAAAAGAACAAATAAAACGGTAATGATTTGCGCTCATATGGACGAAGTCGGTTTTATTATTACCGATATTACAGATGACGGATATTTGAAATTTGCACCCGTCGGCGGTATTGATGCAAGAATCGTTGCTGTCAGAAAAGTGACAATTAATAATATTAGCGGCGTAATAGGTTTAAAACCTATTCATCTACTTTCATCTGATGAAAAAGAAAAGACAGTAAGCTTCAAAAATCTTTTTATAGATATCGGCGCAAAGGATAAGTCAGATGCCGAAAAATTTGTTTCTTTGGGCGACTTTGCATATTTTTCAAGTGATTATTATGAGTTTGGCGAAGGCTTTATTAAGGCAAAAGCACTTGATGATAGAATCGGTTGTATGCTTATGATTGAGCTAATTAACAGTGATCTTGAATATGACACATATTTTTGCTTTAACGTTCAGGAGGAAGTTGGCTTAAGAGGCTCTAAATGTACCTCATTTGATATTCAACCCGATATTTCTGTAATTTTAGAGTCAACAACTGCAGCTGATTTATGCGGTGTTACCGGCGGGGATCGTGTTTGCGTTTTGGGTGAAGGTCCTGTTGTATCTTTTATGGACGGCAGAACTGTTTACGATAAGGCTTTATATAAACTTGCACGAAAGATAGCAGATGATAATAATATCCCTGCACAGACTAAAACTGCAATTGCCGGCGGAAATGATGCAGGCTCAATTCAAACAAGCGGTAAGGGAAGCAAAGTTATTGCAATATCGCTTCCAAGCAGATATATTCACTCCTCATCAAGCGTTGTAAAGAGTGAGGATATTGAAAATACAAGAAAGCTGTTAAATAAATTACTACCTAAGCTATATGATTAAATTAATTGATAATCCCAACGAATTTGATACTTTTAATAAGGACGATATATTTTTTATCCGCATTATGTCCTTGTTGAAAGCATATTCAACTGAATATAACTTTGCGCTTTTTTACAAGCAAATTGATGAAAGCGAAAATATAACGGCAATAATTTCTCGCCTTGATAATGATTATACAGTTTGCCATAATAATAACTTCAATCAAAAAGAACTTGACGATTTTTTCAAAACGCTTGGATTTAATTCAATCCTATGTGATGAAGATTTAAAATTGTCTTTTTCCTATGATTACGGAATAACAATGACAACAAATAAAAAGATTGAAAAAACTATAAATTATGCCGAGATTGATGAATACCCAAAACTTATGGATTTATTTAATTTGGAGGACTATTCGTCAGCTGATTTTGAAAGTTGGTATGTTGACGTAAGCCACAGAATCAGGCACGGTGCGGCAAAAGCCGTAACACTGAATATTAATGGCGAAATAATTTCAAGTGGCATATTTTCGTCGATTTATAATAATGACGCAATATTGACTGCTGTGTCCACCCAATTTGAATTTAGACGAATGGGGTATGCAAGTGCTCTTGTCAGCGCAATGGTTTGCGATATAAAGGACAAGGTATATTTGATGCGTGACAAGAATAAAAACGAAGAGTTTTACAAAAAACTCGGATTTGAAAATATCGGCTATTGGAGAATGTATAAATGAACGAATTTTTTAAAATTGATAAAAGAATAACGGATGCTTCTGATAATGCGTTAAAGCTTTGCAAAAAACAATTTGAATATATAGACGAAATAACAGAATATAATCAGCAAAAGGTGCAAAAGGCCTTTATTGATAACAGAATTTCAGAAAGCCATTTTTGTACAAGTACAGGCTATGGCTACGGCGATATCGGTCGAGAAGCTCTTGATAAGGTATGGGCACAGGTTTTAGGTGCTGAGTCAGCTTTAGTTCGCCACAACTTCACTTGCGGCACACACACTTTATCAACTGCTCTTTTCGGTGTTCTCAGACCGGGAGATACAATGCTTTGCGTTTCGGGCACACCTTATGATACTATTCACAATGTTATCGGAATCAGCGGTGAAGGAATGGGTTCGCTTAAGGATTTTGGAATTAAATATCAAGAAGTAGCACTTAAAAACGAGCGGCTTGACTATGAGGCAATAGAACACGCAGTTAACGAAAATACCACAATGGTTTATATTCAAAGAAGCAGAGGCTATGAACTCAGACCAAGCCTTTCTGTTGACGAGATTGGTAAGGTCTGCGAAATTGCCAAGAAAAGAAATCCTAATGTAATTGTAATGGTTGATAACTGCTACGGTGAATTTGTAGAAAAAAGTGAACCGACGCAGGTTGGCGCTGATTTAATCGCAGGTTCTATGATTAAAAATGCAGGCGGAGGAATTGCAACAACAGGCGGATATATCGCCGGCAGGAAGGATCTTGTTGAAAAATGTGCTTACAGGCTCACAACACCGGGACTTGGCAGTGAGGTTGGCGCAACAATCGGTATGAACAGGCAACTTTATATGGGTTTGTTTTTTGCCCCTCATACAGTCGGTGAGGCACTTAAGAGTGCAGTTTACATATCGGCATTATATGAAAGCTTCGGATATGATGTAACTCCTCGCTATAATGAAATCAGGCACGATATTGTTCAATCCTTGGGGCTTGAAAACGCTGAAAGCCTTGTTGCTTTTTGCCAGGGGATTCAAAGCGGCAGCCCTATTGACAGTTATCTTTTACCTGAGCCTTGGGATATGCCGGGATATGACAGCAAGGTGGTTATGGCGGCAGGCGCATTTACTCTTGGTTCATCAATTGAACTTTCTGCTGACGCACCAATCAGAGAACCGTATTATGCATGGATTCAGGGTGGCTTAAATTTCCACAGTGCCAAGCTTTGCGCACTTTTAGCCGCACAACAAATGGAAGATAAAGGACTTTTAAAATGAGTGAATATAATTTCAAAGGAATAAAGCCTGAAAGTATCGAGCTTCTTTGCTTAAACAGATTTAATGATTCTAAGGAATTTTATGAAGAACATAAGCTTGAACTCAAAGAGGGAATAACAGTACCTATGAGACAAATTGTTCTTGATTTAAGCGGCTTAATGTATGATATTGACGATAAAATGCTTACTGACCCTGTAAGGAGCGTTTCAAGAATATACAGAGACACACGTGGCAACAGAAGTAAGATAAAATACAGAGAAAATATGTGGCTGATGCTTAGAAGATATAAAAACGAATACCCCTCAGCTCCGTTTTTCTACTTCGAATTTTATCCTAACAGTTTTGGATACGGCTTGGCTTTTTGGACGTGGAAACAATCGGCATTTAAAGAAGTTCACAATCTCATTATTGAGCATCCGGGCAGGTGGTTAGATGCTGTTGACGCATGCAAGCAGGCAGGTTTAACTTATAATGCAAGAGATAACTATAAAAAAGATATGTATCCGGATGCACCGAAAGAGATAAAACCGTATTTGAGCGCAAAAAATATGGAGTTTAGCTATAGTTCGTTTGATATGAACAAGATTAATTCTCCATCTCTTATTGACGAATTAAAGCTTGCGTTTGATTTGGCAAGACCAATGTACTCTTTTTGGGCTAACGCTTATGATAATATGCTTGATAAAGGTATAATTAAACCGGAAGACGCTATAAGATAATAGGTGATTTTTTGTTAAGATTTGTATTTGGCAGAAGTGGCTGCGGGAAAAGCAGTTTTGTTTTTAATGAAATAAAAAAGCTTGTAGAAAGCGGAGAGAATAATATAATACTCTTAACTCCGGAGCAATATTCTCTTGTTGCAGAACGCAGACTTTTAATGGATTTAGGCGAGGATATGGTCAACTGTGTTGACAACTCGTCTTTTTCTCGTATTTCAAACGATGTAAAAAAGAAATACGGATGCGATACTTTGCCTGCTCTATCCAAAGGAGGCAAGGTTATATTAATGTGCAAAGCCATCGATAACTGCAAAGATAAATTTCAGCTTTTCAATAAAAAACTCAATTCGCTGAACTTTGTTTCATCAATGATTAAGATATACGATGAAATGAAGTCTTGTAATCTTGATTCTTTTCAAATAAATGAATTATCTAAAAATATTGAAAATGATGTTTTATTTAAGAAGTTAAGTGATATTTCACTTGTTATGAGCAGATTTGAAGAACTTATTAACGGCAAATTTAACGATTCTTCAAATGAACTTAACAGAATTTATAACCAAATTTTTGATAAAAATTATTTTAAGGATAAATATATTTTCATTGACGGATTTAACGGCTTTGTTGCGCAAGAATATAAACTTCTTGAATTAATAATAAGCGAATCAAAATGCGTAACAATTACTCTTTGCAGTGACTCGTATGACAGCAAAGATAATTTTAATCTTTTTGCCTATGTTAACAATTCCGCTAAAATCATAAAAAAAATTGCCGATAAATCAAATGTTAAAACCGAAATCGTTAAATTAGAAAATAATTTTAGATTCAATAATGATGAATTAAAAGCTGTTGAAAGTCACTTTTTTGAAAATTGTAACCGTTTTCTTGATTCTAATGAAAATATACATATTTATGCATCTAAAAATATATCTGACGAATGTGATTATGTATCAAGAGAAATTAAATCACTGTTGAGAAATGGATATAAAGCATCTCAAATTGCGGTTATAACACGTGACTTAAATAAATATTTAAGTGAACTTGAATATAGCTTTACAAAATATGAGGTACCTTATTTTAAAGATGAAAGGCAGCCGATTAATTCTCAGTCGCTTGTGGTAATGATAGAATTTATGCTTAGATGTATCAATTTTTCATTCAAAAGCGACGATGTTCTGAGCCTTGCCAAAACAGGACTTACCGACATTTCAGATGAGGATATAAACGATATCGAAAATTACGTTTTTCTTTGGAATATCAATGGCTTAAAATGGACAAAACCGTTTAATAATTCAACTAAGGGTTTTGTAAATGAATTAGACGAAAGCGATAAAAAAGCGCTTGATAAAATTAACGAAACAAGAGAAAAACTTATTAAACCGCTTGTTGCTTTTAAATCCGCCGCAAAAAGCAGGAATTCAAGAGAAATAAGCGAAGCAATTTATAATACTTTAATTTCATATAAAGCTGACAAAAAAATTAAAGAATACGCTATAGAACTTGATAAAAACGGCTTTTATACTCTTGCAAACGAACAGGGAAGGGTATGGGAGCTTATAATGAATATTTTAAATCAGCTCGCAACAACTCTTGGCGAAACCGATTTAAAAACCTACGCTCAAATGTTTTCCCTCATTATTTCAAGTGAAGATTTGGGTAGTGTGCCAAGCGGAATTGACAATGTTCAAATAGGTCAGGCTGACAGAATCAGAACAGATAATCCTAAAGCTGTATTTGTTTTGGGTGCTAACGAAGGCGAATTTCCGCAGGCAGTAAACGGCGGCGGTCTATTATCCGAGTCTGAACGCAGAATTATGCTTGATAATGATTTTAAACTTTATTCATATGGCGAAATTATTAATCTTCAGGAAAGATATTTTGCATATATGGCATGCTCTTGTGCAAGTGATAAGCTTTATATTTCTTATCTTAAAGGAAACGGTAAGGACTATTCGCCGTCAGAAATTGTAACTGATATAGAGCAAAAGTATAAAGCTTTTAAAGAATACGATTTTTCTTATTTTAAAGATATTGACCTCATTGAAACCGATAAAAACGCATTTGAACTTATGAGTGAAAGATTTTATGAAAATACACCTTTTTACTCATCGCTCAAAGAATATTTTAAAAATGACAGCAGATATTCGTCGATTGAATATATTGCCCAAAACAAACCTTTGATTATTAAGGATAAAAAGAAAGCAAAAGAACTGTTTGGAAAAGATATGTATATCTCAGCCTCAAGAATTGAAGATTTTTATAACTGCCCGTTCAGATATTTTTGCAAATTCGGTCTTTCAGCTAAGAAAAGAACAAAGGCTGAGATTGATCCGATGCAACGTGGCACTCTTATACACTTCGTTCTTGAAATGATTTTATCAGATGTCGGAACCAAGAAATTATCAACTCTTGATTACGCTCAAATTAAAGAACTTGTTGATAAATACATAACTAAATATTTTGAAGACAAAATGTCATTAATTAAAGGTCAAAACAAGCATTTTGATTATAATTTTAAAAGATTATCAAAACTTGTTTATGATGTTGTTATGCATTTGTCAAACGAATTTAAAAATTGTGATTTTGAGGCTAAAGCCTTTGAATTGTCAATAGATAAGGACGGAGAAGTTAAACCGCAAGCATTGCCCCTTGAAAGCGGAGGAAGTATTCAAATAAGAGGTTCTATTGACCGCGTAGACGTTTATGATTTTAACGGCGAAAAATATGTAAGGGTTATTGATTATAAGTCAGGAGTTAAGAAATTTAAACTTTCAGATATTTTAGATGGTCTTAATTTGCAAATGTTTGTTTATCTTTTTGCTCTTTGCGATGACAAAAATGCTGCGCTTAACGGTGTTCCTGCAGGCGTTCTTTATATGCACGCAGCAAGAAATATACTTAATTTCAATTCGCCGATTGAGGCAAAAAATAATTTAGAAAACAAAAAAGAATCAAGATTTAAAATGAACGGTATTGTGCTTTCTGATAACGATAATGCAATTGCAAAGGCAATGGAGCATGAACTCGAAGGTAAATATATTCCTGTCAGTGCAAGTGCAAAGGGCGTAAAAGGTGATTTGATAACGCTTGAACAGCTTGGATTACTCCATAAAAAAATAAATTCACTTGTCAAAAAAATGGGAAATGAACTTCAAAACGGAGTAATTGAGCGTGCACCTATAAAAAATTCGACGCATTTAAACACCTGCGATTATTGCGATTATAGTGATATTTGCGCCAATACTAAAGCGATTTATAATAAAATCGGAGCAAATTTGAAAGATGAGCAAGTTATTGAGAGCTTAAACAAGGAGTTTGAAAACGATGCCGGAATGGACAACACAACAGAATAATGCTATTAATGCAAGAGGCAGAAATATTCTTGTCAGCGCTGCCGCAGGCTCTGGCAAAACTGCTGTTCTTGTTGAAAGGGTAATCAAAAAAATAACTGTTAACGAAAATCCTGTTGATATTGATAAGCTGCTTATTGTTACGTTTACCAACAATGCCGCCGCTGAAATGAAATCAAGAATCACTAAGTCTTTAAAAGATATTTTGAGAAACGAGCCTTTTAATAAAAATGCATTAAGGCAACTTAATTTAATGAGCAATGCGCAAATTTGCACTATTGACTCATTTTGCATAAGACTTGTCAGAGAAAATTTTTTTGAACTTGGTATTAATCAAGATTTTACAAATTTGGACGAAAATGAATCAAGCCTACTTGAAGATAACATAATAAATAACATTATCGACGAGCATTTTGAAGAAAACGACGATTTATTAATTAAGGTTTTGGAACATTTTAATAAGCCAGACAGCGAAAAGCCTTTTATAAATGTTATTAAAAGGATAAGGAGATTTATTTACGCTCAGCCTTTCCCTTATCGCTGGGCATATAATATGGCGGAGCTTTACAATCCTGAAATACCGTTTGAAAATACAGTTTGGTATAAATACGTTATTGATGAGGCAAATTATCTTATTTCGCTTTCCAAGCAAAGTGTTAAAGACAATTTTGATTTACTTAAAGAAATCAATGATGAAAAATTATATCAAAGTTTTGAAGCAACATTTCAAGATGATGCAAAAATAATTGATACTTTTAGCGAAAAAATAAACTCTTCTTGGGACGATACGGTTGAATTAGGAATTCCTAAGCTATCAACATTGCCAAGAACAACTAAACTTGACAAATATATTGCAAACCTTATTAAAGCAAACAGAGAGGCTTATAAGGGTATTTTGACAAAAAAAATACCGCCGCTTTTTATTTGCTCATCAGAAGAATATAAAAATAATCTCAAACAGCTTTATTCTATTATGATTAAGCTTATTGATATCGTTAAAGAGGTTGACAAGCGCTTAATGGAGGAAAAAAATGAAAGAAATTCATATACTTTTTCCGACACAGAGCATTTTGCCATTAATCTTTTATTTAGTATTGATGGGGATAAAATCGTTAAAAAAGACCTTGCTAACAGGCTTTCAGACGAGTTTGAAGAAATACTTGTAGATGAATATCAGGATACAAATGAAGCGCAGGATTTGCTGTTTACATATCTATCAAACGGTCATAATTTGTTTACCGTAGGTGATATAAAGCAAAGCATTTATCGCTTTAGGCTTGCAATGCCTAATATTTTTAATGATAAAAGAAAATGCTATGCGATTTATAATGAAAAAGACAGTAATATAAGCTCTAAAATCATTTTAGATAAGAATTTCAGGAGTTCAAAGGGTATTTGTGACTACGTAAACTTTGTTTTCTCTCATCTTATGAGTGAAAAAGTCGGCGAAATTAATTATGATAAGCAGGATTGGCTTAATTACGGCGCAAAATACGAGAAAAATGATGCTGTTTGTGCTCAGATCAATATAATTGACAAGGTAAAGGGTGAGGAGACAAATAAGCTTGAGGCGTTGCAAATTGCTAAGCTTATAAAGGAAAAGGTTGAAAACAAAGAGCAAATTAAAGATGGAGACACATATAGAAATATAAGATACAGCGACTTTGCAGTTCTTTTCAGAAAAATGAAAAATATTGTCGAGGATTATGTGGAAGTATTTACAGATATGGAAATACCTGTTGTATGTGATAATTCAAGCAGCCTTTTTGAAAGCAATGAAATTAAGATAATATTATCATTTTTGAGAACAATTGATAATCCTACTAAGGAAATTTCACTTATTTCAACAATGATGTCGCCGATTTACGGCTTCACACCGGACGAACTTGCCGAAATAAGAATTGAAAACAAATATAAAAATTTCTATTTTTCTTTATCAAATTCAAAAATGCCTAAAGCAGTAGCTTTTGTTAATGATATCAAGAATTTGAAAAAACTCAGCGTGACTATGTCCGTTTCTAATTTTATAAGATATCTTATTGAAGAAAAGGGAATAGTTGCATTTATAAACGCTATGGGAAACGGTGAGCAAAGATATCAGCATATTTTATCCTTAATTTCTTTTACGCAAAGATTTGACGCAGGCGTTAATATCGGACTGACATCTTTTATCAGATACGTTGATAAAATTATTGAATCAAATTCAAGTGTTGATTCAAAGGCATCACTTTCAGGAAATGATGACGCTGTTACAATTATGACAATTCACCATTCTAAGGGTCTTGAATTTCCGGTGTGCATTTTAGCCGGTACGTCAAAAAGGTATAATACAGACGAGCTTAGCGATGATTTACTGATTAATACTAAATATGGATTTGGCGTCAAAATTCATAATGAGGAAATGATGTATAATGTTCCGTCACTTCCTTATGCCGTTATTAAATCAAAAAACGCAAATGAATTAATGAGCGAAAATTTAAGAGTATTATATGTTGCTATGACAAGAGCTAAGGAGCAATTTATTACATTTATCTCATGCCAAAACTTAGAAAGCAAAGTCAATAAAAAGCTTGTTGCAAATCTTGTAGGCGGAAAAATTACGCCTTATACCGTTAATTCCTGTACCGGTGACGGCGATTTACTTCTTCTTTGTGCACTGTTTCATAAAGACGGTAAAGTGTTAAGAGATTATTCAGAAATACCTCTTTTACCTGATTTGGCGGAATTTGACATGAGCATAAGTATTATTGAACCTGAAGAATACAGTGAGAAAGTACAAAAAGAAGTTATAGCAGAGCCTAATAAGGAGATTATTAAAGAAATAAGCGATAAGCTTTCATATAAATATGAATATCTTCCGCTTTCGACCGTTGCATCAAAAATGACCGCTTCATCTCTTGACGACAGCGACAATAATTTTGAATTTATTACTTCTTCAAAACCGGCATTTATGAACAAGGCTGAAATGACGCCAGCTGAACGTGGCACGGCTATGCATACATTTATGCAATTTTGTGATTACGAGAAAGCTAAAGATGACCTTGAAACAGAAATATCGAGGCTTCTAAGTTGCGGCTTTATATCAAACGAGCAAGCAAATGCCCTTGACAAAGCAAAGCTTAATTCATTCTTTTCATCAACTTTTGCAGGCAGAATGTTTAATTCAGATAATATTTATCGTGAAATCAAAGTTTCTACCTTCGTAAAAGCAAACGATATTTATGATATCAAATTTAACAACGATATACTTGTTCAAGGAATTGCCGATTGCGTTTTTGAAGAAAACGGCGAACTTATACTTGTCGATTATAAAACCGATAGAGTGAAAAATGAAAATGAACTTCTTGACAGATATAAAAAGCAAATAGCATTTTACCGCATGGCTATTGAAAAAACGCTTAAAAAGCCTGTTAAAGAGGCTGTTTTATATTCGTTCTGTCTTGAAAAGGTATGTATATATAAATAATTTTAAAAAATACTTGCATTTGCTCGCAACTTGTGGTAATATATCAAAGCGAAATGTAGAAAACCAGTAAAGAGGTGAAAATAAATGAAGGACGGCATCCATCCAAACTACGATACTTGCACAGTTAAGTGTGCTTGCGGCGCTACTTATGAAACTAAGAGCACTAAGAGCGAATTGAAGGTTGACATCTGTTCAAAGTGCCACCCGTTTTATACCGGTAAGCAGAAGCTTGTTGATACAGGCGGACGTGTTGACAGATTCAATAAGAGATATGCAAAAAAAGGCTAATCTAAAAAATGAAGGCAACGGTATTTTATCGTTGCCTTGTTTTTTGTCGGTGAAATATGAAAGAATATAAAACAGTTGAATTTGAGAGTAAAGACGAATTTGTTGAAAAGAAATCACGCTTTATAGGCTATGTAAAGCCTGTTAAAACGCAGGTGGAAGCAACAAATTTTATAAATTCAATAAAGTCAAAGCATTGGGACGCTACGCATAATGTTTCCGCATTTGTGCTGAGGGATAATAATATTCAGCGCTCAAGTGATGACGGTGAACCTAGCGGAACAGCAGGGGTTCCCACGCTTGACGTACTGCTTAAGGAGAATTTAGTAGACGTTTGCGTTGTTGTCACCCGTTATTTCGGCGGAACTCTTTTAGGCGCAGGCGGTCTTATAAGAGCGTATTCTCATTCATCTAAAATTGCGGTTGAAGCAGGTCATATAATTACTATGGCGCCGTGCAAGGTATTAAGCGTAAGCGTTGACTACAGCTTTTATGACAGGCTTAATATTTTGCTTTGCGAGTTTAATGCAAATATTGAAAACAGTGAATTTACAGATAATGTAACGCTAACTTTTTCTGTAAGAGAAAATACAGTACCGCTTCTTCAGGATAAGCTCACGCAGCTTAGCAACGGCAAATATATTCTTAAAGAAATCTGCGAAAAATTTGCAAAGGTTGAATAAAATTAGCAAAACCTACCAATCATTAAGTTGAAAGGTAGGTTTTTTATTTTGAAATTCAATAAGCTTTTTATCCCGATTTTTTTATCATTTGTACTTATTTTAGGTATCGCTCAACCTGTTGTGGCGGCGGTTAAAACAAGCGAAGGAATAAGTAATAAGGTTTTCAGGCTTCATATTCTCGCTAATTCCGACTCGACAGAGGACCAAAATATCAAGCTTATGCTTAAAAATTATATTCTTGAAAATACGCAGGATATAATCGGCGGCAAAACTCTTGACGAAGCAATCAAAAATGCTAAAAACAATACTAAAGAAATTACCGATATGTGCAACGATTATTTAAAATCAAAGGGTTTAGAGTATAAGGTCAAAGTAAACGTTGTTAAAGAATATTTCAAAACCCGTGTTTATGACGATTTTACGCTTCCTGCCGGTAAATACAATTCTCTTAAAATTGAAATAGGCGAGGGGAAAGGGCACAATTGGTGGTGCATCGTGTTTCCGAGTGTTTGCCTTTCAGCCTGCAGTGAATCCATGAGCGATTATTTAGACGATGACGAAATGAACCTTGTGTCAAACACTTATTCGCCTAAATTTAAGGTTGTAGAGCTTTATGAATCCGCAAAAGAAAAAATTAAAAATATGAGATGAATTGCAGTTTAATTTTTCTTGAAAACATCAAGCATATGCTGCGAAAAGCCAACTAAATCTTCACGCTCGCATATAACTGATAAGAACTTCATATATTCTTCAAATTCTTTTTTATTTAGCAAATTTAATTTGTTTGAATATAAATATGACAGCATATCTACACCTACAAAATGCAGTCTTGTTACATCATAATTTTTCATTAGCTTGTCAATGTCGCTTTTTCTGTATAATTCAAATATCTCATTAGGTGCTGAAACTGTCCGAAAATTTTCATCAATCTTCTCATCTTTAATGTACTTCATAATTTTTTTATTATAAAATAGCTTATATACGCAAGTGTCATTATTGCAATATGCAGAATATATAATTCCGCCGATTTTTGCAACCCTTATAGCTTCGCTTAATGCTTTGTGCTTGTCAATATCATTAAACAAGTGATACATTGGTCCGAGTAATAAAACTATATCGTAAGTATTATCCTCAATAAAAGATAAATCACAAGCGTTACCCTCAAAAACTTTGATTTTATGTTCTGTTTTAATCTTTGATTTAAGTATTTCTATATTATGTGGGACAAGCTCAACACTTGTTATATCATATCCCATATCTGCAAGCGCAATCGAATATCTGCCGGTACCTGCACCTATTTCAAGAATTTTTGAATTAGGTGTCAGGTACTTTTTTATGTATTCCATAGTTACTAAATATTCAGGCAAACGTGTTTTCCTTTTTAATCTGTTATCCTCGTCATATTTATTATAAAATTCAATTATTTCTTTCATTATTCTAACCTCGTTTCCAATACTATTCTTTGTTCTTTCATTCCAAGTGATTTATAAAAGTCAAAAGCTCCCTTATTAAATTGCCATACTGTTAAGTCAATCCTTTTAGCTGCTATGTCTTTTGAAATTTCCTTAATTTGTTCAAAAAGCTTTGTGGCAATGCCTTGGTGTCTGTATTCACTTAATACATAAATATCATCAATATAAACTGATTTTTCAATTCTGTTTTTAATTGTCGCAAGACAAACACCCGCAATTTTATTATTAACAACAAAGGCAATGCTGATTTTCTCTTTGTTTTTTAACAATGATTTGTATTCCTTGAGAGTAATCGGAAATTCATTTTCTAAATAAAAATCAGGGCGCTTTTCCACGTGCATTTTATGAAGATCTGAAATAATATTATTGACAGCCTCATAATCGTTAATTGTCAAATTTCTAATCATAATTTCACCTCAATTTATACCGTAATTACCTTTTCTAAATCTAATATTGTAGCGTAGTGGGGGATTGTGAACTTTTCGGGATATGATGAAAGCATAGCCTTATGTTCAATTTCCCATTTTGCTATATCTTCGCCATTCAATGCACCCGTTCCTATTCCTCGGCAGGCTTTAATTCTGCCATGCCAGCTGTCACGGGTAAAATCAACGTCTGTATCAAATGCGATTTTATTTGATACCTTAAACATATTGTCAAGCCAATCGGGTGTTTTGATATCGTATCTTGTAGTTCCTTTTCCTGTCCAAGACGGATTATATTTGAGTATAAGTTCCTCGCTTTTTTCTGCAATTTCACTTTCAAAGGGAAGCCAAACCATAAACATAATTAAAAGATGACCGCCGGGCTTTAACCATTTATATATTTTAGGAATTAATATATTCTTGTCAAAATACATAAAGCACTGGCAAGCAGTTACCACATCAAATGAATTTTCTTCAAAATCAAGCTTTTCAACAGGCGATACAATATAATTTATATCCAAATCTTTACTAAGCAATTTTGCATATTTTATTTGGTTTTCCGCTATATCAACACCACTCCATTTTCCGCCGTATTTATACATATTTCTCGGAAGTACACCCGTTCCTGTCGCAAGGTCAAGAACAGCTTGTCCGTTTTTACAATAGCCTAAATCTATAATCCTTTGATAAAATTCTACCGGATAAATATCCCTATATTTTGCATAGCTTTCACTTGCCTTGCCCCAATCAAATTCCTTGCCGTAGTCAATGTTTTCTCTTTTCATTTTAATACCTCCAAAAAAAATAACTGCTGACAAACAAACGTGTTCGTCAGCAGTTTAATTTATGCTATAAAAATCTAATTACCGCTATTGAACACAACGCAAATAAGCCCAAGCATAATGCTTCGGCTGGCTATACATCTGTGCGCTGTTCACTTTTGCAATTAGATTAGTCATAGTAATTACCTCTGATTAAAAGATAACATATACTTTTCATCTTGTCAATCAAAAAATGAATAAGCTCTGTAATATTGCCGAAAACGTTTGCATAAGTATTGATAGAAACTGTAAAGGAGATTCGTTATGGAGCTAAGCAAAGAATTTAAAGAAATGAACTGTAATGAAACAAGAGAAAGAATAAACGAGAGCTTTGACGTTGACTTTCAGCTTAATTTGCCGCAATATCTTGATGACATTGACACTCTTGTAAAATGTTGCGTCAAAAACGTTGTCGCCGATTATGACTTATCGTCATCGTCAATTATTATTTATGGAAAAAGTATAATCACGGTTATGTATAAAGCAAGCGACGGCTCTACGCTTTCCAATATATTCGAAGAAGAGTTTTCAAAAACGTTTGATATAACGTCTTGCGATTATCCCGATTTTGCCGAGGTTAATGTTTTTACCGCTTATTCAAACAGCCGCCTTGTAAATCAGCGCAGAATCGACGTTCACACGGCTTTGAATGCTCAAATAAACGTTTTTTGCAAAAGATGTACCCATTGTCTTTCCTCATGCGAAAATGCTTTCATCAAAAACAGAGAAAAGAATGTTTTAAACATTAAGGCAACAGGCGTATCGTCAGTCGATTTTGACGAAGTATTTTCACTCGGCAAAAATGACAGTCAAATAAAAAATATAATAAATACATATATTGACTGTTCGGTATCGGATAAAAAAATTATAAAGGATAAAATGCTTGTAAAGCTTGATTGCGAGCTGTCGATTGTTTATTGCAACGAAAGTGGCAAGAGCGACAAGATAAAATACAATTTCTCAACAAGCAGAATTATTGATATTGCAAATTGCCTTGAAACTGATTATTCGATTATTGACGCAAAAATTTGCCAGCTATATGTTAAACCAAAGGTAAATAATGACAACAAGCTTTGCGATATCGAAGCTGTCGGTAGAATTGCGGTAAGCTATAAAATATGCTCAATTGAAAAAGAAAGTTTTTCCGTTGATTCGTACATTCCGCATTTTAAAACGATAAGTCAAACCGATAAGCTGTCGATTAAATCTAATCCTATTTATTACTACGATTCAAAAAGCTTTGAGCTGACTTTTGAAAATGATAAAAGCATTGTTGAAATTGTTGACCTAAATGCACAAATAGTAAAGGTGAATGTTGTATCGTCAACACTTAATTGTGCAGTGCTTTTAAGATTTTTCTATTTAGACGAAGGCTCACAGCTTTGCTATTATGAAAAGGAAGAAATTTACAGCCTAAAGCTTAATGACATTGAAATGAACGGTGAAGCGGGAGTAAATCTTTTAAATTATGATTTTGTAATAAATAATACAAGCAAAATCAATTTAAGGCTTAGTATTGATTATACTGCTTTTCTTTATCAAGAGGAAAATATCGAGTATATAACGGATATTTCAACCGAGGAAATGCTTGATGATTCAAATGCACCGCAGCTTACATTATATTTTGCAAAGAAAAACGAAAGTGTATGGGATATTGCTAAGAACTTTTCAACCGATTCAAAGCTTATTATTGACGAAAATGAATTAACATCGGATATTATTGATACCAGACGGGTATTGCTTGTTCCGGGAATGTGAGGGTATGAATATGTATAATGATATTTACAGTGATATTTCCAAAAGAACAGGCGGAGATATTTATATTGGTGTCGTAGGCCCTGTAAGAACCGGCAAATCAACATTTATTAAAAGATTTATGGATACGCTTGTCTTGCCTAACATTAATGATGAATACGTAAAGCAAAGAGCTATGGATGAGCTTCCGCAGTCAGCCGCAGGCAGAACTATAATGACAACCGAGCCGAAGTTTATACCGGAGGATGCAGTTGAGCTTAGTATGAACGAAAACATTAAAATGCGTGTTCGTCTTATAGATTGCGTCGGCTATATTGTTCCAAGCTCGGTAGGGTATATCGAAGAAGAACAGCCGAGAATGGTTATGACGCCGTGGTATGATGAAGAAATACCTTTTAATATGGCGGCTGAAATAGGCACAAAAAAGGTGATTACGGAACATTCAACAATAGGTCTTGTTATTACAACAGACGGAACGATTACCTCCATTCCACGTGATGAATATGAGGAGGCTGAGGAAAGGGTTATTGATGAGTTAAAAGCACTCGATAAGCCGTTTATCGTTTTGATGAATACTGATAATCCAAAATCCGCCACGGCGGTTGGGCTTTGTGCTTCGCTTACCGATAAATACGCAGTACCCGTTGTACCTGTTAATTGCCTTGAAATGACAGAGCAGGAAATTAATGATATTTTATCCGATATTTTATATGAATTTCCAGTAAGCTCTGTTGGCATTAATTATCCGTCTTGGATTAATAATCTTGAAAGCGACAATTACCTTAAAGCATCAATTTATACTTCTGTTAAAGAAAACACGAGCGTTATTACAAATATAAGAAGTGTCGGCTCTTTTGCAGAAAGACTTAAGGAAAACGAATATATTGATTCAATTAATATTAATTCCCTTGATTTGTCAACAGGCAAAATCAATATGAAGGTTTATGTTGACAACAGCTTCTTTTATAAAATATTGTCTGAAAGCTGTAATGTCGAGGTTAATGATGAAAGGGATTTGATGAGTCAGTTTATCAATCTTGTTCAAATGAAAAAGCAATACGAAAGGTTTAATAAGGCACTCAAGGAGGTTGACGAAACGGGCTATGGAATAGTTATGCCAGAAATGAACGAGTTGAGCCTTGAAGAACCTGAAATAATGAAGCAAGGCGGCAGATACGGTGTTAAACTAAAAGCACAGGCACCGTCAATTCATCTTATAAAATGCAATACCTATACGGAGGTTGCACCGATTGTCGGCAGCGAAAGCCAAAGTCAGGAACTTGTTATGTATCTCTTAAAGGAATTTGAAGAAAATCCGTCGGAAATTTGGGATACAAATATATTCGGTAAATCACTTCATGAGCTTGTAAGCGAGGGACTTAACAATAAGCTTTACCGTATGCCGATTGATGCAAGAAACAAGTTTAGAGAAACAATTGAAAGAGTTATTAACGAGGGCTGCAACGGTCTTATATGTATAATTCTATAAAAATAAGGTCGCACAAAACGTGCGACCTTTAAAAATATCAATATTTTAAACCTCTGATTTAAACTTTTTAAGCGAATTTAAATCAAAATTACCAATAGAAAGCTTTTCTCCCTTTTGAAATGCTTTTCCTCTTGCTTCTTCAACTGTATAAACGCTTGCACATTCAGGACATACGAGAAAATATACCGTTTGAGTATCAAGAAGCGTAGGCTTTACCGCAAGACGTCTTTCAAAATTTGAAAAAACGCCGAAATTAACTTTATTGTGACAATTAGGACAAACAAGTTCAACCGTTTCTCCTCTTTGATGTACCCATTTTGAATTTCCGAGTCTGTATTCCATTTCAATCACCGTTTATTATTTTACTATAAAATTAGGAAGTGTTCAAGTGTATAAAAAAATTATTTTATCAATGGTTCTTATTTTTTGTTTGGCAGGGTGCGCAATTGCTCCAAAAAGCGATAATGTGCATGATAACGCCTCTCAAAATACATATATAAAAAGTGTATTTATTGCTTATTACGAGCTTGAGGGGTTCACAAAAAACAATGATGAAAAAACTTTTAAAAAAGAAATATCAAAAGCCTTTAAAGAACTTGCAAATAAAGGTTTTAACCGTGTAACCGTTCAGGTAAGACCTTGCGGCGATGCATTTTATAAATCAAATTATTTTCCTACAAGTGAATATATGTTTGGCTATCAGGGAGCAAAATTAATATATGACCCACTTGAAATTATGATTGATATGGCGCATAAATACGATTTGTCAATCGAAGCGTGGATAAACCCATACAGAGTAAGTCAACGAAACGATTTTTCATTGCTGGCAAAAAATAATATTGCGCTCAAATGGCAAAACACAAGCAAATTAATTGTGCTTGATAACGGAATTTATTTTAACCCTTGTTACAACGAAGTGACAGATCTAATTGTAAAAGGCGTTAAAGAAATTCTGTCAAACTATAATGTTGATTCATTGTGCTTTGACGATTATTTTTATCCGACTAAGGACAAAAGTATCGACAAAGAAGAATATACAAAATATAAAAGTAACGGGGGAGAACTAAGCCTTTTTGATTGGCGAAGAGATAATGTAAACAATATGATTAAATCGGTTTACTCTGCTGTTAAAACAATTAATAAAAGCGTTACTTTCGGTATAAGCCCCGCTTCCGATATGGATTATGATTATTCAACTTTATATGCCGACGTAATAAAATGGTCGAGAAATGAGGGATACATTGATTATATCTGCCCTCAAATATATTTCGGTTTTAAAAACGAAAACCAACCGTTTATGCAAACAACAAAGAGGTGGTGCGACAATGCCACGTGTGCCTTATATATTGCACTTCCTATGTATAAGTCAGGACTTAGTGACGAATACGCAGGGGAGAGCGGCAAAAACGAATTTAAAAAAGAAAAAAATATAGTTGCACGTCAAATAACATATATTTCAAAGATAGATCAGATAAAAGGATATTATATTTTCTCCTATAGCTCGTTAAAGGATAACGAGGAAACGTCTAATCTTTATTCGGCAATGCAAAACTCATCGGTATAATCGATTATCTTAACCTCTAATTCCTCGCCGACAATATTTCTGTTATATTTCATTCTGACAGGTAAATAGCTCTTGGTATAACCTTGAAAAAGATTCGGCTCAATTTCGTTTTCAAATAAAACCTTTTCATTTGTACCGACAAGTTTTTTAAGATAGTCGTGGCGTATTTTCTCTGTTTCTTCAATCATAACAGCGGCTCTGCGTTCCTTTTCCTGCTTAGGAACATTGTCACCACGCTTAGATGCTGCCGTGCCAACTCTTTCGCTATATGGGAAAACGTGCACCTTTTCAAATGCAATACTTTTTACAAAATCAAGGCTTTCGTTAAAATCAAGCTCTGTTTCATCATTAAAACCAACCATAATGTCTGTAGTAAGACTTGCGTTTTCAAATGATGAACGAAGCTTATCGCACAGTGCCTTGTATTCATCGGCAGTATAATGCCTGTTCATACTTTTAAGTGTTTTATCGCATCCGCTTTGAAGTGATATGTGAAATTGCGGACAAAGCTTTTCACATTTTGCAAGACCGTCGATAACCTCATCAGTCAAATGGTCCGGCTCAAGCGACCCTAATCTTATTCGCTTGATTTTGTCATTTTCATTACAAATTTTAACTGCATCAACAATGTTAAAATTCTCTCCCTTGCCGTAAGCCGAAAGATTTATTCCGACAAGTACAATTTCCTTAATACCGGCGTTTGAAAGCGTTTCAATCTCGTTTTTGAGCATATCGAGCGATTTTGAACGAACTCTGCCTCTTGATTTTGGAATAATACAGTAAGAACAAAATCTGTCACAACCGTCCTCAATTTTAACAAACGCCCTTATTCTTTCGTGAAAACGGTCAATTGAGCAATCCCAAAAATTATCGCCTGCTTTGTGTTCCTCTATTTTTATAAGACGATTTTTATTTAAATTATATTCATTAATAAGAGAAAGAATATCACCGTCATTTTTATTAGAAAAAACAATATCTGCCTCAATCAATTCTTTTGCTTCCTCAGGAAATGCTTGCGGCATACAACCGGTAAGAATAACTGTTGAGTTTGGATGGTTTCTTTTAAATTTTCTGATGCTCTTTCTTGTTTTTTGGTCAGCTGTAGCCGTTACTGTGCATGAATTTACAATATAATAATCAGCCTCGTCATTTTCTTTTACTATTTCAAAGCCGGCATTACGCAAAAGCTCAGCCATATATTCGGTTTCATATTGATTAACCTTGCAACCAAGTGTATAAAAAGCAGCCTTCATTTTTGGCCCTCCGTAATTAATTTAAGTAATTATAACAAAATATTGTAATTAAAACAAGATGCAGTTAATAAATATTATTGGGTGATTATATGAAAAGAGAAATCAGTTTTATTTTAGCAATATTAATGCTATTTGCGTTTCCTTTAAGCGCTAAAGCCGAGGAAAACAAAACCATTGATGCAAAATCAAGCATTTTAATGAATCTTGACACAGGTGAGGTAATAAAGGAACACAATGCATATGAACATTTGTCGCCTGCATCAGTCACTAAACTTATGTCGATTTTATTAATTTTAGAAGCAATAGACAGCGGTAAAATAAAACTTAGCGACGAAGTTGCGGCAACAGAAATGGCTGTGTCAAAGGGTGGTTCTCAAATATGGCTTGAAATCGGGGAAAAAATGAGTGTAAACGATTTATTCAAGGCCGTTGTTATAGCTTCGGCAAACGACGCTTGCACGCTTTTGGGTGAATACATTGCAGGAAGCGACAGTGCTTTTGTGGATATGATGAATCAAAGAGTTAAAACCTTAGGTTTAAAAAACTCGCATTTTGAAAATTGCACCGGTCTTGACGATGAAATTACAAATCATTATTCCTGCGCTTATGATTTAGCCGTTATTGCCAAGGAAATTATGAAGCATAAACTTATTTTAAAATACTCAACCGTTTGGCTTGACAGCCTCAGAAACGGCAAAACAGAGCTTAACAACACAAATAAGTTAATAAATAAATATAATGGTATGACCGGTCTTAAAACAGGAACAACTTCAAATGCAGGTTTTTGTCTATGTGCAACGGCTACAAGGGATAATATCAGCTTTGTATCTGTAGTTTTGGGTGCAAAAACAAGTGATGACAGATTTGATTTAAGTCGTCAGCTTCTCGATTACGGCTTTGCAAATTATAAAATTGAAGAAATGAAAATAGATAACTCAAAGATTAAATCTGTCAGAGTAAAAAAAGGTGAAATTAAAAAAATCAAACCAAAATATTCATCAAATCAAAAGGTGTTATTACCTAAGAATTCAAATAAAATCACATATAAATACAAATTTAAAAAAGAAGTGAAAGCGCCGATAAAGGCAGGGGATACCTTAGGGGAGGTAGAGGTTTACAGCAGCAATAATAAAATATCAACTATTCCTTTAAAGTCTGACAAAAATGTCAAATCTGTTTCTTTTTTATATATTTTCAAAAAAATGATAAATAATATATAAAAAGATATTGAATAATTCGACAAAATAGTGTATTATATCAATTCGAAAGTTTTTAAATAAACACTATTTTATTGAAACAGAGGCGATTATTTTGGCTATAAAATTTTTAAACGACCATGCGTTAGACATTGTATCAAACGATGATATTAAGGCTATTGCACCTAAAGCTGTTGAGGCTCTTCATACCCTCAATAACAAATCCGGCGCTGGCAACGATTTCCTCGGCTGGGTTGACCTTCCGACAAATTATGATAAAGAGGAATTTGCAAGAATTAAGAATGCGGCTGATTATATCAAGAAGAACGCAGATGTTCTTGTTGTTATCGGTATCGGTGGCTCTTACCTCGGTGCAAGAGCAGTTATTGAAGCACTTACTTCACCAAACTACAATGCACTTAAGAAAGATACACCTGACATTTACTTTATTGGTAATTCTATCAGCCCATCTGCTCTTAACGAAGTTGTATCAATCTGCGAGGGCAAAGATATTTGCGTTAATGTAATCAGCAAAAGCGGTACAACTACAGAGCCTGCTATTGCATTTAGAGTATTTCGTGACCTTGTAAACAGCAAGTACAGCAAGGAAGAAGCTGCAAAGAGAATTTTTGCAACAACCGACAAGTCTAAGGGAACATTAAAATGTCTTGCAGACGAAGAAGGTTATGAAACATTCGTTGTTCCTGACGATGTAGGCGGAAGATATTCAGTTCTTACTGCTGTCGGTCTTCTTCCGATTGCAGTTGCCGGTATTGATATCGACGCTCTTATGGCAGGTGCACAAAAAGCTCAAAATGAACTTTGCAGTGAAAATATCGACGAAAACGATGTGCTTAAGTATGCCGCTGTAAGAAATGTATTTTATAATAAAGGCACTAAACTTGAGTGTTTTGTATCTTATGAGCCTTGTATGGCTATGTTCAACGAATGGCTTAAGCAATTATTTGCCGAAAGCGAAGGAAAAGACGGCAAGGGACTTTTCCCTGTATCTTGCATTTTCTCAACTGACCTTCATTCTCTCGGTCAGTATATTCAGGAAAGCGGCAGCAAACTTATGTTTGAAACAGTAATTAAGTTCAATAATCCTCACACTGAATTTCTTATCACAGAACAAGAGGGCAATATTGACGGCCTTAACTTCCTTGCAGGCAAGAAAATGAGTTATGTAAACGAAAAGGCACGAGAAGGAACACTTCTTGCACATACAGACGGCGGAGTCGGCAATCTTGTTATTGAGTGCGACACTATAACTCCAAGTGATATTGGCTATTTAATTTATTTCTTTGAAAAAACCTGCGCAGTTTCAGGCTATATGCTTGGCGTAAATCCTTTTAATCAGCCCGGTGTTGAAAGCTATAAAAAGAATATGTTTGCACTTTTAGGCAAGCCCGGTTACGAAAAGGAAAAAGAAACTCTTGAAAAACGTCTTGGTATATGCTAATATATAGTTAGAATAAAACTCGGAGGAATTTTAATATGATTAAACTCATAATCGGAAATAAAGGCTCAGGAAAAACTAAGAAGCTTATAGACCAAGTTAACGTTTGTGTTGAAAGCTCAGACGGCAATGTTGTTTGCATTGAAAAAGAGCCTAAACTTACATATGATGTTTCATCTAAAGCTCGTCTTTTAGAAACTGAAACATACCTCATCAATGGTCACAAAGCGTTTTATGGCTTCTTGGCAGGTATTTGCGCCGGTAACTATGATGTAACAGATGTTCTTGTTGATGCTACATTTAAAATTGTCGGCAGAGAGTACGAGAAGCTTCCACAGTTTTTTGAGATGCTTTCTCAACTTTCTGAAGCTACTGATGTAAACTTCTATTTCACAATCAGCTGTGATAAGGAAGATTTACCGGTTGAAATCTTTGATTATTGCGAAGAGTTATAATTAATAACGGACTAAAAGCGATGTGCATTTGCGCATCGCTTTTTTTATATCTTTAAATTCTATTAGAATATAAAATAAGTGAGGCTGAATTAACAACCTCACTTATTTTGTATATGAATTTAATTACATAAGCGAAAGATAAAGTTCTTTGATTTCCTCAACGCTTGTTTCTCTTGGATTGCCGGGACGGCAAGCATCGTCATAAGCGGACTGTGCAAGAAAATCTACATCTTCAGGCTTGACAATATCTTTAAGGTTTTCAGGAATACCAACATCCTTTGAAAGCTTCTTAACAGCATTAACAGCAGCTTTTCTTGCCTCATCAAGGGTCATACTGTCTACGCCGTCAACACCCATTGCCTTTGCAATATTTCTGTATTTTTCGCCTGTTGACGGAGCATTATATTCCATAACGGTAGGAAGGATAATAGCGTTTGCAACGCCGTGAGGAGTATCATAAAGAGCGCCAAGCGGATGAGCCATTGAATGAACAATGCCAAGACCTACATTTGAAAATCCCATACCGGCTACATACTGACCGAGAGCCATTCCTTCTCTGCCTTGTGGAGTGTTTTCAACTGCGCCTCTAAGGCTATTAGAAATAATTTCGATTGCTTTAAGATGGAACATATCTGAAAGTTCCCAAGCGCCTGCTGTAATATAACCCTCAATAGCATGTGTAAGTGCATCCATACCTGTTGCTGCAGTAAGTCCTTTTGGCATTGATGACATCATATCAGGGTCAACAACTGCTACTACAGGAATATCTTTAGGGTCAACACAAACCATTTTTCTGTTCTTCTGAGTATCTGTAATTACATAGTTAATCGTAACTTCGGCAGCTGTACCCGCTGTAGTAGGAACTGCAATAATCGGAACACACTTATTTGTAGTAGGAGCAACACCTTCAAGAGAACGAACATCTGCAAAATCAGGATTTTTTATAATAATTCCGATTGCTTTGGCGGTATCCATTGATGAACCGCCACCAATAGCAATAATGCAGTCTGCACCGGAAGCTTTAAAAGCAGCTACACCTGTTTGAACATTTTCAATAGTTGGATTTGGCTTGATTTCGCTGTAAATTTCATAGTCAATATCAGCATTATCAAGTACATCTGTGACCTTCTTTGTAACACCGAATTTAATAAGATCAGGGTCAGAACAAACAAAAGCCTTTTTAAAACCTCTTCCTTTTACTTCGGTAGCTATTTCTTTAATAGCACCAGCACCGTGATAACTTGTTTCATTTAATACAAATCTGTTTACCATTGTTATTATCTCCTTAAATATGTAATTTGGGATTGCATCCCACACCATAATATTACTACATTGACAATAATTTATCAATAATTAAATAAAAAAAGCCGAATTTTTTAAAACTTTGTTTACTAATAGACAACATTTATTAAATTGTTTTGTGTTTTCTTCTCAAAAATATAAATTTTAAGTTGCATTTTCAAATTTACTATTGACAAAAAGCAACCTTATATATATAATACTTAAAGTGCAAGTGCGAGGTGATTTTATGAGAATTGACCTTAATAATTTATTAAGCGGTGTTGAAACCAAGCTTGATATTAATTATGTTCTTGATTTAAGTAATCTCATTTACAGCACTTATAATCCTATTAAAAACGGCGTTAACGTTGTCGGTCGTCTTTATTCAAAAGCTGATGTGTTATATCTTGATATTAATATCAGCTTCGATTTCTTTGGTTTTTGCGACAGATGTGCAGAAAAGGTGAAAAAGCATTTTTCCTTTGATGTTAAGAGAATTGTTGTTGAGAAGCTTGAAAATGAAGAAGACGATGATGACTATATTGTTGTAAGTAATAGGGAACTCGATTTAGATGAATTAGTGAACGAAGAAGTTTCGCTCTCATTGCCTAACAAGATTCTTTGTAAAGAGGATTGCAAGGGCTTATGTCCGAAATGCGGCGCTAATTTAAACGTCAAGCAATGCAACTGCAAAAAAGATGTTGACCCGAGAATGGCGGCTCTTTTGCAGCTGCTCGAAGATGAATAATATGGTTTTTTAATAAAGGAGGCAATTAAGATGGCAGTACCTGCAAGAAAAACATCTAAAGCAAGAAAGAACAAGAGAAGATCAAGCGTTTGGAAAATGGACGCTCCGACACTTGTAAAGTGCTCTAACTGCGGCGGCTACACTGTATCTCACAAGGTATGCGGCAACTGCGGCTATTATAACGGTAAAGAAGTTATCAGCAAGGAAGCGTAAGATTTTACATTTGTTGGCGGACATTTTGTCCGCCTTTCTTGCTTTTATAACAAAATAGGAGGTTAGCTTATGGCAAAACCTGTTGTTGCTATTGTCGGCAGACCTAATGTCGGCAAATCAACACTTTTTAATAAATTAATAGGAACGAGACTTTCTATTGTTGATGATACGCCAGGTGTTACAAGAGACAGAATTTACGGTGACTGTGAATGGCTTAATCACAAGTTTTTACTTGTTGACACAGGCGGTATTGAACCTAACACTTCAGACGTTATTTTAAGTCAAATGAGAACTCAGGCAGAAATTGCAATTTCAACTGCCGACGTTATCATTCTTGTTACTAACATTCGTGACGGCGTTGTTGCAAGTGACTATGATGTTGCAACCATGCTTCAAAAAAGCGGCAAACCGATTATTTTATGCGTAAATAAATGTGACAGCATAGGTGAACCCGACCCTGAATTTTACGAATTTTATAATTTTGGTTTAGGTGATCCTGTGGCAGTTTCTGCTGCACATGGCCACGGAACGGGTGATTTACTTGACGAAGTTCTCAAATATCTTCCTGAAAACGACGAGGAAGAAGATGACGACGAAGTAATCAAGGTTGCCATTATCGGCAAACCAAATGTAGGCAAATCATCACTTGTTAATAAGATCAGCGGTGTAAACCGTGCTATTGTTTCTGATATTGCGGGTACAACTCGTGACACTACTGATACATTTATTGAAAACGAATACGGCAAATTTAATTTCATCGATACGGCAGGGCTTAGAAGAAAAAGCCGTGTAGACGACGCAATTGAAAAATACAGCATTATCCGTGCGAGAATGGCTGTTGAAAGAGCAAACGTCTGCGTAATTATGATTGACGCTGTAGAGGGTTTTACAGAGCAAGATTCAAAGGTTGCAGGAATTGCTCTTGATCAGGGCAAGGCTTGCATTATCGCTGTCAATAAATGGGACGCTGTTGAAAAAGACGGCAACACTATGAAAGAATACAGAGATAAGCTCGCTAATGATTTTTCGTTTATGAGTTATGCCCCGATTATGTTTATTTCAGCTAAAACAGGTCAAAGGATAGACAAATTGTACGAAATGATTTCCTTTGTTCACTCTCAAAACTCAATGAGAATTTCAACCGGTAAGCTTAACGAAGTGCTTGCAGGCGCAACTGCACGTGTTCAACCACCGACAGATAAAGGTAAAAGATTGAAAATTTTCTATATGACTCAAGCTTCTACAAGACCGCCTACGTTCGTATTTTTCGTTAATAATGCGGAACTTTTTCATTTTTCATACCAGAGATATCTTGAAAATCAAATCAGGGATATTTTTGGTCTTGACGGAACTCCTGTCAGATTTATTATCAGAGAACGAGGAGAAGGAAATAAATGACATCTGCATTAATTATTTCGGCAATAATTTCTTATCTTCTCGGAAGTTTAAATTTTGGTATAATTATATCAAAATCTCTCAATAAAGATGATGTGAGAAGTCACGGAAGCGGCAATGCCGGTTCAACCAATATGCTCAGAAATTATGGTAAAAAACACGCTGTAATGACTATAATAGGCGATATGCTCAAGGTTGCCGTTGCAATTTTCATATCATTCGTCATCGTTAGAAAAATGGGAAATATTTCACTTTCCGAAAACGGCGGTGCACTTATTTTAGGAATAGATGCAAGGATGTTTACTAAATCATTTGCAGGTCTTTTCTGTGTGCTCGGTCATATTTTCCCTTGCTTTTTCGGTTTCAAAGGCGGCAAAGGCGTTGCAACGGCGGGTGGAATGGTGTTTATGATTGATTGGAGAATTGCGCTTATTTTGCTTGCAATATTTGCAATTATTGTGTTAATAACCAAATATGTTTCTCTCGGAAGCATTGCAATGGCAGTATTTTATCCTGTTTTTATATTTGTTTTTTACAAATCACTGCCGCTGACTCTTTTATCGCTGATATTTACTTTAATCGTCGTGTTGGCGCATAGAGAAAATATCAAAAAGCTGATTAACCATACGGAAAGCAAAATAGGAAGTAAAAAAGAAAATAATTAAAAAAACAAACCGCTGTTAAATGCATTTTCTTTGTGAAGATGCACCGACAGCGGTTTATATTTTATGTTATTTATTTACAACATTTTGAGGATGACCGTTAATATATGCTTTCAAGTTGTCCTCCAATATGCTTAAAAGTCTTGCCCTTGTTTCCTTAGCTGCCCAAGCAATATGAGGAGTAATAAAACAATTCTTTGCTTTTAAAAGAGGGTTGTCCTCCTTAGCAGGCTCTACGCTTAAAACATCAAGTCCTGCTGCTTGAATTTTACCATTATTAAGTGCGTCGGCAAGAGCCGTTTCGTCAACAACAGGACCACGAGAGGTATTAATAAATATTACGTTATTTTTCATCTTGGAAATAGTATCTTTATTAATCATGCCTTCGGTTTCCGGTGTTAACGGGCAATGACAGGTGACAATATCGCTATTTGAAAGAAGATCGTCAAGTGAAACAAATTTAACCGTTTTAAGTTCACCCTTATCCTTCGGTCTTGGAGCATAGGCAAGAACATTCATATCAAAAGCTTCTGCAATTTTTGCAACCTTTTGACCGATTGCACCGAAACCGATTATGCCGATTGTTTTACCTGCGAGTTCACTAAGCGGCGCTTTCCAAAAGCAAAAATCAGGACAGGAGCACCATTCACCATTAAAAACAGCCTGCGAATGAAGATTAATTTTATTTGTAATTTGCAAAATAAATGCAAAAACAAGCTGTGCAACCGCATTTGTCGAATAAGACGGAATATTGCAAACAGTTATTCCAAGTTCCTTTGCTGCGTCGCAATCAACAACGTTATATCCTGTTGACTGTAAACCTATATATTCAAGCTCAGGTTTAAGTTTTTCAAGTATTTCTCTTGTTAAAATTGTTTTATTAATAATAAGAGCATTTGCACCCTTAGCCCTTTCAATTATTTGCTCAGGAGCCGTTCTGTCATATTGGGTAAAATCGCCGAGTTTTTTTATACCCTCCCAGGATAAATCACCCGGATTTGTTGTATAAGCATCTAAATTTACTATTTTCATAAAAGAATACCTCCTGTAATTACTGTCCTAATTATATCCCTAAACTAATCAAATTGCAATATTGCTTGATAAGTTTGTAATATTATAGTATAATTATTTCATATTATTAGCGGTGATATTTATGAAAAAAGCCACGCTTATAGTATTTATTGTTATTTTTACATTTAGTTCCTGTTTAGGAATAAATACATATTTTAAGCATAACTTTGCCGTTAATAACGAAGCTAAGTCTAATAGAATTAATTTGGTAATAGATGCCGGCCACGGTGGAATTGATGCAGGAACAATCGGTGTTGATAATGCTAACGAAAAGGATATTAATTTAGGCATAGCTTTAAAATTATACGATTTTATCAGAATATCAGGCATAAACGCAAGTTTGATACGAAGCGGCGATTATCAGTTCTACAAAAAAGGCGACAACACAAAGCGTTCGGATTTATATAACAGAATGGATTATATTAATTCAGTTGATAAAAGCACGTTAATTTCAATTCATCAAAATCATTTTGAAGATGAAAAAGAGCACGGAATGCAAATTTGGTATTCTCCAAATGATAACAAAAGTCCCATTCTTGCCAACAGCATTTTAAATATTACTAAAGAATTTTTACAGCCTGACAATAAACGTCTTAATAAAAAAAGCGACAGTTCATATTATCTATTGCATAAAGCAAAAGTACCGTCGGTTATGGTAGAATGCGGTTTTATGAGCAATAGAGAAGAAAATAAAAAATTACAGGACGAAAAATATCAAAATAAGCTTGCATATTTAATTATGCTCGGGCTTAACATTTATATTACAGAGGAACTATAATGGCAAAAGTTAAATCAATATATGTTTGCAGCGAATGTGGTTTTGAATCCCCAAAGTGGTATGGCAAATGCCCAAGTTGCGGCGAATGGAATACGTTAAACGAAGAACTTCCAAAAACAGAATTTAAAGGGAATTTTTCAGCTTCTTTAGGTGCTGTTGAGCAGATTATGTCATTAAACGATATCACGGGCGAAAATGACGAACGCTTTGCAACAGGAATTGACGAATTTGACCGAGTACTCGGAGGCGGAATAGTAAAAGGGAGTTTAGTGCTTTTAAGCGGTGACCCCGGTATAGGTAAATCTACAATTCTTCTTCAAATTTGCCAAAATCTCGGTAATATCGGTCAAAAAATATTATATGTCAGCGGAGAGGAATCTGCAAATCAAATTAAACTGAGAGCTGACAGACTTGGGGTAACAACTGATAATTTATACATTCTTCCTCAAACAGATTTGGGAACAATTATAGAATGTATTAAAAGCGAAAAGCCTGATATGGTTATTATCGACTCTATTCAAACGATGGTGTATGAGCAAGTCAGCTCATCAGCAGGCTCGATAACTCAGGTCAGGGAATGTACCAATGTGTTTATGCACACCGCAAAAGGGCTTGGAATACCGATATTTATTGTTGGCCACGTTAATAAGGACGGTGCAATTGCAGGCCCCAAAGTTTTAGAACATATTGTTGATACGGTATTATATTTTGAGGGTGAAAGAAATTATTCTTACAGAATACTGAGAGGAGTTAAAAACAGATTCGGCTCTACCAATGAAATAGGTGTATTTGAAATGACGGCAGAGGGCTTAAAAGAGGTTTTAAATCCGTCGCTTATGATGATTTCAGGCAGACCTAAAAACACATCGGGTACTTGCGTAGCCTGCGTTATGGAGGGTACAAGACCGATTCTTGCAGAAGTTCAAGGGCTTGTTTGTGCTACCGGATTTGGAACACCGAGGCGAATGAGTACAGGCTTTGACTATAACAGAATGAGTATGCTTCTTGCTGTTCTTGAAAAAAGGGCAGGGTATTTCTTTAACAATATGGATGCTTATGTTAATGTAATCGGCGGCTTAAAGCTTGATGAACCCGCTGCTGATTTAACGGTAGCCCTTGCGCTTGTTTCGTCACTAAAAGACAAGGCTGTTGACGATAACACCATTGCTTTTGGCGAGGTTGGACTTGCAGGAGAAATACGTGCCGTAAATAATTGCGAGCAACGTATCAGTGAGGCTAAAAGACTTGGTTTTGAACGTTGCATAATACCGTTTCATAATTATAAATCAATATCAAATCAATTAAAAACCTCAACTGATATCATTCCTGTTCGCAATATAAGGGAAGCATTTTCCGCTTTAGTCGAGGAATAAGTAGAGGAATAAGTAGAAATATATATAAGTCTGCTAATTTTTAGCAGACTTTTTTCTATTATAAACAAAAGTTGTTGTTTGTTTATTGAAAAATATGTATATTTATGTTAATATAATATTATTGGCTTATGCACACTTTATAAATGTATTGAGGGATAATTTATGAGTAAAGGAAAATTCAAAGCGGGAGTTCATCCCTATGAGGGAAAGGAATTTGCCGCTTCAAAAGAAATCAAACGGCTCAAAGGCGAGGAAATTATGGTTTTTCCTATGAGTCAACATATCGGTGCACCCGCAACGCCTTGCGTTAAAGTAACCGATAGGGTGCTTAAAGGTATGAAAATAGGGGAAGCAAGCGGATTTGTATCAAGTCCTGTTTATTCTTCTGTTTCGGGCACTGTTATGCGAATTGAGGACAGAACAATGCTAAACGGCAAAACTTCCAAATGCGTTGTTATTAAAAATGATTTTGAGGACGAATGTGTTGAAGGTTTTGGTATTTCAAGAGAAGTAAATGCCTTATCTAATGATGAAATTATAAAAATTATTTCAGACAGCGGAATCGTCGGTATGGGTGGTGCAGGCTTTCCTACAGGTGTAAAACTTTCACCTAAAAATCAAAATATTGACTACATAATTATTAACGGTTCTGAATGTGAACCGTATCTCACCTCTGACTATCGATTGATGGTTGAAAGAAGTAAAGACATAATTGAAGGTATTTCAATCGTTCTCAGGCTCTTTGAAAAAGCCGAAGCAATTATCGGTATTGAGGATAATAAACCAAAGGCGATTGATGCTCTTTCATTCGAATGTAACGGTAACAACAGAATAAATGTTATGCCTCTTTCGACACGTTATCCGCAAGGCGGTGAAAGAAGATTGATTTCTTCTGTAACAGGCAGGCAAATCAATTCCCACATACTTCCTGCCGACGCAGGTGTAATTGTATTAAACATTGCAACAATCATTGCGATCTTTGAGGCGGTAAAAATGAATATGCCTCTTGTTCACAGAGTTGTTACGCTAACAGGTGACGGTATTAACGAACCGGGTAATATGGATGTTCCACTAGGTATTTCTCATAAATATTTGGCAGATGAATGCGGTGGTATCAAGGATTCGACAGTTAAAATTATTTCAGGCGGACCTATGATGGGCATGGCTATGAACAGCCTTGATTATCCTGTAATCAAAACATCTTCGTCAATTTTAGCCATAACTCATGATGACGTAGAAAAAATGGAAACAAGTGCATGTATTCGTTGCGGCAGATGCGTAGGTGCATGCCCGGAAACTCTTGTTCCGCAGCTTATGGCTCAGGCTGTTATTAACAAAAACTACGAGCAATTTGAAAAGCTTTACGGTATGGAATGTATTGAATGCGGTTGCTGCACTTATGTTTGTCCTGCTAAAAGACCGCTTACCCAAACATTCAAGCTTGCCAAAATCAAAGTACGTAAAAGCAAAGCAACAAAATAAGGAGGGGTAATTATGTATAATGTTTCTGTTTCACCGCATATAAGAGATAAGAGTTCAACTCAAAAAATTATGATTGATGTATGCATTGCCCTTATTCCGACCTTAGCTTTCGGTGTATGGCATTTCGGTGCCAATGCGTTAATTGTAATTATTTCATCAGTAGTAAGCTGTGTATTGAGTGAGCTTATATTTGAATTAATTTATAAAAAACCAATTACAGTATTTGATTTCAGCGCAGTAGTAACAGGTTTAATTATTGCGCTTAATATGCCGCCTCAGGTTGCATGGTGGGTGCCTGCGATTGGCGGTGTGTTCGCAATTGTTATAGTAAAAATGCTATTTGGCGGAATTGGTCAAAATATTATGAACCCCGCTCTTGCTGCAAGATGCTTTTTACTTATTTCGTTCACTTCACGTATGACTGATTTTTCAACAGTCGACGGTGTGTCATCTGCAACTGAGCTTGCTCAAATCAAAGCAGGGAATACCATTAATTTAAGAGATGCATTTTTAGGACTTCAAAACGGCTGTATCGGCGAAGTATGCACACTTGCTATATTAATAGGTTTTGCTTATTTACTTATCAGAAAAGTTATTTCTCCTCGAATTCCGCTTATTTATATGGCATCAACCGTCGTTTTTGTCGTACTGTTTGCACTCGTTAAAGGCAGAGAAATGGACTTCTCAGGCATGGTTAATTTTGCACTCGGAAACCTTCTTACAGGCGGTTTAATGAGCGGTGCGGTATTTATGGCAACAGATTACACAACAAGCCCGATTACAAAAACGGGTCAGGTTATTTATGCAATATTAATTGGATTTTTAACTGCAATATTCAGAGTCCTCGGCTCAAGCGCAGAAGGTGTATCTTACGCTATTATTATTTCAAACCTTGTTGTTCCTCTTATTGAAAAAATAACTGTTCCAAAAGCATTTGGTATGCGTAAGAAAGAGGAGGCGTGATGTATGAAAAATAAATTCTTAAAAAACTGCCTTGCATTGTTTTTAATTACTCTTGTAGCCGGCGTTTCACTTGCATTTGTAAATGAAATAACAAAAGAACCTATAGCAAAAGCGCAGGATAAAGCAAGGCTTGAGGCATATGAGGTTGTTTATCCCGATGCTCAATTTGAAGCGCTTGACAATACAGATGAAATACTCAAGGCGTCATCAGCTTCACTTAAGAAAGAAAATCTGTCGCAATGCACCGTTGACGATGTTTTAAAAGCTACAGATAAAAACGGCAACTTAATCGGCTATGTATTTTCCGCAACATCACCTTCCGGATACGGAGGCGATGTAAAGGTTGCTATCGGTGTATCGGCAAAAACAAATAAGCTTACAGGCTTTACTGTTTTATCACACAGTGAAACTGCAGGCCTTGGTGCTAAGGCAACAGAGGACGATTTCAAATCACAATTTATCGGCAAATCTGCAGACGGCATTAATTATACTAAAAACGGCGCTTCAAGCGATAATGAAATCGATGCACTCAGCGGTGCAACAATTACATCAAACGCTGTTTGCGAAGCGGTAGACAGTGCGCTTGCCGTATATAACAATCAGTTAAAGGAGGTTGATTAATTTGAAAGCACCTATAGAAAGATTATATAACGGTATTGTTAAAGAAAATCCAACCTTCATTCTTATGCTCGGTATGTGTCCGACACTTGCAGTCACAACCTCTGCTATTAACGGTCTTGGTATGGGACTTGCAACAACAGTCGTACTTGTTATGAGCAATATGATTATTTCCTTATTAAGAAAGGTAATTCCGGACGGTGTTCGTATGCCAGCATATATCGTTATTGTAGCTTCATTTGTAACAATAGTTCAAATGATATTACAGGCTTATGTTACAACGCTTTATGACGCTTTGGGACTTTATATTCCGCTTATCGTTGTAAACTGTATTATTCTCGGCAGAGCAGAAAGCTACGCTTCAAAAAATAAGGTTATTCCATCTATATTTGACGGTCTCGGTATGGGACTTGGCTTTACTTTAGGTTTAACGTCAATAGGTATTGTTCGTGAGCTTATAGGAACAGGCAAAATTTTTAACCTTCAACTTTTACCTAAATCTTATGAGGGTGTATCAATCTTTATTTTAGCACCCGGCGCATTCCTTGTGTTGGCATTTTTATGTGCACTTCAAAACAAATTCGGTGCAAAAGGCGCTAACAGGCACGTTAAAGACGAAACTGCCTGCGGAGGAGATTGTATGCACTGTAATTCGCTTTGCAAGGAAGCAGAAAATAAGGAGGTAAACAAATAATGCTAAAAACCTTATTTCTTGTTTTAATGACAACGGCACTTATTAATAACGTTGTGCTTAGTCAATTTTTGGGAATTTGCCCGTTTTTGGGTGTTTCTAAAAATGTAAAAACCGCTGCAGGAATGGGCGGTGCAGTAATATTTGTTATTACAATCGCAAGTGCGGTTACAAATCTTTTATACACTTTCGTAATCAACAAGCTTCATATTACATATCTAAATACAATAATTTTCATTCTTGTAATTGCAGCACTTGTTCAGCTTATTGAATTGTTCTTAAAAAAATATGTACCTAAGCTTTACCAAGCGCTTGGAGTTTATCTTCCGCTTATTACCACAAACTGTGCAGTATTAGGTGTTGCACTTACTAATGTGCAGGACAATAATAATTTTATAACATCTGTTGTAACCGGCTTCGGAACAGCAGTTGGCTTTGCGCTTGCAATTATAATTATGGCAGGCATAAGAGAAAGAACAGAAAACAATGATTTTCCAAAAGCATTTAAAGGTACTCCTGCTGTATTATTAACAGCATGTCTTATGGCTATTGCTTTTTACGGCTTTGGAACACTTAAATAGAGGAGGGGAGCAATATGGATATTAAAAGTATTATCATTGCCTCAGTGGTTGTTGCCGCTGTAGGACTTATTATTGCCGTTCTTCTCAGTGTTGCCGAAAAGGTTTTTCACGTTGAAGTAGACGAAAAAGAAATTAAAGTCAGAGAAGCACTTGCGGGCAATAACTGCGGTGCTTGCGGATATGCAGGCTGTGACGCTCTTGCTAAGGCAATTGCTAAAGGCGAAGCGCCCGTCAATGCTTGCCCTCCTGCCGGCAAAAAGGGCGCTGAAAAAATAGCAGAAATAATGGGCGCTCAAGCAGGAGAGTTTGTCAGGCAGACTGCCTTTGTTAAATGTTCGGGAACCTGTGAAGTAAGGCACCAAAAATTTAATTATTACGGCACGAGAACGTGTACCTCTGCATCCGTTGCGCCCGGCGGCGGTGAAAGAAGTTGCCAATACGGCTGTATGGGATACGGCTCTTGTGCAGATGTTTGCGATAATCAGGCAATAAGAATTATTAACGGCAAGGCGGTTGTTGACGAAGAACTTTGCATCGCCTGCGGTAAATGCGTTAAAGCCTGTCCGCTTAATCTTATTGAAATTGTACCTTACGATTCTAAATTTAGGGTTCAATGTTCAAACAAACAGCGTGGCAAGGTTGTTAAGGACAATTGTCAGGCAGGGTGTATCGGTTGCGGTATGTGCGAAAGAAATTGCCCTAATGATGCAGTAAAAGTTATTGATAATGTTGCTAAAATAGATTACAATAAGTGTACCGAGTGCGGCTTATGTGCTCAAAAATGTCCGACTAAGGTTATTAAAGAATTTATAAATTAAAGAGAGGAGGGGGCTTATGAAAAAAATTGTTTCAATAGTCCTCTCCTTTACTTTGTTATTTACTTTGTTTGGCTGTTCAAACAGTAAGTATACCAAATTCTCAAAAAGTTTTTTAAATCTGTTTGACACTGCCTCAAGTATAACTGCTTATGATACCTCACAAGCTGAATTTAACAAAAAATACAATAAGTTATACAGTGTAATTAAAGGATATTCCGAACTTTACGATATCTATAATGATTATGATAATATTGTAAATCTAAAATATATAAATGACAATGCATACAAAAAGCCTGTAAAGGTCGATAAAAGAATAATTGAGCTTTTGACCTATGGAAAAAAGGCATATAAAATTACAAACGGATATGTCAATATCGCTATGGGAAGTGTTCTTTCAATTTGGCACGATTACAGAGAAAAAGGGGAGTCGCTTCCTCCTAAATCAATGCTTACGAAAGCAAGTGAGCATACAGATATCAACAATTTAATTATAGACAAGGAAAATTCAACTATATTTTTCAATGATAAAGAATTAAAACTTGATGTAGGCGCAATTACCAAAGGATTTGTTTGCAATAAAATTTATGAATACATAACTCAAAACAATGTTTGGCAAAGCGCAGTTATTTCCCTTGGCGGCAATATAATCACAATCGGAAATAAGCCTGACAAAAATGATTTTGTTATCGGAATTGAAAATCCAAATTCAAATGAATATTTAGACAAAATTTATGCAGCTGATAATACAAGTGTAGTTACAAGCGGCTCGTATCAAAGATATTACACGGTCGATGGCAAAGATTATTGCCATATAATCGATAAAAATACATTATATCCGGCAAATTATTTTAAATCAGTAACAGTAATATCAAGCGATAGCGCACTTGCCGATACACTTTCTACGGCGTTATTTTGTATGGATTTAAACGCAGGCAGGAAATTAGCCGAAAAATATAATATTCAAGCTATTTGGCTTGACAAAAACGATAAAATCACAAAAACCGACGGTGTTAAAAGTGCAAAATAAAAAAAGAAAAAATGATATAATATTAATAGCCGTTATCATTGCATTGGCAGCGTTAATTTTCATCTTAATCAACAGTTTTTCGTCAAACGGCAATAAGGTTATAATTGAGCAAGATGCAAAGCAAATAGCCATTCTTGATTTAAATAAAAATCAGGAATATAAGATATATGATAAAAACGGAAATATTTGTAATACCGTCATTATCAGCGGCGGTCTGGCTTCGATGAAATACGCAAATTGCAAGGATAAAATATGCGTTAATCATAATAAAATAAGCAAAAATAACGAATCAATAATTTGCCTACCAAATAAGGTAATTGTAACGGTCGTAAGTGATAAAAGCAGTGACGTTGACGAGGTGGCAAGGTGAAAAAGACTAATATTAAGCGGCTTTGCACGCTCGCATTAATGATTGCGCTTGCGTTTGCGTTTTCATATTTAGAATCATTAATACCGTTCAATTTCGGCATACCCGGCATTAAACTCGGCATTGCAAATCTTGTAGTTATTGTTGCGTTGTATACAATGAATGCTAAGGACGCTTTATTTATATCAATTATCAGAATTTTGCTTTCAGGCTTAGCCTTCAGCGGTCCATTTGCAATGATTTACAGTTTAATCGGCGGACTGCTTTCATTTTTAGTAATGTTTGTCGCCAAAAAGAGTAACAAGCTTTCACCAATCGGTGTATCGGCTCTCGGCGGAACAGTCCACAATTTCGGTCAAATACTTGTTGCCGCCGTTGTTATGCGAACCTACAGAATTATTTATTATTTCCCAATATTAATGATTGTTGGGCTTGTAACAGGCATTTTAAACGGAATTATTGCAAATATAATCATCAAACGAATTGCTAAAACAGGAGATACACAATGTCAATAGGATTAAAAAGGCGAACGGTGACAATCCGTTCTTTGAAAATCACCTTTGCACAAAAATGATATAGAAAAAGCAAGATAATATCCGAGGTATTAAAATGTTAAAAAAGAAGTATAACGGTGATAAAATTCAAAACAAGCAAATAAAAAAGCTTTATAACATTGCAAAATCTGTTGCTATTCCCAAAAAAATTAACGAACAAATTTGTTTCGGCGGCGTAGGTGCTGTTGTATTAACAAAACAAGGCAATATTTATACAGGAGTTTGCATCGATACAGATTGTTCACTTGGTATGTGTGCCGAAAGAAATGCATTATCTACAATGATTACAAACGGTGAAATTGAGATAGATACAGTTATAGCTGTTAATAAAATAGGAAAAGTATTGCCGCCTTGCGGTGCTTGTCGTGAATTTATGTGGCAACTTAGTAATTCAAATGATATAAAGGTCGTAATAGACAATAAAGGCACAATGGTTAACCTTGAAAAATTAATTCCGTTTCCATACTAAATACATAAGAAATACAAAGAAATTGATAATAATATCAAGCTGTTAAAATGACACTTAAAACTTTTGTGCAATAATTTCGATTGACTAAATGCAGTAAATTGCTTATAATATAAGCAATAACGGTAAAACGAGTCCCCTTTATTGCACAAAATATTTATTCTACTTTATCGATTATATCACAAAGCGTAGTAAAAACGCAAATAAACATTAAGTATAAAAAAGGTACTCTGAAGAGCTCAGCTGCAGGCTCATCAGGGTGCTTTTTTTCATTAGTAATATACGATAAGTAATAATGACCTAGCCGGCAATCGCATTAAAGCGATTAGGGGGCGGTGCATCCTGGGTGCAGGATGCAAGGTAGGCGAGTATAATTCTCGCCGGAGGGTGTGGGGTAACCTTATCAGAAAAATAGCAAAGTAGATAGAATTATTTTGATTTATCTTTTTTTGCTTCGTCTGCTATTAGTGTTGCTGTTTTTTGTTGAATTGAAAATGTTTCTGACAGCTCTTTTAATAATACAATAAATCGCATAAATAATTAAGCATATAAAAACAATAAAAAGAACTTTGTATATTGGTTCTGAAGCATTTTCAATTCCTTTACTAAAAGCTTCTTTTAAATTAGGTGTTAGATTGCTTTCAAGTGTTAATAAAGCTTCATACATTATTTTAACCTCCTAAAATCATTAGTGATACCTAGTAAATAATCTGCTGATACATTATAGAATTTGCAAATTTTCACTATTTCTTCAGGCGTTGGGTTGATATCTTCTTTTTCAAGTCTACTGATTTTTCTTTGCGACATACCTAGGATTTTGCCTAAGTCTTCTTGTCTTAATCGTGGCTCTGTAAATTCTCTTTGTTCTTTCATTCTTTCACCAAACATATTAAAACCTCCATCTATATTGTAATAGACTAATATTGACTATTGACATATAGACAAATAATGACTATAATAAAGGTGTAGTCACAATATGACTACTCACGAGGAATGGTACAAAGTACCGAAAAAAGCTCCCTGGAGCCGTACAGGGAGCAATTACCTAAGCAAAAAGAAAATAATATGAATTAAAAAAAGGAAGGAATAAAAGAATTATGGAAGCGTTAATAAAGGGTAATTTCGTACAAAATCAGCAAATACAGAAAAAGGACGGCACTATATTGCATGTAGCAATTGTTTTGGCAGGTAATGAGACTGTCCAAATTAATGATATGCAATTCGGTCCTGACGTTAAGTCGCTGCAGCCTATCGAGCTTAAAGTCGATATTAAAAACAGTCAATATGGCTTGTATATTAAACCGGTTAAACAGCAGTAAAGCCTGCCGCACGGTAGCAAGCTTACTGCTTGCAATAATATTATTAATTCCTCAATTTACGGCTTACGCTTATACCACTTCAGATAAGGAGCTTGAACAGTTCCGGGATAGCTCAATAAAAGATGATTTAGGTTTTGATTTACCAACGTTTAAGTATAAAGTGCTTTACCGTGGCAAAACCTATGCGCTTGATACTGATGTAACAATGTATTTCTACATAATAGTCAATAATGATGACCTGCAGTATTGCGATATTGGTCTTGATAGCTTTTCAATGAGCAAAGGCAAGTGCTGCATTGCTGTAGTTGATGTCAATTCATCATATACAGGCGATTATAGATATATCGATTGTTCTTCATCAGAGGACTTTAAAAAGCAGCTTGATGAGCTTTATCCAAATAATAGATTAATAATCGGTGATTTGGTAGGCTTCTACATTCCTGAAAAAGTGGTAATAAACGATTATTCAAAGCTGATTAATTATCAGCAACTTGTCGATAAGCTAAATATTTTAAATACTCTTGTTATTGTTCTTTGTTTGGCTTCCGGCATAATCATTGGTTGTCATTTTCTTAAGCAATTTAGCTTTTGGAAATGGTAATATACGTCAAGGGTTAAGGTCGATAGTTATCTCGCTGGTTCGCTCTAAGAGTGGGGCACGGAAATAATTAAGGTAATGAATATGAATTTGAGTGGCGGGGTTGAGATTTTAACCCTTGGCATAGCTAGCGGATTTTTAGTAAGTTTTTTACTTTCAATTTTCGGTTATGTCATATATGAAATATTTAAAATAATGAGGAAGTGATAAGATGTTTAATTTCTTTGTTGCAGAAACTTCAGACCTTACTGAAATTTCAAAAATAATGTCAGATAGCTTTCAGGTTATTTTGTCTGACTTTAAAGAAATTATGCTTTATGTAATTAAATATGCAGTCCCCATTATTGGCATAATTATTGCTATGACTATAGGCTTAAAAGCTTATAAGCATATATCAGGTGTTGATGATGAGCTTGACGCAGCTAACGCAAATACCGATGAGTTTCTCGACGAGTATTACGATTGGCTCGACTCTCATCCAAATTACTAAATTTAATAGGAGGTGAAAAAAATGAAGATTAAAGAAAAGCTTAAAGCTCATGCTTCCAAAATCGTCGCAGCAGTAACAGGCGGCGCAGTAATGGTAGCAGGTGCAGTTCCGGCTCTTGCCGCTGACGGTTCTAATCTTACTGAAGATTTTAAGACAGCACTTTCAACTGCTTTCTCAACCGTTAAGTCTGATGCCGTTAGTCTTATGACCCTTGCCCTTCCTGCAGCTCTTGCAATTATGGGTATTGTCATTGCGATTAAACTCGGTATTAAATTCTTCAAGAAGTTCTCCAACGGCTAAACCGTTGACCTTCGTTTTCATCCACGAATATGGGCAGATATCTCTCAATCTGCTCATATTTTTTTAAACTAAAAATGTATTACAAATTGCGGAAACGTTCGCTGCTGCCTTAATTGGCTTTCCCCTAGCGTCTAGGGGTGCCTTTCTGTCTGAGCAAGTGGCAACGCAGTGAGTTTTAGTGGGCGGGGTACGTCTTGCCGAAATTTAATTGAAAGGGTGGTTTTAATGGTATCTGCATACACAGAAATTATCAGCATAAGAGTTGATGATACGCTTTTATTTAAAATTAAAGAAAATTTAAGACCGGGCGAAAATGTGTCCGATTTTATTCGTAAAGCTATGCGTAGCTATTTGGCTATTGTTCAGTCAGAGTAGGGGGGTGATTTTATGGTTATGAAAATGTTTGAATTGCGACAAAGCGACAAGCTTGTTGCTAAAATCTTAGTAGCATTCTTTGTTGTTGCCCTTGCATTGGTAATGGCATTTGCTCCTCCAGTTGAAACGGTTGCTTTAGCTAATCAAGTTAATCAGGTATGTGCTGCTGTCGGTACTATAGCGGGTATGCTTATGGGTTCCGCTACTTTTTCTGCTATGTGGGCAACTGCAGGTGTTACTTTAACAATTGCTTTGTGCTCTGATATTGCTGCAGCTCTTATTTGTTTTATTGTTGCAATGGGAGTAGGTATGCTTGTTTCTAGTCTTGTCTCTTATATTACTTCAGAAAAATCCTTAGATTTATTTGATATAACCTTTTGGCAAGCATTACAAACTTCTTGGGATAGGGCAAAACAAAAAGTAATTTGCAGTGCTGCGGTTTTTCAGATGATAGTATCAAAGATACGTCAAGCTCTCGGAATTGAAAGTAAAGATAACAATCCCGGATCTAGCTCAACCTTTAAAGCTGTAACCGCTGTACCTACTATTTCTGATTTTGATTTGCCTGAAGTTGACGGAACTAGTAAAACTTTTGATTCAATTGTATGCGGTGATGTTGTCGGCGATATTAAAAGCATTTATTTCTACGGCAAAACACAGTTTAGAACTTCTGATATATATGCATTCGGTAGTTCTTCATATTTCTATGATTTTTCTTGTGAAACAGATAATAGACCTATGGTTGCATTAACTCCTTGTGTTAATAATAATGCAAAGGAAATGTATCTATGTACTTGTGGTATGTCTTATTCTGAAATTGGTAGCCTTAATGTTAATTATAGTGTATCATATAAAAATCATTTTTTGTATACCGGGGGAAATGGCGATGAGGTTAATATTATTTCTGATGTCGCACGTCATTTATATTGTATTCAACCTGACGGTAAGATTATTAAGCCTGAAAGTATCGCTAATTTTATCTATCTTTTATTGTATAAACATTGTAATGCAGTTTCAGTAAAAGTTTCTGATGATGTATTAATCGGCAATGATAATGTATCAGATGTGTCTGACTCTGATGCAGCTAAGGTTAATACATTCGATAAAGGTAATTTAAAAAATCTTGGTAAAACAAAATCACTTGATGCAACTTATACAGAAAAAAATGACCGTACAAAAGGCATTTACGATAGTATTAAGTCTACCGGAAAATCTACTGAAGTTAAGGGCAAGGTTACACTTGATTCTGTCGGTATATCTGACGCTACTACTATTGACGCTGTAGGAAGTTTAGACGTGTCTGACGTGATCGGTGTAGCAGGTGTAGGTGCTTCAGATATATCGGTACCTGATACCGCTACAGGTGATGATGTTCCTGTTGATGTGCCTACTGACAATGTCATTCCATTTGACGTTGGACCTAAGCTTATCAAGTTTTCTGCAGAAGGTATATCTGACAAGTTCCCTTTTTGCCTGCCAAAGTTCCTCAAGGAACAGCTTAACATTATGGTTTCTGACCCTAAAGATCCTAAATTTACTATACCTTTTGAGGTAAAAAGTGCTAAGCTCAAGGGTGATATTGATTTGGATTTAACAATGGGCGGAAAGGCAAAAACTGTAACAAAAATAACTGACTTCTTTTTGTGTGCTGCATTGCTTGTAGGCTTGGTATTCGCTACTAAAAAGCTTGAATTTTAAGGGGTGATAAAATGATTACACTTTCTATTGAGTCCATTGTATCTAATGTTTGGTACTATCTATGCAAAGGAATAGCAAGTATATGTGATTTTATTATATCGTTTTTCCCTGATAATAAAATGGAAAATATTAGCGTGCCGGAAGAGGTTGCAAAGGTGCTTGGATATGTTAATTTTTACCTTCCTATTAAGCAATTTATTGTTATTATAACAGGGTGGTTGCTTTGCTTAATTGCTCTGATGATTTACCGATTGCTTGCCGGTTTCTTTAAGCTTGTAGGGGGTGGGTAAAATGATTTATCTTTATTCCGGTGTTCCCGGCTCCGGCAAGAGCTACCACGCTACTATGGACATAAGAGAATTTGCTATAGAAAAGAAATTGTACGTTATTACTAATTTGCCTATAGATTATGACAAATTATGTAAACATAGCTCTGTGAAGCCCTCAGAAGCTCGTGAGCGTGTTTTCATCAAAGACAACGAAGAAATAACGGTTGACTATCTTAAGCAATTCTCACGTGACCATCTCAAGCGTGGGAAAGAAAATCAATGCTTGTTAGTCTTTGATGAAGCAGGCGATAAGTTTAATGCAAGAGATTTTAGCGCTTCAGACAGAATGGAGTTTGTTAAGTTCTTCCGAGTGCACCGCCACTACGGTTATAAGGTGCTTTTGGTATGCCAACACGATAGATATCTTGATAGGCAGGTCAGAGGCTGCATTCAGACCGAGGTTGAGCATAGAAGCTTTAAGTATTATAAAACCTTTGGATTTTTGCTTTATATGCTCTTTGGTGGGCTATTTCAGACTATTAGCTATAACTATCCTATAATCAGTCAAGGCAGGAAAGCGGCTCGTACAGGCTCTAAAATCATAAGGCTAAGGAAAAAGTATGCAAATATATATAACACTTTTCAATGCTTCGATGATGAGCTTGACAAGCTTTCACCCGGTGGCTCCGGGGTGGCGGTCTTTTCGGCCGCCGGGGTCCTGGAGACACCCTAAAAATGCATTTAGATTATAATAGTACATTTATAAGTTATATATTAATTAAACTTGGCTAATCCTCATTTAAGAACCAAATTAAACTAAGTCAAGTAATGCATTATTCAATTTAGAACAGGAAAAAACCGATGACTAAATATGTTAAAAAACGGCGTGACATTAAAATTATAGTTAGCGGTGATATTGTTGAGCTTATTCAGTATAGAGTACCTGTTAATTGTGAAGCAAGAGATTATGAAGTTATTAAGGGCTCTAAAAACGATTTAGAAAAGAAAGAAGAAAACCTACAGAGAGCACGTTCAAATATACGGCGCTATATATGGCAAAATGTTACACCATACACTAAATTTATCACTTTAACCTATAAAGATACCGTGCTTGATTATGAAACGCTTTTATACGATATGAAGCAGTTTTTTAAGAATTTAGGCAGGGCAGGGTATTGTAATAATAGTTATCTATGGATAATGGAACACCAAATTAAGAGGGGAGTCAAAGAGGGGAATGCAGGCTCTCTGCATTCTCACGTGCTTCTTTTTGATGATGAGTATATTCCATTTAATGCAATTAATAAAGCTTGGGGTAAAGGTAATACAGATATTCACAAGCTTGATGACGTTAATAATGTCGGTGCTTATGTGTCTAAATATCTTACTAAAGAGACCTATGCAGAATTTAACCGCCATAGCTATCATATTAGTCGAGGGCTTCCGAAGCCCTCAGAATATTGCCATGACGGTTATATTACTGATATTGATTTTGGTAAAGAAATTCTTGATCAGGTCGATTGGTATCACATACATACCACTAATTATGAATACAAAACAAATGACGGTATCTTTCAAAATTCAATATTATATAAGCAAGGGAGATTAAAAAATGGCAGATATATGCAATCAGTGTAAATATCGCAGTTATGTATCAGTTTATTGTCCGGCTAAGACTTGTGATATTATGATTGACCCACTTAATCAGTCTGTTATTGACTGTGAGCATTATGTAAAGGATGATAATCTTGTTAGTAGAAAAGGTGGATATAAATCGCATTAAAGCTTTGCTTGAGAGCGTTCCAGGCAAAATGGAAATTTCAGCAATTAATTTAACAAACGGCTATAGCTTAAGCCTTATAGCCGGTGAGCAAGAAATTAATCAAGCTGAATTTGAAAAAGCTTTAAATGAACTTAATCAAATACTTAAGAAATACAAAGAAATTGATGATAATGTAAAGTTATTAAAATGATACTTAAAACTTTTGTGCAATAATTTCGATTGACTAAATGCAGTAAAATGCTTATAATATAAGCAATAATGGCAAAACAACTCCCCTTTATTGCACAAAATATTTATTTTGTGCAATTATGTATAAAAATCAAAGGACACATTAAGTGCCCTTTTTATTTTTATCTTTTAAATTTTGGCGGTCATACGGACCCAATTCCAATATACGGAAAATATCGCCCATAACCTCATTAAACATCTTTTGCCGTGTAATGGCAATGATACTTTCTAAGTGGTCTAACTCGTCACATTTACGAATTTTAAATCTATCCTCATATGTAACAACGTCATCAGACAGCCGTAAATCTTTCAAGTACCAATACTGTAATATCTTTTCACGTTCTGACTTATTCATTAAAAATCATAATCCCCACCATTCATAAGATTAAAACAATCATCCATAGAACGCATTACATCACGTTCAACGTCCTGTTTGCGCTGACGTCTTAATTTTTTCTTAGCAGGCTGTAAAACTGTGTTATCGTTGTCCTCTGCCCAAGTATCACTTTTAAACCCGGCTTCAGATAAGTTTTTAATAACCTTGTAAGTATCGTAAGCTTCATAAAGCTCTTTATTATGAACAAAGCAGTAATAACCAAGCTTACGCATTTTAATAACGTCCCCGTCACCATTCATTATAGGCTCGCTGCGTTTAACTACTGTAAAGCACTTAAGAAAGGTGCGGCACTGTCTGACTTCGGTACAATGTAAACGAATAGGTTTTGAAACATTAGTAAAAAAATGTGAAGTCATAAAAATAACACGCTTATTCTTTCTGTTCTGTGTTACGGTAGCTAACATTCTCGGTGGGAAGTTCTTAGACATTGCCGAACTAAACCAATTCTGACACTCGTCAATAGCACAAAGCACACCTGTTTTTCCGTTATTAACATCAACGAGCTTACGCCAATCATCAATAACAAAATCTTCACCGTTTAGACCGTAATTAGTACCGACCTTTAAAGACGGATACTGATACTTAAGCTGTAGTATATCGTGTGTCATTGTAAGAGTTTTACCCATACCCTGCTTACCGCAATACATAATAATTCCGTGCTGACGGAACTCCCCTACTTTAATATTGTAATAATTTTCCCAATATTGCCGGGGAAGCTGCACAAACAGCTTAGTAAATATGCTTACGTCCATTTTAGAATTAAAATGTGCTATTACTTCCCTATGAGCTGTACCGCTTTTCTTTTTACGTATATAAGCGACATAGAAAGAAATACCAAAAGCCACAGCAAGCGGAATAAGGACGAATAAACAAGGTTTAAGCAAAACCCATATACAAGACCATATTGTTTTTAAAATAGTTAAAATCAAATAAAAAACACCTCCAATGTAAAGAGCTGTTGCGTGCCGGCACAGCCGGCAACGCAAACAGCATTGCTTATACATTTACAGTAATGGAATAATAGACCACAAAAGCTTTAAAACAGATACAATCAATCTATAAACATAAGTACCGATTAAAAAGCCAAGAATAACAATAACAGGACCCATAGGAATAAAGTAACCTATAAAACCGATAGCTTCAGTTAAAATATCAAATGAAGTTGTTATAGATGAAATATCAAATTGAGTACCGTGCAACAAATTAGCTACCCAATTAAGAAAAGTAATTACAATCATATTATCACCTCACTAAAAATCATCAATATCATCATATCCGCCATTAGCTTTCAAATGCTCGTAATAATCATTAGCCATAGTATCATTAATCATATCATTTAATTGATTTTCGTGGAATTCAACACCGCCAACAAAGGTAACACCTGCGCCGTGTATAATTTCAGGCAAACGCTTCCAAAGAGCAACCAAAAATCCAAGGTACATAAAACAGCTAACAACTGTATCACCTACACCTTTAAAAGGAGCATAAAAACTAAAATCAATACTATATGATTTAGCAGGCAAGCTATAATACTTCCCTTTAACACCTGCGGAAGTAAATGTCAAAACAGGCGAACTATCCGTTGTTAATGCGTTCTTAATATCATTAGGTACAGTATCGGCAATAGTATAAGCAGAGCCGATAAAAGTATTATCCTTTACATTAGTTAAAGCTGCATCAAAAGCTTCTGCATTATCCTGAGAACGTGGATTGATAGTGTTATCAATAGTTTTATAAACATCAAGAAGCACTTCTTTAAAGGTTTCTTTAATGCTAAAGCTAAAAGCCTTTGAAGGGTCTGTGTTATAGCCGTTTATGTCAAGAGTTAAGTCAAAACCGAAATATGAAGCTAAAGCCTTTTGAAAATTCGAAATACTGCTTAAAAATATATTAGAAAATTTCATAACAGTATCATTTAAATCACATATGTTTTCATTAATAGCTTTTATAAACGAAACAGCATTATCAAGCTGACTCGACATATAACTGACAAAATTCCTAATATCCCAAACAAAATAAGCAACAGACTTATTATTATAATTTAGGCTGTCCTTAATGTCCCCAAGATAAACTTTATACCCTTTCTGATTGCTATAAATGTTATCAAGACTGGCAATAATATTGGCAATACGGCTATTAATTCGCTCAATACCGCTGATAATTGCGTTTTTTTCAGAGTCGCTCCAAGAACTGCCGCTCCCGGTGTTGTCTCCCCCTCCGTCCCCGGTGTTGTCGGTTTCGAGGGGGTTGGCGTAAAAGTTTTGCCAGCATTATTAAAATTAAAGTTACAGTAATGAACAACAAGACTATTTTGATTAAGACCGAGAGGATAACCAGATAAAACCTCTTTACGCTCGCCTGTTGTTGGACTAATAAAATGTTCAAGACCTACGGTACTTTTATCACAAATCAACTCAGGATTCTTATAAATATTGTCATAATTATATTTTACAATAATAAGAGGAATACCTTTTTTTGAATCTTCAGAAACACCAGCAAAATCATAATAAGTTCTTGATGTGTTGAATGTTGAGTCGGTGAAAAGATAAGATTTACATTGAAAATCATTAGAATTACTAAAAACGCAGTAAACATAATCATTTTTATCCTTTGCAGTATAAACAACGTAATATTTATAATCGTCAGGAATAATGATATCTGCGTTCTGAGCAATCAATCTATAATCTGCATTAGCAGCGCCCGTGCCGGCAAAAGCTGTAACAGGCATTAACGAGAACACAAAAAGCATTACTGAAAAAACAACACAAAATACTTTTTTCAAATTTAAAAACTCCTTTCTAAAAAAATAAGGGGAAAGGGCTTCCCCTCTCCCCTCGCTCGAGAAAAAACAAATAATATAGAAATATACAAAAGTTATGCTGAACGGAGCATACCAAGTACAAAGCTGATACCCTTACGGATAGCGATGAACGAAATTGCAACGGGTACAATAATCGGAATAACAGCGACTACTTCATCAAGTACACCGTTTACCATTGCCGATGTGATAGTTTTATCAAGAACTGTATCAGCAAGAATGGTCTGAATTTGAGGCACTAACTACTTCCCCCTTTCTTTGTTCTTTTTTTATCTCTAACCTTACAGCTATTAGCTTTTTCGTGCAATCACGAAGCAGAGCAAACACGCCGTAAAGGAAGATAGCAAAAGCGATAAAAAGTAAAATTAATTCTTTTATTTTGTACTCCCCCAATCTTCCGGAAACATTGAAGATATCCAGTTTTTAAGCGGCTTAATGCAATAATCAATTGCAAACTTTAATATCTCAATAACGAGAATAGCGCCGCATTGTTGATAGATGAGTTGCAGAAGCTCGTTATTTTCCAAGCTGTTCAACTCCTACAAGCTCTTTTCTCAGCTTGCCGTATGCTTCATTAAGCACAACAGTAAGCTTATACTCATCAAGTAAATTGATACTTGAAATAATATCGAAAAGCTTAGAATTTTCACTGTCAACTACAAGTCTTTCACTTGTATGGTTGTCATAATCATAAATTACAACAAAGTGAGCAGTACCCTTTTTACCCTCAAACTCCCAATCTCTTGAAAACATATCAAGCACAGGAGCTTTAATAGTTGTAGTAAGCTTCATTAATTCTCACCCCTTTCCTCAAATAATTCTTTGTAATGGGTTAATTCGTCTGACGTGTCTTTCAATTCCTTTTCGTATGCCTGAAGCTTTGACTGAGCAATCAGAATACCTTTGTTAAAGAAAATGATTACGACAAGTTCGATTAGGACGGTTGCTACTAAAGACCATTCAGTAACGCCCCAACCTTTCATATACTCAATAATTGTGTTGACAAAACTCATTGTTTTATCCCCTTTCTTTTTATAGTCTTTCGACTTATTCAATAATGTAAAAATCACAATCCGCAAGGTAATTATCAACTAAAAGCTGCTGCCGGGGGTTTAACTTAACACCACGAGAGAAAAGCTCATTAATTAATTCCTGCGGTGAGTGTGAATACAAGTAAGTAAGAATTGACGAGCCGCAAGTATTGAAAAGATAATTTTCAAATTTAGAGTAGTTATACTCAACACCTACTGTGTCTATAACAGAAATCTTTTCGGAGTGACTTAATATCTTTTTCCAATAAGGAGCGGTCGGCAATCTTGATTTATTAGAATCTTTACTGCTAACTACAAACCTCAAATAGTTATTAAGCACTCCCGTATAAAAAAACCTACGTCTTCATCAGTAAGAAGCTTATTAGCGAAACCCTCAGCATTGACAGACCTAAGACGGATTTCAATACGTGTCCAATTAGGCATATCCTCAGGAGTAAAACCACGCTCTGCCCTTTTATCGTATATATTGACAAAACAGTTACTGCTTTGCTTACCGAAGTACAAAGACGTACCCTTAATACCGTCATTTTGTGACTGCATTAAATTAGAAAATTTAGACCGACAAGTAAAATTGCCGTTTCTATATGCCCTTACAAGAGTATCAATTGAAAAGTTATCGTCTATAACGTCCTGCGCTATATCTATTCTCGATACATTGAAATCTTCAAGGGCGGCTACACGCTTAATCAAGTCAAGGAGAGAGTAACAAGAAAAAGACTCAATTAAGCGGCAACCTTGACCGGATATGTTAACACAAGCAGCTGTATAATCTTCTTTCTGCGATAACATCAAAGTAATATGATTATCATATGTAATCGAGTATTTATAAAACCACCGTGGCGGACACTCTTTGAATTCAAGACCGCTATTTTTTAACCCGAGAAATTCTATCATTTCTTCAAATGTTATAAAATGCCCTGAAAACGTTATCCAATCTATGATTAAAGGGTATTTGTATGTATTTTCTGCCCCCCTATTAGTGGTGGGGGCAGTTATCATTTTTTCGCTCATTTTTCGTCATCCTTTGACTTTGATTTTTTGTCTTTAGAATTATTTCTAACAAGAATTGACATAACAATGTCAAGAAGAATAAAAAGAGTAGCGCATAAAATAGCTCCAACAAATACACCTTCAACAACGTAAAAGTCTTGCATTGTGTCAAGAACTACAGATACTTCATCTACTGTCATATTTATCACCTACCTATTAAAAAAATCATAATTCATATTGAATTATCTAAAACAAAGTATAATTCATTTTGAATTAAAATTCAATAATTCATATTGAATTATGTTAATATTGTAATATCCTACAAAAAAGAGTAAAGGAAATTATGAAATATAACGAAATATTAAGAGAATTAAGAGAAGATAGAGATTTAACACAAACAGAAATTGCAAAATTATTAAATGTAAGTCAAATTACATATTCACAATACGAAAGAGGTGTAAGAGGTTTACCACTTGAACATTTAAAAACACTTTGCCTATTCTATGGCATAAAGTCAGATTACATATTAGGAATACCAAATACACTAGAATACCCGGAAAGGAATTAAAAATGGACGATTTAACTAAAATAAACTACTCATTTCCAACACCAAAAATAACGAACAAAAAGACTATTGAAAAAGATATTTTAGGCATAAGCAGTATTGCGGATTTATCGCAAGAATACAATATACCTCAATTCAGAATAATACAAATATTAGAACACGATTTACCCGAAGAAATATTAACAGTTATAGAAATATTACATAACTATAAAGGTAAAGATAATAAAAGCCTATTAGATATTTATTTAGAAGAATTAGATAATAACAAATAGTATAGAAATATACAAAAAAGCACTACAGCTGCGTTTGAGCTGCGGTGCTTTTTTCTTGTTTTCATTTACTTTTTGTATAATTGTAACCCTCAATAATTCTTTTCTAAGTAATCTACCCATAGCGTTAAGCGCTAAAAAGGATAGCAGGTAATAAGCTTTAACATTTAGGTCTTGTTTTTTCAGTAACACATAATTTTCACTTAATCAAGGCGGTAAAACTTTTTTGTTTATAGCTTAGAGCAAAAAACTTTCACTGGTTCCGCTACGCTTCAGCCTTGACAAAGCAAAAATTATATATTACCCCCTATTTAAGCAAACGACGGGCGGCACCGCACGTCGCTTGCCAATTCAAATTATGGGAGGTGATATATAATGACATTACAGCAAGTCCTAAGGCTGATAGAAGCCTTAAAAGAAAAAGGCTATACGCTCAACGAGATAATCGAAATCTTAGAGCGTACAGCCTACAACAACACCGATAAATAATCGGTACTATGGTACACAGAGGTTGCGCCCTCTGTGTACTTCTTTATTATATCACAAACTGAATAAAATACAAGGACTATTTGACAAAATAATTTAATCAAGTATAATAAAATTAATAATGATAAACAATACCCATATTGCAATCCGATATTTATTTTGTGCAATAAGTGATTTTTTTATACCGAATAAAACAAACATAGGAGTTTGCAAGAACCCTATCCTTTTTATTTTGGATTATCAAAAATCATTTCCGTTTTATCATTAAAATCTTATAATCACAATGGTTTATTGAAATGCGTAAAGAAGAATTCAGTACATTACCAAAGCTTGTACAGCAATATTTAGTTTATATTGAAGCTATCAAAGGTCACAGCGAAAAATCTGTACTTGAGTATGCTTCAGACTTACGTACCTTTTTCAGATACATAGTCAAATTAAAAGGCTTATACAATTTTGACACAGAGGACGAAAAAATCGATTTGTCCCCTATTGATTTAAGTTTTATACAGAGTGTAAATCTTGAAGATGCATATCAATTTATGATTTATTGCAAAAACGTAAGGCAAAACAACGAAACTACACGTGCAAGACGTGTAATATGCATCAGAAGATTTTATGCTTATTTGACAGACAATTTAGGATTGCTTGAAAAAAATCCTATGAAAAATCTCGACATTCCGAAAACAAAAAAATCATTGCCTAAATATTTGTCACTTGAAGAAGCTGAAAAGCTTTTGTCAGTTATAGACGGCAAATACAAAGAGCGAGATTATGCAATGATTACGCTGTTTTTAAACTGCGGAATGCGACTGAGTGAGCTTGTATCAATTGATTATAACGATATAAAAGCTGATGGTACGCTCGTCATAACCGGTAAAGGAAACAAGGAACGAACTGTTTATTTAAACCAAGCGTGCATTAATGCTGTCACCACATATATGAAAGTAAGGCCGCACGACGGTGTAAAAGACAGAGCGCTGTTTTTAAGTTCTCGCAATCAAAGGATAAGCAACAGAAGCGTTCAGCATATTGTTGAAGAATATTTAAAAAAAGCAGGATTAGGTGACCGTGGTTTATCGGTTCATAAGCTAAGGCATACTGCAGCAACACTTATGTATCAGCACGGAAATGTTGACGTATTGCTTCTTAAGGAAATACTCGGTCACGAAAATCTCAGCACCACGGAAATTTATACTCATATCAGCAATGACGCAACTAAAAAAGCCGTTGACTCTAACCCGTTATCAAGCGAAAAACCTAAATGGTAACAACACTTTTCAAAAGCGTTTCAATGAGTGCACAAACGCCCGAAAAAGCAATTATAATCAAACCGTAAATCAAAAATTTTCTTAATGTCGGCTTGACTTCTAACTTATAATCAAGATTATTTTTTGTTATATCAACTATTTGCTTTGACATATTGCTGCTTGTTTGGATAACAAAAATCAAAACGGTTAGAAAAAGCGCAGCAAAAGGCGCAATCATAAGAATTGTATAGCCTACACCCTTTGCTTGATAATTTATGTAAAAATATGCTGCCTTCATTCCAACCTGAATGCCAATAACGCATGGAATAATGTTTATTAAACCGTATCCGATAAGGCAAAAAGCAAGAAAAACGGTAATTAAAAAAAGCGACAAATAATTACAAATATTTTGGCTGAAAAGTTTTGAAAAATTTGCATTGCTCGGCTTTAAAACAGAATCAAGCGCACTGCTTTGAAGAAGCCTGTAAAGAACAGTTCCTATTGCCAAGGAGCAAGCATAAAAAACAATTGAATATATAACTGTTTTATTATCAACAATGATTTTTTCAATGTCGGTTTTCTTTTCATTTTCATCTTCTAAATTAAATTCTTTTTTAAGTTCAATAGGAATATCGCTCAATTTTAATCACCTTCTCTTCCCTGCCGACATAACCCCTGTTACAAATGCTACTGCAATAATTATTGCCAATGATATAAATAATTGAACAAATTCCTTCCCAAAAAATATAAAATTCGCAAGCGTAAATAATACTAACGGTATAATCGACAAAAATGAGAAGAATAGTATATTGTTTTTAAAAGGCTTAAGACAAATAAAAGGAACTATGAAAGACGTCAGCGCACTAATCAAATAACCGGCATATTTACAATACGATAAATCCAAATCAAGTTTAAAAATTATAAATGAAGCAACAGATGATATTAATATTATTGACGCCGTAGTTAATGCTAAGGATTTTACAATAAATTTAATGATAACACTTTTTACGTTAAGACTGCTTATTTTAGGCATAATAAAACCCCCTGAATAATTAATATTCAAGGGGTTATTTTTTTAGAACGATTATTTATTATCCTTTTTATTTGTGGCGTCCTTGTCAGCCTTTTTAGCTGCTTTTTTTTCTTTAGCGGCTTCTCTTGCAGCTTCTACTTCCTTTTGATGCTGCTCGTTCTTTGTTCTGTTAGTATTAATTGCCCAGCGCTCAATTTTCATCTTATTTCTGTCAGCACCAGTTTCAATGATAAGGTCGTTTTCACGAATTGTAACAACACGTCCTACAATACCGCCGATTGTAACAATCTCATCGCCGATTTCAAGAGCATTTCTCATTTCCTGCTCTTCTTTTTGACGTTTCTTCTGTGGACGAATCATCATAAAATACATAAGTGCGAACAACACAACCATAAGTACAATCATTTGTATGCTGCTTGTCTTTTGATTAGCAGCTGAGCCTGAAGCTGCATTTTGCGCAAATAATAAAATTGATTCCATAAAATTAATTTCCTCCAATTATATGATAAAAAGTATTATAAATTAAATTTATATGATTTGCAAGTCTTTTCTAAATTCTTGTATCAAGTTTAACACAAAATTCATTTTTATAGTCCGTAAATGTACCGTTGTCTAAGTTTTCTCTTATCTCAGCCATAAGATTATTATAAAAGTAAAGATTATGAATAACGGCAAGGCGCATACCGAGTATTTCATTGCTCTTAAACAAATGACGAACATACGCTCTTGAATGTTTTCGGCAAGTTGGGCAATTACATTCTTCATCAATAGGCTTACCGTCACGTTCATATTTGGCATTATTGATGTTTATTATTCCTTTTTTTGTAAATAAATGACCGTGACGTGCATTTCTTGACGGCATTACACAGTCGAACAAATCAACGCCTCGGCTGACACCCTCAAGAATATTACCCGGAGTACCGACGCCCATAAGATATCTCGGCTTGTTCTTTGGGGCATAAGGTTCAACAGCAGATATAATTCTATACATAACCTCTTTGGGTTCTCCGACTGCAAGGCCGCCGATTGCATAGCCGTCAAGTTCCATTTTTGCAATTTCTTTCATATGCCAAATACGCAAATCGTCATAAACACAGCCTTGGTTTATGCCAAACAGTAATTGGTTTTTATTAATTGTTGTATCAAGAGAATTGAGCCTGTCCATTTCCTTTTTGCAACGTTCAAGCCAACGAAGTGTACGCTCGCAAGCCTCTTTTGCATATTTAAGAGTTGCAGGATTTTTAACGCATTCATCAAATGCCATTGCAATCGTTGAACCTAAATGAGACTGAATTTGCATACTTTCCTCAGGTCCCATAAATATTTTTCTTCCGTCAACATGAGAATTAAAAGTTACACCCTCTTCGTTGATTTTGTTAAGTTTTGCAAGGCTGAAAACTTGAAATCCGCCGCTGTCAGTTAAAATAGGCCTGTCCCAATTTGTAAATTTATGAAGCCCACCCATATCGTATACAAGTTCATCACCCGGACGAACATGAAGATGATAAGTGTTGCAAAGCATTACCTGACAACCGATGTCTTTTAAATCCTCGGTTGAAAGACCGCCTTTAATTGCGGCTGAGGTTGCAACGTTCATAAATGCAGGGGTTTGAACAGTTCCGTGTACTGTTTCAAACTGCCCTCTTCTTGCTGTGCCCTCTTGTTTTAATAATGTATATTTAGCCATAATTTCCTCTCAAATCTTATAGTATATCAGCAAATAAACATAGCATCGCCAAAGCTGAAAAATCTGTATTTTTCATCAACTGCGATTTTGTATGCGTTCATTACATGGTCATAGCCGGCGAAAGCAGAAATAAGCATAATGAGTGTGCTTTCAGGAAGATGAAAATTAGTAACAAGCGCATCTATGCATTTAAATTCATAACCGGGATAAATAAATATGCTCGTGTCATCCTCATCTGCACAAATACAGCCATTCTTAGTAGCAACCGATTCAAGCGTTCTACAGCTTGTAGTACCTACGGAAATGACTCTTTTTCCGTTTTTCTTGGTTTCGTTAATTAAATCGGCAGTTTCCTGCGGCATAATATAATGCTCTGTATGCATAGTATGTTTTGTGACATCATCAACCTTAACGGGTCTAAAAGTTCCAAGCCCTACATGAAGCGTTACATATCCGATATTAACGCCTTTTGCTTCAATTTCCTTAAGCATTTCCTTAGTAAAATGCAGACCTGCGGTCGGTGCGGCAGCAGAACCTAAATGTTCGCTGTAAACAGTTTGATATCTTTCCTTATCAGCAAGCTTTTCCTTAATATAAGGCGGAAGTGGCATTTGACCGATTTCATCCAAAACAGCATAGATATTGGCGTCACAATCAAATTTAATAATTCTGTTGCCATCATCAAGAACGTCAATAACCTTACACTCAAGCTTTCCCTCGCCAAAAACAAATTCCGTTCCTACTTTTGCTTTTTTGCCCGGCTTGCAAAGACATTCCCACACAAGTGTTTCCTTTTGTTTCAAAAGCAGAAATTCAACTACAGCTCCGGTTTCTTTTTTAACACCGAATATTCTTGCAGGAATAACTCTTGTATCATTAAGAATTAAGCAATCGCCGGGATTTAAGTAGTTTGTTAAATCCTTAAAAATTTTGTGTTCAACCTCGCCCGTTTCTTTATTTAAAACCATAAGTCTCGATGCATTTCTCGGCTCAATAGGGGTTTGAGCAATAAGCTCTTCGGGTAAATCATAATAAAAGTCTGAAGTTTTCATCATATTCTCCGTAAATTTTGATTGACATATATATATAATAAGTGTTATTATATCAAATAAGTACGGATGAGGTACAAAACCTTAAGCGCACTTCAACCGTCAACAAGTATTATATTGCATATTATCTTGTTTTACAAGTTATTTTTTTAAGGAGATTACAGACTATGAGTAAAAAGTACAATGTCGGCATTGTCGGCGCAACAGGTATGGTAGGTCAAAGATTTGCTACTTTACTTGAAAATCACCCTTGGTTTAACGTTGTTTGCCTTGCAGCATCTTCAAGAAGTGCAGGTAAAACCTATGAAGAAGCTGTTGGTAAAAAATGGTGCATGGATACACCTATTCCTGAAAATATGAAAAACATTGTTGTAATGGATGCAACAAATGATATTGATAAAATCACTTCACAGGTAGATTTTGTATTCTGTGCGGTTGATATGAAAAAAGATGAAATTAAAGCTCTTGAAGAGGAATATGCAAAGCACGAGTGTCCGGTAGTATCTAACAACAGTGCTAACAGATTTACACCTGATGTTCCTATGGTAGTTCCGGAACTTAATGCCGAGCATATCAACATTATTCCTGCACAAAGAAAAAGACTCGGTACAAAGCGTGGCTTTATCGCAGTAAAATCAAACTGTTCGCTTCAGTCTTATGTGCCTGCTCTTTTCCCTCTTCAGGAAAAATATCCTATTAAGAAAGTACTTGTTTGTACTTACCAGGCTATTTCAGGCGCAGGAAAAACATTTGAAACATGGCCTGAAATGATTGATAACGTTATTCCATACATCGGCGGTGAGGAAGAAAAGAGTGAAAAAGAGCCTCTTAAGCTTATGGGTAAAATTGTCGGCGACGAAATCGTTTCTGCTGATTCCCCGGCTTTCACAGCTCAGTGCATTCGTGTTCCTGTTTCAAACGGTCACCTTGGTGCAGTATTTGTAGAATTTGAGGATAAGAAGCCTACTAAGGAAGAAATGATTAATATTTGGGAAAACTTCTCAGGCAGAGCACAAAAACTTAATCTTCCGTCTGCTCCAAAGCAGTTTCTTCACTATTTTACAGAACCTGACAGACCTCAGATTCATTCAGAAAGAATGCTTGAACACGGCATGGCTGTTTCTATCGGCAGACTCAGAGAAGACACACAATACGATTATAAATTTGTTTGCCTTTCTCACAACACACTTCGTGGTGCAGCAGGCGGTGCCGTTCTTCTCGGTGAGCTTCTTGCAGCAGAAGGTTACTTTGACTAATATATTTGTAATAAATTTGTTAAGGAGAAAATCATTATGAAAAATCCTATTTTTACAGGTGCAGCAGTTGCTATTATCACTCCTATGAATGAGGACGGAACTGTTAATTATGATGAATTTGCAAAGTTTATTGACTTTCAAATTGAAAACGGCACCGACGCTATTGTAGTATGCGGTACTACAGGCGAAAGTTCAACACTTAAGGTTGTTGAGCACAACGAATGCATCAGGTGGTGCGTTGAATATGTAAATCACAGAGTTCCTGTTATTGCAGGAACAGGTTCAAACAGTACCGCTTGTGCAATTGAAATCAGCCAAGAGGCTTGCAAAAACGGCGCAGACGCTCTTTTACTCGTTACACCTTACTATAATAAAACAAGTCAAAGAGGTCTTATTGCCCACTACACTGCCATTCACGACGCAACAAACCTTCCTATAATTCTTTACAATGTTCCGTCAAGAACAGGTGTTAATATTAAGCCTGAAACTGCTGCCGAGCTTGCTAAGCTTCCAAGAGTAAACGGTATTAAGGAAGCTTCGGGTGACCTTGACCAAGTAGCTAAGATTCACGAACTTTGCGGTGATGAGCTTAACATTTGGAGTGGTAATGACGACCAAATTTTTGACATTCTTGAGCGTGGCGGAAAAGGCGTAATAAGCGTTCTTTCTAACATTGCACCTAAGGAAACTCACGAAATTGTTGCTTCATATTTAAACGGCGACAAGAAAACTTCTAAGGAGCTTATGGATAAGTACGTTAAACTTGCAAAGGCTATGTTTGTTGACGTCAATCCTATTCCTGTAAAAGAGGCTGTAAGCCTTATAGGATTTAACGCAGGTCCTTTAAGACTTCCTCTTATTGAAATGGATGAAAGTAACAAGAAATACGTTAAAGAAACAATGGAAGAATACGGCTTAGTAAAATAAGTATAAATAAGGAAGTAAAAAATGACTAATTTAATTATAACAGGCGCTAACGGTAAAATGGGCAAAGTTATTCAAAGCATTGTAGCAAATCGTAGCGATTGCAACATAGTTGCCGGTGTTGACCTTAACACAGAAGATAACGGGCACTTCCCTATTTACTCTTCAATTTTTGATGTCAAGGAAAAAGCAGACGCCATTATTGACTTTTCAAATCCCGTGCTTCTTAACGATTTACTTTCCTATTCCGAAAAGACCTCTACACCGCTTGTAATTGCAACAACCGGATACAGTGATGAGCAAAAAAAGCAAATCTCAGATGCTTCAAAAAAAATCCCTGTGTTCTTTACTTATAATATGAGTATGGGTGTTAATCTTCTTGCAAATCTTGCTAAAAAAGCTGTTGAGGTTCTCGGCAATGATTTTGATATTGAGATTGTAGAAAAGCATCATAATCAAAAAATTGACGCACCGAGCGGTACGGCTCTTATGCTTGCAGATGCAATGTGTGAAGAAATCGATCAGCCTATGAAATACGAATACGACCGTCATTCAAAGCGTGAAAAACGTACTAAGAATGAAATCGGTATTCATGCAGTAAGAGGCGGAACAATAGTTGGCGAGCACGAAATAATTTTTGCAGGCCGTGACGAAATAATTACTCTATCACACTCTGCAAGAAGCAAGGAAATATTCGCAGTAGGCGCTGTAAATGCAGCTGTTTATATGAACGGCAAGGGTGCAGGCCTTTACGATATGAAAGAATTAATTGATTAACAATAAATCATTAACAAGGCAAACTTTTACGGTTTGTCTTGTTTTTTTTATATAAATATGTTTTAATATATAATAAAGATTTGAGAAATAAATGGCGGTGAATTATATGAATATTCAACAGCTTCGTTGCATAGTTGAAATTGCAAGAGTAGGTTCAATAACAAAAGCGGCTGAAAATCTTTATATGAACCAACCGAACTTGAGCCGAACTGTAATTGAATTTGAAAAAGAATACGGCATTACTCTTTTTATACGTAATTCGCAAGGTGTCATCTTAACCGACAGCGGAAAAAAAGTTGTAGAGAAAGCCGAAGAAATCATAAAAAAAACAAATGATTTAAACCGTTTCTTATACAATAACGATAAGGAAACAATAAACGTGAAATTGGCTGTTCCCCGTTCATCATATATCAGTGTAGCATTTTGTAACACCATTGAAGCCGTCGAAAACAATAAGCTCAATATCTCTTTTAAAGAATGTAATAACACAGATGTATTAAACGACGTTATGATTAACGGCTACAATCTCGGAATTATAAGAATTCCAACAGAGCTTGAGGCAAAATATAAAAAGATGATTACGTCTAAACAAATGCAATTTCAGGAAATTTGGAATTTCAAATATAAAATTCTGTTTTCACAAAATCATCCTCTTGCAACAAAGCAAAAGCTTCAATTTAACGATTTAAAGGAATATTCAGTGTTACTTCACGATGATGAATATATCCCCTTTGTTTCAAAAGAAGAAATTAAAAGATATACTCCCTCGCACGATTCTCAAAGTAAAATTCTGATTCAAGAACGTGGAAGCCAATTTGATATTCTTTCAAATTTGCCTAATACTTATATGTGGACCACCCCTATTCCGAAAAGTCTTCTTGAAAATCATAAACTTGTAACTAAAAAATGTATTGATAATAAGCAATCTTTTTCCGATATTCTGATTTATCCTAAAAATTACACATTAACTGACTTTGAAAAATTGTTTATTGAAAATGTTTTTGAAATTAAATATGAGCTTGAAAACGGCAATAATACGGTATAATATTCGTATTTTGCCGTTTTTTTACAATTTATATTATTAATAAATTGTAAATATTAAATCGACAATTATATATTATTTAGTATATTTATAAGAAATTGCTATTAATATGATAAAATTTTAACAAATAAATGATACAAATTTAACAAAGGTGTTCAATACTGACATATGTCAGTAATAACATATCATTATTGATATGCAACATATCATATTTTATATTACTATTATTATTCTATTTGTGTTAAAATTCATAGCGGAAAAGAAAAAATCCATTAATTAATAAATTATTCTATTTAAGGAGGAATAATCACATGGTAGATTTCGAACAATGGGAAGGCTTTGAAGGCTCTCTCTGGAAAGAAGAAGTAAATGTACGTGACTTTATCCAGAAGAACTATACAGTCTATGACGGTGACGAATCTTTCCTTGCAGACCCAACAGATGCAACAAATAAACTTTGGGGTATTCTTCAAGGTCTTCAAAAGGAAGAACGTGCTAAGGGCGGCGTACTTGATATGGAAACTAAAGTTGTTTCAGGTATCACTTCTTACGGCCCCGGCTACATCAGCGAAGCTGACAAGGACCTTGAAAAGGTTGTAGGTTTACAGACAGACAAGCCTCTTAAGAGAGCATTTATGCCTTTCGGCGGTATCAAGATGGCTGAGCAGGCTTGCTCAACATACGGTTACGAGCCGGATCCTGAACTTCATAAAATTTTCACAGAATATTGCAAGACACATAACCAGGGTGTATTTGATGCTTACACTCCTGAAATGCTTAAGGCTCGTCACAACAAGATTATTACAGGTCTTCCTGATACTTACGGTCGTGGCCGTATCGTAGGCGACTACAGAAGAGTTGCTCTTTACGGTATTGACTTCCTTATGGAAGAAAAGAAGCATGACTTTGCTAACTGCGGCGACGGCACAATGACAGACGACGTTATCCGTCTCAGAGAAGAAATCACAATGCAGTACAAAGCACTCGGTCAGATGAAGAAGATGGCTGAAAGCTATGGCTTTGATATTTCTAAGCCTGCTAAAGATGCTAAAGAAGCTGTTCAGTGGTTATACTTCGGCTACCTTGCTGCTATCAAGACTCAAAACGGTGCTGCAATGAGTGTCGGCAGAATTTCAACATTCCTTGACATTTATATTGAAAGAGACCTCAAGGCAGGCAAGCTTACAGAATCAGAGGCTCAGGAACTTATCGACCATCTTGTAATGAAGTTCAGAATGGTTAAGTTCGCAAGAATCCCATCATACAATCAGCTTTTCTCAGGCGACCCTGTTTGGGCTACACTTGAGGTTGCAGGTATCGGCGTTGACGGTCGCTCAATGGTAACAAAGAATGACTTCCGTTTCCTCCATACTCTTGAAAATATGGGTCCTTCACCTGAACCAAACCTTACAGTTCTTTATTCATCAGCACTTCCTGACACATTTAAGAAGTATGCTGCTGATATTTCTATCAGAACAAGTTCAATTCAGTATGAAAACGATGACGTTATGAAGCCGGTATGGGGCGATGACTACTCAATTTGCTGCTGCGTATCAGCTACACAGACAGGTAAAGAAATGCAGTTCTTCGGCGCAAGAGCTAACCTTGCTAAGTGCCTTCTTTACGCTATCAACGGCGGTGTTGACGCTAAGACATTTGAGCAGGTTGGTCCTAAGTACAGACCTATTACATCAGAATACCTCGATTATGACGAAGTAATCGAAGCTTATGACAGAATGATGGATTGGCTCGCAGGTCTTTATGTTAATGTACTTAACCTCATTCAGTTTATGCATGATAAATACTATTATGAAGCTGCTGAAATGGCACTTATTGATACAGATGTAAGAAGAACATTTGCAACAGGTATTGCAGGTTTCTCTCACGTTGTTGACTCTCTCAGCGCTATTAAGTATGCTAAGGTTAAGACAATAAGAAACGAAGACGGTGTTGTTGTTGATTACGAAACTGAGGGTGACTTCCCACGTTACGGTAACGATGATGACAGAGCTGACGAAATCGCTGTATGGCTTCTCAAGACTTTCCTTGACAAGATTAAGAAGCATCACACATACCGTGATTCAGAGCCGACAACCTCTATCCTTACTATCACATCAAACGTTGTATACGGTAAGGCAACAGGTACAATGCCGGACGGCCGTAAGGCAGGCGCTCCTCTTTCACCTGGTGCTAACCCATCATACGGTGCAGAACAGAGCGGTCTTCTTGCTTCTCTTAACTCAGTTGCTAAGCTTCCATACGAATGGGCTCTTGACGGTATTTCAAATACTCAGACAATCAATCCGGGTGCTCTCGGTCATTCAGAGGATGAAAAAGTTAACAATCTTGTTCAGGTTATGGACGGTTATTTTGACCAGGGTGCTCATCACCTTAACGTAAACGTATTCGGTACTGAAAAGCTTATCGATGCTATGGAACATCCTGAAAAAGAAGAATATCAGAACTTCACAATTCGTGTATCAGGTTATGCTGTTAAATTCATCGACCTTACTAAGGAACAGCAGATGGACGTTATTTCAAGAACCTGCCACGACAGAATGTAATTATTAACTTATAAAGGATTTGTTGAAATTGGACGGTAAAATTCACAGCATTGAAACTTTTGGTCTTGTTGACGGACCGGGCGTAAGATACGTACTCTTTTTGCAAGGTTGCAATATGCGTTGCAAATATTGCCATAATCCCGAAACCTGGAGCTTTGATGATGCGAAATTTACCGTTTCGGCAAAGGATGCATTCAACAAGGCATATAAGTATAAGAATTATTGGAGAAAAAACGGAAAGCCAAACGGCGGTATTACAGTAAGCGGCGGTGAACCGCTCCTTCAAATTGATTTTGTAACTGAATTTTTCAAGCTTGCAAAGGAAAAAGGAGTACACACCACGCTTGACTCCTCAGGCTCTGCTTTTACAAGAGAAGAGCCTTTCTTCTCCAAATTCAATGAGCTTATGAAGTATACTGACCTTGTTATGCTTGATTTAAAGCAAACAGATACTGAAAAGCATAAAGAACTTACGGGCAGAACAAATGAAAATATACTTGATATGGCAAAATATTTGTCAGATATCGGCAAGGATATGTGGATAAGAAGAGTTCTCGTTCCTAATTTAACCAATGATGATAACGAGCTTAATAATCTTTATAGCTTTATTTCGTCACTTAAAACGGTTAAAAAGGTTGAAATACTCCCCTACCACACCTTAGGTATTTTTAAATGGGAAAACCTCGGTATCAAATATCCTCTTGAAGGATATAAGCCACCTACAAAAGAAGAGGTTGAAAAGGCAGAAAAAATACTTCATATTGAAAAATAAAACTAACCCTCCTGATTGATTCAGGAGGGTTTTGTTATGCCTATTTTTAATTTGAAATTTTATTAAGTAATGCGTAGTCCTTTGCATTTATATATCCGTCATTATTCAAATCAAGATACATATTGTCATTACCTCTTGCTGCCTTAGTATTTACATAATCAATAAATATAGGCAATTCGCTCTTGGATTTTGTAATATTATTATCACAATAAGGGCATTGATAATTTAACAAGCCATTCTTTGCATCAACGAATTTATACTTGTGACCTACAGGTTCAATATAATCAACTATATAACTTTTTCCGCAACCGTTACATTCATACATTGTATAGCCCTTTGTTGCACAAAACGGACCGACATTTTTCTTAACATAGCTGTGAATATGGTCATATTTAATATCGTTGTCGGCTTCGCTGTTATCGCCATAATTTGAAACACCCGAAAGGCTGTATGTTACAACAGGTGAATAGAAATACATTCCGTCAATACAAAAGTATGAACGAACAGATATACCGTCAGCGGCACTTTCCGCAGGGATATCGGTAAATACTGCATTATATGTTGAAACCGTACCGTCAACAATTCTATTGTCTGCTGATTTAATTAACGGATTTGACTTATTAGCTCTCAAGCGTTCCTTTTTTGAAAAATCGCTTACACCGCTAAAATCATTATAAGAATATACAAAGCCGTATTCCGTATTTTGTGCAAACTCATTAAAATCAAAGCCTATTTTACTGCTGTCAAATGTAAAACCAAATCGCAATCCGTCATCACTACTGCGATATTCCCCTGCCTTGGAAACTCCGAAATCGTCACTGCTAATGTGAATATATCGGTCTTCCTCTCCGTAACTATTGGCAATAGCAAGTCCTGGTGTGTATTCAGGACTTACAATAGTACATTTGTAGGCGGAGTAATCATTAGGAAAATATATGCTTGTAAGTCTGCTACTGCAATATATGGTCGCATTGCTTGATATATCTGTAGTAATAGCGGTTGCCATTGGAACAAAGATAGTTTTTAGATTTGTACATCCGGAACATCCATCAAAACCTTTTACTTTCGGAGCATAAATCATTTCGAGATTTTTGCAATTTTTAAATACATTACTGCCAAGATTTTTTGCACTGTTTAATACAATTTTCTGCATTGTACAATCTTCAAATGCCGAATCTCTGATATCAGTACATTTAGGTAAATTCATTGTCTTAAAATATGTACCGGCAAGACCTCTTTCAGAAATCATTTCTACTGAAGATAAATCAATGTTATCTGTAAGCGACGGACAATTTGTAAAAGCTTCAGTTCCAATAAATTTAACATTAGACAGATTTATGCTTTTTAAATTATTACAACCGTAAAATGCTTGTTGTTCAATTGAAGTAACACTGCTTGGTAATGTTACACTTTCAATATTAGAATCTTTAAAGCACCTTTCATTAATTGAGCCTACTTCAATACCGTTGATTTTATCAGGAATAGTAATATTTGTATCGTTTCCGAGATATGCTTTTATGCCACACCAGTAAGTTCCGTCATCTACAACAAATTCACTCTCGCCGTTTTTTAATATGTAATAATCAAGGGTTGTGAATTTGCTGTGAAACGGAGTTCCTCCTCTTGCAAATGCGACTGCATTTATTCTTGTTGTTTCAGTCAATTTGATAGGCTCGGTATACTTTGTACCATTTGTTTTGCTCGGCAAAGTCCCGTCTGTTGTATAATAAATATCAGCAAGAGTATTTGCACTTTTAAGTTCGACGCTTATATCATCACGATAAACACCGCTTTGCAAATTAGCAGTAACATCTTTGCATCTTGTACCGTTTATGATGTTAGAAAAATTAACGATTCCTGCACCGTAACGGTCATTATAGCAGGCACTCTTTTTAAAAGGGATTGCTGTTTTCTTTATTTCTTGCTTAACTTGTTCAGGTGTATATTTGCTGTGTTCCATAAGTACATATGCACATGCCGCAGCAGTGATCGGAGTTGAAAAAGAAGTTCCGTTTACACATTCATAAGCCGTGTTACTGCTCATATCGGCAGTATAAACATATTCACCCGGAGCAGAAATATCAACACAAGCACCATAGTTTGAAAAAGAGCAAGGACTGCCATTATATTTCGTTGCTCCCACAGTGATAAGGTAATTATAAAAATCTTGATTTGTTATTTCTTTGTTGTCATTACCAGCGGCCATAACAGCAGTAACACCCTCATTTGTAAGGTCGTAAATTCCGGTATTCATAGGATCAGAAAATGAACAGTTAATAATATCGGGCTTTTTATTTGACTGTTTAATATATTCTACAACAGAACGTATTTGAGAAGATGTACCGTAAGCGTTTTTATTATAAACTTTGTATGCATATATCTTTACATTACTCGGTGTACTTTTGGCTATAGTACCTGCTACATTTGTACCGTGACCCAAGGTATCCATTTCGTCACCTCTGTTTTCGGTACTGAAATCAACCTTAGTACGCACAACTCTGTATTTTAATAATTCGTGGTTATAATTTACGCCACTGTCAATCACAGCTATATTTATTGTCGGCTTGATTCTTGCAGTATAATAATCAACGGCAGAAACGGCGTCGGTTTCCTCATAAGCCCACTGTTCAGGCCACTTACTGTATTGAGGCGGCGTTGTTAATTTCGTATCACATAATTTTACAACCGAATCATTATTAACAGTGTAATTTAATGCTTTGTATTTTTTCTTGGCAAAGTCTGCTTTTTCTTTAGTTTCATATTGTAAAAAATAGTAGCCAATGCCTTTTACATAATCAATAGCACCGAATTTATCAATGTTGTCATTTGTTTTTACCATTAAACGATTTTTGATTTTATCGCCGTCTTTTGCATTGTTGTAATTGTCATATTCATTGCACAGTGCGGCAATTTCTTTGCCTGTTTTTAATACACTTTGCTTTCTTGCTTCTTCTGCCATAACGCTTGTAATCGGCGCACATACAGATAAAACAATTATAATCGACAGTAAAAAACTCAGCCTCTTTTTCATACAAACTTCCCCTAATATATTATTCATTAAGCTAATATTAACATAATATTAAGATATTAGCAATACTTATTACAATATAAACAATATAAAGCCGTTTTGAATTTAACGATAAACAATTCACTGCATAAAAAGTTTGACTACCTTACCCTCTAATACGTCAGGCACGCTGATTGACTGTGGGCAATGATTTTTGCATTTATTGCACCAAGCGCAGGCTGTCGGATTGACCTTATAAGAGTTATATTTATCTCTGCCCGAATTGATGTCAATTTCACCTGAAACGACGCTGTTATAAAGAGAGAAAAACGAACTGATTTTAATACCCTTTGGGCAAGGCTGGCAATAGTCACAGCCCGTGCAGGAAATAACCTCGCTTTTATTAATTATTGCGGCTGCCTTTTCGCAAAGGGAATATTCAATATCGGTAAACGGCTTAAAATCAGTTAAAGTAGAAAGATTATCAAGCATTTGCTCTGCATTGTTCATTCCGCTTAAAATTGTGATTATATTTTTATGGCTTGCAACAAAACCCATAGCCCACGAGGCAGGACTGTTATCAGGCTTTAACGATTTAAACATATCCGATATCTCGTCATTAACCAAAGCAAGCTTACCGCCCCTTACAGGCTCCATAACGATTGTGGGAATATCTGCATCTTCAAGTATTTGGTATTGCATCTTTGCATTTTGATTTTCCCAATCAAGATAATTCATTTGAATTTGAGCAAAATCCCATTTATGTGCAGATACTATATTTCTTAAATCGTCAACCGTTCCGTGAAAAGAAAAGCCGATATATTTAATCTTACCCTCTTTTTGCATTTTCTTTAAAAAATCATAAGCGTCGAATTTTTCGCACTTTTCAAAATTTTCATTATCAAGAGAATGAAGAAGATAAAAATCAAAATAATCCATTCCTGTTCGTTCAAGCTGTTCGTCAAACACACGCTTCATATCCTCTTTAGTATCACACATCCAAATTGGAAGCTTATCGGCAAGATAATATGTATCTCTCGGATATTTCTTTAACGCATAACCTATAAAGGCTTCGCTTTTACCGCAATGATACATATATGCGGTATCAAAATAGTTCACTCCTTTTTTATATGCTAAATCGACAAGACTTTGCGCCTTATCATAATCAATATTAGGGTTTGATTCTCTTTTTTGTTCGGTTTCGCACGGCAGTCGCATTGTGCCTAAACCTAAAAGAGATACATTTGTATCCTTAAATTTTCTTTTATCAACCATCATATATTCCTCACTAAAAAAGGCAGGAAAACCAAAGTCCCCTGCCCGATTAAATATTATTCCTTAGTCCAAGTAACACCCTGCGGTGTATCCTTTAAAATGATGCCCTTAGCTTTAAGCTCGTCACGAATACGGTCAGCCGTTGCCCAATCTTTATTAGCTCTTGCCGTCTGACGTTGCTCAATAAGCGCTTCAATATCAGCGTCAACGTCGTTACTCTTTCTGTTATAAAGAATACCGAGCACATCGCAAAGTTCGTCAAACACATCAGCGGCTGTTTGACAAACATTTTTAGAAACTTCCTTATCAAGAATAGATATATTAATATCCTTAACAAGGTCAAAGATTGCCGCAACACCGTCGGCGGTATTAAGGTCGTCGTCCATAGCTTTAATAAATTGCTCTCTGCGGCTGTTTATGCGGTTGATAAGTTCAGTATCGTCTGCTATGTCTTTAGCGTTTTTAATAGCAAAATCAAGGCTTTCACGGCAAGTATAAAGCCTTTCAAGAGCGCTTTTGCACTGTTCAATTATTTCAAGGCTGTAATTAATAGGTGAACGATAATGAGATGAAACAAGAAAGTATCTGATAACTTCATAACCGTAAACATTGGCAATTTCACGAACTGTTTTGAAATTGCCGAGTGATTTACTCATTTTAACGTTATCAACATTGATATAGCCGTTGTGCATCCAATATTTTGAAAAAGTGCAACCGTTTGCGCACTCGCTTTGCGCAATTTCATTTTCGTGATGAGGGAAAATAAGGTCCTGACCGCCGCAATGAATATCAATTGTATCGCCTAAATATCTTTTATTCATAGCAGAACATTCAATATGCCAGCCCGGTCTGCCCTTACCCCAAGGCGACTGCCAATAAGGCTCGCCCTCTTTTGCAGCTTTCCAAAGAGCGAAATCAAGAGGATTTTCCTTTTTCTCTCCGATAGCAATTCTTGCGCCCGACTGTAAATCCTCAATAGGCTGATGGCTTAATTTGCCGTAGTCCTTAAATTTAAGAGTCCTGAAATAAACGTCGCCGTCAACTGAATAAGCGTAACCTTTTTCTTCAAGAGTTTTGATTATATTAATAATCTCATCAATATTCTCCGTTGCCTTTGGGTGAACTGTTGCTTTTTTGAAATTCAATCCGTTAGCGTCAATCCAAAATTCTTCAATGTACTTTTTAGAAATTTCCTCAAAGGTACTGCCCTCTTCATTTGCACGTTTAATAATCTTGTCGTCAACATCGGTAAAGTTTTGAACAAATTTTACATTATATCCTCTGTATTCAAGGTATCTTCTTAAAACGTCAAAAACACAAAGCGGACGAGCGTTACCGATATGAATATAATTATATACCGTCGGTCCGCAAGCATAGATTTTAACTTCCTTAGGGTCATTTGGAACAAACTCTTCCTTTTGACGAGTCATTGTATTATAAATCTTCATTATTTTTGCTCCTTTAACTTTTCAATTTCTTCTTTAAGTTTTTCAATTTCAGCCTGATTTTCTCTAATCAAATTCATTAGCGGATCAGGAATATTGATTTGGTCAAGGTCATCTACCCTTTCGCCGTCAATCCTAACTACCTCACCCGGAACGCCGACAACAGTACAATTAGGTTCAACATCCTTAACAACGACTGCACCTGCGGCGACTTTAGCATTTCTGCCGATAGTAATAGGCCCTAAAACTTTAGCGCCGGAGCCTATCATAACGCCGCTTTCAATAGTTGGGTGACGTTTGCCGACATCCTTGCCGGTACCGCCAAGTGTTACACCCTGATAAATCATAACGTCATCGCCGATTTCAGTTGTTTCGCCGATAACAATACCGTTACCGTGATCAATGCAAACTCTTCTGCCAATTGTAGCACCGGGGTGAATTTCGATACCTGTTTTATGCGCTGAACGCTGACTGATATATCTTGCTATAAAAGGCATATTATGATTTAAAAACCACTTTGCTCTTTTATGGCTTTGAAGCGCCTTAAATCCGGGGTAAAGAAGCACTATTTCAATAGGACTTCTCGCCGCCGGATCGTGCTCCATAAAGCTTTTAATATCCTCTTTAAATGAGTCAAACATATAATATAATCTCCCTTACAGATTTCAATATAATAAAAACAAAAGCCCCTGTCAAATTGACAGAGGCAATAAAATACTGCGGTTCCACTCTTGTTTATACTCAGGCTGCAAAATATACAGCTTATGCCTATAACGTGGCAAAACGGCTTAAAATACTAAATTCCTTTAAGCAACTCCGCAGTGCATTTTAGCAGATTACTTATAAAGCCTCACAGCAAAACGGCTCATTCTCTGAATAAATAATTATCTGCTTACTTCTCTGCATCACAGTTTTTAATATTAAACAATTATTTCTACTATTATTATATATATTTTTTTGAAATTTGCAACAATTATTTTGTTTTTATTAAATGCCAACCGTCTTTAGCGTAAATAAGGCCGCTTAAAACCGCAACAACACTTACAACCCAAAATGCAATAGCACAATAAACATTGAGCGAAGGAGTCGTAGTTGTGATATCAGCCGCACCCTCACCGATTGCAAGAAGAAGGAAAGTCATACCTGTTGTTGACATTTGAAGAAACGTTTTGCACTTACCAAAACCGTTTGCGGCAATAACCTCACCGTTTGCGGCGGCAAGCATTCTTATTCCTGCAACGAGAAATTCCCTTGCAAGCATAAGAAGGATACAAAGCTCTGTATGCCAACCCATATTGATAAATACAAGATAAGCGGCAAAAACGAGAGTTTTATCTGAAAGCGGGTCCATAACCTTACCAAAATCAGTTACAAGACCTTTTTTTCTTGCAATAATTCCGTCAGCCTTGTCACTCATACATGCAACGAAATATACAAGAAGCGCCGCAACCCAATGGTATTTAAATTCTATAAGTGAAAATGCCATTAAAAAAGGAATACAGCAAAAACGAAACACTGTTATTTTATTTGGTAAATTCATACTTTTTCTCCAATCAAATCATAGCCGTCACAGCCTGTAATTTTAACATTTACGAACTCGCCGATTTCAAGCTTATCATTACTCTTAAATATTATTCCGCTGTCAATCTCGGGAGAATCAAAATAAGCTCTGCCGTTATACATACCGTCGTCAAACGAATCAACAATAACCTTATATGTATTGCCTACCCTCGCTTTGTTAAGTAGCTCGCTGATTGAATACTGAATATCCATCAAAACGTCGGCACGTCTCTTTTTAACTTCCTCGTCAATTTGATTATCGTATTCGGCGGCAGGAGTATCCTCCTCGGCAGAATATGTAAAGCAACCCATTTTGTCAAATTTAATTTCCTTAATAAATCTGCAAAGTTCCTCAAAATGCTCGTCACTTTCACCGGGAAATCCAACCATAAATGTTGTACGAAGTGCAAGATTGGGAATTTTTTTCTTCATTTTGAACAGAAGGTCTTTAAGTTGCTCGTAAGAGCCTGTTCTGTGCATAGCTTTTAATATATTTTTATCACAATGTTGAAGTGGAATATCAATATATGGGCAAATTTTTTCCTCACTTGCAATTACGTCAATAAGCTCGTCGGTAACTCTGTCAGGATAACAATAATAAAGCCTAATCCACTCAATGCCGTCTATCTTAACAAGTTCCTTTAAAAGACTTGCAAGACGATATTCACCGTAAAGCTTTAAGCCGTATTTTGTGGTATCCTGTGCAATAATTATAAGTTCTTTAATTCCCTTTGCGGCAAGATTTTGCGCTTCCCTAATAATATTCTCCATAGGGCGCTCTATATAACCGCCACGTATAAGCGGAATTGCACAATAAGAGCATCTATTGTCGCAGCCGTCGCTTATTTTTAAATAAGCCCAATGCTTAGGGGTAGAAAGCATTCTGTCACCCTCAAGCAAAAGATACTTTTTATCAGGGTAAAAGCTTGTTCTTACACCGAGCAAAGCCTTGTGACAAACTTTAACAATATCATTATCCGCACCGATACCTATTACCGAATCAACTTCGGGAATTTCTTTAATGATTTCATCCTGATATCTTTCGGCAAGGCATCCTGTAACAACAATAGCACTGATAATCCCTGCCTTTTTATATTCGGCAACTTCTAAAATAGTTTCAATAGCCTCACGTTTAGCATCTTCAATAAAGCCGCAGGTGTTAATAATCATAACATCGCTGTCTTCAATGCTTTGCGCTATTTCAAAACCACTTTTATTTAATTTTTCAAGCATTACTTCACCGTCGACCTGATTTTTAGGACAACCAAGTGAAATCATACCTACTTTATTCGTCATATTCTTCTATCCTGTAAAATGCCGATTTAATATCCGAATAGTAAAAACCTTTTCTTTGAAGAGCGGCGATTACCCTTTCTTTCCCGTTTTCCTGATTAAGCTTTGTAGCATACTTTGATTTAATAAGTTTGATAATTGTTGAAACGTTATCAATTTCAATAATAGACAGTTTTTCGTCAACAATCTCCCTGTTGATACCACGCTTAAAGCACTCTTGCTTAATATTAGCTGTTGAAAACTTTTTTACCTCAAGTAAATATTCAATAAGCCTTTGGCAATACTTTTCGTCATCAAGATATCCTGCTTCGATATATCTGTCAACTGCTTTTTGAGCACTTACCTCATCAACGGATTTTAAAAGCTTTGTTTTAAGCTCTTTAACGGAATAATCACGCCTTGATAAATAGTCGGCACATTTATTTAACGCTTTTTTGTAATTTATTTTAACAAGAAGAGCCTGCCACTGCTCATCATCAATATCTGCTCCGTTTGAAATATAATTATCAAGCCAACAGTTTTCATCAGTAGTGGCGGCATATTCCCCGTCAAGAAAAAGATGAACCTTAGTTCCTCTGCCTTTTTGATGAGTTAAAATCATCAGTCCTCATCATCCTCAACCATAATGTTGATTTTAGCAAGTGCTTCCTCACGTGTAATCTTTTTTTCAGGCTTAGGTGCAGGCTTAGCGGCATTAGCCTTTGCTACACGTTCTTCCTTAGCTTTTTCGATATCCTCGGCAATTTTATCCTTAATCTTCTGCTCAAGTTCAGCAGCAAGTTCAGGTTCATTTTTAATGATTTCTTTAACATTATCTCTGCCCTGACCGAGCCTGCGGTCACCGTAAGAGAACCACGAGCCGCCCTTGTGAACAATATCATACTGAACAGCCATATCAAGAATTTCGCCAACCTTGCTAATGCCTTCACCGTACATAATATCAAATTCAGCACTCTTGAAAGGAGGCGCAACCTTATTTTTAACAATCTTAGCACGAGTACGAGAACCGATAAATTCACTTCCTGCGCCCTTTAACTGTTCAATTTTTCTTACATCAATACGCATTGATGAATAAAATTTAAGCGCACGTCCGCCGGTAGTAACCTCAGGATTACCATACATAACACCGATTTTTTCACGAAGTTGGTTAATGAAAATAACTATACAATTTGTTTTATTAATAGTACCGGCAAGAATTCTTAATGCCTGCGACATAAGCCTTGCGTGCTGGCCCACATGGCTGTCACCCATATCGCCCTCAATTTCACTCTTTGGAACAAGTGCTGCAACAGAGTCAACAACAACAATATCAACCGCACCGCTGCTTACAAGTTGTTCTGTAATTTCAAGTGCCTGCTCACCGAAATCAGGCTGAGATACAATAAGAGAATCAACGTCTACACCCAAATTAGCGGCATAAACAGGGTCAAGTGCATGCTCTGCGTCAACAAATGCAGCGTCACCGCCAAGCTTTTGAGCCTCAGCAATACAATGAAGTGCAAGGGTCGTTTTACCGCTTGATTCAGGACCGTAAATTTCAATTATACGGCCTCTTGGTAAACCGCCGATTCCCGTAGCAATATCAAGAGTGAGAGAACCGGTAGAAATAGAGTCAACCTTAAGAGAAGAATTTTCGCCAAGGCGCATAACTGCACCGTCACCGAACTTCTTTTTTATATTTTTCATAGCAGCCTCAAGAGCCGCTTTTTTGTTATCAACTGCCATCAGATAACCTCCTAACATAATTCCCTACTATTATACTAAATTCGATATTTAAAATCAATAGTAAATAAAAAATATGCAAATATTTGTTCTAAATAAAAAAATAGTGAAAAAAGACTTGCATTTTAATAACAATTGTGATAATATATCTACGTTCTAAATTGACAAGGAGGTGTTCGCAAATGGCAAAATGTGAATACTGCGGAAAAGACGTATCTTTCGGCATCAAGGTTTCTCACTCACACAGAAGATCAAACAGAACTTGGAAACCAAACATTAAAAAAGTAAAGGCTATTGTAAACGGCTCTCCTAAAAGAGTTAACGTTTGCACAAGATGTCTTCGTTCAGGTAAGGTTGAAAGAGCTTAATTATTTCGCATAAAACAGCACCGATTTATTCGGTGCTTCTTTTATTTTAAAGAGCTTTATAAATATGTAAAAGCCCTTAATCTTAACCCCTAAGGGGGCTTGGAAAAATAACTGAATATAAATATAATAAGTATATATTTGAAGGAGATGAGCAAATAAAATGAACATAATCAAAGCTAATAACATAAATCATTCATATATATTTGCTCAAAGAGAGATAAAATCACTTTACAACATTTCCTTTAAAATTGAAAAAGGCGAATTTATATCAATAGTCGGTATGAACGGCTGTGGCAAAAGCACACTTGTTAAACACCTTAATGCACTTATTCCTCTTCAAAACGGTGAGCTTACAATTGCAAGCCTTGATTGCAGGAATAATAAAAACATATACAAAATCAGGCAGAAATGCGGTATGGTATTTCAAAATCCCGATAATCAATTTGTTTCAACAGTTGTTAAAGAGGATGTTGAATTTTCGCTTAAAAATCATGATATAAAATATAATGACAAAACGATTGATGATGTACTTTCACTCGTAGGACTTAAGGGCTTTGAAAAAAGAAATATACTCTCTCTTTCAGGAGGTCAAAAGCAACGGCTTGCCCTTGCAGGGATACTTTGCGTAAAGCCTGATATTATTATTCTTGATGAGGCAACCTCAATGCTTTCTCCAAATTCAAGAAAAGAGGTTTTGGATATAATTCTAAAACTTCACAAAGAAACCGATATAACATTTATAATGATTGCGCAGTATGCAGAGGAAACGGTAAATGCTGACAGAATAATTGTTATGAATGACGGTAAAATCATTTTAAGCGGCGTTCCTGAAAAAATATACTCAAACGAAGAGCTTATAGAAAAATCACAAATTTCACTTCCCTATTGTGTTAAAATATATAATGATTTAAAGAAATCGGGAATTTTCCTTGACGAATGTCCTTTAAACAATGAAAGATTGGTGGAACTTTTATGCCGATTGAAATAAAAGAACTTTCATTTTCATACGACAGCAAGCCGTTTATTGATAATTTAGATTTAAAAATAAATGACGGCGAAATGGTCGGTATTATAGGTAATACAGGCTGTGGAAAATCAACATTTGTCCGTCTTATTGCGGGGCTTATTAAAAGTGACAGCGGTAAAATAATTATTGACGGCGACGATATTACCAACAAAAAATTTAATAAAAAAATTCTTCGCAGAAAACTTGGAATAGTATTTCAATTTCCAGAAATGCAATTATTTGAGCAAACGGTTGAAAAGGACATATTCTTCGGCTTAAAACAATATAAGTTGACTTATGACGAAAAATACAAAAGAGCTAAAGAAGCGCTTGAATTTTTAGGTCTTGATTTTGAAAAAATTAAAGATAAATCCCCACTTGCACTTTCAGGCGGTGAAAAAAGAAAAATCGCCGTTGCAGGAATACTCGTTTGCAAGCCGAAATATTTAATTTTTGATGAACCGATAGCCGGTCTTGACTGTAATTCAAGAGATAGCTTTATGAAATTGCTATTAGCATTAAAGCAAAACGGCACAACAATTATAATCATATCTCACAACACCGATTATTTGGCAGAATATGCAGACAGAATACTTGTTATGGACGATGGTAAAATCGTCTTAGACGATAAACCGAATAAAATTTTTAATCAAACTAACTTATTAAATAATCTTAACATAGGCATTTGCAATTCAAAGGAAATCGCAAATTTATTAAATAAAAACGGCTTTAATATTCAAAATGATATTTTAAAATATGACGATTTGCTAAGTTCAATAATATCAAATATAGGAGTTATAAATGACTGACATATTATCGGGAGTTTATGAAAATATTAATTCACCCATTCACAACATAAATGCAAAATATAAAATTCCTTGCTATTTAGCAATGATTATATTAACGCTTGCAGCGAAAAGTTACGTAGTCTATATAATCGATTTTTTGTTTCTTGGCATTTGCATTTTAATTTCAAAATTAAACATTAAGCATTTCATATCGGCAATAAGCAAATCTTGGTTGTTTTATTTAATAATATTCTTAATGAACGCCCTTTTCTTCGGCAAGGGAGAAACGGTTTTAAGCCTTTGGAAAATCAACATAACGACACTCGGCATAAGGCAAGGAGCAGTGATAGTTTTAAACGTAATATTTGTTATACTTTGGTCTAAATTATTCGTTTTGACCTCCTCGCCAATTGAGATAACAAACGCAATTAATTTCTATCTGACACCGCTTAAATTATTTAAAGTTCCAACAGAAAATTTAGCACTTATATTATCGGTTTCAATTCAATTTGTTCCGACCTTATTAATTGAAGCGCAAAATATAAAAATGGCTCAAATTGCAAGAGGCGCAGAATTTGAATCGAGAAACATATTTAAAAAAGCCAAATGCATATTTCCGCTTATAGTTCCGATTTTCATAAACGCTTTTAAAAGAGCGGACGAATTATCGCAGGCACTTGAAGCAAGAGGATATAAAGGAGAAAAATAAATGAATAAAAATAATTTAAAAATCAACAGATTAAGCACAATGAGTGTAGTGAAACAATCAATCATAACAGCTGTGTGCATTGCGCTTTGCGTTGTTTTGCCTATGGCATTTCACAGCATTCCTCAGGCAGGTATGATTTATTGCCCTATGCACATCCCGGTACTTATTTGCGGTATTATTTGCGCACCTCAATATGCAATTATCTGCGGTATTGCCGGAGCGCTTCTTTCAAGTGTACTTACGGGTATGCCACCTGCGGCGATGCTTCCGTCAATGCTTGTTGAGCTTACCTGCTATGGACTTATTGCATCACTTTTAATGAAATTTGTTCACACGAAAAAATCTGTGGCTGATTTATATATTTCCCTTATCGGTGCACTTCTTATCGGCAGAGTAATTGCCGGTGTTGTTAAAGCATTGATTTTTGCTCGTGGAGAAATAACAATTGCCGCTTGGGCAACGTCATATTTCGTCACCTGTCTTCCGGGAATTATTATGCAAATAATCTTAGTTCCTGTTATTTATGCTTCACTCGTTAAGGCAAACCTTATCCCGTCAAGATACGTTTACAGTGAGGAATAAGATGGATAAAAACGAAGTAATCAGTTTTTTTGATATTCACTCAACTACTTGGGATGAAAATATGGAAAAAGACGACAGCAAAATAAATGAAATACTCGACGTCGCAAAAATATCAAGCGGAAATAGTGTACTTGATATCGCCTGCGGCACAGGTGTTATGATTGATTATTACATTGAAAGAAATGTATCAAAAGTAACGGGCGTTGATATTTCAAGCAAAATGATTGAGATTGCAAGAAATAAATTCAAGAAATATGATTTTATAGATTTTCTTTGCGAGGACGCCGAGGAATTTAATTTCAAAAATCAATATGACCGTGTTATGGTATTTAATGCATTCCCTCATTTTCCGAATCCAAAAGAGCTGATTAAAAATCTTGCAAAAGCCGTTAAATCCGGCGGTACTGTTACAGTCGCTCACGACAGAGGCAGAAAAGACCTTGACAACCACCACAAAAGCGTTCAGGCAAGCAAAATATCTAACGGACTTATCAGCGAAAACGCTTTAGAAGAAATATTCAAATCAGCAGGACTTGTTGATATTTATAAAAAAGCAACCGAAGATATTTATATTGTCAGCGGAGTAAAGGCATAATTTAAGCGGACATTCTCAATTGAGAACGTCCGCTTATTTTAATTTTGGAAGAATATTGGTTCATTTTCAATTACATCATAAGCAAAAAGCTTACTGTCATCAAGATTTACCTTGTGCATATCAACCGCATTAATTCTATGGCAATTATATGTTGTATAATAATAAATTCCTTTATCAGCATTGCAACAAGAGGTATAAATCGTTATTTCATATTTACCCTCAGCCACCTCGCAGCAACCACGCTGTTGGTCAACCGAGCCTAAAATATGAAAGAATTGGCTTAAGCTGTCATTTTCATTATCGCCTGATTTTGAATTAAGTTTAGTAAAGGCAACACGTGCAAAACGAGATGCTGACGATAAATCACCCGGCAAACCGAGTGCGCCCATACCTCTGCTGTATTGTTTTAAATCAATATTTACGGCAAAGCTGTTATCGGGTTGCTTAGGTGATAAAGACATATAATTATTAAGCATAAACATTTGCATATCAAAAGGCGGATTATTAGTTAATACTCCTACCTTATTATCATAAATTTTCATACCGTCTTTGGTACATTCAAGGGTTATGCAATCGTTTTTGTCAGCAATGATATAATGAAGCTGAGCAGTAGGCAATTTATCTGAAAAAGGTGTATTTGTTATATTGATTTTTTTAAGCAAATTGCGTACGTCGTTCATATTTTCGCATTGGCAAAGTATCCACGCAATAAGTTCAAACTGCGCAACATTTTCTTTTCCCTCAATCGGTTTATTATAAACCGCATTGCCCACAAAATTAAGCCCTGCAATGCAAACACCTTTTTCGTTCATTGCGTCATAATAAAGAGGATAATCATTTGCAATATGAGCCATACCGATTATTGCATAATGGTTTTTAACCTCACCCATAAATTTAAAATCAAACGTATAATTTCTCGGCGTAATAGTTATTTTGTCACCGTAAGAAAATTCATAATCAAGAGTTCTACCAAAATAAAAGTCCTTTGTTTTATATGTTGCCGCAGTACACATAATATCACCCTTTATAATTATTAACAAAAATCGAAAAAATAAAAGGGCTACCTTTTCGGGTAACCCTTGGTGCCGGCGGCGGGGGTCGAACCCGCACCCTGTTGCCAGGACTGGATTTTGAGTCCAGCACGTCTGCCAATTCCATCACGCCGGCAAATCAGCTTATTTATTATATAAAATTAAAAGCCCAAAGTCAATAGATTTATTAATTTTAATAAATACTTATTTAAAAATACTTATCCATTCATCTTTTACTTTAATACTCTCGCGCTCGCAAAAATCATTATTTGTGAATACTTCAAGCATTTTATCAAAATCCGGCGCTAATTTTATTTTAGGAATTTGCAAATATAAAAAACTGCCGTGAATTAACACGACAGCTTAAATTAGAATTTATTTACTAAACTTATGGAATACTTTTTTACCCTTTTTAACAATGATTTCGTTTGAAAAATCATCGATTGTAAATGACATATTTGGGTCGGTTGCCTTTTCGTCATTAACGCTTACGCCGCCCTGAGTGATAAGACGTCTGCCCTCTCCCTTTGACTTAATAATACCGGCTTTAACCATCATATCAAGAAGCATAATTGAACCGTCTGTGAAATCATCATCGGTGAGTACGGTTTCAGGCATATGTGAATTATCTGCACCGCCTGCAAAAAGCGCTTTTGCGGCATTTTGAGCCTTAGTAGCTTCTTCCTCGCCATGAATCATCTTAGTAAGTTCAAAGGCAAGAACTTCCTTAACCTTGTTAAGCTCGGCACCCTCAAGCTTTGCATACTCGTTAATCTGCCCCATAGGAATAAACGTAAGAAGTTTCATACACTTGATTACGTCATCATCGCCGACATTTCTCCAATACTGATAAAACTCATAAGGTGAGGTTTTTTCAGCATCAAGCCAAACGGCGCCCTTTTCAGTCTTACCCATTTTCTTACCCTCTGAGTTGGTAAGAAGAGTAATTGTCATAGCATTTGCATTACCTTGAAGCTTTCTTCTGATAAGCTCCATACCGCCAATCATATTTGACCACTGGTCATCACCGCCGAACTGAAGGTTACAGCCGTATTTCTTATAAAGAGTATAGAAGTCATAGCTTTGCATAATCATATAGTTAAATTCAAGGAACGAAAGACCTCTTTCCATTCTCTGCTTATAACATTCAAAGCTTAACATTCTGTTTACACTAAAGCATGCACCAACCTCACGAAGAACGTTGATATAGTTAAGGTCAAGAAGCCAATCGGCATTATTAACCATCATGGCCTTACCGTCTGAAAAGTCAATAAACTTAGACATTTGCTTTTTAAAGCAGTCGCAGTTATGCTGAATAATTTCAGGTGTAAGCATTTTACGCATATCTGTCTTACCGCTTGGGTCACCAATCATACCGGTGCCGCCGCCGATAAGGGCAATCGGCTTATTGCCTGCCATTTGAAGCCTTTTCATAAGGCAAAGTGCCATAAAGTGACCAACGTGCAAGCTGTCCGCAGTCGGGTCGAAGCCGATATAAAATACAGCCTTACCGTTATTAATAAGCTCTCTTACTTCGTCCTCATTAGTGATTTGAGCTATAAGTCCTCTTTCTTGTAATTCTTCATAAACTCCCATTTATATATCCTCCTAAAATAAAAACAAATTTACAATGACAAAGTGGCACAAGTGCCGTTTTTCACCTTTTGTTCAATATTAATTCCCATAGTTAATTACCGTACAAATTTTGATTTAATAATTCCTCTGCGCTTTGAAGAAGAGTGTCGGTTATTTCAAGACCGCCCATAATACGTGCGAGTTCACTCTTTCTGCCTTCAAAATCAAGAGGTGTAACCGAAGTAAAAGTTTTATTATCATCAAATTTCTTTTGAATTAGAAAATGCTCGTTGGCATTTGAAGCAATTTGAGCAGAATGAGTAACACATATAACCTGCGTATTTTTTGAAACAGATTTAAGCTTCAAGCCGATTTTTTGACTTGCTCTGCCGCTTACACCCGTGTCGATTTCATCAAAAATCAAAGTTCCGATTGTATCATTGTACGATATTATGCTTTTAATTGCAAGCATTATTCTCGAAAGCTCACCGCCTGAAGCAACCTTTGACAATGATTTAGGCGGCTCACCGGGATTTGCGGAAATCATAAATTCGATTTTGTCAAAACCCGTTGACGATAAATTACCCTTATCAAAATTAACAAAAAACTGCATTTTAGGCATATCGAGAAACGAAAGTTCGTTTTTTACGTTTTTTTCAAAATCAGATGCAACCTTTTTTCTTTCACTTGAAAGTTTTTCAGCAAGACTAACTGTTTCATTTAATAAGCTGTCATATTCTTTATTAAGCCTGTCAAGCTCCTCATCAGCAAAAAGAATTGAATTTCTTTTTTGCTTGGCATTTTCAAGAAAAGCAAGCATTTCTTCTTCATTTTTTCCGTATTTATTAGAAAATTTATAATAAAGGTCAAGCCTTTCATCAATCATTTCAATTTCTTCGGGTGAGAAATCAATTGACATTAAAAGTGCTTGAGCCTTATCCTTAGCAAGTTCCAGCTTATCGTTTATGTCATTAAATACGTCAAAAATTTCCTTAGTTTCGTCATATTTAAAAAGCATTCTTGAAACATCGTTGCAAGCCTGCTCAACGCCTGAATTTTCATCATCACCGTTAATAGTTGAAACAGCAAGATTAAGTGCCTTTATTATATCCTCACTCTTTTGAATAAGTTCACGTTTTTTAGTAAGTTCTTCCCTCTCGCCTATTTTGATATCAGCTGCCTCAAGTTCATCTATTTGGAAATTAAGAATTTCAAGCTGCTTTTCCTTATCGCTCTCATCATTAGCAAGTGATTTTAGTTTTCTGCGAACACTAATAAGCTTTTTAAACGAATTTTTATAATCGGCTAATACCGACTTATCATTTAAAAGCATATCTATATATGTATATTGCAAATCAGGATTTAAAAGTGCCTGACTGTCATGCTGGCCGTGAACATTAACAAGAAGCGAACTTATTTCCTTAAGCATAGAAACGGTAACAGTTTTGCCGTTTACCTTGCAAAGCGATTTACCGTTTGACGAAATTTTGCGGCTTAAAAGAAGTGAATTTTCTTCGTCAATCTCAATGCCAAGTTCTATTAACTTATCACAAATTGATTTACTAATATCATCAAAATAAGCGCTTACAAACCCATAATCGGTATTATGTCTTACAAGTTCTTTTGAAGTACGCTCACCCATTATTGCATTAATGGAGTCAACAACAATAGATTTGCCTGCACCGGTTTCACCTGTCAGAACATTAAGACCGTCACTGAAATTAACACTTGCCTTTTCAATAACAGCTATATTTTCAATGTCAAGAGTTCTTAGCATTTAAAATCTTCTCCATATTCATTGTAAATATTTTCGCAAAGTCCTCAGTTTTACAAAGTACAAAAATAGTATCATCGCCGCTGATTGTACCCACGACGCCTGTCCATTCCATTGAGTCAATTGCAGTGCATACGGCAACAGCCATACCTGAAAAGCATTTAATGCAAACAATATTTTGAGCGTATTCAACATTAATAATTGATTCTCCGAAAATACCGCCTGTTCTTCTTGCATTTTCATTATTATTTTTCTTACCTGTTGAATAAATGTATCTGCCTTTATCTGACAAATCCTTAACAAGGCGCAATTCCTTAATATCACGGGAAATTGTTGCTTGCGTAACCTCATAGCCGTTTTTCAAAAGAAAAGCCTGAAGTTCTTCCTGAGTTTCAATATCATGGGAGTTGATAAGTTCTAATATTTTAGCGTGTCTTCTCTTTTTCATTTATACTCTCCTCTCAATAATTTTCTTATTAAGAATTTCGTAAAAGTTTTCAGGTTTTAGTTTAATCAGCTTAGTTTTAATGTCCGAAGTCTTGATATGTATTTCACAATCAGGAGCTAAATTGACAGCCTCCTGACCGTCAACAGTCATAATCGGAGAATTATTTTGATCGTTATTTGCTTTAATAATCAATTCTTTATCCGCCGAAAAAATAATGCTTCTGTCCATAAGCGAATGTGGACAAATCGGTGTTTCGATAATACAATCCGCCTCAGGGCTTACAACAGGACCTCCTGCAGCCATTGAATAGGCAGTAGAGCCTGTAGGTGTAGAAATAATAACTCCGTCACTTCTCATATCAGAAACATTCCTGCCGTCACAAGTGATTGATACATCAATAAGTCTTGCAAAATCGCCACGTGAAACAACAATATCATTTAAACAATGATGTGAAGAAATAACCTGATTGTTTCGTACTATCGTTGCTTTGAGCATAAGACGTTCGTCAATAATATAATCATTATTAATAAGCCTTGTAAGCAAATCAAGTTCATCTCGTTCAATACCGCTCATAAAACCCAGCCTGCCGGCATTGATACCGAGTGCCGGTTTACCTAAAAAAGCCGCCTTTTTAGCAATATTAAGCGTTGTGCCGTCGCCGCCTATAGCAATTGCGCAATCACAAATTGACATTGCCTTGTCAAATGTTTCGAATTTCGCTTTTGTTTCGGCAAATACCGCTTCGTATTCATCAGGTAAATACACCTCTGCGCCGCCGCTGATAAGTTTATTAACTACATTTACAGCAAGAACGCTCACGCCTTTATTATTAAGATTTGGAAAAACTGAAATAATCATTATAATTCCTCATGTGATTTATATACTAATTGTTTAGCGTCAACATTTTCATAAACAACAGGCTCATTTGATTTTAACAGATAAATCAAATATTCAATATTACCCTCAGGACCTTTAATAGGTGAAAAATCAAGACCTGCAACGCTAAAACCGTTTTCAACTGCTAAGCCGATAACTTTTTCGCAAACCTCAAGGTGAGTTGCAGGGTCGCTTACAACGCCTTTTTTACCGACCTTTTCCCTTCCGGCTTCAAACTGAGGCTTAATAAGGCAAACCGCACTGCCGTCATCCTTTAAGAATTTATTAAGATTTGGCAAAATATGCTTAAGAGAGATAAAGGAAACGTCAACAGATGAAAAATCAATTTTATCCTTAATTTGTTCATCTGTTACATATCGAAAATTAGTTCTTTCCAAATTAACTACTCGTTCATCGGTACGAAGCTTCCAAGCAAGCTGACCGTAGCCGACATCGACTGAATACACCTTAATTGCTCCATTCATAATCATACAATCGGTAAAGCCTCCCGTTGAAGCACCGACATCCATACAAATTTTGCCATCAAGAGAAATAGGAAAACATTCCATAGCTTTTTCAAGCTTCAAACCGCCACGGCTGACATATTTTAAAGTTTTGCCACGAACTTCGATTGTATCATCCGGACTAACGTCCTTGCCTGCTTTATCAGATTTTTGATTGTTAACATATACTATGCCCGACATAATGATTGCTTTTGCCTTTTCTCTGCTTTCAGCAAGTCCTTTTTCTACCAAAGCAACGTCAAGCCTTGTCTTATTCTTAGCCATTATTGACCTCTTTAATAATAGAATTTGTATCTAAATTATAATGCTCAAGTTGACGGCAAACACTTGCCTGCTTAACAAATTCGTCGTCAATTGCAATATGCTTAAAATGAACATTAATATTATTTTCAATTAATAGTGAAGCAAATATTTCACCGACAGAACCGCTTTTTACACTTTCCTCATAAAAATATACGGTATCACAATTTTTGAGATATTCAATTACGCTTTCATCAATCGGCTTAATTTTATTAAGTTTAATCAAAAAAGCGTCGTCAAGATTTTTATAAGCCTTTGCACATTCGCAAAATTCTCTGCCGTAAGACACAACACATTTTTTCTTACTTATATCACCTATAATGTTGTAATTATCGTGATTATATTTATATTCGACAGGAATTTCGCATTGGCAGCCACGAGGATATCTGACTGCGACTGCGCCGTCAATTTTATAAATTGCCTGATAAAACATAGCTTCAAGTTCATCAAATGTTGACGGTGCGAAAACAGTTAATCCAATGACCGAGTTAAGAAAAGAAGTATCAAACACGCCCTGATGGCTTTCGCCGTCCTCACCGACAAAGCCGGCACGGTCAATTGCAAAAATAACCTTTAAATTTTGCATTGCGACATCGTGAATAAGTTGGTCATACGAACGTTGAAGAAATGTTGAATAAACAGCAAAAACAGGAATTAAACCGTTTTTTGCAAGACCGCTTGAAAATGTTACTGCATGCTGTTCGGCAATGCCGACATCAAAAAATCTTTTAGGAAATTCCTCTGCAAAATTACAAAGGCCCGTACCCTCAGCCATAGCGGCAGTAACACAGCAAATTCGAGCGTCTTTTTTAGCAAAATTACACATAGTTTCGCCAAAGCAGGCTGAAAAATTCTTTCCTGAACTTTTCGGCTCACCTGTATTTATATCAAATTTGCCTATACCGTGAAACTGAGTCGGATTTTTCTCGGCAGGATAATAACCTTTACCCTTAACGGTATTCACATGAATTAAGACTGAATGGTTATGGGCTTTAGCCGCATTAAAAACATCAACAAGTGCGTCAATATCGTGACCGTCAATCGGACCGTAATATCTAAAACCTAAATCCTCAAAGAATGTGGATTTGTAAATCATTTTTCTGATTTTAGTATTAATATATGTAAAAAATCTGTTAATCTGAGTGCCAACCTTAGGGATTCTTGCAAGTCGGTGCTGAAAATTAGATTTAAAGGTTACGTATCTTTTAGATGTGCGTATAGTAGTCAGATTTTTAGCCATTGAGCCGACATTTTTGCTGATAGACATATTATTATCATTCAAAACTACTATAAGATTACTGTTATCGTTTCCTGAATTATTAAGTGCCTCGTATGCAAGACCGCCGGTCAAGGCGCCGTCACCGATAACTGCAACAACCTTGCCCTTTTCGCCTTTAATCTGCTTAGCCCTTGCAAGACCGACAGCGGCAGAGATTGATGTTGAACTGTGACCTGAAGAAAAAATATCATGTTCACTTTCAACAGGACGGGTAAATCCGCTGATACCGCCTTCGGTACGTAAGGTTTCAAACTTGTCCTTCCTGCCGGTAAGAATTTTATGAGTATAGCACTGATGGCCGACATCAAACACAATTTGGTCAACAGGACTGTTAAAAACCTTGTGCATGGCAACCGTAAGTTCAACAACGCCTAAATTAGAAGCAAGGTGACCGCCTGTTTTGGAAACAGTATTAATCAACAATTCACGTATATCGTCGCATAGCACTTCAAGCTCTTTATCATTCAGTTTTTTTAAATCTTTAGGAGAATTAACCCTATCAAGAACAGACATAATATTTCCCTTTTCAATGATTAAAGCTATTTTTTACGATTGACAAGTGATAAAGCAAGCGCTTTCAAAAAATCGCTGTTTTCAAACATATCAAGTTGATTTACAGCCGCATTTGTAAGCTTTTTAACGTCTGATTTTGCTTTTTTAATACCGACAAGTGCAGCATAGGTGATTTTTTCATTTTCAGCATCAGATCCAACAGGTTTACCAAGTTCCTTTTCATCACCAACAATATCTAAAATATCATCTTGGATTTGGAACGCAATACCGAGTGAATAAGCAAATTTAGAAGCTGCTGACATTTTCTCTTCATCAGCTCCGGCGCTGATACAACCCATAAGGCATGCAGCGGAAATAAGTGCGCCTGTTTTCATTCTGTATACATTTAAAAGCTGCTTAACTGTAGGATTTTCTTTTTCGTAAATAAGGTCAATAACCTGACCGCCAATCATTCCGCCTACGCCTGCATTTTGAGCAAGAAGAAGAGAAGCAGAAACCTTTTTATCATCAGAAAGATCGCTTGATGCAATAATTTCAAATGCGTGAGTCAAAAGCGCATCTCCCGCCAAAAGAGCGGTATCCTCGCCAAATGCTTTATGACAACTCGGCTTACCTCTCCTTAAATCATCATTGTCCATACAAGGCAAATCATCGTGAATAAGACTATATGTATGAACATATTCCATAGCGCACGCAAGGGGCAACGCATCTTCTCTGCTTCCACCGCTCGCTTGTGCAAACTCAAGCGTAAAAACAGGTCTAAGCCTTTTGCCTCCGTTTACAAGACTGTATTCCATAGCCTGAACAACACTTTCTTGACCGTCCTTGCAATCAGGAAGAAAAGACAAAAGTGTGTGTTCAACTTTTTTTATATCATTTGTCAGAATATTTTTAAATTCCGTTTCAGTCATTATTATTCTCCTTAGTAAGCATAGTAATCTTTTGCTCAGCCTTTTTTAGCTTATCACTGCAAATACCTGCAAGCTTAGTTCCTTTTTCAAAAAGTTTAATGCTCTCGTCAAGAGAAACAGTACCATTTTCAAGCTTAGATACTATTTCATCAAGCTCTTTAACAGCATCTTCATATTTTATTTCATCACTCATTGGGTGTTACCTCTTTAACTATACATTTAGATTTTCCGTTATAAAAAGTTATATCAATCTCATCGTTTACTTTAACGCTGTTAATATCGTTTATTGCATTATTATTAATAGATGCAAGTGTGTATCCCCGCAAAAGAATTTTTAGCGGACTCAAAGCGTCAAGATGAGATACTTTATTTTTAAACTCGTTATTTTTTTGCTCAATAAAATATGAGTAGGCATCAACAAGTCTTGTTTGCAAAACAGCCAAATCATCATATTTCAGATTAATGAAATCATTCATATTTTCCAAAGGCGTATTAATAAGCAAATTGTCAAGGCGTTGATATTCCTTATCAATTTTGTTATGCAAATAAGATAATAATCTGTTTTTTATACCGTCAAAATAATTAATTAATGTTGCCGAATCCGGTACAGCAAGTTCTGCCGCAGCACTCGGAGTAGGCGCTCTTAAATCCGACACAAAATCGCAAATTGTGTAATCCGTTTCATGACCTACGGCAGAAATTATCGGAGTTTCACATTCAAAAACCGCCCTGGCAACCTGTTCTGTATTAAAAGCCCACAAATCCTCAAGTGAGCCACCGCCTCTGCCGACGATGATTACATCAATATCGTCTCTTAAATCAAGAATTTTAATTGATTTGCATATATCCGCCGGTGCGCTGTCACCTTGAACGACAGTCGGTACAACGACAAGTTCAGAAATAGGATATCTTCTTTTTGTAATATTTTTTATATCCTCAATTGCCGCACCCATATCCGAGGTAGCAACACCTATTTTCCTCGGAAATTTAGGTATTGGCTTTTTGTAGATTTCATCAAACAAGCCTTCTTTTGAAAGTTTATCCTTAAGCTGTTCAAAAGCAATAGCAAGTGTTCCTATACCGTCAGGTTGCATATCGTCAACATAAAACTGATATGCTCCGTCCTTGTCGTATACAGAAATTCGGCCTCTGCAAAGAACCTTCATTCCGTCAGACGGCTTGAATTTAAGCCTCTGTGCATTTGATGAAAACATAACCGCTTTAAGTTGTGAGTTATCGTCCTTAAGCGTGAAATATATATGACCGGAACGAAAATAATGGAGAAAATTACTGATTTCACCCACAATATAAATATTTTTTAAATGCACATTTTCATCGAGAATAGCTTTAATATAAGTATTAACTTGTGTAACCGTTAATGCGTTAATATTCATATAATATCTTTCAAATAAGCATATATTGCAATTCCTGCGGCATTGTCACAGCTAAACTCAGGCTTTGCAAAATATGCCGAAAATTTATTTACTAAATTAGTTTTAATAAGCGTGTTAGACATTACACCGCCTGCAAATACAAGAGGTAAATTTCCATATTTTTCAAGCAATAGTTCCGTCATTTTTTCAAGTGAAGTTGAAATATACGTAAGAACGAACTTGGAAATATCTTGCTTACTTTCGCCGTTTTCTATCATTGCCTTAGCCTTATTTTCAATACCGGAAAGTGAGCAGTCAAGCCCTTTCATAGACGGTTTTATTCTATAATTCTTATCGCTTAACAGAGAAAATCTGTCAAGTTCTTTTCCGCAAGGAAAATTTAAACCGAGAAGCACACCTGTTCTGTCAATAGCTTGTCCTGCCTTTAAATCAAGGCTTTGGGCAATAATTTGCGCTTCGATAATTTCATCTTTATCCGGTGTGACAAGAAGTGCCTCAGTTGTTCCTCCGCTAACATGAAAGGCAATAAATTGACGTTCAACCAAATCAAGCCTTCCGACGGAATAAAGCGCCGCTAAAATATGCCCAACTTGATGAGATGTATAATAAAGCCTTGATGATGTGAATTTAGAAACAGCATCAGCAATACCCTTTCCCACCATAAAGCACGGCATATAACTTTTTTCAATATTTCTCGGCCTTGTACTTACCGCAACGGCATCAATACTTGACTTGTCATATTCAAGTTCAGCCAAAATTTCAGGCATATTGACTGTATGCTGAAAAACAGCGTCGCTTTGCCTTAGCCCACGCTCACCTGTTTTGACATGCAAAAGTTTCTTTGCCTGAATTATATCGTTGCCGTCATACAAAGCCACAGAGGTGGTATAATTGCTTGTATCAAATCCAAGATACATAATTAACCCCTTGAAACGGCGCCGAGAACGCCGTTGATATATGATGCGTCATTGCTTGAAGCGTATTTTTTTGCAAGCTCAACAGCTTCATTAATTGCAATACTGTCGGCAACGTCCTCAACGTTTTTCATCTCATAAAGCGCAACGTAAAGAATAGCAAGCGTAACCTTAGGAAGCCTTGCGGCTTTCCAACTTTTTGAATACTTATTAATTATATCATCAAGCTCATTTTTTGAACCTTTTACGCCGACAAATACATCCTTTGCATATTTGCTCACCGCTTCAACATTTTCGCTGTAAAGTTCGATTACCTCATCAATATCTTGACCGCTTGAAAAAAGCCCCTCAAACGTTAAAAGAAACGCTTGCTCTCTCATTTCACTTCTTTTCATCTATGTATCTCCTAAATATTTTATGCAAAATAAAATGCCGACAAAAATCTATTGTCGGCAGATTTTGCTACTCTTCAGTTTCACAAGGTTCAACAGAGCTTACAGGCTCTTCAAAATCAATACCGGCTACAATAACATTTACTTTAGTTACAAGCTTACCCGTCATATTTTGCACTGATTCCTTAACTGCACTTTGCACTTGAGTAGCAACAGTTTGGAATTTTTTACCGGGAGCTATGTTGATATAAATGCTGATAGTAAAGCTGTCATTTTCCTGCTTAATTCTTACAGGACTCATAACCTTAAGACTGCCCTGCTTAATTGTATTTACAACATCAACGGGTTTGTTGCAAAACGAAGAAACACCATCAACATCCTTAGCCGCATTAACTGCGATTGATGAAAGAACCTCGTCGGATATAATAAGCTCACCCATAGAGCTTTTTGAAATTATTTCCATAATTAAGCCTCCTTGATTTTGAACCATTATAACACAAACTGAATAAATATACAAGATATTAATATAAAATATTTATGAATTTAGTTTGACTGAATAATAGTGACATCCTCATAGCTGCAACCAAGCTGAGAAACGGTTATTTCCTTAATTTGTAAAACTATTTGGTCCGTTAAATCTTTAGTATCAACAATAACATTGACTTTTGTTGCATCTTCGTTAATAACTGCAATACAATTATTAACGCCTTTTGCTTTAACAAGCGTTTCTATTTTATTCTCTGTTGATATTATATCCGAAATTGAAGCTATTTTGTCAGCTGCGGCGATATGCGCCTTATCCGTGTCCTTTGTTGAGTCAACAATTTTTTGAAGTTTTTCAAGGCTTTCGTCTCTTGCGGTTTGCCTGTCAACTCGTGCAGAGGAAAAATATGCATTTTCTTTAACAGGCTGTGTTGTAGTGGCATCTACATATGTTGCCTCGCCCAAAACCTTATCTCTGCCGGATGAAATCGAACTTACCTTTGCTGATATATCACTGTTTTCCCAATACCAATTGCCGGCAACGCCTACGCCGAGCAAAAGCAAGAAGCAGCACGCAACAATGCGTGAATTTCTTGTTTTTCTCTTTTTGATTTGTTCTTCGGTAAGTATTGTTTTTTCTTTTTTCTTCTTTTTTGGTTTATCGTTTTTCAAATTTTCTTTTTTCAAAATAATCACCCTTTTGATTTTATTTTAGAAACAGAAACTCTGTTTGCCGATATATTAAAAAGAGAGGTAACGGTATTAATTACCGCCTCACGAACCTCTACGTTATCACCACCCGAACAAACAACGCTTACACCTTGAACGGTCGGATATTTTTCCTTGATAAGCAAAGCCTTTTCTCCGCTTTGCGAGTCATATAAAACATATTCGTCTTTATTGCTTTGAGAATTTTCATCGTTTTTGTTTTCGCTGTCTGTCGCATACACATTTTCGCTACTGTACTCAAATGTAATCATCACCTCACAGTCACCCACTCCGTCAATAGAGGATACGATATTTGTCAGCTGTTTTTTAGTTTCATCGCTGTATTGCGAATAATCAAACGACGTTTCAGTTTCGGTCGCTTTATTGTCATTTGACTGAAAAAACGAAGAAAAAGCAATTAAAACAATCGCAACAAGCCCCATAGCAACTATTATTTTTGCTCTTTTGCCATCGGATTTAAGCATAAAATTTATTGCATCTTTTATTTTATTCACCAATATAATACACCTGCACATTTATTCCGAGCTTATCAAAAATATATTTTTTAACCTCTGATTTTTCATATTCATTTAATATATATATTTCAACTGATTTGATATAAAGCTCATCATCTTTGATTTTAACATTTACTTTTGCCTTAGAATTTTTATAATTACCGTCATTAAGTGCTTTTTCAATATTTGATTTAATAGTTGTGCTGTATGATTTCTCCTTGTTTTCCGTTTGCTGTTCGTTGATTACTTTTATGCCTTCAAAGTTCAAATCAAATCCGTTTGCTTTAAAAGGCGCAATAAGTGATAACATAATAAAAACGGTAATAATAATTTTTCCTACTTTGCCGTTTGAGTTTTTAGGAAGAAGCAAAGAGAAAATTATAGAAAAAATAAGAGTGATACAAACTGTATACGTCCAATCGTTTAAATACTTCATACATTCACCGTTTTCGATGCCACTAAAATTCCTAATGATATAATCGTTGTTACCATTGATAAAATTAACAAAACATTTATTATCAGCAAAACGCTTGAAAATGCTTCCAAAACTGTGCTTGATTCGCTGTCGAAAAACACCTTAGAGCAAATATTTGCAGCAGATATCGAAAGTCGCCAAAGAGTTATATTAATTATCGCAGGCAAAAATATAGCCGATATTGCAATAATTCCTACTATTCCCACGCTTGTTTTAATAAGGCTTGAATAGCTTTGAATTGATAAAAGCCCCTCGCTTATTGAACTGCCGATAATAGGAACAACAGAATTAATTGCAAATCTGACCGAACGCAAGCCAAGAGCATCGGCTCTCGATGCGACAGCGGTTTTAAGTGATAAATACGACACAAAAATTGCAGACAAAGCCGAAATTGCTTTTGTTATCAAATTTCTTAAAGCAGACACGATACTGCCCATATTCAAATCACGTCTGATCGAGGAGCAAACAGATATGCCCATAAATGAATTTACAATCGGCAAAAACACATTAGATGATATAAAATTCAAGGCTTGAGAAAACAAAAGAAGACTGCCGTTTACGCTAAACGAAGTCATTGCCGCACCGCTCGTTGCGCAAATTATGCAAAACGCAGGAAAAAAAGCATACGTAAAATCAGAACATAATTTGATTGCCGAGCAAGCAAGCTTCATAGAAGGATAAATCTGCGTTACCAAGAATATTGCAATGACGAGGTTTGAAACCGTTGCATACATATCTGAAACAGAGTCGCTTGACAGGTGCATATCGAATGATTTAACGATTGACGACAATATTATAAAGCAAATCAATATCAGGCAGCATCTTAAAGGACCTTGTGCATTTTTTGAGAAAACAGATGAAATATAATCTATAATTTGTTTAAACGATATAGTGCTGATATTTTCATAATCAAAATCGTCAATTCCGAGTTCATCTAAAAGACTTGCGGTATCGTCATCGAGCAAATCAAATGACGATAAATCATATTCATCAAGTTGTGATTGATAATCTGCAATTTTTTCCTCAGCAAAACACACATTTGGAAAAACAAGCATAAGCATAAAAATAAACATTATGAGTATTTTAATTTTTCTTTTCATTTAAGCATTCCTATCATAATATCCATAATCGTTGTAAAAAGCGGCAATGCAGTTACTAGAATAATAATTTTTGCCGACAGCTCCGTTTGGTTTGCAAGCGTATTTTCGCCGTTATCCCTGCACAAATCCGAAAGCAATTGAGCTATCATAGATATTCCGAGAATTTTAAGCATAATTTTTATGTATGGTAATAAAACGGATATTTCATTACTTATTGAGGTCAGCCTGTCAACTATTCCTTTTAAATCTTTTGATATTAACGTGAAAATAATTATTGTGCATACTATGTTTATAAGAAAGGTAAATTCTTTCGAATAATTTTTCAGCACAATATTAATAATCAGTGCCGTCAATACAATTCCTACAACCTTAATCATAAGTCAAAAAGTGATTTAACGGCTGAAAACAAATTGCTTATTTGCGGAATAATCATCATTAATACAACTATTACACCGGCAAGGGTTGTAAGCATTGCTTGCTCTTCCCTGCCGCTTCTTATTAAAACCATATTAAGCACAGCAACTATTATTCCTATTGCTGCAATTTTAAAGATAAAACTAATATCCATTTATCCTCCTATATCAGCAAGATTGCTATTAAACAGCCTATTCCTAAGCCGAGAGCATATATTATTTTATAATGAGCAGTATAATATTGCTGATAATAATCTTTTAATATTCTAAATGTTTCGCAAAATTCGTTTGCCTCATTTATTTGAGTTTGAGAGTCATATTTTCCTATTGAATTTATGTAATCGTATATTTTTTCATTTTCTTCTCTTTTAAGAGGTGAAGATGAAATTATATTATTTAAATCAATATCCTTAAGTTTTTCACTGTTATTGAGTAAATCAAAAATTTTTTCTGTTTCAGGATTAGTAGTTTTTAATAAAACCATTACTTTTGAGCCTAAGAACACCATCTTATCACAATAATCAATTTTGCTTTTCTCGTACTTACATATACTCGCTGAAAGGAGTATAGATATTCCTAATATCATTAGAATTCCTGCCGTTTTCATTTTCAGCCTCCGTCAAATCGATAATGTCAAATCCTTCATCAATTCCGTGTAAAAAAACAATGTGCGAAAATTCACGAGTAGAGATAAGCTGAATAGCTATTTGATTTCTCATTAAATCATTAATTGATTTTAAATGGATAGATAAAATAAACGACGTACCGCTTGAAAATCCGAATTTTATTGCCTCTACTTCGTCCGAGTTTCCTATTTCATCACAAACTATTAATTCAGGCGAAAGCGTTCTTACCGCCAATTCGATTCCCTTAGCTTTTTTATACGAGGATATAATATCTGTATTAATTCCGATATCAAAGCCGGAAGAAAGTTCTTTCCTTTCATCAATAACGCTTATTTTTTTATATTTTCCTGCATATCCGCTTGATAAAAGGCGGGTCATATCTCTTAATATTGTTGTTTTGCCGCTTGAAGGCGGACCTGCAATAATAACACTTGGCGTTGAATTTGCGAAAAGAATATTTAAAATATTTTTTGAACAATCAACTACATTATGAGATATTCTTATGTTAAGACTGCTTATATTCTTAACGCTTGAAATTAAGTTGTTTTTATAAACAGCTTCACCTGCTATACCTATTCTTGAGCCGAATTTATCTGTAACGTATCCGTCAATCATTGTTTGCATATTTGTATGATACGAATTATTACAGAAACTATCTAGAATAAATATAAACTCATCATCGCTGATAAATCTGCAATCGTTCAAATAATGATTAATAAGCTTGTCATATTTACTGATAAAAAAAGGTTTATCAAGAATGTAAATAACTATAGGTTTATTAACTCTAAGCCTAATCTCAGTTATTTTTGACAAAACAGATACATCAAATGACAAAAAACAGTTTTTTAAATTGCTTGGAAAGTGCTCTAAAACAGAAAAAATATTGTCCATAAAATCACCTTGCTTAATAGTATGCTGAATTTTTGAAAAATATAACAAATTTTCAGTTGAAGTAGAAAAGCAAATGTGATATTATATGTATATAATTATAATATTTACGGAAGTGCGGTTGCAGTAATGAATAGCAATATAACTATCAACACAAAAACAAACAAATTCATTAACGGCGAAACGGTTAGCTATACTCTTATGGCTACGGTTTCGCTTTTTGTTCTGTTTGCATTAAAACAGATATTAAAAGTTTTTATCGGCGTTGCAGTTGCACCGAGCTGTATCATCGCTTTTATCACGGCAAGTATTATTTCATTTTTACTTGAAAGAAAATTTGTGTTTGGCAAAAAGATGTTAGCATCAAACGCTAAACAAATAATATTTTTTATAATCAGAGCAGCAGTTAACTTCGGCTTTTATAAACTTTCGGAATTTGGGTTTAAAAATATGCTTGATATGCCAATCACGTTTGTTTGGTTTATAGCCGTTGTAACTTCTTTTTTATTTAATTATATTTATGACAGGACACTTGTTTTTGATTGCGGATATGATGCAATAAGTGTAAAACAGTCAAGAATATATAAAACCTTTTATAAAAACAGATATGTATTTTTATCCTCTGCCTTGGCACTCTTATGTATAAGCATTCTTTATATCATTTATTCAACATTTCCGTTTGGCGATACAACTGTTATGAGAATGGACCTTTATCATCAATACGGTCCGCTTTTTGCCGAACTTTATGACAGAATAGTTGAACACAAAAGCCTGCTTTATTCTTGGACAACGGGCGGCGGCTCAAGCTTTTTAGGCAATTATCTAAACTATCTGTCAAGCCCGCTTTCATTTTTAATTTTCCTTTTTAATAAGGAGGATATTGCATTTGCCATTACCTTTATAGTTGGATTAAAATGCATATTAAGTGCAACCACATTCAGTTACTACTTAAAGAGCAGCTTTGGCAAAAATAATTATTACGTAAGTGCATTCGGCGTACTCTATGCCTTTAGCGCATATTTCCTTGCATATTATTGGAATATTATGTGGCTTGACGGAATGATTATGCTCCCGCTTATTGTTCTCGGAATTGAAAGAATTTTCAATAAAGGAGACATTAAGTTATATACTCTTTCAATGATTTTGCTTTTCTTTGCAAATTATTATATGGGCTATATGAGCTGTATATTCGCAGTAATATATTTCGTTGCATACTTCATTATTTCATACAAAAATGACGGCAAACTCAATCCTAATGCAAAATTTGAAAAGAAATATTCAACAAAAGCATTGATGAATAACACTTTTATTAACAGAGGTATTAAATTTGCATTTGCCAGCATCATTGCAGCAATGTTTTGCGCTATCACTTTAATACCGGTGTTTATGATATTAAAGAACAGTTCTGCAACGTCAGGCACTTTTCCTGATACATTCACAAGCTATTTTGATATTCTTGACTTCATAACCTCTCACTTTGCAATTCTCGAAACAACTATAAGAAGCAGTGGCGACAACGTTCTCCCTAATGTATATACCGGCATTTTGACACTTATATTGCTGCCGTTATTCTTACTCAACAACAAAATAAGTCTTAAAGAAAAAGCGACTTACGTGCTTTTGATGGTTTTCTTTATTTTCTGTTTCAACAATAACTGTGCAAACTATATTTGGCACGCATTCCATTTTCCTAATGATTTGCCATATCGTTTTTCGTATATGTATTCATTTATAGTTGCGGTTATGGGATATAAAACCCTAATCAATTTCAAAGCAATTAATATTAAAGATATCGTATATTCGGGACTTGGCGTTATTGCAATCGTTATTTTAGCTCAAAAATTTCTTACTAACAAAATGACTAACGGTACCATTTATGCAACAATTATTTTAGTTGCACTTTGGTGCGGATATCTTCTTATCGTTAAAAACAAGAATATTCAAAAAAGACTGACAGCATTTGTTCTTATAGTATTTTTAGTCGGTGAAACAGTTATAAGCGCCGTTACCGGAATACCGCTTAATCAGGAAAACGGAAACTATAAAGAAAATTTTTCCACATATACCGATGCAATCAAATATATTGACTCAAATGATAAAGACTTCTATAGAACGGAGCTTTGCTATCTAAATACACGTATGGACCCGTCTTATTACGGCTATAACGGAATATCCGTATTTTCGTCAATGGCATACGAATCATATTCAGAGCTTCAGCACAGCTTAGGAATGTTCGGTAATAGAATTAACAGCTATACTTACAATCCTCAAACACCTGTATACAATATGATGTTTAACATTAAATATTTAATCCAAACCGATGTAAGCTTAGCTCCTTCTTCTAATCTTTATAAAAAGAAATACACAACAAAAAACAAAAAGGCAAATGTATATGAAAACAAGTATAATCTGCCTATCGCCTACTGCGTTAATTCAAATATTGAGGATTGGATAACAGATGAGGGAAATCCGTTTGAAATTCAAAGTGACTTTTTAAAGCTTGCAACGGGATATTCAAATGTGTTTAAAAACGTTGATTATATCAGTACCGACTTTGACTCAGTAACAGGTGATGACGTTACTGAAAACGGAACATATTGGCTTAATAAAAGCGATGCTTCATCAAAATACGGCACAGAAACAATTACTCTGTCACCTACTATCGACGGAAACCTTTATCTTTATGTTAAGTCAAGCGATTTAAAGAGCATAACTGTTAATTCTGAAAAAATATCTGATATTACACAAAACACAGATGAGGAATATTTGCTTGACCTTGGTTTCCACAACAAAGGCGATGAAGTTAAGGTCACGCTTGACGGCGGAACTATGGAAAGCGAGAGCACATCGTATGATATTTATTGCTACAGTTGCGATGACTCGGTATTGAAAAATGCTTATAATTCTCTTTCCAAGAACACTTTAAATGTATCATCTTATAGCGACACATCAATTAAAGGTTCAATTTTCTCAAAAGAAAATTGTTATTTATATTCATCAATTCCTTATGATGACGGTTGGAGCGTATATGTCGATGGCAAAAAGGCAGAAACATTTGAAATCGGCGGTACTCTTCTTGCAATTGAATTAACTGCGGGTAATCATCAAATCGAATATAAATATACTCCATCAGGACTTGTTTACGGCATAGCAGTTACGGCAATTACTGCATTTGGATTATGCGGTTATTATATATTCAGTAAATCTTCTTTAAAACTTAACAAAAGAGCGAGAAAAAAGGAGAAAAATATTGTTGAATAAATAAAAATCAGTATAATTCATAAAAATCTATTTACAATAATGTGCTTTTATTGTAGAATACACGTGAACATTTGAGAGGAGTTTCATATTACTATGGCAAGACAAACAGCAATCAGTATTAACACTATTCCAATCGGTCCTCTTGGCATAATCGGTATGCCGGGATGCGAAGAATTAACGGACAAAATTGACCAGTACCTCGTTAAATGGCGCAAAACTCAAGCAAGTGAGCATGCTGAGTCAATTGCTTTCTTTGGCTATCAGAGAGATACATATAAAATTGATGTATCTATTCCCCGTTTCGGCAGCGGCGAAGGCAAGGGTGTTATTAACGAAAGCGTAAGAGGTTACGATATTTATATTGTATGCGACGTATTTAACTACAGTTGCAGTTATGATATGTACGGCAGAAAGGTTTATATGTCACCCGACGATCATTTCGCTGACCTTAAGAGAGTTATTTCAGCGCTTTGTTCAAAACCAAAAAGAGTTTCTGTTATTATGCCTATGCTTTACGAGGGCAGACAGCACAAGAGAAGCTCAAGAGAATCACTTGACTGTGCAATGGCTCTTAAGGAGCTCGTTCATCTTGGTGTTGAAAACATTATTACGTTTGACGCTCACGACCAAAGAGTACAAAATGCAATTCCTGACAAATCATTTGAAAATGTTATGCCGACTTACCAGATGATTAAGGCACTTGTCAACAATGTTGAAGACTTAAATGTTGATAAGGACCATTTAATGATTATCTCTCCTGACGAAGGCGCACTTCACAGATGCATTTATTTTGCTACACAGCTTGGAGTTAATCTTGGTATGTTCTACAAGAGAAGAGATTATACAAGAGTTGTTAACGGCAGAAATCCAATCGTTGAGCATCAATATCTCGGTGATTCCGTTAAAGGCAAAGATATTATCATTGTTGATGATATGATTTCATCAGGTGAATCTATGCTTGAGGTTGCTATGAAGCTTAAGAACTTAGGTTGCGGCAGAATTTTTGTGTGCACAACTTTCGGTCTCTTCTGCAACGGTCTTGATGTATTTGATAAAGCTTATAAAGACGGTATATTCTACAGAGTGTTTACTACTAACGGTGTATATCAGCCGCAGGAGCTTTTGGACAGAGAATGGTATGTAAGCGTTGAGCTTTCAAAATATGCTGCATATTTGATTGACACATTAAATCACGATATGTCTGTTTCAAGTCTTCTTGACAGCTCTGCAAAAATTGACACTTTGTTAAAAAATAAAGGTTTAAAGGACTAAGATATTATGGCAAAAATAAAATTGTCTAAAGCTAAAACAGCTATAATTATTATTGCCGCAATTATTTTCGCACTTTTAGTTGCAGGCGGAATTTATTGCGTTGCAACAGACCAAAGCCCTGCTACTGCAATTGAAGCGGCAACAGCGCATCAGGACAAACTTGTTGGCAAGTGGCAAAGCCAAAAATCGCCGGGATTATCCGCTTATGTATTTTATGATGACGGAACGTATGATTCTTATTTGTCTACAGTTAATTTTTCAGGCGAATATACTGTAAAAGGCAATAAAATCACTTTGACAAATCCTAATACAAACGCACAGGTTGTTTATAAATACAAGGTTAAAGGCAAGGTTCTCACCCTTACTCTTATGGAAGACGACAAAGAGGCAGAATCAAACACTTATGATTCTGTTGATGAACTTCAAATGAAAACGCTTGCAGATTTAATCGGCGATTCTATTAAAGACAACAATACAACTACACAAGAACAATAATTAAAAACCCCTCGTCATTGACGTGGGGTTTGTTCTATTTTTTGTTTACTTTCCATATACATTACCAAGGAAGGTGAAATTCTTTGATTGGTAATGTGGAAAAACGTTGTATCGATTTAGGACATTATATAATTGAAACAGGTGCTACTGTCAGGCAAGCGGCAATAGTTTTCAATATCAGTAAATCTACCGTACATAATGACGTCACAAAGCGCCTTGCAATGATTAATCCCCTGCTTTGCAGTGAGGTTAAAGAGGTACTTGAGCACAACAAGGCTGAGCGTCACATAAGAGGCGGACTTGCCACAAAAGAAAAATACAGAAAGCTAAAAGATAACAAAAACATTGATTAATAAGCAAAATAATGCTATTATAAAAAAAGAAAATCAAAGGAAGTGTAAATATGAAGATAGGTTTTATAGGCTGCGGAAATATGGCAACTGCCATTATTAACGGAATTACGAATAATAACGTCGTAAGCGAAAAGGATATAAATGCTTATGACATTTTTGACGGTGCAACCAAAAAGCTTAAAGAAAATAAAGATATAAACATTTGTAAAAACGAAAAAGACGTTGTAAAATCAAGCGACATTATTTTTCTTGCAGTCAAGCCAAATGTTCAGGCAAGTGTATTAAAAGCAATTGACGGTGAAATTAAGGATAAATTAATCATTTCAATTGCCGCAGGAAAAACAATTGAATTTATCGAAAGCAATTTAAAATGCAAAGCTAAAATTGTTCGAGTTATGCCAAACATCAACGCTAAAGTCGGTGAGGCTATATCTGCTTATTGTTTTAATGATTCAGTAACCGACGAGGACAAAACTAACGTTGAAAGCCTTTTAAACGGAATAGGACAGGTACTTTGCCTTGATGAAAGCTACTTCCCTCTTTTCGGTGTTATCGGCGGCTGCGGACCTGCTTTTGCATATATGTTTATTGACGCAATGGCACGTGCAGGAGTTAAAAACGGAATGAAAAAAAGCGATGCGCTTAAAATTTCTGCTCAAACCGTATTAGGCAGTGCAAAAATGATTTTGGAAAGCAACGAGCATCCATGGCAGCTTATCGATAATGTTTGCTCCCCCGGCGGTACAACTATCGAGGGTGTAACCTCACTTCAGGCAGACGGCTTTGAAGCGGCAGTTCATAATGCAGTTGATAAAGCGCTTGATAAGGATAAGAAATTATAATAACTCTTTGAGGGTGAACACAGTTCACCCTTTATTTTTAATGAGGAAGAACTATGTGGAAATTTAAAAAAGATAATACACCTGCCATAATCAATGCTAAAAAACATATAGCGAGTTCGCACAGTAATAAAATAGACAAACTACCAAAAACAGCAATTTTATTTTTTATGCGTGGCGGTATTGAATATACAACTAAACATTATAAAACTAAAAAAATCAGTAATCATTTTCCACGTTTTTTAAATTCTTGTCCCGTTTATAAAATTAAAAATTCGGATATTTGCTTTTTGCACGGCGGATATGGCGCACCTCTAGCAGTTGATACCATTGAAACTCTTGCCGCTTTAGATGTTAAAAACATAATAACAATAGGTATGTTTGGCACTTTTTCAAGTAATGTAAACAGTGGTGATATTATAATTCCTAATAAAGCATTTTGCGAAGAAGGAACCTCTTTGCATTATTATGAAAACGCTGAATTTTTTGAACCTGATGCAATGCTTTTGGAAAAAGCAACGAGATTTATGAATAATTCATACAATTTCCCTATTGTATCAACTGATGCGGTATATCGTCAAACTTTCTTTAAAGAGGAATTATGGCGCAGCAAAGGAGCAATCGGAGTTGATATGGAAACATCTGCAATATATTCAGTCAGCAAATATCTCGGTTTAAATTCAATTTCAATTCTTATCGCATCGGACAAACATCCATTAAACGAAAATGAGAAATCATGGAAATGGACAATGACAGAAAAGCAAAGAAAAGATTTATTCAAAAAATGCATTGATTTTGCGTTAACTTTATAATACGGCATAGCCGCCAACTGATTACAAACAATAATTACCCATAACATACAAAACAAAAAGCTCGGAGCAATCCGAGCTTTTTTCGTATGATTTTTATAGTATGATTACATATACTTTTTGATTTCATCAACCATATCGGTCTTTTCCCAAGAAACACCGAGGTCTTCCCTGCCCATATGACCGTAAGCAGCAACATTTTTATAAATCGGCTTTCTAAGGTCAAGCCTGTCAATAATTGCAGACGGACGAAGGTCAAATACCTTATTAACAATATCTGCAATCTTTTCGTCATCAAGCTTACCTGTACCGAACGTGTCAACCATAACAGAAACAGGCTTTGCAACGCCGATTGCATAAGCAAGCTCAACCTCGCACTTATCTGCAAGACCTGCAGCAACGATATTTTTTGCTACCCAACGGGAAGCATAAGCGGCGCTTCTGTCAACCTTAGTTGGGTCCTTACCGCTGAATGCACCGCCGCCGTGGCGAGCATATCCGCCGTATGTATCAACAATAATTTTACGGCCTGTAAGACCTGAATCACCGTGAGGGCCGCCGATTACGAATCTACCGGTAGGATTTACAAAATATTCTGTATCATCGTCAATAAGATTATTAGGAATAGTAGTCTTAATAACCTTTTCGATAATATCGTTTCTAAGTTGAGAAAGCTCAACGTCAGCGCTGTGCTGGCTTGAAACAACAACAGCAGTTACCTTTACAGGCTTGTCATCGTCATATTCAACCGTAACCTGGGTTTTACCGTCGGCATAAAGATAAGGCAATGTACCGTTTTCTCTAACCTCTGTAAGCTTAAGAGCAAGCTTGTGAGCAAGGCTGATAGGAAGCGGCATAAGTTCCTTAGTTTCATTGCAAGCGTAGCCGAACATCATACCTTGGTCGCCGGCGCCGTTGAGGTTATATTCATCTTCTTCGTCATTCTTAAGCTCTAATGATTTATCAACACCCATAGCAATATCAGGTGACTGACGGTCAAGAGCAAGCAAAACAGCACAGGTGTTGCCGTTAAAGCCTTTCTTATCGTCGTCATAGCCGATATCGCAAACGGTTTTTCTTACGATTGACGGGATATCAACCGTAGCTTTAGTTGTAATTTCACCCATAACAAGAACTTGGCCTGTTGTGCAAGTAGTTTCGCATGCTACACGGCTTTGCGGGTCTTGCTCGAGCATTGCGTCGAGAATAGAATCTGAAATTTGGTCACAAATTTTATCAGGATGACCCTTTGTCACAGATTCACTTGTAAACAAATGTTTTGACATAATATATTCCTCTCATCAAAAAAATTGTTAATTGCTTTAGAAAGAAAAAAGCACACGTAACGAGCGTGTGCACTTAGCTATCATCACTCGGTAAGCCGCAGGTATTAGCACCTTACAAATGCAGGTTGCTGTGGTTTCACAGGGCCTGTCCCTCAACCACTCTTGATAAAGCATATTAACATCACACATATAATACAACAACGATTAGATAAAGTCAACAAATATTTATAAAAATAAAGGTTATTTTATATTTACTATTGTAATTTCTTAATAAATAGTTTATAATTATATAGCAATAAAAGGCATATAGCCTTATAAGGAGGAAAATTATGGCAAAGAAAACCGTATTTATTACCGGTGGTACAGGTAATATGGGTTGGGCTGCCGTTCAGGAAATGCTTAAGCATCCAAGTGATATCAATATCAAGATGCTTGCAAGAAAAAGCCCAAAGAACGAAGAAAAGCTTAAGGATTTAATGGCAAAGCCAAACGTAAAGATTGTTTGGGGCGACCTTAATGATTACGATTCAATCCTTGAAGGTGTTACAGGCTCTGACTATGTCCTTCACGTAGGTGGTATGGTTTCACCGACTGCTGACTGGAAACCTTACAGAACACAAACGACAAACATCGGTGCTGCACAAAGCATCTGCAAGGCTGTTCTTGCTCAGCCAGACCCTGATGCAGTAAAAGTTTGTTATATCGGTACCGTTGCCGAAACAGGCGACCGTAACTATCCTATCCATTGGGGACGTTGCGGTGACCCTATCAAAATTTCAATTTACGACCACTATGCAATTTCTAAGACCGTTGCTGAGCGTACATTTGTTGAAAGCGGCATTAAGAATTGGGTTGTAATGCGTCAGTCAGGTATTCTTTATCCTAATATTCTTAAGAATATGGATCCTATTATGTTCCACGTTCCAATCAACGGCGTGCTTGAATGGTGTACAGTAGAAGATTCAGGCAGACTTATGTGCAACCTTGTTCTTGAGGATAAGGCAGGCAACCTTGGCGCTGACTTCTGGAATCACTTCTACAACATCGGTTCAGGTAAGGAATACAGAATTTCTAACTATGAATTTGAGCAACTTCTTCTCGGAACACTTGGTCTTGCAGGCCCTGAAAAGCTCTTTGAGCCTAACTGGTTTATCACCAAGAACTTCCACGGTCAATTCTATGCAGACGGTGACAAGCTTGAAGAATACTTACATTTCAGAGAAAATCTTCCTGTAAAGGACTATTTCCACAGACTTGCTGAGCACGTTGAATTTTATTTCAAAATACCAAGATATCTTCCAAAGAATCTTGTAGCAGCTTGTGCAAAGCCGTTTATGAAAAAGATTGCTTCTACTCCTGACTTTGGTACTCTTGATTGGGTTAAAACAAATAATCCTGAAAGAATGTCTGCATACTATGGTTCACTTGAAGAATACAACAAGATTCCTACAAAGTGGGAAGACTTTGAAATCATCAAGTTTGATAAGGATAGCAGCGCAGCAGAACAGTTTAAGCTTGACCACGGCTATGATGAAAGCAAGCCTGAATCAGAGCTTGACATTGAAGATATGAAGCAAGCAGCTAAGTTCCGTGGCGGTGAATGCCTCAGCGAAACAATGGTTAAGGGAGATATGGCTACAAAGCTTAAGTGGAAATGCGGCACTTGCGGTGCTGAATTTGAAGCTTCGCCTGCACTTATTCTTCTTGGCGGTCACTGGTGCCCTGAATGCTACATTCCACAGAAGGAATGGAACTATGATGAGGTTGCTAAGACTAACCCGTTCTTCGCTCAAGTTTGGTATCCTAACCACACTAAGGAAGAGCATAATGTTTACAAGTTTGACGACCTCTTCCACATTAACGGAGTTAAATGGGACGATATTAAGCACTAAGCACTGACTTAAATACATATAAATTACTAAACATCTTGCATTAATTTGCAAGGTGTTTTTCATTTTTTTGAAATATCTAAAACTATAATATAAAAAAGCTGTCATCTTTGATGACAGCTTTTAAAATACGATATTAAAATGTTTTATGTATTAGTCAAACAAAATTTCAGTATTAGCAAATGAAAGCGGTACATATTCACCGTTATTTACATAATAAACTGCAGAAAGCTTAACGGCAACTGCATATTGCTTACCTGAACATGTAAACATATAGCAATCAGCACCATTTACGGTCTTAATACTATTATTAAATGAAATTGCGCTGTTTGATACATCTGAACTGTAACCTATTTCTCTCCAATTATCGTGAATTGTTTGCTTAAGCAAACGCTTAGCATCATTAACATTATAATCAGGAGTAGTAGTAATCTCGTGTGGATTAGAATAAAGATCATATACAGCCGGTTTTTTGCTTTCCTCTGCTACGGTTGTTTCCTCAACAACAGGTGCAACATAAGCAGTATTTACATACATAATGATGAAGTAAATTAAGAACCAAATAAGAAGAAGGAGAATTATCATAAGGATAATCTTTCCTGCCTTATTTTGATTTGCAGTTGATGAATTAGCAAATTCCTCTTCGGTAGGAATTTGAACAGGAACGAAAGGTTTACCTTTCTTTGCACACTTTTTCTCTACCTTGGCATTCTTCTTTTCTAATTTCTTAACATACTTTCCGTATGCTTTAGTTGTAGCCTTTTCAGCCTTGATTTCCTTCTTTGTTTGATATTCATCAACATTAGGAATTGCGATAGGAACAAATTCCTTACCGTCTTTTTGAGCCTTAGCCTGAAGCTTTGCATTCTTCTTTTCAGTATCCTTTACGAAGCTTGCATAAGCTTTAGCATGTTTCTTTTCAGCCTTTGCTTTATATTTAGCATTTGCTTTTTCAGCTTTAGCTTCTTTCTTTTCAGATTTTGCCTCTTTCTTGGCAAGTTTCTTTGTTTGCTTTTCTTCTTTAGTCAAGGCACAATTACCCCCTTATAAGTCTAATAGTAGTATACCATTAAAGATATTAAATTTCAACAAAAAAATATACAGAAATGGCAGTATTTTATGAACAAATTGTAAACATTAACGCTTTTTGAACTATTTTGTAACAGAAAAATAAAAAATTTTGAAAAATAAGACAAAAGTTGAATATTTACAAATATAGTTATTATAAATTAAACTGACCAATATATAGTATATTTATTTAGTATAAAGCGAATAAGTGCCGTGATTTTCACGGCTGATAAATTCTTTCTTTTCAAAAGGAGAATTAATATTAATTGCCGCCTCAATAAGTTTCTTTGTAAGCTCAGATACATCAGAACGATTTAACGCCTCATCAACGTCAAGCCACAACACCTCGCTGTTTTCATCATTGTCAGAATGTTCCCTACCGCTTACATAATCAGCGGAAAACGCAACATACCAATCCTTAAGATTAAACCTGACAGCGATAATATTTTTAGGCTCAATCACAACTCCTGTTTCTTCAAGGAATTCTCTTTTTACTGCCTGTTCAGGAGTTTCGTCTAAATTAAGATAACCTCCCGGAACAATAAGAAAATCCTTACCGGCACCGTATGTATGACGAGCAAGAAGCACTTTGTTGTCCTTAAGTACCACGGCCGTGACAGATTGCTTATAACACGTATTTTCGCCGTTCATATTATAGTTCCTCCGCCAATGACTGTATCGCCGTCATAAAGCACCACAGCCTGTCCTTTGGTTATTGCTCTTTGCGGCTCATCAAAAATAAGTTTCAGTTTGTCGCCGTCCAAATAAGCAGTTGCTCCCTGCTCTTTCATATTATAACGCACACGGGCTTTACACTTAAATTCATTGGGTAAATCAGGAACGAGCAAATTAAAATCAACTGCGTTTACTTCCCTTGAAAACAGCTCGTCATTAGTACAAAGAGTTACCGTATTCTTTTCAATATTCTTATCGGCAACATACATAGGCTTGCCAAAAGCGACACCAAGCCCTTTGCGCTGACCGTTTGTGTATCTAATAATACCATGGTGCCTGCCGATTACATTACCGTTAATATCGACAAAATCACCATCGGGATATGTTTTACCGAGATAACCTTCAATAAACTTAGCGTAATCACCGTCGGGAACAAAGCAAATATCCTGGCTGTCACGCTTGCGTGCGTTCAAGAAATGCTGCTCCTCTGCAATTTTGCGGATTTCTGTTTTAGAATATTCGCCCAAAGGGAATTGAATATGCGCAAGCTGATTTTGAGTAAGCGAATAAAGAACATAACTTTGGTCTTTAGTATCGTCACTACCCTTTTTGAGATAAAACCAGCCGTCTTTTTCCTCAACAATTGCATAGTGACCTGTTACAACATAATCGAAGCCGAGTTCGTTCATACGCTGAAAAAGCTTTTCAAACTTTAAATATCTGTTACAATCAATACAAGGATTAGGAGTTCCGCCGTTTTCATAAGTTCTGATAAACTTATTTATAACCTTTTCCTCAAATTCGTCTTTAAAATTAAAAACGTAATAAGGCATAGAAAGACGGCGTGCAACAGCTCTTGCATCTTCAATATCGTCAAGCGAGCAACAGGTCTTTTCCCTACTGATACCGATTTCCTCGTTATCATAAAGTTTCATTGTTGCGCCGATACATTCATATCCTTTTTCTTTCATTAAAAAAGCGGCAACGCTGGAATCAACGCCACCGCTCATTGCGATAATACATTTTTTATTCATTTAACCAAGCCTTATCATTTCATCGATGCATTTTTTTGCACCGATATATGTTTCTTCATCAAGAGTAATTTCTTCGCCGAAAACACCCTTGCAGCAATTAAGTACGTCGACAAGCGTGGTAGCCTTCATATTATGGCATACACAGTCCTTAGAAAGCGGATAAAACATTTTATCGGGACAGCTCATTTGAAGATGAGTTACAATACTGTTTTCCGTACCGATAATAAATTCCTTAGCATCGCTTTCCTTGGCATAATTCATAATACCTGTTGTTGAGCCTACATAATCGGCGTGTTTAACAACATCAGGCACGCACTCAGGGTGAACAAGCAAAAGTGCATCAGGGTGAGCTTCTCTTGCTCTCTTAACGTCCCTTTCGCCCATTCTTGCGTGAGTTGGGCATCCACCGCTCAAAAGCTTAAAGTTCTTTTCCGGAAGTTGCTTAGAAATCCAATCACCTAAATTGCAATCGGGAATAAAAAGAATATTTTTGTTTTCAATCTGTTTGCAAATCTTTAATGCAGATGAAGAAGTTACACAAACATCGCAAATTGTTTTAAGTTCACTTGTAGTGTTAATATAGGCAACAACCGTATAATCGGGATATTGCTCCTTAACAAGCGAAATAACCTCTTTATCCATCATTTCAGCCATAGGGCATCCTGCATCGGGATTTGCCAAATAGACTGTTTTGTCAGGTGACAGTATTTTAACGGTTTCAGCCATAAAGCGTACGCCGCACATAATTACAGTTTTATTATTAACTTTTGATGCCTCTACAGAGAGAGCAAAGGAGTCACCGACAAAGTCGGCAACCTCCAATATTTCCGGTGATTGATAGCAATGAGCAAGGATACAAATATCCTTCTCCTTTTTGAGCTTAATTATCTCTTGCTGAATATCAGAAATCATATTAATTGTGTACTCCGCACTCCGCACAGTCAACACCTGCAAATTCAGCAGGGTCATATTCTATGCCTTTTTTATCATAATAATCTTTAACAGCAGCCTTAACTGCCTCTTCCGCCAAAACGGAACAGTGAATTTTAACCGGTGGCAAACCGTCAAGTGCCTCAACAACTGCCTTATTAGTAAGCTCTAAAGCTTTATCAATAGGCTGGCCTTTAATCATTTCCGTAGCCATTGAGCTTGATGCGATAGCAGAAGCACAACCGAAGGTGTTAAACTTAACGTCTTCAATAATGCCATCGTCGCTAACCTTAATATACATTTTCATTATATCGCCGCACTTAGCGTTACCAACTTCACCAATACCGTCGGCATCTTCAATTTTACCAACATTTCTTGGATTTGTAAAGTGGTCCATTACTTTTTCTGAGTATAGAGCCATAATTATTTTTCCTCCTTTTTAATTCTTTCCCAAACGGGAGAAATAGAACGAAGGTAACTTACTACCTCCGGAACTGATTTTACAATATGATCCATCTGTTCCATAGTGTTATATTCACTTATTGACAATCTCAATGAGCCATGTGCAATTTCTACAGGGACACCGATTGAAAGAAGAACGTGTGACGGGTCGAGACTGCCGCTTGTGCAAGCCGAGCCGCTTGATGCACAAATACCCTTAGCGTCAAGCAAAAGAAGAAGACTTTCGCCCTCAATGCCCTCAAAGCACATATTCAATGTTCCCGGTAAATGATGCTCAAGGTCACCGTTAATTCTGCTTCGTTCAATTTCTTTAAGCCCATCAATGAGTCTGTTTCTCATTGCGGTAACCTTTTCGGCATTTTCCTGAAGATGGTCTGTAGCATCCTTAATGGCTGTTGCCATACCGACAATAGATGCCATATTTTCAGTACCGGCTCTTTTATTACGCTCCTGAGCGCCGCCGTAAATAATATTTGTAAGAAGAATACCTTTACGTGCATAAAGGAAACCTACACCCTTAGGGCCATGGAATTTATGAGCCGAAACAGACAGCATATCGCAATTCATATCCTTAACATTAACCGGAATATGACCTACCGCCTGAACAGCATCTGTATGAAAAAGTACACCTTTTTCCTTGCAAATCCTACCTATCTCGGCAATTGGCTGAATTGTGCCGATTTCGTTATTAGCTGTCATTATAGTTACAAGGCAGGTTTCATCTGTAATAGCGTTTGCTACATCCTCAGGCTTAACAATGCCGTTTGAATAAACGTCAAGAAGAGTAACCTCAAAACCTTCTTTTTTGAGCGCATCAAGAGTATGAAGAACAGCATGATGTTCAAACTTACTTGAAATAATATGCTTTTTGCCTTTTCTTGCGCCAATGTAAGCAGCAGAACGAATGGCCTGATTATCAGCCTCACTGCCGCCTGATGTGAAATATATTTCTTTAGGGTCTGCTCCGATACATTCGGCAACGGTTTCCCTTGCAGCTTCCAAATGCTCCTTAGCAATTTGGCCAACAGAATGGAGTGATGACGGATTACCGTAAATGTCGGTAAGAAGCGGCATCATTGCTTTTAACGCACTATCGCTCATCTGAGTTGTTGCTGCATTATCTGCATAAACTGTCATAATATCGCCTTTCTAACCACAATTGTTTTTATGCCTGCTGTGGCTGACAGGAAATTAATAAATAAAGAAAGAATATATAAGATAATATTCCTATCTTTTCAATAGGAAATAATAGCACTAATTTCCTACCTTGTCAATAGGATATTATGTATAAATTTTAAACAGTTTATACATCAAACGCAAAATGAATATTATTTTTTTCTGTTACCTTTAATGTCAAAATTGTCTGCCAGTGCCTTTTCTGTTTTATTAATTGTAAAAAACAAGGTTACAAATTCAGCGATAAAGATAACAAATCCAACAGCAACAAATACTCTTTGGTCGGTTTTGATAAGGCAAAACATAATAACAATTGATGCCAAAATGAAAATAATGCTGACTTTAAGCCACAGCTTGCCGCAATATTCGTGAGCAAAAATCCAAGTATCCTTATTAATCATCGACCAGCCTGTTCTGTAGCCAAAAATATTGTTAATATTTTTAGGACCGCCTGCAATAAAATAAAAGCTGCACATAAACATAATAAACGGTAAAACTATTACTATAAACAGCATAAAAAACCACATTTGCATAAATAATCACCCAAATGATTATATCACAAATAAAATAATAAAACAATATAATTAGAATTGTTTAGTCTTATAATCAACATAATATGACAAATTTGTTGCATTTATTTGAACAGAGGTATATAATATAAAAACATTAAATTAAGGGGACAATTATATGCCGTTAAAACTAAGAAAGCTGTTAAACAGCAGCAGAAATATTAACAATTCATTTTCATTAAATGATATAAATGCATCACATGGAGATTTAATTGCTTTCGAATTTGAAAATTCAAAATACAATTTAGCATTAAGAGAAAATGTGCTTGTTTTTGACGATAATATGAATTTACTTTACACATTCACTTTTGATGAGTTATCCACGGCAACGGCGCCATTCCTCAAAAAAGTAAACGAAGTAATAATTAACAATACAAATCAAAAAATCACCCTATTTATCAACAGGGCTACAGGTGTTGAAAAGCTAACCTTTTCAAGCTTATTTGATGCCACTTATATTTTTAACAAATTAAAAAGAGTTGCTCACCGTTCATCAGAAAATATAGATTCAATTATGATTGAGAAAAACGGTACAATTGTTGAAAATATTAAAATAAACCAAAACGGAAAGCTGTTTTCAAGAACGCAAACAGTTGAAAACAGAGAAGAAAGAAACGATGACAAAACCGAGCTTATTGCTTTGCTTTCACGTGCCGAGGATATTATTGACGATATGATTTGCAATAATATTTCTAAAAACGGTATTCAAACAAATGACGAAAGGCTTGAAAAATGCATTGAGATTTTGCAGGAGATAAGAAGAAATCAAAATAATGCGCAATAAATTGGAAAAGGACTTGGAAAAATCCAAGTCCTTATTTTTTATGCAAACATAACAGAAGCAGCTATAAGATACTGACCTGCATAATAGAGAAAATGATTTACAAACAAATGAATCGGTTTGTCCTTTCCTCTGCCAAAGAAGGTGTTAGACAAAACAGCATCCGAAAGTAAAAACAATACAGAACCGATTGCCATAATAACGTAAGCCTTTTGAAAATGAGTAACAAATACGGCAATAATTGAAATAACCGAAGTCATTGCAAGAAACGCTACATAAACTGCAACAATACGTCTGTATGCGCCGTAGTGAACTTTCATAAGATTTGCAGAAGCTACGGTCAATACGCCGATTATTACAGAAACAACAGCGGCAATAAGAACCAAGTACCATTTCATCTTAATTGAATAAATTACAGCGCAGAAATAGAAAATATGACCGATTAGAAAGAAAATAAATCCACCCTTCAAATAGATTCTTTCTTCATTTTTATATATTCCCTTTAAGTCAAGCAAAATATCGCCAACAAGACCAAGCGCTCCACCCATTATAACAAGTGAACCGTATGTGTATGCCTTATAATTTGTAATAAGAGCAAATACTGCGGTTAAAAGATAGCAAAGACTTGATACAGACTTAAAAATCAAATTATTCACACTGTAACCTTTACTTCTGTTAAAGCAAAATATGAGTGAAATCACAACACCTACTGATAAAACAACATAATACATAATTAATATCACCCCCTAACAGTTAAATTTGATTTTGAATCATCTGTTTAAATTTCTTTTTCTTATTAAGATAAATAATAATTAGCGGGATGTCCGCAAGAAGCCACGCAACAGGACCTGCATAACAAATTGCGTTAAACCCAATAACCTTTGCAAATATAAGAGCAACAGCAAGTCTTCCAAAAAATTCTCCTGCTCCGGCAATCATATTGGCATAAGTAAAGCCGAGACCTTGAAGTGTATTTCTAAATACGAATAATATTGCAACAAGACTGTAACATTCAGCAATAGCCCAAAGATAATGATTAGCCGCATTCATTATTTCAGGATTATATTCTTTCATAAAGAGTTTAACAATAAAAGGACCTATTCCTACCAAAATTGCACTACAGAAAAGGGATACAATTACATCAAGAATAAATATTTTCTTAACGCTTTTAATAATTCTTTCATACTTTCCTGCACCGTAATTTTGAGAAACAAAGGTCATATTGCCTACGCCCAAACCTGACATAGGAATATTGGTAAGCTGTTCTACCCTGCCGGCAGCGGTAAAACCGGCTATTACATTAGCTCCAAATCCGTTTACAGCGGTTTGAAGTACCATTGAACCTATTGAGGTAATACTGAATTGAAGCGAAATAGGAATTCCTATTTTAATTTGCGACCATGAAGTTTTCAAGTCAAGTTTAAGAGAAGATTTATTAATAGTGTATTCTTCGGTATGTTTAAACACGCTTATTGCAGACAAAATCATTGCAACAAGTTCGCTTATTGCGGTTGCCCAAGCAGCACCTATAACACCCCATTTGAAGTAACCGACAAATAGGATATCAAGTATCAAATTGACTATTACGCTTACAATTAAAAAGTAAAGAGGTCGTTTACTGTCGCCGACTGCACGAGAAAGAGAGTTAAAATTATTAAGCGACATTTGAATAGGCACGGCATAATAGAGCACGTCAATATATTGCGCTGACATATCAATAATCTCGTCAGGTGTGTCGATTAATCTTAAAAGAGGACGAGAAAGGAAATGCGCAACTATCATTATAATCATACCGATAAGAAATGAAAGAGCAATACTGTTACCGGCATATTTATTCATTTTATCAAATCGTTTAGCTCCAAAGGCTTGAGCAACAGAAATCGTAAAACCCGAGGTAAGCCCTAATGATGTTCCTATTATAAAGTTGTTAATCGAGCCGACATTTCCGACAGCGGCAAGTGCGTTAGTTCCTACAAATCTGCCGACAATAATATTATCCACCAAATTATAATTGTATTGAAGCATTGAGCTTGCCATAATAGGAAGAGCAAATAAAATAATACTCTTTAAAGGTTTTCCGTTTATCAAATCCGTTTTCATTATATTTCCTCTATGTATACCTTTATCTTAAATAACTTTAACATTAATAATATGACAAGTCAATACAAAATGCAAATTATTATAATTATTTGCAAACAAAAGGTTAATTGGACAAATGCTCTCATCATATATTTAATCGGTGATGAAAATGCTTTCAGCAATAATTTCTGCAATAAGTGCAAATTTGATTTATTTTATATTGCACATTCAAAACACGTCAAGTTTTCCAAAACCTCTTTCGCCGAAAGAAGAAAAAGTAATGCTTGAACGAATGAAAAACGGCGATAAAAGTGCAAGAGCTGTTTTAATAGAAAGAAATCTTAGACTGGTAAGTCATATTGTTAAAAAATATTATTCAAAAACAAATGATAACGATGACTTAATAAGCATAGGAACAATCGGTCTTATAAAAGCTATTGATTCTTTCGACAGCGAAAAATGCGTTCGTCTTGCTACATACGCATCACGTTGTATTGAAAACGAAATATTAATGCATTTCAGAACAGGAAAGAAACAATCAAATGACATATATTTAGGTGATGCACTTGATGTTGACAAAGACGGTAATCCGCTTACTGTTGAAGATACAATCAGTTCGCCTGTTGATTTAGCCGAAGATTTAGAAAAAAAGATACAATGGGAAAAAGTATCACGCATTATAGAAAAAATGCCTAACGGCAGAGAAAAGGAAATTATCGTATTACGATATGGATTAAATAACAAAAAGCCTCTAACGCAAAGAGAAATTGCGCAGAGGCTGAAAATAAGCAGAAGTTATGTTTCGAGAATAGAAAAAAAGGTATTAACTGATATAAAAAATGAAATAGATTAATTACTTATTTTTTAATTGTTCTTTTAATGTTTTGTTTTCTTCCTCCAAAGCTTCAAGCATTGCTATATTCTGTTTCAATTCCCTATTGACAGATTTCAATTGAAAATCAAGATTTGAATTAATTATTTCAAGCCTTTGACATTCAAAATTGACATCTTCAAGTGCCGCCATAAGACGTGATATTTCGTCCTTAAGTTTTTGCACATCAGAATTTTTAACCATATAAATCCCCTAAAATAAAAAGCAATAAAGAGGTTGATAATCCAACCTCTTTGATTTTGCGTTAATTATCAATATCGACGTCCTTCTCAAAGTAACGAGAGCCAAACCAATTAACTTTAATTGAATAATCCTTTTCAAGTTTTTCTGTCTTGCTTGTGCTGTCGCCGGAAGAAAGTGCTTTTTTAGCGGCATACTGCCAAGTTGTAAGGTCACCATTGCCGACAAAATACATAATATGATAGCCGTAATCTGACTTAACAATATCAGTATCGCCTGCTTTTCTTGAAGAATCAAAAATCCAAGCTGAGAATGAATTTACCATTTGACCCGGTACTACATTTTCGTAAAGACCGCCGTTATCTTTAGAACCTGTATCCGAAGTATTATTTTTAGCAAGTTGTGCAAAGCTCTTTTCTTTCTTATCGCCTGCGTTAAACTCATCAAGAATCTTTGTAGCTTTCTTATATGCTGCAGACCATTGCTTATCTGTTGCATCCTTAGCTGCTGTTTTATTATCACTTGTTTCAGGAGCAATAAGGATATGACGGACATTAACAGTCTTTCTGTTCTGAATTGAAGCAGGAGAAAGAACATAAACTACGGTCGTGCTGTATTGATATGAATCGCCTGCTTTTCTCTTTGAACTATAGAGCCAATCAAGACCGGGATAGCTTTTCTTATCCTTGTCATCAGCAGTTGCAATAGCATAGCCTTTATTCTTAAGGTTTTCCTTTGTAACGCCATATTCAGTTGAATAACCGGCATCCTCATAAGCAGTTTTATAGAACTTATCAGATGCATACTTTTGGCAAAGAGCAGTAAAGTTAGAAGCATCTTTTGCAAGTGCCTTCTTAAATGCCTTTGCATCATCTTCACTTGAACATTCAAAAAGTCTTACGTCAACTGAAAGAAGTTCATCTTCGTGATCCTTCTTATAATTATCATAATCTTTTGTTGTATATTCTTTTTCATTTGACTTGTCGCTAAGTTCGCTCTTATAGTTATCGGCAATATAACTTCTTGTTGCTTCTTGGGTAAACAAGCTTTCAGTTACGCCCTTACCCATTGCTTTAACAAGATAGCCGCTTAAAGTATATCCATACTTATGAGCTGATTCTCTGTACTGCTGAAGTGTTTCCTTGAGTTCTTTCTTTTGGTCCGCAGTAATCTCAGGGTCTTTTCCGTCATTCGCAGCTTTAGCGGCAAGATAATATGTATATGTTGATTCAATAGATTCGATTACTTCATCGTGAATATACTCTTCCCAAGTAACAGTTTCGTTATCATCATTTTTTGTTGTTTGTTTAGAAAGCTTTTTGTCAAAATCAACATCAAGATTGTACTGCTTAGGATCAAGACCGTACTGGCTGTACTGCTGTTGTCTGGTTCTTAAATTATTGTAAGTCAATGCAAAATAATAATTGTATGTAGCAACCTTGATTTTTGCCTTTTCACTGCCGTCCTTATTAGATACAGTCATACCGGTAAAAGTTTGGGCAGGAATGCTGAGAGAAGCAATGAAGCCTTTTCTGACAGCACCGGTTGCAACATAAGTTACAAGAAGTGCAACAACTACAACAATACAAACTGCAGATTTGATAATTTTAATCGTTTTGGGAGCAAGTCCGTTACTGTTAGCTCCTACTGCAGAATACTTTTCGCTGAGCTTCTTAATTTCGCCGGAAAGCTTTTCAATTTCTTTTTCGTCGTCACAGTCGTCTTTTTTTGCTTTAAGAGCATCGATTTCTTTCTTTATTTCTGCTCTTTTTGCTTCGTTCTTTTCACGATTTTTTGCAGCCTTAGCAGCTTTTTTTTCAGCAGATTTTTTTGCCTTAGCGGCTTTTTTTGCCGACTTATCATCAGCATTCAAACTGCCGCCTGTCAACAAATCATCTTCTAATTGTTTTTTTGCCATATTTTCGTCCTACCTATTTCAATCAAATTTAATTCACAAAATATTTTACACTATTGTAACGAATATTACAAGTTTTATTTTGTTTTTTCTGAAAATTATATACAAAATGATACTAAATCATTTAATTATTGCCTGATGAAGCATTTGTTGTGGCTTGAGCAGAATTTGACGGGGATGCCGTTGCTGACTCTGCCGCTGCCTCTTTAGCAGCCTTTTCCTTATCAACTGCCTTCTTAATTGCATTCTCATGCACTTTAATTTCTGCTTTATCAATCATATTGCTTAATCTGTCGGATTTTATTTGAGCAATAATTTTAGATTGATATTCAGGGCAATCATTAATAAAGAACATAATATGATAACCATAATCGCTCTTTACAATTCCCGTATCACCGTACTTACGTGAATCGTCAATTGACCACTTTTCAAAATCCGGCACCATTTGACCGAGCGTTACACTTTCATAAAGACCGCCGAAAGAATCGTTTGAGCCTGATGAAGTTGAAGCTGAGTCCGTACTGTATTGCTCTGCAAGCTTTGCAAATTCATATTCACTTTTATCTGTTTTATTAAATTTATCAAGAATAGAGTCAGCTTTTTTCTTAGCTGCTGCCCATTGTTCATCCGTATATTCAGTTTTTTCTGAAGTACTTGACGATGAATTACTGCCACTCTCAGGAGCAACAAGGATATGCCTTACAGTGTATGTTTCGTCCTCTTCAACGCTTGCCTTAGAAGTTTTTAATACAATGTAAATATATCCTGCACTCTCATCAATATAATACTTCTTTGAGCCAACCTTTGTATCATCTGAGAAAAGCCATGTATTCATCTTATCATCAAACGGTGAATCACTTCCGGAAACAGTTGTAACAACATTACTTTCATAAGACTTAATAGCCTCTTCCCTCGCCTTTTTCTCAGTAAGTGTGCTGTCCTTCTCCATTGATGACTTAACTTGAGAATCAATATAAGATGAATAAACCTCAGGCACAAGAGCAATAACTGATTTTTTATCTTTCATCTTAGCCATAATTTTCTCGGCAGTTTTAATTGATTCGTTCTTAGAATTGTCATCTGTTGCATCATAAGGAGAAGCAATATAATAAAATTCTATTTTCTTATAATCATTTTTGTGGTCATTATAATATTTATCAACATCGTTATCCGTAACTTTTGTTTCGCTCTTAAACTTGCCCTTGTAATTAGCGCTTAAGTAATACTGTTCAAGCATAATCCTTATTGTATCCTCTGAACAATATGTACCAAAGTTTGCTTTAATGTATTGGTCAAGACTAACATCATTTTGAGATGCGGAATCCTTAAGAGTTGAAATCTGCTTTTCAATAGTTTTCTTTTGGGCGCTTGTTAAAGTTACACCCTCCTCAAGTGCTTTGGAATAATAGGTTGTAATCTGTTCAACTTCTTTAAGCGCTTCGGTTTCAAAAAACTTTTGCCACGAAATCTTATTTCCGTCATCATCAGTTGTGTATTGCTTTGAATAATCTTTAGTAGTATCAAGACTGTAATAACCGTAGGAAGCATATTGCTCATAATAGCTTACGATGCTTGCGTAATAATAGTCGTACATTCCAATACTGATTTTTTGCCCGTCAACAGTTGCAACAACAGAAGCGGGATTCATATATTTGCCCTCCTTGCCGTTAGGTACAGTATAATATCTAACGCCAAAAGTAGCGACAACTGCAATTACTGCTGCAAGAAAAATTGCAAGCGGTATAAATTTAAGCGGCTCTTTGTTAATAACAATCTTATTATCGTTTGAATTATCTAAAGCTTGTGTTGGCTTCGGCTCGCTTACTTTGTCAAATGAAATTGAATAGTCTTGATTTTCCATAACAAGATTTTCATCAAGCGTCGGCGCTTTTGCATCAAACTCCCAATTGTCGCTTGTTTCGTATTTAACACCGTCTTTTTCTTCAAGACCGGAGTCAACTGAATCATTATTAATGTCAGTCAATTTTTCCTCATTTTCGTTTAAGTCTTTTTCGTCCATAATTTCACTCCTGTATTTTCCGTTTTATCAAAAACAGAAAAATATGTTTAAATTCCTATCAATTATACAATATATCGTTTAAGATTGCAACACCTTAACAATATTTATAAATTAAAATTTATATTATATAATATGAACAGTTAAATTTTTATTCATATCCTGTTAACCTTAAATTATTATACTTGCAAAATCAGTATAAGTAGTGTATATTATACTTTGTGTTTTATACTGTTTTGTAACAAACAAATAAAAATATTATTTAAATTAATATATAAGCGTAATTATTCGCTGAGGTTTAAATTATGAAAGAAAAGTTAATTAACTTAAAGGAACAATACAAAAAGAATCCTGCTTGGTGCTGGTTACTTGCGACTGTATTCTTTTTTCCTTTACTTCCGGAATATGTAAGTCCGTTTTTGTTGTTTATAGGGTTTATTATTTTTAAAGTGCAGTGGTCAAAAGAAGGTAAAAAAGCAAAAGTCGGCACACTCGGAAAGCTTATGATGGCTTTTATGGGATTTGCACTTATCAGCATTCTTTGGTCAGATACCAAATTTTCCACATTCTCAACCGCAGCTTTATGGTGGGGTATGTTTCTCATTGAAATTATGATACATAATATAGTGAGAACAAGAAAAAAAATCGACAGACTTTTAGCCGCAATGTCACTTTCCGGTGCAATTAACGGATTTGTAGCAATACTTCAAATATGCTCATATACATTATTCAAATACAAATACATTACTAAATCGCAGGTATTTGTAACGCCGTTTTATAAGCCGCTTGACAAAGCTGTTTATAATTGGCTTCCTTTTGATATCGACACAACTCTTTGGTGGGATTCAAGAGCAAGCGGATTTTTCTCAAATCCCAATCTTTTGGCAACATATTTGATGATTGTATATCCAATATCAATCTATCTTTTCTTAAACACAAAGGGCAAAAAGCATAAGCTTATGTACTTTATGATAAATGTGCTTATCAGCGGCGGTATCAGTGCAACATTGACACGTGGCGGTTGTGTAATAGCAATTATCGGTTGGTTGTTTATGTTTATTGTGTTATTTAAGCAGCACAAAAAGCCGCTTCTTGAAATATTTGTGCCGACCGTGCTTGTTATAGTTCCTTCACTTCTTACAAGATACGGAATTATATTCAAAGTAAGGGGTGCAGGCAGCGAGGCAGCTAAATCATCAGCGGCTCACCTTAAAATTTGGGGCAGTCTTCTTGACTATATATTCCACCACGCTTTACCGTTTATAATCGGAACCGGATTCGGAATTGAGCAAACAGGTCAAATTCTTTTAAATCAGTATCAGCTCGACAAGCCACACGGTCATAATTTTGTGCTTGAAACGTGGGTTGAGCTTGGCATTGTCGGTCTTGTCCTATTGTTTACCGTATTAATTTGCGGATTTGGCAAGCTTCTTGAAATCAACGCAAACAACGGCAAAAAATTCACCCTTGTATTTTGCGTATTCACATCAATGATGATGTATCTCCTTTTCGGACTTACAGATTACATTTTCAATTCACCTAAGCAGATTATTAATTTATTTATTCTTTTAGGCTTAACGCAAGCGCTCAGCCATTGTTATGACAAAACAATCATACACGATGCCGACAGTTTAAGAAAAGCCGCACAAAAGGAATTGAAAAACACAATCAATCAAAAGCCTATTAAGCATAAAAGAGGCAAGAAAAAAACAAATTAATACGTAAAAAAACGGGCTGTCTCACAACAATGTGAAACAGCCCTTAATAATTATTTTCTGTTTTCTGAGGCAAGCTGTATTAAGTTATTAATAATTCTTTCAAGGCGCCTTGTCATTTCCTCAGGAGAGTCCTTCATACCCCTTTGTGCCCAACCAAAAACAATACCGACAAAGCCATAGCCCAAAAACTCGGCAAACATCATATTTTCATTATAATTTGATTTAATACCGGAATTTTTTTCAAGGCAGTCGATAACAACCATAAATTGTTCATAAGCAAGGCGGTTGATATATCTTGACAAATCATTGACATCAATTTTAAATGCATTTAGATAAAATTTCTTTTCATCAACCATTGTTGTAAAAAGTCTCATAAAATGCTCATACATATTATCAAATGAAAATCCGTCAATAAGCGGTTCCATAAGTTCCTTATATACAATCCAATCAAGAAGTTCATATTTATCCTCAAAATGATAATAAAATGTTTGCCTGTGGAGTGAGCAATTATTAGTGATGTCAGAAACCGAAAGCTTTTCAAACGGCTGATTAGCCATTAATTCCTTTAATGATTTAGCAAGCTTAAGCTGAGTTGAATAAGAACAACCGAGTTTATTGTTTTTAGGCATAGCATCCTCCGAATTATGTCACATTTAAAGATTTGTATAATTTTCACGATAGCTATATAATAACACAAAAGTATAAAATATACAAGTGTATAAAAGAAAAAGGCAGGATAAAAAATATCTTGCCTTTTTTGGTGATTATTCACAAGAAAAAACTATTTTTTCGTTTTAGTCGAAACGATATTGGAGAAGCTCGAATTAATATATCCTTTTCTTACTGCACGAACTTTATAATAATACTTTTTATTTTTCTTGAGTTTTTTATCTTTAAATGTTTTTTGCGAAGCACTGACAGTTGCAACTTTTTTATAATTTTTTGATTTACTCGTACTTCTGTAAATTTCATAAGAGGTTGCCTTTGAAGCAGCCTTCCACCCTATTTTTATTGAGGTTTTTGATTTAGACTTAATCTTAAGCTTTGACGGTGCTGCTGCTTTTGAAACAGAAACATAAACAGCATCAGCCGCCACAATACGATTATCAACAACGGCAACAGCATAAACCGTGCCTGTATTTCGCTTTAAATAAGCTTTTTTATAAAGAGAGCATGAAGTTATTTTGCTGTAGCTGTAATACGGCATTGAACTGCTGTAATAAATTTTAGCATTTGGAAGCGAACAGTCCACTCTTATTTTTTTACCGTTATTAACATTTGAAACATTTATATTAACAAAGCTTCCCTGTTTTTCATCGCAAAGTGCGCTCAATTTAAGCGGCATAACGTAAGAAAGAGGCTTTCTTGAAACATCCCTATAAATATTTGCTGCCGATTCAAAAAGGCAATAAAGCTTTCCGCCTTCAGGATAAGTAAGTTCAAGCATAGGCGGACAGCTTAAAATGTTATCAAGCGTTTTACTTCCGTTTGACTGATTAAATGTATACGTATAAAGATATGAACAATAAATTCCCTTTGTTTCATTACGGCCGTATGATATTGAAGCAAACATCCTAAGTTTACCTTTATAATCCGTTAAAGAAAAACCTTGAGTATAGCTTGGAAGATAAAATTTATAATTATACTTTAAATAATAGGTATTTTTAGCTTTGTTATATATAGGCGTATAACAGTAAGCATAGCTGTCGGAGCCTGCGCCGAATGTTCCGAGATAGACTTGACCGTTTTTGTATACCACGCTTGAAGCAGAATAAATAAATTTGTTTGAATCGTTTTCCTCTATCGTATAATTAACATTCACGAATTTGCTTGAAAAGCGCAAATATTTGTAAAAATCATCAAGCGAAATAACACCTACCGCTGAAGCAGAAGCCTTTGCGATAAGAATTAAGCCGTTTGCACTATCAAATGCAATGCCTCCGACATGGTAAGAATCAGGCAAAACAAGGGTCTTTACAAGTTCGTTATTGCTGTCAAGAACATAAACAACAGATTTGGAAATCGAAGCGCCTTTAGAGTTTGTCGAACTGTCGTAAGCAGTTATAAGAGTATAATGATTAACCTTGCATATAGCTTGAGGGCACATAGTTTGCGTGGTTGCAAAATGTTTGGTTTGTTTATTGTATGACACGCTTGAAACAAGACCCGGAATAAGATATGCACCGTCTGTAACCTTTGAATTAAATTCAGGATAAGTTAAAAGCGTATCCATACTGTTAACACCGGGCACATCCTCTTGCGTTGTTGTTACACTCGCAAAGGATTCGCAATCAACGGTAAACAAAGTAGTAACAATTAAAGCAAAGGCTATAAATAAAGAAATAATTTTTTTATTTTGCATTTTATTACCTTCAAAAAAAGAATATGCCCTAATTATAAGGGCATATTCCTAAATTGTCAAATGTAGTTTATTCAGTTATTAATACATTCCGCCGCCCTGTGCTGCTGCCAAAGCTGCTGCCTGTGCCGCATCAGCCTGTGGGTCTTTTATATCGGTAACAAGTGATTCTGTTGTAAGAACCATTGATGCAACACTTGATGCATTTTGGATAGCAGAACGTGTTACCTTAGCCGGATCAACAATACCTAACTCAATCATATCGCAGTATTCGTTAGTTGCAAAGTTAAGACCGTAGCCGATTTTATTTGAATTCTTAATCTTATCAACAATTACAGAACCTTCCTCGCCTGCATTACGAGCAATCTGACGTACAGGTTCTTCAAGAGCCTTAAGAACAATTTGAACACCTGTCTTAAAGTCTGCGTCATCAGTATCAAGAAGCTTTTCAACAGCAGGAATAGCATTAATAAGAGCAACGCCGCCGCCTGCTACAATACCTTCTTCAACTGCCGCCTTAGTAGCTGCAAGAGCATCTTCAATACGAAGTTTCTTTTCTTTCATTTCTGTTTCGGTTGCAGCACCAACCTTGATTACTGCTACACCGCCTGCAAGCTTTGCAAGACGTTCATGAAGCTTTTCTCTGTCGAAATCAGATGTTGTATTATCAATAGCAGTCTTAATTTGATTAACTCTGTTTTTAATTTCGTCGCTGTTGCCTGCGCCGTCAACGATAATGGTATTTTCCTTTGTAACCTTAACCTGACGAGCCTTACCGAGCATTTGCATTGTAGCGTCTTTAAGTTCAAGACCGAGATCGGAGGTAATTACCTGACCGCCTGTAAGAATTGCGATATCCTGAAGCATATCTTTTCTTCTGTCACCAAAGCCCGGAGCCTTAACGCATACGCAAGTAAATGTGCCTCTGAGTTTATTAAGAAGGATTGTTTGAAGAGCTTCGCCCTCAACGTCCTCTGCAATAATTACGAGTTTTTGACCGCTCTTAAGAACAGACTCAAGAAGAGGAAGAATATCCTGAACTGAAGAAATCTTTTTATCTGTAATAAGAAGCATTGCATCATCAATAACAGCTTCCATCTTATCCGTATCAGTTACCATATACGGTGATATATAGCCACGGTCAAACTGCATACCTTCAACTACTTCACAAACTGTATCAGCAGTCTTAGATTCCTCAATAGTGATAACACCGTCTGCAGAAACTTTTTCCATAGCGTCGGCAATAAGAGAGCCAACATATTCATCAGCAGCAGAAACGGTAGCAACTCTTGCGATATCGTCAGAACCCTTAACCTGCTCGCTGTTTGCTTTTACTGCATCAACAGTAGCATCAACTGCTGCTTTGATACCGTTTTTAACAGCCATTGGATTTGCACCTGCAGCAACATTTTTCATACCTTCTCTTACAAGAGCCTGAGCAAGAAGTGTAGCTGTAGTTGTACCATCACCGGCATCATCGTTAGTCTTAGATGAAACCTCTTTAACAAGCTGTGCGCCCATATTTTCAAATGGATCGTCAAGCTCAATTTCCTTAGCGATTGTTACACCATCGTTAGTAATAAGCGGTGCACCGTATTTTTTATCAAGAACTACATTGCGTCCTTTCGGACCGAGTGTAATTTTAACTGTGTTTGCAAGCTTATCAATACCTGCCTGAAGAGCTTTTCTTGCATCTTCACCGTAAATTATATCTTTTGCCATAGTAATTACCTCCAATTATTCTACAACTGCGAGAACGTCTTTAACAGATGTAATAGTATATTCAACACCGTCAAGCTTAACCTGCGTACCTGAATATTTGCTGATAATAACCTTATCGCCGGCTTTAACGGTCATTGGGTTTTCCTCTGTTCCGGGGCCAACTGCAACAACCTCGCTCATTTCAGGTTTTTCCTGTGCTGATGCGGCAAGAATGATACCGCTCTTTGTTGTTTCCTCTGCTTCGACAGATTTTAAAAGAACTCTGTCAGCAAGTGGTTTGATTGTCATATTTATCACCTCTGAAATTATTTACAAACGTTTTAGCACTCTTTACTATCGAGTGCTAACAAATACTATTGTAGCAATTTTTTTCCATTTGTCAATAGCATTAACAAATTTTTAAAATTTTATTTTTAATAAATACTTATATAAACTTTTATGTCAAAAAACATATATTAATTACATAACAAAATTTATTTAAATTCTGACAATATGCATATTTTGTATAACACTTGCATTATTTTGGAAAGTTATGTATAATATGTTTGGGTTTAATAAAAGGAGTTTATATATGGGTATTTATATTGCTTTGGGGTTTGCTTCCGTCATTGCAATTGCTATAGGCGTAGCCTTGGCAAAAGCAAAAGAGACGCAGCTTTGGTACATATTGTCAATAATAGGTACGGCTGTTTTAACAGTTATGATTGTATTTATAATAAATTATGCAATATCAGCTAATACGAGTGTCTCGTCGCCTGCTCTTGAAAACACAAATTGGAGAGAGCAAAAATCATATTCAAGAGATTATCAGCTTACGGATGATTTATCAATTTGCGTTTCATTTCTTGATGACTCAAGCGGATATGCAGTATATGATACATACGACGGTCAAAGAATAGGCACTCTATTATTGCCAAACGACCAAATATCAACTGATAATTTAGAGCTTAAAATAGCCGACGCCAACAGCGACGGAAAAAATGACGTCGGGGTAGTTTCTCATAATAACAATATCATTTGGTTTAATTTTTCACCTAATAAGCAATATAGCAAAGAAAATCCAAACGGTTGCTTTGAAGTAATAGATTAAAGCGAATATTTTATTTAAAGGCATTGATGCATTAAGAGCATCAATGCCTTTATTGTTTTACTTTTCATTCAAAAAAGTAAACTCGTCGTTTTCGTAATCAACCTTGCATTTACCTGCAACTTTATCCTCGAGAATAAGTTCTGAAAGCTTATCTTCAATCTTTGTTTGAATTGCACGTCGAAGCGGTCTTGCACCGTAAACCTTATCAAAGCCTTTGTCAGCAATAGCGTCAACAGCCTTATCGGTTACGTCAAGTTCAATACCGATTTCCTCGCATCTCTTATTAAGAGATTTGAGCATACGGCGGGCAATTTCCTTAATATCGTCCTTTTCAAGTTGCTTAAATACAACAATATCATCAACACGGTTAAGAAATTCCGGTTTAAATGTTGCACGAAGGTCAGCCATTACAAGCTTCTCAATATCGACATTTTCGTCAACCTCGCCCTCGCCTTTGTGTTCAAAACCAAGTGCAAGCTTAGGGTCGGTAATTTTGGATGCGCCGACATTAGATGTCATAATAATTACGGCATTTTTAAAGCTTACCTTTCTACCTTGTGAATCGGTTAATACACCATCCTCAAGAATTTGAAGGAGCATATTAAATACATCTGGATGTGCCTTTTCAATTTCATCAAAAAGAACCACAGAGTACGGTTTTCTCCTGATTTTTTCGGTAAGTTGACCGCCCTCGTCAAAGCCTACATATCCCGGAGGTGAGCCGATAAGCTTAGACACGGTATGTTTTTCCATATATTCGCTCATATCAAGCCTGATAATCGCATCCTCATCGCCGAACATAGTTTCGGCAAGCGCCTTACTGAGTTCTGTTTTACCAACGCCTGTAGGACCGAGGAAAATAAACGAACCGATAGGTCGCTTAGGATTTTTAAGTCCTGCTCTGCCACGTCTGATAGCACGTGCAACGGCTGAAACTGCCTTATCTTGACCTACAATTCTCTTATGAAGCTCATCCTCAAGGTGTAAAAGCTTTTCCGATTCTTCTTTTGTAATTTGAGTAGCCGGAATACCGGTCCAGGAAGATACAACTTCCGCTATATCCTCGCTTGATACCTCTTTTACCTGATGAGACGAAAGATTTTTCCATTTCTCGGTTTCCTCATCAAGAAGAGTTTTCAAATTCTTTTCCTTATCACGAAGTTTTGCCGCCTGTTCAAAATCCTGTGAACGAACTGCCGAGGTTTTTTCCTCTTCAAGGGATTTTACCTCTTTTTCCATTGCCTTGATATTATCGGGTGCAGTATAAGCCTTAAGCCTTACCCTTGAAGCTGCTTCATCAATAAGGTCAATTGCCTTATCAGGCAAAAATCTGTCCGCAATATACCTTGACGACATTTTAACTGCATCATTAATAGCGTCATCGCTAATCTTAACCTTATGGTGAGCCTCGTATTTATCACGAAGTCCCTTCAAAATTTCAACCGTTTCTTCTTCTGTCGGTTCGCCTACCGTAACAGGCTGAAAACGTCTTTCAAGAGCAGCATCCTTTTCAATATTTTTACGGTATTCGTCGATAGTCGTAGCGCCGATTACTTGAATTTCGCCACGTGCAAGCGACGGTTTCAAAATATTTGCCGCATCTGTTGCACCTTCTGCAGCACCTGCGCCCATAAGAGTATGAACCTCATCAATGAAAAGAATAATATCTTTTGCATTTTTAACCTCGTCCATAGCCTTTTTTATTCTTTCCTCAAAGTCACCACGGTACTTTGTACCTGCAACCATCGAGGTCAAATCAAGTGCGACAATTTTCTTACCACTTAAAAGCTCAGGAACTTCACCTTTAACGATTTTAAGTGCCAAGCCCTCAGCAATTGCGGTTTTGCCGACACCCGGTTCACCGATTAAGCAAGGGTTATTTTTGGTACGCCTTGAAAGAATTTGAATAACCCTTTCAATTTCCTTTTCCCTGCCGATAACGGGATCGATTTTTCCGTCTTTTGCAAGAGCAGTTAAATCTCTGCCGAATTCATCGAGTGTAGGAGTTTTAGACTTACCGTTTTTGCCCTTTTTTCCCGAATACTTATCGTCGGCATTTCCTCTGCTCGATTCATTAACAAGCTCTTCAAGAAGTTGATGCTCGTCAATACCAAACGAATTCAGGAACTTAACGGCATAAGAATCGCTTTCCTGAAGAACAGCCATAAGCAAATGCTCTGTATCAACAAAGCTTCTTCTCATACTTCTTGCATATTGGAACGCAACGTCAAGAACTCTCTTTGTTCTCGGAGTAAAATCATCGGGAGTAAGTTTGGTTTGCATACCCTCTCCGATATATTCTTTAATTAAGTTTTCAATATCTTCGGCGGTTACACCCTTTTCCTCAAGCATATTTAATGCAATACCGCCGTCTGTTTTAAGAAGTCCAAGCAAAATATGCTCGCTTCCTATATAGTTATGACCGAAATTCTCTGCCGCTTTAATAGCGTAATTAAGAACCTCGTTAGCTCTTTGAGTAAAATAACTGAACTTATACATAGTAATTCCTCCTTTTTAGGTCAAAGCCTACCAAGAGGTTAAAACCTTAAGATAAGCTTTCCCTTACGTATTGTGCACGAATTTTATCTGTATCGTCAACAGTTAAACCTTCATCACTTGCACTCATAATTGTGGCTGTTCCCACCTCGTGAAGAAGTTTTGATACTGTTTCATAGTTTTCATCAAAGCTACCCATTGAAATTCCGAGTCTAACAAGAGATATAAGGCTATAGAATTCCTTTGAAGTAAGCTTTCTTGCCATTTTCAGTGTACCCATTGCTCTGAAGATTTTATCCTCAAAATCCTCATATTCAATAAGTTCCTGTCTGAATGTTCTTTCCTGCTTAACAATTTGCTCACATATACTGTTCAAATTATCAATAGCATTCTTTTCGGTTATTCCAAGCGTTATTCTGTTTGAAAGCTCATAAAAATCGCTTTCGTCACTATAAACAGGCTTAACATCAAAGCCAAGCTTAGACACCATATTTGTAAGTGATAAAATCATTCCTTTTGCCGATATTGCAGGCAGATGGAGAATAAATGACGCTTTAAGCCCTGTACCTAAATTCATAGGATTTGAGGTTAAAAAGCCAAGTCTTTCGCTGAAAGCAATTTTAAGATTATCAATAAGTATATCATCAAGCTTATCTGCCTTTTGATAAGCTTCTTCAAGATTTTGACCGGCTGCAAAAACAGAAAGCCTTATGTGGTCCTCCTCACAAAGCATTATTGATACATCCTCATTTTTAGACACCAAAACCGTTCCAAAATTATTTTGCTTTGCAAATTCAGGACTTATTACACCCTGCTCTGCCATTGATATTCTTTTCAAGTCGTTTTCGCTTTGAAGTTCAATCAAATCAAATTCTCCTGCAACAGGCGAATTTTTAACTGCGGCAAAAATCTTTTTACAAACCGATTTTCTTATTTCATTGCTCATTCTTGAGGGAAAAGGAGCGTCTGCAAGGTTTCTTGCAAGCCTTATTTTTGATGACATAACAACGTCACTGTTATTTCCCTGTGCGTTATACCACTTACTCATTTTTACCCTCCTGAATTTCCTTGATTTTATCACGGATAACAGCAGCATCCTCAAATCTCTGCTCGTTTATTGCCGCTTTCATTTGCTCTTGTAATGATTCAAGTTCGCTTTTTTCCTGTGATACGCTTTCTTCTTTTGCACTGTCCTTAACTTCATTATCCTCACTGTAAGAAACAAATTTTCCTATATGCTTTGTTTTACCGTGAATTTTCCTGATAGAAGGCTCAAGCTTTTCCTCGAACTTGTCATAACAATCGGCACAACCCATTCTGCCGCTTTGAACAATATCATTAAAAGATGAGCCGCAACTACGGCATCTGTCAACCCCGGCAAGCGAATTCATAGCCGCAACACCTGCGCCGAGGAAATTGCCAAGGAAAGTATCGCCGAACATTTCGCTCATAGTCGGCATACGAAATTCATCCATAACACCGAGTTCTTTTGCACATTCACTGCAAAGATGCAGTTCCTCCTTATGACCGTTTATATTTCTTTTAATAAAAGTAGTTGCTTCATTTTGATTACAATGTTGACAACGCATAATAAATACCTCCTAATCAACATATGCTAAAAGCATCTGTTTGAGCAAGCTTGCTCTGATTTGATTTTTAATTTCTGTTTCGACGCCTTTAAAATTGTTATCAGATACAACTGACATCATAATTCTTCCGGCTTTATCGCTTAATAAACCTTGATAATGCAAATTATAGATATTTGCCTTTGCACTTTTTTCGTCTATAGAATTACCTATAGAGTTTACAAGCGACATTAATGCATTTTCTTTTGTTGCGGCACGGGTAATCATAATGTATCCTCCGCCGCCACGCCTTGATTCAATTCTGTAACCCTGTTCAGGCGTAAAACGTGATGTAATCACATAATTTATTTGACTTGGAACACAGCCGAGCTGTTGTGCCAAATCATTACGCTGAATTTGGATTGTTGATGTGTTATCATCAAACATATTCAGAATCATATCTGCTATCGCATCACTCAGCTTCATTTTCCAATCACTTCCTTTTAGTTTGGCCACAAGCCTGACATTTTACACACTCTTTATTTTTCATTAATCTGTGTTTGTCTTTGACTTTCTTTGACCTTCTATTGTGATAATAGCACAATGGTCAGAGAAAGTCAAGAACTTTTTAAAATTTTTTTGACCTTTTTTGACCTTCGTTATTTTTGCATAAAATCAAGTGCTTTGAAACATAAAAAAATAGGGCGAACATTGTTCGCCTTAAATAATGTTTTATTTGTTATCAATTAAGCATACAGCGTGAGCCGCTATACCCTCTTTCTTACCCGTAAAGCCTAAACCTTCCTCAGTTGTTGCTTTGACTGATACAAAGTCAAAATCAAGATTACAGGCATTTGCAATATTTTTTCTCATTTGTTCAATATAAGGTGCCATTTTGGGAGTTTGGGCAAGAATAGTAGAATCAATATTAATTATTTTATATCCTTTTAACGATACCTGCCGAACAACCTCTTCAAGAAGCTTTAAGCTGTCGGCACCTTTCCATTTATCATCTGTATCGGGAAAAAGATGACCGATATCGCCCATAGCGGCAGCCCCTAAAATTGCATCTGAAATTGCATGAAGAAGAACATCGGCATCACTATGGCCTAAAAGTCCTAAATCACACGGAATATCAACTCCGCCGATTATACATTTTCTGCCGTCAACAAGCTTATGAACGTCATATCCGTGACCTATTCTCATTATTTTTCACCTCTTGAATTAAGTATTGATACCGCCGTCGGTATATCCTCGGGAGTTGTTATTTTAATATTAGAATACTCCCCTATCACAACATAAACACTCTCGTTCATATTTTCAAGCAATTTGCAATCATCTGTAAAATCTTTGCCCTGTTCAGTTGCCAAATTCATTGCAGATACATATTTATCAAACTTAAATATTTGTGGCGTTTGAATAGCGATAAGGCTTGAACGCTCGGGAGTATCAATAATTTTGTTATCTTTATCAATAACCTTAATCGTATCTTTAACAGGGACGCCTACTGCCGCCGCACCGTACTTCATTGCCGCCTTTAGTGTAGCTTTTATTTCCTTGGCTGTTACAAGCGGGCGTGCGCCGTCATGAATAATAAGTAAATCGCAAGCATCTATTACTTTAACGGCATTTGAAACACTTTCCTGACGGGAACTGCCGCCAATGCAATAGGTGACATTATATTTTAAAAGCACATCTTTAAACAAAGGAATATCATTTTCCCTTACAACAACTATAATATTATCAATTTCGTCAATACTCGAAAAGGTCTTAACAGTGCGCTCAATAACAGTCATATTATTGATTTCAAGAAGAAGTTTACTTTTATCCGCTTTCATTCTTGTGCCGTTGCCTGCCGCTAAAATTATTGCTGTATTACTCATCTTTTAAACTCTCCACTTCATCAATGGTAGGGGTTGCAAACTCTGTTTTATAAGGGTCATAAACAACAAAGCCCGGCTTTGCACCATTAGGTTTTCTTATGTTTTTCACCAAAGTATAATCTACGGCAACGTTTGATGATTCTCTTGCCTTGCTGAAATAAGCGGCAATTACTGCGCAATCGTGAATTGCCTCGTCGCTTATTTGATTACCCGAAGTTTCGCAAATAACGTGACTGCCTGCGGCTGACTGAACGTGAAACCATGTATCATAATTTTTCGCCGTTTTCATAGTCAACTTATCGTTCATAATATTGTTTCTTCCGACATAGACGTCAAATCCGTCACGTGTCTTAAAATGCATAGGCTTCAACGATTTTTGTTCTTTTTTCCTGTCGTTTCCTTTTTTTATATATCCCTGAGAAGCAAGTTCAGCTTTAATTGCAGTGATTTCGCCATCGGTTTCAGCCCTTGAAAGCGAATCAATTACACTTTCAAAATATTCTGCTTCATCGTTTGCTTCGTTGATAAATTCATTAAGTTTACTTTCTGCAACTTGCTTTTTGCGATACTCTTTATAGTATTTTTGTGAATTTTGCGACGGAGTAAGCATTATATCGGCAGGAACACGAACGATTTTATTATTGTCATAATAATTTTCCAAATCGTAATAAGGCACACCCTTTTCAAGGCGATACATATTTGCCGCAATCAAGTCGCCGAAAAGCTTATAAGTTTCCTTATCCTTGCAATCCTCAAGCTCCTGCGTTCTGTTAATCGCTTTTCTTACTGCTCTTTCCTGCAAAGTTGTAACAGTTTTAAACAAGTCTGCACTCCTTGCTTTAATTCGCATTAATCTTACACGTTCATAATAGAAATAATCAAGAAGTTGAGAAAAGGTGTCATAATGATTTATTGTTGCAAGGTTATCATACTGCTTGATATCAATAAAAGCAAAATCCTTTGGAGCATCGGTAAATACAACGGTCGGAGTAGGATTTTGAGCTTGCTTTTTAAATTCATCAAGAGTTAATCCATATTCAAATTCACGGCAAATAATAGGAGAAACGCCTTTTATTGCTTCCATTACCGCTTTATACATACCTTTGCGGCTTTGCGCAATTTTTTCTCTTATTTTCTCAATATCGTCCGTAAAAATATTAAGCTTATCTTGCTTAGGCGGAGCAACATAAGTCACCCCCGGCAAAACCTCTCTGATATGCGACTTATTTTCATCAACACGTTTCATTGAATCAATAATTTTTCCGTCTTTACCGACAAAAATAATATTAGAATATTTACCCATTATTTCAATAATGAGTGAATAATTTGTTTTATCTCCGAGTTCGTCTGTGCCTGAAAAATTAATTTTCAAAATACGTTCAAGATTGTCTTGCTGAATATCGGTAACCCAAGCACCTGCAAGCCTCTTCCTCAGCAAAAGGCAAAACATGGGTGGTTTTGCAGGATTTTCGGGCGGAAATTCCGTAAAATGAATACGAGCGGCGTCTGCATTGCAGGATAAAAGAAGTTTTTTACTGCCTTGCCTTGAACGAAGATTAATAATAATTTCATCTTTAGACGGCTGATGAATTTTATCAACTCTGCTGTCAATTGCAAATTGAGCTATTTCATTTTTTAAATGGTATAAAAAAATTCCGTCAAGTGCCATAATTATATTTCCAATACAGGATTTGAAACAGGTGCAACAATAAATTCTACCTCTTCAAATTCCTTTTCAAGTTTCTCTTTAAGCATAAGAAACGGTACGTTTTCCGTTTCAAAATGACCCGCATTAATCACTGCAAAGCCTGACTCCGAAGCATCAAGCATTTCGTGATATTTTAAGTCGCTTGTAACAAAGCAATCAGCGTTTTGCATAGCATCATTTATAAATTCACCGCAAGCGCCACCGCCGACAGCAACTGTTTTTATCATTTTATCTGTATCTGTATACCTCAGCCCGTGAGTATCAAGTGTTTCCCCAACCAAAACGGCAAAATCGTCAATACTCATTTCTCGTTCTAACTCACCGACAACAACATATCCGTTTTCAAGTTTTTTTGTATTTTTTAAATCAAGCAGCTTTGCAAGATTATCGTTAATTCCACCTATAGCCTTATCATACGAAGTATGCGCACACATCGTCGCAATATCGTTATTAATAAGTTCATATACCGCCGTGCCTTTAACAATTTTCTTTACAGGATTAAAAATGATAGGATGATGAGTTAATAAAAGGTCCGCCTCAACGCTTTTTGCATAATCAGCCGCAGCCTTAGTGCCGTCAAGTGCCATAACAACCGTTGAAACAGTCTTTTCCTCATCGCCTAAAATAAAGCCTGAATTGTCCCATTCCTCCATTTCATTATAAGGAGCAATAGAATTTATGTAATTATATATATCCTTGACCAAGGTCATAAGATTTCCTCCACTGCCGAAATAACGTCACTTAAATCGGCACCTGATTTTGATTTATTTTTAAGATAATTTAAAAGATGCAAAAAGTATTCCTTTTGTGAAAAGTCCGTAATATTTCCCAAGAAATAATCCTTTGGAACTTTAGGAGTAATTTTACCCGTATAATTTGCGTCAAAAATGCTGTACGAATGCTTTGCGTCGGTTACAATAAAATCATTATTTATTTCAAAGCCGTTATCATAAAGATATTTTCTTGCTATTTCAGGATGGGTCATGGGCTGTAAAATCAAATGAAGTTCATTAACAAAGTCACAATTAGAAAGAATATCAACTATTAATTCAGCACCCATTCCGGCAATAATAACAGTATCGCATTCGCCCCTATCGAGCTTTTCAAGACCGTTTGAAAGCCTTGTCAAAATAACATCCTCAAAACCCTCGTTTTTCACAAGAGACTTGCAAGAGGCAAGCGGTTTTTCATTTATATCCATCGCAACGACAAATGGCGATATTTTATTTTCAACAAGATATACAGGAATATATCCGTGATCTGTTCCGACATCAGCAACAGACGAGCCCGATTCAACAAGGCTCGCCACTGCATTCAGTCTTTTAGATAAGCTAACCATTAACCTACCTGCGCATTAAGCTTTTCAACAAGCTCATCTGCATCTGTACCGTGAACTGCACAAGCATCTGCAATTGATTCGCCTCTTGAAGCAGGGCAACCAAGGCAATGCATACCAATCTCTAAAAAGAGAGGTGCTGTATCAGGATATGCGTCAAGAACGTCACCGATAATAGTATCCTTAGTAATTTCCATAGTATAAAACTCCTTTTCACATCTTTTTGAGACAATTATATTTTAACCAAATAATCATCTGCTAAAGATATTTATAACACATTTATTATTTCATTGCAAGTTCAATAAAAATATGTTAATATATAATTTGTAATTTAGAAGGACGGTGAAATGCTTGGAAAAAGAATATAACCCTGCATTACAATTTGATGCATTTACTGCCGGAATTGAGGACGGAGGCTTACGTTCAAGCTCTTCAATAGCTATTCTTGCCTGTTATATAATCGCAAGAAGTGAGGAAAAATTAACTAAGAAAAATGTTGTCGACGCTCTTGTTGAGGGCAAAATTGCAAATTATTTTGAAATCACAAGTGCAATTTCAAAAATGATAAAAACCGATAATCTTGTTGAGGGTGAGGACGGATATTTATCTGTCACAAGCAAATGTGCATTTAATGTTGAAATGCTTGAGAACGATTTACCTATCACTATAAGAGAAAAAGCGGTTGAGCTTGCGGCAAAAACAGCAAGGCTTGAAATATACAAAAAGGAAAACAAAGCAACCGTTGAAAAGGACGGCGACAAATATAAGGTAACGCTTCACGTAAGCGATAAAAATTGCGATTTTATGGTGCTTAGCTTATATTTCCCGTCAGAAGCACAGGCTCAGGTTGTAAAGGAAAAATTCCAAACACACCCCGGCGAAGTGTATGAAAATTTAATTAACTCAATTTTTTCAAATAATTAATATATGAGGAATAAAAAATGAAAAACACAATAAAGAATATTTTAGTTTTATTATTATCAATCATAATTTCATTTATTTTCATTTACTTATTTATATTTTTTGGCGGTTCTAAGCTATTTGAAAGCGGAGATGTAATTTTAAAAGAACTTGGAGTTTCAATAATTATAGGCACACTTGTGTTTTGGATTATAAAAATAAATAAAACGAGCTACGAAAAAATCGAAGAATTAGAAAAAAGAGTTGAAGAATTAGAAAATAAGAATAAATAACGACAAAAAGCGTACCCTCATTGGGTACGCTTTTTAAATAGCAATGATTAATCTATTTCTACAGAAATTTTTGCATCATTTCTTGTTGCTGCAGCACGCATAACAACACGGATAGCCTTGGCAATTCTGCCCTGCTTACCGATTACTCTGCCCATATCCTCTTCAGCTACGTGGAGATGATATACAATTACACCCTCTTCGTCAGGTTCGCTAACATCAACAGAAATTGCATCAGGATTTTGAACCAATCCTTTAGTGATAGAAATCAACAAATCCTTCAAAGAAAACACCTCCTGAATAAATCTTTGCCAAAATAATCAAAGATTAAAGGATGCCTTCTTTTTTAAGAATGCTCTTAACTGTGTCAGTTGGCTGTGCGCCGTTAGCAATCCACTTCTTAGCCTTTTCTGCATCAATCTTGATTTCAGCAGGGTCAACCATTGTGTTATATGTGCCGATTTCTTCGATGAAACGACCGTCACGTGGATATCTTGAATCTGCTACTACTACACGGTAGAAAGGAGCTTTCTTTGCGCCCATACGACGAAGTCTGATTTTTACTGCCATTTTAAATTACCTCCAAAAGTAAATATATGTATTTTATTTTTCCAAACTGTTGTTTGGCTGTTTATAAATTAAAATCCAAACGGATTATTTGAGCCGCCGCCCATTTTTCCCATCATTTTTTCAGCCATTTCGGGATTGGCTTGCATCATACGACGCATCTTTTTGCTCATTCTCGGACCTTTATTACCGCCGATTTGTTTAACCATTTTTTGCATTTGCTTAAACTGAGCCAAAAGTTTATTTACATCCTCAACCTGCATTCCGCAGCCTTTAGCAATTCTGCGTTTTCTTGACGGATTGATAATGTCAGGACGCTCACGTTCCTGCTTAGTCATAGAATAAATTATTGCTCTGAAACGGTCAAAAGCCTTTTCGTCAATATCTTCATCCTTAATTTTATTACCTATGCCGGGAATCATCTTAATTGTATCTTTAAGACTTCCCATTCTTTCAATCTGCTCAAATTGATCAAGCAAATCGTTAAGGTCAAATTTATTCTTAGCAAGCTTCTTTTCAAGTTCAGCCGCCTTTTTCTCGTCAAGACTTTGCTCCGCTCTTTCAATAAACGAAAGAACATCGCCCATACCCAAAATACGGGAAGCCATACGTGACGGGTGAAAAGTTTCAAGATTGTCAAGTTTTTCGCCTGTACCGATAAACTTAATCGGCTTGCCTGTAACAGCTCTTACGGAAAGCGCCGCACCGCCACGAGTGTCACCGTCAAGTTTTGTAAGAATAACGCCGTCAATACCGAGCGTTTCATTAAAACTTTTAGCAACGTTAACTGCATCCTGACCTGTCATTGCATCAATAACAAGCAAAATTTCGTGAGGATGAACGGTTGAACGGATATTTTGTAGTTCTTCCATAAGTTGCTCGTCAACATGCAAACGACCTGCCGTATCAAGAAAAACATAATCGTTGCCGTGGTCTTTAGCAAACTTAACTGCCTCTTCGGCGATATGAACAGGATTTTCATTACCCATTTCAAAAACAGGAACGCCAACCTGCTCACCGACAACCTGAAGCTGCTTAATAGCCGCAGGACGGTAAACGTCACAAGCTACAAGAAGGGGTCTGTGTCCTTCTTTTTTTAATTTAAGGGCAAGCTTTGCCGAATGAGTTGTTTTACCACTACCTTGCAAGCCACACATCATAACAATCGTTGGTGGATGGTTGGCGATTGCAAGCCTTGCTTCGTTGCCACCCATAAGCTCGGTAAGTTCTTCATTAACTATTTTAATTACCATCTGACTCGGAGTAAGTGACTCCATAACGTCAGCACCAATAGCTCTTTCGGTAACCTTTGCGGTAAACTCTTTAGATACTTTATAGTTTACATCAGCCTCAAGCAATGCAAGGCGAACCTCACGCATTGCCTCTTTAACGTCTGACTCGGTCAATTTGCCCTTGGCACGTAATTTTTTAAACGAATTTTCAAGTCGTTCACTCAAGCCTTCAAATGCCAAGAAATCAACTCCTAAAAAATTTTATCCTTCTTTCAGAAAAGAAGCAAGTGTTTTAATTCTTGCAACATTATCATTAACTTCCATAGAAAGTGTATGATTGAGGTTATATTCGTTGATTTTATCAGCGCATTCAACGATTTCGTCAACACCCTTTTTCATTTCAGTAAAGCGTTTTGCAAGACCAAGCCTTTTTTCCATATCAAAAAGCTGAGCTTCTGCACGTTTGATTGAATCTCGAACGCCTTGACGACTTATACCCTCGTTTTCTGCAATTTCGGAAAGTGAGAGATCCTCTTCATAATAATAAGCAAGGCAATTACGTTGCTTTTCAGTAAGCATTTCGCCATAGAAATCGAGCAAAAACGGGATTTCAAGATTTTTTGCCATGAAGCGACTCTCCTTTCAAAGTATGTGTAAAGTATTTAATCTTTACAGCAAGCAGTATTATACTAAAGACAAGCCGATATGTCAAGTAAAAAACGAATAATATTTTTTATTAAATTTAATTCAAAACTATTGACACAATAAATAGTGTAAAGTAAAAAGCCTTTAAACTAAATATTGCATAAAAATAAGACTTAATTAAAAATAATTAAGACTTACTTACAAATAAAAACGCAATGAGAATCACTTGCCAATCCTCATTGAAATTATAGTAAAACTAACTTTGTGTTATACTGCATAAGCTTTTATTTTTAAAAGATTATACCCTCCTTAAACGGAGAGTTTCGTTCTGCGATTTTTTTGCGAGTTTTACTGTCTTATGAAATTACACTATTCTCAAACTTTGATTTAGCAACGCCGTCATCATTGGTTGTTTTACTACCTTATGAAATTACACTATTCTCAAACAACTTACAAGCTCATATTTTTCCAAGTAAGGTTTTACTACCTTACGAAATTACACTATTCTCAAACATACTACGGAGTTATAAGAGAAGCCCGAAAGTTTTACTACCTTATGAAATTACACTATTCTCAAACTTGAGCCATTCCTCACGATTTGTTGTTTTTGTTTTACTACCTTATGAAATAGCACTATTCTCAAACGAGGAAATAACGGTTGTACTTCCGTCATAAGTTTTACTACCTTATGAAATTACACTATTCTCAAACGCAACCCTGCTTCGCATACCCTAAAATAAGTTTTACTGCCTTATGAAATTACACTATTCTCAAACCACCTCGTTGACCTAATGCATCAATCATATGTTTTATTACCTTATGAAATTACACTATTCTCAAACTGTGTTGCGTACTCCGATATCACCACGTTGTTTTATTACCTTATGAAATTACACTATTCTCAAACGAAGTAATCGGTTAAAGCTGTGTATTCAAGGTTTTATTACCTTATGAAATTACACTATTCTCAAACTATTTGGCAGATGATTAGTGTATCTCCTTTGTTTTATTACCTTATGAAATTACACTATTCTCAAACTGTGTTGCGTACTCCGATATCACCACGTTGTTTTATTACCTTATGAAATTACACTATTCTCAAACGAAGTAATCGGTTAAAGCTGTGTATTCAAGGTTTTATTACCTTATGAAATTACACTATTCTCAAACTATTTGGCAGATGATTAGTGTATCTCCTTTGTTTTATTACCTTATGAAATTACACTATTCTCAAACTTAGAGGTAAGCTATAACTACGATACGCGGGTTTTATTACCTTATGAAATTACACTATTCTCAAACGTTGATTTTACGCTTTCGGTATCGCAACCCGTTTTATTACCTTATGAAATTACACTATTCTCAAACTTATTTCCTGAAGATTGGGGGTCTACAAAGTTTTATTACCTTATGAAATTACACTATTCTCAAACGAGCGTTAATGCCATATATGCAGAATAGTTGTTTTATTACCTTATGAAATTACACTATTCTCAAACCTTTATAGTTCATAAATATTAGTTTTCTTAGTTTTATTACCTTATGAAATTACACTATTCTCAAACACACTCAACATCAGTATTCAACAATACGACGTTTTATTACCTTATGAAATTACACTATTCTCAAACTGAAGATTGAACACACCCGACAAATAACGTGTTTTATTACCTTATGAAATTACACTATTCTCAAACGGTTTAGTGCAATTTGCAATAAAAATAATAGTTTTATTACCTTATGAAATTACACTATTCTCAAACCTCAAATAAGCTGTGTCACTATAATGCACAGGGTAATTCACAAGATATTGTATATATTATAGCTCTAATTATTATCACTGTCAATAATACACAAATCAGGGTCCAAAATATGTATCTCTTCAAATTTTGAAATGTGCCAAGGCTTTGAAGATGACAAAATCAAAATGTTAATATGACTGAGACTCAAGGTTTCATAAATACCCTCAAGCTCATTATTATCAAAGAAATCATACAAGCTATGAAGAACAAACAAATCAAATTTAAGATATTTATTAAGAAGAATTATATAAGAAATAAGAAGCTGAGGCAAATCGTGCGAAGATGTATCAATATTAAACTGAAAAAGCTTTAATATTGACGAATAATCAATTTCAAAATTTGAATCATATTCAAAATCGTACATTTTATTTAGCTTATCAAAAAGGTTTATAAGTAATGTTTGAATTGAAGCCAAATCCTCGCTACATTCATTTACTGCCGTTTTCTGCATAAGTGAATTAATTTTATTTACCAGTTTTTTATTTTGAAAATCCAAATCAATAGCATTAGAAATAAAAAATCCTCTTTTATTGAAATCAAACGGCTTAAAGTCCTGCGAGAAAGTAAACAATTCCTCAACAGTATCATCCAAAAACGAGCGTAAGGCTTGCCTGAAAATTTTCTTGTTTTCAATTACAAGAACAGGAATTTTACTGTTTGAAAACTCAACGGCATCATTTAAATATTCATAGGAAAGCATCATAATATTAAAAGCCTTTCATCATTTGCAACAACATTACTGTCATTTGAGCCGACTACCATTTCCATTTTGGAATATTGCTTTTCGGTAACCGTCAGCATTTGAACAAGTCCTGCCGACGGCTTATGCTTTTTAATCGAGTCGCATATACCGTTTGCAACATTTTGATTTAAAGCGAGCTTTGAATAAACGGATTCCTGCATCATCATAAAGCCGCTTTTTACAAGAAATTTTCTAAAGTTTGAATATTCCCGTCTATCCTTCTTGGTTTTGACAGGTAAATCAAAAAACACAATAACTCTCATAAATCTATAACTCATAATTCATAGTAGGAAACTTAATAAGCGATATATCGTTTTCTTCAATGGCAGAAAATATACTTTTGCAATAAATTTTAATTGCATTAATCATTGTATTCGTTCTGCCGTCAACTATAACTTCTTTATTAAGCAAGGATATAAGCATTTGCTTTTCATTTTTATCGAATGATTTAGGGCTCATATTTTTAACCCAATTATCAACGAATGGTCTAAATGGTTCCATTAAATCACAGCTTAAATTAAACTGATTAAACATATTACCGTGAAAAAGACCGAGTTGGGTTAAATAACCGCTGCTGACGATTTCACGGTTAAAGCACGATAAAATGATACTATAACCGTAATTAAGTGCTGCATTAATCGGTATATCATCGCTTCTTGTAAAGCTTTTTCCGAACATTGCATTGAAATAAACCTTGGCGGCATGGCCTTCCCTGTTTGTAACGTCATTAAATTCAAGTTCTTCAACATAGCTGTCAAGCATCAATGCCTCTTCAAGCCCATAAAATTCAAGAAGTGAAGCTTGATTTTTTATTTTCTGCGCAACTATGACCGTCCACACCTGCTGCTTTGAAATTTCATTCCAGGCAATTTGATTTTTAAGCTTTTGACTGCAATCGTGGCTTCCATAATATGATACAAGCTCACTTTGAGGGTTACGCTTTGCGTCACAAAATATAACCTTTATTTTCTTCAACGTAAGTTCGCTTAAAAGCGCACAGGTTATGGAGCAAGCAGTGTTTTCAACAATCAATATTGAAATTTCGCTTAAATGTATTTTAACAGTATTATCTACATCTCTTACCGTCATATAGCCCATAGTATAATCAAGCTTTGACGGCTTTGTTACCACAACCGTGCGCCAACTCATATTAAAATCTCCTCACTCATAAATTTAAAAGTTCAATTTCTTGTTCAAAAAGTCCTGTTACGGATTGATTTATTAGCTTAATCGATTTAACATTTTTTATTTCGGAAATGTTATTGTTAAGTCTTATAGCCCCATTAGCTTTAACGCCTATACTTTTCAAATCGCCTTTAGATGCGTTGTTTTTCAATATAGTCAAGACATTTTTGATAACATTGCATTGTTCGACTATATCTAATTTTTCAAACTTTTCCTTTGAACAATATAACTTATCCCCTAAATTTGAATATAAAACACCGTATATATTGTTTTTCATTTTTTCAATTAATAAATTAAATAATTCAATATTTTGCTCGGCAGTTACAATATCCTCTTTATTTTTGCTTGTTTGCAAATGCAAATCTCTGCCGGCACATCTAATTACATTCCTGATATAACGTTCGTTATCATATCCTAATACTAACTGAACACCTGGTCGATAAGAAATCTGCGAACCACCACTATCCTTACCACCAAGATGGCAAAGCATATTATCAAATGAAATACACGATTGAATTTTTACTTTTTTCACTTTAATAATTGGATTTATAAGACCGTAATTTTCAATTAAATACGCAATCGGATTTTCCTCGTACTTATTCTTATCATAAAGATTAACAGAAAACATAGATATCATACGTTTATTATCTTTTCCATGTTCAACACAAGAAAAGTAAGTAGATGAGATTTGATTGTATCCGCCATATTTTTTAATACTATTGCGTTTATCATTCTTTTTAATACTTGCTTGGCCATTACCTTTCTTAAGTATTGTCACTTTAAAAAGGCCACCTTTTTTCTCAAACGCATAGCGTGTATAACGAATATTGTTTTTATTCATTGTGGATTTAACTATATTTAACGATTCATTATTATCAGCTATCCAAGCGCCGTCAATATTATGTTTTAACATTGAATCGAGCTTTACTGTGTAAGCCTTATCGTTATTTTGCAGACCCTTAATAAAGTTTGCCTTATTATGAGTAAACTTAACATTATAAGCATTGCCGACAACAATATTGAGATAAGCGTCTTTAGCGTGGTGCAAATCGTTCACCTCACGGCATTTGAGCATATCATATTGATGGCGAAATTCAGATGCAAGAGCCGCCTTAACATACACAATTTCAGTATCGGGGCGAGGATAAAGCTGTTCAAGAATATTTGCAACAGCTTTAGTTGACTGACGTGTTTCAACAAGTTGGCGGGAAATAAACTGACTGAGTTCCTCGTCGCTTAAAGGATAATTTCTTACCAAACGTTCAAATTTTTTCTTGTTGATAAGACCTTTATCAAGCAACGCCTTCCAATGCGGAGTCATTTTCTCTCTGATTTGACTTGAAAGAGGATATTCATTATCCTTTTTGGCATTAGTTGTTTTCTTAACAAGAACTCGGTTATCCAAGCTGTCGTCCTTTATTTTCGACTGAGGATAAATATGGTCGATATCATATAAATTCTTATTAAACAAATCGCCCAAGTCAATATTTTCGCCTGTATACATACATTTGCCGAATTGAGTAAAATAGAGATAAAGCTTATCACTTTTCAGTTCATCATCAGTAGTATTATTTTGAAGTTCATCAAAAAGTAAAGGATAGTCATTTTTACAGGACTTATACAAATCCAAAAGCTTATTTCTTCTTGATACTGTTCGCTTCTTTTCTTCAGCACCTCTCGCCACCTCAACAAAAATCTTTTTAGGCGGGCATTTCATAATTTTTTCAAGCTCTTTGCTTATCAAAAGCGACTGATAAATAGGTCTTTTAACAAGCGGCGAAACATAAAGCTCCTCTACTATCTGATTTAACGTTTTATCATTTCCAAACGAATTTAACTCATTAATTTTATCATTAAAGGTTTTATTTTCCTTATCGTCACAGCAAAATTCATCGCTGTAAAGAAGCGAGGTTAAATTATAATTTGTTTCCCACAATGCGCAAATAATATTAATCAGCTCACCTGTTTCCTTATAAACAGCGGTAACACCTGTCAAAAATTCTCTTGAAAGCTTGCTCCAGCCCGTATACTTAAGCTTACAGATTTTCTTAATTTCATCATCTGACAGACAGTCTCCAAATTCATTTTTAAGGCGCTTTTTTAAAAGCTTTTTATCATCACCGAAAATGGTTATTGCCTTAACGATTTCTTCTTTTTGCTCATCTGTCAAATTATAAGCAACTAAGTCCTTATAGGATTTCAAAGAGGATTTAAAATCGTTATCAATTCCGCTGATTTCTTCAAAAGCGATATTTCTTGATTTCAAATAATCGCAAAGCTTTTTATTAGTAACCTTATAATATTTTTTGAAAAGGTCGTTATAGATATCCTGCTTTAATTGGACGCTGATTTTTTCACCGTTGATTTTAAGATTATTAAGCTCATTTAATACGCAAAATTTATTATAAAGCAGCGAATGCTTAGGAATCACATCATATTGTGGCAAATAAGTGCATTTGCTCGTTAACTTTTCAATGAATTTTTCAGCAGATTTATCAAAATCCACAACCTCTTTAATATTCCAAGGATATATTTTTTCATTGCTTCTTATAAGCCAGCTTTTTGTTGAATGAGTATTAAGCGGTCCTATGTAATAAGGGATACGGTATTCAAACAATGCTTTGATTTTATCGTAAACAGTTTTGCCGTCGTTATCCTTATTTAACAAAAACGGTAAGTATTCTTTAGCGTTATCCAAAATTGCAACCAGCTCTTTTTCATTAACCTGCATAGGAACAACGCCGTTATCCTTAGTCACCTGCTTTGGCATAAAGGTTGAATTTTCTATTTCTTTAAACATTTCTTCATAAGAAGCATCTTTGCAAATGCCCAACGTTTTCTTTAAATAAGCGCAAAATTCCTCTTGAGTGCAGGTTGAAATAAGCACACCGGTGCCGCTGCTCGTTTTAATATGCTTTGAATACGCAACATAGTTATTATCTTTAGAGCTGATATTAAATATTTCAGCTTTCTTTTCAGGCATATATATTTTTATATATTTCTTAAGCGTTCTCAAATCTCTTTTATGCTTTTCATATATTGCAACCTTAGCTTCTGAAATATATTCCTTACCGTCCAAAATATCCGCAAGAACCGCCCAATCGTACACTGCCTTTAATTTTTCTAAAAGCTCAAAGCGCTCGCCGAGATAGGATTGAAAATCATTTGCATTATCGTCAAAACCCGATGAAAACGAAACACTTTTCTTTTCAACATCTTTAAGTGCTTCGTCATCAAAAATATCAAAAAGCTTAACCGATGAGCCGCTTAAAAGAGAAAGCGCACTGTAAAGCACCTTATCGTACTTTTTGCTAACACCAAACAGCTCAGCAATTTCAGCGTTTTTCTTTGTCTTGCCCTTAGATTTATCTTTTAAAGTATTCGCAAATTCATCAACGTCACTGCAATCAAGCTCAATCTCATAATTATCGTAAAAATAATTTTTTAAGTCATTATATATTGGCATAAAATCGCCCGATTTGTCATTTTTATAAGAATAATCAAAAAGAAAATGACCACGATTTTTGATAATATGATGAAGTGCAAGATAAACGAGCCTTATGTCATGAGGCTTATTATTCCTAATAAGCTCATTTCTCAAATGATAAATTGTCGGATAATCTCTGTGAAAATCCTTATCGGTATAATTCTCATCAGAAAATACGCAATAAGGAATTTTTGTAGATTTATCCTCAAGATATAAATTGCTTTCACGAAGCTTGATAAAGAAAGCTGGGTCAATTTTTGAAATTTCCTCGTCAAAAAGCATTTCGAGAAGCATTAATCTTTCACGCTTTCTTTGCGTTCTTTTGCGAGATGAGCGAAAGCCCCTTCTCTCCTCGGCAGAATTGCTCTTTTCAAAAAGCCTTATGCCCCACATTGCGTTACCTTTAAACTTAGGAATTTTATAATCGGTATCGCAAACAGCCCAGCCAACGGAATCGGTACCTATATCAAGTCCCAAATAATACTCTTTACCCATAAATTTTTCTCCCTTTTAAAATTTTTATTGACAAATGCGATTTGAAATGCTAATATATAGTCATCTCAAAACTTTATGAGATTACACTATAAGTTCAAATAAAAATTTATTCAAATCGTTGCTTAGCCAACATCACAGTGTGTGATTATTAAAGACTCGTTTTTACGGGTCTTTTTTGTTTTATAATTTAATAATAGCATATAATTTTCCAAAAATATATAGCTTGTCAAGAATTATTTTTCAAGGTACAATTTTATGTACTAAAAAACCGACTGTCAAACAGACAGTCGGTTTTTTAGCTTTTAAGGATTGCATTTTTTACACGGAGAATAGCCGTTTGAAATAAGGCTTTGTCTTGTTCCTTTGTATTGTTTTTTATTAGCGGTATTCATTTTTTTAGCGCCGTCGCAATTAGGATCATGAAATTTTTTCGACTTAATATTAACGACATACGTTTTAACCTCGGTAGAATCAACTGACGTTGAAGTTAAAGAGAACTCAGAAGCTGCATTTTTGCTCGCTTTATTATCTCCTGTTGCATAATCAATGTCAACACCCGGCTGAACATTATAACAATAAACATTAAAGCTCACTCCTTTGCCTGCATCTTCAATTGAATATGCCTGTATATGAACACCATCGGCAACAAGATTATTGCCATCAAAAATAGGCGTCACCTCATAATAAACGTGATTTTTGGTAAGTTTAACATAATCGGTGACTCTGTTTTCAAATGGAAGCATACCCTCAATATTAAGATATCTTGTACCGGTAATCAAATTATTTACATTTGCATTTTCTCCGGTAAGCTGATAACCGATGAGATGGCAACGATTATACAAATATTTTCCGTCAACAAAGCTATATTTTGAAATATGCCAACCTGTCGGTTTAACCGAGCCGATTGAGCCACGTTCTTTTGACGGCATTAAATCAGAACCGATACAAGAAACTGCATAAGTACATCTGCCTAAAGAGTCGAGCGTTCCGTATTCTTCAAACGAGGTTGTTGACGTTTTCTTTTTCTCACTCAATTCAGGCACATTATTATTAATTTCAACATAAGGCGAATCACTATATGGCGGAATATTATTTAAATCATAATCGGTGTATGCACTTGTTGTTTGAGCAGTAATATCAAGGTCATTGAAAAAATTGCTTTCATTTGATGAACAGCCTGATAAAATAAGAATCGTTATTGAAAAGACAATTAATATCTTTGTAAATTTTCTAAACATTTCAACCTCCGAAAAATCTGAAATATAACTAATTTCGACATAATATATTAAATTAATGATTTATAATATTATCAAAGAATGTAATAAGGGGAAACACTAATGTTGGAACTAATCAATGTCGAAGACCTGTATGAAAATGACAAAATCATAATTATGGACAGTATATTTTTTAAAAACAATAAATTAATTGAAAACATAGAAATCGGATTTAAAAATAAAAGTGGCGACATAATAGGTATCAAAACAATTAAGCATATAAAATAAGACTGCCAAATGACAGTCTTACAAATTAATCATGCTGATGTTTTATATGCGCCTGAGCAATTTCTATAATATCAGTTATATGTTCATCATCAAAGCTGTAATAAACCTGTTTACCGTCACGTCGTGACTTCACTATATTATTAGCCTTAAGGATGGCAAGCTGATGTGAAACTGCCGATTTTGTCATACCGAGGGCATTTGCTAAGGTACACACACAAACCTCTCTATTGTCAAGAGCAAGCACAATCTTTGCCCTTGTAGGGTCACCGAGCACCTTAAACAGAGTTGATATTCTGTCTATTTGAGAAGAACATAGCATTGAAGAGTTAATATCATTAATAAGTTCTTCATCAGTTATATTACAATTGCAGTTAACAACTCCCATATTCACACCTCAAATCAAATTGATTTACATATATTATATATTCTTTATAATAAAAAAGCAATTAAAAAGAATGAAAAATACAAAAGAAAAATCCTGATTACAACAAATGCAATCAGGATAATGGAGGCACCACCCAGATTTGAACTGGGGCATAAAGCTTTTGCAGAGCTCTGCCTTACCACTTGGCTATGGTGCCATATAGCAAAAGGCTTCAAATAATGAAGCCTTTTTAATTGGAGCGGATGACGAGGCTCGAACTCGCTACCTCAACCTTGGCAAGGTTGCGCTCTACCGGGTGAGCTACATCCGCAAATGTGGTGCTTCCGGACGGAATCGAACCATCGACACGGGGATTTTCAGTCCCCTGCTCTACCGACTGAGCTACAGAAGCACAAATGGCGACCCGGAACGGGTTCGAACCGTCGACCTCTAGCGTGACAGGCTAGCGTTCTAACCAACTGAACTACCGGGCCATTTGTGGTGGGAACAACAGGGCTCGAACCTGTGACCCTCTGCTTGTAAGGCAGATGCTCTCCCAGCTGAGCTATGCTCCCACGCATATTCGCCGCACTTGCGACGTGTTATATAATACTATAAGTCAATTGAAAAGTCAATACTTTTTTGAAACTTTTTTTAACTTTTTTATTTGGTTGTTTGCTCCAGCAATTTTTCAATTTCAGACGGTGTAAACTTGTAATTTTTATCACAAAAGTGACATTCAACATTTACGTCCTCATTATCGTTTACCATTTGCTGTAAAGACTCCCTGCCGGTTGAAATTAGAGCATTTTCCACCTTTTCTTTTGAGCAATTGCATCTGTATTCGATTTCACTTTCATCAAGCTTTTCAATATCAATCCCTCTCATTGCTCTCTTGGCAATATCGTCGGGAGACATACCCTTCGAAAGCATAGTTGTGACAGAATCGATATCCTTAATGGAAGCTTCAATTTTAGAAATAGTTTCATCGGGGCATCCGGGAAGTAGCTGAATCATAAAGCCACCGGAATTTGCAACAGACAAATCAGGATTAACAAGCACTCCGAGAGCGCATACCGTAGGCGTTTGCTCAGACACTGCAAAATAATTTGTAATATCCTCTGCAATTTCACCGCTTACAATCTGCGTATTGCCGACATAAGGTTCTTTAAGACCCATATCTTTCATAACGTATAAAAAGCCGTCAGTACCGACTGCACCTCTCACGTCAAGCTTACCTTTATCATTAAGCGGAATTTCAACAACAGGATTTTCAACATAGCCTCTCGCATTGCCCTGACTGTCCGAAACGGCAAGAACAACACCTGCCGGACCGCCTCCGTTTAGCCTTAATGTAACACTGTCATCCTTACCTTTAAGCATAACGCCCATCATAGAAGCTGCGGTCATAAGACGTCCGAGAGCAGCAGTAGTAACAGCAGAGGTTTTATGGATATTTTCAGCCTTGCTTACCATATCTGTTGTATCACCGGCAATAACAAATGCACTGCCGTCAGTTGTAATATATCTTACTATTTTTCCCATTTAATTATCACCTTTTTTTAAAACAAAATAAATTCTTTCACTGTCATCTTTTATATCATCAAGATTCAGTTCATCATATATTCCGATTATATTAAAATTATTAAGTACGCTTTTCAGTTCATTAACCGAATATGCTTTTTCATTAAACTCCTCGCTGAAACGGTCATAATTTTTACCGTTATAAACAAAAAAGTCCAGCAAAATTCTGACTGTATTGTCGCCCAAATACACATTATCCCACGAAAGAAAAAAATCTTCTTCGTCAAAAACAAAGGTATTATTGCCTAATACATTTTTATGTTTATAAACGGTATTTACATCAAAAACAAATACGCCGCCGTCATTAAGCGAATTATAAACGCAGTCAAAGCACTTTTTAACCTCAACAATATCCTTTAAATGGTTAATTGAGTCAAGAGAGCAGACGCAACAATCCACCTTATGCGGTAATTGAAAATCCGTCATATCACCTTTTATAAACATTACATTCTTTATTTGCTTTGAGCTTGCCACAGTAAGCATTTCATCGGACAAATCAAGCCCAATAACATTATAGCCCAAATCACTCAAATATTTGCTTACAGAGCCTGTTCCGCAAGCCAAATCAAGAACAGTATCACATTTATCGGCATACTTTTTAAAAAACGAAGAAATATAATCAGCTCTTTTTTTATATTCAACATTTTCAGTCAGCTTATCATAAAACTTAGCAAATGTATTATAACTCATCGTTTTCTTCCGCTTTGCTTTCGTCCTCAAGTTTAATTTTTTCAAAAATCTTGTCATATCCGTCACAACCGTATTGAAGCGAACGATTAACACGGCTGATTGTAGCGGTTGACGCACCGGTAGCATTAACTATATCTGTATAAACGCATTTTTCAGAAAGCATTTTTGCAACAACTATTCTTTGGCTTATTGTTTTAAGCTCCTGAACAGTACACAAATCTTCAAAAAAGTCATAGCAATCCTCTACCGTCTCAAGTTCAAGAATAGCTCTGAAAAGAAAGTCAATATTATCGTCTTTTAATTTATTATTCATATTATCTGCCCTTTCGACATATTACTCATAATTTAAAGCAATCATATTGTAACACACTAAATCGTGAAAGTAAAGAAAAATCTCCGACAATAATAAAATAATCGGAGATTTTATAAATAAAATTATTCTTTTATAAGTTCATCATAAAAGTCGAAACAATCAAATGTTGCAAAATAATCCTTAGGTGTTTCCGCTCTTCTGATAAGTTTGAACGTTCCGTCTTGATTTAAAAGAATTTCTGCGCTCTTAAGCTTGCCGTTATAATTATATCCCATAGAAAAACCGTGTGCGCCTGCGTCGTGAATAAAGAGATAATCTCCCATTTCAATTTCAGGAAGAAAACGGTCAATTGCAAATTTATCACAGTTTTCACAAAGAGAACCCGTTACATCATACTTATGGTCGCAAGGCTCATTTTCCTTACCCAAAACAGTAATATGATGATATGCGCCATAAATAGCAGGACGCATAAGGTTTACTGCGCAAGCATCTACTCCGATATATTCCTTGTGTGTATGCTTTTGGTTAATAGCTTTTGTAATAAGTCCGCCATAAGGGCCGAGCATATATCTGCCAAGTTCTGTATAAATTGATACGTCGTCCATACCTGCAGGCACAAGAACTTCCTCGTATGCTTTTCTTACACCCTCACCAATAACGAAAATGTCATTAGGCTCTTGATCGGGTTTGTAAGGAATTCCGATACCGCCTGAGAGGTTGATAAAGGTAATATGTACACCAAGCTTAGCTTTAAGATCGGCAGCAAGTTCAAAAAGAAGCTTTGCAAGCATAGGATAATACTCATTAGTAACCGTATTTGAGCAAAGAAACGAGTGTATGCCGAATTCTTCAACGCCTTTTTCCTTAAGGATTCTAAAAGCTTCGTAAATTTGCTCGGTAGTCATACCGTATTTAGCGTCGCCCGGATTATCCATAATATCATTGGAAATTTTGAAAATTCCGCCGGGATTATAGCGGCAACTCATTTTTTTAGGTAATTTGCCGCAAGCTTTTTCAACTGCCTCGATATGTGTAATATCATCAAGATTGATGATACCGCCGAGATTATTACAATATCTAAACTCGTCAAGCGGGGTATCATTTGATGAAAACATAATATCATCACCCACAGCTCCGATGGTTTTAGCCATCATAAGTTCCGTTTTAGATGAGCAGTCACAACCGCAACCATATTCACGAAGAATATTGATTAAAAACGGATTAGGCGTAGCCTTAACTGCGAAATACTCCTTATATCCCTTATTCCAGGAAAATGCTTTTTTAAGATTTTCAACATTTTTCCTGATTCCTTTTTCATCATAAAGATGAAACGGCGTCGGATATTTTGCCGCAATTTCCTCAACCTTTTCCTTTGATACAAACGGTATCTTAGTCATTAATTTATCCTCCTAAATCACATCACTGATTTTTCTATATAATTTTTTATTCCGTTAATTCCTTGCCCTGTAACAGAAGAAAACGGAACAACGGGAACTTTGCCTGCAAAAGCAAGCTCTTTGCCTGATAAATCAAGTCTTTCCTTGTAAGCGGTTTTCTTAAGTTTATCAGCCTTGGTCATAACTATTATAAACGGAATGTCCATCTCTTTTAAGAAACAAATCATACCCTCATCATCTTTAGTCAAAGGATGGCGCATATCTATAAGAAGAACTACAAGAGCGATATTGCGTCCGCTTTTAAAATACCCTTCCATAAGTTCGCCAAATCGCTTTAACTCTTGCTTGCTTATTTTGGCGTATCCGTAACCCGGCAAATCGACAAATTTAATATTATCAACATCATAAAAGTTAATAGTTATCGTTTTGCCCGGAACGGAACTTACCCTTGCTAAATTTTTTCTGTTGAAAAGCTTATTTAAAAGTGAACTTTTGCCAACATTCGACCTACCTGCAAAAACAACTTCGGGTTCGTCACTTTCCGGTAATTGAGAAAGCACTCCGTAAGCATTTTCAAAGACTGCTTTATTATAATTCATATTTCACCTACTGAGTAACAATATTTGCCTTAGACTTATTGTCCGCTATAACAACATTGCTATTTTTAACGTCTTTTTTTCTTTTAGGTAACGTAACAAGTGCAACAGGCAACAATTCGTCAAATGATTTAACACTTACAAATCTGACTGCGTTTTTAACTTCTGCTGAAATTTCGTCAAGGTCCTTAACGTTTTCATTAGGGATTATAACTGTATCACAGCCTGCTTTATATGCTGCCATTGACTTTTCTTTTAAACCGCCGATAGGAAGCGCCTTGCCTTTTAGACTAATCTCACCTGTCATAGCAACATTTGATTTAACCGGAATACCGGTAAGTTCGCTTACAATAGCAGTTGTGATTGCTAAACCTGCAGACGGACCATCCTTTGGTATTGCCGCTTCAGGTGCATGAATATGTATATCCTTGTTTTTATAAAAATCAGGGTCAATTCCGTATTCATCACACTTAGAACGAATATATGAAACTGCTGTTTTAGCGCTTTCTTTCATAACGTCGCCGAGATTACCCGTAAGTTCGATTTTTCCCGTTCCGTCAAGCGCCGAAACCTCAATCGGAAGCATTGTTCCGCCCACGCTTGTCCACGCAAGACCGTTAACAACACCAACTTGGTCTTCGTCACTTGCCAAATCCTTTTCAAATTTTCTCTTACCTAAATATTTTTCTATATTATCATTTGTTACCTTAAACGATTTTGCTCCGCTCTCAAGGGCAACAGTTGCTTTTCTGCAAAGAGTTGCAATTTCTTTTTCAAGCTTACGAACTCCCGCTTCTCTTGTATAATTTTCAATCAAAGCGTTTATTGCGTCATCGCTCACTTTAAATTCCCTGCCGTTTAAGGAATGCTTAGCCATTTCTTTTTTAATCAAGTGTTGTTTGGCAATATGAAATTTTTCAAGTGCGGTATAAGAATTAAGTTCAACAACTTCCATACGGTCATATAATGGCTCAGAAATTGACGAAGTATCGTTTGCCGTGGTAATAAACAGCACTTTGCTTAAATCTACAGGAAATTCGATATAGTGATCTGTAAACGAATTATTCTGTTCCGGGTCAAGCGCCTCTAAAAGAGCAGATGACGGATCACCCTTAAAATCATTACCAACCTTATCAATCTCATCAAGCAAAATTATCGGATTCATAACGCCGCTTTTAATAACAGCCTCAATAATTCTGCCGGGCATTGAGCCGATATAAGTTTTTCTGTGTCCTCTTATTTCAGCCTCATCGTGTATGCCGCCCAAAGCAATACGTACATATTTGCGCCCCATACTTTTTGCAAGGGACTTAACAATAGAGGTTTTACCTACTCCGGGAGGTCCGGCAAGGCAAAGAATTTGACCTGTAAAATCAGGATTACGTTTATAAACAGCCAAAGAATCTACTATTCTATCCTTTATCTTGTCTAAACCGTAATGCTCTTTATCAAGGATTTTTCTCGACTTTTCTAAATTAATTGAATCTTTAGTATATTTTCCAAAAGGAATTTCAAGACATTTATCAAGATATATTCTTTCAACCGTTCCCTCATGTGAGCCTGACGGCATTTTTGAAAGCTTATCACATTCTTTAAGAAGTTTTTCTTTAATATCTTCATTACATTTAAGCGCATTGATTTTATCCCTGTATTCCTCAGCTTCCTCCTGCGGATTATCACCCTCACCGAGCGCATCGGAAATAACCTTCATTTCTTCACGAAGATAATATTCACGCTGACTTTTATCAATTTCATTTTGCACCTTTTCCTGAATTTCGCTTTCAATTTCAAGTGCGGTATTTTCTTTCTTTAAATAAGCAACAAGCTGACAAATCCTGTCTGCCGGGTCAAGAGCTGCCAAGATATCCTGTTTTTCATAATAATCAAGGAAAGTATTTGAGCAAACAAAATCTGCAAGCTCGCCTGAATCTTTAATAGAAATAACCTTTGCGATTACTTCATTACTGATTTTTGGCATTAATGAGGCATAATGTTCAAATTCTCTTTTGATTATTCTTTGATAAGCCCTATTTTCGTCCTCATCTATTTCAAGATTAGACGGATTTTCGCTTGCAAGCTCAACAAGTCCCGAAACGTATGGTTTTACAGAGGTCAAGCTATAAAGAATTGCTCTTTCACCGCCCTCAACTACAACACGCATATTGTCGCTGCCGGGAATACGCATCATTTGCCTGATATTACAAATAACACCCGTATCGTACATATCGTCAATATTAGGCTCATCCACCGATGCATCCTTTTGGCATACAAGAAAAACTCTTTGGTCATCATCCATTGCTTTTTGAAGAGCTTTTACGCTTTTCCTTCTGCCAACGTCAAAGTGAAGCACCATTTTTGGAAATACTACAATACCCCTAAGCGGAATAATCGGTAATTCTAAAAATAAATTTTCTTTATTATCGTTCATATATTAAAACCTACTTAGTTCATTATAAATAATTAGTATATATTATATACTAATGCACAAAAAAAGGCAATATCTAAATATAGTAAAAAAGAGTTTCTGAAAAGAAACTCTTTTTTACTGTATTATTATGCGTTCTTTAAATTTGAAGTAGTAAGGCGTTTTGGAGTCTTATTAGGATTGCGAAGAATAATAGGCTCATCACCCTTTCTTACGGCATCCTCTGTAATAATAACCTTTTCAATCGTATAATCGCTCGGAGCCTTAAACATAAGGTCCTTAAGAACTGCCTCAAAAACGCTTCTAAGTCCTCTTGCGCCCGTGTGACGTTCAAGAGTGATATCAGCAATTGCTTCAAGTGCATCAGGCTTAAATTCAAGCTTGACGCCGTCAAATTCAAATAATTTTTGATATTGCTTTACAATAGCATTCTTAGGCTCAGTCATTATTCTGACAAGAGCTTTTTTATCAAGATTTTGCAGTACGGTTATAACAGGAACACGGCCGATAAGTTCAGGAATAAGACCGTACTTAACAAGGTCGTGTTGTTCCGCTTTTTTCATAATATCGTCGCCGTCAAAATCCTCAGCTTCAATATCAGCGCCAAAACCAAGTGATTTACCGCCGATTCTTTTTTCAATAATCTTTTCAATTCCGTCAAATGCACCGCCGCAAATGAAAAGTATATTTGAAGTATCTATTTGAATATATTCTTGCTGTGGGTGTTTTCTTCCACCGGTAGGAGGAACATTTGAAACAGTACCCTCTAAAATTTTAAGAAGAGCCTGCTGAACGCCTTCGCCGCTTACATCACGTGTAATAGACCTGTTTTCGCTCTTACGGGAAATTTTATCTATTTCATCAACATATATAATTCCACGTTCTGCCTTTTCAATATCAAAATCGGCTGCCTGAATTAATCTAAGAAGTATATTTTCTACATCTTCGCCAACATAGCCTGCTTCGGTAAGAGTGGTTGCGTCTGCAATAGCAAACGGAACATCAAGAATTTTAGCAAGCGTTTGTGCAAGCATGGTTTTACCAACACCGGTCGGACCTAAAAGCATAACATTACTCTTTTGAAGCTCAACATCGCCACGTACATTAGAGTAAATTCTTTTATAGTGATTATATACAGCAACAGATAATGCAACCTTTGCATCATCCTGTCCTATAACATATTCATCAAGTTTAGCCTTAATTTCCTCAGGCTTTGGAAGAACCTTATTGTCTGATTGCTTAACCGTATGGGGAATATCCGGTGATGATGTCTGCTCAATCAAATCATAACAAAGATTGATACATTCATCACAAATAAACACACCCGGTCCCTCAATAAGCTTATGAACCAACGTTTCAGGCTTGCCGCAAAAAGAGCATCTTGCAACGCCGTTTTTAGGTTCGTCGTGTGCCATATAATCACCTCAAATTATCTTTTATCAATAACTTTATCAACAAGGCCGAAATCAAGAGCTTCTTTAGCAGTAAGCCAATTATCTCTGTCTGTTGCGGCTGTCAATTCCTCAACTGTTTTGCCGCAGTTTTCAGCCATAATAGAATTAAGTTTTTTCTTAGTTTGCAAAATGTGGTTAGCTGCAATTTCAATTTCTGTAGCCTGACCCTCTGTTCTGCCGAGAGGCTGATGAATCATTACCTCTGCATTAGGAAGACAAATTCTCTTTCCCTTTGCACCGCTTGAAAGAAGGAATGCGCCCATAGATGCAGCCATACCCATACAAATAGTTGATACATCGCACTTAATGTACTGCATTGTATCGTAAATAGCCATACCGTCGGTAACAGAACCGCCGGGACTGTTAATATAAAGACTGATATCCTTATCCTTATCCTGTCCCTCAAGGAAAAGAAGCTGAGCAACTACAAGAGAAGCTGTAGTTGAATTAACTTCATCGGATAAAACGATAATTCTATCATTTAAAAGTCTTGAATAAATGTCCATTGAGCGCTCACCGGCGCTTGTTTGTTCAAGAACGTATGGTACTAATGCCATATTTATCATGACCTTTCTGCTACTTAATAATACAATACTGCCCGCTGTAGCAAACGGGCAGAATTAAAACAAATTAAATTATTCCTTAACTGCTGAATCAACAATAATGTCGATTGCTTTCTTTGTCTTAACATCAGCAGCAATTTGGTCAGCAGGAACAGCCTTCTTAATCTGCTCTGCTTCCATTTGATACTGCTCGGCAAGCTTAGCGATTTCAGCATCGATTTCTTCTTCGGTTGCTTCAAGCTTTTCAGCTTCAACAACAGCCTCAAGTGCAATAGAAGCCTTAACCTGCTTCTCAGCGCCGTCTTTAAATGTTGCCTTAAATGCATCCTTATCCTGTCCGAGGTATTTAAGGTATGTATCAAGGTCAATACCCTGCATTTGAAGTCTGTAAGCGTAATCCTGAACCATCTCATCTGCACGCTTGTCAAACATACACTGCGGAACTTCACATTCCATATTATCGATAACCTGCTCAATAAGCTGGTTTTCAAAATCGTTTTTAGCTTCTTCAGCCTTTCTTTCATTCATCTGCTTTTTGATATCTGCCTTAAGTTCATCAAGAGTATCAAATTCAGATACATCCTTAGCAAATTCGTCGTCAAGCTCAGGAAGCTCCTTTGACTTGATTTCGTGAATTTTGCATTTGAATACAGCATCTTTTCCTGCAAGTTCTGCTGCATAATCCTCAGGAAATGTAACATTTACATCAAATTCCTCGTCACTCTTATGACCTGCAACCTGCTCTTCAAAGCCCGGAATGAATGAGCCTGAGCCAAGTTCAAGAGGATAATTTTCGCCCTTGCCGCCTTCAAAAGCAACACCGTCAACAAAACCTTCAAAATCGATTTCTGCTGTATCACCCATTTGAGCTTCTCTGTCCTCAACTGTAACAAGACGAGAATTACGGTCACGCATATTTTCGATTTCCTTATCTACATCTTCATCAGTAGCCTCTGTAGGAAGCATTGTTGCTTTAAGACCCTTATAATCTCCAAGCTTAACCTCAGGATAAACTGTAACTTTCATTTTCATTTCTACACCCCGATCCTTGCTCATTACAGGAACGTCAAGGTCGAAAGGTGTATCAACAGTTCTGAGACCTGCTTCCTCAATAGCAGCTGTAACAGCTTCAGGATAAACAATCTCAAGTGCTTCCTCATAGAAAGCGCCTTCGCCGTAAACTTTTTCAATCATACCCTGTGTAGCTTTACCCTTACGGAAACCGGGAAGCTGGATTGACTTTCTCTGCTTCATATATGCAGACTTACAAGCGTCTGTAAACACCTCAGGTGTAACAGTTACTTCAATTTCATAAACATTAGTATCTACTTTATTAGATGATTTAAGTGCCATAATAATGACCTCCTATCAATAAAAATTCTAATCACCGAAGTGGCATTATAACATATTATGCCGATAATATCAAGTTTTTATATCCATTTAATATTAAACATATTGTTAATTATTTACAAATTAAAACTTTTTTATCAAAAGCGGAACAAATTTAAGCCTGTCTGCGGAAATAAGTTTAAAATCAATTCCTTCAAAATTATCGTCAAAGGCATATTTGGCTGCCATACCGTGAAGATGCCCATAATAGCATTTTTTTATACCTTTTTCTTTTAAAAGATTTAAAATTTCCTTACAATTTTGATTTTCATAAACAGGCGGATAATGAAGAAAAACAATTTTCTCTTCATTTTTTGCCGCTTCAATCGAAGTCTTAAGGCGCATTACTTCCCTATTAAGCACTTTTTCATTATGCTCTTCATCACTGTCAAAAAACCAACCTCGGCTTCCGCAAACGGAAAAGTCGTCAAAATCATAAGAGCTGTTATGAAGAATTGAAATTGTATCAAAGCCGTTTTCTTCAATAAACTTATTCATTTTGCTCATTGTGTTCCACCAATAATCGTGGTTACCTTTAAGAATGATTTTTTTACCGTTAAGCTTATTGATATAATCGAAGTCAGCTTCAAGCTCACTAAAATTCATAGCCCAACTTATATCGCCGGCAATGACAACATAATCCTTATCGTCAACTATTTTATTCCAATTTTCTTTAAGTCTTTGTGTATAATTTGACCAGCCCTCAAAAGTATCCATAGGCTTATCTGTGCCAAATGATAAATGAGTATCGGCAATTGCGAAAAGTGACATATATTCCGCCTTTCTTTTAAAGGAAAATTTCATTAAAAATTATATGAATAAAAAATCTTTTTAATCAAATAATAATAACCGAAGGGAGTGAAAAAGTAATGGATATGGAAATTAAAGGCATTTCCTGCGACGTTAAAAATTGCAAATATCACGATAAGGCTAATAATTGCAACGCAGGTCACATCAAAGTAGGTAACAGCAACGCAACAAGCTCAACTGACACAAAATGCGAAACATTTGAATGCGGCGACGGCTGCAGTTGTCACTAAAATCAATCAAAATAACGGCTCTGTAAAGCGCAGAGCCGTTATTTAATGCCTTTTTATTATAAATCAAGAAGTTTGAATACCATTTGGCTCATATCTTCCTTATTGCAAACATTTTCAAAGCGAATGCTCTTATCCTTAAGAGAAGCAAGCGGCTTAGGGATATCTGCGCCTGTAACCTTATGAAGCTCATCAACCATAGCAAATTCATCAAGCTTTGGTGCTTTGCCGGCAAGAACAGCATTGAGCACGCTTGCCGAAAACTTGTAAGGAGAAGCAGTTGAATCAATTACTGTAGGAATATCGTCGCCTGTTGCCTTTACATATTCATCATAAACCTTAACGGCTACCGCTGTATGAGTATCACAAAGATAATGGTATTTGTCAAAATGAGATTTAATTGTATCATCAACATTTTGTTCTGCAGTAAATCCTGCGTCAAACTCTTTTTGAATTTTAGCAATAAGCTCACTCGATACAGTATATTTACCGTCATTTGAAAGCTTATTCATCAAGTCATTAATAAGCTTATCGTCACCGTCACTCATATGATAAAGAAGTCTTTCAAGGTTAGACGAAATAAGAATATCCATTGACGGAGAAGTTGTTGTATAAAACTTTCTGTTCTTATCATACGTACCTGTTTTCAAGAAATCGGTAAGAACATTGTTTGAATTTGAAGCGCAAACAAGAGTTTTAATAGGAAGCCCCATTTTCTTAGCATAATATCCTGCAAGAATATTGCCGAAGTTACCCGTAGGAACTACAACATTTATTTTGTCGCCGGCTTTAATCTTGCCCATATTGATAAGGTCGCAATAGGTTGAAAAATAATATACAATTTGAGGAACAAGCCTGCCCCAATTGATAGAGTTTGCAGATGAGAACATCATATTTTTCTTTGCAAGCTCATTCTTAATCTCAGCGTTTGTAAAGATTGACTTAACTGCACTTTGAGCGTCATCAAAATTGCCGTTGATTGCACAAACCGAAACGTTATCGCCCTCCTGCGTTGTCATCTGAAGTTTCTGCATAGGAGAAACGCCGTCAACAGGATAAAACACTAAAATCTTAGTGTGGTCAACATTCTTAAATCCTTCAAGAGCAGCCTTACCTGTGTCGCCCGATGTTGCAACAAGAATAACAATTGTTTTACCGTCTGCAGTCTTTTTAGCCGAAACAGTCATAAGATAAGGCAAAAGCTGAAGAGCCATATCTTTAAATGCACAAGTAGGACCGTGCCAAAGTTCCAATATATTTTTATTGCCGTCAACATTAACAGTCGGCGCAATTTGAGGAGAGGAAAACTTTTGAGCAGCATAAGCGCCGCTTACGCAATAATCAAGTTCTTCTTCGCTGAAATCTGTCAAAAATTCCTTAAGAACGGTTTTAGCTCTGTCAATATAGCTCATAGTCGTCATTGAAGAAATTTTGTTAATATCAAAATTAGGAAGTTCAACAGGAACAAAAAGTCCGCCTTCTTCACTTATACCCTGAGCAATAGCCTGAGCAGCCGTTACCCTGATTGAATTATCTCTTGTAGATGTATAAAGCATAATATTGTTTCCTTTCACCTTATAATTTAGGTTTATAATATTCTATACTAACTGAAAAGCATTTTCAAGATGTTTTATAGATTTTATTTTATTATTATCGGTATAAATCTCAATTACATCAAATCTCGGCTGTAAATCAGTCTTGTTTTGCATTAAATACATTTTTGCACTTGCGATTATTTTTTGTTGCTTTGAATAAGTAACAAATTCTCTAGGTAAAGCAATTGAATTGATATTTCTTTGCTTGACTTCGACAAAACATAAATATTTTTTATTTTGAACAATTAAATCAATTTCGCCAAAGCGTGTTGTATAATTCACGTCTACAAGCTTATATTTATGCTTTCTTAAATAATTTGCCGCCTCAATTTCCCAAAGTTTACCCTTATTGTTCATTTTTCTTATCCATATATTTTTTCAAAAATGTTTTCCTGTGAATATCGCTTATTCCGTATTTATCGAGCATTTCATAATGAAGCTTAGTACCGTATCCCTTATGCTTTTCAAATTGATATTCAGGATATTTTTCTGCAATTTGGCGCATATATCTGTCCCTGCTTACCTTAGCGATAATTGAAGCGGCGGCAATATTTGCGCTTGTTGCGTCACCTTTAATTATATCCCATTCGGCAATATCAAGTCCCGGCTTTTTATTTCCGTCAATAAGTGCAATATCCGGTTTAACCTCTAAGCCGTCAACCGCACGTTTCATAGCAAGAAAAGTAGCCTGCAAAATATTAATTTCGTCTATTTCCGCAACGCTTGCCGTGCCGATGCTGTAACAAATACATTCATCAACTATTTTATCAAAAAGTGTCTCCCTTTTCTTTTCAGAAAGTTTTTTAGAGTCATTAACACCTTCAACAACATACCCTTTTGGAAGTATTACTGCAGCGGCATACACGTCGCCTGCAAGAGGACCTCTGCCTGCCTCGTCAACACCGCAAACAATATTAAAGCCCTCACTATAGGCTTTGTTTTCATATTCAAGCCAATCCATAATTACGGCAACTCAAGCGATATTTTGCCGAGCTTTCCTCCTCTAAATTCATCACAAAGCATAACCGCTGTGCGCTCATAGTCGATTTCTCCGCCTTTAATCAAAAAGCCACGTTTTTTTCCTATAAGTTCAAGCATTTCCCAGCCTTGAAGATTATCCACGCTATCGAGTTTATATCTGTCGCAAATAGCATTAGGCCTTGTTTTTGCAAGAGTTTCAAGCAATCTGCATGATAATGTTTCAAGGTCGGTAACTTCGTCTTTAACAGCGCCTGTAAAAGCAAGCTTGTCGCCAACCTCGCTATCGTCAAACTTAGGCCAAAGAACACCGGGAGTATCAAGAAGTTCAATCCCCTTACCTACCGCAAACCATTGTTTTTGCCTTGTAACACCGGCTTTGTCTGCAACCTTAGCCTTACTGTTGCCTGCCATTCTGTTGATAAATGACGATTTACCGGTATTCGGAATACCGACTACCATAAGGCGAAGCGGTTTATTTTCCATTCCCCTCGCCTTATTTTTCTCAATAACGTCTGCAAGCGCCTTATTAACAGTCGGGATAAAAGCATTAAGCCCCTTACCCGTTCTGCAATCAACAGGGATAGCGTATTTACCGTTATTTTTATAATATTCAATCCAAAGCTTAGTAGCATTCGGGTCTGCAATATCGCATTTATTTAAAAGCACAATTCTCGGTTTTCTTTTAATTATACTGTCAAGTTCAGGATTTGACGAACTATACGGAATACGAGCGTCAACAAGTTCAACTACTCCGTCAACAAGCGTAAGACTTTCTTTAATAATTCGCCTTGTTTTAGCCATGTGACCGGGAAACCACTGAACAGTTTGTTTTTGAAAATCAGCCATATTGTCTCCTTTCAAAAATTTTCTAAACATATTTTAACATATATTCATATTTCAATCAATAAAAAATACCACAGAAATAAAATCTGTGGTATTTAATAAGTAATATTAAATTACTGGATATCTTCCTTAACCTTTGCAGCCTTGCCGACACGGTCACGAAGATAATAAAGCTTAGCACGGCGAACCTTACCGCTGCGAACAACCTTAACGTCAACAACGTTAGGTGAATGCATTGGAAATACTCTCTCAACACCAACGCCGTATGAAAGACGACGAACGGTAAATGTCTTTGAAATGCCTGAACCCTTAATAGCGATTACAGTGCCTTCAAACATCTGAATTCTTTCTCTCTGACCTTCACGAATGTTAACAGATACCTTAACTGTATCACCAATGTTAAACTTTGGAAGTTCAGCCTTTGTGCTGTCTTTTTCAATTAACTTGAGTGCGTCCATTTTTCTTCCTCCTAAATTTTATGAGATGTTCATAACGAATAACGAAAGAGGACCATCTTCTTATAATGCTAAACGCCGACATTACACGCGTTGTAAGAGTTACAACGGATTAAATGCTGATATATAATACCATAATGTTTTGGAAATTGCAAGTATTTTTTCAAAAAGTAAAAGATTTATTTAAACTCTTTATAATCTTTATCAAGAAGTGATATTCTTGCAATACTTTTCCATTCAAAATCCATATCTATAAGTCTGATTATTGTATCAAACAGAAGTGACGGATTAAGATTTTTTTCAGGGCCTGCGAGCAAACGAATATTCAGCACTATAACATCATTGCGAATTGAAATGGAATATTTATCAATAAATGACTTAATATTTGTTTCTTTCATAACTCGCTTTCTACCCTGTTTGCCTTTTTTGAGAGCAAGAATTTCATCGCTTGATAATACATTTTTAATTTTTTCTAAAGCTAAATCATTATCCGCAAATTCAAATTTATAAACATAATCGGAATAAACAATTTCGCTGTTATCTCGAAAATCGTCATAAACATCAACAATTTTCAAATCTTCGGGCAAAACGCTGTTGAGCCTATCCTTAATTTCTTTATTAGTGATTTCCCCGGTAATTCTCAAATCTACGCTTTCACAAAGACTTTCAACGCCGAGAGAAAGCGGAAGTGAAAAGCTCATATAAGGGTGCGGATTGAAACCCTCGGTATACCAAAGCGGAATACCTGCTCTTTTAATAGCACGTGACATTGCACGGTTAATATCAAGATGACTGATATATTTTAATCTGCCTGTTTTTGAAAAACGAAGTCTAACCTCTCGCATCGCAATGTCCTCCGTTTAACTTATTTGCACCGCAACCTGCACATTTAATTCTGCAATGAGGGGTTGTTTTATTCTCGTGTGCCTTTTTATTTTCAAATTCGAGGAACTTCCTGCTCACACCGTAATCAAGATGATCCCAAGGTAAAAGTTCTGAAAATTCACGTTTTCTGTGAGTGTAAAAATGGGGGTCAATTCCGTTTTCTTCAAAAGCCTGCATCCAAGCGTCAAAATTAAATTGGTCGTCCCAAGAATCAAATTTACAGCCAAGCTCATACGCACGAAGTATAACCTTTCCGAGACGTCTGTCACCACGGGCAAGAACGCCTTCAAGAAGCGAGGTCGGAGTTTCGTGATATGAAACCCTGATTTTTTTGGTTGGTATTGATTCAAGCAAATGCTTTTGCTTAGCTTTGAGCGACTCCATACTGTCCTCAGGTTCCCATTGAAACGGAGTGAACGGCTTAGGGATAAACGATGCACACGAAATTGACACCTGCACACCCGTCCCTTTTTGCCTGTTAGGGTTATTATAAAAAGCATGAATAACGTCCATACCGAGATTTGCAATACCCTCGATATCTTCCATTGTTTCGGTTGGTAAGCCCATCATAAAATAAAGCTTAACCGATGTCCAGCCGTTATCAAAAGCCTTAGTGCAAGTTCTTATTACTTCCTCTTGAGTAACGTTTTTGTTGATTACGTCACGAAGTCGTTGAGTGCCTGCCTCAGGCGCAAATGTAAGACCGCTTCTCCTTACCTTATTAAGCTGTTCAACGAGTTCGTCGGAAAAATTATCAACACGAAGCGACGGCAAAGAAAGATTTATATTTTCCTTAACGGTCCAATCTATAAGCGTTGTAAGCATATTGTTAACATCGCTGTGGTCCGAAGTTGAAAGAGAACACAGCGAAAGTTCGTCATAGCCTGTTGAATCAATCAAAGCCTTGCTTTGCTTATTAATCGTTTCTACACTTTTTTCTCTAATCGGTCTGTAAATAAATCCTGCTTGGCAAAAGCGGCAGCCTCTTATACATCCCCTGAATATTTCCTCAACTGCCCTGTCATGAACAATATTAATATAAGGAACAACAAATTCCTTGGGGTAAAACACCTTGTTCATATCAGAAACAACTGCTTTTTTCACCTTTTCGGGTGCGCCGTAAAGCGGCTTAAGTTCCTTCAATGTACCGTCTTCATTATATGAATCCTCATAAAACGATGGAACATAAATGCCTGTTATATCTTTAGCCTTAAGCAAAAATTCCTTTTTTGAAAGTCCTTTTTTCTTGCAATCAATAAGCAAATCTATAACCTGATTTGTAGTTTCCTCGCCGTCGCCAAGAAAAACGATATCAACAAAATCTGTTATCGGCTCCGGATTGCAGGCACAAGGGCCGCCAACGCATATAAGCGGCGTCAAATTTTCCCTGTCGCTTGATTTAAGCGGTATTTGAGCAAGATTGAGCATATTCAAAACGTTTGTATATGAAAGCTCATATTGAAGAGTAAAACCAATCATATCAAAATCTTTAATATAATCGCCGCTTTCAAGAGCAAAAAGAGGAACATTATTTTTTCTGAGTTGCTCTTCCATATCGTTATCAGGAGCAAACACTCTTTCGCACCAACTGTCCTCCCTGTCATTTACAAGACCGTAGAGAATTTTCATACCGAGATGACTCATACCAATCTCATAAGTATCGGGAAAGCAGAAAGCGTATCTGATATCAATCTTATCTTTATCCTTAACTACCGCATTAAGCTCGCCGCCGATATATCTTGCAGGCTTTTGAACATATTGCAACAGCTTTTCAACTTCTTTTTTCATCAATTTTTAACCTTTCGGGTTTTATTAATTATAATTAATACTGTAAATAATCAAATATATCGTAACAAAAATAAGCGAATATGATTTATTATAAATTAACATATAAACACATAAAATGCAAATTAAAATAACAGTAATTACGCTTAATATTCTCGACGCTTTTATAGAAAAAAGACGTACTATCCTGCCGATATCAAGTGGATAAACAGGCAAACAATTAAGCAAAAACAAAATCAAATTGATATTATCTTTAAAAAACAAATATAATACCAAATTAACTAAAGGGCCGCACAAAAGGACTATACATTCCTTAACTCTCGGTAAATCGTCAGTATATCTTATAGCAAATCCATAATATGACAAATGAATTTTATAAGGTTTTTCTTTGCAAATAAGAAGCGCCATCAAATGCCCTATTTCGTGCAAAGCGGAAAAAAGCAACAGATAAATAACCTGCCTTGAATTAAAAACAGCAGCTAAACTTAAAACAAGAATAAATGCATAATCAATAAATATATCGCATTTTTTAATTCTAAAGTGCATACAACCACCGTTAAATATTACGATGATTAAAAATGCTTAATTACTTTTTCTTTTATCAATAAAACTTTGAAGAATAACTACGGCAGAAACAGCATCAACATTCGCTTTTCTCTTTTTACCCTTAACGTTATTATTCGATAAAATATCGTGTGCGATAACGGTTGTGAGCCTTTCATCCTCATATTCAACGGGAATATCAATTTCTTTTTTAAGCTCTTCACCGAGTTGCTTACACTTTTCGCACCTAAAGCCGTATGAGCCATCCATATTTCTCGGAAGCCCAATAACAATCATTTCAGGATTTTGAGATGATATTATTTCTTTAATTTTTTCTATTAATTTTGGCTGATAGCTTTCATTAATAGTTGCAAAGGCGGTAGCAAGAATTTCATTTTTATCGCAAAATGCAATTCCTGTTCTTACATCGCCATAGTCAACAGACATTATTTTCATAAAAAAATACCTTTCAAAGGATTTATTCAGCAAAGAAAGGAAAATCGAAAATCGACCTTCCTTTCTTATTTAAAATGTTAAATTATTATTGAGCAGGAGTTTCGGTTGCAGGGGCTTCAGTCGGAGCCTCTGTTTGAGGCGCCTGAGTCTGAGACTGCGTTGTTTTATCTGCACTTGATTTTGTTGTGTTTGAATTATTGCCATTTGAAGCAGACGTTGTTTCGCTTGATGACGAGCCGCCGGAATTATAATTATAGCTTCCGTCGGAATGGTTGCCTGTGCAATTGCCCGGCAAATTATCAACATCGTACCAACCGTAAGCACCCGTACCGCTTCTGAGTTTACCGCAGCTTCTGCAATAAGATTTTCTTACTATGCCGTCACTTTCAGGGAATTTCTTTGTATATTTCTTATTCTTTTCATCAAGCTTAGCATATACTTCCTTCATAACCGTGTTCCAAATAGTACCTGATGGGTTAGGAGAAAGGTTGTAAAATACTTCCTTAGGATTATCATAGCCGTACCAAACGCCTGCAACATAATCAGGAGTACCGCCGATAAACCAACGGTCCTTATTATCATTAGTTGTACCGGTTTTACCGAAACATTCAATACCTGAAAGCTTATAGGTGGTACCTGTACCCTCTGTCATAACAGTTTGGAGAAGTTTGTTCATAACCCAACTTGTGTTCTCGCTCAAAGCAGTTGACTTTGTTTTTTCAGGCTCTTTTTCAATAAGAGTATTACCCTGACTGTCAAGTATTTTATAATAACAATAAGGCTCATAATAATTACCGCCGTTGCCGAATGACGCATAAGCAGTAGTTAATTCAAGAACTGTTGCTCCGTTTGTCAAAGAACCGATAGCAAGCGGGCCGTAATCGGAGTCACGAACACTGTCAAGTGAGGTTATATGGAAATTTTCCGTAATAAAATCGTATGAATAATCAACGCCTATTTTATCAAGGGTTCTTGCAGAAATAGTATTAAGCGACCTTGAAAGACCATATTGAAGAGTTACACTTCTACCTGAGTAGCTGCCGCCCTCATTTACAGGCCAAGGCTTACCTTCAACGGTTTTGAAAGGCCTGTCTTGCTGAATTGTTGACCAATAAACACCTGTTTCGTTATCCTCTTTTGTCTTTTCAAGAGCAGGGCCGTAAACAGATAACGGTTTAATTGTAGATCCGGGCGGTCTGTTGGAATTTGTGGCACGGTTGAGGACCATAGAAGCTTTTTTCTTGCCGGTTCCGCCGACAATACCCATTACACGTCCGTCATATCCCATAACCACCATAGCGCCTTGAACTGTTTCGTCAGGCATGCGCCTATAGTTTTCATATACGTCCTCCATTGAATCCTGAACGTCGAAATCAATAGCGGTATATATCTTCAAGCCACCGCCGTAAACAAGGTCATGCGCCTTTTTACTTGTGTAACCCATTTTCTGCAAATCCTCTTGAACAGTTGTGATTACATAGTCTGTATAATAATCGGTAATGCTGTTTTTCTTTGATTTGCTGTCGTCGTTCTTAATCTGCGAGCCTTTATAATTCTTACTGTTAGTAAATACCATTTCATAGGCTTTAGCTTGCTGATATTCATCTTCCGTAAGATATTTAAGGTCTTTATCCTTCATAGAATAAAGGACATCAATTTGACGTTTCCTATTATTTTCAGGCTCGTTAAGAGGGTCATATTTACTCGGATACTGAGTAATAGCCGCAATACTGGCAGCCTCAGCTACATTCAAATCCGATACTTCTTTACCAAAATAGGTTTCCGCCGCAGTTTTAACACCATAGCAACCGTTTGAAAGATAAATTGTATTAAGATAAGCCTCAAGTATTTGTTTCTTACTGAAATTTCTTTCAAGGTTAAGTGCCTTTAAAATCTCGTTAAACTTACGAACATAAGTAACCTTGTTATCATCGGTAAGGTTTTTTATAAGCTGCTGTGTAATTGTTGAGCCGCCTTGGTCATTATTTTTAAGAAAAACACCAATTGTTCTTATCCAGTCAACGCCGTGATGCTTATAAAAACGCTTATCCTCAATTGAAACAAAAGCCTCAGGAATATATTTGCTCATATCGTCAAGATTAACCCAAATACGGTTTTCCTCACCGTGAAGCCTTGTAATTTCAACAACATCATCGCCGTCATAACCATAGATAAACGAAGTTTGGTTTTGACCTACCTTCGCCTCGGTTGTAAGGTCAAATACAGGGTCGCCGTAAACAACGCTGTAGCCATAAATCGCAAGCACCGAAAAGCAAACAATACCGACAACGCCGATTACCATTACTGCGCCCAAAATAACCTTGCCGAAATTTGAAAGAGCTTTTTGAGCAGGAGTTTTATTTTGCTTTGCTCTTTTTTTCTTAAGCTTTTTTTCTTGCTTTTGAACAAGCTCTTTTTCAATATCACGGCCACGCTGTATCTTCTTTGCCTTTTTGTCATCGGCGGAAGAAAGAGAATAAGACGCAGGAACATTACTGCCGTTTTCTCTTGAAGTTTTATCTTCATTATATGCTTTTGTAGAATTACTCATAAAAGACTTTAATAAATCATCATAATCATTTGAAGCCATATAAGTACCTCCGTCAAAAAATATAATTTATTATATTACAAAAATTATAATAAATAAAGAATTAAATTGTAAATTTTAAAATCAGTTAATATGTTTTGCTCTTTTTTTGTTAATAGGAACGGCACGTGATGATACAACAACCTCGTCATACGTTTGTTTAGCCCTTACATAAGTCCAAAACTTTCTGCTGCATTTTTCGCACAATCCGGCTCCCCTAAAAGTATTATTGGTAAATTCATATTTTTTAATAGGGGCAACAGTGCCGCCGCAAATCGGGCATATTATTTTAACATCGTTAAGCTTAAAATCCTCATATTCCGTTTCCCTGATATAATACGGCTTAAACACAAGCCTTTCAAAAAATGAAATATCGCAGGTGTGAATATATTTTGCAAGCTTATCATGGTCGTAAACCTTTTTAAAGCACAAAGCCGTAATCATACAATCCTCAAGCGCTCTGTGAAAATTAGCAGAGTCTGTATCAATCCCAAAAGTTTCAGCACAGTGTGAAAGACTGATTTGATTGGCGGCACTCGCATTTTCAATAAAGCTCATACAATATTTTTGTGCGTCGGCATACTTAGTCATAAAATCAACATAAACGGTATTTTCAAAATATTTAAAATTAGCAACCAAGGTATACAAGTCGCTTGTTGACCAGCTTAAAAACAGTTTGTCCCCCCTGCCGCACCATTTTGCAAAATCGTCAAAGGCTTTTTCAAACGGTATTCCGTTATCGTTAATTTCATCAATAGTAATATGTGTAAGATTTTTAAACCTTGAGCCGAGTTTTCTTGAAAGCTGCGGCTTAATAAGCTGCTTAAATGTGTCAACTACATCTAAATTTTCATCAAGCTTTACTGCGCCGATTTCAATTATCTCATTCATACCACGCTTTAATTTATAGTTATAAGCATTGTTCCATTCTAAATCAAAAATAATAAAATTCATATTTTCCTCACAAAAAAATTAACCTTGCATTACGCAAGGTTAATCATTTTAATTCTTATCCTATAAAAAGAAAAACAAGGAATGCAGCAAGTACTATAACAAAAAATACAACAATCATCCATTTGGTGATTCTTTCAAGCTTTGCCTCAATTGTTCTTCCCTTTGATTTACCGAGGAAAGTATCAGCACCGCCGGCAATAGCACCGGAAAGATTCTGCGAACGACCTTCCTGCATAAGTACAACGATAGTAATTACAATTGAAAATACAATTAATACTGCACCGAAAACATAATGATACCAGAGCATAGTATCTCCTCCGTCTATATAAATTACTAATGAATTATATCACAAGCAAAATAAAAATGCAAGTGTTATTTTATTTTTTAAAATGTTATCTGCTCAGCAACGTCATTTTCACTCGGAAGCGCACCTGCCGCCGGCAAATTTTTAGCTCTAAATCTCCAAGCTTTCTCAAATTCACCCTCTTGATAAATATGGAGTGAAACGACTTTGTGAGTTTTCTTTAGTTTCATTGCCGAAATACCTTGCGTATCCTTAGTCGTCTTAGGCAAAATCGCACCCGTATTAACAAGAAGCATTCTTCCGCTTGACGAGCAAATAACAAGTTCTGTATCCTCTTTAATGTAAATTGCCTGAGCTAAAGGCGATTTATTCGAATAAGCATTGATAAGCTTTTTTCTGTTTGTCTTAGTAGCATAAGAAGCCATATCAACCTTTGCAAGCTTACCGTTTTCAAAAACAAAAATCATATATCCCGTGTAATCGCTTATAACTGCGGTATATACTACCTGCTCGTCCTCTGCCATTTCAAGCTTTCCGGGAACGTATTCGCCGAGAACCGAAGCTTTTGTATCTGCAAAATCGTCAACCTTAGCCTTATAAACCTGACATTGATTTGTAAAAAACAAAAGTTCATCTTTATTTGAACATTCAATTTCAGGAAGAAGAGTATCTCCTTCTTTAATTTTTTGTTCGCCGCTCATACGAAGATTTGCGGTTTTGATTTTCTTAAAATATCCGTGTTCTGTAATAAACAAAGTTACGGGATAATCAGGAATCTCAACCGTTTCTTCTTCAACGCTTTCGTCAATAGAATAAAGTATTTCACTTTTTCTGCCGTTATCATACTTCTTTGTAACCTGTTCAAGCTCTTTGATGATAATTTTTTTCATCTTATTTTTGCTTGAAAGGATATCTTCAAGTTCAACAATTTCATTTTCAAGTTGTTCAATATCTTTAATTCTCTTCAAGATATATTCACGGTTTAAATGACGAAGCTTTATTTCTGCAACATATTCAGCCTGAATTTCATCAATACCAAAGCCAATCATAAGGTTTGGAACAACCTCTGACTCACTCTCTGTTTCCCTGACAATTTTAATTGCTTTGTCTATATCAAGAAGAATTTTAGATAGACCTTTTAATAAATGCAGTTGATTTTTCTTTTTATTAAGATTAAACGTAACTCTTCTTCTGATACATTCAAGCCTAAAATCAACCCATTCAAGAAGAATATCCCTAACGCCCAAAACCATAGGTCTGCCCTTAATAAGAACGTTAAAATTACAGCTAAACGAGTCCTGAAGAGGAGTGGATTTATAAAGCTTAGCCATAAACTTATCAGGATCAACTCCACGTTTTAAATCAATTGTAATTTTCAATCCTGAAAGGTCTGTTTCATCTCGAACATCGCTGATTTCTTTAATTTTATTTGTTTTAACAAGTTCAACAATTTTATCAATTATCGCTTCACTTGTTGCAGTAGGCGGAATTTGGGTAATATCAATACAGTTATATTTTTTATCATAGCTATATTTTGCACGAACCTTAACCGAGCCTCTGCCCGTACGATAAATTTTATCAAATTCTTCTTTATCATAAAGAATATATCCGCCGCCGACAAAATCAGGAGCAAGGAGTGTATCGCTGACCTCATGGTCGGGATTTTTCATAAGAGCAATGGTTGTATCGCATATTTCCTTAAGGTTAAATGAAGCAATTGACGACGCCATACCTGCGGCAATACCGGTAGTAACATTACAGAGAATTGACGGGAAGGTAACGGGTAAAAGAGTAGGTTCCTTCATTGTGTTATCATAGTTGTCAACGAAATCGACCGTGTCTGACTTAATATCGTCAAAAAGTTCATGGCAAATAGGCGCCAGCTTAGCCTCGGTATAACGAGAAGCGGCATACACCATATTTTTACTGTAAGCTTTACCGAAGTTACCCTTTGATTCAACATAAGGATAAAGCAATGTTTCGTTACCACGGGATAAACGTATCATAGTTTCATAAATCGCCGCATCACCGTGAGGGTTTAACTGCATTGTACGCCCTACAATATTAGCACTCTTAATTGTTCCGCTTTGCAAAAGCCCCATATTATACATTGTATAAAGAAGTTTTCTGTGCGACGGTTTAAATCCGTCAATCTGCGGAATGGCACGTGAGAGAATAATGCTCATAGCATAAGGCATAAAGTTATCGGTTAAGGTGTTTGTAATCACCTCATCCTGAACAGAACCTGCGCCTTTGATATGAACGTTATCTGCAAGAGGCTGATTTTTTGCTTCGTCTTTATTAATTTTTCTCTTAGCCAAAACAAATTACCTCCTTAGCTGACATCTGCGGCATCAAGATAAAGATGACCGTAATCCGAAATATATTCCTTACGTCCTTCAAGATTATCACCCAAAAGCAAATCAAACATTTCGGAAGTTTTTTGAGCATCATCGGGTGTAACCTTAATAAGACGTCTTGTTTTAGGGTTCATAGTGGTAAGAGCCATCATTTCAGCCTCATTTTCACCAAGTCCCTTTGAACGCTGAACGGTATATTTTTGGTCGCCTATTTCCTCTTTAATCTCGTCCATTTCCTTTTCGTTATAAGCAAAATAGGTTTGGTCCTTACACGTAACCTCATAAAGCGGAGATTCGGCAATATAAACCTTGCCCGCTTCAATAATCTTAGGCATAAGCCTGTAAATCATAGTTAAAATAAGTGTTCTGATATGGAAGCCGTCAACATCGGCATCGGTACAAATAAGAATTTTTGACCAACGAAGATTATTTATATCAAAAAGAGATAAATCCTTTGCGGCCTTGCTCTTAACCTCGACACCGCAACCGAGTACCTTAATCAAATCAGTAATAATTTCGCTTTTAAAAATTTTATCGTAATCAGATTTAAGGCAATTTAAAATTTTACCTCTAACAGGCATAATTGCCTGAAACGAAGCATCTCTTGCCTGCTTACAAGCACCCAGAGCAGAGTCACCCTCTACTATAAACACCTCACGTTCATTAACGTCCTTTGAACGGCAGTCAACGAATTTTTGAATACGATTTGTCATATCCATCTTTGACTGAAGTGAGGTTTTAAGCGTTTTTCTTGTATTTTCAGCCTTTATTCTTGCACGCATATTGATAAGAACTTGATTAGAAATCTTATCTGCGTCCATTTTATTTTCAATAAAATAAACCTCTAACTGCTTTCTGAAGAAATCAGTCATAGCCTCTTGAATAAATCTATTAGTGATAGCCTTTTTAGTCTGATTTTCGTAAGAGGTTTGAGTAGAAAACGACGACACAACAAAAATTATGCAATCCTCAACATCCTGAATGTTAATTTGCCCGTCATTTTTGGAATACTTATTATTTGCTTTAAGATAAGCGTTAATTTGATTAACAAACGCACTTCTGAAAGCCTTTTCGGGAGCGCCGCCGTGCTCCAAAAAACTTGAGTTATGATAATATTCCTTAAGTTGATTTTTTAAAGAAAAGCAAATGGCAGATTTTATTTTGAGCTTATATTCGGGCAAATCTTCTCTGTCCTTACCCTTTCTTTCGCACTCCCAATACTGTGGAGTTGTGAAAGCCGTATCTCCTGCTATTTCCTTTACATAGTCCATAATACCGTCATTATAGCAGTATTCAAATGTTTCAAATTTAGAAGCAGAGGTTTGATTTTTGAGTATAAACTTAACGCCGTCGTTTACGATAGCCTGCCTTTTAATAGTTTCCTGAAAATACTCAATAGGAATATTAATATCGGTAAAAACATCCAAATCAGGCTTCCACTTAATTCGTGTGCCTGTATCCTTTTTATCATACTTTTCTTTCTTAAGGCCGCCGATATTTTCGCCCTTTTCAAAGTGCAAAGTGTATTTATAGCCGTCGGTATGAATTTCTGCCTCCATATATTCGGAAGCATACTGCGTAGCGCAAAGACCGAGACCGTTTAAACCGAGCGAAAATTCATAGTTATCGCCGCCGTTATCGTACTTGCCGCCTGCATACATTTCGCAGAAAAGAAGTTCCCAGTTATATTTATCCTCGTTTTTATTGTAATCAACAGGAATACCACGACCAAAGTCCTGCACCTCAACAGAGCCGTCAAGAAAACGGGTTACGCAAATTTTATTGCCGTAGCCCTCTCTCGCCTCATCTATTGAGTTTGACATAATTTCAAAAACAGAGTGTTCGCAGCCCTCTAAACCATCAGAGCCGAAAATAACGGCAGGTCTTTTTCTTACCCTGTCCGCACCCTTTAATGACTTAATACTTTCATTGCCATATTCTTGTTTTTTTGCCAATACTATCCCTCCAAGTCGAAGTTCAAAATTGATATTATTATATACTATATCTTGTATAAAAGTCAAGAATACATAAAAAAGAGTGACAATACTGGTACTATATGCATCGTCACTCTGATTTTATTTATTAAATTAATCTTTCGTATCATTTGAAGATAAATCGTCTTCGTTGACATTTTCAACATCAACAATTTCGGTATCTTCTGCCTGAGCTTCCTCGTTTTCGCTTACTTTTTCATCAGCAATAAAGCCGTTTTCCATAAGCTGAGTAAACTGGTCACCTGAAATTTTTTCGTTCTTAATAAGCGTTTCAGCCACAAGTTCAAGCTTATCATAATGAGTCTTAAGAATACTCTCGGTTTGAGAATAAGCTTTTCTCATCATCTTTTCAATCTGCTCATCAATTCTTGCACTTGTTGCTTCACTGTAATTGTTTACGTGACCGTAATCTTTACCGAGGAATACTTCGTTATTATCATCACTGTAAACAACAGGACCAAGTTCGTCACTCATACCATATTTAGAAACCATATCACGGCAAATTGATGTTGCACGCTGAAGGTCATTTGACGCACCGGTCGAAATATCGTTAAGTGAAAGCGCTTCAGCTACACGTCCGCCAAGAAGAGAAATCAAATCATCAAGCATATCTGCCTTTGAATTATAATTTTCCTCCTGAGGAGTATACCAAGTGTAGCCGCCGGCACCCATTCCACGAGGAATAATTGAAATTTCCTTAACCGGGTCGTGGCCCTCAATATAATATGATGAAACAGCGTGACCTGCTTCGTGATATGCAGTAAGCTTCTTAGCTTTTTCGGAATACTTATGCGATTTTTTCTCAGTACCCATTTCAACACGTGAGGTTGCATCGGAAATTTCTTGCATAGTAAGAGCCTTTTTCTTACGTCTTACTGCGAGAAGGGCAGCTTCATTCAAAAGGTTTTCAAGGTCTGCACCCGTAAAACCGATTGTATCTTTAGCAATTTCTTTAAGATCAACATCGGGACCAAGCGGCTTATTACGAGAATGAACTTTAAGTATATCCTCTCTACCCTGAGCATCGGGTCTGTTAACAGTAATTTGCCTGTCAAATCTGCCTGGTCTTAAAAGAGCTGGGTCAAGGACATCCGGTCTGTTTGTTGCAGCAATAACAATAATACCGCTGTTAGTGCCGAAACCGTCCATTTCAACAAGGAGCTGATTAAGAGTTTGTTCTCTTTCATCATTGCCGCCGCCTGTGCCGGCACCTCTGTGACGACCTACTGCGTCAATTTCATCAATAAATACAATTGCAGGTGCTTTTTTCTTAGCTTGTTCAAACAAATCTCTTACACGTGAAGCACCGACGCCGACATACATTTCAACAAAGTCAGAGCCTGAAATTGAAAGAAACGGTGCTCCTGCTTCACCTGCAACGGCTCTTGCAAGGAGGGTTTTACCTGTACCCGGAGGGCCTACAAGAAGTACACCTCTCGGAATTCTTGCGCCAAGCTCGGTAAAGCTTTCGGGACTTTTGAGAAATTCAACAAGTTCCTCAAGTTCCGCTTTTTCCTCGTCACAACCGGCAACGTCTTTAAATGTAGTCTTGCGCTTTTCATCCTCAACAAGAGTTTTAGTTTTAATTTTGCCAAATCCCAAGGTACGGTTGGTTTCGTTATTCATAGCGCCGCTCATTTTCCTAAACGCATAAATTCCCAGCGCTATCAAAACGACAAACATAAGAAGTGACGGAATCATACTGTAAATCCAAGCATTTGACGTTCCTGCCCTATAGTCATAAACAATCGGCTTATCGCTATGCTCGTCATTATATTTATCAACACTTTCCCTGATATCATCAAGGAAATAAGAAACATTCGGAACTGAGTAGTTCTTTTCCTCCTTCGGCTTAGCAAAGGTTTTATAAACGAGATTACCGCTTGATAAATCAAGACTGAACTCAGAAACCTCGTTATTTTTAAACATAGAAACAACTTGAGAATACTTCAACTGCGTAGACGTCTGCGAATTAACAAAATAAATCACAGCGCCTATTAAAAGAATAGGAATCAAAATATAAACAAGTATTGATTTCCAATTTTTTGACATATTATTCATTAATTAATCCTCCGAAGGAAGTTTGATTATAAAAACATTTTCAGTATTACAATCCTTTTTGACTCTGTCATCAGCACAAAGCCCGATAATGCCAATAATACCCTTATCGTCACAAACAACAATATCGCCGTTTCTTTTTTCAATCGGATAAGCCGCTTCGTTAAAAAGCTTTTTAAGAGTTTTGTTAACATTTCTGCCGGCAGGTTTTAAACTGTCACCGGGTAATCTTTTGCGAATTGTAACGCTGCCGATAATTTTATCACAGTCACAATAAAAATCAATATTTTTATCGCTAAATTCATTAATATTTAAAATTTCGGTTACGATTTCATCTATTTTAGGCGAATTTTTCAGATTTGCAATGCGAAGTTTGCCCTTTGCACTAATAGCGTATAAATCATTTTTTATTTGAATTTTTCCGCTTTTTTGCGTAATCTTATTGATATTTTGCAAATGAATACGGTCTAAATTCAAATTGTTATTTTCAAAATATAGTTTAATAACACGTTTTTTTATTGCGTTATCAAGCAAATTTAATTTATTAAGTTCTATTTCATTGTTAACAACCGAAATATTATATGCCTTTTGCGCTTCGTTCATAATAAAAGAATAGTCATCATTAACGTCGCTGATAAAATCATTGATATTTTCCAGATATCCGTTGTTTAACCTTTGAAAAAGCGGCAACATTTGAAGCCTAATAAGATTTCTGCTGTAAGTATCGTCTTTATTTGTACTGTCTATTCTGTAAGAAATATTATTGTCATTACACCAAGCACGAATTTCATCAGAAGAAATTTCTATAAAAGGGCGAATGATTTTACCCCTTACGGGCGGAATTGCACAAGCCCCTTTAAGCCCCGTTCCCCTTGCAAGCCTGAATAAAAGAGTTTCCGCATTATCCGTTAAATTATGGGCAGTTGCAATTTTATCACAGGGTATTGTACTAAAAAAGTCATATCTTGCCTGTCGTGAATATTCTTCGACACCCATACCTGCTTTTTTTGCAAGATAGGGAGCATTTATAGACTTCATATAAAGTTTAACGCCTGATTTTTCACAATATTCTTTTACAAAAAGAGCGTCACTCAAAGATTCTTCACCACGTATGCCGTGTTCTATATGAGCAGCACAAAGGTTCAAATCATATTTGTCTTTAATTGATATAAAAAACTCTAACAAAGCCATAGAGTCTGCACCGCCTGAAACGGCAACAAGAACCCTATCACCTTTTGAAAGCATATTATATTTTTCTACGGTGTTAATTGCTTTTTTATTCATAATTAGATTTATCAACAGACCTAAATCGAGTATATTCTTTATCAAAGGTCAATTCAATTGAGCCTGTTGCGCCGTGACGGTTTTTCGCAACAATAAGTTCTGTTTTATTGGCATCAATTTGGTCCTGCTTATCCTCATCAACCTCTGTACTGTAATATGCTTCACGATAAAGGAAAAGAACTATATCGGCATCCTGCTCAATAGAGCCTGATTCACGCAAATCGGCAAGCTGTGGCTTATGGTTTTTGCCGTGACCTTCGGTACCTCTGGAAAGCTGAGCACAACAGATAACAGGTATGTTCAAATCCTTAGCCATCATTTTCAAGCTACGTGTAATTTCAGATACTTCCTGAACTCTGTTTTCCTTTTTGGTAGCAGAGGAAATAAGACCGAGGTAGTCAATAATAATGCAATCAACGCCTCTCATTCTGCGAACACGTGACTTAATTTCAGGTACGGTAATAGCTGATGTGTCATCAAGATAAAGTTCAACATCATTATATGTTGCTGCAGCATTGCCAAGCCTTACCCATTCCTCATCGGTAAGTTCGCCTGTTTTAAGCTTTTGAGATTCAACACCTGCCTGAGAAGACAGAAGTCTCTCGGCAAGTTCTGTTTTCTGCATTTCAAGGCTGAAAACTATACACTTTTTTCTTGCGCCCATTGTAATATTTTGAGCAAGATTGAGCGCAAAGCTTGTTTTACCCATAGCAGGACGGGCGCCTATAAGAATAAGATTACCCTTATTAAGGCCCGTAAGCATTTTATCAAGCATACCGAAGCCTGACGGAATTCCCTTATATTTTTCCTTATCGTCCCCTGTTATTTGTGCAAGCTTTGTATATACATCGTTAACTATAACCTCGCTTACCTTTGCGGGACCGTTTGATTCCCTGCCCTGGCGGATATTATAAATACTTTGCTCCGCATTTTCCAAAATGCTTGTCGCATCAGCCTCACCGCTTGTTGCATCCTCAATAATTTTTGACGAAAGAGATACAAGCTGGCGAAGATAATACTGTTCTTTTACGATTTTTGCATAATATACAACATTAGCTGTAGAAGGAACTGATTGAGCAAGCTGCAAAAGATAATCTCTGCCGCCTGCCTCATCGTATTTTCCGTCCTTTGCAAGTGCATCGGCAATAATAACAGGGTCTATAGCCTTTGAATTGCTATACATAACCATCATACTGCTGAATATTGCATTATGCTGAGGAAGATAGAACGAATCGGCATTAACGTGTTCAATTACCTCTTCTATACATTCCGGCTTAATTAATATCGAACCTAAAACAGATTGCTCTGCTTCAAGATTAAAAGGCATATTAACCGAGCCTGAAACATTTAACGATTCAGCCATAAATTAAGCCTCCGAAACCTGAACAAACACCTTTGCGCTGATGCCTTGATAAACCTTGATTTCAGCTTGAACAGTACCAAACGCCTTTACATCCGGCATAACGATTTTTCTCTTATCAATATCAATTCCAAGTTCGTCTTTAATCTGCTTTGAAACATCCTTAGACGTAACAGAGCCGAAAAGTTTGCCGTTGGCACCTGCTTTTGCCGTAAGTTTAAAGGTTTTGCCGTCAAGCTTTGCAGCATCAGCCTGAGCCGCTTTAATTTCCTCAGCTTTATGAAATTTCTTAGAAGCTTCTTTATTATTAAAATCATTCATAGCGCTTGAATTTGCTTCAATTGCAAGTCCCTTTGGGAAAAGAAAATTTCTCGCATATCCGTCTGAAGCATTTACAAGGTCACCCTTTTTGCCGAGATTTTTAACATCCTGCTGTAAAATAACCTTCATTTTTGTATCCTCCGTTATATTTCCATCAAAATAGGCAAAATCATAGGTCTGCGCTTTGTTCTCTCATACATCAATCGTGAAAGTTCATCACGAAGCCCTGATTTAACCGCATTCCAATCATGGAATTTAACATTATAGTTTTCATCAATAACTCTGCACGCAAGATCCCTTGCCGAGTTCATAAGAGCCTCGTTTTCACGAACATATACAAAGCCCCTTGAAACAATGTCCGGTCCGCTTATAACCTGACCGGTTGAACTGTCAATAGTTGCTACAACTATAATAATACCGTCCATAGAAAGATGCTTTCTGTCATTAAGAACGATATTGCCGACGTCGCCTACACCGATACCGTCAACATAAACTTCACCCGACGGAACGTTTTCAACAAGTTTTATTTTATCGTCGGCAAGTTCAATTTTTTCACCGATATTTGCAATATAAATATTCTTCTTGTCGATACCCATTGCTTCACCGAGTTTAGCATGCTTTTGAAGATGCTTTTGCTCGCCGTGAACAGGAATGAAATATTTAGGCTTAACAAGCCCTATCATAAGTTTAAGTTCTTCCTGACAGGCATGGCCGGAAACATGAACATCATACATTTTTTCATATATAACTTCAACGCCGTGACGCATAAGCTCATTAACTACATTGCCTACCATTTTTTCATTACCCGGAATAGGAGTAGCCGAAATAATAACATAATCATTAGGCGATAATGTAACCTTTGTGTGAGCGCCGAAAGCAATCTTCGTAAGAGCAGACATAGGCTCGCCCTGAGAGCCGGTTGTAATAATTACAAGCTGGTCATCAGAATAATTTTTAATAGTATTAATATCAATCAAAATTCCCTGCGGAACATTAAGATATCCAAGTTCACTTCCGACTTTAACAAGATTTTCAAGGCTTCTTCCTACAACGGCAACCTTACGGTGGCGTGCACACGCAACATCAATAATCTGCTGTACCCTGTGAATATTAGAAGCGAAAGTTGCAACAACGATTCTCTTTTTATTTGCTTTTCTAAAGAGGTTTTCAAAACTGTCGCCGACTGATTTTTCACTCGGTGTATATCCGGGGCGCTCGGCATTTGTAGAATCCGAAAGAAGAGCCAATACACCTTTACGACCGTATTCTGCAAAACGGCTTAAATCAATCATATCGCCGTCAACAGGGGTCGTATCAATCTTAAAGTCGCCGGTTTGAATAATAACTCCGGCAGGGCAACGAATAGCAAGTCCTACGGCATCGGGAATAGAGTGATTAACATGAATCATCTCAATATTGAAAGCACCGAGTGTAATGTTATCTCTCGGCTTAATTTCAACAAGTTTTGCCGAGTTTAAAAGCCTATGCTCCTCAAGTTTACCCTTAATTAAGCCGATTGTTAATTTTGTTGCATAAATAGGAATGTTTACCTTTTTAAGAAGATAAGCAAGTCCGCCTATATGGTCCTCGTGACCGTGAGTAATGATTATGCCCCTGATTTTATCAGCATTACGTTCAACGTAGCTGAAATCAGGAATTACAAGGTCAACACCGGGCAAATCGGAATCGGGAAATGCAAGACCGCAATCGACAAGAAACATATCGTTGCCGTATTCGTAAAGAGTCATATTCTTTCCGATTTCGTTAATACCGCCTAAAAATGCTATACGGACAGACTCCTTCTCCTCAGGCGGAATTTGAGCCTTTTTCTTGTTTGTCTTACGATAAGTTACATATCGCTTCTTGGAATTCCGTTTTCCGTCAGCAATCTTACCGTAAGGCCTTTTTTGATTTGTCATTAAAATATAAACCTCCGAATTAAAAATATTTTTTCCGTTCAACTGAAATTATAGTATATAATAAATGATAATAGATTGAATGTCAAGTGTTCAAAGCGCACGGCACCAATAATAGGACACTAAACTCTATATTGATTATTGCCAAAAAGAATGGTAAAATATATAAAAATTTACATTTTGGTGAAAAATATGAAAGAAGTAAAAATATATACAGACGGTGCCTGCTCAGGAAATCCGGGAAAAGGTGGCTGGGCGGCAATACTCGTCTATGGAAATAAAGAAAAAGAGCTTGTCGGCGGCTGTGAAGAAACAACAAATAACAGAATGGAATTATCTGCGGTTATAGAAGCATTAAAGGCTCTCAAAGAGCCTTGCGAGGTTTATCTTACCACCGACTCAAAATATGTTTGCGACTCAATCACAAAGGGTTGGGTATATAATTGGGAAAAAAACAATTGGAAAAAAGCAGACAAAAAGCCTGCTTTAAACATCGATTTATGGAAAGCTCTTTTGCCCTTGCTCGAAAATCACAAAGTTACGTTTAATTGGGTAAAAGGTCATAACGGCCACCCATATAATGAGCGCTGTGATGAATTAGCCGTAAATTATTATAAAAATCTTTAAATATCGCCTTTAAAGAGTATTCCTATACCCTCGCCCAACTTACCGCCGTTTTGCATAAAACGCTTAGCGCTTCTTTGCAAAGCGGTATTTTCTTGATATTTTGACTTAATAAGCTGCCTTTTACCGAAAATTCTTTCAATAGCCTGCCTGTCATCATCGAAGGAATAAACCAAATCAAACAAAGTCGAAAACTGCAAAATATTACTTGAGCTATTCATAAATTGCCAATTTTCGCCGTATAAAAGCCAGCTTTCACAAAAGAAATAATCAAAATCATAATTCGGAAAATACTCTCCAAAAAAGCCTTTAGCATTTTTAAGTGAATTAACACACTCGGCATAAACAAGCTTTTCCCCCTGCGGAATATGAACATAAACAACTTTTTCGCCGTAATCAAACGGAAACAGGCTGTAATCAAGCAATTTATTGTTGCATTTATAAAACTGAAATTGGAGCCTTCCCAATTTAAACAGTTCAAAATTAAGATGATTTTTTATCCAAGGCAGATTTTTCAACCCTTTATTGTTATTGTTTTCGCACCAAACGGCAATATCTTTCATTGTTTCAAAATATATTTCATCGCTTATAACTGCCTTTTGATATTTAGGATAAGTAAATTCAACACTGTAAAGCAGTGCTACGGCAAGCTTAATCATATCATTTTTAGTGAAAACAGATTTAAAATTATCGTTATCTGCTTTTTTACATAAAGAAATAAGCTTAGCCCTGTCCCTTTCGACAAGGCTAAGCACTTTATTTTTAAGTTCACTATTAAGATTTATTTTATTCGCTAATAATTCAATATCCATAAAATCATTGTTGCGGCGGTTGAGCATCTGACACCTGTGCGTCACTTGACGGTGCGGTGTCGCTTACTGCTTGTGTAGTTGCCTCATATTTTGAAATAAGACCCGATGACTGTATATGAGTGACATTATATTTCATTTTATACTTGGTAAGAAGCGGCAAAACCTCTGTATTCAAAAAATTAGAATCGGCATGCTCATCCTGAACGTTAAATGTTTTGTCCGCATCCTGATACTTAATTTCCCTTTCAAGAGAGCCGATATCGTCAAGCTCGGTACCTTCATAGAAAATATATGTGCCTTTAATGGTGATTGTATCTTTAAAAGGATTAACAACATCTGTTGTATACGACTTAGCGGAAGCTGACGTAGTTTCCTTTTTTGGAAGATTAATTGTACCGTTGTTAACAAGCACGGCAATAACAACAACTGCAGCTACAACAATTACAGCAAGCATATATGGCCATTTTTTCTTTTTCTTTTCTTTTTTAAATCTATGCCTTTCAAGTGTAGGGGCATCAGAGTCCTCATCAACGTGAGTATTTTGCATACTTACCTCGTTGCCTTCTTCTTGGTAAGAAGCATCTCCTTTTTTGTGTACTACAAGAGGACTGTCAAGCTTTTCCTCTTTAATTTCATCAGCCATACCTATCTCCTTAAGATAAATTATTTATTTAATTATATCACAAATTTAACGTATTTTCAATAACTATTGAATTCAACAAAATAAATTGATATAATTATTAAAGAACAATACATATATGGAGTGATACTATGAGAATATTGGCATTCGATATCGGCGGAACAAATATCAAATATGCTATTTGTGACGAAAAATTCAATCTTACCGACAAGCATACAGTACCTACCGAGGCACAAAAAGGCGGTCAGGAGCTTATTCAAAAAATTATATGCATAATCGAAAGCTATGAAAACATAGACCGCATTGCAATTTCTACAGCCGGTCAGGTTGACAGTGAAAACGGTATAGTAGTATATTCAACCGATAACATTCCCTATTACACCGGAATGATGGTAAAAAAGATTATTGAAAATAAGACAAATATTCCCACCTTTGTTGAAAACGATGTAAACGCATTTGCTCTCGGTGAAGCAAGATTCGGTGCAGGAAAGGGTCACAGCGACTTTTTATGCCTTACTTACGGAACAGGCATAGGCGGTGCAATGTTCCTTAACAACAAGCTTTATAAAGGTAATACATCATCCGCAGGAGAATTCGGTCACATGATTACTCATGCCGGTGGTAAGCAATGCACCTGCGGCGGAGAAGGCTGTTACGAATGTTATGCTTCTGCAAAAGCGCTTATTGAAGCTGTAAATAAGGCAAACTCGACTAACCTTAATGCATTTCAAATTTTTGAAAAAGAGAATTTCAGCAAACCGGAAATAAGGTCGGTCATCGACAAATGGATTGATGAAATGATTATAGGTCTTATTAACATTATCTATATTTTCAATCCACCATTGATAGTCCTTGGCGGCGGAATTATGAACGAGGATTATGTTATCGACCTTATTGACAGGAAAATATATAATCTTCTTATGGATAATTTTAAAAACGTTAATATAGTACGCTCAAAATTAAAAAGCGACTCGGCACTTTTAGGCGTTTCTTACGAAGCCTCGCAGTTATAAGATTAAAGACGTGATACAGTTTTGCATCACGTCTTTTTTATATTTATACTAAATTTATTACTCCGATTATTGCAAGATGAAGAGGATAATAGATATAGAAAAACCATTTCATAAATTTATTGACCTTTTCATTTTTTCCTCGTTGACCATTATAAAGATAAATAACAGGAATTGAAATAACAACCGCCATTTGAATAATACCGTAAAGCTTATCAATAGCAAAGAAATAAACTAATGAATAAAGGAACACATAAAAAATCATCCAAAGCATTTGATTTTTGAAATTTCCCCTATTTGTACCTATCGCCATAATGCAAAGTGCGGCAATACAACTCCAATCGCTTGGAAGAGTTATTATACATATTAAAATAACAAATAAAACTTTTAAAACATTATTTAACTTGTTACTGTAAGCCACTCGAAGCATAACAAGTCCCCATGCAAGCGACCACATTACACTCGTTTGGTTAAGAAAATTGCCGTAATAAAAAGGGATAAAGGATTTAACATCAACAAAATCGTTAGACGCAAAAATATATGCGAAATGAGATATAAATGCAAAAAGGAACAATCTAAAAGTATATTTCTTTATATTTTTAGTATAATGATATCCCTCTGCTATAAAATAGCACATAATCGGGCAAGTAAGCCTTCCGATAATATGCATAATAACAGGCAACGCTTCCCTCGGATAACCGGGAAAAAGCATCCACGCAATATGGTCAACCGTCATAGCGACAATTGCAATTATTTTAAGTTGATTAGAATCAAGTAATTTGTTTTTTGTCATAATTAACACCGAAATGATTATATCATCTAATCACCGCCAAAGCAACATAATTTGCATAAATCAAAGCCTTGTGTTATATTAAAAGCAGAACATTAGCCAAGGAGCACAATATGAAAAAGAGTTGGGATAAAAAATGGTACAGCGATGAATTTTTACAAAAGCTGAAAAACACCGCCTATGAAAAATATGACAACGATTTAAAATACACTGTTAAATATCCGCCTGATGCAATTTCAAAATTAGGAATTGACCCGAGAATGCTCGGCGGACCTATAGGCAAAACAGCAAAGCTTTTAAGATTTGTTCCCGATTTTATATTTAACCGTATACCTACAAATGTTAATCAAAATAAAATCAATATGTTCAGAAAGAGCGGTGAAATATGCTCTTATGCCGACTGCAAAATTAAAAATGTTGATATTGAAAATACATATATAAAAGCAAGCGACGACTACGATATACCGATTAGAATTTACAAAAGCGATGATTGTATAAAGACTAAAGCGTGCCTTGTATATATTCACGGCGGAGCTTTTATCGCAGGCTCGCTCAAGCCTTATGACGAAGCGCTGAAAATGCTTGTTGATAAATTCAAAATCAAGGCAATCAGCATTGATTACAGGCTTTTGCCCGAAAATCCGTATCCAACGCTTTATAACGATTGCTTTGAAGTAATTAAATATATCTATAATAAAGCAGAGGCATTTGAAATTGATAAAAGCAAAATCTTCGTTTGCGGCGACAGCGCAGGCGGCAATCTCGCTCAGGCGTGTACCGCATATTTTGCAAAAACAGATATTATCAAGGCTCAGCTTTTGCTCTACCCCACCCTCAATCTTTTTCAAGTCGAGGATAAATATTATAAAAAAGGGCTTAAGGATTTTACGCTCGAGCCGAAGCAAAAAGGGCTTTCAAAGGGCGTAATACGTCAAATGCAAACGCTTGCAAAATGCGATGTCACCAAAATAGGAATTACAAAGCCCGACAAATTCAACAATCCATATTCGTTTGATATTGAGAGTAATATTCCGACCTTTATATCCGTCGGCTCACTCGACTTTTTGAAAAAGGACGCCTTTGCTTGGGCACATAAGCTAAACGACAAAGGTATTGACGTAAAACTTGTTGTTTATAACGGCTTAGGCCACGGCTACATTAATGCAACAGGCGTATTCCCTCAGGCAGAGGATTTGATAGACGAAATGGGCAAATTTATTTATAAGCAATTATAAGAAAAAAGAACTGATTTCCGAAGAAATCAGTTCTTTCTTTTTATTTTACCTTTTCTTTCATTGCACTTTGATAAAATTCAATCTCTTTATCTATCGCGTCCTTACCGGCAGGTTCAAACGGTTGCAAAACACTGAACACATGCGGCAAAGTTTTGCCGTATTCCTTACCGTAATTTGCAAGTTCACACGAAACGCCATTCTTTTTAAAAAGCTCATAAAGCTGAACGGTTTGTTTTTCAGCAAGAGTATCCCCGCTGCTTGTAATCAAATATGTAGGTGGCATTTCATTTGCAAAAGGCAAAATCTCATCAAAATCCATATAATTGTATGTTTTGCTGTTTTTATAATTTTTTCCCCAAAGCGGCTTTGTATAAACGCTGAACCAACCGCCGTCCTTCATATAGGAAACAGGAGATGTCAAAACCAGAGCAGTCAACTTAATATCGGCGCTTTCGGTATCAAATATATCTCTTAATTCTTCACTTTGAAGTAAAACACCTGCGTAAGATGCCAGCATACCGCCTGCCGAATCACCCGTAAGCATAATATTATCGCTGTCGCAAGGGTAATTGTCAATATTTTCGCCTATCCATTTAAGCGCAGACATAACGTCCTTAATCTGCTCATTAACATTTACGTCAGGCACAAGACGGTAGTTAATGTCAAAAACAACATATCCCCTGTTAGCAAGCGCACGGCAATAATTTTCATTAAGTCCTTTATCGCCATACATCCAACCGCCGCCGTGAATATCAATAATAACCGGAAGCTTATCATTTTCAGAAATATTGTTAGGATACATCACGTCAAGCTTATGATAATAATTTCCGTCATCTATGTACGCAATATCGCTTATAAGTTCAATATTTTGAGGTGGATTTTGCTTTGCGTGCTTGCTTTTATCACCGCCGTCACAAAAGCGCCAAACCATTTGCATAATTTTAACAATAGGGTTTTTCGCTATTCCCTCGCCGCTTTTATCCTTATAATCTATTGTTTTTGACTTCACCATAGAACCGACATAAATAACATTTTTGTCATCGTCATATTTCGGCAAAGTAGTTAAATTTATAAAAGCAACGGCTACGATAACTATTGCCGCAATAACAAGCAAAACAATTTTCAATTTTTTCCCCTTCTTACTTTCAACCTTTTCTTTAGTTTTCATAATTACGCTCCTAATATTGATAGTTTTATATTACAGCATACAAGCAAAATTGTCAATTTATTACTTTTCATTGACTTTCATTTATACCAATGATATAATTTTAATGTTCGCTCAGGGAGCGATTGTTCAGTAAAAAGCAAAAGCCGAACAGGGTGCAGACTGAGATTGCTGTAGTTTGTTCGGCTTTTTGATAATATAATTGTTTTTTGATGTGATTTCAGTAAAACTTATACAGAAATAATTCAAGCAAAATTCAGGAGAATATAATAATGACAAAGGACGAATATTTAATAACAGACCCACCCCTAAAAGCGTTGACTGTTTTTGCAATGCCTATGATTTTAGGCAGCTTTTTTCAACAAGTTTACAATATGGCCGATTCAATCATCGTCGGTCAATATGTAGGCTCATCTGCGCTTGCGGCGGTCGGTGCCTGTGCCGCACTTACGAATGTTTTTATTTGCATAGCACTCGGTGCAGGTATTGGAGCAGGTGTACTTGTAAGCCGTTATTTTGGTGCTCAAGATTACGGTAAGATGAAAACAATCGTTTCAACTTCGATAATAAGTTTTTTATTTTTAAGCGTATTTCTCGGCATTTTTGGATTTTGCACTTCTCATTGGATGATGAGCATACTGCAAACGCCTGCGGATATAATAAAAGATGCGGTGCTGTACTTACGTATCTATTTTGTCGGCTTTCCGTTTTTATTTATGTATAATATCCTGTCAACCATGTTCACTTCAATCGGCGAATCAAAAATCCCGTTATGGCTTTTAATATTTTCATCTGTTTTAAACATCATTATGGACCTTTGGATGGTGGGAGGTCTTAAACTCGGAGTATTCGGTGCAGCTCTTGCCACTCTTATTGCACAAGGTATTTCAGCCGTATTTTCGCTTTTGATTTTTCTTTACCGTATGCGAAAATATGCAAGTTCTTTTCATTGGTTTGACAAAAAAGTACTGCGTATAATGCTTAAAATCGCCGTTCCGTCTATCCTTCAACAATCAACAGTATCAATCGGTATGATGATTGTGCAAGCGGTTGTAAATCCTTTTGGCACGCAAGCACTCGCAGGCTATTCGGCAACAATGAGAGTAGAAAATGTTTTTTCTCTGATATTTGTATCCATCGGGAATGCGGTGTCACCCTTTGTTTCGCAAAATCTCGGCGCAGGAAAAATCGACCGTATTAAGAAAGGCTACCGTGCCGCTTTACTGTTAGATGTATGCTTTGCCGTTCTTGCATTTATAATTATTGAAACGATGCACACTCAAATTTCTTCGCTTTTCTTAGGCAAAGACGGAACGGAATTAGCGTATCAGGTGTCCGCCGATTATATGAAATGGATCGGCTACTTTTTCATATTTATGGGTATCAAAATGGCAACAGACGGTGTTCTCCGTGGAATCGGAAATATGCGACCGTTTTTAATTGCAAATATGGTTAATCTCGCAATTCGTTTGTCCGTAGCATTGATTCTTGCGCCCCGTTTCGGTATCGCCTTTGTTTGGCTTGCTGTACCGGCAGGCTGGCTTGCAAACTTTGTCATTTCTTATGCGGCACTAAGGAAATCTTGGCCCAAAGTTTAACTAATAAATTTTCATAAAATATTCAAATAGGGAGGCAATTTGATTTAAACTGCCTCCCATGCTTTTGGTTATTTAATTAATCCGCTTTCTTTTAAAAGCAGTTCTACATCTGTACCTTTAACTTTTTTCAACACTGTTTTGAGCAGGAATTTTTCCTTGAATGAAAGAGGTGCTTCGTCAATCGGCTTTTTGTCTATAGCATAATAACAAGCACGCAAAAGCTCTCTTACATCGTATTTACTTCCCCAAACTTCAGGTACACCACGGTCGACATCGAGAAGTGTATACACGCTTTCCATACCTGTTCTGATTGAGTATTCGGTTGTGAAAATCGTATCTCTCGGCGTTTCTGCAAACTGACCGATGAACGCAAAGTTAACTGCTCCGTCAGGCACAACCTTAGGTCTGTCGCTCTCTTTTCTTGGTTGGAAGAAAGCATTGATATATGGCATATAGCAAGTTGTAGTGTTGCAGGCATTTTTTGCAAGGTCTTCAATCTTGCTTTCGTCAATGCCGATATGATAAAGCCATTCACGGCAAACTTCCTCGCCCGTGCAATTTCTGATGGCTTTTTTAACATAATTGCCCTCTTTGTTTGTGTTAAGAGCATAAAGCCAAACGAGAACGGTGTTTTTATCCTGTGCTTTGAATTGAGGCTGTCGGTTAATTGTCCAAGAAAGATACCAATTTTCCGTGCTGTCTTTAACAGTTACGATACCGCCGGTTGTTACTTTGCCTTCACGAGGATCACGCTTGCAAACATTAATGATGTGCTTGATTATTTCTTCATCAGATGTTTGCACAGTTGCACTCATCCAATTTGTTGCTTCAACATCATTGCAAAATGCGTCAGGATTACCATATTCACCGTGTTTAGCTTGCTTTGCGATGTTTTTCCACATATCCCAAGATTCGCCGCAGCCGTTTTTGATACCTGACAAATCGGGAGCGGTATTTTGGTCGCCGTAGCAAGATGTGTCTGTGCAACAACCGTTTGTAATAAATACAAGGTCATCTTCAATCAAATCAATGCTTTGCTCTTTGCCGTCTTTAACATAAACAATTTGTTTTGCAATTTTTTTGCTTTCCTTGTCTTCAATCACAACGTTCTTAACATCCATACCGAATTCAATTTTAACCCCGTGTGCTTCAAGATATTTTACAAGCGGCAAAATCATACTTTCGTATTGATTGTATTTGGTAAAACGAAGTGCACTGAAATCAGGTAAGCCGTCAATATGATGAACATAACGGCACAAATATCTTTTCATTTCAAGAGCGCTTGACCAACGCTGAAAAGCAAACATAGTTTGCCAATAGAGCCAGAAATTTGTTGACCAAAATGAATCAGGCAGAACATCTGAAATTTTTTTGCCCTCAAGCTCTTTTTCAGGTGTGATGAAAAGAGTTGAAAGTGCCATTGCGGATTCTTTGTCAAGTTTAAACTTTTTGTCGGTGTGGGCATCTTGACCTCTATTGATTGACGCACGGCAAAGGGAATAATTCGGGTCGTGTTTGTTAAGCCAATAATACTCATCGAGTACCGATACGCCCGGCGTTTCTATTGAAGGCACATCTCTGAACATATCCCACATAACTTCAAAGTGGTTGTCCATCTCTCTGCCGCCACGCATATAGAAACCTTTTGTTACATCCTTTTGACCGTCACAACTACCGCCTGCCAGTTCAAGTTTTTCGAGCAAATGAATATGCTCACCTTTCATTTGTCCGTCACGAACAAGATAGAATGCTGCGGCAAGTCCTGCAAGTCCTGTGCCGATAATATAAGCAGATTTTTTGTCAACATCCTTTGGCTTTTCCGGATGAGCAAATGCTTCATAAGTTCCTGATGAATAATACATAACAAAACCTCCTAAATTATTTTGTACCTTCATTATATTTTGCTCATAATCATTTAACAATAATCAAAAAAAGCGCCGTGATAAGAATTTTATCACAACGCATATATTGAGGCTATTTTAATCATTTTTGTGGTTTTGATAAATTAAAGCGTTTTAAAGCCGAGCCTATGTCACCGTCTAAAACGAGTGCAAGTCTTTCAACCAAATCTTCAGGTTTCTCTTTCATATCATCTTTAACCCAATCAAGCATAATGCCGACAAAGCAATAAGAATAAATTTTGGCAATGAATTTTTTGTCCTCTTCACGAACGCTTATGTTTACAGACTCTTCCTCAACAACGCCCAAGAGCAAGTCGTCTGCAAGCGGTTTGAGATATTTCTCAACCTGTGCCTTGTCAACGCAGTTATAAACATTGACGATGAACGGCTTGTTTTCCTTTACGGCATAAAGTAGCGAGACAAGTCCTTGTTGCCAAGTGTCGTGTGTTTTTTGGTTTTCGATAGCCTTTTTAGCGTCTTCAAGGCACGCCCACTCAATAAGGTCATAAATATCCTGAAAATGATAGTAAAAAGTCATTCGGTTTATTCCGCAGTCTTCTGCAATATCATTTATTGTAATCTTGTTCAACGGCTTCTTTAACAGCAAATTTTTAAGTGAAGCCTCAAGTGCCCTTTTTGTAACCTGTGACATACTCATCACTCCGTATATTTTATATAGTTAAGTTTAACATAATCAAATAGAATCTTCAAGAAAAATGTTATAAGTTAATTCTTCACGTATGAATTTGAATTATGATAAAAGAGAAATAAGAGATTGTTTAATTGAGCAGATGAAAAAACAGCGTGAGATTTTCTCACGCTGTAAGTAATTAAATATTCAATTAAATGTTATATAGTCAGATTTTCCAAATCAAATGGTGATTGATAAATAAACATTATAAGCTATCGGACAACTCTTTTCATAGAACCTGTACCATATATAAGTACAACATTATCACCGTATTTTTTCAATTCATCACTTAAATTGGATAATGAATTTTCTCCAAAATAAAGCTTTATTGGATTACAATAACTAAAACTTCCTAACATAATTTTACTCCATTATTTAATAATATAGAAATCTCATTAAACTTTTTTGCCCATCTGATAAGCAAGTTTTATTGCAGGGTGATTTTTAATTTCACCTTTTTCATACACACCGCCGGCAACAACAGTTCCTTTTTCAACGGCACCTTCCACGCAATCGGCATAACCTCTAAAACAAGCCAATGTTGTGTCTGCTGACGATTTTTCATTGTCAGCCATAGTGGTAATATAATAAAATTCCTTGTTTTTAACCTCTAACCAACGAGCAACAGTACGGTCGATAACTGCTTTTAGCTGAGCATCTATTGAATAAAAGTAAACCGGACTTGCCAATACAAGAACATCAGCATCAATCATTTTTTGTAAAATCTCAGCCATATCGTCCTCAAATACACACGCACCGCTGTTTTTACTGCAATGGTAACAAGCAATACAAGGGTGTATATTCTTTTCGGACACATGAATTTTTTCAACATTATGACCGGCTTCTGTTGCACCTCTTGCAAACTCGTCACAGAGAAGGTCAGAGTTACCGCCTTTTCGAGGACTGCCTGACAGAATTAAAACTTTTTTACTCATAATAAAATCTCCTCTGTTTCTTATTTTCGGATGAATTGCTCATCGTTTGACTGTATTGCTCCGTCATCTACATATCGTTCCACTCGCATATGCAAATCATATTTTTCACGCAATTCCATTATTGTTTTCATCATTGGAGAGGCGTGATGTATGTCAATAGCCTCCTGAGAACTCCAACTGTCAATAAGCAAAACTGTCTCGGAATCATCCAACGGCACAAAATAATCATATTTAAGATTTTCTTTTTCTTTTTTAATTCGTTCAACTGTTCCGCTTTCAATCATTTCCTGTGCGAATTTTCGTGCAGAGCCGTTTGTGCCTGTATAATATAAATTCACTGTAATTGCCATAATATCACCTCGTTATTTTTGTGTACTCGCTTTATAGACATCATCATTTACTTCTTCGAGCCACACATTTGTGGTTTCTTCGCCGGGAACTTCTACTGCCAGATGGGAAAACCAACTATCAGGAGCAGCGCCGTGCCAATGTTTGACATTCGCAGGAATATTCACAACATCGCCGGGCAGCATTTCTATAGCTTTTTTGCCCCATTCCTGATAATATCCTCGTCCGGCAACACAAATCAAAATTTGTCCGCCACCGTTTTTTGCTTTATGAATATGCCAATTGTTTCTGCATTTCGGCTCAAAGGTTACATTGAAAATACCAACCTGGTCTTTAGAAACAGGAGCGCGAAAACTCTTTCCGCTGAAATACTGTGCAAAGTTGTCGTTCGGCTCACCAATTGGAAATATCATTGACGAAGCATGTTTTTCAATCGTATTATCTTCAGTTTCCTCGTTCTTTTCATTCCAAACTTCTTTTGCCATACGAAATGCAGCCCAAGCTTTGGGCCATCCTGCATAAAAAGCATTATGTGTTAAAATTTCCGTGATTTCTTCTTTTGTAATTCCGTTTTTCTTAGCACTTTCCAAATGGTAACGAAAAGCGGAATCGATTAAACCTTGCGACATCAAAGAAGTAACTGTTACAAGTGAACGGTCTCTAAGTGATAACTTGTCTTCCCTGCTCCAAACCTCGCCAAATAATACATCATCATTTAATTCGGCAAATTTCGGAGCAAATTCTCCTAATTCTTTTCTACCGGCTGTTTGTTTTACTGCCATAAATTTCAACCTCCTAAAAATTAAAAATCGCTATTGAATATTTTTTTAATCTCTGTTATATTGATAATAACACCTAAACCTAACTTTAAGTCAAGAGTTTTTTTATTTTTTTTGGAGGAAAAATTATGTTTACGATTGGTCAAGTATCTGAAATGTTTGATTTACCGGTATCAACTTTGCGTTACTATGATAAAGAAGGACTGTTTCCTGAATTAAATCGCACATCGGGAATTAGACAATTTACCGAAAAAGAGGTTGAAACATTACGGGTAATTGAATGTTTGAAAAAAACAGGGTTACAAATAAAAGATATTAAATTATTTATGTCTTGGTGTATGGAGGGAAATTCGACATATACCAAAAGAAAAGAATTATTTGAAAATCAGAAAAAGCAGGTTGAAAAAGAAATAAATGAGTTGAACAAAACGCTTGATATGTTAAATTTCAAGTGTTGGTATTACAGTGAGGCTATCAAAGACGGAAACGAGGATAGGGTAAAAAGTATGATTCCTGATGAATTACCAAACAGCATTAAATCTGCATATATGAATTCACACAAAGAATAACAATTAGATAAAAAAGAAAAAGTAATCACTAACGGATTTGAATTGTGATTGATGCTTTTTTGATGATGTACCAAACGGATTGCGTGGACTGTGTGGCACAAAGTGAACAAAAAAAGGTGTGAAAATGAAAAAGCGGCGTACGGAAAAGACCGTGCGCCGTAGTTTTATCTATATGGAAAAAGCAAGTAAAAAAGCCGTAAAACGGCGTAAATAAAGGAAAAAAGCACCGAAAAATCGGTGCTTTTTTTGGCAGGGGCTTTATAATCAACTCAATGCGTAAACAGTCCACCGGACTGTTTACTGTCAAAAGTTCAAGTACTTTTGAATTTCGTGGTTCAAGTCCCCCCTAAAATTCCGCATAAAAACAGCACTTTCAGGATTTGAAAGTGCTGTTCGTTTTTGTCTTTATAGTTTTTGTTGAAAATTGATGCTTTTTTGATGCTCTTGAAAAATAAATTGTATTCAGAACTCAAATATAATGTACCCCACTGCAAGAAATAGTGACAAATAATAGTAAAACCCTTTCGGTATGAATTTTATAATTCTTCAGCCTTGAAAGTCGTTTTAGGCATTTTATTGATATTCGCAAGCGCCATATTGCACCTATAAAAACTAAAATTTCTCGTAAGATTGATGTGTTTATTATAACATTGATTTGATTAGAATTCAACTTAATGATTATTATGTGTGTTAACCTAATTTAATAATTTTACAAATTTGAATTGATAACCCATTGACCATTTCGTTTTCCGTTCTCTCGTTTAATTAAGTCCTTATCTTGCATAGTTTTCATACGGCGCTTTATTGTTCTGTCCGTTACATTTAACGCTTTAGCAAGTTCACTTTGAGTTATATTCGGATTATCAATAATTAAGTCAATGATTTTTTGTTCTTCCAAAGTGACATCTATTTTGTCACTTTGAATGTCACTTTGAATGTCACTTTGGGCAGTTGCTTCCACAAGAGCTTCTTTAATTGTTTCAAGCATAAATATAATAAATTCTGTTGATTCGCCGGCATAATCGGAATCATTTATTGCCTGATAATATTCATCTTGTTTTTTATATATCATTGATTCAACCGGCAAATATGCAAAAATAGGGTCAACCTTTGACAAAATCAATGTTTGCCACAATCTGCCTGTCCTGCCGTTACCGTCTAAAAATGGATGAATTGATTCAAATTCAAAATGGAAAATGCAAGATTTAATAATATCATTGGTATCATCACTTTTAAGCCATTGCAATAAGTCTTCAACAGCCTGCGGAACATAAGCAGGAAGAGTTCCGACATGTATTACCTCACCGCTTTTGCTGTCAACAACGCCAACAGGCTTTGTACGAAAAGCGCCCGATTCTTCTACAAGTCCGCTTGTCATAACGCCGTGTGCCTTTAGTAAATCATCAACAGAATATGGGTCAAGCGTATCAAGCAACTCATAAATCTCATAAGCGTTTTTTACTTCCTGAATATCCTTAGGCGGAGCAATAACCATTTTACCGTTAAGCACAGATGTAACCTGCTCCAGAGTTAAAGTATTTTGCTCAATCGCCAATGAATCATGAATCGTTCTAATTCTGTTTGCACGGCGCAATTTTGGGTTTTTATCAAAATTTGACAATGCCGATACACTGCCGATAATTCGAGAAATATCAGCCACCAAAGATACCATTTTGTTATTCAGTTTATATTTTGGAATATAGCTCATATATTTCTCCTTAAAGTAAATTTGCAGTGTTTAATTATAATTTATTCATCACATTAAGCAAACTCTGATAACTATCGACATCGTGGTAAACCACCTTGATAACAATATTCAATTCCGGATATGCCGGCATTATAATCACCTCTCAAATAATGTGCTGAACACATTTGTTACTTTATTGGCGTCGGAGTCAACAAGTTCACGCATCCTTTTTCGTGCAATTATATTTCTTTCATTGTACTTTTCCTATTTATTTTTCCCTAAACAAACATCTCTCGTCATTGTATTCAGAACTCAAATATAATGCACCCCACTATAAGAGGCAGTGACAAATAATAGTAAAACCCTTTCGGTATGAAATTTATAATTCTTCAGTCTTGAAAGTAGTTTTAGGCATTTTATCGATATTTTCAAGTGCCATATTGCACCTCTAAAAACTAGAATTTCTCGTAAGATTTATGTGTTTATTATAGCATTTTTTTGATTAGAATTCAACTTAACGATTAGTATATACGCTCGCCTTACTCGTTAAATTCATCAGGAAGAAACATAACAGGAGTGCCACAAACTATAGGCAAGCCTGATTTAATAAATAAGAATGTTCGCTTACAGTTATTGACAGTTATGATAATGCATAATTAAAATTACTTTTCTTTACTGCGCATACTTTTTGAAGTTCTCCGCCTGTTCAAGTACTTCCTTGTAAACATCATCAATGGTTACTGGTGGATAGTCGAACTCATCAAGCAGCAATATCAAATCCACTTGCAAGTTTGCCTTAATATCATCACGGGCAGACCAATCGGTATAACGTGACTTATCATCAACAATCAGCTTTATCCGCTTGGATAGTTCAATCATTTTATCGTCCGGATATTCAAACTCAAACTTCTTGGAAACTGCTTTCAAAATATCATAGAAAGCTTTTTCTTCATAATCTATCCCCATATTCTTGAAGGAGTTCTTTTCTGTTTTCAGCTCAGACAACAACTGTGCAAGCTGCTCTGCAACATCGTCAAGGACTTCGTTGGCATATGCTTCATCACGACGGCGATTATTATACTCATCAACAACCTTTTTGAGTCTGTCTGCAAATTCCACGCCCATAATCTTATTGACTTTCTTAAACTCGTCGATAGCCTGAGAAAGGAGTCTTTGAAGTATCTTAACTTTCGTATTCGGCAACTGAATAGCATTTATCTTATCCATATATTCATCGCTGAAAATATCCACTGATATATGCTTTCCGGTTTCAAATAATTCTTCAATTCCATCAGACTGAATTGCGCCTTCAAGCATTTCACGAACACGAGCATTCATTTGTGCCATATCAGGTGCATCGCCTTTTGTCAGCTTGAAAAGGATAGAACGGACAGCACAATAAAAATGGATATAATCCTTATCTTCACCAGAGAATTTCTCACTTGAGCTGCAAAGGTTAAATGCCTGTTTCATTCTCTTGACTGCTGCCATAAATCTTCTTTCCAGTTCTTCAGACAACTGCACATACTCAACCGCACGATTCAGGCAGGCAAGCTGTTCCGTAGGCGAACCATTGAAGAAATCACTACTATTAAAGTTATGGAACATCTGACCAAGAACCTCTAACTGGTCTTTTACAATCGTGATGGACTGCTCCACACCTTCAAATTCTTCACTCTCAAAATTCGTATATTTCTTGAGGGCGGTATTCATATTTTTCTTAATACCTATGTAGTCAACAATCAAGCCTTTGTCCTTGCCCTCGCATACACGATTTACACGGGAAATCGTCTGAATAAGGGTATGCTGCTGAATAGGCTTATCAATGTAAATCGTATCAAGCTCCGGCACATCAAAACCAGTCAGCCACATATCTACAACAATGGCAATCTTAAAGTTTGACTTCGGATTTTTGAACTGACGGTCAAATTCTTTCCTATCCTCTTTTGTGCCAAGCATATCAAAGAGGTCTTTTTCATCATCTTTATTGCGAGTCATAACCAACTTAATTTTTTCCATTAGCTTCAACTCTTTTTTATCTTTTTCACTCAGAACAACGCCGTCATCACAAATCTTCTTTTCTGTCCATTCTGGTCTGAGTTCCTTTACTATCTTATAGAAATCGTATGCTATGTTTCGGTTGGAACATACAAACATTGCTTTGCCTGCTACAGTTGCACCTTCTGCCACACGGGTTTCATAATGTTTGATAAAGTCCTCCGCAACAGCACGAAGTCTATCAGGGTCGCCAATAATAACTTCCATTTTGGCAACTGCTTTCTGGCTTTCTTCTATTTGATGTTCATTTGCTCCCTCAAGTTCACACTGAGCATAGTATTCTTCAATCTGTCTTACCTTGTCCTGATTAAGCATAACCTTAGCTGCACGACCATCGTAAACAAGATTAACTGTAATACCGTCCTTAACAGCTTCCGTCATTGTATATGCGTCTACAACACCACCAAAGACTTCGATTGTTCCATCAACCGGAGTCCCGGTAAATCCAACATAAGTTGCATTTGGTAAAGAGTCGTGCAGATACTTGGCAAAGCCATAGGTTTTCTGAACACCTGACTCTGTAATCTTAACCTTTTGGTCGAGATTGATTTGACTTCTGTGTGCTTCATCAGAAATACAAATAACATTCGTTCTGTCTGTAAGGAGTTGCAAATCCTCTGTAAATTTCTGAATGGTAGTCAGATAAACACCGCCACTCTCTCGTCCTTGAAGCTCCTCACGAAGTTTCTCACGGGACTCAATACTTACAACAGTTTCATCCCCGATATATTTCTTTGAACCTACAAACTGTTTGGAAAGCTGGTCGTCAAGGTCTGTTCTGTCTGTAATAATGAGAATAGTCGGAGAAGAAAAGTATTTGCTTTTCATCAGCATACGGGTAAGGAAAAGCATTGTGTAACTCTTGCCGCAGCCTGTCGCTCCAAAGTATGTACCACCTTTACCATCTCCTTCGGGGCGAAGATGAGTCTTGATATTCTCATACAATTTATTTGCCGCAAAGAACTGTGGATAACGGCACACTATCTTCAAATCCTTATCTGAGTTATCCGGAAAATAAATAAAATCTTTGATAACTCCAAGTAAACGGTCTTTTCGGAAAAGTCCTTTTATCATTGTTACAAGAGAATTGATACCGTCCAGTTCTTTATCGTCTGAGTTTATCTTTCTCCACGCATAGAAGAAATCATACGGGCTGAAGAAAGAACCGTATTTATTATTTGCTCCATCACTGATAACAACAAACGCATTGTACTTGAAAATTTCCGGAATGTCTCTACGGTAACGGATTGTAAGCTGCTTATATGCGTCCATAATCGTTGTGTTTTCTTTTACAGCACTCTTAAATTCAAGAACAACAACAGGAATACCATTTACGAACACAATGCCATCAGGAATACGCAACTGATTATTTACGCCTTCAATTTCAAACTGATTAACCGCTTTGAAAATATTGTTTTCGGGAGTGTCGAAATCAATAAGTTCAATGTAGAGGTCTTTCTGCGTTCTATCCTCACGATTAAGAATAAAGCCATCGCAGAGCAACTTAAATACTGTTTTATTTGCTTCATAAATCGTACCGGAAATATTACGCAGCATTAGAATGACACTATCCACCTCACTCGGTGTGATACCGTCTTTCGCATAGCGATTATAGAGGTATTGCTTCAGGTCGTCCGTAAGCAGAACCTCCGTCCTTTCTCTGTGTATCTTGTCGCCGCTGACATAGGTGTACCCCTCGTCTTTGAACAACTCCATTATTGACATTTCCAATGCGTGTTCATTAAAATTTGCCATTGCGTTCACTCCTTTGGTATTCTGCATCAAATTATGATGCAACTACACTTGTATAATAAGCATTATAAAGTGCTTGTACTGTTTCATAGTATTTATCTTCATAAGTTTCTGCTTGTGCGTCGGTATACTCTAAGAAAAACTGACAATCAACATCTTCGCCAAACTTATTATTTATAATTATTGCTATATTCTCAACAAGTTCCATCATCCACATACAAATGGTTTTTTCACTTGTTGCGTGTCCAAGACTTTGATATTCCCATACATAATCAATCGGAGGTATAGGTGTTTTCTTATCAAAATCCATTTTTCTATCTACGAAATAATAGAAATATTCATCAATATACTCTCCAATAGATATTTGATCCACATTCAAAATCATCATCAGACGATTATCTTTGTTTATAGGTTCAAAGATATTGGGAGTGCCATTCCATTCTAATTCTCGGTATCTATCATAGCTTAGATGAAAATATTTTGCTCCATCATACAAATAATCCCTTCCCAAATTATATTTCTCTATATCTTGCTGAAGTTTATCTATACATTCCTGTAACCAATACTTTCCCGTAAATTGTTTAATCTTATATCCGGCTTGATTTAATATTTCATTTTGTAATTCTTCAGAACACCGGCAGTATTCCGAATAAATTTTCCTTGTATGCTTTTCAAGCGGATATAGATTAGCTGCTATAATACACCACGGCAAATAATCTCTTTCAGGCTCATTATCAATTAAAAACAAGCGAGCTTTCGTTTCTAATTTTTTCTGTTCCTTTTCCTCTTGTAGCTTTTGAATTTCTTTTTCGTGTCGTGTTTGTAACCAATATATCAAAAACGAAACAGCTATTGTTGCCACTAATGACAATATTCCAATGACTATCTGAATTATTTCTGCGGTTGTCATACCTACCACCTCCGTTAAATGATAATTTAGCGGCTTAACCGTGATAAAAGCATCTCTTGCAACTTGAAAAGCTGTCTGATTTCATCAGCGTTTTTTTCAATAGTAATCATTATAGGATTACAAAAACGTGCAAACTCTTTTTGAATATTCATTGGCGGAACGATGATAGGTACTTGTATCAATTCTGATTGTCGAATACCTGTAACTGTTGTTCCTGTTTTGCGAATATCAATTTGATGTTTTCCAATGGAATCTGTCAACTGAAAATACAATACAGTAGGTTCAATAATTGTTTTATTGGCTCTCATTGCAAATAATCGTTGGCTTAAGCAATATGTAGAAAAATCCGCAAGATAATAAAATTCTCCGAGTGGTGCTTCAGAGGTCATAAGAATATCTTGAGATTGTAATTTCTGCGGCATCCAGCGATTGTATAAATCATTATCAACATGATTAGCTATATCTAAATTCACAAGTTCGTGATTTTTAACTGACTTAGCTGATAATGCAATAATTCCTTCATTACTCCACTCACTACCAAGTTTAGTAGGAGTCAAACCTCGACGGTCAATGATTGTATCAAGAACATCTCCAAGAGTGAACAGAGTCCAGTCAATCGGATATGTACCAATTTCAGTTTCTTGACAGCATTCAGAGCATTGAACATATCGAATTTTATTAAAAAACATTATTGAAGCGGAAGCACGTAAATTATCATTTATCTTCTGTTTCAAAGCTATTCTATCGGTTATCTTCTTGTAGGCTTTCACTATTTTTCTCTGCTTTTCAATATCTGGTACTGGAAGTTCCACCATACAAAGCTCATTCCAATCGAAAATCTCTCTTACGCTTCCGTGTGACTTATACCTTGCATAACGGTCAAATTCTGGTCGGCTGAACCAAAGCATAAGATATTCAGGGTCAAGTTCCTCTTTATTTTCAACTTCAAAAACTGTATAAGAGCTTGAAATGATACAATCTTCTTCATCTAAATAAGCAATAGAAATTTTCTCTCCATTTCGTGAAGTAACGGGTCCGTATGCAAACTGTCCCGTTCTGACTATCTTATAATTCGATAAATCAGTTCCTACAATATTTGCGATTGAAGGAATAAATTTTTTACTTATACTTACGCCAAGCAACTTTGTTACGGCTAAATTCTTATTACGTTCGTCCACAAGTCGAATGTAATTGCCTAATATCTTATATCCTTTTTCCATTCCTACCACCTTAACCAATGTATTTTCTATGAGCAATTTTCACATTGCTCTGCTTGACCATTGCATATTGCAATGTCGTATCTATTCTTCTATGCCCCAAGAGCTGCTGAAGCTGCTCTATTGGCATTCCTTTGTCTATTGCCATTGTTGCAAGTGTTCGCCTAAATTTATGAGGGTGTACCTTATTTAGTCCCAATCGTTTTCCAAGCTGCCGTAATCTTACTTCAATACCTCCGATATTCATTCGATTATACGGAGATTGCAATGATACAAAAAGTGCCGGATTATCGTCCTTGCGACTATTCAAGTAATTCTGCAAATGTATCTTTGTTCTTGCATCAAAATATACTATTCGCTCCTTATCGCCTTTACCGAAAACAACACATTCTCTTTCGTTAAAATCTATGTCCTCACGATTTAGTAACACCATTTCTCCGACACGCATACCCGTTGAAGCAAGCATATCAATCATTGCCAAATCCCTGAGTTCCGTACAATTATCCCTCATCAATTCAAGTGCTTCATCTGAATAAGTTTCTTTAATGCTCGTTCCGGTCTTAACCTTATGTATTCGCCTGACCGGACTTTTCAAAATATAATCCTCGTCCTCAAGCCAAGAGAAAAAACTGGAAAGTATTCGTCTTATATTATCTATCGTAACCTTACTGGATTTTTTCTTAGCCTGATACTCGGTCAAATAACAACGAATATCATCAGTTACAATGTGTTTGATACCTTTTCCAATGCCATCAAGCATTGATTGTATCGTTGCATTATAGTATTTCAAGGTTTTCTCAGAACAGCCTTCAATGTGCTTTGCCGATAGGAACAGATCTACTAAGTTCTGTTCCGAGATTTCCTTTTTTTCTTCGTTCTCGACTACCTCGTAGTCGGATAAGCTGTGTTGCAGAACCTCTTGCAACTTTTCTGTCTGTGCGTTGTTCAAGTATGGGAGCATAGCTTGGACAACATCGGTAATTAGATTCTGTTTCATTGTCGTTTCTCCTTTGGATTATTGAGAACCGACACGCAACGGCTGTTCTTTTTTTACTCCTGCCGTTGGTAGGAGCGTCTTACTATTTTCCTTTATTTCGATTTTTCCTGTTTTTAGCTGTTCTTATCATATCCTCAGCTTCGGATAATCTTAAATCGAAATGTTTATGCAAAAGACGAATTATTTCAGCATCTTTCAAATTTGAATCTACCAATAAGTTCATCATTTTCATCATACATAAATCAAAGCCTTGATAAAATTCATCATCCAGGTTTTCTGCATACTGATTATTCAGTCGGTCTGCGAAACTTCTTGTGGCTGATTTTATAGTGCCAAGCACTTTCTCTTTATCCATATATATCCTCCCTCGTAAATGATAATTTAGAATCAATGCTAACTGCTGTATATTTTGAGCAGTTTTATTCAAGTAAAGCTTCAGAATACACTAAATTAAGTGATTTGATGGTTTTTGGCAATGGCAAATCTCGTCCTAAAACTAATGGTACAATACCTGTTTATGGCGGAAACGGTGTTTTGTCCTACACTGACAAACATAATGTAGAAAATACCGTTCTTATTGGTCGTGTAGGTGCGTATTGTGGTAGCGTTTATCTTGAACAAAGTATTTGTTGGGTAAGTGATAATGCCATTTTTGCAAAATCAAAAATTACAAATGATGAATTCTTCGATTATTTTCTTTTGAAAGGACTTAATCTTTTTATCCACCATGTTGGAACAGGACAACAACTGCTTACACAAGATATTTTGAACAATATTGAGGTTCCAAAACCTGACATTGAACAAATAGGGCTGTTTAATATGAAAGCTAAATCAGTTTTTGAAACTATTTCTGCAAATAAATGCGAAATTATTAGACTACAAAAACTGTCTGATTTGTTGCTTGCTCGGTTGGCAAGTTAAGCCGCTAAATTATCATTTATCTTCTGCTTTAAAACAATTCTCTCCGTAATCGCCTTATAACTGTTCACTATTTCAAGCTGTTTTTCAATAGGCGGAATAGGCAATTCTAGTCTGCAAATATCGTCCCAAGTAATCCCACCACGTACACTTCCGTCAGTATGTAACCAACAAATACGGTCAAACTCCGGTCTGCGAAACCACATCATCAGATAATCTTCATTCAAAATGCTGTTATCTATTACCTCAAACATAAAATATGCCGGAGAAACAATAGCAGGTTCTTCTTCATCATACAATGCAACCGGAAGTCGTTCATCACGACCAACGTGCATTGGATTACATGCAAACTTTCCTTTTGTTATCAGTTTATATTTACTCAAATCCGTACCAATGACATTTGCAACCGATGGCATAAAGAACTTGTCTATGTTAATTCCCAAAACTCTGTCCGTTATGCTTTCTCTGTTCCGAGTATCAATTAGTCGGATATGGTTTCCTAAAATATCAAAATTCGATTTCATATCCCAACTCCTTAAATACAGCAAGCAAATCTGATTTGGTTTTTTCCTCTTGAACAAGAAGTTCCTTGAGTTCTCCCTGCAACGACTTCATTTTTGTATCAAAGTCGATGTTCTCATCACGATTGACAAACTCAATATATCTGCTCGGTACAAGAGTAAATCCTTTTTCCTTTACTTCTTCAAAAGAAGCAGAATAGCAAAACTCTGGCACATTCTCATAAGTTTCCTCATAGCCTTCCTGCTGCCAGTTATGATATACACTTGTAACTTTAGCTCTATCTTCCTCTGTCAATTCAATGTACTTCTTCTCATAAGGACTGCCCATCTGTCGTAAATCCATAAAGAGTATTTCATCTTCTCGGTCACGATAGCGTTTGAGCTTTCCGTTCTGTTCCACAACACGAGCCTTTTTATTCTTATTGAGTACCCAAAGGG